>Ga0213878_10000006_pt1 | contig 578197 bp, 503 predicted proteins | sample VelepicoBEBS_R02_FD_161053 | JGI IMG/M metagenome (GOLD analysis project Ga0213878, IMG submission 161053) | Vellozia epidendroides bulk soil microbial communities from rupestrian grasslands, the National Park of Serra do Cipo, Brazil - BS_R02 | ecosystem: Environmental > Terrestrial > Soil >... | reverse complement strand
TGCAGGTTAGCTTTAAAAATTACAGATAGTGTTTTTCCTTTAGGCATATTATTAAAAACGAAAAACACCCCTGATCGGTTTGACCAACCATAAAAAAGAAGAGGGTGCCTTTTGAGACACCCTCTTTTCGTTTACCCGTGCAGGTAATTTATTATCTCGCGATATCGATTTTCACTTTCTTCCCTTTGATCTTCTCTTGCTTGATCATTTCCAGTGTATGCCCTACTTTAGAGCGTACTACGGCTACGAATGCGAAGAAGTCTTTCACTTCAATCAGTCCGATATCTTCTTTTTTCAGTTTTCCTTTGTTGCCCAGGAAGCCTACGATATCGATTTTATTCACTTTATCTTTTTTACCAGCGGCAATGAATAGCGTTACCCATTTTGGTTTTTCTGGGAGTACAGCTTTTTCTGGCAGGTTGATGGTTTCGATATCCGCAGGTACGTAAGGCATCAGTTTTTCATCTGGCGCCAAGATAACGATGGCAGTACCACTGGCTTCCATGCGCGCAGTACGTCCGTTACGGTGAACGAAGCTATCTTCTGTATGAGGGAGATGGAAATGAACGATGTAACGGATATGTGGAATATCCAGTCCACGTGCGGCCAGGTCTGTGGTAACGAGCACATTTACGGTTCCATTGCGGAACTTGCACAGGGCGCTATCGCGATCCCGCTGTTCCATGGCGCCATGGTAAAAAGTATTCAGGATACCTTTTTCCGTGAGCATGGTGCTGGTGCGTTCTACCGCTTCCCTGTGATTACAGAATACAATGGTAGAGCGGTTACCAAGATGACAGATAAGGCGGAATAAGGTGTCTACTTTATCGTTTTCGGGAGACAACACCTGCTTGAACGTCAGTCGTTCCGTAGGAGCGCCGTCTTCTGGCAGGAAGTTCAGTTTTTCTGGTTTCTCCATTTGGATAAAATCAGGAATTTCCACTGCTTCGGTCGCAGAAGTCAACTGGCGACGCTTCACATTCGGTAATGATTCCACAATGAAGGAAACTTCCTCCTGGAATCCCAGTTCCAAGGTTTTATCAAATTCGTCCAGGACGAGGGTTTCGATGGTATCTACCTTGATATTTCCTCTACGGATGTGGTCTCCGAGTCTTCCAGGAGTACCTACAATCACGGTAGGGGCTTCAATCAGGTTATTTTCTTCTGTTTCGCGCAGGTGACCGCCATAGCAGGCTGTAATTTTGTATCCCGTACCCATTTGGCGGAATACTTTTTCTATTTGCATGGCCAGCTCACGGGAAGGCACTACAATCAGGGCCTGGGTCGTTTTTTTGGTAACATGCAGTCGCTCCAATACAGGCAACAGGAAAGCCAATGTTTTCCCGGAACCGGTAGCGGATAATAATATGACATCGTGATGGTGCTTGTTGGCTTCCAGGGATGCCAGTTGCATATCATTCAGTGCGTCTATCTTCAGGTTGGCAAGTATTGCCGGAATATGATCTTTATGCATTTGCCGCAAAGGTAGGTTATTTCAGGGAAAGACCCGGCCGCCCCTCCAACAGTGCAGAAATGGATTTTTTGTGAAGCCGAATACATTAATTATTTTAGCCCGCTATGAAAAAGTTTTTACCGATTGCCGCTTTATTGATGAGTGCCTGCCATTCTGCGCCCACGCCTGCCGACAAGGCGGCCGACAGCCTGATACAGAAGCCTGACTCGCTCGTATTTAAAGAGACAATCGAATCTCCCGATACCGAATCTTCCCCACATGATACGATTACCGGCCATTTCTCCGGGAAAGCCCAGGAAGATACCGCCATTATCTCTATTATTACACCTGCCAGTAATACCGAAGCCCCTGAAGATGCACAGGATAAATATGGCGTAAACTTCGACGCCCATTCTGGCATCCCCGCATTACCGCCTTTCTGGGGCGCTATCTATATCGTCAATGAGGGCGATCTAAATGGCGATGGCAAAGACGATATCACCGTATTCAATGAACCACTCCACGGGTGCACCTTCAGTTGTACGACCTGGACGCTCACCGCTAATAATGAATGGAAACAATTGTTCCCTGCCTTATTAGTGCCTACCGGATGCGAACCGATGTCTGATTCCGCCATGCAGGCGAGGGTTTTCAAGGAAAATGGGAAGATCTACCGATGGGAGGAGGATGTTAATGATGATAATTTTACGCAGAAGAAAGTAGAGGTGCAGGTTAATCCTTGATAATATTTTTATTTTAAAGTGAAAGGTCCGATCGAAACCTGTGGTTTAAACGGTACCCTCTCCTTTTCCTTTTTATCGTACCGGCCCAGCCGGGACGACGTTTTGGGATGAACTGATTTTCGTTTTGTTCCGTTTTTAAAGGGGAGGGACCGGTCGATACCTGTGGTTTAAACAGTACCCTCTCCTTTTCCTTTTTATCGTACCGGCCCGGCCGGGAACTACGTTTTGGGATGAACTGATTTTCGTTTTGTTCCGTTTTTAAAGGGGAGGGACCGGTCGATACCTGTGGTTTAAACGGTACCCTCTCCTTTTCCTTTTTATCGTACCGGCCCGGCCGGGACGACGTTTTGGGATTAATTGATTTTGTTTTGTTCTGATCCTGCGAGGAAAATTAAAGCAGTGGCATAGGTTATCTACTCTTTTTATTTTCTTTCGGCATTTCGTTGATCCATTTGGAAATCAAGGCTACGCCTTCTTTATGAATCACTGTTCTGGCTAATTCTGGCATCGCGACACCCGGTTCCACGCTATTCATGCGATAAGCGAGGATACTTGAACCCGCGTCTCCCGGAACAATATCATAATCCAATCCTCCTGCTCCTCCACCTGCTGATACAGGCGATTTATACACGCCTGGTACACTAGCAGTGCTTTCATAATCCAGGAAAAGTCCTGTGTTATAAGCATCTCCCCCTTTGATATGACAGTGCGCACAATTCACATCCAGGTAAGCACGTGCCCGCTCGCCTACACTGAAATGCAGACTATCCGTCCATACGGGTAATTGATGTACACTAGCTATTGCTGGTAATTGATGCAGCATGCCCGCGGAAGCCCAACGCTGTAGCTGATTTCCGGCCGTTCCTGGCGGCGTCCAATTCAGATTCCTGATTTTAGGACCAATTGGCGTCAGCACACTGTTATTGATATGACAACGTTTGCAGTCATTCGTATTCGGCATCTGGTACATCGTGGAATGCTGCTGCCCTTGGTCATCCAGGAAGGTGATGGAAATACGTTTCCCCGCAATCCAGCGACTAGCATCCGTTTGCGCATCATTCCACAAGTAATTCATCACCTTCCAACCATGGTCATAAGGATCTTTGAAAAGTATCCTTGTTTCTATCATTATTTTCTCATGATTGACATTCGTATATGCGAAATTTTTCACAATGAAAGTCGAATCCGGGAAAATGGGCAAGCCGCTACCATTATAGGTTAGGAAGCTGTCTTTCGGCAATACGATAAAACGATCCTTCACGGAATAGTCTGTAAACAACGGGGTTGCCAGTTGGTAGCCGGTTACCCCGTTGCGCGGATGGAGCTGCTTTAGCGCACCTTCAAAGAAATGATAGTCGGACAATAGGTCTCTAAACTCAAACGGCGCACGGGCCGGCGCTTTCACAGATTGACTGCAACAATAGCACACTAACATGAAAAGCGCCGCCACACATATTTTCCTCATAAGCAAAGCAATATTATTTACACTGAAAAGGTGTTACATCGGTAGTAGGATGCCATCCTGGCTTTCCTAGATTGAGACCGTCAGCATTCACAAACAAGTTGTTTTGTTTTTGCTGTACACAAATAGAATCTGGGTTTACGCCTGTTCCTTTTGTCAGGATATTGGTAGTGATACCATCCCAAATAATGTAGGGCAGCCTTGCCTTTCCTCTTGCAGGATCTTGCGCATTGAGCTGTTGCTCAATGGCCACCAGCACTTTCCCTATATGATGGGTGTATACCGCTGGCGGAAAGCTATCTGCCACCTGCATTTCATTATCATGCACATGAATATTACGCGGGATAGGGAAATAGTGATCGTTCATCTTCTCTCCCGCTTTCTCATCAATAAAAAATCCGGATACTACCGCAATGGCAGTGGAGTTATTGTTGACTATTTTGTTATGATGTATGTTGACATCAGACGCTGCTAGCACAATCACCCCGCTACCAGGGGCTGCATTGCCTACTCCCCAAGTATTACCAAAGCTGCCAGATTTCGCAAAATTCACTTCGTTGTTGTCGTGGAAATAGTTGTTGTATGCGTCCACAAAGCCACCGCGTTTGCTGAGATCTGGTAAATCGAATACCAGGAAACCCGCTGTATTGCCCCAGAATTCATTGTCGTATACCTGGGCATGACTGGTATTTTCAATTTCACAACCAGCCACATTTTTAAATGCTTTACACTTCCTAACAATCGCGCTATCTGTTTGTCCGACATATATACCAGCGTCGGAAGCGCCCTGTGCATAACAGTTTTCAATCAATACACGTTTGCACATCACCGGATAAATAGCATAGCCGCCGGAAGTGCTATCTGATTTTGACCAAACTGCTCGCAAATCAGATATTGTTACATCTTCACATTTATTAATTTTTATCAGGTCTCCTTTTGAGTCTTGCAGGGTAAGCGCTGCTATCGTGAATCCTTTCACATCGGTGACGCGCATGCCTTCTCCACCCTGACTCTGCGCGGAGAAATCAAGAATGGTTTTCTCTGCTCCTGCACCCTTGATGAAAATATGTTTCAATTGGGCTAGACTGAGGTTATCAAATTTGTAGGTACCTGCTTTCAATTCCATGATGGTACTATCTTTCATCGATAGCATTGCTTCGATGATTTTAGGTTCCTCACCAGGACCGAAACTCAGTTCGCGGACATAGCCGTGATTGTCTACCGACGCCTGTTTACAGGCATGTACCAATAGTACTGCCAGTCCCAGGAAAAGTAATCTGCATTTATACATGATGTTCGTTTTTTATCGGGTTATCAGAATACATTATAAGCAAAGGAAACATAGTACATACCGCCAATCGCAGGACTTCCAAAGCCTGTACGGTAATAGGTATTCGTTAAATTCGTTGCACCCAGTTTGATTTTGGAATGTGCTTGCAGCAATTTATAACTGATCTGTGCATCCAGCACAGCAGAGGCATCCACCGTGCCGCTAGCAAAACCGATTTGGTAGAAATAGGCAGGGCGATAACGGAAAGTAGTATTGAACGAATACCGTTGCTTCTTCCCAAATCCTTCATTCCCAAAATCAATGTTGAATTTATGATTCGGCGTATTGAAATTATTGATCTGACTATTATTCCTATTTTTCAGGAAGTCAGAAGAGAAATTGAATTTTGCCAAGAAGTTTTTCGAGAGATCAACACTGATACTGGCGGCATAGCCATACGTATTCACGGTTTCGGCGCCATTGTAAGCGATGTTATACTGCACATACGTACTGTGATTTTTGAAGGCAGTCACATCCGTGGTACCAGGCGTATTGGCCACATTCACATATCCGATGAAATTTTTCCAAGTAGAATAATATCCCAGCACATCTACCAATACCTTCCCTCCAATCAACGAAGACCATCCTAACTCGAACGCATCTACGGATTGCGGCATAATATCTTTCGGCTGAAATTTCACCAATGAATCCGGGTTCTGCGACTTCTGATATTTCACTACACTTTCCAGTGTGTAAGCAGGATATTTATCAAATTGATATACCCCATTCAGCAAGCGCGTAGATCCACCTGCAGCAAAGCTGTTATAGTCAATCGGTGTGGATTGCAATGCTTGGATATTGGAAGGGAAACTATATGCATTCTGATAAGAGAAACGCAGGAAGCTTTCCTTGGCCAGTTCCAGCACGCCGGAGGTACGGGTAGTTACCCGTGGCTTTTCGAAGAGCGTGTTTTTATCATAACGAAATGCCGCACTCAAACTCAGTTTATTATGTATCACTTTTTTAGTGGCCTGTGCATAGGCGCTATACTCCGCTACATTAATGGGACCATCATTATCCGGGAACAGGGTTCCTTTTGAATCCAGTTTATACAAGCGGTAGTTCAGCCCCGCAATGATTTCCGCGAATTTGAACAGGTGCCCGAAATTATACTGCGCTTCCGCATTGTAGAGGCGACTCTTATCCAGGAACAGTGTACCGCCTTTGGATGTGGGCATGCCGGCAATACTATCTTTCAGGTGTAGGAACTGCGCGCTGCCTGCATCTGGACGTCCTTGGTCAGCAAACTGACGGGCGGCCCAACTGGCAGACTCGTAGCTCTGTCCTGCCGCCATGGCTTGGAGTAAAGCACCAGTATATTGCGGATACCAACCATCGCCGGTATTAGCATCGTAGCTGGGTTTCCAGGCTTCGTTGATGAGTTGGGCGGTAGGACTGGCAATAACAGTTTTACCGGAATTCTCCTGCGTGGTATACGCCCGTACAAACCAATGTGGCGCTTTCAGCTCTAGGCGGTATTGGGTAAGATAGTAGCCTGTCAGTGCATAGCGGGTATCATTGCTGTACACCGCATTTCCCTTTGCGTAAGTAGCACTACCAATAGCTTCCAGTCCTGGTTTGATTTTATAACGCAGTTCCGTATTGGCTTTGAAGAGTTTAGCATCGCTGCTGAGGTAATTATATTCTGGGTACCCTGTTCTGGCCACATAGTGACTCGTATCTAACATGGGATTTATCAATGGCGCCAGATCAGGATTCTGAGCGAGGGCGCCCTGGAGGAAGGGATTGATGTCTACCGAAGTCTTGCTACCATATAAATTCACGCCGTTATAATTCGGGTCGGTATAGCGGGAGCCCAGACTATTGGTATTGGTGGTATCTGCAGCCACCCAATCTTTCGCCTGGATATACTGCAGATTCACCTTGAAGGCAAAGCGATCGTTGATCTTTTTTGCCCAGCGTAAGGTATAGTCATAATAGGGAGAAGGTCCTAAAGGATCGTTGGATTTTCCTTTTTGAATATGGTTCACGCCTTGTGTCACTTGCAAACTAAGGCCTTGGTATTTAAACGGATCTTTTCCCGTCATCACCATGGTACCATTGAGGCCTCGGGAGCCATAGAGCGCAGAAGAAGCGCCAGATAATAGTTCCAAGTTATCTACATCCAGTTCTGTTAGACCAATGGCCGCACCCAAGGCGAAGTTCAGACCGGGAGCCTGGTTATCCATGCCATCCACGATTTGGGTAAAATTGGTATTACCGCTGGTATTGAATCCGCGAGTGGTCACCGTGGTGAAGGTCAGACTACTGGTGGTGATATCCACCCCTTTTAGCCCCTGTAGCATGTTGTAGTAACTGGGCTGGGGCGAATTGATGATATCCCGGTTGCCAATGCGCTCAATCGTAACGGGCGATTCAATTTTCTTCTGGATATTCCTGCTGGCGGAGACCACTACTTCCTTACCGAGTACGGAAGCGGGAATCAGGGTTACCTGGATGGCGCCCGGACCTTTCAGCTCCATTGTCTGGGATTCAAAACCGATACAGGTAAAAATGAGTGTGATGGGGTATTGTTTGCGGGTAGAAAAGCGAAAATGTCCCTGGTCGTTGGTATAATCGCCGTTGGGTGCATCTTTCATCGTCACCGAGACGACAGGCACCGGTTCTTTGGTATCGCGGTTGCGGACCGTACCGGTAATAACCTGCTGCGCCATCAGGGGAGCGCTGAAAAGCAACATCATTGTAATCCACTGAACAGCTTTGAACATGGGGAGTTGTTTTTTGATTTTGGCACTGAGGCGATATTAATCAAAAAGCAACAGGCGAAGTGCTTACTAGAGCGGGTTTGGGGCGAAATTGCCAGCAGGCGGGGTGAATTTTTAACAGGCAGGAGAAAATCGTTCGGAGAAGAAAGCCAGGTAAGAACCAGATACCGGCACCTCCATATCATCTAACCCTTCCAGGTATACGAAATGTCCTTTATTCTGTTTGCGGAACAGTACCACTCTTGATAAGTTAACGATATACGATCGGTGGCTCCGGTTAAATCCAAAGGCCGCGATTTCCGATTCCACCTTTTTCATGGAAGTCCGGATCAATTCCTTTTTGATGGTATTGCCAGCCAAGTAGAAAACGTGGACATAGTTATCCTCTGCTTTGACGAGGAGGAGTTTTTCCGGCAGTAGGGAAAGGACCGGTTTATCATGTTCATCTAGAATATGAACCGTCGTATCTTTTATTTCTGTTGTAGTGAGATGCTGCTCCAACTGGCGGACTTCCGCCACTTTGCTACGGGTATGGAACCAGAGCAAGGATAGCGCATAAGGAATGGAAATGATCAAGGCGATATATGGCAGGGTAGAACAGAATTCAGAGAACGTAAGATAGATGCCCGGATTAATCCCGGCATTCACGATAGTAACCACCCCTCCTATCAGGATTACTTCCATGGCGATCCACAGTAAGTAGCCACCATGGGAAATATGTTTTCTCCATTTCAGGCGGTACAACAGAAATTGGGAGGTACTCAATGCGAGGGTACCACAGAGGGTGAAAATACCCAAGATGGTAAACAAGGAAAGGTTCATCCCCTCATACCAGGTATTGATATTAAAGGGCAGAAAGATGTCCATGAAAAAGAAAGAGAATACCGCACAAAAGAGAATCAGGGCTATCCGGTTGCTGCGATTATCCAGCAAGGTAAATCGCTGGAACAGCCAGCCGCCTATGGGTCCATATTTAGGAGATATACCCAAAGTTTTCATAACAACGGAAGATTTACAATTAAGATAATCAAAATAGTTGTAACGGGATTGCAGGAAAAAAGAAAACCCGGATCAGGTAGATCCGGGTTCACTATAAAAATATGTATGCGTCTTATTGTACGGAAGCGGTAATAGTTCCACTCACTGCTACTGCCTTGTTGGTGGCCATGTCGATGGTTTTTCCTGAGATGGTCATCCTAGCAACACCACCGGAGATAGACTGAATGTTCAAATTAGTCAACGCACCGATACTGGTTTTGGTAGTTTGGTAGTCCTGTTTCTGCGTTACCATGTTGATCACAGAAAACTGTGAGGTCTGGTCATCGCTGGTAGTGTATGTAGCAGGTTGTAATCCGCCACTACCATATTTCAGGATAAATGCCACTCCCACATTGCTCATGTTAGAAAATTGCAAAGTAGCCAGGTTCATAAAATGAGGATCTGACAATGTAGCGCCGTCACCAGAATAGGTTTTACCATCAATAGTGATGGTCCAGCTACCAGTTCCAGTGCCTGTACCTGGATTACCACCTGTGCCAGGATCTGTTCCTGGAGTACCTGTGCCTGTTCCATCTGCTACTGTAATTGCCAGTGGGCAGGAAGAGCTACCGTAAGTCAGGGTGTAATTGGTGGTCGCTGCACTGGTGAAAGTACCGCTAGGTATCAGTTTCACCTGTTGGATACCAGTGGCAGTAAACACGCCGGAAGCAGAGAATTTCACCCCGTTCTGGGTATCTGTGCTAATGGAATACATACCAGGAACTGTTACGTTTACATTTGCAACAACGTAGTTACTGCCATTTTGTGCAGCATTGGTTTGAAATGTACCAGTAATAGCGGTTGGTAAACAGTCGTTGTTAGTGCCTTTGAGCGTACCGCTGGCATTCTGGTTCTGATTAGGGCTTAGGTTGAAACTACCGTCTCTTGCCATTTCTGCGCTGCAGCCAAAGCAAAATATTGCGAGGATTACCACCAGGTATCGGGAAAGTATTTTCATAGTATTACTACGGTTTTTCTGTACGTATGTAATATGCAAATATATAATAATAAATTTTAAATATATTATATTTTGATGGTGCAACCTTAGTGGGTTTTAACTCAACACCTTCGGTGTTGAGTTGGGGTTTGTAAAAGTTCCGCCCTGGTGGGCGGAACTTTTACAGATCGGCAGAGGGAGCCCCTCGAGGGGAGTTTCAACCTGACTAGGTGGGAGATACATTAACATATCGCCAGTTGGAACCGTACTAGTCTACCAGGTCAGCGGTTTCCGCTACCTGCGGTGGCGGAAACCGCAAAAAACACGGGATCAAAATCTGACATCTACGATGTCAGATTTTGATCCCGACAACTCCGAATGAGTTGTGCAGGTTTATTTTTTACCTGACAACTGTGTTATATCCTGTGGTAATACTTCCAACTGTTGTAAAAACCCGAGGCGGTCTGTGAGTACATAGGAGCCAATGATTTTACCTTCTTTAAACTCATATATAGCCATTCCTTCATTGGTGACGGTTTTGCCAATTACTGAAAAGCCGTTGAAAGGCGCGGCTTGTGTACCTTGCAATTTCCATCTGACTGCAATTTTATTGCCTTCACCAATCATTTCTTCAATGTGCCATTGAATGCCAGGAAAGGATTTCATCAGTGCAACAACTGGTTTTACGAAGGCTGCGGCGCCTTTTTCTCCTTGTATGCCTGGATAATCTTCCGATATCAAGTCAGGCAGCAAGGTCATATCATTTTTATTGAGCGCTAGCTCGTATAGTTTTGATATGACGGCTTTATTTTTTTGAGTGGTAAGCATAATATCCTCCTTGTTTTTAGGGTTACTGGTTGTTTGAGCGTTGGACTTAATGGAGAGCAGTAATATCGCCATCAGCAGGCAGGCACTGTAAAGTGATGTTTTCATTTGTATTGATTTTTCACAAAGTTACCAGCACTGACAGGCGGGGAATTGTAAAAAATCATTGATTTACCCAAACAAAGAAAAGGCTGCCTCTTGTTTTGAGACAGCCTTTGGGAATGTTGATAAATGCAATAAACTATAAGGTAGTCACCATAGATGCCAACCTGTTGGAAATACCCACTTCATTATCATACCAAGCCACTACCCTAGCGGTATTACCAATCACGGTAGTGAGCAAACTATCTACGATAGTAGAGTGCGTATTCCCGATAATATCAACAGAAACCAGCGGCTCCGTACCATACTCCATAATGCCTTGCAAATCCGTTGCAGCATGGTGCTGGAGCAACTGGTTAATAGTGGTTGCCGTTACCGTTTGGCGCAGGTTGACAGTGAGTTCCGCGATGGAACCATCTATTACGGGCACTCTGTAAGAGAAGCCATCCAGCCTGCCTTTCAGGCCGGGCAGTACATCGCCGATAGCCCTAGCAGCGCCCGTGGTGGTAGGGATGATAGACTGTGTAGCAGCCCTCGCCCGACGCAGATCTTTATGCGGACCATCTTGTAACATTTGGTCCATGGTAAAGGCATGAATAGTAGTCATATAGCCAGATTCAATGCCATAGGCTTTGTCCAGTACATGTAATACAGGAGCTATGCAATTGGTGGTACAAGAAGCGGATGATATGATTTCATCTTCCGGACTAATCAGGTGATTGTTGACACCATCTACTATGGTTTTTACACCACCAGTAGCCGGCGCGGTAATCAAAACTTTCTTCGCACCTGCTGTAATGTGCGCCGCCGCTTTGTCTTTTGCCGTAAACCGACCCGTAGACTCGATCACTGCGTATACGCCCAGGTCTTTCCAAGGAAGACTTTCCGGGTTCCGTTCATTTAGCAACAGGATTCTTTTATCGTTTATAACGAGGTGTCCGTCTTCTACGGCCACGGTACCGTTGAATTTACCATGGGCAGAGTCAAATTTAAAAAGATGCGCAAGGGTATTAACATCCGCCAGATCGTTGATGGCTACTACTTCTGCGCCAGGTTGCTGCAGGAGCGCCCTCATGGTCATTCTTCCAATACGTCCGAATCCATTGATTGCAATTTTCATAATCTTTTGATTTAACTGATGAATAAATTATTCCTGTAACAAAGAGGTACGGAATGTAGCGCGGTAAGTACCTGGAGATATTTCCAGGTGGCGGAGGAATACCCGGCGCAGAGATACCAGGCCTCCTAGTCCGCATTTCAGGGCGATTTCCTCCAAGGAGAGGGGACTATTTTCTAAGTAATTACGGGCTAGTTCTACCCGTAACTTCTCTATAAATTTGGCAGGGGTCAGTCCTGTTTCTTTTAGGAATACCCGGGCAAAATTGCGGGCACTCATATGTACTTTATCTGCCAGTTTTTCTACCGACAAATCTTCGTGTATATGTTCCAATAACCAGGGCCGAAGTTCCAGCAGTAAGGGACTGTTCACTTCATAATTAGGGAGTAGTCCACCGAACTGTTTCTGATTCCCTGGACGTTTCAAGTGAATCACTAATTTCCTGGCGACTTTGAGGGCCACTTCGCGGCCATAGTCTTCCTCCACCATGGCGAGTGCGAGGTCCATGCCGGAAGTGACGCCTCCAGCGGTATAGATGTTTCCGTCTTTGATATAGAAAGGCGTGGTATCCACTATGGTATCAGGAAATTGTTCCCGCAGGCGATCATAGGCCTCCCAGTGAGTAGTGGCCCGCTTGTTATGGAGGAGTCCTGCCCTTGCGAGTACAAAAGTGCCCACGCAAACGGCCGCCACTCGCCGGATGCTACTGGCATGCTGTGATAACCATTGATAGAATTTGGTAGACACGGGTTCGCCCGCCGGCAGTCCCCACCCAACTGTTATCAGTGTGTCTATGGGTTGGTGAATATCATAGATACTGCCATGCAGCATTACACTCAATGGACTATTCATCTTTACTTCCGCCGCTGGTGTGGCGCTCACCACCCGAATATCATACGCCGTATAGCCTTTACCGTGTTGATCTTGCAACATGCTATTGGCAAAAGCAAAGACATCCACCGGCCCTGCGAGGGTCAGGAGCCTACTACCAGGCAATACAGCAATTACAACCAGTTTGCGTTTATCTGTCATGGATTTGCGGCGTTTTCTACCTCAAAAGTAGAAAACCTGGCTGTTGTCTGCAATGACAAAAATTATACAATTTCTGCCAATCAGGACATTATTATTCTCCGTAATATGATTGCAGCTTGGCGATCAATGCGTTCACACCTTCGTATACGCTATCCTGTTGGTAATTGGTAAACACGACATAGGCGCGATTGACAGCGGGAATCATGACTACCTCAGAAATGAAAGTGCCGGGGTTGCCGGTGTTATGGGAAACTTTATGTCCTTGTTGGTTCACATTCCAGGACCATCCCATCGCGAAGGTATGCCTACCGAAGTGGATGAAGTTCATGGTGGCGCTATCTAGGAATGCGCTGTTGCCTTGGAAAGCCGTTAATTGCAGGGATAATAATTTCGTATAGTCGGGCAGGTTAGCATTGATATTGCCTGCCGCCATCAGCCAATTGAGTTTATGGTTGGCCGCAGGGGCTTCTGGCTGGAGGTTTTGGTTATGTCCCCAGGTTTGTGAGGTGTCCTTTTCATTGGGGTTGCCGGTTTGTAACTGGATATGGAGGGATGTATTCAGGTTTTGCAGGAGTTGTTCGTAGGTAAGTCCGCTGACTTTTTCCAGGAGGGCGCCCGCCAGTACGTAACCTGCATTCGAATATTTAAGTTCATCTGTAGAAGTATTGGGAGACTGCTGTAACAGCCAAGCGGCAAATTGCATGCGCTGCTGTGCGGGTGTACCTGGAAATTGATCTTTGCGGGGCTGATCGTTGCCGTAAGAATAAGGCATGAGGGGATTACGGAAACTCAGCAGGTCTGCAACTGTCATAGTATAATAACAGGATTTGCTTTGTGCTTTCAGTTCCGGGAAAATATCGAAGAAAGGTGTATTCCAAGATAGCTTGCCCGCTTGGATTTGCTGCGCGATGAGCAGCGCTGTGATAGCTTTGGTATTACTGCCGATGCGAAATCGATCGCTTGGTGCAGCTCGTAGCTGCGTATTTACTTTTTTGGTACCGAGGATATTCGTCTCCATAACACCTGTATCGCAAACAACGGCATATCCTAATTCAGGAATATGATAATGTTGGCGGATACTATCGGCGAAGGAGGTATGCAATTGAGCGAAGGAGCCCGTGGAAATTAGGAGGAGAGCGGCAATCAGGCGTTTCATAAAATTGGATGTTATGCGAAGGTGCAGAAAAATCGGGAAGCTGTTGTCTCTCTAAAAAATATTTACCTAACCGCGGTCAGACATTCGTATAGGCATATACGTTGGGAAGGCCGATAGATGGCCAGCATCACACCATTGGAGAATATGCGGGAAGAAATTAATGCTAGTTGTCGTGTCTCCCTAATATTATCTAGCCATCGGCGACCAGCGCCCAAGAGTACCGGATAAATCAGCAGGCGGTATTCATCGATGAGATCTAGATGGGCTAAGCTTTGCATCAGTCCGATGCTGCCTACAATCATCATATTATTACCGCGCGTATTTTTCAATGTTCGGATTTCCGCTTCCACATTGGATTTTACGAGACGGGTATTCATCCAATTGGCCTGCGGTAGCGTAGTAGAGAAAACGATCTTAGGCGTATGATTCATCCGATCGGCTTCTGGGTTATTGGATTGCTGTTGCCAATAGGCTTCAAACTGGAGATAGGTGTATTTCCCTAACAACAGCAGGTCTGTGTCTTCATAGGTTTCATAGATATACTCGCCCATTTCTTCACTGAAACCCTGCAATTGCCAATCCGTTTCACCGTTGGGGCCAGCAGTAAAACCATCCAGGGTTACAAACGCCTGTGCAACAACTTTTCTCATGCGGCAACTATTAATCGCTACAAAGGTAAAGATGTTGCAACAAGCAATTGGGTTGGAAATGCGACAATTTTGGAGGTTGATCCCGACAATTTTTTTACCTAACTTTAGCCTATGAAACACGTATCCATCCTGATCCCATTTGGCGCCAGTAGTCTCTCTAATATTGAAGGGACTTGGCATATTCTCACCGAGGTGAACACCATTTTAAAACGTATGGGTCAAGACCCTATTTTTGACGTACACCTGGTAGGTATCTCCAACGCCTCTACGCAGCGCAATGGCTTGTTTACTATTCAGCCTGATTTGCTCATGCGGGACGTTCAGAAAACAGATATGATTGTGATTCCCGCCATGCACCAAGATCCACGGGAGGCATTGCGATTGAATGAAGCATTTATTCCTTGGATTAAGGACCAATATGCCAATGGCGCAGAGATCATCAGTTTCTGTATTGGCGCATTTTTCCTAGCCGGCACTGGTTTGCTGGATGGAAAGCGTGCCGCTACGCATTGGGCAGCAGCGAATGATTTGCAGGAAATGTATCCGAATATAGAAGTAGTGGACGAGAAGATTATGACAGAGGAAGACGGCATCTACACCAGTGGCGGTGCTTACTCTTATCTGAACTTGGTATTATACCTGGTAGAGAAATATACCAACCGGGATATTGCCATTGTTATTGCGAAGACGTTCATGATTGATATCGATAAGGATAGTCAATCACCTTTCATCATGTTCCAGGGACAGAAATCCCACGAAGATGAGCCGGTGAAGAGAGCGCAAGAATTCATTGAGCAAAACTTCCAGGACCGCGTGACGGTAGATCAGTTGGCCAGTATGTTGGCTTTGGGTCGTCGTAGTTTGGAACGGCGATTCAAAAAGGCCACCAGCAATACTGTCACCGAGTATATACAGCGTGTCAAGATTGAGGTGGCCAAGAAAAGTTTCGAGAGTAGCCGGAAAAATATCAGTGAAGTGATGTATGATGTAGGTTATGCAGATATCAAGGCATTCAGAACTATTTTCCGGAAAGTGACAGGTCTGTCTCCTATTGAATATCGAAACAAATACAACAAATCGGCTGCAGTAGCAGTATAATTATTTTTCATTAGCGGCCTGGTACAAGCCTATCAGGCCGCAGATGAATGCGAGTACCGCTGCGATGGTACGGATGGTATGTAGTTTAACCCAAGGATCTTCGAAGTTACGGCGCATTTCTGCCATTGCCTCTTTCCCAGCATGTAAGATATCGAATTTATCGAGTGTATCGTTTAGCGGAACATTTCCGAAAGCGGTGATACCGAATACCCCTATCATGTATAGTGCGGATGTCAGCATAAAATAGCGGTATCCTTCGTGGTGGAATTGTAACCAGGTAGCGATAGCCAGGAGGAGGATATTGCCGGTAAAAACGATAAGGAACAGTGGGTTGAGGATTGCTCTGTTCATGGATTGCATGGAAGAGAGGAATTGTTCATCATTGAGTTTGGCTAGGCCGGGTATAACGGAAACGGACCAACTGTAAAATAGGCCCGCCATCAGGCCTGTAAAGCAAACAGTGATAATAAGGATGATCATGGATGATGTTTTCATGTAATTGTTTTATACAAAATTAATGTACTGGAAAGATCGGAAATAGAATAATTCCGACAAGGGGGAGATTTTAAAAAATCTGTACAGGAACAGCATTATAAAAATGTCTGTTCCATGTACAGACGGAATAACCAACGCGGGAAGATTCCCGCCTTATCGTTTCATGTTTGTTAACCCTTCTTTTCCGCATTCGCGGATGCAAGATTCGTGCAGGGCATAAGTCCTGTTCGATCATGCAGCATTATTTCGAATTATTTTATGAGTTCCGGGAAGTTCTCCACGATTTCGATGGATTGGCGCTGGTATTTTAAAGGGGCGGTACCAGCGAATTCTTTGAAAGCGCGGATAAAATGAGATTGGTCAGCGTATTCCTGTTCAAAGGCGATGTCTGACAGTCGGGTGAACTGGTTGTTTCTAAGCTGGTTTAACGACGCTTGGAAGCGACATATTCGGGCAAACAGCTTAGGGGTCATACCTATATGTTGGAGGAATTTTCTTTCGAAGCTTCGTTCCGACATTTGGAGTTCATCCAAGATTGTTTTCAGGGATATGTTGCCGGCACTGGTGGTGATGCGTTGTAGTGCATGATAGAGTGCTGCGTCTGTAAGGCCCTGGTGTAAGAGAATATTTTTATAGAGATAGGCAGCTAGGATATCAATCTGTTGCTGCGTATTTGTGGTATTCAGTAGTTGTTCCGGGAGTGCTCCGGAGATTTCCATGCAACCGTCTGTAAGATCTTGGGCGTTGAGTCCGAACACGCTTTTGAGGGCATGTGGGTGGAAGTAAACGCCGATGGTCTGAAAGGAAGCTGGAGAGATGATTTCGGTAAAGGTGGTGGCTTGGCCGTATAAGAAAACGGTGGCTAATTTTTTACCGAATTGTTCGAAGTGGCCTGTATCTGAGTGTTGGAAGATGAGGCCTGGAGAACCGTCCGCAATTGTTTTGAATGTTTTCGGGGTATCTGCGGGGATGCTGCTGCTGAGTGTCCAGAAGTAGCGCACGTAGGGTTGCAGATACGCGGGTGGAACAATATGCTGAAAATCCATGCGGAGGGTTCTTTTGATAAATGTACAAAAAAATCAGGCAGGAAAGAATTCCCGCCTTTTGACCCTTCCTGGGTACGATGGACATACCCACGTTTAACTAAATTTAGGGTGATAAGCTCCCTTTAAAGACGGAATCTATTATGCAGAAAAAATCAGATGTTGCAATGTATAGATTTTCAAAAAGAACAGGTTTCCGTAGAAACCTGTCTTTGAATTGAATAGTTAATCGACCTCCTATCCCTCAACTATGGAGGCCTTAACCGGCTTGCATGATTTTATGCTGGCTTGGGATCTTCTTCCTCGGGGCTAATCTGACAACCTCACCGGTTTACATCTTACTGAAGGAAGTAACGGAAGAATAGAAATGTCCATAACCCCGAATCCGAAGAAAAAGTGTGAACCCATTAAAACTTAAAATCTGCCAGTAATGCGCAAGTGAATGCGACAGCATAAATTTAGATAACAACAAGCATAAATTAGCGCTACTATGCAAGGTATCCCTAGAAAGGGAGGCCCCTTTCGGGGCCCTGTACTGACTGCTTTAAATAATTTAATGCATTCAGCCAATCAACCAAACAATAGTTAACTGTTTGAACTTCTATGATAGTTTAATTTTCACAAGATGGACAGAAGATAGACATCTCCTGTATATTCAACTATGAAGAAAGTTTGCGCATTGTTATGCTATAACTATAGCATATTCCGCACAGTGACTCAAGATCATAGTTGTGTCCTCAAATGGCTGATACCTTGTTAAGGCACCTATGGTGGCACTTATTGTCATACAATAAGGAGATATGCGATGGAATTGGTTCTGCTCAACTTACCATCTACTGCTCAAAATTACCATTGAGACAATCAATCTACAGGTAGCATTGTTTACTAACTGGGTAGCTTTACATATAGCCGTTTCCGTTAGCCATCACGCTTCCTGTATAACTATCGACTGTTTCCAATATGTCAATGAACCTCGTATATTATGATAGACTGTTGACGCTTTAAAAAGGTACTAGGTCAAAGCCCACTTTTTTGAAATATTTATTTTTATAATACCTACTACCTTACTAGTTAACTCGATCATCGAATGGAGGCATCATTATCCAGAGTATATTCTCATTGATATTGAACTCCATATTTGCCTCATCGTACAACTCTTCCGAATGATATACTCGTTCTACCCATTCTCGAAAAGCTTTTATCTGTTGATCTTCGTTGCCTTTCGGATTATTCTTAATCCGTGCTATTAGTTCCCCATCAATTCCTAGGATAGCCAACAACTCACTCGCCGGACGACCCGCTTCACATTCCAGGAACATATCTATAAGCTTACGCTCACACAAAATTACCTTCTTCATAAAGTATAATTTTAAGTATGGAAATGATATAATTTAGATTATTTGGCTAAAAACAATTTCGTAGTAATGTCCCGGGAGGAGTCCCGGCACCGGTGATCAAGTCAAAAATACTTATAATCCATATCTAAAGTACTTCTGTAGAGGCTATCTTGACGCACCTCTTTGGGAATATGCAATATCGTATTTCCGCAACTGAACCTATACGATACCTACAGCACAACTCTGAAAAAAAAGGACGAGGAAGAATCCCCGTCCCGTAGAGATTCAGTAATGCGTGTCTCGCTCATCACGAGACTAAGGAAAAATTTTTGTAGTAATGTTACAGATTATTCACAACGACCAGCATATCTAAGTGTATGCTCCAACACTTCTCTTTCTCACATGAAATTTAATCTGTACCCCTCACCATCCCATTGCTTCACATTGCTTAAAAAAATGGAACCGGAAAGAAATCCGGCTCCTCATCATAATACGATCTAGATGTATAAATTCAAATTAATTCTGCACCATGCATCAAAATTAATCAAAGATTCACATACAAAGATCAAAACACACAAAATAAATTTCTTCTTTTTTTCACAAATCATTCAAAACGCAATACCATCAAGGACTATCACCGAAAAATAATTTCATCCGATAAAACCCTTATCAGATCGACATTCCCAGTATCATGATAACGCGATTATCACATTGATAATACCATTATCACATCAGGATACCTAACTATACCAATTCCATATTTCAAAGACCAATACAACCACACATTTTCACCGCTTCAAAAATTCAGCCCCGAGAGGAATCCCGGCGCCTACTATCACTAATTGTTATAATAAATCTAGTGTTACTTTAAAATTTGGATCAGGAAGAATCCCAACCCGTTCAGGTATGGCTGACCACTCTAAACCTTGTACTGCTGTAGAATGGCAACCATTATTCATGACCGATATACACATAAGTTTAGTTCTTTGTAGAGTCTGGAGTAGGCCAGGTAGGGAGGCCGGACTCCATTTTGCGGAGATTTTCAGATATTTCTTTATTCCCATTGCTCCCTTCTACCGCTTTACGTTCCCATTTTATTGCTTCTTCTTTGTTCCCGGATTTATACAACAGATTTGCATACGTATCTATTGAATCACTGGAACTGTCCTTATTTTCGATATTATACTTCATCACTTCCGCAGCAAATTTAAGCACTGCCGCATCACTAACCTGTTCAAATACACTCCAGGTAATATTATTTATATGATATACACTATGTGTTTTTGCAGTTTTATAGTAATTCACATATCCTTGAGCAAAGTCCTTCCAGTTTTTATGATCGAGATTGTACACCATTACAGTCCCCCAAACATATTCACTATATTCATCACCATACTTTTGTTGCACCTCCCTTGTGATTTTTTGCCAATCCACCTTGGATGAAGGTATTGAGACATATGGGGTAATGTATTCACCTCTTATTACAGACTTCAATACTTCCGTTATAGAGCCAGAATCAAGGACTTGTTCAACATGTGCCTTATTCTGTGTCAGAAAAATAAATCCGGAACTTTTTGAATTGATAGTACAATTTTGAATAAATTTTAAATTTGAATAGGAGAACGGGTCAGATATAGATTTAATGAAATAACCTGAGACTAGCTCCACATTTGGAGTATCCTTTTCTCTCATTGCCATTAGAACGAGCCTTCTTACAAATGCAGAATCCCTTTTACCATTATTAAAATCATTTAAATAATCAGAATACTTGTCATCAGTATCATCCAAATCCATTAAAGGCCCAATGTTAAAAATTGGATTCACTTTATCATTATCTGCAAATTTCCAGAGCTTTGCATTTGACTTTCGAATTAATTTGGGATCTATCTTTACAATTTCTCTATCATAAGTAATGACCCCATTTTCCTCCGTCTCCACATCAAAAGGTTGGGTATAAATTGATGCACTTATGCCTTCTCCTTCTAATTTTTTCAAAACTGTCATCATAGAATCGTATATCAACGGAAGCTCTCTTGGTTTCTTACTGGCATATCCCCAAGTCTTCAGATCATTCCACTCATGATAGGGAACAGAAACGTTGATTCCACCAAACTCTCCGATAACTTTAATCTTCCCCCCATCCTGTGGTACCCCCATAGGAAATGGGTAAGTATGAATATCAGCCATATCACTGGCCACCCATGGATCTTTGGATGGCAATCTTAACTTATTCCTCACGTATAAAAGTTCTCCCGTGTGACCATTCACCAACCTTGTTGGATCCAGCTCTTTTACCCATTTTGTAAGTCGCTCTTGATCATAAGCCCCCCAACGTTCGTTAAATAAAACCCAGGTTACGATAGAAGGATGGTTATACAACTGGGCCAACGTTTCTTTTAATTCTTTTTCAAACTCTGGCCTTGACCCCGGGGGTAAAGTCGGAGGCGGATTAACAAAATCCTGCCATACTAATACCCCAATACTGTCTGCATAATAATACCATTGTTCCGGTTCAACTTTGATATGCTTCCTGATAGTATTAAACCCGAGGGTCTTAATAGCCTTAATATCAAATATCATAGCTTGGGCATTAGGAGGTGTCAATAAACCATCTGGCCAGAAACCTTGATCCAGTACACCCAAATTAAAATAATATTTATTGTTGAGAAAAATCCGTGATGACCCGTCAGGAAGCTTTCCAACGGAAATTTTCCTCATACCAAAATAGCTCGTTACTTCATCTATTACTTTTCCTCTATCAATCAATTTCACCTTTGTTTTATATAAAAATGGATCTTCGGGACACCATAGATGGGGTTTATCAATCTTTATATCAATTAATCCCTCCGCATTACCTTCACCTTGTGCGACAACTATTCCCCCCTTCAATACTTCCACTTTAACCACCTGATTCTTATCTTTATTATTGACTAAAGTCTTAATACGCACACGGTTCCCATCAATATCAGGAGTCACTTTCAGATCTGAAATATATTGTGCCGCGACCTCTTCAAGCCATACTGTTTGCCAAATCCCAGAACTTGGAGTATAGTAAATATTTTCCGGATTTAGTACTTGTTTACCATGTGGGTTTATTCCCCGGTCGGAAGGATCAAACACTTTAACCACCAACTCATTTTCATTCTCTTCTAACTGGTTGGTCACATCAACACTAAAGCTGGTATACCCCCCTTTATGTCTTGCAACCTCTTTACCATTTATGAAAACTGTAGCATCCCAATCTACTGCTCCGAAATGCAGAATCACCTTGTCAGATTTCCTACTTAGTACAGGTTTTTTGAAATATCTTCTATACCATAATATATCATTTGGTGACAGGGTCCTTTTTACAGTTGATAATTCTGACTCAATAGGAAATGGAACTAAAATCTTTCCCATTGAGTATTTAAAATAATTTGTACTAGTATCCGAAATACAATAATCCCAACTGCCATTCAGATTTTGCCATTTACTCCGAACTAACCCAGGTCTAGGATAAGTATTACAAGCTGTGCTGTCAGCCACTTTCTTACCCCACTTGGATTTCATGCTCAAACTTTTCAGTTTTAAGTCTGAATTAGAAGATTGAGCAAGAACGGATGAATAAAATACAACAGTTAAAAAGAATGTACTAAGTAATACAATAAATATTCGTTCTTTGATTACGATAAGCATAATAATAATTCAAATGGTTATTATGAATAGAATTTAATATCCAGGATTCTGTGACAAAAGTCCATTTCTAGAAATCTCCAAACTGGGTATTGGAAAAAGAGCCCAATTATTACTCCAGGTGCCTCCTTTAATCGGGCAAACAATATTCATTACACTATTCAACTTACCTGATCGTTTCAAATCGAATAGTCGGTTTCCAAATTCAGTAAAAAACTCCACCCGACGTTCATGAAAGATTGTATCAATTAAAGCCTGTTGAAGTATACCAACTACTGGTTTAAGCCCTGCTCTAAACCTAACACTGTTTAAATCTGCAATAGCAGAATCATTTTTTCCCATTTGCGCTCTGGCCTCAGACCTACATAAGATTACATCCGACAAGCGAATAAGTGTTAATGCTTCAGAGGGGGTTGCTTCCACCATATTCGCCTTATACTTATAGGGATAGGAGAATTTCTTTCCTCCTGCCAAAGACACTTTTATCCACGTGGATAACCGCAAATCATTGGGCTCAAATGTATTTAGGAGAAAATTGCTTAAATAGGTGACATTTGTATAATTATTATTTCCAACTGAAGGTGGAACAAAAAAGTAAGCTTCCTCTGTAGATCTCCCTGACAATACACTTTGCAGTTGGAAAATAGATTCTTTACTATTAACCTGAAATACGGAGCCAAGTGGTACTAAACCAAACAATTGAGATTTATTTATTACGGTTGTAGCTTCCTGTTCTGCATTCCCCCATTGGTTCAAAAGAAGATACACCTTTGTCAACAAAGCAGATGCCGCATACTTACAAGGCCGATATCTACTTGATGATGTTACGGTTAGATTTCCAGACAAAAAAGCATCACTCAAACTATCTCTACTAGCGGACAAATCACCTACCAAATGTGTAAGCACCTCTAATTTTGACACCCTAGACACTCTGGAATTGACTGTATAATCTACAGATAATACTAATGGAACATCTCCATAAAGATTAACCAAGTAATAATACATCAATGACCTGAAAAACAATAATTCACCTATTAATTGTTTTTTCACAACAGAACTTAAGTTACTAGACTGTGAAACACCAATCAATGCAGCATTACATCGGTAAATATAAACGTAAAAAGTTCCCCAATACTCTCCTCCATAAAAAGTACTATTCAGTTGATTTCTAAAATATGCAGTTAAGCCTACATTAGAAGTTGATAATGGGTTAAGTTCATCAGTATACAATGATCCAGTAACACTAAGTGATCGGATTCCTGACGGAGTGGATACACTTTCTGAGGCCAAACTCCCCATAATTCCAGTTACAGCTCCTATTGCGGTACCCTCTGAAGAATACACATTATCCATATTTATACTTGTAATTGGGGGGCCCACCTCCACCAATTTTGTACATGAATTAAGTACTAACAAGACTATTATTGAAGCAATACCATATTTCATATAAAAATCAAATTGGTGATATAAAAAATTAGAATAAAATTTGACAACCTAATACAATTGTTCTGAGGCTAGGTAAACCAAGTGAATTGGGAATTTCCGGATCAAGTCCTTTATACTTTGTAATCGTAAAGATATTTTGACCCTGAAGATAGACCTTGGCACTATTAATATTTACTCTATTCGTGACTTTGGTAGGAAGCATATAAGATAGGCTAACGTTCTTAAGTCGTAAGAATGAACCGTCTCCATAAACATAATCAGACAACAAAGTATTAATGTATGGCATAATGATATTACCAGATACACCTAATTGCTGAATTGGTGCCTTATCCCCTTTTGTCTGCCATCGCTGTAATAAATCTACGGGTTGATTGGTGGGCCCTGAAACTGGTATACCGTATCCAATTTTCAGATCATTCTCACTTACTTGTCTGGTGTATTGAAAGAAAATGTCTAATGATAATCCTTTATAAGTAAAGGTATTCTGCAAGCCACCAAAAAAGGTAGGAGCCAAGTTAATAAACTGTGTCCTATCTGTCACTGATAAATTTGTAGCTATATTACCGTTTTTATCGTACTGTTCATAGAGCCCAGTTTCTGGATTTACTCTTGCAAACTTATAAACTTTAGTTCCTGTAATTGGTTCTCCGACAACATATGTATTTGCATAAGTAGAGTTTGCTATATTATCAAACCGAACAAGCCTATTCCGAGGGAATGTTAGATTTACAGCAGTTGTCCACTTAAAATTAGATGTTGAACAGTTTATTGAACTCAACATTGCTTCCCAACTTGAATTTTCAACCAACCCTGGAAAGTTTCTAAGAACAAATCCAGATCCAGTTGTAGAAGGAAGTGCATAATTAATAAGCTGATTAGAAGACCGATTCCGTGTATAGTTGACATTTGCTGAAATTCGACTATTCACAATGGAGAATTCCAAACCTGCAGTAAGCTTTCGGGTTTCTTCCCACTGCAAATAAGGATTGGGTATTCCAGAGACGTTTAATGAAGTAATACCTTGATAGGGAGAAGTATAAGAAATGGGGTTATAAGTACTTAAATAACGATAATCGCCTATTTGATCATTTCCAGTGGTACCATAGCTTAACCGAAGTTTGGTGTATTGAAAGAAGTTTATATTTTCCTTAAACCAGTTTTCTGAAGATAGTATCCACGCTCCTCCTATTGACCAAAAATTATGAAATCTGTTCTGATCCCCAAACCTAGAGCTACCATCTCTCCTGGCAGTAAGATTCAATACATACTTCTCATCTAATATATAGTTAATCCGACCGAATAATGCATTATACTTATAAGTTGAAATTGTATTAAAATCAACATTAACCTTAGCAGCTTGCCTAATATCTGTCTGAGTTACGTCTGATCCAAACCCCGTTCCAATCAATGCTAGGCCATTTCTGTTTTCTTGTTGAATGCTCGTTCCAATAATCGCATCCAACTTTCCTCTCCAAACTATTGAAGAATAATTTATCTGCGGTTCGAGACTCCAATTACTAATTCTATTATTTGAAGTACTTGCTGATCGCAGCACATTTGGCCGTGAATCAGGCGCAACACTATTTAGAGAGGCAAATGTATAATCATTTGCGTTCATAAAATTGTAACCTGAAACCAATTTTACAGACATTCCCTTAAAAACCTCGTAGGACATCTGCAAATTTGTCAACAAATTAGAGGTATTAGAAACATAGGAACTATATAATCCAGCAAGCGGATTCATAAACGTGGTTTTTCCTAAAGAGTTAGTCATCCAGTTTAAAGAGCCATCACCATTGTATAATGCCGGTGCAGTTGGTGGCGTAGCAATAACATTACTAGTTATATCGATCCTAGGTAATCTATTCTTATCAACCATAAAGCTCACCAAAGTACTCAAATGAAATCGATTATCGTTCGAGTTAATATTTAAATTAGCATGTCCACTACCTTTCCTATCTATATTATCAGTGAATGGTGACTTAAATATACTTCCCTGGGAACCATAAGTTAAACCGACAAGATAGGAAGTAGTCAAGGTTCCACCAGATACAGATGCATTAGCAGTAGTAAAAGGAGCACTTTTTCCAAGTAATTCCCTCTGCCAATTTGTATACCTTGTCGTATCCCAAAAAGTTAAATCAGGAGTATAATTAATATTACTAAGATCACTACTTGGAACTATTCCAGAATTATTAAAAGACTCTTTCCTAAGTTTATTATAATCTGAAGACCCAACCATTTTCAAATAATGTGGCACCATTGACCATCCTGTCTGAAAGTTAACATTCCCTTGCATTTTCCCACTCTTCCCTTTTTTGGTAGTTATCAAAATAGCGCCATTAGCAGCTCTGGAGCCATAAATAGCAGTTGCATCCGCATCCTTCAGGACATCAATACGTTCAATATCTGCTGGATTTATAAAATTTAATGGATTACCATTCTCGCCAGTGGTGAATTGAGTACCTGAAGTGCCTAATATATCTCCATAATTCTTCAATAATTGCGATGTATAAGGAACTCCATCTATAACGTAAAGCGGATCATTCTTGGCAGTTGCCGTCAGCAAGCTTGTACTCCCCTGAATGGATACTTTCACCCCTCCGCCAGCCACTCCGGAGGCTGGAGTTATTACAACTCCGGGAACCCTTCCTTGTAAGGCCATTAATGGATTTGAGACCGGCTGTTTAGAGATTTCATCTGCAGTTACTGTCGCAATATTACTAGTATTAAATCGCCTGGTTGTAGTGCCATAGGCAATAACCACTGCTTCATCTAATTTGTTAGATGCCCTGGTTAACCTGACAAACAATAATCTTCCTGTAGAAACAGGCACCTCCTTTCTCTCGTATCCAATATAGCTAAATATCAAGGTAGAGGAGGAATTGACTTTTTTAAAATAAAAGTTTCCCTGAATGTCAGTAGTAGTACCTTGTCGACTTCCCTTTATCATTACTGAAACACCTGGGAGGCCCATATTATCTTCACCATTAACTCTACCCTTTAATCCTTCACTAAGGGATGTATCAACGGAAAAAGCAGAAAATCGATTTACAGGAATTTCCAATTTTGTACCTGCAACCACCCTACAATAAAAAGAAATAATTAATACAAGATTTATGTAAAATCTACTATTCATAAATAATGCTTTTAGGATTATGCAGTCATTATACTTTCCAATAACGAACTAGAAAACCTAAAAACAGTACTATTAGCTTAACAATGTATTAACCAAATAGATGAGAACGAGGTTATCGAACATATTACATAAGAAAACAGTGCCCAAAAGTCTCCACTGCGAATAATTCACATTGCAGATAACTTAAATTTGGTTTGTAACGCATTCATCCATAGGACAAACAGATTAACATATGAATAACCCGCAACAGAAATTTACCAATATGATATTCCTTTATCTTCAAGTTAATATTCCAAAAACCAACTACATTTTAAATCAATACTAAATGAGATCAAATTTCTGTTCAAAATCCCCCAATCGCAAAAGACTGTATTATATCATCAGATATATAGCAATATTATGCACACTTTCAATTCAAGTATACTCACAACACAAACCACCACTTAATGATGAATCCTACCAAAATTGGCCATCTGCAATGTATACCTCTAATGCGATTAGTGATGATGGGGAATATGTGTGGTATACAGAATACAATGTACCCATAGGACAGAATACACTAATAATACAGGCAACAAAAGGGGATTGGAAATTTGAATCACAGAAATATAAGACTGCGATTCTAATCAAAACAAAAAACGAATCTTATGCAATTTTATCAGATGGAGATACACTGCAATTATTAAAGTTAGGTACATCCACCGGGAGAATATTCCTGGGAAAGGCTCCTATAGTTGGATACACTTCCTTCAATCAAAAGGATATAGCCAAGTGGCTTATATACAAAGACAATAATAACCAGTCCATGAAATTTCATAATCTGGACAATGAAAATGAAACTGCTTATAATAAAATGACTGAATGTAAAACACTTGATATCCCAAACACATTCCTCGTAACATTAACTATTGGAGACTCAAAAAAAATAGGAATTTTAAACCTTGCCAACAAAAAAATTGATACAATCGTCACAATTCCCACAAAAAGTTCTATAATAACCGAATATTTGCATTCAGAAATAAATAAAAAGTATTACATAAGAGTTTCGTACAAACAAAATGGAAATAAAAACCAAACAAATGTAAGTATCTACTCCTACGACATAAAATCAAGAAATTCTAAGGTAATTTTGAATAATGACATTTTGGGAGCAATAGATTCCACCTCCATCATCTCCTCTTACTTCTGGGGACTTACCTCAGATGATAACATTCTGTATTTTTTTGCCGACAGATATACCGCCGTCAGAAATTCAAATAAAGCAGGTAGTTCCGGAATAATATGGAAGTATACAGATCGTCACTTAAAACCTAATACAGGAGAAGGCCAACTATTGACAAAGGCTTTACTTTCAACACTCAACCTAAAAACGAACAAGATAAGGATAATTGGATCTGAAAATAGCATGCTCGCTGTAAACCAAATGACAGGTAAACATGGCATATCAAGCGGAAAAGCAATTATGTATTCTTTTCCCAAGCTAACTTACCTCGATAATATGTACAGATATAAAGATAGCATTACATCAATTTCCGTTTCACTTTACGATGGAACTAAGGATACGATTGATTTTCCCTTTGGTGGATTCCAATCCTTATCACCTAATGGGTCATACCTAATATCAGCTAATAGAGATAGAACCAAATTTTCATTTCATAATTTGAAAGAAAATGAAAAATTGAACATTAATATCCCATTCAATATCGACAATAATGATCCTGATATTCCATTTAAATATCTTCCGAATATGGCAGGATGGTCACCATCAGGAGATACCGCATTTATATATACCAAATATGACATTTGGATGGTCACAAAAGAAACTACCGACAACCCAGTTAATTTAACAAATGGATTTGGTGAAAAATCACAGATAAAATTTAGATTTCAAAATGAAAATCAAATCATTAATCTATCCTCCGATAGTATACTATATGCATTAAATCAATCTAGTAAAAATAATGGTTTCTATGTCCTATCCAATAAACGCAATCAAGATCCAAAAGAGTTATCTATGGGACCTTTTTATTACCATTTCCCATCTGTAACAGATGAGCTCTCTCTTCTTATCACATCTACGGGTAATTATTTACCTCCTATTAAAGCTAAATATGCCGAAGCATATATACTAGGTAGGTCCACCGCAAGCAAAACAAGAAATATTGTTTTTACAGCAGACTTAAAAACATTTTCAGAGATAAGCAAACTTGCCCCTGAATACAAATTCAATTGGCTAACATCAGAATTGGTAAATTGGGAGGTTAAGCCAGGAATCTATCGTCAGGGAATACTTTACAAACCAGAAGATTTTGATTCCACCCGAAAATATCCTGTACTATTCTATGTATATGATCAATTTAGTAATGCATTAAACGCTTCTTTAGTACCAAGTAACCTCAATAATGGCTGTGCAATAAACATACCTTATTATGTTAGCAATGGTTTTTTGGTATTTTGTCCCGATGCCTATATTCAGAAAGGGGATCCTCTACAAGGAGTAGCCAAAAATATCAATCAGTCAATCATGGCTTTAAGTAAGAAAATATATATCGATACCAGTAGGCTCGGGATACAAGGGTGCAGTCAGGGAGCAGTAGAAGTCAACTTCATTATCACTCAAATAAAAAAATTTGCGGCTGCATGCTCTGCATCAGGAATGGCGAATCCTGTTAGCATCTTAAACTATCATGATGCCAACACGTACGATCCATACTATAATTATTTCACAACAGGAATGCGATTCGAGAAAGAACTCTATGAGGATAAAGATATCTACATAAGGAATTCGGCAATATTATATGGAAACCAGGTACAAACCCCCCTATTGCTTATGCACACAGATAAAGATGGTAGAATGCCAATATTTGACATCATTCAATTTTTCACTGCACTAAAGAATGAAAAAAAACCAGTTTGGTTACTGGAATACACTGATGGAAGCCATGGTGTATGGGGGGAATCAGGCCTGGATTTCAGTAAAAAGATGAATCAATTTTTCAACTATTATTTAAAAAATCAAGAACCACCAGATTGGATGATGCCATAAAATAACCTAGGCAACCAGATATCCAAATCCAACTATTAAAGCGAACTCACCATTACTTCAACAGTAAGGTAGGAAGAATGTTTCTTACCATAAAATTGAAGTAATGGTGAGTTCATTTATATAGCCACAACTGATAGTAATGTAAAAATTATCAAATTTAAAAAAATCTACTTCATTTAGGAAATTTATGAAACATTATAATATCTCCATTCTAAACTCAAACATTCTTCCTGAGTAAAAAAACATTTCACCAGGGCCACAATCCGATCAATTAATAAACTTATTTATTTACCTAATAAAAATCGGCACCTTAAAACTAAGAATACATACATAAATTTCACTACAAAATACAAATGCAACTACTGCGATGACAATACAGCATCTATTAATACCTTGCCAATATATAAATTGAATATACTCTGCCATTCAAATATTCACATATCCAAAGTTCTTACCAATAAAATCAAATACAATGAAAACAGCCCAAAAAATTTCACTAATAGGTATAATGGTACTTTTTTCTGCTGCAGTATTAGCATCAAAAGCAAGAACTCCTCGTAAATATTACAGACCATTCGTACATCAGCAAGCATGTACAATCACCACTCTTTTATTCTTAACTACAACAGACATTTCAGTAGGGGAACCATACGAGATTGCCACCATACCAACAACAGACAGCTGTGTTCAATACTGTGTCGGAGACAATTAATGAAAATTTGAAGCTAAAAGAAATCTTCAATCAAACTACTCAATACCAAGTTATGAAGGATATCATCATTCCTTCATAATAACTCCTATTACGGTTATAATAAATACATCATTAATATCATTGATTCTATCACATCAGAAGGTATGAGCACACAATTCAATCGCATTGATATCCAGCAAAATACTAATATTGAAAATTACGAACAGTATATCCAAAAATTTAATACGCCATATCAGGCTAATGGTCATACTTTAAAAGTCGGATCGTCTGAAGTAGGATACGGATGGACATTAGTGCTTTCTTCTAATCAAAATGAATTAGAAATCCTAATTCAACAAATACCACCCATTCTTATAAATTTAAAAGTTGCATTTGAGATGCCGGCAACTAGATCTCAGGCATTCAATATTCTATCAGGTCAATTTCCAGAAATATTTAATCGGGTTATAACCATCTACCCGGATTCAGAAATAATATGCCAATCCGTAATCGAAAATATCAAATCGATAGTTTCGGATATGAGATTCACTCGGATTCCAAACACATTGCACCTATTCAATAATCTACATATTGTATTAGGATATTTCAATCAAGTTTATACATTGGGGGTAAATGGAATGATAGATAGAGTCGCCATATTACCGAACGGTGGTACTCTGAAAATAAATCAGGAGGAGGATTACCAAAAGTCACTTAAGCACTACCCTTCTATTTTCCCCCCTGCGACAATACCTGAAAAAATAAAAAAAAATATTAGCAACCAAACTTTAATAACTAGGGAAATAAAAAAGAATATTAATGGTAATGTGTATCAAGGTTTCTTCATTAAAAAGTGGTATTGCATCAAAAAATGTATTATTAAAGAAGGATTTAAAGGCGATTTATTGAACATAAACAATAAAGATGCTGCCGACAACATTAATTGGCAATATAATATTATCAAAACTCTTGGCAACAATGATGCTTTTGGAGAAGCATATGAATTGGTGCAAGAAGACCTAAAATCATACATTGTGGTTGAATTCCTAAATGGAAAACCCTTGATTGAAATATTAAATAAAACATATCAAAAGCACTCTTGGATTAAACTGGAAAGGGATGTAAAAATACAATTATTAACTATACTTTCAAATGCAGCCCAAACAATCGCAGAAATGCATAATAAAGGTATTATCCATAGGGACATATCTCCGACAAATATTCTGATACATACAATCAACAAAATAAAAATAATCGATTTTGGCCTTAGTTATAATCTAAACGACCCAATTGGATCACAATCATCTTTCATGGGAAATACTCCAGGATATAGGGATCCATTCAATGAAAATAATCCTGTGATCTACGAGGATATTTATTCATTAGGTGCGCTTATTATACATGTAACAACAGGAATTTTCCCAAGTTTCGTGATATCAGAAAATGAAGCAATTTTACAAAAACGGTTACTCTACCTGACACAATCAATCGAAATTACAAATCTCATTATTAGCTGCTTGAGTGTGAATAATAATAATAGACCTAATGCCTCAAAGATTGCATTAACTTTAGAGTATATAACTATTAATATTACGAAATCTAATACAGATTCTAAAATAAGTACTGTTGAGAACAAAAACTTAACAGAAAGCATTCAAAAAGCTATATCGAGTCTAAATCATAATCCATTTACTGCAAACAGTATATGGACGTCTCTTCCCTACCAGAGCAATATAAATTCGCCAACACCTCAAATGCAACGAATTATATCACCGTGGCTATCCTCAGGAATATCAGGAATTGTTATTAGCCAACTATCCAATATAACAAAAGAAGAAATTGAAAAAGATGAGGACAACTACAAATGTATTAAAACAAACATTGATTACTTAGTAAATCTTACTAACAATAGCAGCGAACTACCCATTGGGCTATTTAATGGATCTTATGGAATTTTCATGGCTTTATATTATGCAACTAAACTAGGCTTCATTTCCCCCGAACAATTAGGAGAATTCTACACAAAAACGCTACAAAACAAAGCAATAAATTTTGGAATATCCAACGGATCATCTGGACTTGGTATTTCTCTATTACATGCTAAAAAATACTTGACAAACAATAGTATCGATCAAGAGTTATCCAAAATAATTGAACAAACAAAAAGTTTCTTATTAAAATCAAACAATTCAATCAATTTAGATCTATCAATTTCCAATGGATTATCAGGAATTACCTTATTCTTAATCATGTATTACAACTATACCAAGGACAAAAATATTGAATCGACTATTCAAACATGTATTAAATCTTTAATGCAAAGATTACACCAAAAAAACAACCGGTCATTTATTAATGGAAAATCGGGAATAGCATTCACATTATTAAAAGCATACTCCACTTTGAATAACCCCACGTACAAAACTGCATTTATCGACATAATGCAAGATGTGCATATGTGGAGTAGCAGAGCAATCTTAAACTACGCAGATGGATTGGCTGGGATTGGGCATGTATTCCTAGATGCTTATCATACTCTTCAAGATACTGAATGGCTATGCAAAACAACTGAAATAATTAACTACCTATATTTATTACAAAATGATTTTCCATTAAGCATTTGGTATAATGATGCGGCTAAAAATGTATCAGCAGACCTAATGAATGGGAATGGTGGAATTCTTACTCTATTAAAACGATATATCAATATTGAAAAACAAACCATCCATCCAATTTTCGAATTGGATGGATGGTCTAGTACAAATATGAAATTCAAGCATTAGAGATACCTAAACTTTCATATTTAAAAATAGTTCTTATAACATCATTTTAACAAATAAAATTTATTATTTCGACATAACTGATAATATAGCTGCAGTGCCATCATTTATCTTTATACAATCAAATTATTGAAAAATAACCCTTGATATTATCTCAGATAAAAATTCAAATTATTCAATCATAAGATATCCGGATGTACTCGAAGGAAAAGCCTTCCTCCAGCGGGTATTATGTAAGTGAAGGCATAATATTAATCTCAAATTTAGCTTTTATTTTAAAAGCATTTAAAATTATGAAAAAAGCGAAATTATTACTGGCTGCTGTTGGTGTTATTGCTGTTGCAAGTTCTGCTCTTGCTGCATTCGCAAAAATCCCTCACCTTTTCTACAAACCAGATGTGTTTGGAAATTGTACCGTTTCCACTCTTTTAACTCTGACTACTGCACCTCAACCTAACCAACAAGGTGTAGTTACTAATTTATCAACTACACGCACGGAAGCACCTTGCACAATTACAGTTTACACTACTAATTGATTGTAGTTTATGTAATCGGTTGCCCAATAATGGGCAACCGATTATTAATTAATACTCGGTCAATATAGCTACATTAAAAAGGAAACTTTCACCTTCTCCTAAAAGAATAAAACCATTTATATTAAGGGTATCAAAAATCCCAAAAATAATAAGCTTATTCGGAATAACCATCAACCCTGTTTAGAATGAGAAAGTATAAAAAATGGTTACATTCTTTTTTCTGTGTAGCAATCCTCATTTTAATATTAAATACCTCGGGAGACGCTTTTGCCCAAATCTTTAAAAAAGACACATTATCAGGAATATTAATTGATTCTATATCAAGAGATCCAATTCCTGGAGCAAGTCTTATTCTGTTAGATTCTATTAATCATCCTTCAGCATCTACCATAACTAATTCGGATGGAAGCTTCCGAATCTCTCTAACTCCAGGAAGATGTATCCTCTCTATTACATCTCTTGGATATAAATCCAGTCGCATTGTCATTCAGGCAGGAAAATTACCACTGAACAACAATCCAATTGTAATACTATTACATCCCGTAGGAATAGCATTACAGGGGATTACCATATCTATAGACCAACCTCCAATAAAAGTAAAAAATGACACTATAGAAATAAAACCTTCCCTTTTTTCCGCTAGTGAAAATGACCAATTAAATGAATTATTAAAAAAAATACCAGGAATGTCAATCTCGGCTGATGGCACATTAAGTTATAATGGGGAGAAAATTGATCTGCTTACAATAGATGGCAAACAGTATTTTGATAGCAATATTGCTTTAGCTTTAAAAAACCTTAGTGGTGACATTATTGACAAAATACAACTTTTTCAAAGAGATATTGACTTATCAGAAACCACCTCTATTGAGGATATGAATAAAAAGAAAAACATATTAAACATCAAATTAAAATCATCAAAAAAAAATAAAATAGTCGGAAAATTAAGTGCAGGAAAAGGAACAGAAAAATACTACTCAATAAATAGTAACCTAAATAAGTTTTCAAACAATTCTCAATTCAGCGGAATACTATCATTGAATAACATAAGTAAACTTTCTGAAGAGAGCAACAATTCCCCTATGGGTCTATCCACCATCCAGAACTATGGACTAAATATTAATAACTCTCTATCTCAATTTTTGAATATTTCTTTCAATGGAATTGAAAATATACAATCTACTCAAAACAGTACCAATTCTCAAAAATCAATTCAACTTTCAGGGTACAGAAATAAAATAGAGCAAACTAAAAACTCTGACGATTTAACCAACTCGTTTAAAACAAATGCTAAGATAGATTACAAAATTGATTCTTTTATATCAGTCACTCAAATTATCAAACTATCAAAAGAGAATAATACCACTACTACTTTTAACAGTTTTAACAATTTCAGTGGATTGGATTCTTCTACAATTCTCGGGGCTAATAAAAGTTCGTACTCTCAATCAAATAGCATTCTAAATTTATCTACTCTTTTGACAAGAAAACTCAGGAAATCTCGTGGCAAAATAGATCTTCGTTTAAGTTTTGACAATAGCGATGCAACAGGAACCAATGATTACCAAACCAGCCTAAAATACAGTGACGGTAGGCCCATTGGAGGGCAAGATTTAAACAGACAAAACAACTCAAGAAATAATTTCAAAACAATTGGGCTCGTCACAACGAGTAGGATAAATCTATCAAATAATTATTCATTAAACACTATATATTTGCTATCTGTGCTTAATACTACTTCCGACAACCAAGTTTTCGATTTTGACACAACGCATAAACAATATATAATTCCAATAGATTCGTTAAGTATTCACCAACTGACAACAAACACTACGAATTATGCTGGATTTGGAGTATCAAAATCCAATTCAACTGTAGAGTTTAACATTACTTTTAATTTTTTTACTATTTCACAATATTTGAGAGGTGATAAATTTCCTTCAATAAAAAGGAATTCTACAAATATTTATCCTTTTTCCAGTTTTACTTACAAAATTAATAGCTCAAACAAAATTCGCCTTACTTCCATTTCAACAATTACCCCCCCAAGCGAACCACAACTATTCTCCATACCGGATTATGGTAACCCAATTTCACTACAACTTTCTAATAAAAATCTTAAAAATGAACTAGACACAAAAATAAATCTGACTTATGAACGCCTCAATCCCCAAAAACCATCCTCTTTTATAATCATGTTTAACTATGGGTTCATAAAGGATAAAATAACAAATTCACTAACAATTGATACTCTAGGCCGGCAGATTAATCAATTTATAAATATAAATGGGTCAAAAAGTTTTTCTGTTAACTCATATTATTCCAACTCTACTCCAAACAGAAAATTTCGTTACACTTTATCAGCGACAGCGGAAAAAGTAGTCAACCCAATAATTGCACAAAATGACTTTGGAAAAACAGGTACTACAAATATTTTTGGAGCGGCGAACATCTACTACAACTATAATAAAAAATTTGAAATAATCAGCGGCTTTTCAGTAAATCATACAAATACAGTTTATTATTTTACTAATCAATCAAACAATAGTGCGACCTTCTACATCTTCAATCTTAACATATCAGCTGAATTACCCTGGGGACTATCCATAAATGCCAAATATAATAGAAGTGTTACAAATAATCTGCAAACCGGGTTCAATCACCCCATAGATTTACTCTCCGCATTCATTACTAAGAAAATCATTAAGTCCAAAGCAGAAATCAAGGTATATGGTTTTAATTTATTAGACATAAATAATAATATCCAACGCACTATTGGACCAAATTTCGTCGAAGATGTGCAGAGTACAACTATGCATAGGTTTGTTATGGCAAGCTTTATTTTTTATTTTAAATAACTCTAATCGTATTATAGAAATATGATATTCTATAAATTTAGTTGGCTTGTAACAATCCTATTGCAACTGCAGGTATTCCACTTGCATTATTTGCAAGGCATTACCAACCATTTTTCCGAATGGAATCAGATGGAAGTATGGAAGTATAGGCTCCCTTTAATTAGTAGTACCACCGCTTTTAGAGGATTCAATTATTTGTTAAGACTTCGTTATGCAGATCCGCATACGCCAACGGCGATAGATATCCCAGAGCCTTATGGGTCTTTCCGTATTGTAATCTATACACCATTGTTCGCTAATGGCCCTCACCTCTGAAAGTCGATGGAAGATGAAGGCATTTAGTAATTCTCACCTCATACTACCAATCTTTCGTTCGATATAGGCATTTTGCATTGGCCTATCAGATTCGATATACTGTAAGGTAATTCCATTTTCAGTGCAACATTACTGCAGGGGATAGCTGATAAATTCACGTCCATTATCCGCTCTAAGATTAGCCGGCTTCCCACACCTTGCGACAATCTGGCTCAGCACGCTCTGATTATACATAAAGATGGTAATGACGTACCTACCTCTATCACCAGTGATTCACGATTAAAGTCATCAATTATATTCAATAACCGGAATTGCCTGCCATCAGCCAGGCTATCACTCATAAAATCAACACTCCAGGCCTGATTAGGTGCTGTCGGAACGACTAGCGGCTATTTAACCTGTTCAGACAGTTGTTTCTTACCTCTTCTACGAATATTCAGCTTCATGGCTGTATACACCCGAAAGATCATTTTATGGTTCTATTTAAAGCCTTTATTCCACAACCTGTAACAGTATTGCCAAAAGGCTATGGCAGCATGCTTACCCGTTAATTGAGATAAAGCATCTTGTAATTCTCTATCATCTTTAGATTTTGAATTATACAGACAAGTAGTGAGGGAGATACCTATCAGGCTTGAACGTTTTGCAGTTTCTTAGCTGTTTTTCAGTTGTTAAATAAACAACAGCTTCCCTTTTTCCTGCGGTGTCAGAGCTTTTTTCTATCAGATTCTTCAAGGCCCGGTTCTCCAGGCTCATTTCGGCGAACATCTTCTTAAACTTAACATTTTCCTTCTACAGGTCGCGTATTTTCCCTACATTACTTACTTCCATACCTCCATATTTTGCCTTACAGTTTATCTTTAAATCCGATGGCCGAAATTTGGGAAAGCCGACAAGATGGACTGTCAGACAAGCATTTATTTTTGAATAATTTATTTAAGTTTCCAAATAGTTTTTCAAAATTATTTTATCGTTTCGGACGTGAAGTCTTTTACTGAAAGCCCTTGCTCGCAAGCTGGTTGGCGAGTCTAAAATTGTTAAACTTTGGAGTGGCGAGTTTTTTATTAATTTGCTTACAGAATTCTCGATCTGTATTGAGATTTTTGGAGGACTCGATGAAATCTTGTAGCTAATGGTATTCATTTGGGGGACTATTTTTTCGTTTATAGACTCTAAAAGAGTAACCTGTGTAGTCTTTTTATAGTCACCTCATCAGCTGTATACCCACGCCCATGTAACCACTTTCTATCATTAACCATATAGCCTTGGCCTCTATTTAATTTCAGTGTGATAACATATTTATCTATCTCCCTACTTATATCATTTACCCACCAATTTTCTTTATTGTGCAAGGTAGAAAAGAGATCATAATAGGCGTGGTCATTATTTACAACTTTATCTTTGAAAAGATTTTTCACATGGGCTGCTTTTTCTTGTGGAAAATTGGGAATCGACTTGATAACTTTATTTAACAAAACGTCAACCGGCAGCAATAAGGATGTACCTTGGTTGCCTTCTGGAACTTCATCAAAAATATTCCATAATTGCGTTGGAATATAAAAATCGCAATGGATAGGAAAGGTATTATTAGGTTTCGCGGTAGAAAGTGGCGGATACAAAGAGCCCATATTATCACTTCTTCTTGTACACAGAACAGCCCTGATACTAGAGAGTAAAAAACGGAAAGCCTCTGAAGAAAAATACTCGCTTATAATTTTGTCGAAAAAAAACAGCTCATCTTTTAGCATTAATTTATTGAATGCCTCACTAATTTCTTTAATGAGTTTGAGTGCCACTGGATTTATTCTTTTTATATCAACCGAATATGTTCTTGCATTATCTATTGTCTGGAATGCAATTTCATCCGGAGGGCCATATTTCTGCGCTTCACTTTCAATTATCTTTCCCTTATTTAGTATTTCGTCTGACCAGGTGAACCATTTAGCGTTGTTTGCTTTGCTTATTTCAATATGTTCACTAGGAGAGGGTATTTCTTTAAATAGTTTCATGATTAGGAGTTTAGAGGTTAATGAAAGCATAGGTAAGTAATTTACTTTATAAGACTGTTATATAGATACAGTGCATTAATATATATTTATTATTAAATAGCATCCTTCAAGCTCTCCTTATCAATTTTTCTGTACTCTCAATTAACTAAAATGGACAAAAAAGACTTTTCCACCGATTCAATAAGTACACATGATATTAGGTATCAAATCTTAACAAAAATAGCTGAATACAGTAATAACAAAATTGACGAAACTCAGCTAAATCTTTTTATTGATACCTATCTGTCACTAATAGGAATGAACCTACAGAATCAGCAATTGATTAGCCAAATCTGCTACTCAATTCGCTTACAGGGAGATTTTGTTACCCTCAATAGTGTCTCCGCTGCGTTTAAAGATTGGGGAATACCAAATGAAATAGCTAAGTTTAATAAGGAAACAATCTTAGAATCACACTGTTCGACACTTGGCATGCTCATTAATCCATTAGAATTAATTATTATTCTGAATCTAAATAAAACCGGGATTATTTACTTTAGCTCAAAAGGTAAGCTTAATCATAAAAAATGGATGCACTTAGAAAACAGGTGGACTGGGCAATATTTAGTTTTAGATGCTATTCCGATTTCCAAAATTAGGTTTAACCGCAGTTCTGAAAATCCACCAGCACCCTTGCTTGAGCAAGCCAATTTTGAAACTAAGCACATAGATCTTATTAGTAAAACGTTTAAACAAAGAATGGGAATTTACAGTATTTTCGGAATGCTTATCTCTCCAGTGATCCAGTTTTTATATAAAGCTGGGATTAGTCCTAATATTCTAACCCTGATCTGGATTATATGTTCATTTTTAGCAGCAGGTGTTGTGACCTTTCAAACAACTGTTGGTGTACGTATTTTGGCAATTGTTCTGATTTTATGCAGCTACATACTCGATTGTTGTGATGGTGCGCTAGCGAGATTAACAAAGAAGGAATCTACATTTGGTGAGTATATCGACAGGCTTGGTCATTGGCTTGTGCAACCGATTTTTATAGTTTCGGTTGTAATTTGTTGCACTCAGGCAGAACCAAGTATAAACATTGCTTGGTGGGGATTAGCATGTGTTGTTGCTAATGCAACATTCAATCAATTATATGCTGAATATATTGTTAGATATAGTGAAGAAAGAGCTACGAAAATATTGTGGTATCTGTATCCCATTAATCCTAATATTTTCATTATTGGACTAGCTTCGAATAGACTTTACCTTGCATTACAATTATTAACACTCACCATGACTACATTTATCATCGTAATTATTATTATTGAATTAGCAAAATTTCATACTGAACAGAAAGCGAGAAAAAAAGTGTACAAAAACTATTTTACTGCTTCAACTGAGCACAAACAATGATTAATTTTGTCATATCATAGTTTCCACTATTTTTGGATATCCAAAATATAATTTACGTTATGAAATTCACTTTTTACCAGATTGACGCTTTTACACATGCTGTGTTTGGCGGTAACCCAGCATGTGTTGTACCATTGAACAGTTGGCTACCTGATGACGTACTTAGAAAAATTGCCGCCGAACAGGGAGTACCTGAAACGGCCTTTTTTATTCAGAGAGAAGAGGATATTGAATTGAGATGGTTTACACCAGAATTCGAAATCGACTTATGTGGTCACGCAACCCTTGCAACAGCACACGTTCTTAAAACTTTCTTTAATCGTCCACAACCTATTAAATTTAATACATTGAGCGGCCCCCTTACTGTTACTTTTGCTGAAGGAAAATTCTATTTAGACTTCCCATCCAGAAAGCCTGAGCTTGCTAAACTTCCTATCAATATAAAAAAATCATTGAGCGTACAACCTGTGCAGGTATTGAAAGCCCGTGATTATGTTTTGGTATATGAGAACCAAGCACAAATTGAAAATATTAAAATTGACAGAAAATATTTTGATGAATTAAATCTTGATCCAGGTGGGGTGGTCATTACTAGTCCCGGAATAGATTTCGATTTTGTATCCCGTTATTTTGTTGCTCAGGCTTCTATATTTGAGGATCCAGTAACCGGATCTGCACATTGCTCATTGATACCCTACTGGGCGGAACGATTGGGCAAAACCGAGTTAAAGGCAGCACAGTTGTCGGATCGAAAAGGCTTTTTGCATTGTTTAAATCACCAGGAGCGCGTACTCATTGGTGGTGCAGCGAAAACATTTTCTACTGGTAATTTTTGGATTGAATAAATTTAAATCAATATGAAGAACGAACTTTTCACCAACATTTGATAGTAAGTATTATTAGAGCCTGCAGTTATGATATAATTTTTCCCTTAATGATACTAAAAATACAGAATCAAGAGAGATAAAGGCGGATCAGTGATCAACAATAATTTTGAAAGGTTCGGATTTTTAAGTGATTCTCCTAGTATTATTTTGTCAAATCAAGTAGCTAATATTTAATTTAGTGGATTGTTATCAATTTGGAAAGTAATTTCATATTGAAAGCATAAATACTGTGAACCCTTCATCAAATCATTATAGTAACAAGGGAGCTCCAGTTCATGCAGTTTATTTGGCAATTAGACTAAAAAGAAAAATATTTTTATCTATCGACAAGTATTCAAGTGATAAGAATAGATATTCTTTCAAAGGAAATACAGGCCTTATAAAACGAGATAATGAACAGAAAAGTATTAGTTTTTTTCAGTTGTTGTAGGCTCCCCTTTATTTAGTACCACCGTTTTTAGAGAATTCAATTATTTGTTAAGACTTCGTTATGCAGATCCGCATACGCCAACTGCGATAGATATCCCAGAGCCTTATGGGTCTTTCCGTATTGTAATCTATACACCATTGTTCGCTAACGGCCCAGACCTCTGAAAGTCGATGGAAGATGTAGGCATTTAGTAATTCTCGCCTCATACTGCCAATCTTTCGTTCGATATAGGCGTTTTTCATTGGCCTATCAGATTCGATATACTGTTAGGTAATTCCATTTTCAGTGCAACATTACTGCAGGCGATAGCTGATAAATTCACGTCCATTATCCGCTCTAAGATTAGCTGGCTTCCCATGCCTTGCGACAATCTGGCTCAGCGCTACACGTAAAGATGGTAATATCTCATATCAAGCTACCCTAAAACTAGCCAGTAATATACTCTAAAATTGACTTCTTCATAAAACTATTAATTTCTTTATTCTAAGATTGATCACCAGCAGCCATTTAAAAGTTCTGTATGAAAGTAGATATACTATTCCTCTATTAATATTCTTGTAAACCACCTTTACTCCTTTCCCTACTTTTAATTTTCAGTCTCCTTGATATAACATAAACCTCCTATTTCGACTATATTATTGAAATATCATTCAATTTCCCCCAACTGACACTGTCGTTGCAGCACCAGTATTTAACTTTATATATTCAGACTGAAGACCATAAACCGATCTCATAACTTTTAAACTAATCCAGTTGGAAATTTCCAATTAATTGAAAGGAAAATATTACATGGAAATTGAAGAGATACACGTTAGGCGTAGTGTGAAATCAAGATTAACATTACCATAAAAAATCATATTATTAAAAGAACCAATATCTTAATTGCAATTATTTCTGTCCTTGCAGTTGCGAGTACTGCTTTTGCTCAATTTGCAAGAACAATACATCCTTTTTACAGGCCAGGCTCAGATGGAAGATGTAACGCTCTTACCATGTTGACACTAACGACAGCGCCTCAACCTGGGCAAGCACCAATTGTGACGATGATAACTCTGACTGAAACTATTTATCCTTGTCCATTAACTGTCTACATGGTTGGCTAGTACTAAAGCAGGTGATCTCCTATACTATCAAAATTTAAATAAGTTAAAACTTCCGACAATACTCAATGGAGAGCATTTCTAAATGAATATTACACGCTTTAACACACTTGAATCCGCATAAAATAAAAATTAACCTTAAATAAGTAATAATATGAAAAAAGCCACATTCTTAATGGTAGCCCTCCCTGTAGTAGCTATTGCAAGTGTTAGTCTCGCTGCATTTGCAAGATTTCCCAATATCTTTTACAAAATGGGACCTGATGGAAAATGTACAGTTCAGACTATCCTAACTCTAACAACAGCTCCCCAACCAGGACAGCAAGGGGTTATCACAAATTTATCAACAGCTCCAACTCAAGGTCCCTGCACTATAACTGTATATACTTGTGCCTAGTAATATTTTCATATTATCAGTTGCTCATTTTTTGGGAACTGATTAGAAATTTTTATACAGATAGGGTACGCTTTGTTTGAATTTTGCCCGGGAATAGCATCATATTATAACTTTTAACAAACCTATTCAGTACGGTTACTTAGTAACAGATGGTTTACTGTCTTTGGAGTATTGGATATCCCGCCGCCCCTCTATTTGTATAAATAAAGACTACTGAACGCTATTCAATAAGCCCCTTCTATATTCTATGACTCAATATCGCAACTAATTAGCCCTCCCTCATGCGCCAACTCCTTCTCCTCCTCGGACTCCTATTCACCTACAACTACACCCATCCACAAAACCTCTCCCCCTCTGGCCACCACCTCCTCCTCCAAACCACGCAAAACACCTACTCCATTCACCACCTCCTCACCCCCTGGAACCTCACTTTCCGCTCCACTAGCTTTCCACTATTTGTACAAGATTTCCTGGTAAGCACCACCAGTGATACCCTCACCATCATAGATTTAAACAAAGAGAAAGCAACCTATCTTACAGGCATACGAGGCTTCAAAGCGGGGGGATCCGCCGAGTTATTAGTAATTAAAAATGATAACACACATTCGATTGTTAACTTGCAAACTGGCACTGAATATGAGATCCAGTCTGGCCAGGGCCTCGATTTTCCGGGAGGTAAAAATATCTTAATACTTCAACAGGATAATTCCTTACGGCTACAAGATAATAAAAACCTACAAATCTGGAAAGGCGAAACCCCGAAAAATATTATAATCGATAAAAAGCAGCAGCAACTGACCTTCACCGTCAACAACGACCTCTGGGCATATGCACCCGGTATTGCTACTGCGAAGTTGGTATGCCACGATTGGACGGATAAAGCCGTGGTACAGTATTTAGAACAACCTGGCTATGCCATTTACACCCGAAAATCCAGTACCACAAACAGCACCACTAACCCTCAAATCTGGTCCTACGCTAATCCGCAAACGGTACCCAGCTACCTGAATAATATCTCCAACACTGGGGTGATTAATTTGTACACAGGCACCGAAACCGACCTGGGAGAAGGCAATTCCTTTATCCTGAGAACCATGCGAGACACCTTGCTATCTTGGAAAAAGGATAATGATGGCCTAAAATTCACGATTACAGCCCTTACAACCGGGAAAAAGCAAGTCATTGATGATCCGGCTATCGCGGCAGGGGCTATCGCTAAAAGGGGCATTTCCCCGGATGGAAAGTGGCTGGTCTTCTTTAGGGATAATGCCTGCTACAGCTATCATATCGGCTCCGGAACGATCACCCTTATCAGTCAGCAGATACCCACCTCTCTACTAGGGATCTACCGAGACGATATCAATAACACCGCCCGTGGCGTAGCCGGATGGAACGCCGCAGGTACGCGTGTATACGTCTACGATACCTATGACCTCTGGTCTGTAGATCCGGAAGGAAAATCAGCGCCCGTGAACCTGACCAATGGCTACGGCGCTCGGCACCATGTCCTCTTCCATGTACAGGATTTTCAAGGGGTATCACCCCAACGGGTGATCCAATTCCCATTGATATTAAACACCTTCCAACTGGAGAATAAGCAAAACGGTTTCTTCAGGATTAAAAATGAACAAGGCCATGATCCCGAACTACTCACCATGGGTGATGTACAATACGATATCATGAACAACCCCTATGTGCCGGATGGTAGTAATTTCATGCCCCTAAAAGCCAAAGACGCGGAGGTATATATTGTAAGGAGACAAACAGCTATCCAACCACCCAACTTCTTCCTCACAAAGGATTTCAAGTCATTCCGACAATTAACTTTCACCCCACCGGATAGCAACTACACCGCCAGCTTGCACCCCTTCACTTCGCTGGATGGGCAACAACGACAAGGCATCCTCTACAAGCCATGGGACTTCGACAGCTCCCGGAAATACCCCATCATTGTACATATCTATGAACGTAAATCCGATGGATGCAACAGCTATCTCCCCGTCCAAACGCTGAACAATGGTTGTAATATCAATATCCCTACGTATACCCGCCAAGGTTACCTCGTATTTACACCGGATATCTACTATCAACCCGGCAACCCTATGCAAGGCACCTACGATGCGGTAATCGGTGCCGCGGAATACCTGGAAAAACTACCATACGTAGATGCCAAACATATGGGTATCCAAGGCTGCAGTTGGGGCGCCATCCAGATCAATTACTTGGTGACTCATTCTGATAAATTCGCCGCTGCCTGCTCCGCTTCTGGTGTAGCCGACTGGATGATGGCATATAACTCGATCCTATGGAATGGCATGGCCAAACAAGATGAATTTGAATCCGGACAATTCCGTATGAAGGCCACTCCATGGGATATCCCTGAGCAGTATATCCATAGCTCCCCTATCTACGCGGCCAATCACATGAATACACCCCTGCTATTAATGCATACCACCAACGATGGCACCTGCCCCTTTAATAATATCCTCTCCTTCTTCCTCGCCTTAAGACGCCTGCATAAGCCCGGGTGGCTACTCCAATACAATGATGGCAACCACGGACTATTCGGCCCCTCTGCGGTCGATTTCAGCACCAGAATGATGCAGTTCTTCAACTATTATCTAAAGGGAACACCGCGTCCGGAGTGGCTGGTAGAACCAACACACAAACCTTTATTAGATGTTAATGATCACTGATTAACAAGTGTATAACTTCAGGATAACGAATGCATAACTAGTTATTGACAACTCGATTCAATTTTCCTTCGGATATTTAACCTGTTGAAATGATTCGTTTCAATAAGCTAAATACAGAACAACCATTACCAACAAACATTATCCAATCCACACGTCTTCCCTGCGTAGTTGGATGGAGATAATTCAAATGAGGCCATGTGACTGTATGCTTTAGGTATTAAAATTTGTTTGTTAAACTCTCAAAAAATTTTTAAACATGAAAAACAATAAGCATGCAGTGCTCAATACTATCCTGATAGTACTGCTATTATCCATTGTAGGGCTATGCCTGTACCAGACAATGCTAACACTGGAACTGGCTTGGATAGCTGCTCTCCTTGTTTCACTGACGACAGTATTGATGTACGTTCTTTACAGAAGGGCTGGCGCTCGTGCGGAGAAGATCATCGCGGACTATAAAGCCCGCATCGGTGACGATGATGATGAAGATGCCCCACCAGAAGTAGGCGTATTCTTCGTAGACAAAGACTTGAATTTTTCCTACATGAACCGTGAAATGCGACGCATCTGCGGCTATAAATACAAAGAAATTGTTGGAAAACCATGGACTTTCATGTGCTCCGACTTCCTGGCAGAATGGCTACACACCGTAGTCACCACCTGGTTAGACGATGTCATGCCCATTGTCAGACCTTTCATAGATATCAAAACGAAAGATGGCAAAACGGTAAGACTATTAGCCTTTATCAGTCTGATGGAACAACCCAACAACAACACCTTGTTTCAGGCTATTGTAAATATAGTGCCACTGAAAGAGGATTAATTTCACTTATTTCTTTTAACCAGGCCCTGCATTCGTGTAGGGCCCTTCATCAAAATAACCATGCGTAAGATTACGGAAGTATTTATCCCTCAACTTCAAGGGTTCAGCCAAATACTCGAATCTATCCATCAATTGCACAATGAACATGTGACAGTCATGCAGCAATGGCAAACATACCTTCAGTCAGAATGCCAACACCTGCTAGTACAAATGGAAACGGGCGTAAACGCACTCCCCGTTAATAGTAAGTACTATGAATCCATGCTCACCAACTTGTCTCATGCCATGGAATTCCAGGAAGCCGTCAATACGCTCCGGAACGTGCTCCAGGAATATGAAGCAGATACCAATAAAACATTGCGGATATTCAGTTCCCACTGGAAAGATTTTGCATCCCTCAAAGCAGTAGAATACTTGATCGATTACCTCCGAGAGGAACATAATGCATTTACCTCTATCCAGAAGTTCTATCGTACCTCCGGACTAGGTGTATCCATGGAATTGGATATGCTGGCCTATAATACAACAGAACTGTTCATAGGCTCCGTTGTGCAATATTTTGAAATGGGACACTTGAACCTGCTCCCGAAGTTTGAAGAACAACTACGCCAGTCTACACCGGAATTCGAGCATCTATACTTCCAACCCATTTACATCTGCATGCACGCCGACCAGGATGCGATCAGCAAAGCAAAAGAATGCGGCGTCTGGATACTGCAATGTATCGGCAACGGACATAATAACTTTCGTTGGTATTCCCAGTGATTCCATCCTTTTTATTTTTAGCTGTGAGGTTTGTTGATTAACTTAACAAAAGATCATCAGCAAAGGACATGCTCCAAGTTCTTAAATATCTCCCAGCCTTTCTACTGGGTTGCTGCCTCGTTACCGCCAACGCTCAGCAACCTACTACTACCCATTTACGCTGCGAATACCTCTCCCAACCACTGGGTATCGATAACCCACATCCAAGACTGTCTTGGGAAGGTGTTACCAATTCCACGTCCTATACGGTGCAGGTACGATATCAGGATAGCCTGGTATGGACTGCCACTACTCCCAATAACCGGATAGTGTACAACGGTCCTGCCTTACAGCCATTCACCTCCTATGACTGGATGGTAGCTTCCGCCGACAATACATCCCGCAGTTGCAGCACTTTTGAAACAGGCATGATGAACGCTAAAAATTGGAAAGGGGTATGGATCAGCGATAATCACCCCTCTGATTTTAAAGCAGCGCCCCTGTTCAGAAAATCATTCGTCTCCCTAAAAAAAATTACTAGCGCACGCGCCTATATCAGCGCAGCCGGCCTCTATGAGCTCTATATCAATGGCCATAGAATTGGCCATCACCTGCTGGATCCCATGTTTACCCGGTACGATAAACGCCTCCTATACGTCACCTATGATGTGACCCAGGCGTTACAACAAAACGAAAACGTTGTCGGGGTCATTTTGGGAAACGGCTGGTACAACCTGCAATCCACTGCTGTATGGAATTTCGATAAAGCGCCCTGGCGAAATCGGCCTACCTTCTGCATGGACCTACACATCACTTACAACGATGGCACTAGTACCATCGTCTCCACAGGGCCTGATTGGAAAACATCCACAGCAGACATTACCTTCAACAGCATCTATACCGGCGAACACCAGGACCTCCGATTGGCCCAACCCGGTTGGGACGCCCCCGGATTCAATGACCATGAATGGACGAGCGCACAAATCAGAAAAGCCCCAGCGCCTGTTATCACCGCACAAACAATGCTACCCATTGGCGTAGATACTATTCTCCCGGCCACGACTATACGTTCCTTCAGCGATACCAACTGGGTATTCAGCCTGGGACAAAATATCGCAGGCGTTAGCAGTATTATGCTGGATGGTCCTGCCGGCACAGTGGTGCAACTGAAACATGGAGAACAACTTTACCCCAACGGTCATGTAGATCAATCCAATATCGATATACACTATCGCCCGACAGATCATTTGGATCCCTTCCAAACAGATATCTATATCCTAGATGGGAAAGGGCCACACCAGTTCACACCGCACTTTAATTACAAAGGGTTCCAATACGTGGAAGTCACCAGTAGTAGGCCTTTACGGCTTACGAAAGAAAGTCTGCATGGTATTCGAATACATAGTTTGGTACCGATAGCTGGCGGTCTCCATACCTCCAACCCACTGCTCAATCAAATCTGGCAGGCGACGAATAATTCGTATCTCTCTAACCTCTACGGCTATCCGACAGACTGCCCCCAGCGGGAGAAAAATGGATGGACCGGCGATGCGCATATCGCTTCAGAAACTGGGCTGTATAACTTCGATGGCATCACGGTATATGAGAAATGGATGAACGACCATCTAGATGAACAACAAGCCAATGGCGTGTTTCCAGCTATTATCCCTACCGGCGGGTGGGGGTATGAATGGGGCAATGGGCCCGACTGGACCAGTACCATTGCTATCATTCCCTGGAATCTTTATTTATATGATGGAGACACCACCTCCCTTAGCCACTGCTACTCCGCCATCAAACGGTATGTAGATCAAATTACGGCTAGAAGTCCGGGGGGCCTCTGCCACTGGGGCCTAGGCGATTGGGTGCCTGTGAAATCCAAAACTCCTGTGACATTTACGTCTACGGCCTACTATTATGCAGATGTATGCATCCTGGCGAAAGCCGCGAAAATACTGGGTCATAAGGTCGATTACCAACATTATACCCGGCTGGCGCAATCTATAAAAGATGCTTTCAACGATAAATACCTGGACCCACTCACAGGCGTATACGATCAGGGCTTCCAAACGGAACAATCCGTAGCGCTTTACTGGGGCCTGGTGCCAGATACCCTGGTCAGTTGGGTGGCAGCCGCACTCGCACAACGAGTGGTCACAGACCATTACCAATTGGATGTGGGATTATTGGGGTCCAAGACCATCCTCAATGCACTCAGCGAGAACGGCTATCATAATATAGCATACCGACTCGCCAGCGCCAACAAAGAGCCCTCCTGGGGATGGTGGATGGAGAAAGGCGCTACTACCCTATACGAAAATTGGGCTTTGCAAGGGAAATCTGATCTCTCCCGCAATCATATTATGTTCGGGGAAATCGGCGCCTGGATGTATAAACAGTTGGCAGGTATCAAACCAGATGAAAACCATCCTGGCTTCAAACATATCATCATTGAGCCCAAGATTCCTGTGAACCTAGACAGCCTGGAAGCTTGGCATCAAACGCCTTATGGAAAAGTGATGGTGAAATGGAAAAAGCTGAAACAGGGGGTGGAACTGCGGATTAATATTCCCGCAAACACTACTGCTACTTTTAGGATGCAGGCTGCTGATAGAACAAATGTCTATGCCAATGGAAAATTACTAGAAAATGAGTCCGGATACCATACCCTCGAGATCCGTAATCCCGGACTACAATACCTGATCCTTATGCAGCAATAATTAGCCAATATCAAACTGCAAGCGAAGTTTCTCTTCTTCTACATCCAGCAGCTCATGGAATTTACGAATGATTTCATGATCGGTGGCGTAGTCCTTGTTTAAGTCTGCCAGCACTTCCCGCTGGTATTCGATCAGTCGGAGGGATATCGTGAGATATTCTTCTTTCTCTGCTAGAGTGCCTTCTTTACCGCTGGTAAGGAGATGCAGTTCTTCCAGTTCCTCCCGCATTTTCTTTACAGCACTATTGGATGCTAGTGCATCTTGGTGTTCTTCATCTAGGAAGCGCATGCTGGCATGCAGGAGTTTTTTCCGGATCTTTTTTTCTTGTTCCTTTTCTGGTAGGGCATGATCGTCATCTGTAGGTCGGATCAGTCGGATGACTAGCGGTAGGGTGAGTCCTTGGATCACCAAGGTGAGTAGGATAACCGTAAACGTGATGAAGAGAATGAGGTTGCGTTGTGGGAATAGGTGGCCTTGATTATCCATGTATACCGGTATAGACAAAGCCGCCGCCAATGATACCACCCCGCGCATACCCGCCCAACCGAGGATCAATGGGCCTTTCCATCCCGGGCGCTTACTGGCAGTGGTGATATACCTACTGATAAACACCGTGAATACAGAGGTGCCCAAGGTAGTGAGTATTCGGCCTACCATCAGTACTCCCGTGATAATCAAACCATATTTGATGGCTACCCAAATACTACTGGTACCTAGTTCTTTAATGATGACCGGCAATTCCAGTCCTATCAGCATAAACACGACCCCATTCAATATAAATCCCAGTGTGGCCCATACATCGCTACCGGCTATACGACTTCGGTTAGAGAGGAATTCATGGCTACGGGCGGAAAGAAACAATCCACCTGCTACCACTGCTAGCACACCGGAGCCATTGAACTCTTCCGCAGTAATGTACATCACATAGGGGGCCGTTAGCGTTAGTACGATATCCACATGGGTAGTAGTGGGCATCCAACGATGAATGCCGTAATAGATCAGTGCCACTAGGATTCCAACTAATACGCCTACTACAATCACCACTACAAAACTCACAGCAGCCTTGTACAATATAAACTGGCCGGTGGTCACCGCTAGCATAGCAAAACGGAAAACAATTAAGCTACTCGCATCGTTCATGAGACTTTCCCCTTCCAGGATAGCGCTCATCGCTTTGGGGATCTTGACATATTTGAGAACCGTAGTAGCAGAAACAGCATCAGGGGGAGACACGATACCCCCCAACAGAAAGCCTAATGCCAGCGTGAATCCGGGGATGATAGCGGTAGATACCAATGCCACCACGCCAGCAGTCATGATAACAATGAGAAAAGCAAAACTTAAGATGATCCGTCGCCAGCGCCAGAAATCTTTCCAGGAGGTATACCATGCCGCCTCGTATAAGAGAGGCGGCATGAATATCAGGAGGATCATTTCGGGATTTATTTCGATGGCAGGGAGCACGTGCATGGTGCTCAATACCAGTCCTGCTAAGCAGAGTACTATAGGATAAGCGATTCTCAGTTGTCCTGCCAGCATGATCAAAAACAAGATGATAATGATGAGCAGTATATGCTGAATAAAGGTTGTTAACATAGCGATCTGCTTTGCAATATGGTGGTGAAAATTATTTCACGTTCGCACTCCCGATCACTGTCCAATCTTCGCTGCCATGGCCTTTGTCGATCCATTGGTCCATCAGCGCCGCAATAGCCGGGATCACGTTTAGTTCAATGCCCGCCTTTTCTGCTTGATTCATGAACAGTTGGGTATCTTTCCTGGCCATGTTGAGCTCCCAGGATGGTTTGCTGTAGTCTCCCGCAGTCATACGTTGAATGCGCATTGGCAATGCATTGGCAGGATTCCATTCTTTAAAGAGAGACGATACCGCATCCACTGGCACATCCATGGATTTCGCCAAGGCGAAAGTATCTGCGAGGCCAGCGGTGAAAGTAACGAGGAACAAATTACCGATCAGCTTCAGCGCAGCACCACGGCCAGTTTCCGGCCCTAGGTTCAATACTTTGCCCGTCATGGATGCTAATACGGGTTCCATTTTCTGGATCAATGCCTGGTCTCCGGAAACGAGCATGAAGCCAGAACCATCTAGCGCATTGGCGGGTCCCATGAAAACAGGGACATGCATATACGTAAACCCTTTTTCTCTCCAGGCGGCCGTTCTGGCAATAGCGCCTTCTTTGGAGGTGGTGGTATGATCGATGATGATGGCGCCAGGCTGTAATCCTGGTAATGCCGCCGACAGTACTTCTTCTACAGCAGCGTCATCTTTCACCACGAGATGTATGCGATCTGCGCCGCGTACCGCATCCGCTACGTTTTCAAAAGCAACTGCTCCATCTGCTTCCAGGGCTTTCGCTTTAGAAGCGGTACGATTCCATACCTGTACTGCTTCTCCTTTTCTTCTTAACGCCTTTACAAAATTAGAACCGAGTAGGCCCATTCCTAAAAATGCTATCATAGTGCTACGTTTATTATTGCTTTGTCAAATAAAGATAACAAATGTATGCTCGCCAAAGCGCAATGCATTCTCGCAAAGGCGCAAAGAAAAAACGCAAAGGCGCAAAGGAAATTTTATTCCTTTGCGCCTTTGCACGCTTATGTTTGGTCAAATACAAATTAAATAACCAATCATAAGTCTTTGCTCCTTTGCGATCCTTGCGTGAAACTTCTGCGATCCTTGCATCCCCCTGCGTGATACATTTAGTTCACGGTTACTTGTGATCCTGGTTGCAGCTCATAACCTTTGCTGCCTTTATACACGAATCGTTGTACTAGGGTGAATTTCCCCGTTTTCTTTCCTTTTTTAATCAGCTTCGTTACTTCTGCAGGCAGTGGTTCCAGGTCGTCGGTATGGTAGGTACCTTTCCAAGTAATCACGATATCGCGGAAATATTTTTTATCGCTGGCAGGAACGGTGTATTCGCTGGTCCAGGTGCTGAAATGGCCATCCTCGTTGTCACCGCCACTTTTCTCTACGCCATAGGCAGCCATTACTTCTTGGTAATTGCCATTCATGCCGGCAATCAGGTAAAGGGTGGTATAGAAAGGTCCTCCACCGGGGCCATTGGTATGTCTGAGTACAAAGGCATATTGATCTTGGCCTATCTGTAGCGGCTTAGGCGTAGGCGCCTGGCTGAATGCCCCGTAAGCCTTGATGGCAGGGGTATACATCCGCAGTTTCCAGCCACCGTCTGTGAGTACAAATTTGGCCAGTCCGAGGAGTCCGCCGGTGAAGCGGGATGTTTGCATACCATCTTCATCAAACTCAGAGTGGTTAAAGCTGATCACCTTGTACTGCATGCCGGAGGAATCCTTGAAGTCCATGATATTCATCAAACGGGTAGCCACGCCCCCTTTATAAGGGAAGGGGCCTCCGTTATCTTCATTGACATCCTCATACTGCTTGGCCTTACAAGTAGGACAAGTCCAGTTGATCATCTCATTTTTATAAGATCGGGTAAGATTATAATATCGTCCGGGAAAGAGCGCCAACATGGCTTTCTGGCCATTGAACGGCTCTGGGAGAATGATTTCGCGATTATTCGTCAGTACAGAATCACTTACTGCTTTTTTCTTCAGCACTACATCTGTCTGGGCATAGCTACTGGCGGCTACCATAACGCCGGCCAGGAAAGGTATCAGGAACCTCATGGAATAAAAATTAAAGACACTAGCAAACGAGGTGCAAAAGTGTGATTTTTTTCAATACCAAGAGATTAAAGTTTCCTAATTTTTTTGGGGGTGTTGGCAAGGTATGATCGTGTCTCCCTATATCATCACCCGCCCTTGAGCGCCCTCCCAAGAACGGGTGATGTAGCCATGGCAACTGGAATCAATTTTCGCCCAGGAATGCCCGAATATCCAGGGTTGGCTTGTCCAGGAATTGTTGCCAAGTCATATCGGTCAAACTGAATTCACGGTTCCGGATACTGGCAGCCATACTGCTGTAGAAGTCGACCGCTTCCGGAGGGAGGCCGAAACCTTCCATTTCCGTTCTGAATTCCTCCTCACTGATATTAGTGTAAGTAGCAGGCAGACCTCTTTCTTCGCCCAGGATGCGGGCGATATCGCCGAATGAATAAGCATGGTCTCCGGTAATATTGAAGCTGCGGCCGCCTTTGGCAGGAGCTGCTAGCACTTTCGCCAGTGCTTTCGCAATATCTTCTCTGCCTACGAAGCTGATCGCCCCCTCTCCGCCTGGGTAACGGATCTGGCCCGTTTCCATCGCTGGCCCGATGAACAATGGAATCGTTTCCAGGTACATACTGTTACGGAAAATGGTGTAGTGCATGCCACTGTTGCGGATGGCCACTTCTGTGTTGTAGCAGGTACGGCCTCCATCGAATATTGCAGCGGAGGAAGGTTGCAGGGTACTGGTATATACCAGGTGTTGAATACCTGCGGCAGCAGCGGCTTTCACGACTTGTTCTTCCTGGAAGGTGGCATGGTCGCCGTAGGAGGCGCTAGATATTTGCAAAAGGGTGTCTGCACCGCTGAAAGCTGCTACCAGGGAATTATAATCGTCGTAGTCGGCTATTTTCACCTGCATGCCTGGTACCGTTTCCAGTTTATTGGGATCACGGACAATCGCAGTAATGTTTTCTGGAGAAACAGTTTTCAGTAATTGTTGTATGGTGGCTCGGCCAAGGTTGCCAGTAGCGCCTGTAATTGCTATCATGTTCTTTTTTTTATCAAAGGTAGATGGGCCTGTATCGGGAAAATAGAACAAAACCGACAGGGTATAAAAAAGGATCGGGAGTGACGTCTGCGATGTCACTCCCGATCTTTTTTATTTTATTTTTTCGTTGACCCTTCCCGCTGGGCAGGGTCGACAAGATGTCTTGCCTTCATTTCGGGTGTTTTTCCCGTATCTAAATAGGTGATTTTCCGGGTCTTAAACCTGTAGCAAGCCCCTACATTTGTATAACGCTAATGACTCTACGAAATACGCCTATGACTATCCCTATTCTTATAACGATGACTTAATACGTCCGAGAATTCCCTCAAAAACCAAGGACTTTGGAAGAAGATGAATTTCATCCATTGTTCGCCCCAAAAAATACCCCTACTTCAGAATCATCACCGGCAGTTGGGCTGCTTTATAAATTCCTTCAGAAATACTTTTATGCGTCAGGGTATAGAGGAAGCTGTGTTTCCCTGGTAACGCCACAATCAACTGGATATTGGTGGTGTGGGCATAATCCACAATGCAATTGATGACATCCTTATCATCCCGGAATTCCACATGGAAATTATATTTATGCAGGTAGGATTTCAGTTTGTCCATAGCGGCTTGGAACTCTTCATCCGGGTGTTGGTAGTGTTGTTGGGGGTCTACATTCAATATCACCAGTTCTTGCGGTACCCAGAGGGGAGTATGTTGGAAGTGGCGGATTTTATCCAGCGTTTGCATGGCTTTGAAATCCACTGGTATCAGCGCCTTTTCAACTGGCTGATAAGCCATGCCAGCGGGCACCACCAGTACCCTCACAGGACTGGCCTTGGCGATGGCTATCAGCGAAGTGCTTATAATATCGTCTCCATTTTTGTTTTCCAGCATCACCAGTTGCGGATTTTCTGAGTGGATAGCATCCACTACTGCACGGAGTAAAGGCAGTTCGCTCCAGGCCATGGTGACTTCAATGGATCCGCCTACCATTTTCTGGAGGGCTTGTGCCAGGTCATTGAGTTTCCACATCACATCTTCACGATGACTGGAAATATTATCCGGATTTACGGCTACGTAATCGGCCGACATGGCCATGGTACTGAAAACATTCTCATAGAGTGACTGCAACAGTACCACTCGCTGGTATTCATATTTTTTCACCCATGCTGCGGCATAGTTCATCAATGTCAGATAGGTGGTATTGGCGTCTACAGGTATCAGTAATGTTTTCATTGTATTGTTACTTCAGATTTTCGTTCATTTTACGGGCTATTGCTAGTGCCAGCGCAATGCTTTCCACAGAAATGCCCTGTGTAGCCTTCGTATACAGCTCTTCCACCCAGGGGCCAAGTTGTTGTAGCAACTCCCGGCCTTTAGCCTTCAGGAAGATCTGTTTGTTCCGGCGATCGTTCTGGTCTTCTATTCTTTCTACCAAGTCTCGCTTTACCATATTAGAGATCAGGTAAGTGATACTGGATTTATCTTTTATTAAAACATCCGCGATTTCTTGCTGGATCATGCCGTCTTTTTTATGGAGCAAAGCAAGGATCTCCAGCAGTTCAAAACTGATGTCCCAATTACTTTCTTTAATTTTCCTTTGCAGAAACTGCCGCAATTCATTTCTTACTTCTGCTGTCTCCCGGCCTAGTTCTCGCGCCAGATCTACTTTATTCAATATAGGTTCCATATAAACAAAGATATCATTAATGTGCCGCATCGGCCATATTTACCTTGTTCTTGGAGTTTTTCACAAATAGCAATACGAAAGGCACACAAACCAGGAACATCACCCCTACCCAGATAAATACATCCATGTACGACCGGATAGTAGCCTGTTTCATCACTGTGGCATCCAGTAGCGCGTAGGCTTTCTGTTGGGCGGTAGCAATATCAAACCCTTTAGCATGCATCGTGGCCGCGGTTTGAGCGATCCTGTTCATCACCGCCGGATTGTTGACATCCAGGTGATCTACGATCGTACTGCGGTGTAAATCCGTCTGACGGGTCACGAAAGTGGATATCAACGCCACCCCGAAAGCGCCTCCCAATTGGCGCATCATGCCGGAGAAGGCCGCCCCCTGCCCGATCTCCTTCCCTTTCAGCGTGGATAACGACATCGTACTCACGGGCACCGATAATAATCCCAATCCGAATCCACGGATGATGAGGACCCAGAAGAAGTCGGCCGAAGACGTGTCGGGCCCCAAAACTTTATACGATAGTAAACTATAAATAAAGAACACCGTCATACCGATGGCTATCAGGTATTTCTGTGGTACTCCTTTCTGTATCAGGATGGCCACTACGGGCATCATCACTGCTACAAAGATGGTACTGGGCAATTGTAACATCCCCGATTGTTGGGCCGTCCATCCGAGTAGAGATTGGGTATATAACGGTATAACAAACGTGGACCCAAACAGTCCAAATCCCATGATAAAAGAAAGTATCACGCCTATACGAAGATTTCCATTTCGCAATACCCTTAATTCCACCACTGGGTATTGGTATACCCACTGTCGCCAAATAAAGAAGAAGATACCAAAAACTGCGATTACAGACAAGATAATTATCAACGCACTGCTAAACCAATCTTCTTCCTGTCCTTTTTCCAATACAAATTGCAAAGATCCAATCCCGACAGCCAGTAGGAAGATGCCCAACCAGTCGACCTGAGAGGCGCTGCGTTTCTCTTCATACTGCGGACTGCGAACAAATTGCATGGTCAGCAATGCTGCCACAATTCCAACTGGAATATTGATGTAGAAGATATATGGCCAAGCATAATGATCGATGATATAACCGCCTAATGGAGGGCCGAGGGTAGGTCCTACGATCACGCCCAGCGTATAAATCGCTTGTGCCGTCGCTCTTTTCTCTGTAGGCCAACTTTCCGTGATGATGGTTTGCGAGGTTACCAGTAGCGCGCCGCCACCGAGGCCCTGGAGGAAACGGAATACCACCAACTCCCAGATATTGGTAGCGTTACCACAAAGGAAAGAGCAAACAGTAAACAGTATAACAGATGTAGCAAAGTAATTTCGGCGGCCAAATTGCTGCGACAACCAACTGGTCATCGGAACGATGATAACATTGGCGAGGGAATAAGCCGTGATGACCCAGCTTACTTCGTTGAGGGTAGCGCCGAGACTCCCTCTCATATCTGGAAGGGCAACGTTTACAATGGTGGTGTCAATAATTTCCAATAACGCGCATACGACAGCGGTAATCGTGATAATTGCTCTCCGTGGTCCATACTCTACTAGCGAGGGTAGCTCCTGTTGCATAGCTTTTTCAAATTAGCCACACAAAGTTAAAATTAAAACTGTTGGAATTCAAACTATTAATTTTAAAAAATCACATTTTATTAATTATCAATAGTTTATATATTATTTCGGAAGACACGAGTCGCTATAAAAGCGACTGGTTCACGGGGGATTGGTGCAGGATATCCCACATCGTGGCGCCTGGCAGCACGCGATAAACCGGGATATGGACGGCATATTTGCGGCATAAAGTAAGGATGGCCTCATCTATTTGATGGGCGTCGTAGCGGGTGGAAAAATGTCCCAGGATCAATTGCTTCACCTCCAATTTACTTACCATCAACAGCACTTCTTCTAAGCGACTATGCTTATTCTTATAACCTTTGGCGGGGATATCTCCTTCGCTGCTAATGAAGGTAGCTTCATGGATGAGGATATCTGTTTGGTCCCAGCGCTGCAAATCTTCTACTGGCGTATCGCCGGAATAACCGAGCAGTGTGCGTCTCACTTCCATCGTCGTATTTTCCTTACCCTGTTCCAGGATGATGCGTTTAATTTCTTGCGGCGGCAATCCAACGAGGTCGGGTTTTATCTTTTGCTTTACTTCTATCAGTTTATAGCTCAGGCTGCGGATAACATCTGGTGGCGCGTTTACATGTTCATTCCTGACAGGCACCACTACGAGGTGTTCGTTCAGCCAGATTTCATCTCCGGGGGCCACTGGTTTCCATTGGATGCCGGAAGTATGTGGGTCAAACCGCTGGAGGAAATCCGCCATCGCAGGGAAAGAACGACTATCGCGGGGGTAATAAATGATAGGAAAGCCTTCGCGGGCATTCAGTTGATTTAATTGTAGTAGGCCGGTGAGATGATCTCTATCGGCATGAGAAATAAATACATGATTGATCTTACGGCTTTTCTGCAATAGGGCGGAGGTTAGGCCATCGCCGGCATCGAATAATATGCCTAGTTCTTCTACGAAATACCAGGTTGCAAACAAGGCCGTACTATATGCGGAAATAGTCCATTTCATGTATCAAATATAGTATTTTGATGTATAACTGTGATGGATATACGGAGTAACGGTTTTGTTGATTTTTGTGGAACCGGAAATTGACGTCTGCGACGTCAATTTCCGGTTCCTTTATTTTTTTCGTTGTTCCTGCCCGTTGGGCAGGAACAACAGGCGAAAGAGCAACAACGTTAGCACAACTAACCAAACTTTTTCCTTACTAAATGGTTATATATAGGCTCAAGGTAACCAGTTTACATTTGCTAGCAGGGTCTTACCGTATAGTTAATGCGGATCAAGGTCATGGATAGTTGTAGCCATTTTCCCGCATTTCCAGCTACAGAAGGTAGCCAGCCTTCACGGGCATATCCACAATGACCTTTACGGTAGTCCAGTCTATAGTTTGTAATTGCTCCAGCAAATGAGTCGCCGGCCGGCAGCGTTATTGCCGGTTTTTTTTGTGCTTTTACAGCATTTCCTTTTTCCCGCTGCGCACAGCGGCATAAATGGCGTCGATGATTTTCAGGTCTCGCACACCTTCCGCTCCATCCACTGGTATAGCCGGCTTTTTCCCTCTCAGCAGTATATCTGCCATCTCTTCCATTTGTACTGTTTGATGGGTGATATGTGGCTGTGTAAGCTCTCCCTGGTGGGTTCTGCCTTTGATGGGCCCATAACCCGTGGAAGGCTGTAATTCCGCGAATCCTTTTTCTCCGTTGAGGTAGAAGCGGTCTAGGTAATTCATGTTATAAGTAGAGAGGCAAGATGCGATGGCTCCGCTTGGAAAACCCAGTTGGAATTGGATGGTTTCATCCACGCCAGGTTTGAATTTCACGGGATCTGTTTTTATTTCTTGGGCCGTAATCCAAACGGGCTCCTCTCCCACCATATAGCGGGCGCCATTGATGGCGTAAATACCGATGTCCATAAGGGAGCCTCCTCCGGCGAGTTCCTTATTCAATCGCCATTGTGTAGGGTCGCCTATACGAAAACCACATTGTCCTTGGAAAAACATGATTTTTCCAAATTCATTTCGTTTGCGCATTTCCGTTATAGCGAGCGTTTTTGGTTCAAAGTGCATCCGATAGGCTACCAGTAGCTGTACACCGGCTTTCCGACAGGCGTCCACCATTTCTTGGCCTTCTTTGGCATTGAGCGCCATTGGCTTTTCACAGATCACATGTTTACCGGCAGCGGCTACACGTAACACCTGGCTATGATGCAGGGCATTGGGCGTAGTGATGTACACCACGTCAATATCCGGGTTGTTTTTTATCTGATCGAAATTTTCGTAGTTATAGCAGTTCTTTGCAGGAATGCTGAACCGCTGCTGCCAATCGACCAACTTATTAGGGGTTCCGCTGATAGCGCCTGTAATCTTTGCTTTGGTGCATGCTTTCATAGCATCCGCCACGCGATTGGCGTAACTACCGAGGCCCATTAGGGCAACACGCAAAACAGGTTCATCTTTATTAAATGTTCCAGCGAGTGCCTGGTAACGCAGCAAAGGAAGGCCCGCCGCGGTGATAGCCATTTTTTGCAGAAAACGACGACGTGAGTTCATAATGTGGAATTGATGGTTGTGATTAAAATACAAAAAAAATATCACACCCCCAATGGCCCCTATTAGGCACTTTGTAGTCTTTCTGTCCGCAGTTGCTGATAAGCCGGCGTAAACAAGTCCGGAGCGACTTTCATCTCCAGTAAATCTAAAATTCCTTTCAATTGTTTTTTACCATAAAAAGAAGCTGCCAGCGAGAGTTTGGTATTATTGTAATGGATAAATATTTGAGGATCGGAATATTTACCTACCAGTTTCAAATCCACCGATGAAATAGTGTTCCAATCTATATGCAGGGATTTCATTCCATTGAAAAAGACGATGCCTTCGTCTGAAATCTCCAGTTTGGCATGCATGTAAAAATACATGGAAACAGATACCAGTAGGAATACGAGGGTGGCAATCAAAAACACTGGGTCTTCCTGGAGTTGCCATATGGTCAGCACGCATCCCCCCACGCATAGCACGAGCGTAATCATCAAACCAACCTTTCTCCATGTAGGCAGTTCAAAAGTCTCGGTGGTGTAAATTCGTTTCATGGGCCGTCTACAATAATTCTGGTGGAAAGGTAAATATTCTCTCTTGTTTTCGTCTCTACAAACATTTATTTTTATCTGTATGAAACAAATCATTTGGGTAGCGCTGTTAGTAGCATCCGTTTCAGCACAGGCGCAGCAACCATCTTCTACATCGTATTTCCCTCCGCAAGGCAGTTGGGAGCATCGAGCACCAGCAACGATGGGCCTTCGCTCCGACAAGCTGGATGCGGCCATTCAATTTGCCATCCAAAATGAATCCAAGCAGAGTAGGAACATGGACTCCGCGCAGTGGCAATCTTTTGGTAAAGAGCCATATAGCGATCCAGTAGGTGCACTGATAGATCGTGCAGATCCTAGTGGTATCATCATTTACAAAGGGTATATAGTCGCGGAATGGGGTCAGCCATCGCGGGTAGATATTACCAATAGTGTGACCAAAAGTTTTCTCTCTGCTGTGGTAGGCGTAGCGGTGGACAAAGGATTAATACGTAGTGTATATGATACCGTAGCTGCCTACATGCCACCCATTGAAATTTTTCATCCAGGGCAAGCGACGGAAATCATTACCCCTTTTGCATCTGCGCATAACCGCCAATTGACCTGGGAAGTGATGCTGCGTCAAACGAGTGATTGGGAAGGCACCTTATGGGGAAAACCTGATTGGGCAGATCGGCCAGATAGTAATTTCAGCAGTTGGAAAACGCGTCCACGACATGCACCTGGCACTGTTTGGAAATACAATGATACAAGGGTAAATGCCCTCGCATTGGCGGCTACGAGCGTGTGGCGTCAGCCATTGCCACAAATACTGAAACAGTACATTATGGAACCGATAGGCGCCTCCACTACATGGCGTTGGATGGGATATAACAATGCGTGGATCGTGCTGGACGGACAGCCCGTCCAATCTGTGAGTGGCGGCGGCCACTATGGTGGTGGGATGTATATCAATGCATATGACATGGGGAGATTCGGGCTCTTGACGCTGCACAGAGGCATCTGGAATGGTAACAGGTTATTATCTGAACAGTGGGTAAAGCAGTCGTTGACACCTACCACTGCTAATACCGGTTACGGCTATATGAATTGGTTCTTGAATACCGATCACAAACTAGCTACTAAAGCGCCAGTATCTTCGTTTATCCATATTGGCAATGGCGCTAATATTATTTACGTAGATCCAGAACATAATCTGGTAGCCGTTGTACGATGGATAGAAAGTAAAGCCATTGGGGAAATGATAGGTAAACTATTGGAAGCAATTCCTGAGAAATAACGGTAACGGCCATATGCAATCACATATGGCCGTTTTAATTTTGTCTAGCCTAAAATATTCATTTCGGGAAAGCGCGACGTTCAAATATTCCTCCCTATTTTTGTTACTGTTAAGTCGTTATGTCAATGAAATGTTTGTAGCCTATTTCTCTTTAATTAAACCCGAATAAATATGAAAACACCTAAAGCCCTGGTGTTAGGATCATTGATCCTAATGTCGGTATTGTATGCATGTAAGAAAAATGACTCTGCGCCTGGAAAAACGGATCCTAAATGGTCTGGAGAAACGATGAAAGTTAAACTGGACCTAACTGGAGAAATACAAACAGGGGAATCCCCACTGGGCCGTCAGGCGAGCAATGCACGTATCACTCCGGATAGTGTTATCTATGCAGTGGATGTACGTTATAGCGGAGGTTCTCCTTTCGCACAAGGGATATACACTGACCCGAATGCCATTTATGTCACAGTTCCAAAAGGCATTAATTACATTATAAGAGTTGTTGCTATTAAAAGAGGTACTGGGCTGGGATTGTACGAATATACCGACAGTATAAACGGAGGTCGTTTCTTACCAGGCAATCCGCTGAACCTTCACATTGCGAATAGTATGTCAACAGATATGACTGGCCCTAATAAGATAAATTACACCTTCCTGGATACGCTAGGCTACTTTAATGTGGCCAACTATCTAAACGGCTATGACACCTACCGCAATTCAGAGCTGGAATGTTATTGGGGCTTTTATCAAAGCACTATGCCGAATACTACACCCACTTCCCTAGCAGTTTCGTTGAAGCGAATGATTTTTGGGGTGCGTTTCAAGCCTCAAAACTTTTACGATGGCAATCTGATGATAGATTATGACTGGACAACGCAGTCTAAAATAGTGCCGGTCAGTGATCTAGCTACTACCAGCTTCACTTATACTACAAATGATTTTATTTCTTCGGATCAAATGCGGAATTTACCGCTTAAGCTGAGATGGTCCCGTGCCAATGGAAGTATCATCAATTTGGGAAGTATCATATTACGTCCCAAACGTAATACGATGACTACTGTCAGCATTACTGCCCCTCAGAGTCCTGGTATTCCAGTGGGGATCTCCATCACTGAAAATAACTGGCAAAATGATACTACCGTTGTAGCAAAATAATGCACGCTTAATTTGACAATCGGCGATAAGGAAAAGTCCTTTTAATCTTTTATGGAAGGACTTTTCATTAATTTATCCAGACAAAAATATTCATCACAAGAAATGGCTACATTCAGATATTCCTCCCTATTTTTGGTAGTGTTGAGCCGTGTTGTTAATGTTAATGTTAATGTTTGTAGCCTAAATCTCTTTTAATTAAACCCAAATAAATATGAAAACACCTAAAGCCCTGGTGTTAGGATCATTGGTCCTGATGTCGGTATTGTATGCATGTAAGAAAAATGACTCTGCACCTGTACCTGGAAAAACGGATGCTAAGTGGTCTGGCGAAACTATGAAAGTTAAATTGCAGCTCAATGGCGAGTTGCAAACGTCGGAATCACCATTGGGCCGTCAGGCGAGCAATGCCCGTATCAATCCCGATAGCACCATTTATGCGGTAGATATACGGTTGGCTGGCTATTATCCATTTGCGCAGGGAATATTCACTAAACCGGATTCTATGTATCTGACGCTTCCCAAAGGCACTTATTACACGATTCGCGTAGCGGCCATTAAATGGGGTAGTGCCCAGGGATTGTATGAAACGGTAGACAGTGTAACGGGGGGGCGTTTCCTGCCGGGCACTCCATTAAACCGTTACATTACCAATCGTCTTTCCATGGACAGTACTGGACCTAATCAGTTGAAATACCAATTCCTGGATAGTTTGTCTTACTTTGCTGTAGCTACCAGTCAATATACCTACGAAACCTACCGTAATTCCGAATTGGATACTTATTATGGTACTTATCAAGGATCTCCAAAAGACAGCCAACTGGTTAGCCTGACCATTCCATTAAAACGGATTACTTATGGTATTCGTTTTCAGCCAGAGAACTTCAGTGATGGTAACCTGATGATAGACTATGGTTGGAAGTCGGCCCCTAAGACGCTGCCAGTGGGTAGTTTGTCTGTACTGACCTTTACCTATACCGTCAATGATTTTGCGTATGGCGACAATGTGATGGATCCGGTACCGGTAACCTTGAAATGGGTTCGTCCTAATGGCAGCATTACCAACTTGGGAGGTGTCACCATCAATCCAAAACGAAATACGCTAACTACCGTTCGCATTACGGCGCCTGCCTCAGGAGTACCGTTGGGTATTTCCATTGCCGAAAACACCTGGCGCACAGATACTACCGTGGTAGTAAAATAATAGATTTTCATTTTGACATACGGTTCTAACGTAAAGTCCTTCCAGTCATTTCTGGAAGGACTTTTTTATGCCTGAGATGTTTGCGGACAGACATGTTGGTTCCTTGCCTCCATTGCGTTATATTAGCAGTATGTATGCTGGTATTGGCTTTGCTGCTAGTAATCCCGTGAGGCATAATCCTGTCATTATCAGCCTGATAATTTTTTTTCTTCTTCGTGTGATTTTTCTCCTCCTTTTGCGAATAATATAATATCAGCAGGCCTGTCTGATTTTTTTACAATTAAATCCTGTTTTGATACAGATAAATATGGCGGACAAATCGGAATTATTCCTGGAGGTGATCCAGCAGCACAAGGGCATTATCTACAAGATTGTACATGCGTACTGTTCGAATCCCGCGGACCGGAAGGATTTGGCGCAGGAGATCACGTATCAGTTATGGCGATCTTTTGACACGTACAATGGCCAGTATCGCTATTCTACCTGGATATACCGTATAGCGTTGAATGTGGCGATTTCGGCCTATCGGCAGGAGTATCGGCGCAGGTCAATAGATATGCCTTTTGCGGAGGAGTTATTATTGGAGACGCCGGCTGCTCCTGCCGGAGAGGAGTTACACTCAGAGCGGGTAGCTATGTTATATGGGTTTATTGCCCAAGTGCCAGAGCTGGATAGGGCCTTGCTCCTACTCCATCTGGATGGCCATAGTTACCAGGAAATTGCGGATATCATGTCGCTGACCACCACCAATGTTGCCACTAAGCTCAGCAGGATTAAACAGTCGATGAAACTACACTTCACCACCCACAACAAGTAAACGAACATGGAAAACACAGAAATATTAGATCTATGGAGCAACTATAGCCAGCAGTTGGAACAAAACCTACTGCTGAATAAAAAACTAACCAGGGATATTACTGGTCTGAAAGTACAATCCCTCTTGGCTTCCATGAAGCCGGGGAAGGTATTCGCCGTGATGGCCGGTATATTATGGTGCCTGGGCCTGGATGTATTGGTAATACAGCTATGGTCACATGCCACTGTATTTTTCCTGGCCTCCGCGATCCTGCAATCGGCGATTACGAGTGTGGCCATTGGTATCTACTTATACCAACTGGTACTGCTACAACAGGTCAACATGGATGATCCGGTATTACAGACCCAGGCGAAACTAGCCCGCCTACGGGCTTCTACCCTATGGGTAGTCCGCCTGCTATGGCTGCAACTACCCTTATGGACCACCTTTTACCTTTCCAGACAGCTCTTTGAACTAAATGGTCTTTTAGCGATTATCTGTCAAATCCTGGCTACAGGTGTCTTTACAGGCGTTGCCATCTGGCTTTTTGTGAATATTCGGATGGAGAATAGGGATCAAAAATGGTTTAGGTTGATGTTCCGTGGGAAAGACTGGACACCCATGATACACGCAATGGATATGATCGAGGAGATTAAGGCGTATAAGGCGGAATAAAGTCGTATCATGGTGGAACGCGAATATATTGGAGAGCATCCAGGAGGATAAAGCCGAATTGAATAGCGTTTTTTGACAAGAATAAATATGATGGACGGTATTGGGGAGAATAAAACCCATTGGGTGATATCCTGGCGGAATGGACATACTGGAGAACATCGAGGAGGATAAAACCGATTAGGGTGATATCAGGACGAAATGGACATACTGGAGAACATCGAGGAGGATAAAACCGATTAGGGTGATATCAGGATGAAATGGACATACTGGAGAACATCGAGGAGGACAAAACCGATTAGGGTGATATCAGGACGAAATGGACATACTGGAGAACATCGAGGAGGATAAAACCGATTAGGGTGATATCAGGACGAAATGGACATACTGGAGAACATCGAGGAGGATAAACAAAAATGGATAGTACTGTAACGAGCATAAATATGATCTGATCGGTGGTCGCTTCATATAATAACCATTAAAATATGTAGCTAAGACAACTTACTCTCCTTTCACTATAGCCTCCCATAGAGGATGGGAGGCACTAGTTTCAGTTTTGCTTATGAGAATAGAAATATGACTCAAAATAGGTTTTCGTTTATTCAAATGCAAACAGGAAAAGCATCAGCGGTAAATTACTGGGAATAAAGCGCCAATAAACGGGGGAGTATGCCAGTAATTAAGTATTTTTAAAAAATTTTAAACTGTTCATTGCTGAGCATTCCTTACTTATCAAGCTACAATAAAGACTGTTGGGGCTTTTGCAATGCAGCTCATAGAAAATCCTAACTAAGAACCATAATTTTATCTATCTCTGCAAAATGAATTTACCTGTTGAAACAAACCGTTTACTACTAACGGCACTCAATACCTCCGACGCATCCTTCATCCTGGAATTATTGAATACGAAAGGCTGGAAAACGTTTATAGGAGAACGTTATATTCGAAATCTGACAGACGCAGATACCTATATCACCCGAATCCTGTCTAACCCGGATGTAAATTATTTTGTAGTCCGACTAAAAGAAGACAACAGCCCACTAGGCATTATTAGCCTCATTCAACGGCCTTACCTCCCGCATCAAGACATTGGTTTTGCATTCCTCCCACAACATAGTGGTAGTGGATACGCCTATGAGGCCGCGAGTGAAGTGATACGCCAACTGGCCATCGCTCCCAAACAACCGATCCTTTATGCTACTACCCTCCCGGAAAATAGCCGGTCTATCAAACTACTGGAAAAATTGGGGCTGACATTCGTACATGAATTCACCCGCGATACAGAAAGACTCTTTTTGTACCAAACCATCCTCGCAAAGGAAGACACCGTATCTAAATAAAAACCCGGGAAACAGCCGCCAGATAGGCAGGTATCTCCCGGGGTAATTATAATTATTTCCTGCGATCATGGATAATCTTATGATCCATTTCCAGGTAATCTTTTTCAATTAAGGAAGTGCTGGTGTAATCACCACTTTTCTGAACTCAATCGGTCCGTGGTCACCCTGGAAATATATAGGACCCGGCTCTCCCTCATTGCTGTCCAATGCCCCGCCAGTAATGCCTGGAATCTCCTGGTTGCTAATAACAGTTTTGCCATTCACTACCACAGTTACCATTCTTCCAATCAGCGTAATATCATATGACTGCCACTGATCCGGTCCCAGTGCTTCGATATCACTTGGCGTTAAAAAGCCATATATGCCGCTGAACAGAACGGAAGAAGGATGCGCACCTTTAGGACTGTCTTCAATCTGCGTTTCATAACGTCCTCTGAGGTAGACACCGCTGTTACTACCCTTCTGATAACGAAACTCTACATGCAGTTTGAAATCGCCGAAAGTCTTTTCAGACACCAGGTTAGAACCGGAATGAGCGCTGGTAAGTATACCATTTTTCACTTCCCACTGATTTTTACCAGTGGCCTTCCAACCGGTCAAATCCTTACCATTGAACAGGCTCTCCGGCTTGCCCCATTTAGGTGCCTTGTCTCTACGCAGCATTGGAGCACGTACCCCTTTATAACTATATTTCTTGCCTTCGCTGGTTGTAATAGTGCCGGTGATGGCATCCCCAGCTACATTTCCCTCGATGACAAAATCCTGGCTCCCACTCTCCCACTGCGGAGGAATAGTAAAGCTGAATTTACCATTATCAAAATTCACTTTGGCCACTGGCCGGGCACTGCCGGAAGTACCAACGAAATATCCTACCAGTGTTTTAAAACCGCTCAACTTCACTTCCAGCCAGGAAGGCAACTGCTTCCCGTCTTCGTCCACTGTAATATCCCAGCGGCCGATTAATTCCTTTGCATCCACTGCCGGTTGTTCTGCCGTTACCGATGGCGTTCCAGCAAATGCTTTGCCGGAGCCAGTTACCAGTAAACAGCCCAGTCCGAATAAAAGTAATTTTTTGCGCATAAGTTCCATTTAGATCCAAACAATATAATGTTTATTTATTTATATTTTTACGGCAAATGAAAACACGCCAATGAGTACAAAAGTAGAAAGTCCCATCTTCCAAGCTGGTGCAGATATCCCTTGGGAATCCACTGCGCCCGGCCTGCAGCGCAAAATCTATGGCTACGATGATCGGGTAATGCTGGTAAAAGTAAAATTTGAAACAGGGGCCATAGGTACGATGCACCAGCATCCGCATACCCAGGTTACCTATGTGGAGAGCGGCGCTTTTGAATTCACCATCGGCGAGGAAACCCGCATCATCCGCGCTGGCGACGGATGTTACATGCCTTCCAATGTAATGCATGGCTGCACCTGCCTGGAAGCTGGTGTGCTGATAGATACGTTTAGTCCTCACCGTGAGGACTTCCTAACCCAATAACCCAAAGATGAGAGAAATTATCCTGGAGAAACTGGCTGCGATTGAGGCAGAAAAAAATGTTCGCATATTGATGGCGATTGAATCCGGCAGCAGAGCCTGGGGCTTCGCATCTCCCGACAGCGATTTTGATGTGCGGTTTATTTATGCACAACCTGAAAATAATTACCTAAGCATCCGGGATCGGAAAGATGTGATCGATATCCCGGTGAACGAGGTCCTAGATATCAATGGCTGGGACCTGCGGAAAGCGCTGCGCTTGTTCATGAATTCCAACAGTCCGTTATATGAATGGCTGCAGTCGGGCATTATATATAAAGAGGAAACGGCCCTCGCCGCCACCCTGCGCGCTCAAATGAATGACTACTACTCCCACCAGGCTGGCTGTCATCATTACTTCTCTATGACCAACAACACCTTGCAACAAAACCTGCAAGACGCGGAAGTTAAACTGAAAAAATATTTCTATGCCTTGCGGCCGGCACTGGCAGGCATGTGGATCATCGAACGGAAAACAGTTCCTCCGATGGACTTCCACCAACTACGTACCCTCGTTACCGATAGTGCCTGGAATCACGCTGTAGATCAATTGCTAGAACAGAAAAAAACGGCGGATGAAAAAACCTTGATCGCCCCGGTGCCTTTCCTGCAACAATGGATCTCGGAAGTGCTGGATAAATATATGCCGCTGGCCAATGCCCTCCCTACTGTGCATCACGATGCCGACAAACTGGATGAAGTGTTTAGGAAATTCATACGCGCATGACCTTTGAAGCATTAATGAACGCACCGCAACAACTGCTGCTGAAAACCATCAGCGGCAGTCATGCCTATAACCTGGCCATTGAGGGCTCAGATACCGACCTGAAAGGTATTTTCATCTTACCAGAAAGGGAATTCTACGGCCTCCACTATACGCCGCAAGTCAGCAATAGCACCAATGATGAGGTGTTCTTTGAAATTGGTCGATTGATTGAGCTGCTCTGTAAAAATAATCCCAATATTCTGGAGCTGCTGAATACACCTGCGCATGCGGTCTTATTCCGGCATCCACTGATGGATCGTATAAAACCGGGAGATTTTCTCTCGCAACTCTGCATGGAAACCTTTGCGGGATACGCAAAAGCCCAGATCAAGAAGGCTTCCGGACTGAATAAGAAAATTAATAAAAGCTTCGAGAAAATCAGGAAATCGGTAACGGATTTCTGCTACGTGGTACACCACAATGGAACTCTCCCATTGGCGCAATGGCTCCAGGAACAAGGCTTTCAACAGGAAACATGCGGACTTACAGCGCTGAGTAACTTCCGGGATGGCTACCTGATTTATCATCATCCGCAGCTACGAGGAATTGTCTCCGGCGAACAGGCGAACGATGTGCAACTCAGCTCCATTCCCAAAGGAGTGGCGCCGCTGGCAGTGATGACGTTCAATAAAGACGCCTATTCTGTTTATTGTCGAGAATACTTGGAATACTGGGAATGGGTGGAAAACCGCAATGAGCTGCGTTATCAAGGAACGCTCGCTCATGGCAAAAGTTATGATGCCAAAAATATGATGCACACTTTCCGACTACTGAGTATGGCAGAAGAAATTGCATTGTACCATGAGGTACGCGTACATCGGGAAGATAGGGACTTATTATTACGTATACGCCGCGGGGAATTCGAATATGCGACCTTAATAGAAATGGTACACAAAAAACTGGACAATATGGAATCCCTGTATGCCGCATCCGGGTTACCGGTAGCGCCAGACACCTCCAAGGCAGAGGATATATTGGTAAGTATCAGGGAAGATTTCTACAAGGCATCACGCCTCCATTAGCATGGCGAGCGACTGATACGTTTCATCATAATCATCATAACGCTCCCCATTCAGGAAAAAGGTGGGCGTTCCATTGACGCCGCTGCGAAGACCTCCTTCCAGGTCTTTCTCCACTCTTTCCAGCAGTTGCTGGCTCTGCCAGTCGTGTGAAAACTTTGGCATGTCCAACTGTAGCGCTGCCGCATATCCTAGGATATTATCAGCGCTCAGCTCTGCCTGGTTTTCATAGAGTTCATCATGCATGTACCAGAACTTACCTTGGAGGGCGGCAGCCTCCGCGGCCAGTGCAGCTATGACGGCAGCGGGATGAGATTCCTGCAATGGGAAGTTTCGGAAAACAAAGCAGATGTCGTCTCCATGTTGTCGTAATAACTTCCGGATAAGTGGAAAGGCAACGCCACAGTGGCTACATTGATAGTCGCCATATTCAACGAGAATCCTGCCAGAACTAGGATTGCCTATAGCGTGATCGTTCTTGGTTACTGGAATTTTGAGGTGGGCCATAGATTAACAGTTTACATTGTTTAAAGTATCCAGTGCTTCCAGAATCCCATCTGCACCGGGGTTTACATCATTTGGGGATAGATAACTCCATTGAATGATCCCTTTTTCATCGATGACAAACAACGCCCGCTGTGCTGCGCCTCTTTGTTCATCATATACGCCATATTGCTTTGCCACTGCGCCTTTAGGCTCAAAATCGGCCAGCAGCGGAAAATGTAGATGCCGGTCTTCAGAAAAAGCGCGATGACTCCATTTGCTGTCGACAGAAATGCCCAGCAGTTGAGCCCCCGCTGCCTGAAAGTACTTCAAGGTTTCATTATATACTGCCAACTGATCAGAGCATACTGGGCTCCAGTCTGCAGGATAAAACGAAAGGATTACTTTTTTGCCTCGGAAACTAGAAAGTTTTACTTTTTTGTCTGGAGTAGCGAAGAGCTCAAAATCCGGTGCAGATGTGTGTGCTGTAAGGATCATATCGATTTTCATTAAGGAAGTAAATTGCTGTATCCAGTTAAAACAGATCATTGTTGCTTTTGTTCTTAGGACTTTTTTCACTAATCTTGATGGATATCTAACAGTTTTAGCTTAATGAAAAGAATTATAAGCAGCATTTTCACGTTGGCTGCACTCATGTTATTGCCTGTAGCCTCCACGTTAGCACAGCATCCTTATTTATTGATTGGTACCTACACCAACAACGGTATGAGTAAAGGGATTCACGTTTATTCATTCGACAATAATACAGGCCAAATGAAACCAGTTAGTCAGGTGGAGACGACTAGCCCTTCCTTCCTGGCCGTGTCTGCCGATCAGCAGCATGTGTACGCTGTCAATGAGGGCAATGGCCCAGGGAATGTTTCTTCTTTCAAGTTTGATAGTACTAAAGGCGAGTTGTCATTGGTCAGTGAAGTGCCCGCTGGAGGAGAATATCCTTGTTATGTATCTATCAGCAAAAATGGCCAATTCATTGCGATAGCCAATTATGGTACAGGGAATGCCGTTGTTTATCCGATAGCTGCCAATGGGGAGATAGACATGCCTGTACAAGAGGTGCACCACGAAGGAACGGGGCCTAATAAAGCCCGACAGGAAAAGGCACATGCGCATGCTGCCGTATTTTCTCCAGATGGAAATTATCTGTTCATCAATGATCTCGGCATCGATAAGATCATGGCGTATAAATTCAATCAGGAAACGGGTATGTTATCACCCAGCAATCCGGCATTTGTGCCTGTAAAGCCCGGAAGCGGCCCCCGCCACCTGACATTTGATGCCAGTGGCAATTTTGCTTACCTCATTACAGAACTGACAGGAGAAGTCATCGTATACAGTTATGCGAATGGTTGGTTTCATCCTCTTCAAACCATCAGTACGCATCCCAAAAATTATACTGGGATAAAAGGTTCAGCGGATATACATATTTCGCCGAATGGTAAGTTTTTATATGCATCTAATCGCGGAGATGCCAATACCCTGGCTATCTTCAAGCGAAATAAAAATAATGGCAAACTGAAACTGGTCGGTTTTCAATCTACCTTGGGAGTGATGCCGCGTAATTTCAACTTCGATCCGAGTGGCAATTTCCTGTTGGTAGCCAATCAGGCTAGCAATAATGTGGTGGCATTCCGAGTAAATAAAAAGAAAGGCTTGTTGACACCTACCGGTAATAGTATTACTGTTGGTAGCCCGGTTTGTATACAGTGGATTAAATAAAGAATTTGAATATTTATCAAAAGCCCTGAAGTGACGTCTGCGACGTCACTTCAGGGCTTTTGTTTTTTCGTTGTCCCTGCCCAGCGGGCAGGGACAACAGGCAGACACGTTTTGTCGTCATTTCCTTTGAACAATATTGATGAATACTACCCGCTGGGCAGGGACAACAAGCAGACGCGTTTTGTCGTCGTTTCCTCTGGACTAATTTGATGAATACTACCCAGCGGGCAGGGACGATAATTTTGATAAATATTCTAAAGGGATTTAGCCGCTTCGGTAGCCAATCCTTGTAGTTCGTCTTCCAGCGTGGCTATCCTTCTTCTATATAATTCAATGCGACTTTTAATCCTAGAGGCTTTATATTCTCGCAGTGTAGCTGCCGTATGGCTATTGGTAGACTTACTTTTCTCTTTTCTACTAGCAATATGCTGCTTACGTTTTTCTTTTAATGCAGCAATTTCTTTTTCTATTTTGGCTTTCTCTCCTGCGCCGGCAATGCGCATTTTAGCGCGATCAGTGGCAATCTGTTCGTCAAAGGCTTCCAACTGTTCATCTGCATATTTCTCATATTCATAATCCACATTTTTTCTGATGAGGCGACCACCGAGACTTTTGATATAGGAGTCTGCAAACACTTCATTATCCTCATCAATTTCGGCTATCAGTGCGGTATGACCAGGTTGGAGAGACGCGGCCACTTTTGTACTGAAATCTTCCGCAAAGTTATAGTAGTGTGCTTCCCATACAGCGCCGCTCACCGTACCTACCAGCATACCCGCCAGGATGCCCACAGGACCTGCAAATGCGCCCACTAAGGTACCTAAGGCCATGCCGGAAAGGACACGCACCCCTTCTGTTGTTTTTTCTGGTTGCAAGACAATAGGTTCTCCCTTATCGTTTTTCTGCACCATTACACTTTCATAGACGGTAAGATCCCCGATAGTCTCCAATTCATCCAATTTCTTGTAGGCGGCGATTGCTTGGGCCTCCTTAGGGAAGGAAGCGATGATAAGGTTTGTCATTGTGTGCGTTTTCCATCAAAAACAAGGGAAAGCCTCAATTTGTTTCAATAAAAAAGCATCCTGTAGGCACACCTACAGGATGCTTTTTTATAACTTTTGGATGTCTTAATAACTCAATTCTACGATTGCTCGTACTTTGTCTGGGGTGATGTTCTTTCTTTCTCCCATGGCTACCCAGCCTCTCTCTGCGAAGCGTTTTTCAATAAAATCGGCTGTTTTCGCATATTCCGTTGTATAGGAAGAAAGCTGCATATTCATGCCCATTTTATGGAAGAATGCAATAGTGGCATCGATGGCTTTACGCGCTACATCATCCGTATCTTCTCCTTGGATATTCCATACCCTGCGTCCGTATTGGGCCAGTTTCTCTTTCTTGGAATCAAACATCACTTTATAGAGATTTGGTCCGATGATAGCGAGTGTGCGGGCATGATCAATATCAAACAAAGCTGTCAGCTCATGGCCGATCATATGAGTAACCCAATCGGTTGGCACTCCTTTCTGGATAAGGCCGTTTAAGGCCATCGTACAACTCCACATAAAATTGGCCGCCAGCGTGTAGTCGTGAGGGTTATCCACTACACCAGGTCCTACTTCCACCAGAGTTTGCAGGATACTTTCTGCAAAGCGGTCCTGTAACATGGCATCGGCGGGGTAAGTGAGGTATTGTTCCATCACGTGTGTGTAGGCATCGATAACGCCGTTTTGCAATTGTCGTTTGGGCAGGGAGGTAATCACCTGCGGATCACAAATGCTGAAAACGGGGAATAGCGCACGTCCTCCGAAGGAGAGTTTTTCGTGTGTACCTTTGATGGTAATAACAGAACCAGAGTTCATTTCGCTACCTGTAGCAGGAAGGGTTAGCACCGAACCAAAAGGCACTATATTATCCACAATGCGGATTTGCTTTTGCAGAATATCGATTGGATTGCCGTCAAACTTTACAGCCGCGGATACAAACTTAGCACCGTCGATGACAGAGCCCCCGCCTACCGCGAGAATGAAGTTGAGGCCCTTTTCTCTGACCACAGTAACCGCCTTCATCAATGTTTCGTAGTGTGGATTGGGCTCCACTCCTCCAAACTCTGTGATATCAAATCCTGTCAATGCCTCCATTACCTGGTCGTACACACCATTTTTAAAGATACTGCCACCACCGTACAATAGCAGCACTTTAGCGTCTGCGGGTACCAGTGTCTTTAGCTTTGAGATCTGTCCCTTTCCAAAGACCAGGCTGGTAGGGTTATACAATTCAAAATTTAACATGAGTAGGTCTTTAAATTAAATAAATATCAGATTTCTATATCTGTATAGACCACAAAGGTCCAACTGTTACAGTTGCAGGAATGTGACCTGTATCACAAATATAAGGCTGACGGGCAGTGTACCCGGTATTATTGACAATATACGGACAATTACGTCCACTGAATTCCCATAGCACCGATAACCCAGATATTTAGTACACCCCTGCCAACAACTCAAACTCTCAAAATATGAACCTTATCAGATTATTTTGCCAACAACCACTCCTAGATCCGGACCCTGTCACATTCCGGCAATTTGTATTCAAAAATCCGCGAAATAGGAAATTCCTGTATGCGGCTATTATACTGACGATAGTTCAGTTCATCCTATTCAAAATCCTGTATCCCTTTCCTGACTTCATTTCTGACTCTGCCAGTTACATAGATACAAACCTGGAACATTTGAAAGTTAATCTATGGCCGGTAGGATATTCTTATTTTATCGCGTTGATTCATGGGATTTCTGCGTCGCACGTATTCTTGGTGGCGGTCCAATACCTACTATTACAGGCTACACTGCTCTATGTATTTTACGCTGCGGCATACCTATTAAACCTACGACCTGTTAACACTACGATATTCTTTTTTTTCCTGATTGTAAATCCCGCTTTCCTTTACCTGGCCAACTGTGTATTAAGTGACACCTTGTTCTTGGCAATCAGTATGATCATATTCATGCAATATCTCTGGATATTCCGACAACCGAAATTGTCTTACATCCTGATACAAGGAGTATTGATTGGCCTGGCTTTCACCATAAGATATACGGCTATTTACTATCCGCTGGTAACCTTATTGGCCATACCTTTTTCCTGTTATAAGCTCCCTGAGAAATTATTGGCAATTGCACTACCATGGGTATTTATCGTTCCTTTCATTTTATATACCCAGCAGAAAACGAAGGAAATCACCGGTACCGCAGAATTCTCCGTTTTTGGTGGCTGGCAGATCGCCAACAATGCCCTCTATATGTATGGTCATATCCAGGTAGACAGTACGCAACTCCCTCCTGAAACCAGGAAACTAGACCGTTTCTCAAAGATTTTCTTCACTAAGATGCCGCCTACTGAAGAAAATCTGGCTAGTTTGCCGGGCACCTATTTTATCAAAATGCCCAACGCGATCCTCAAACCTTATTTGATCATGAACGTAAAATGGGGCAAGCATGCAACTGCGAGAGATATGTTTAAGGCCTGGGGAACCGTGTCTCCCATATATAACACCTATGGCAAATACCTAATTAAGAAATATCCATTCTCTTTCATGCGTTATTATATGTGGCTGAATACTAAAACATATTTCAGTCCGCATCTGGAAAAATTCACCAATTACAACCTGGACATGAATGAAATGTGGGCATCTCCACAACAATGGTTTCAACTGGAAAGTCCGGCTGTATATAAGGTTCCACCTACTTATGTCTTTGAAATAATTGGCACCTTATACAAATGGTTATTTGCCGCGCTCAATTTTTATTTCGCAGTATCTGTCTTTTTCCTGTACTATGGCAGGAAAAATAGCAAGGGTACTTACATCTCCTTTGCGGGCGTGTGGGCGGCCATCATATTTGTGATATTGAATTTCGGGTTTAGTGTGTTTGCCACACCTGTCGTATTACGTTATCAGTTTATACCGATGATTGTGATGATGTTATTTTGTTTACATATAAATGAGCTGTCGCCTTCGGAGAAAAAACCTGCGCCGGCTAACGCTTAGATACATTATTCTCTTGCGGGGAAAGATGACCTTCCAGGTTATATTTCCCCGCTTTTACTTCCATACTGGGCTTTCCAGGAACATAGATAGTAGCTGTAGCGCCCGCAGGAATTTCCACTTGCATTTTTATCTGTTCTCCATCCAGTTGCCAATCAGAAACAATTTTCCCCAATGGGCAGGTATAGCTGCATTTCACCCAAGTGATACCACCACCAGGAATTGGGCGGATAATAATTTTTTTGTATCCAGACACGGTGGCATCTATCCCACCAACCACCCTATATAGCCAGTCGCCAACAGCCCCGTAAGCATAGTGATTATAAGAGGTAGCTTGTACATTACTATCGGGCAGGATGGCATTCCATTTTTCCCAAATAGTGGTAGCACCTCTTTTCACCGGATATAGCCATGAAGGCCAGGTATCTTGTTTTAGCAGGTCGTAGGCCGTTTGTACGTAACCGTTATTACTAAGGGCATGTAAGAGCCAGGGAGTACCAAGAAAGCCTGTTGCCAAGTGGTTGTTATTAGCTTTTACTAGGTCTGCCAGGTGTTTGGCCGCCAACGGGCGAATATTATCTGGTAGCATATCCAGTTCCAAGGCCAGTACATAGGAGGTTTGGGTATTGGGCATGCTATATCCTTCCGACTTCATATAATGCTGAAGAAAGGATGTTTTTATTTGTTGCAGCATGGCTTCATATTGCTGCACATCTGCCGTTTTGCCTAGTATTTTCGCGGTATTTACTAACAACTGCGTACTATGTGCCCAAAAACATTGATCGATGTAAGGCAATGAAGTTGAATCGCCGGGTGCGAGCCAATCGCCATAACCGTTGACGGTCCATAGGCCGTTGGTACTGGCGCCTTGGATATGATTTACCCATGCTTTCATGCTTTCATACTGCTGTTCCAGGATAGCGGTATCTCCATATACCTGAAAGAGCCCCCATGGCACGATGGTAGCCGCATCGCTCCAACCGGCCACTCCATTTTTACGAGGAGGTTGTAAATTGCGATAGATCCATGGAATAATCGTAGGTACGGAACCGTTAGGCCGCTGGTCTGCTCGGAGGTCTTGTAACCATTTGGTGTAGAAGTCGTGCACATTAAAGTTGAACGCGGCCGTTCTGAAGAACACTTGCGCATCGCCTGTCCAGCCGAGTCTTTCACTCCTTTGCGGGCAGTCTGTCGGTATATCCAGGAAATTCCCTTTCAGGCTCCAGGAGATATTATGTTGCAGTTGGTTGATTTCCGGATCGGAGCAACTAAAACTGCCAGTAGGCTGCATGGCCGTGTAGAGGGCGATGGCTGTAAAATTTTCTTTCAGTGGTTTACAGCCTTGTACTTTGATATAGCGGAAGCCATGCCAGGTGAACATCGGTTCAAAGGTTTCAGTGCCTTCTCCTTTCAGGATGTAAGTATCGGTGGCACTTGCTTCGCGTAGGTTGCCGGTGTAGAAGTTGCCGTTTTTATCTAGTACTTCTGCATGGCTGATGCGAATGGTGTCGTTCTTTTTTCCTTTCACGCGGAAGGATACCCATCCTGCTAGGTTCTGACCGAAATCTACCAACTGATCACCGTTTGGCGCCGTAAACACTTTGACCGCAGGTATACGTTCCTGCTTTTTCACTCCCTCGCCAATAGTGGGTACCAGTATATCTTTCGAGAAAACGCCAACGGCCACTGGTTGCCAGTTTGATGGCCGGATGTTGGCGTTGTACAACATACCTCCGTAAATATCTGCATGTAAAACCGGGCCTGTCGTGCATTCCCAGGCACTATCTGTAGCAATGCGTATACTACTGCCGTCGGTGAATTTGATGTCTGCCAAAGCAATAATCGCTGGATCACTGCCATAGTTATTTTTTTGCATCAGTCCTCCGAAAGCCCCTCTATACCAACCTTCCCCCACGATTACCTGTAAATCATTTTTCCCGGATTGCAGATAAGGTTTCAAGTCGTACTGCCGATACTGTAACCGGGTATCGTAACTGGTCCATCCGGGTGCGAAGTACTCCTCTCCGATCTTACGGTTACCCATAAACGCTTCAAAAATACCATGAGCGGTGATGTACAGGGTAGCAGATTGTATGGGTTTATGCAGCGTAAATAATTTCCGGTAGATAGGGCTAGGACGCAATAATGTATCCTCTGTAAATCCTGGAACAATCCACTGGGCATGGTGGCTCCATTCCGGCGACTGGGCGCGTGTCTCCCCGATACAAACAAATACCAGCAATATCCATGATATAAAGAAAAGTTTCATAATATGAAAAGGAGTTGATACCTGCATATTACTTATTTCAAAAATGAAGAAGCTTTACCCGATGTTAACGCCTTGAAAATTTTTCACCGAACCCCCATTGCAGCAGGCTAGATTAAATTTAGATATAAAACGTGTAACTATGATAAACGGTCAGAAAGTGGTAGTAGTACTACCTGCGTATAATGCGGATAAAACATTGCGCATCACCTATGAAGAGATTGACCGCAATGTGGTGGATGATATTATCCTGGTAGACGACTGTAGCAGAGACAATACCGTGGCGGTAGCCAGGGATATTGGTATTCATTACATTATTCGTCACGAAAAAAACCGCGGTTATGGCGGCAACCAGAAATCCTGCTACCAGAAAGCATTGGAACTGGGCGCCGATATTATTATCATGTTACATCCTGATTATCAATATACGCCACAACTAGTAACGCCAATGGCTACATTGATTGCCAATGGCGTATATCCAGTGGTATTTGGCAGTCGTATCCTGGGAATGGGCGCCCTTAAAGGCGGTATGCCCTTGTATAAATATTTCTTCAACCGACTGCTAACGGTTTCTCAGAACCTACTCATGCGCCAAAAACTTTCTGAATATCATACAGGCTACAGGGCTTATCATCGTAGTGTTTTGGAAGCCATTCCTTTTGAAAATGATTCCGAAGATTTTGTATTTGACAATGAACTGGTAGCACAAATATTCTACAGCGGCTTTGAAATCGCGGAAATTACTTGTCCTACCCGCTATTTCAGCGAAGCTTCTTCCATTAATTTCAGGCGTAGTAGTATCTATGGACTGGGGGTATTACAGGTGAGTTTCAAATATTTCCTGCAAAAGTTGGGCATCGCCAAATTCAAGCTGTTTGAGGGCATTACCCCGAATAAATTTGCCAATACCCATAAAGGCCCACTGGACGTGAACGAATTACACGAAGCCCAACTAAAGGTGATCCACAAGCAGTCTTCCGAGCATTAACCCTTTATTAATTTCATTACATTCAATCATAGTCGTAATATTGCTGGCGATAAAAACTGGAAGTATCTCTATAAGCTAGAATAATAAAGACAATGCCTGTATCTATTTCACGCCTTACGTCGGCCGACATTCCGGCAATGATTGATTTACTGCATATTTTCGAAGCAGTATTTGAAATGGAAGATTTTGAAATGCCAGCAAACTCCTACCTGGAGCAATTGCTTTCCAACAAAGATTTCCTGGTCATGGCTGCTCGTGACGAAAACGGAAAAGTTTTGGGAGGCCTGACCGCTTATGTGTTGCCTTCTTTTTATGAAGAAACCGCAGAACTGTATTTGTATGATCTGGGCGTAAGTCCTGATGCGCAAAGACAAGGTATAGGGAGACTACTGCTGGAGGACCTGAAAGATTACTGCCGTAAAGGGAATTTTACCGAATTCTTTGTACAAGCGGTGGAAGGTGATACCGAAGCAATGCGGTTTTATAATGCTACTGGTGGGAAGCCGCTGCGCGTGATTCATTATGATTATGATTTATAGTATCTGATAATTTTATAGAAGTTATTTCAAAGAGGGAATTGACGTCTGCGACGTCAATTCCCTCTTTGTTTTTTTCGTTGTCCCTGCCCTGCGGGCAGGGACAACAGAATGGAGAATTTTGGCTGCTGTTTCTGCGGGCAGCGACGACAGACAGGAGAATTTTAGCTGCTGTTTCTGTGGGCAGGGATGACAGACAGGAGAATTTTAGCTGCTGTTTCTGTGGGCAGGGATGACTGGCTGGAGAATTTTGGCTGCTATTCCTGCGAGCAGGGATAACTGGCTGGAGCCTTGTCTTCTGTTCCTGTGGGCAGGGACGACTGGCAGGAGCCTTGTCTTCTGTTCCCGCGAGCAGGGATAACTGGCTGGAGCCTTGTCTTCTGTTCCTGTGGGCAGGGACGACTGGCAGGAGCCTTGTCTTCTGTTCCCGCGAGCAGGGATGACTGGCTGGAGCCTTGCCTTCTGTTTCCTGCAGGCAGCGATGACTGGCAGGAACATTTTAAAGTTTTTCCGCTTTGCGTAAACGGAAAAAATGATCTCAAAAAAGGAAAGATGTTTCAAATAACATTTTAAACTATTTTATAAATCATTATTAATCAATTAGTATTATTATTTATTTATATTTTTCGAATATTCCATTAGGTGATTATTCTCCTGGTTGAGGCCGGAAAATAGGTCCCAAATGCCCTTATAGTTTTTCCCGATCCGTCTTCATCCCCCTCTTAGGCTGTCGTTACTTTGCAAAAAAATTAACAGTCTTGAAACAGATATACCTATTTCTGAGCTTTATTTTACTGAGTTGGACAGCATTAGGACAGACAGGCGCTATTAAAGGTACCATCACTTCCTCTGATGGTCAACCTGCTCCATACGTGACTATTGGATTGAAAGATACCAGAAAGGGAACATTGACAAATGAAGATGGTACTTATCATCTTAAAAATATTAAACAAGGCCATTATACCCTGATTATTTCCTATACTGGTACCAAAACATTATACAAAGAAGTAGACGTAGTAGCAGAGAAAACCCTTGAACTCAACGGTTCCCTCGAAGCTTCTGCCAGTCAACTGAACGAAGTAGTGGTAGACGGTAAGCGTGGCAATACCATCAACAATCGTCAGGTGAACATCGGGAAACTGCCTATTGCCAATATGGATTTACCCCAAGCAGTTACGGTAGTTAGCCATAAAGTATTGGAAGAGCAACAGGCACAACGCCTCAGCGATGTGGTAAAGAATGTAAATGGTATCTATATGGCCTCTATGCGTGCAGGTACACAGGAAAGCTTTAACGCCCGCGGTTATCAGTTCTCTTCTACCAATACCTTTAAAAATGGTGCTCGCGTAAATCCAGGCGCCATGCCGGAAATGAGCTCCCTCGAACGCGTAGAAGTACTGAAAGGTAGCGCTGCTATCCTCTACGGCAACGTAGCCCCTGGCGCAGTAATGAACATGGTGACCAAACAACCTAAATTTAACTTCGGCGGCGAAGTAACCCTCCGTGCAGGTAGCTTTGGGTTATTAAAACCTGCTTTCGATGTATATGGTCCGCTCTCAAAAAATGCGGCCTTCCGCGTGAATGGTACCTTCGAAACTGCCGACAGCTACCGCGATCAAGTACACTCTAAAAGATATTATGTAAACCCCTCTTTACTTTTCAAATTAGGCAAACGCACAGAACTTATCTTACAAGGCGATTACCTAAAACATGATTTCACACCTGATTTCGGTATCGGTTCTATCGCTGATACAGCTATCATCAAAGTGCCACGTAATACCTTCTATGGCGCACCTTGGCAGTATGCACATACACAGCAAACTACTGCCTCTGCCAACCTCAGACACCAGCTCAACAATAACTGGAACCTGAACGCATTGGTATCATATTCTAAATATCAACGTGATTACTTTGCCATTGAAAGAATCCAGGCTAAAAAAGATAGCACCTGGGAACGCCCTCTGGGCCGCAATGCCAACAACGAAGACTATTACTCTGCACAAGTAGATTTTACTGGAAAAGTAAAAACAGGTAGTATTGAACATACCATCCTGGCAGGTGCGGATGCAGACAGATACTACTCCGGCAACTACAATTCTTACGGTATCAGTACCCAGTATAAAACTTCCGGTGGTACTGTATACTACGATAAAATCAATGTATTTGACCCAAGCGCTTTCCCAAGAGCTACCTATATCCCATCAGATACCCTCAAAGCGGTAACTGTATCTCCGATCAACAGAGTAGGTATCTACGTACAGGATCTGATCAGCATTTCTGAGAAGTTCAAAGTACTGGCAGGTGTTCGTTTCTCTTATTTACAAACAGAATCTCCTGTTACTTATAACTTCCTCAACGGTAGCAAAACCGCCACCAGAGGTAGATACGATAATGCATTCTCTCCAAAACTGGGTATCGTTTACAAGCCAAGACCGAATACAGCACTCTTTGCTAGCTATACCAGCTCCTTTACACCTAACTCCGCAAATGATATTTATGGCAACCCATTGGCGCCATCTATCATCGAGCAAATGGAAGCTGGTGTGAAAAATGACTTCTTTGACGGACTGCTGTCTGTAAACCTGACCGCTTACCGTATCAAGAATAATAACTATGCACAAACCGCTCCATTCGACTCCACTGGTAAACAAAACAACAACTCCGCACTCAAAGCATTGATCGGCGGAACCCTCAGCCAGGGCGTGGAACTGGATATCGCGGGCCATCCTATTGCAGGTATGGATGTAGTAGCAGGTTACAGCTATAACAACATGACCATTGATAATGCACCTGCTAATAACGGTTCAGTTAAAGGCGAACGCCTGGTAGGTAACCCAAATCATACCGCTAATGCAAGCATATTTTATACCATCCAGCAATCTAAACTGAAAGGGCTGAAATTCGGTGCAGGCTTCTACTACATCGGTCAGCGCTATGCAGGTTGGAACAACACAACGAATGATAAAGGTGTAGTAACTGCCAACAGATTGATCTCTGTTCCTGGCTTCTCTACCCTGGATATCTCTGCCGGCTATACGATCAAGAAACTCAGCTTCATGGCGAAAGTGTCCAACCTAACCAACACGTATAACTACTATGTGCATGAGAACTATAGCATCAATCCGATTCCTCCTACCCAGTTTGTGGGCACAGTTTCGTACAGATTCTAAGAATTCTTAACACACACATAAAATAATACATTTGCGGCGGCGTTCGCCGTAAATGTATTTTTGATTAAAGATTATTCGTAAAAAAGCATTTTTTATCACCAACACCTATATGAAAATTTTCTTCAGACGTATTCATCTGTATCTTGGACTGGCCGCGGGTTTGATCATCACTATCAGTTGCTTGACAGGCGCTATGCTTGTTTTCGAAAATGATATTACCCAGGCATTGAACCACGACCGGTACTTCGTAACGCCAGTAGGTCAACGCCTGCCACTGGATACGCTAGCCGCCCGTGTACAGCAGGTAGTGCCAAAGGCCAAAATCGCCCGTATACAGGTGTTTGCCGATCCGGAAAGAACCGTTCAGATACTGTTTGAAGAAGGTAAAAAGAAAGAAGGAAAAGAAGCGCGAGAAGCTAAAGCGGAGAAACCTCAAGCAGCCAAAGGTGATAAACCAGGAAAAGAAGCACCTAAGAAAAAAGAAAAAGGACGCACTGCCTTTGTAAACCCTTATACCGGCCAGGTGATTGAGCTGTACAGCTATCAGGCTACTTTCTATTACAAGATATTTTCCCTGCACCGATGGTTGCTTTCCGGCGATACCGGAAAAGTAATTATCGGTACTAGTACATTCATCTTCCTGTTCATCCTCATCACAGGTATCATTCTTTGGATACCTAAAACAAAAAATATCCTCCAACAACGTCTCAAAATCAAATGGGATGGCAACTGGAAACGCGTAAACAATGACCTGCACGTGGTACTGGGCTTCTATACCAGTATTTTCCTGTTCATCATTGCATTCACTGGCCTTACTTGGTCTTTCCAATGGTTCAGCGATGCGTTTTATGCGCCATTAGGTGGCACTAAACCTGCAGAAATGCCGAAAAGCGCGCCTGTAGTGGCAGATGCCAGCAAAGTGATTTCCTTTGAATCAGCAGTACAGGCAGTTCAACAGACAGATCCCACTGCCCTCTTTTACAGCGTGGCCACTCCGAAAGACAGCGCAGGCACTTTTGTAGTAAATGCCCTCCCGAAAAACGCTAGCACAGAAGTGGCTACCACCACTTATTATGTAGACCAGCATGCTGGGAACATCGTGTCTTCCCAAACCTTTGCAGCACGTCAAATAAATCAAAAGGTTAAAAGTCTGATTAAACCGATACATACTGGTGCTATCTACGGTACACCTACAAAAATTCTCTGGTTGATGATTGCCTTGATGGGAGCCATCTTCCCGACTACAGGTACGCTCATGTGGATTAACAGAACACGTAAAAAGAAAAAGAAAGCACCCGCGAAAGTGGAATTGCAAGAAAATGTAGTAGGTTAGTTCCGGAATTAAAATTAATGCGGGCGGCCTTAGTGTAAGGCTGGGCGTCCGGATCTCTTTCATTCAAATTACAGGGCTCACCATCGACAGTTAAGACTATGATATGTAAGCAAATCACCATACACGCCTCCCCCGCTAAAGTCTGGGCTTCGCTGACAGATCCAGCATTAATTCGTTTATGGATGCCCGATATAGATGCGGAATTAACCTGTTCCTGGGAAGTTGGCAGCGAAATCAGGCTGGAAGGACATTTACACGGACTCCCATTTCTTAATAAAGGAATCATCAAAAAGATAAAAAAGGAAGAATTGTTGGAATACACTTGGTGGAGCTCACTCACAGAAGTGCCAGATGTAGCGGAAAATTACTCACTTATTCAATTCAGCATACAAACAGGCTCCTCCTACATTACGCATTTGTCTTTCCAACAATCAGGATTTGTATCCGAAGTTTCATTGCTCCATTTCAATTTCTACTGGAATACAACGCTAGCACTTATTCAACGCCTAAACGAACAAGCTTAAGCTAATTGCTTCCTTAAAGTATTCGGCGTGCTACCGTACCATTTCTTAAAACTATGCTGAAAGGCCGCCGGCTCTGCATATCCCAGCAGATAACCTACATCCGCCACGGAATATTGATTATGCCGCAGTAACATCAACGCTAAGTCTTTATTGAGATCATCTGTCAATTGACGAAAGGTGACCTGCTCTTTTGCCAACGCACGCTGGAAAGTACGCGGGGTCATGTTGAACCCATCTGCCACTGTTTTCAGCTCTGGTAATGCCGGGGTAGCCATTTGCAGCGCCGCAATTTTTACTTTATTGATAAAACCGGTTTCCTGCTTCAGTCCCTCGATCAATTTTAGATACTGCGGTACCAGGTAATCCAATTGGAGCCTGCTGTACTTACCAATGGCAGCCTGTAAGCGTATATCCGAAAACGTTATCGCATATATTTTATCTAATCGGAAATCCTCCGGATAATCGTCATTCCATGCAGGGGTATGGATCACATACTGTAAAGGCCCTGCGCTCATCATCTGTAATTCTTTGGCAACGATGGCTAACAAGGCTTCCAACAAGAAGCGGTTGCCAGCATCTTCCTCATTATTAACGTGTAGGGTTATACGATGTTGTTTCCCCTTGCTCTGCACTTTCATCTCTATAAAAGGCAGCGTGGCCGCCACAAAATGCTGGAGATAGAATATCCCCTCCTCTATGGTAGCCGCTTGCAAGGATATCTGGTAAATCAATCCCAACGCATTCAACTGCATAAATCCCGCTACTTTAATGCCCATCTGCGCTTCGTTGTTGGCGGCATGAATGCGGGATAGCACGTCATAAAGGTAAGTAACCGGTACCATGTCCTGGTCCGCATGCAGCCGGCCAAATTCAGCTTGCAGCGCTGCAACCATTGGCTGGTGGCGCTCTTCCAGTGTGAGGGCCGCGTAATCTATAAAGGGCTTGATATGGGCAGCTAAAATATGGGAAGACATACCAAAAACAATTTTGTCGTAAAATATCAATTTTAAAGATAGGTTACAAACTAGTTTTGTCAAAAAATAAATGATATGGAAACACTGAAAAAAGTATTAATGGTAAACGCTATCAGCTCAGGGGCAACAGGTATACTCATGGTGATACTTCCTGGCTTTATATCTCATCTGTTTGGCACCACTGTTAACTGGCCTTACATAGCAGTGGGTGCATTCCTCATCGTGTTTGCCGCGTTTGTAGGGATGACTGCCAGGAAACCACAGGCAGGGCCAGTACGCCTCATCATTGCAGGAGATGTAACCTGGGTGATAGGCAGTGCCCTCATCATTACAGAAGGTTTATTCGGTCTGACTACCATCGGATACATTGCTACGGGCGCAGTAGCTGCATGGGTGGCGATGATGGCGGTTTTACAGTATAGGTTTCTGCGGGTGGCATTACAGCAGGCCAGCCACTAAACTATAAAAAACTGCACCAGGGATTTTACGGGCGATCTTTGGTGCAGTTTTTATTTACATTTGAGACCTAAATAGCCGTTTCATGTATGCATTTTTACTAGCATTGCATTCGCTGGTACGTTGGCTGGTAGTAATAGCCCTCGTTGTTTCGCTCTTCACTACCTGGCGTGGTTGGCTGCAAAGTCGGGCTTTCACTGCTAAGAACAGGTTGCTGCGCACCTGCACCACCGCCATTTCACATACGCAAGGCCTGATTGGTATTGTCCTTTATGTTATCAGTCCTGTAGTACAATATTTCCTGCAACATTTTGGACAAGCAGTGAAATTACGGGAGATACGATTCTTCGGATTGGAACACAGTTCTATGATGCTCACCGGCATTGTAATGCTGACGATTGGCGCCTACAAATCCAAACGTCGTCCTGCGGGTAAAGAGCAGTTTAAAATACTGGCTATCTGGTATACGATTGCATTTGTGATTATGTTCTTTAGTATTCCCTGGTCATTTTCTCCACTCACCAGCAGACCCTACCTACGGCCGTTCTGATAAATAAATTTAGACCCGTCAGCCATTTATTTTTTAAATTCGTAAGTATGACGGACAAGAGAAAAACGATCGATCCAATAGCGTACCTGGCTCAGCTAGAACATCCGCTGAAAGAGGTCGTTGGCGCATTGAGAACTGTCATAATGGAGGCGGCACCGGAAATCGGTGAGCAAATAAAATGGAACTCTCTGAGTTACTATTTTACGGGAGAAATGGAGATATTCGAGGCTAAAACCTACCAACGCGACCTGGTGGTATTAAACCTGAACAATAAAGAATATGTACTATTGGTATTTCCCAACGGAGCCAGCATTACCGACGATAGCGGGCTGCTGGAAGGCTGCTTCCCTGACGGCAGAAGAATTATAAAATTTGCCACGCTCCATGAAGTAGACGCCCGAAAGAAGGATTTACAACAAATTGTCAAAAACTGGCTGGTACAGGTCATTAATAAATAAGCTATTGCATTTGCTTCACCATACAGGAATCCTCATCTTACATCGCCCAAATCAGCAATTCAATGCTGCTTTCAGTATGATGAAAGCGGATCTTCCTGCACTAGAAAAGCAACTGGGATTACTGCATCCATCAGAATTGGCGGTATATCAGCGATTCCCAGCTACCAACAGGAAAATAAGCTATCTCCTAGGCCGACTCACTGCCAAACACGCAGTGGCTACCTTACATAACATTACAGACCTTCCCGCTATTCATATCCACAGCGGCGTATTTGAGTTCCCCATCGTTTCACATCCGCAAATCCAGCAAGTACAAGTAAGTATCACGCACAGTACGAATCTGGGCTTGGCCATTGCCTTCCCGGAAGCGCATCCTATGGCGGTCGATTTCGAGCATATTCGCCCGGATCACATGGAGGCGATGGAAGTAGCCATCATGCCCGCAGAAAAGAAACTACTACAGGCAGCAGGACTTAATAACGTTAACGGATATACGACCCTTTGGACAGCGAAAGAGGCCCTTTCGAAAATATTAAAAACAGGATTAACCGCTGGGTTCGAAATCCTAGAAACCGCTGCCATACAGAAAACTGGCAGTCTCACCGAAATAACTTTCAAACACTTCTCTCAATACAAAGCATTATCCTTCTCTACGGAGAAAGATGTATGTACACTGGTGCTTCCTAGAAACACCCATGCAGATATCAGTATCTTACAGCAACATTTTACCGCGCTGTCAAACCAGTAATTTTTTATTTTTAAAGGCATCCAGCAATAAAAAAGCCCCTGCCGGAAAATCCTGACAGGGGCTGCATTCATCAAACTTTATTTTACATCAAGACATACTAATTTCCCATCCATCGTGCTGGCGAGAATTTTCCCGTCTGCCACTGGCAACACTGCATTCACCAGGCAATTGGAAATCTTATGTTTCCAACGTACCATATGGGTTTTCGCATCTACAGCATAGACCACACCGGAATGCGTAGGTACATAAATTACCCCTTTATATTCCACTGGTGCAGCGGGGTCCAACTCATAGTCCATTTCCGCGTTTGATTGCCATAAAACCTGCATGGTATCTGCTTTTGCGGCAATGCCCAACAAATGCCCTTCCATGGTTTTGACAAACACAGTGGAGCTATCTATTGATAGTCCCAATGATTCCCGCACTTTATGTTCCTTCAATGATTTACGCCAAATTACCTTGCCGGTAGCGGCATCGAAGGCCGTCATGTATCTATCTGGCGCTACAATGAAGACCTTATTATCCGCAGCCACTGGCCAACAGGCCGCTGGTGAAAACATCCTGTTGGAAGCGCCATTGTTCCATTTCCACTGCAAGGCGCCAGTAGCGGCATCCAAGGCATAGAAATCATTTCCCCAGCTACCGAAGTAAATCTTGCCTTGGTAATACAAAGGCTTGTCTTCCACAAATCCGTTTACATCCGTAAACTCCCATTTAAGCTTGCCGGATACGAGGTCAATAGCGCGGAAATGTCCATCTGAAGAACCGACATAGGCGATATTGTTGACAATCTGCGTACTTGCCACCAATGGTTTATCTGTAGCGAATTTCCAGAGGAACTTTCCTGTGGAAGCCTGTAAACAGTAGATATGATGGTCAGACGAGGCTACTACTACCCTATCGTTGTACACAGCGGGAGTGGCATAAATTTTACCTTCCGTAGGAAAGTTCCATTTTCGTTTGCCGGTTTGTAGTTGCATCGCATAAATTTCACCAGCCGTATTGGTAGAAATCACGAGATCCTTACTTAGCGCCATTCCGGAACCGATATCACTATGATCCTGGTAACTCCATCTGCGTTTCACATTAGGAAATGAATCGTTCATAGCGTAAGACGGACGTGGAAATGCAGGCTGTCCCGCCACTGCACGATGACTGAGCAAGGGCACCGCCGCCCATGGCCGATTTTTGCCTATTAGGGGCGTACGCTCTTCAAAAGAAGCTTTGCCATCCGCGATCGTAACAATATTGTACCCCCCAATACTGTCCTTTGCACGTAGGTTAGACCTGCACATAACGCCTGGTATCTGTTCAAAATCAAACACGCGATTGGCATGTCCGTGACCACAGAGAATCAGTTGGATGTTATGTTTTTTCAATGGGTCAATAGCTTCGAACCAATTGTTCAGGTCCGCATTCTGCGGATAGTGATTGATATAAATTACTGGTGTAACGGTATCCAATGTGGCCAGTTGCTTATTTAGCCATACGATATTTTCGCGGGGAACCTGTCCTGGTCCCATGCGCATGTTGGGGCCACAGTTGGTACCTAGGAATTGGTAACCACCATGACTAAACGAAAAAGTTTCATCGCCGAAAACTTTCCGGAAGGTATTCCCCCCACTCTCCGACCATTTGGTATCATGATTGCCGGGAATAATATACCAGGGCTTATTCAGCTTATCCAGTATGGATTTGGCCAGTTGCAATTCTGCATCTGAACCGAATTCGGTGATGTCGCCGGAGATGATTACAAAGGCCAGATCCGGTTGTTGGTTGATATCTGCTACCGTGCGTTGCAGGTCTTCCAGGGCATTGTCGCCACCCACATGGGTATCTGACACTTCAGCGAATTTAAATTTTTGCTGCGCGACAGCCTGCCCTCCAATACCTCCGAGTAACAGACTGCAAAGCAGTAGCGAATTCCATATTTTCATGTGTTCTATTTTCGTGCTGTTTTATTCCCAATAAGGGTTTTGTACCAAGTTCGGATTTAACAAGATTTCATTCACTGGCAATGGGAAAAGGTAATTCTTGTTCTCATTGAAAGTTTTCACCTGGTGAGGATATACCACCATATTTCCCTGAGAACCGGCCGTCAGTTCATGATCGGTACCCAGGATGTAATATTGCACCACCGGGTTCGACGGTGTAGGTTTCTGGTCCACTACTGCCACATCTGGCAACCCATCGCCATCCATATCCATCTCCCCTTTAGCCGGGCAGTACATCCCCAGGAATTTCTCTGCCAACAAATGGCCTTCTTTCCAACGCATCAGGTCCTGGTAACGAAATCCTTCCATAGCCAATTCTATGCGGCGCTCCCTTCTTATCTCTAAGATAATAGGATCGCTGGTATGCGCATACAGTTTGCTTACTTCCGGATCAGGAATAATGGTTGCAATATTCAAGTCTGGCATACCCGCCCTGCGGCGGATCAGGTTGATGGACTTATCCGCATCTGCCTGGGAAAATTTTCCTAATTCCGCTTTTGCCTCTGCGTAGATTAATAACACCTCCGCATATCTGAAAACAGGTAGGTCATTGGTATTGGTATTATAACCATCCTGATCGGTACCTGTAACAAATTTAATACACTGATAGCCGGTTTGCGCCACACTGAAATCAGGGACCAATTTTTTCGTAGTGCCGATGCGGGTATAACCGGGTGTTCGCATGATCTGCGCCATACGTGGATCACGGTTGGCGGTTTCCTGGAGGAAAGTCATTTTATCATAACCAGCTACCGCGGAGAATGGCGTACCGTCTTTCATCAAGAAGCCATTCACAAAGGATTTGGTAAAGCCGGGCATCGCCAATGTGGATACGGTAAATACACCGTTGGCAGCATGTCTCTTCGCTAATGTTCCGTCGAATATTTCTGCCAGGATATATTCATCTGTGCTAGCATTATCTGCCGCAAACATATTCCCGTAATCTTTTGTAGGATTGCCGGTACTATAGAGTTTATACCCACTGCTAAATAGCGCAGTAGCCGCGTCAACGGCCGCCTGTAATAAATCAGGTGCCGTTCCATCCAGGTGGAGTTCATCATGATATTTGCGGTAGGTGCCTTCGTATAGGCATACGCGTGCCTTCAGTGCGAGGGCCGCCCATTTGCTAACCCTACTCACATTGCGGGTTGTAGGCAAGTGAGCGATAGCGTAATCGATATCGGCAAATACAGAGTCGAACACCTGCTTACGTGGTGTACGCGGATTATATAGTTCAGGACTGCTCTCATTCAGAGAAGTACTGTACCAGGGTACATCGCCAAAGCGTTTCAGTTTATCAAAATAAAACATGGCGCGGAAAAACCTGGCCATACCGGCGTACTTTTCCTTCACGGTATCTGGCGCCTGTGCGCGGCGATAGTTCTCCAAGAAATAGTTGATATTGCGTAGGCGATCCCATGTCCAGCCAGCCTCTGAGGCGCTATTGGGAACAGGTAGTTTTCCTGCCACCAAGTTACTATTGGAGGATTCCACGTTATCGCTGCTACCATCATCCTGGAAAACATTACTGCCAGGAAGGTAGACATAAAAGCCATTGGTATAGATTTCCAGGTCCTTTTCTGTATTAAAGAATTTGCCAGGTTCTATCTGGCTAATAGGAGATTTATCGAGATAATCTTTCTTGCAACTACTCATCAGTACCAGCACTGATAAAAAGAGCGATATACAACAGGTGAGCTTCTTCATATCTTCAGGAGATTGTCTGTTTTAGAAATTAATGTCCAGGCCAGCGGTAAACGTACGCTGCATAGGGTACACGAAACCATTACCGTTGGAACCCGCATCTGGCTCATCGCCGATAGTTTCCGGATCAAAAGCTTTGGATAGTTTAGTCCAGGTAAAGAGGTTCTGACCAGAGCAGTAAATGCGTACGCGGTTCAGTTTAATCTTACTGGTTAAGGCATCCGGCAAGGTATAGCCGATGCTTACATTTTTCAGGCGCAGATAAGAAGCATGCTGCAAGTAGCGCGTTTGCGGGAACGTCAGCGAGTTGTTGCTATTGAATGCTTCGTATGCCCGTGGCCGTGGGAAATAGGCATCTGGATGTTCTGGCGTCCAGTAGTTGCCCTGGATATGATCGTATACAGGTTGGTTCCAGCGGTTATAGAATCCCCAGAATACGCCAGATTCCGCACCTGGCCAGAAGTCTTTTTTACCTATACCCTGGAAGAATACATTTACATCAATATTACGCCAGTTAGCGCCTAAGTTGACACCGTAGGAATAGCGTGGAGTAGAATTACCAATCATCACCAGATCTCCATGATCTGCGAGGGTATATTTACCGCTATAAATTTCACCGTCCTGATTTACATCTTTGAACTTGATATCTCCGGCCATAGGGTGACCATTCACTTTATAAGGGATGGCAGATACTTTTTGTTGATCTGCATGCTTCAGGTATTCATCATCCGTTTGGAAGAAACCTTCAGTGATATACCCCCAAATGCCACCCAATTTCTGGCCTTCATAATAATCGCCCAAGTATTTGTTGGGATTATCATAGCGAGTGATCGTGGTTTGGTAATCGCTGAGTACAACAGCGATATTATATCTGAACGGTTTTCCACCCAACTGGCGCTCATCTTTCCATTTAAGGGAGAGTTCCCAGCCTTTGGTGCTCAGATCGGCCGCATTGGTACGCGGTTCGCTGGTACCCAGCACAGCAGGCAGGGATTTACTTTTGGTAAGCATGTTAATCGTTTGACGGTTATACCAATCAGCTCCTATTTCCAAACGGTTATCCAGCAATCCCATATCGGCCCCGAAATCCAGTGTACGAGCTGTTTCCCAAGTCAGGCTACGCGCTACCAGACCAGGCGCATAAGTACCCAATGGCTTGGCGCCATCTATAATAGCAGTGATGGGCGATACCGTCATGGTGCTGAAATAGGCATAATTGCCAACCTGCTGATTACCCAGCGAGCCATAAGAGGCGCGGAGTTTGAAGGAATTGATAACAGGTTTTAAGGCACTGAAAAAGTTTTCCTGGCTCATCAACCAACCTGCAGATACAGATGGGAAGAACCCAAATCGTTTGCTGGAAGGGAAGCGGGAAGTACCATCATAACGGCCATTGGCTTCCACAAAATATTTCCGGTCGAAATTATAGGCCATACGATAAAACATACCTTGGAGTGCCCAATCTTTGTTATCATCACCTGTCTTCACCAGTCCTGATGCGAGATTCAGGGATCCGTAGTTATCCGAGAGGTTGTTCTCTACATAACCATAAAAGCTACGATACTTGTTTTGTTCCTGGTTAAAACCGGCGAGTACATCGACATTGTGTTTACCAAACCGCTTTTCATATTCTGCATATAGGTTGATAACGCTGTAGATATTTTCATTGAAGGTGGTCTGGTAGAAATCTTTATTGGAATAGTTCGCGATATGACCGGGTTTGTCTTCATACTTCAACTGGCGGGCCTTACGGTCGTCTCGATCTTGGTTCCACACCATCGTAGCATCGCCATTAATGCGGAAGGTATTATCGAAGAAACTGGCTTTAAACCCAATGGTATTGCGGAATAGTTGTCGGTTTTCGATTTCGCGACCGCCATCCTGTAAACTGCCGAAGGTGAGCATACCCGCTTGTGTCCAGTTACCATTAGGGGTTTTGATTACTTCATAAGGGTTGGCGAATAAAGAGAGATACCGGTACGCATTGAATTCACCGTTTACAAATTTATTGGGCGCATCATACTTTCCTTGATCGTATTCGCTACCAGCAAAAACCTTCAGCCAGTCGAATGCCTGCAAATCAATGCGGGAGCGGAAGTTATAGCGTTTATACTTATCCGTGGCTACGCGGAAAGTACCATCCTGCGTTTGGATACCGCCGGAAAGATAGTAGCTCACTTTATCCGAACCACCGGAAATACTCAGGAAGTTTTTGGCGAAGGGTTGTCTATCGTTATAAAATTCCTTGTACCAGTCGGTATTGCCACCACGAATCCAGGTGTTATTGGACGCGTTAATCCCGAGGGCTGGCAGACTTGGATCTGCCTGGCGTTTCTTCAGGTAATCGATCACCAGCAGCATGTCCGAGTTATCTATCCCGGCATATCCTTTATAGGCTTCATTTTGCAAAGTAGCAGCCGCGAGGGGATCATTTATAACATGTGGGAGTCCTAACGGTGAACTATATCCGAAAGAGTTGGAATAATGGAAATTCACTTTTCCTTTCGTCCCTTTTTTGGTGGTGACCAAAATGACCCCAAAAGCCGCTCTGGCCCCATAAATAGCGGCGGAAGCAGCATCTTTCAATACGGATACACTTTCCACATCTTCCGGATTGATCAGGTTAATATCTCCTTCTACGCCATCTACCAGAATCAGCGGACCGCCACCATTAATAGAAGTAGTACCACGGAGGTTGAAGGTACCACCTCTATCAGCGCGACCATCAGAAAAGGTAATATTCAAGTTAGGGATTACGCCTTGCAGTCCTTGTGCCACATTGGTGATAGGGCGGTTCTCGAAGACTTCCTTTCCTGCCTGGTTTACCGCGCCGGTAATATCTTCTTTCTTGCGGGTACCGTATCCCACTACCAGTACTTGCGACAGCAATTTATCTTCTTGTTTCATTTTCACTGCCAGCGTGATGTGGCTGTCGGCGCTCACTTCATAACCGGGGTACTCTTTCTTCTCATAACCGATGAGGCTAAACGAAAAGGTATATTTTCCTTTAGGTAGTTGTTTAAAAGAAAAGATACCATGGTCGTCGCTGATGGTGCCAGTGACGGTCTTTTTTCCCATTTCGGTGGCTACCACGTTTACACCTATCAACACTTGGCCTTTTTCATCATGAATCACGCCTTTCACCATAGGGGAGCCCGACTGCGCCCTGGCTGTCAGGGTGAGTAGGCACATGAATAGCAGGGCATAGCAATGCCGTATTGCCAATGGCAACAGTTGTTTTCTGAATATCATAAGATTTAATTAGCGGACGGTATGTTTAATTTGGCTTAGGTTTTAATTTTTTATGGTTTCCATACAGATGGTACTATCGTTTCGTTGTATGGTCAGGTTATTCAGATCGGCGAGTACTTTCAGGATGTTGTCCAGTGGTTCTGTTTTATTGAACTCTCCGGTGAAAGTGGCTTTCCGTGATATGCCTGACAGTTTTATATTTTCATGATAATGCGTCTCCAGCACTTGAATGATCCTGTACAGTTTTTCATTGTGGAATTCAAAGGTCGCATCTGTAACTACAGTGGTGTTTTCATATAATGGTCTGATATTATCAACTTTTTGTGCCCGCGCGATGTGGATGTGATTACTTTCCGCATCGGTGTGGAATTCATCTCCTGGTAATAAAATTATGGGTGCAAATGCCACTTGTTGATGACTGCCCGCTATCTGCACTTTTCCTGCCAGCAGTTTTACTTTCGTGGCTTTTCCAGCGGCGGTTTCCACTTCAAATACAGTACCCAGGACCGTGGTAACCACTTCGTTGGCGGTAACGGTAAATGGGTGGCGTGCGTCTGTCACAACATCAAATTTTGCTTTCCCCTGAAGGGTTACTTGGCGATTAGAAGTGAAGGCGATCGGACAAGTGAGGCGTGCGTCTGGTGATAGCCAAACTTTAGAACCATCTGGTAACGTCAGATTTTGTATGACGGAACTTTTGTTATGCCAGACGGTATCGGTATTTCGTATAGGCGTTATAGTGGTACTAGCAATAATTTTTTCTGTTTTTGGTTGTTGTTTTTGTAACAAATAGCCGCTTGCTGATACTAATAGTAAGATAGCGGCGGCGGCCCACCAGATGCGATGGGTGTGTATGGGACGCATAGATACCGCTGTTTCCTGCATGATAGCCGTTTTGATACGGCTGGCAGCAGCATCGTCCATCATGGTATTGCTGGTAATTGTTTCCCATTCAGCTTCAGGGAAGGCTTCATCCAACAATTCCGGATGTTCATCCAGGAGGGCCAGTATTGTTGCTTTTTCGGCATCAGTACAGGTTCCGGCGAAATATTTTTGCAGACGAAGGCGGATATCATCCATAACAGGTGATGTAAGTTTAAAAGAGTATACGAATGAAAAGGAAAGATCCCCTAGTGGAGGTAAAAAAAATTTTAGCGCAGCAGTTGGCGCAGTTGTTTCAAGGCTTGCGCGATATGGTTTTCCACGGTTCTGGGCGAGATAGCCAGGTGCAATGCAATCTGTTTGTAGGAGAATCCCAGGTTGCGGCTCATATGGAATACTTTTCTGCGTACGGGAGGCATGGTATCCATGATCTTGTGAATTTCCTGCAGTTGTGCATCTGTGGCTGGTTCCGGCGTATAGGCGTTGGTGGTAGTGATATGGCTTTTATATTGCTGGAAAGCGGCGGTATCCCTGATTTCCTTTCGGATCACATCTATGAGGGAGGTTTTCATAATACGGAAGAGTTGTACTTGCAACGGCCATTCATCAGAGAGGAGATGTCTGCTGGTCCATAGTTTGATAAAGGCTATCTGCACCAGTTCTTCTGCGAGATACTGTGAACCTGTTTTTTTATAAAAATAGCCATACAGTCGCCCGCTCCATTCGTCGTATACCTGTTCTAGTGCGGCATGATCTCCTGATCTGATGGCAGCCAACAAGTTGTCCATGTTGTTCCTGTATTACACCACAAACCTACTATATGGGATAGTTGTCAGTATGTTATATTTATGTAAAGGGGAATTCCCTGCTTTTAAAGTACAAATATTATTAATACGATTTCCATAAAGCAGTGTCGTAAATCGCTAGGGCATGCGGGTTTGTAATACTTGTATCGATAACCGTGGAATCGCCTACCTGGTGGTAGCATTCAACGATCTCGAGAGGATCTGGGCTGGATACGTCTTGCGGTGGCGTAAAACGCACGCCTCTTACCAGCACCATGGAATCACCCTGCCAAGCATATTCTTCTTTGAAGATGGTAGTGAAAACGCCACCAATGATAAAGGAGCGTAGTTTTCTGCTGGCGGTATCGAAATGTAAATTAAATCCTTCGTTGCCGTTGTGGCGTAAATGCAGACTTCCATCTGCATGCGCCAACATGGGGTACTGTTGAATATTGCCGTGCATGGTGGGTGCGCTGCACAGGATTACATCTGTGAGGCCGTCGCCATTAATATCTTCCATGCGCATATTGACCACATCCCAATCGTTGAGGGTATCCAGTACTTGCCAGGTATTATTTGTTTCCTGGAGAATCCAGCAGAAAGACCGCTCATCAGAGGATTCCAGGCAAGTGGCAAGATGTCCTTTATTCCACGGGACTTTAGCCAGGATAAACATGTTATAGGAAGTAGATCTGGAGCTATCTGGTAGTTGATCTAGTTTCTCCAGGATAAAATGGAGGCTATCCGGGAATTGTATGCCGGTACGTGATTTTTGGGGAGCATTGCCGCAGGCATTTATTACAAACGCCATGCATAGCAACATCGCATGCTGAATTTTCATAGAAGGTACAGTAAAGATATAAGGATAACAAGTTATGTATTTTTGAGGAGGAAAATTACAAACTGCTAAAAAATACACCTATTGTGTAGAGTAGATAAAAAGAGTGGGGATGATCGAATAGCGTGCATGATATTAGATACTTACCCCGTGGCATTATTGAAAATGATGCCTTCGGCATCATTTTTTTGAGTTTCTGTTTCCGCGCTACGCGCGGAAACAGAACGTTAGGGATGTACGGACCTATCGCGGCAGCATGTTGTAGAAGGTATGTGCCAGCATTTTGCGGAACGTTTACGCCAGTGTGTTGTTGAGCGTTTGAGCCAACGTTTTGCGGAACGTTTGAACCAGCGTGTTGTAGAGCGTTTGAGCCTGCGTTTTGCGGAACGTTTGAACCAATGTGTTATAGAGCATTTGTGCCAGCGTTTTGCGGAACGTTTGAGCCAGCGTGTTGTAGAGCGTTTGTGCCAGCGTTTTGCGGAACGTTTGCGCTAGCGAGTTAATGCTTTATTACCAACCCTTGTTCAGGTACGTACTTATCGTATTCCATATGCTTCGCAATTTTAGTGGCAGCATCTTGGCCATACAATCTGGCGACCAGGTGCAAAGCACCGTCAATACCGGCGGAGATACCTGCAGTGGTAATAATACGGCCGTTGTCTACATAGCGTACGTTGTCCAATACTTTCGTATTGGGGAGCATGTTTTGTAAATGTTTAATGCTGTTGTGAAAGGTGGTAACTGTCAAATGATCCAACAATCCTGCATTCGCTAGGATGAAAGCGCCCGTGCAAACAGAGAAATAACCCTTAGTGCTGGCATCTCTTTGCTTGATCCACTGAATAATGTCGGGGTCCTTGCCGGCCACTTCATCATCACCGCCAAATACAGCGAAATAATCAGCAGGTGGCGCATCTTGAATGCTATAGTCCGGGTTGATTTTCAGAATACGTTGCGAGGTAATAGGTGCCTTTGTTTTCGCCACCGTGAAGACTTTAAATCCCGCATAGGAGAAAACCTCCATTGGCCCTGCAAAATCCAATACTTCTACCCCATCATAAAGGAAGAAACAGATAGTAGGCGGTGTTGGCTTCAGTGAATCTACTTTGGGAATTAATTGCATGCCACAATGCGGACATACGCCAGGCTGATGGAAAATAATGGAATCACAGCTTCCACAGGGCGGACAAACATATTCCGGGGCCGATTGCTGCGCGAAAGAGAACAAAGGCAGCAATAACAACCACATCATCAAATATTTCATATAACTGGTTTATGAAAACAAAGCTAGTGCAGTACCAGGAACGAATCCGGCCAAAAACAGGGAAAATCAGGCCATATTCAACTCCACACCCACTTTGCGGGCAAGCGTTCGCAGATGCTTGACATCGCTGATGCCACAGGTTTTCGCGATCCAAGCAGCTTTGTGGTCTTCTTTCAGCAACTGTTTGGCCTTTTCATCCCGGAGTTCCCGGATATACTGGCCAATAGTAACGCCGGTTTCCGCCTTGAATAAACGCGTGAGGTTGCGTGGAGAGGCATACACTAAGGCAGACAGGGCGGACAAACTCAATTTCTCATGCAAGTGGTGTGTGATATAGTCCTGTACTTGGTGCACCTGGTGATTGATATGTTGGCGGTGTTGCAGATATACGCTTTGTTGAGAGGCCGCACCATCACGCCGCATGTAGATGACCATATCCTTCGCTACGGTACAGGCGAAGTCGGGCCCGTGGTCCTCTTCTACCAAGAAAAGCGCCAGGTCTATGCCGGTGGAGATGCCGGCACTCGTATAGATGCGATCACTTTTTACAAAGAGCCTGTTTTCTTGCACCTGGAGCTGCGGGTATTGCTCCTGCAATTGTTTCGTATAGGCCCAATGGGTAGTACAGCTTCTGCCATGGAGGAGACCTGCCGCTGCGAGAGCAAATGCCGCGGTACAAACAGAACAGATAGTAGCACCTGTACGCGCCGCTTGTTTTAACCAAGGAATCCATTGAGGGTCATCGGCCCGGTTCCAACGGGAAAGTTCCATACCAGCAACGATCAGGATATCTTCTGGTTGCACCTGCACAGATTCCAGCGGCTCCACCTGCGTGAACATCAATCCCGCAGAGGAAACTGGCTGCCGGTAAGGCGAAACATATTTCAGCTCATAGGGATAGCCGCAGCAGCCCGACTCATAAAACACAGTAACTGCCCCTGCCAGATCTAGCAGGTGCACACTATCAAACAAGAGGAAAATAACACGTCGGGTAACCATGAAACGAAGATAAGAAAGGCCACGGAAACAGGGAGGCCTGGCTGTCTCCCTATAACGCTAAAATACGTACATTTGAAAAGCTCATCCTAAAACCTTACAACTATGAACTTTTTTAAGAGAAAAACCACCTGGACAAACGCAGAATTCATTCCATTAAAACTTTGCATAGCCAGTATATACGTCATTGTAGGCGCCCATTTTCATGAATTTTTCAGTCGTTTTTATGTTCCACTGTTTATACTTTTTTGTATTTGTGTGGTATGGGCAGTGGCGATGTGGGTAAAGAAAATGAAGGAGTAATAATACGATTCGCCATAAATGCGGGTACAAAGTTTATTCGTGATCGTTAATATCATCTGATTGCCGGATGCACTAAAACGAAGTAAGCGATGAAGAGCATCCAGCAATAAATGAAGAAACGACCCATTAGCATACAGTATGGGAACTATATCATTTCAGACAGCCAGCCCTCGCACTTGAAAATTTTGCATAGCAGCCTGGCCGGAGTACCTTTGCTTGGCGTAACAAGTGGACTATGTATACAAAAGAGGAAGTTTCCCGACAAAAGCAATCATTCTGGACGGCATTCGGAAAATATATGAAACCAGTGCTATCCGCAGATGGCGATATCATTAGCTGGTCTAATTATAAAACAGGCATACCTGGTATCAGTTTCAAACTGGATGCTGATTTTGATACCGCAAGTGTGGCGATTGTTATCTTGCAGAAAGATATCGTGCTTCAGGAAGACTTCTATCTGCAATTCGAACAGCAAAGAAGTATCCTCGCGGCTTCGCTCGAAGAAGATGACTGGGAATGGGAACTGGAATTCACAGATGAATATGGCAGAACAGCCTGCCGGATCAGCAAAGAAATTTCCGGCGTTAATGTGATGCGCCCAGACGACTGGCCCAAAATTATTTCATTTTTCAAACCAAGGATTATTGCCCTGGATGAATATTGGAGCATGGCTAAATACAGCTTCGAAGCACTGCTGACAGGCAGATAAAATGATGTCTTCACAACCATTTAACCCGATAAAAAATAGCGATTATGAATTTGGCTGAACAGTATGTAAAAGGACTGAAAGAACGCCTCCTTGAGGAAGACAGCGAGGACTTATCCTACGCTACCGGCGCTTCTGAGGCCCAACTAGCACAACTGAAAGCGCGCTACCCACAAACCCCGGACACCCTGCTGCAACTACTTGCCCAAATCAACGGCACTTACAGCCAATGGTATGGAGAACACAAAGTAAAAGTACCTATCCTGGGCTCCGATGTGTTTGAATACCCCTATTACCTGAAGTCCGTAGAACAAATCATCGCCATTCCAAAGTTTGATTCCAGTATTGTGGATATTTATGGAGACCTGGAGGAAGATGACGAGCTAGTGGGACCAGGCATAGACCCTAACGTATTGAGGAGCGAATGGCTCCACTTCTCTGATTGTATTAATAATGGCGGTACCTCCAGTCTGTACATCGATTTCACCCCTGCGGAAGACGGTATTTCCGGACAGGTTATCCGTTACCTCCATGATCCAGACACTTACAAGGTAATCGCCCGCAGCTTCGACGAATACCTCCAACAACTGATCGAGAAAGATTATGAATTTATTACGGAGGAGGAAGAGGAGTAAAATCCCCCTGTAAAATAGCTAAAATATAGTCCTGTGGCCACATCGGCTCCAGGACTTTTTCTTTTACTACTATTCCCGAACAACCTTCATAGGGACTTCTACGTTACATTATTCCACTGAAATGGCAAGGAAATTTGCATTCTAGTAATATATTCTATACTTTTATCGAAAAAAAGTACAAAACTCTACTTTTTAAGCGAAAACCAGCATGAACGATAAATTAAGCGCCAGATTACTGGCAGGAGACTCTGGGATGGTATTTTACAGCCTTACTCCTCCGAAAATCACTACGGAACCGGAGCGAGTATCGGCAATTGCCTTTAATCAGGTGGAACGGCTTAAAAACCTGGACATTGACGGACTTATCTTATATGATATACAAGATGAATCGCTGCGTACAGAGAAAGAAAGAACATTTTCCTTTATTCCTACCATAGCGCCAGACCAGTATGGCAAAAGCTACCTGGACGAGCTATCAATCCCGAAAATCATTTACAAGAGTATCGCCAACCTGAACAAAGCAGATTTTTCTGCTTGGCTGCAACGTAATCAGGATCTGGAATATGCTGTTTTCGTAGGGGCGTCTTCCCATCAGCAGGTAGCGGCGACTAATTTTAATTTGGCCGATGCCTATGAACTCCGACAGGAAGAGCATCCTCGCCTCATGCTGGGTGGAGTTACCATTCCGGAGCGTCATCATAAGAAAGGAGATGAGCACTTGCGTATCTTCAATAAGATGAGCCAAGGTTGCCGTTTCTTTGTATCTCAGTGCGTGTATAATCTCCATGATACGAAGAACCTGCTGTCTGATTACTACTATCATTCCAGGGAAACGGGCAACAAACTGGCCCCTATTATCTTCACGCTGGCCCCTTGCGGCTCCCTGAAAACCCTGCAGTTCATGGAATGGCTGGGCATAGAGGTACCAAAATGGTTGTATAATGACCTCAAGCACGCCAAAGATATTTTGCAATCTTCCTTGGATACCTGTACGCATATCGCGGAAGAAATCCTGGAATATGCGCAGGCTAAGCAAATTCCCGTAGGCTTTAACATCGAAAGCGTTTCTATCAAAAAAGAGGAAATCGATGCCGCCCAGGAACTGCTGACGAATGTATTAGCACTGACCAAAAGCACCACCAAAACGGGCAAAACTGCAAGCAGTGCGGTAATCCCGGCATAGTTGGCTATAATAATATTTCAACAGCTCCGCTGATTGTCATAATTTTACCGGCGTATGAACGCCGGTATTTTTTTGCGCAGCACTCAACTGGATGACAGTATTTTTGACAATGCGCTCCTTTTCATCACCGAATACAATGAAAAGGGGGCCTTGGGTTTTATTGTCAACAAACGATTCCCCAGGAATATCAATGAACTAGCGGAATTCAGTAATAGTATCCCCTTCCCTATTTATGAAGGAGGCCCAGTAGACCAGGAACACCTCTACTTCATTCATCAACGCCCTGATCTCATCTCCGAAGGGGATCATGTAACCGGCAATATCTACCTCGGCGGCGACTTCGAAACCGCCATGATACTGATTAACACCGGCGTGATAACGGAAAAGGATATACGTATTTTTATCGGCTACTGCGGTTGGGATGATCAGCAACTGGAAGCAGAAATCCAAGACGGCGGTTGGACCATCACTACCGGAAATATATTCGAATAGAGAAGCCATCCATACGGATGGCTTCTTCGTTTCTTTCCATTACATAAAATAAGCCGAGCTATCTACATCCGCCAGCAGCTCCGGCTGTTGTGGTTTCCAACCCAGCAACTCACGGGTACGCCTACTCGATGATGGATTATGCATCGTTGCAAAATGAATAAACCATTCAAAATGTTGGGATGCTTCCGCTGTAGATTTTCCTACCACCGGCACTTCCAGCCTACGGCCTATCACCGTTGCAATATCGCGAAATGGCACTCCCTCTTCTGCTACAGCATGGTAGCGCGGCTCCGTAGCGCCACTTTCCAGGATCAAACGGTAGAGTCGCCCTGCATCCAGGCGATGTACCGCTGGCCAACGGTTATCACCCTCACCAATATACGCAGCGACGCCCTTTTCACGTGCCAAATTGATCAAATGAGGTACAAACCCATGATCCCCGCTACCATGGACGGAAGGAGGAAGTCGCACCAAGGAAGCCTTTATGCCTCTTTCCTGTAAGGCCATAGCAGCTTCTTCTGTGGCTACGCGGGGGAATGATCTCCCGAAAACAGAAGGTCCTTGGGATTCTACAGCCATTTCATCTGAAGAAAGTAAGCCTGTACCGGAAGTGATCAGGAAAGGTTTATCTGTACCTTCCAAAGCGGTACCCATAGCCCGAATAGCCTGCCTATCGACCTCACAGTTTTCTTCGAATTTAGAGAAATCATGTTTGAAAGCGGTATGAATCACTGCGTCGGCAGCGGCTACGCCGGCACGCAGGCTATCCAGATCGTCTATAGCACCGCTGTGTACCTGTGCACCAGCCTGGGTGAGCGCCTCCGCAGCGGATGCATTGCGGGCTAGTCCTACTACCTGATGTCCGGCAGTTATCAATTCCTTTACGATGGCGGAGCCTACAAAGCCCGTAGCGCCAGTAACAAAAACACGCATATGTTAAGCTTTTAATTGGGAAATCGGCAACAACCAGCGGTGAAGGTATTCCGCCCCGAGTACTGGCTGTCTCCATAACCACAAAATTGCTATCATATAGGCCCCCGGACCAAGGTCATTTGACACATTTTTTTGCGGTCATTTGACCTAAATTTGTGTATAGATCTTCCACATTAAAATGCGCAGCTATGTTTGAAATCTTTGAAAACTATATATTACCCTTGGCAGATCTGAATAAAGAAGATCTGACGCAGATCCGGCAATTGGCCACTTTTAGGAAACTACGGAAAGGACAATATCTTATGCAGGAAGGAGATCTCTGCAAGTATAAAACTTTTGTAGCCAAAGGATTACTGAAAACCTATCTCCGGAAAGACGACGGTACGGAATTTATCATGCGTTTCTCCCCGGAAAATAGCTGGGCTATCGATCCGGAATGCTTCCACAATCAAACCCCTAGCCGATACAATATTGAGGCCGTAGAGCCTACAGAAGTGATCCTCTGGACTAGGGACGATGTGCTGCAACTATTTGCTACTATTCCGGCTTTCCGGCAGTTTTCCGAAACACAGATCGCCATCAATATGAAAGCGCATCATGAGCGCATTCTCATGAATATCAGTTATTCCTCTGAAGAAAAGTACAACGACTTCATCCATAATTATCCAGATATCTTCCGACGCGTGCCCTTGCACATGGTGGCTTCCTATTTGGGCGTATCAAGGGAAACGCTCAGTCGAATTAGACATGCCCAACAACAGCAGGTAAAAGGGTAATTTCGTATAGTCGTCCGCCAGCGTACAACCATATGATGTATGGATCTTCGTTACAGCAGACGTATTGGCGGCATTGAGCCTTGCAGACAGTGAGTTCTCAGGCAATCAAAGCCGCTATGACAAATCCAGTGAAGAGTTTGAAGGCAGAATAAGGTTTGAGCTGGTATATAACATAAATCTGCTTAAATATTTGAAACATCCTTTAAAATATCTGCAACTGGATAATTAATTAATGAAACCGAATAGTCAGCCAGTATTTCTGTAAAAGTGACTTTCGACAATCCAGCTAACTCGGCAGCATGGCCCAAAGAGAGCTTACCAGATTCATATAGTTTTGCAGCGAGAAATCGCTTAATTTCCCGTGGTTCGAGGTCTATTTTATCAGGGATCGTTAATGTTATTGTTCTCATAATTGGATAATCTTTGGAGTAAATGATATAACGGCCGGGTTTTATTCCTTTTGTAATTTTTTCATACGAGCCTTTGTTGGCGATCAGCCTTATTTGCAAAATAAGGTTTTAACGAAGGATCTGAGTTGACAGACAAATTTTATTTTTATATCTTTAAAAACACGGTAGCACTTTAAACAGTAAACATGTACGATTCCTTTATCAAATATATCAATACCTATTCCACCACGCCGCTTCGAGACAGTGACATTGAATTGATCAAGCAGGTATTTGTGCCGCGCAAATTGCGCAAGCGCCAGTATTTCTTACAGGAGGGCGAAGTTTGCAAGTACATGGGATTTATTGTGAAAGGCGCACTGCGGCAATATAGTGTGGATGAAAAGGGAAATGAACATATTGTTCGCCTTCAAATCGAGGACTGGTGGGCGGGTGATCGGGAGAGTTTTGTGATGCTCACCCCTTCCATTTACAATATTGATGCATGGGAAGATACAGAGCTGCTGACCATTACCAAAGCAGATACCATCACATTAGACCAGATTCCTGCCATGCATGAGCTCATGCGTAAGTTGGATGAAAAACACTCCTTCGCCTATACGAAAAGAATAAATGCCGCTATTAGTATGTCCGCCGAACAGCGCTATGAAGCACTGGCCCAAGCTTATCCGGAATTTTTACAACGATTTCCACAACATATCATCGCCTCTTACCTCGGTATTACCAAGGAAACGCTGAGTCGCGTACGGTCTTCCAGGAAAAAATAAATGAATCCCCCCTCTTTGAAAACGTTGATCTATATCAACGTTCTTTTGTATCAATTGTCATCGCTTTAACCCGCGTCTTCTCGCCAAATTTGTATTGTTTTTAGGGAGACAACAGACACGCTAGCTGCATATCTCCTCAGAAAAAAACAACAAACCCATTCATCATTTAAAAAGATTAAATATGAAATCAAATCCAATTTGGCGCGCAGAAGACTGCACACTTATCCTGATCGACTACCAACCAGAGGTAATGGATAATATCCATGAAAGAGACCTGAAATTGATTGAACTCAATGCCGTAGCATTGGCCCAAATGGCCACCAAACTGAATATGCCGGTCGTATTAAGTACAGTGGCGGTAAAAATGGGAATAGAAAAACCTACTATTCCTGCTTTAAAAGCAGCCCTACCAGGAATTGAAGAAATCGATCGGAATACCATGAATGCCTGGGAAGATGAGGATTTTGTAAAAGCAGTAAAAGCAACAGGCCGTAAAAAACTGGTCATGGGAGGAATAGTTACCTCCGTTTGTTTGACCTACCCTGCTGTTGCAGCATTGGCAGAGGGTTATGAAGTAATGTTTATTGAAGATGCAGTTGGCGACAGATCCAAAGATGAACATGATATGGCGGTAATGCGACTCATACAAGCAGGTGCAGTACCCAATAATACCGTCGCCATGATTACAGAGTGGTTCCGCGACTGGTCCGCTCCGGAAGCCAACTTCGCCCGCGAGATTTTCCCCACCTACCTAGTGGACGTCTACAAACGTAAAGGGTTCCCTTTACCTAACTGGGCGAAAGAGGAAGCCGAAACCACCACCAGTTGGACTACTAAAATCTGATCCATCACTCATTTTCAAAAGCAACTATTATGAAAAAGCAAGTCATTTTCACGTCCCAAGGACGCAGAGCGGATGTGGGAGAATATAAAATTTTCCGCATACTGCCGAATCATTATAGCCATACCGTCGGACCATTTGTTTTCCTGGATTATGTACCGCCAGTTCTGCACCCAGAAGGAGAACCCAAGAAATTCGTGAATGGAAGCGGCGCGCACCCACATCGAGGGATTGCTACATTAACCTATGTACTGAATGGAGAAGCAGATCATTTTGATAGTAATGGTCACCATGAAAAAGTATATTCCGGCGGTGCACAGTGGATGAAAGCAGGTAATGGTATTATTCATGATGAAGCCATGAATCCTGACCCTCATACTAGTAACCGACTAACACATGGATTTCAGTTCTGGGTAAACCTGCCAGCAAAAAATAAGGCAGAGAATCCCGATTACCTTCCGCTACAGGCAGCAGACATACCTGTAAGGCAATTAGAGGGAAATACAGGCTGGATAAAGGTAGTGGCAGGGGAATATGAAGGCATGACATCAAAAATCCCGGCTTACACGCGTCAACTTATCTACCATGTTCACCTAGAAGCAGGTGATGCATTTCAGCTCAATGGAGAAGAAAGCCTGGAATATGCCGCATTCTTGCCTACCAACGAGGCCATTATCAACGATGTACCCTACACGAAAGGATCTTTGCTGTTATTTGATCGAGCACAGGGCACCATCGCCATCCATAATTCCTCCGCTGAGACAGCAGATATTATCATATTCGGTGGAGCTACTTATACTGAACCTATTTTCGCCCAGGGACCATTTGTCATGAATACCCAACAGGAAATTGCCACCGCTTACGCTGATTTCTATGCAGGTAAATATGGTAAAATCCAATATGAACAAACAGGGGCTGCAAAATAACTGATGCATCATGTAGAGAGATGCGGTTATACAGCATTTCTCTACATGATACAAAGGTCTCCGAAATTTTCAAAAACCTTAACATACTGCATTAGCGGGTTATTTAGTTTTACTTTAATTTGCTTTCAGACCCGCGTATTCGCGACCGTAAAAACCGCTCCTATGCGATACTTCGTATTAACGATAGGACTATTACTTCATACCGCCATTGTCTGTGCCCAAAATGACACAGTTTATTTTTCCTTATTGAATAAGATCGAAGAGGAATTAGATAATGCCTGGGCTACCAGAGATGTTCCCAATATCATGCGTTATTACGGTAATAAAGCCGTGTTAATGCCGGAATATAACGACGCCGCATATGGGAAAACAAATATTGAGATCTATGTAAGGTCCTGGCTAGACTCCGTATTAGTGAGCAATTGCAGTCATGAAATAAAAGATGTCCAAGTCTTGAATGGTTACTTGGTGGAGATCGGATATGCGCATGCTACCCTATTGTACCGCAGAAAGCCTCCTTTCCAATACCATACAAAATACCTCCATGTCTGGGATATATCCAAACCGGATCATCCATTGCTGGTAGCACAGATACAGGGCGCTATTGCTGATATTTCACCTACAGTATTACCAAAGATCAGTATCCCGCAACGAGGGATTTCCACCCCATCAAATAGGAAGTTACTCGAACGACTACACGAAAAAAACTACCAATTTGAACAACATGCAATGACCGGCAACGGCGCCGCAATGGCAGACCTTTACACCACCGACGCCATTTATATGCCTTACTACCAGGATATGGTACGCGGTCGGGAAGCTATCAATAGGTATTATACTGCACAAGAAAATCCCGCAGTAAAACACGATAAATTAACCATTACAATAGCCAGCCTATTAGACTTGGGAGCTTATGTTATTGTGAATGGATACTACCAAATACAAGGCCCAGCAGCAGACGTAAATGCCCAAAGTATCAATATCTGGAAAAAAGAGACAGATGGCGATTACAAGCTGTTCAGGCAGATGGTGGTACATAACTAAGCGCTATCAAACTGATCCTACACATTATTCCAAAACCGTTTATTGTAAATAGATGTTATAATAGCACAAATCTATTTAACAATGCAAGCAGCGGAAATCCCCGATACAATGCAAGCAATGGTGATGGAGCGCCCGCAGACACCATTGGTACTTAAAACAGTGCCTACGCCTGTTCCTGGAACAGAGCAGGTATTGATAAAAGTGATCGCCTGCGGTATTTGTAGAACTGATTTACACATACTGGATGGTGAGCTAACATCTCCCGTATTACCATTGATTCCTGGTCATGAAGTCATAGGTGAAGTAGTACTTACAGGAACAAGCGTTAAGAAAATCCAAACCGGCGATATTGTAGGCATTCCTTGGCTGGCACATACTTGCGGACATTGCAAATTTTGTTCACAAGGACAGGAAAACCTCTGTGAGCATGCCTTATTCACAGGATACACGGTGAATGGTGGGTATGCGGAATATATCCTTGCCTGGGAAGATTTCTGTATCGCCATACCTCCTATTTATGCGAATTCTGGCGGAGCGCCTTTGCTCTGTGCAGGACTAATTGGTTATAGATGCTTACATCTGCTCCCTGAGCATGCCATTAACATTGGGATATATGGATTTGGAGCGGCCGCACATATCATCACACAGATTGCCAAATACCAGTTTAAATCCATTTATGCATTTACAAGACCCCAGGATGGAAAAGGAGAAATGTTTGCGATGGACATAGGGGCGGTCTGGGCAGGCAGTTCCCTCGAAGCGCCGCCGATAAAACTAGATGCAGCCATCATATTCGCGCCCGATGGCTCCCTCGTTCCCATAGCGCTCTCTCACCTGGACAAAGGTGGTGCTGTTATTTGCGGAGGCATACATATGAGCGATATACCAGGTTTCACATATGAATCACTCTGGCAAGAACGTATGATCAGATCAGTGGCCAATCTAACCCGCGAAGATGGCAAACGCTTATTTGAAATTGCACCCAAAGTACCCGTGACTACGACCGTGCACTATTTCTCATTAGCGCAGGCCAACGAAGCATTGACTGCCCTCCGCACTGGGCAACTGACTGGAGCAGCAGTGCTAGTGATGTAACCCATCAAGCGCTATTCTCCAAATAATAACATACGATGAAATTCTTTCTTCCTTTGTGCATAGTACTTTGGTATCGCAAATTTTTTCAAATGGTTCATTGCTTCTTCTACGGAATCTGTTAATAGTATATATTGGAGATCATCTGGCGCTATCATGCAATGTTCCAGCATTTGATGAAATAATGGCATCAACGGTTCCCAGTATCCTTTATTCATGAGCACTAATGGGAAGTTGAGAATTTTATGGGTTTGTATGAGTGTAAGGGCTTCTGAAAATTCGTCTAGGGTGCCAATCCCCCCCGGTAAAATGATAAACCCATAGGAATACTTAAACATTAGTACTTTCCTTACAAAGAAATATTTGCAGGTAAATTTCATGTCCAGGAAATTGTTGATGTGCTGTTCTATGGGTAAGCCGATATTACATCCCACCGATTTCCCTCCTGCTTCTTTTGCTCCTCTGTTCGCTGCTTCCATTAATCCAGGACCTCCCCCTGTCATTACAGCAAAACCAAGGTGAGCAATTTCAGCTCCTATTTTTCTACCCATCTCATAATAATCAGTTCCTGGCGCTATCCTTGCTGATCCAAATACAGCGATGCATGGTCCTGCAAAATGTAAAATTCTAAAGCCCCGGATGAATTCAATTAAGACCCTGATAGAAAAGGAAAATTCCTTCGCTCTAGCTCTGGGACCTTCTAAAAAATATTTCTCTTCATGACCGGGTAAATCATCCACAATAGTGGATGGCCGATGATTTCCATTTGATGAAGACATATCTGAAAATTATGAATAACAATTTCCGTCAATCTTCATTAATAGTATATGACGACCATCATACTAAGCAATGATAGTACTCATTTTAAATGGCAATTAACAATCTTAAACTTGTAATAGCTAAAATTATCTTATATGCAACTCTACATTAGCGAAGAAGCCATTGTTGGGGACATTCAGGATAAATTTCAAAAATATTATCCCTTCCTCAAATTGCAGTTTTTACTAAAACCGCATTTAAAAAAACAGTTTACACCTGACACCGAAGATATATCACCAGAAACCTTGATAGAGAAAATCACCATGCGTAGCAGATTCGGTTGGCTGGATATAAGCCCCAATCGAACCATTGAAGAAGTAGAAAGGGATTTCAACCACATATTTGGATTGCATGTTCAAATCCTTCAACAGTCCGGCTCCTCCTGGAAGACAGTTGCTGATGCAGGAAATACCACATTAAATGGCCTGAATGATGCGGGAAAATCTTCCAGAAACAAACTTTATCGATAAGCAGCTAAATGCTAGCATCATGAAGAACAATGTCAAACTATTTGCAGATATACGCTCATCAGACACAGCAATAGTAGGCGGAAAAAATGCTTCATTAGGTGAGATGTTTTCGATCTTATCCAGTAAAGGCATAAAAGTTCCTGCCGGGTTTGCCACCACTGCAGTAGCGTTCTGGAACTATCTAGACAGTAATCAAATTAGGGAACCACTTGTGGCGTTAATGCAACAACTCGACCGTAAGGAATATACCAATTTGGAGACAACCGGTACTGCTGCTCGTAAACTATTACTGGAGGCTTCATTGCCAGAAGACTTAAAAACAGACATCGAAAGGGAATACCTGCAATTAGGCAATGGAAAACCAGTTGCAGTGGCTGTTAGAAGTAGCGCAACCGCGGAAGATATGCCAGAAGCCAGCTTTGCCGGCCAACATGAATCCTATTTGAATATTCACGGAATAGCACAACTGTTGTCGGCAGTGCAAAAATGCTTTGCCTCGTTGTATACAGACAGAGCTATTAAATATCGAGAAGATAATGGATTCGATCATAACCAGGTGGCTTTGTCTGTTGGTATACAGTTAATGGTTCGAACAGATAACGCCTGCTCCGGAGTAGGTTTTACACTGGAACCAGAATCCGGCTTTCGGGATATTATTCTTATCTCCGGCATCTGGGGCCTGGGAGAAAATATAGTTCAAGGAGCGGTTGTTCCTGATGAGTTTTATATCTTCAAGCCCACATTACTGGAAGGGAAACAAGCCATCATTCAACGTAAACTAGGTAGCAAAGCCAAAACACTCCGCTTTGCCAATGCTTCAAAAAAAGGCGCCACCACTGTAAATACAGATACTCCAATCGCCGATCAACAACGCTTCATCTTGGAAGATCATGAAATAATGCAGCTTGCAAACTGGGCACTGTTGATTGAACAACACTATAAATGTCCAATGGATATTGAATGGGCCAAAGATGGCGTCTCAAAAGAATTATTTATTCTTCAAGCCAGACCGGAAACCATCCACTCCCGTCATATCAAGGAAAAAATCTACACCCTCTCTGAGAAAGGAAATGTACTGGTAACAGGAGAAGCCATCGGAGAAAAAGTAGCAACAGGCATTGCCCGGATACTGCAATCTCCTAAAGAAGCCCACAAATTACACCCAGGAGAAATTGTGGTTACCGCTATCACGAGCCCCGACTGGGACCCTATTCTAAAAAATGTTGCCGGCATCATTACGAATAGTGGCGGCAGAACCAGCCATGCTTCTATTGTGGCCAGAGAGTTGGGGGTACCAGCTATTGTAGGTACCGAGAATGCTACTACTAAAATAAAAGATGGCGCTATGATTACGGTTTCCTGTTGCGAAGGGAAAGTAGGAAATGTGTATGATGGGGCCTTAAAATTTGAAGCAGCGGATCTAGACCTCACTACGGTCGATTTACCGCAGCATACGGACGTAAACCTGATTATAAGTGATCCTGATACCGCATTTCAATTATCTTTTTATCCTAATAACGGCATAGGATTACTTAGAATGGAATTTATAGTTACGCATGCCGTTCAAATCCACCCCATGGCACTTGTGCATTATGATGAGATTAAAGATAAATCTATTAAAAGTACTATCTCCGATATTACTTCGTTGTATAAGGATAAACGAAAATACTTTATAGATAAGCTGTCACAAGGACTCGCCACCATTGCAGCAGCCTTCTATCCCAAAGAGGTGATCGTTCGGATGAGTGATTTCAAAACCAACGAGTATGCTCAACTGTTAGGTGGTAAGGAATTCGAGCCGGAAGAAGAAAACCCCATGTTAGGTTTTCGTGGCGCTTCTCGTTACTACCATTCCGCATATAAGGAAGGATTTGGGCTAGAGTGTGCTGCGATAAAAGTAGTACGAGAAGAAATGGGGCTTACCAACATAAAGGTGATGATACCTTTCTGTCGTTCTGTAATAGAAGGGCGTAAAGTACTGGAAGTGATGGAAAGTTTTGGGTTGACACGTGGTCAGCAGGGCCTAGAAGTGTATGTGATGGCTGAAATTCCGTCTAATGTAATAGAAGCGTCCAAGTTTGCTACCCTCTTTGATGGGTTCTCTATCGGTTCCAATGACCTAACACAACTCACCTTGGGAGTAGACAGAGATTCCGGCATATTATCAGAGAGTTTTAATGAGGAAGATCCCGCTGCTAGGACAATGGTAGCCATGATGATCGATGCCGCTAAAAAAGCCGGCGTTCGCATTGGTTTCTGCGGACAAGCCCCCAGCGACATCCCTGATTATGCCGCCTTCCTCGTTTCAAAAGGCATTGATAGTATTTCCTTTAATCCAGACGCTATCCTAAAAGGTATCGCCAATATATGCAAGGCAGAAGCACAGCAAGAGGCTGGCAAAAAGACCAAGTAAAATAATGAACACTTAAAATGAACAGGTCAAGAATAATTTGGAGAGTAATTATTGTATGTATCATTTTTATTGTGACTTACACCATTGTTAAGACACTCTTCCTTCGTTCCCCAAACAATAAGCAACAACCCAGTATAGTGGAACACCAGGATACAGTACCAACGCCGGTTGCTAACGGTGTAAAAAGAGATACCGCTACTACCATTGACACTTCCAGCTATCATGCTTCCCTGCAGCATTTAGTACATGAAACCCCTTCTGAAAAGTGGCCAGTAAAGACGGAAAATCCCTTGCCGGGATCGCTACTCCCCGAGCATAGAATTGTTGCATTTTATGGTAATCTCTATACCACGCAAATGGGCATTCTGGGGAAAAAACCAACGGATAGTATGCTGCAACAACTGGCAGCAGAAAAGGAGAAATGGGCCCTCGCCGACTCTACTATGCCGGTCATTCCTGCACTACATTATATCGCCGTTACGGCACAATCCAGTCCTGGCAAAGATGGGAAATACAGAATGCGCATGCCTGAAAGTGAAATTAAAAAAGTATTACAGTTGGCAGATTCTATCAATGCGATCGTTTTCCTGGACGTGCAACCTGGACTCAGTTTTTTACAAGATGAACTGCCATTATTGGAAAAATACCTAGCACACCCCAACGTACATTTGGGCATCGACCCAGAGTACTCCATGAAAAACAGAAAGCCCCCCTGCACCACCATAGGCACTTTTGATGCGGAAGATATCAACTATGCTATTTCCTGGTTGGCCTCAATAGTAGCGCAGTATAATCTTCCGCCTAAAATACTGGTAGTACATCGTTTCACGCAGGGCATGGTAACAAATTATAAAAACATACAACTACAACCTACGGTGCAAGTAGTGATGAACATGGATGGATTTGGAAGTGTAGCTAAAAAGAAAGCTTCCTACAAATACTGGATTGAAGGAGAACCCGTACAATTCACAGGATTTAAATTGTTTTATAAAAATGATATTGAATATGGCGATCATATGATGGAACCGGCAGAAGTCTTGGCTTTATACCCGCAGCCCGTCTACATTCAGTATCAGTAAAATTAGAGTGCAGATGAAAAAGATGCTACTATTGCTGCTCTTAAGCTATGCAGCAATCATTCATGCTCAAAACGCGATTCCTATTCTCTGTTATCATAACATATCCATGGAGAATACAGGCAAGAGCAATGGTCTTCATATCAGCAGACAGCAATTAAATGCACAACTGAAATCACTGGCAGACAGTGGATACCACACCATCCTGCCGGATGAATTAGTGAAATATCTGACTTCCGGGAGACACGTGTCTCCCAAAACCTTCATGGTTACTTTTGATGATTCGCATGAAGAACATTTCTCTATTGCCGATTCACTCCTTCATCTTTATGGATTCAGAGGCGTCTTCTTTATCATGACGGTAACAATAGGCAAGCCGCACTACATGACCGCTGCGCAATTGAAGTCACTCTCTGACAGAGGGAATGTGGTTGCCTCCCATACCTGGGATCACCCCTATTTACGCCCCACCGGAGTAATGGACTGGAAAAAACAATTAGATGGACCCAAACAGCAATTGGAAAAAATTACAGGACGTCCTGTTTTGTATTTTGCCTATCCATTTGGAGAATGGAATGATTCTATGGTGATACATCTGAAGAGCAGCGGGTATAAGGCTGCATTTCAAATGAGTGGCGCCGGCGAAAACAACCTGTATACCATTCGGCGAATGCCTGTAGATGGCCGCTGGAGCGGACCAGCACTACAACAACACATGGCTAGGTTTATGAAAGAGTAATAATTTAAAAAATCTATTTCCGTTATTTTGTCAACCTTTGATTTATACCTACTTTTAACCGAATTTATCAGGATTAACCCACTTTGGTGAACAAAGGCAAAGATTTATTTCCATCCATGACGAATACTATTTCCATATCCACACTCATCCAGGCCAAACAGGAACTGGAGAGAGAACGAAAAAACCTCGAAAAAGAAAAAGCGGCCTGGGCAGCCGTCAGAATTACACTAGATACCGCCACCAAAGCGGATTTAGACAGCAAGGTAGTCCACATTTTTGAGAACGAAATCGTGCGGTATTTTGCCTATAAAGATAAACCAGATCTCCGCCTACTCCTCGAACGGTTGCAGCAATTGTATCAACAGGGCGCCTCCGCCAGCACACTGGATAAACCAGAACTAGACGGTTACAACCTGGCAAAACTAGTACAAGACATTCCTGCGGTTAAAAACTTGGACGATCTACCCTTCGTACTGGAGATCATTCGCCTCACTATTATCGCGGATGCGGATATCTATCATCAATTGGCATATGTTGGCAATGGTGGCAGTCACAGTTTGGAGCTAATTATCGTCTTTCTTGCTTGGGGATTAATGGATTCGGCTATCAATACACAAGCGCATTACCTAGCGTGCTATAAGATCTTTTTCTGGCTGATTGAAGGGCCGGAAGCCACTGCGACAAAGTACACCCACTTTGATCCTTATGGTCTATTTATCTATTTGCACACTAGCGGGTATGGCAATTACGCTGCTGTAGCCCCGCTTCACGATAAGGTGAACATGGCGATGGTGAGTTTGGGATTCATACCTTATAACGACTGGAGCCGCGAGCGCTGGTGGTGGGATATCGCTTCTTTTGCCAGCGGGCTGGGTCAAGAGAAAGCAAAATGGATCAACTTGTTTTTTCCATATGAACACGAATTGTTGCAGCCTTTCCTCCAATCATGGAAAAAATACCTAGATCCCGCTTCCTTAAAGATCATGATCAATAATTTTTCCGGCACGCCTTCTGGGCGCAAAACCTTCAAAACTTACTTTTCGCAAGGGCCTCACTGGCTAACGGCCATGATGATCCAAGATATCCCCGACATTATTTTTGACCTGGTGAGAAGAAATGAAATATACTTGTTGGCCCCTTTTTTAAAAACGCATAAACGTAAACTGAGCGCATTACGTAATGATAAAGGGCTGTCCATCATGCAGTATGCAACAGCTACCAGAGGTGTAAAAGAGAAGACCATACAGATTATCAGGGAGGCCAACTTGCCTACCAACTGACATATAAAGCAGACTGCCCTGAAATGCAGTATTCCAGGGCAGGCTCAGGGGTTTGAATAGCTTTTATTGCAAGCGTTTCAGTCGGAATAACAACTGCTTGATCGCTTCTTGGTAATCATCGATAATGGATTGACTAAATTGATCGTGGAAGAGGTCGCGTTTAGCATCCACTACGGTGTAGAAGCCTTCTATGTAAGGTATCATGTCTTTAGGCCGTCTGGTTTCTGGAATGCTGATTTCCATTTCCCCTTGAGCGGCAATGGTAGTTTCCACCAAGCGATCTGTGATTTTCAGCATATCATGGATAGCCTGATCTAATGATATGTGTGCAGCATAGCTTCCTTTCCCCTGTACATCCCAATGCAAAAGCTTCAGACTGCTGTTGAATGAGAACATAATTCCGAGAAATTCGCCTACAGAAACCTCTGTGGATTTCTTTGTCTCCTTTACAGTATGTGTACTCATAAAAAATATATTTACTGCGCGTGAATAATACATTTTCAAGTGAGAAACATACACCATGCCGGAATTGTTCGTTTCCTATCATATCCAGTACTGTAGCGGGCTCCAACTTGTTCCAACAAAAAATAAAAAACGTAATTATATTTGAAATTAATAAGTCAACACCTATGAAAATAATTTCCGTTTATAATAACACCATCCATAGTGATGAGGATATTGCTGCGGCATGTATTGCGAATAATACAGATCTTGTATTTCTTTTAAAGAACGGTGCGGGTGGCAGGTTTGATTACAAGAATGAGTGCTGGCTGTCTTCCTTTACATTTCCATGCCATTCGCACTATAACAATGGTAGATTTAACCCAAATGAGACTTCTAGCATATACACACTGGATGAGATAATTGTAGTGGTAAATGATTACAAAACCCACGGATTTATTCACTATCCTGGCCACTATAATGCGCTACAATTATACCGGGAGGATTATCATGCCGATATCACCACCTACCCAATTGCCTTATTCAAAGATCCGCAGGGCATACCGCATATCATTTACAGTCAGGCCTGGAATCATGTACAGATAATGAACCTGCAAACCCGTCAGATATTAACGGCTGCAAAATCGTTGATTACGGAAGGTGCAGAAGAAAATCACCTGGAATTCTACAAAACACATGAAGATAGCAATAAGCTCCCATGGCCTCGTCCGTATGATTATTTTTATGGCGGATTGTCTGTATCTCCGGATGGGAAATACTTTCTAAGTAATGGATGGGTATGGGGCTCCTTTGGATGTTACAATATCTACAATGTGGAGGAATTCATCCAAAACAACAGGATCAGGGAAATACACCTGCCAATAATGGATCATAGCGATCGTGCGATGTGTTGGGTCGATAACAATACCATTGCTGTTACCTGCCATCCTTATACCGAAGAACTGGATAAGGATGAAGACGAAAAGCAGGAATATGCAGCAGACCATTATGAAATACAATTATTTGCTGTAGCTGATAACGGTGTGCAACTTAAAAAACGTATAGCCGTTAAGGATATCAACATCGTGCCAACTGAAATGAGGTATGATCCTAAATTGGAGGCATTTATTATTTATGGCCCGGAATTAGGCATAGTGGTTATTTCTATGTCAGGCGAAGTATTATTGCATGATACCAACATCAAAATTGACAGTTATGACGTTGGTACGGGCTTAATGCTGAAAACAAACGGGAAAGAAGTGGCGGTATATCAATTGGGCTAGTGTGTACACTTAGACATCAACCTTCGATGTGGATGAATATTATGCCCCATGCGTTCCACTGGCGGGATGCGCATGGGGCAGTTAAATTATTATATTCTTTTAGTACAAGCATCGTAATGGGCATCATTTCCCAGTATTCTCCTACTTGATAACTATCTATTCTGCCTTCGTCAGGATATACACTGCGCAGTCATGCCCATCGAGGTTACTTTCCAATACCGCTGCCTTGGGATAGTTTTTTTCCTTCCACACGTCAAAAGCAGTAACTGGTTGCCATACATTCAGTTCCTTTTTCAGATTTAGTTTCACCGTGGTAGGTTTATCTGATCTATTGAAAACACAAACGGCAATAGCCCCATTTTTAAGCGGTTTTGACAATACTTGCAGGTCTCCTCTACGCAGGATAGTAGTGGCCTGTTTGCCTAATTCGTCTTGGTTGATACCGATCAGGTGTTTGTTGGTCAATAATTGCAGATTGGCGGCATCCATTTTTGTAAGGTCTAAGTTGAGCATCAAAGGGGCGTCTAGCATGCACCACAAGGCAAAATGGGTTCTGTATTCCGTGAAAGTACAGCCTTTAAATCGGCCGTTCACAGATGAGGAGGAGCCTTTACCATAGAGTCCGACCATCAACAGATCAGGATCATTCCATCCACCCGGACCTGCATAATTCGCCAGACTTTCCTGTTGATTGAATATATCCATGATACCAGTAAGGTCTTTATTCTTTGATTCCCATACATCCCGACTATCCCAGGTAGTTCTCCACAAGTGGCCGCCTGCCGCTTTGGCCCATAACCAGGGCTTACGTGGTCCCCATTCGCAGATGGCATAAACAATTGGTCGGCCACTATTCTTTAAAGCGTCTCCCATTTTATGATAGCGACTGAAAGCCGTGGCTACATCTTCTGGCGCATTACAGTAATCATATTTCAAATAATCTATTCCCCAACTGGCAAAGGTTTTAGCATCCAGTTCTTCAAAACCATAGCTCCCGGTAACGCCTCCGCAGGTGAGTGTGGCCGCGTCTGAATAAATACCAATTTTTAATCCTTTACTATGCACATAATCCGCCAAATACTTCATTCCATGCGGGAAACGCTCCGTATCAGGGAATAACTTATTTTGTCTATCGCGCCCTCCTACCCAATAATCATCAATCACCAGGTATTGATATCCAGCGGCCTTCATACCATTGGCTACCATGGCATCCGCCATGTCCATGATTACTTTTTCACTGACCTTTCCTTCAAAGAAGTTCCAACTGTTCCACCCCATCGGTGGTGTCAGTGCCAAAGAGTCCCAGGCAGTAAGTTGTTGTGCTGCGGCCGATTGACTAATAAATGCTGCGCAGGCTACCAGTGCGGTTTTAAGTAATTTCACTGTTCTTGTAATTTAAGGGACTAAATATAGAAATAGTTCCGTAGGATTTATAACCACTGGTCACTTTTGGTAGTATAAAGTAAAAGATTATAAATCGGGAGACACGTGTCTCCCGATATATAATCTCTACACTAAGCATCATAAAGGGTAAGAAAGGCTTAGAAATTGGTACTCAGGACTTTTGTAGCTCTGTCTGCCGTAACAAAATCCATAGGAATCACCCCATAACGGGCATGGGTACTCGTACCGAAGTAATTATCCAGTTTTGGATTGATGTTGTCTGACACAGAAGTAATGCTGGGAATACCAAAGATCAATGGTTTGTAGCCACTGGCAAAATTCACATAGAGTGTGCTTTGATCGCCATTTTGTGCTTCTGTAAATAGGTTGGTCAGATTGGTCCATTTCACATTGTTGTCTGGCACCTGGTACTGGTCCTGTATGCGCAAATTGGCCCCAGGGTTATTGATAGAGAACGTGGTATTATCGGCCCAACTGGTAGCTGCAATGCCTTTAGGGGTAGCAGTAGCTCCAAATCTTCTCAATAATACAATCTGTCCTCTTACTTGGCCAAGGGTTGGGATAGTTGCCCCGAGATACCATTTAGAAGGGTTTTTCTGTACATAGGTATCGAATGTAGCTTCGAAAGAACGAGTGGTATTAGAAGCGTCGTACTCTTCTTTTACACTCATGATCACCGTTTCACCGGGATTACTATTCAGAAAGCCGATCACTGCATTCAATACATCATCGAAGTTCATGTTTTGATAAATAGAACCATGATGAATAGCAAAGGCATTGTCGATGTGGCGACACCGGATATCCAGGAATCGTACGCCTGCATTCAACTGCTCTGCAATCGTCAGGTTCTGGCATTTGGCGGTACCTCCGATGGGCTCAAAACGAGCGCCGGAATCGTGTGTACCAGGAATGGAAAGGGCAGATACAGAAAGGTTGTCTGATAATTGATTCATCCAACCGTTGAGGGTTACCGCGGCCAGGTTAACATTACCTGCTATGGCAGCGGTTTTCGTTGATGTCAATGGTTGAAGAGCCACTTCGTCTTTTTGGCATCCAGCAAAAGACATCGCAACGAGGGCTAATCCCAATGGGAAAAATAAGGGAGTTCTTTTCATATAATAGGATTTATATGAATAAGTCACACGAGAAGATTCTCGTAACTACCCTTAACACAGACATAACATTCGTGGTCCATTACCCATTAAAAAACGAAGCTGTAGCAAAAACGCTTAATTTCCATCTGTGACGGAAATTAAGCGTTTTTTTCGTGGTCCCTGCCCGCTGGGAAGGGACACGTTTTACATTACCCTTGCCGGCGCTATCTGGTAACCAGAAAACGTGATGGAAGCAGCGGCCCTTCCAGAAGAAAGCGTTCTTAAGGTGGTGATGTATCCGAACAATTCTGCCAGCGGCACTTCTGCCTTAATCACCTGGGTATTTCCTTTCATTTCTATATGACGGATAACGCCTCTTCTTCTATTCAGGTCGCCGGTGATCGTGCCGGTATATTCCTCTGGCAGTGTCACTTCCACGTCCATGATGGGTTCCAGCAATTTTGGTTTCGCCTGTTGGGCAACATGTCTAAATCCAATTTGCGCCACATGTTCGAAATCCAATGCGTGGGAGTCCTTATCATGAATGCTTCCATCGAACAAGCGTACCCGCATAGACTGCATAGGATATCCTGCTAGGATGCCTGTTTGCATGGCTGCATCGAAGCCCTTCTGGACAGCAGGGATGAATTCCTTAGGAATCGCTCCACCACTGATATCATTGACGAATTCCAATCCAGGTAAGCCGTCTGTACGAGGACCTAATTCAAATTCAATCACCGCAAAGTTGCCCGAACCTCCATTTTGCTTTTTATACACCTCTTTATGAGTGACTGTGTTGGTAAACAGCTCTTTGTAAGCAATCTGTGGCTTTCCTTTGTTGACTTCCAGTTGGTAATGCGTGGCCATTTTCTCCAGCACTACTTCCAGGTGCAGTTCACCCATGCCTTTGAGGATCGTTTGTCCGGAAGCCTCATCCACGCTCACTTGTAGGGTAGGGTCTTCGTCCAGTAATCTGGCTAGGACCTCTCCTAGTTTGTTGGTATCCTTCGTTAATTTCGGTTCGATGGCATATCCGATCATCGGTTCCGGGAAACTGATTCGTTCCAACAGTAAAGGTGCTGCGCCTTCTGACAAGGTATCGCCTGTACGCACATCCTTCATACCCACCACAGCGCCAATATCGCCGGCCTCAATGCTTTCTATCGGTTCAAATTTATCCGACATGATACGCAGCAATCGACTTATTCTCATCTTTCTACCCGTACGACTATTCCATACGGTATCGCCTGTACGTAGCACACCAGTATAAACCCTGACCAGTGTTAGTTTGCCGGAGAACTCATCTGCCATGATTTTAAAAGCCAATGCTGTTAAAGGACTCTCAGTGCTTACTGCCAGCTCCTGTTCAGGTTCCATCACATGTACCACACCGATATCTTCTGGCGCAGGCAGATACGCAACCACCGCATCCAGTAAGGGTTGCACGCCTTTATTCCTATAGGCAGCAGCGGCGAGAACAGGTGTTAAAGCACGACTTAAAGTCGCTTTCCTTATGGCACGATACAAATCATCTGTGGTTATTTGTTGTGGATCTACGGTATATTTTTCCAATATCGTTTCATCCAGCAACGATAGTTCTTCCAACAAATGTTGTCTGGCTTGGAGGGCGTCTGGTAATAATTCGGTAGGAATCTCCACCACATCAAACTGTTTGCCATCATCGCTATGCCATACTAGTGCTTGCATCTTCACGAGGTCTATCACCCCTTTGAAATTATCTTCCACACCAATAGGTAATTGAACGGCTACTGCGTTTGTATGGAGAACGTCTCGTATTTCTTTCAGCACGCGCATGAAGTCGGCCCCTTGTCTGTCCATTTTATTGATCAGCACAATCCTAGGCACCCCATATTTATCGGCTTGCCGCCAAACGGTTTCAGACTGTGGCTGTACGCCCGATTTGGCACAAAATACCACGACACCACCATCGAGTATACGAAGCGATCTTTCCACTTCCGCGGTAAAATCCACGTGACCGGGTGTATCAATGATATTGATTTGTTGATTATTCCAATAAGTGGTGATAGCGGCAGAGGAGATCGTAATACCACGTTTCTCTTCTTGCGGATCGCTGTCCATCACTGTATTTCCATCATCTACGCTTCCCATTCTATGAGTAAGACCGGTATAATAAAGCATTCTTTCTGTGACAGTCGTTTTACCGGCATCCACATGGGCCATGATTCCTATATTCCTATTTTGAGATAAACGTTTCATATAATTAAATTGATAAAAAAAAGGGCCTCACGTCTGGTAACGGAGGCCCTTTGTTGTAAGCAAATGCATTCCTGTTACCGGACTATCCTGGTAATTACGATGATCAAAGTTTTGATATGCAGGCGCATCATGCTGTTATTGAAATGAATTAAATAATTGGATTTAATAATAAGGGGAAACAGCGGGAATACTCCATGCCTTGGCAAGGTCATCAAATCAAAATAAGCTTGAAGGGAATGGGAAGTAATCATCAGTCATATCTAGGGTGCAAGGCTGCCTCCCCGTCTTAAATTAAGACGATACAGGTACTTGCAATTACTGCCCTGATGACAGTTTTCGCGTTCCGCGCTGTACGATATGTGATGTTAGTATACATTGTAGTATAATTGAGAATACAAATTTATAAATAAAATATATCAAAAACAAATTTTGATAGGGAGACACGTAGTACGCGTGTTGCGATGGGCGAAGGCGGTTATTGATTTAAATCTTAGTAGTTACTTAACTCATCATCCAAATCGCGGAGGAACTCTCCAAGGGTTACCACAAAGCCAGCTTTACCTCCCACAGAGAAAACATCCAACAGGTAGTTGTTTTCAACAATTAATGGTATGTAGTCCACTTCAAATTCTTCCAGGGAAACTGCGGTTACTTCAAAGTCGGCCCAGTCTCCATTTTTAGAGAGGGCAGCATATTCCGCGGCGCTCCAGATGGGAATTACTTTATGGTCGTCCACTTCCTCCAAGGCCAGTGCTGCTTCATTCATCAAGATATACAATGCTTCCCCATCTGCTATCCATTTGATCGCGTATTGGTACCTATCAAATGGGGGAAGTGCCATCACACTATCTATTTCTTTCTGTGAAATTTTCTTCATAGTTGTAAACAGTTCATTATTTCTTATCTTTTGTTCCGATAACATCTAATCTAGCGGATTATATGAAACAAAAAATTGGACATGTAGCTTTAATAGTGAAGGATTATGATGAAGCTATTCAATTCTATACAGAGAAATTAAACTTCCAACTAATCGAAGATACAAAATTGACAGAGGATAAAAGGTGGGTTTTAGTGGCCCCTCCTGGCGCAAGCGAATGTTATCTTTTATTGGCCCAAGCGGCAAATGAAGCACAAAACGCAAGCGTAGGGAATCAATCGGGAGGCAGGGTTTTCCTCTTTTTATTTACCGATGATTTTTGGCGAGAATATAACAACATGCTGAAGAGAAATATCCATTTTGTAAGGCCGCCCAGAGAAGAAGCATATGGTTGGGTAGCCGTATTTGAGGATTTATATGGCAATTTGTGGGACTTGTTACAGCCCACAACATCGTTGCCATTGCAGTAGACTGTATAGTAGCCTCCAGAAATCCGACAGAATATTGGTAACTTACATGGTATGAATACCTCGGATACACAACATGAGCGCATTGCAAAGATGATCTTCGGATCTGTCTACCCATTATACCTTACAAAGGTGGAAAAGAAAGGCAGAACAAAAGCAGAGTTAGACCAAGTCATCCAATGGCTGACAGGCTTCGACGAGAAGCAACTGGATGTCCTCATCCAGGAAAAAGCGACCTTCGAAACGTTCTTCCAGCGAGCTACCTTACATCCTAACGCAAAGCTCATTACAGGCGTGATCTGCGGGTATCGGGTGGAGGATATTGAAAATCCATTGACGCAACAGGTGCGGTATTTGGATAAGCTGGTAGATGAGCTAGCCAAGGGTAAAAAGATGGAGAAGATATTACGAACAGTGTAATTTATGGGATCAGGAATAAGTAGTAAATTCATACTGAAAATTACCGCTTATGAATGCGCATTTTCGCAGGGGCCCCAGGAATCTAATCGAAACGGTGCTAGTACTGCTATTGTTATTAGGATTGTTGATATCGCTCTATAAGGTTTTACATATCTTTTTCGGAGTACTGACATTCGCACTGATTTTCTCCGTGTCATTCCATCCTTTGTTTGAGAAAATGGTGGATAAAATGCGAGGCAAACGCAAATTAGTAGCAGTATTATATACTATTATTCTCGTCGCTGTAATTGCCTTACCTGTTACTTATATCATTAGCGCCATTAGCGCGCACATGCGCGAGATTATAGAATGGGTGAACGATACCCGTCAAAATGAGCTTCCTCCTTTACCATCCTGGTTGATTAATATTCCTTATTTAGGTCCGGACATCAATTCTTATTGGCGGAATCTCCGGGAGAATCCCCATGCCACCATAACTGGGCATGAAAGACAAGTAGGTCTGGTAGTCAGGCAGGTAATCAGTGGTGGCATCGAAATTATTGGGGCGGCGCTTCAATTGGTTATTGGCATTATCATTTCTGCATTCTTCCTCGTAGGAGGGGAAAATGCAGTGAGGCCAGTCAAATCTACCATTCAGCACTTATTAGGGAAGAGAGATGGAGAGGATTTACTAAATGCGACTATTATGGCGGTTAAAGGGGTATCCATTGGCGTGATGGGTACCGCGTTCATTACAGCCATTGTATCATGGATCGGGTTTGTTATTGGTGGGGTTCCATTTGCATTGGGATTATCCTCCTTGGTATTCCTCGTAGTACTCATACAGATAGGTCCGCTTTTGATTTGGATCCCAGTAATAATTTGGATGGCCACGCAAGGACATCCAGGTATGACCTTATTTTTGGTCATCTATGGAGCCGGCTTACAAATAGGAGAAGCTATTCTAAAACCTTTATTGATCGCGAAAAGTGGTAAATTGCCATTTTTAGTATTATTTCTGGGCGTAGTAGGAGGCCTAGCCGCATGGGGATTTACAGGAATTTTCAAAGGCGCCATCATCATGGCTGTATCCTATACGATATTCAATTCCTGGTTGGCAGGTAAGAGAGAACCGCAGCATGGGCAATAATTAAGAATTTATGAAGACCGCATCTATCAGCGACATTAAAAAAGAATTACAACACATACCACCAGCCAATTTGATGGCTTTATGTTTGCGGTTAGCGAAATTTAAGGCAGATAATAAAGAACTGCTTACCTATCTCCTATTTGAAGCGGATGATTTACCTGCCTATGTAAACGCCATTAAAGCAGAAATTGACGAGGCATTCCTGGAGATAGCACATGACAAATCCTACCTCGCCAAGAAAAAATTGAGAAAAACCATACGTATAACCAACAAGTATATACGCTATGTAGGTAGTAAAGAAACAGAAGCAGAGCTCCTCTTATACATATGCCAGCATATGAAAGCATCCGGCATCGCCAACAGTAGGAATACGCAGATAGTAAATATCTATATGCAGCTACTAAAAAAATCGGTTAAGGCGATAGATACCTTGCATGACGATCTGCAATATGAATATATTAGGATGGTTAATCAACTCAATATAGATTAAGTATTCGGCTTCCTAATTTCCCTGTGAACGAAGGCCCATTTCTCTCTTGATTAAGAATCCTAAATTAATATAGGACAATGCAAAACAGTTTAATATTATTATTAATATTAAATATAGACAACAGCCTATCTATAGGCCTATAGTCGCATGAGGATAAGAAGTTAATCACCTGTTAAGCCGACTTTCGTCTACCTAAAGCAATAATATAAATCGATAAATTTAATCTTGCTTCAAAACCTTGGAAGAGCTATTAAGAATTATCGATATCATATTCGGGTAAATTCTCAGGTTTGGGGTGTTGGAACAATTATTATTTGCATTATATTTATACGTCTTTTGAAAGCCAAGCTCCTAAAAACTCAAAGGGAGCAAACCATCATGGAAACCTCGGAAAATATGCAATTATTTAATTACGATCATTGGAACAATCAACTCCCTGCGCTAAGCAGCGAATACAAGGGAGCCAGTCCTTACCCGCATATAGTATTAGAGAACTTCCTGAACCCCGAGGTATTGAATGAGTGTGTCCGGGAGTTTGATCAATTAAATGAAGGAGACGGCTGGATCAATTATGTTCATTACAACGAAAACAAGGCAGGGTTAAATAACCTTGATCGATTGCCGGCTTCCATAAAACGGACAGTTAATGAACTGAATTCTCCAGCGTTCCTGGAATTCCTCAGTACACTGACTGGCATTAAGGGCCTGATGAAAGACGATCACCTCGAAGGAGGCGGCATTCATCAGTCTAAGCGAGGCGGCTATCTGAATATCCACGCCGATTTCACCGTACATCCGCATCATCGCCACTGGCAACGACGTGTAAACGTGCTCGTTTACCTCAACCACGACTGGGAAGAAGAATGGGGAGGCAAACTCGAACTATGGGATACCCAAATGCAGGCTTGCGAAAAGAAAGTGCTACCCATTTTTAATCGCTGCGTGATATTTAATACAGATGCGGATTCCTACCATGGTCACCCAGAACCCACTACCTGCCCCGAAGACCGACACAGAAGATCTATTGCTTTATATTATTACACAGAAGAAAACCAGCCTTTTCGCAGAGCCACGCATTATATGGTACGCCCCGGAGAAGACAAGAAAAAATTCATGGTAAAACTGGATAATACCATGGTGGCGGTTTATACAGAAATAAAGGGGATGTTAGGATCAAACGATAAAATCATTAGTAAAGTGCTTCGGTTCTTTTCTCGTAAAAAGTAAAAACTTACTAGAAATACTAAAAGCAAAGGCGTTGAATTAATTTCCAACGCCTTTGCTTTTAGTATTTTTTATGTCTCTGTTATTTAGACAACACTTCCCGCTTCAAAAACACAAATCCATTTTTGCGATACAACTCTTTCAACAAAGTAAACTGTTTGTAGTTATCCACGCGGTCTACTTTTGTCACGAAATAAGCAGGTTTGTCAATGGCGCCTGTCAGCAGCCAGTTTTCATCATATGAACTTTGATTCACTGGCTTGTTCTTATGCGTATAAAAGAAAGGTCCGTAGCTCCAATAACCTAATGTCGTAACATAACAATCCTCTCCTTGCCTTTGCTCAAAAAACTCAATAGCAGCGGCCTGTGAGTACTTTTCTACCTTGGGAACAATAATAGCTGCCGCCAGGAAAATAACAAGTCCCGTTCCGATAAAATAAGTGGCTGCCGCATTGAGGAAAGCATGTTTCTTTAACTGTCGTAGTCCCACTATAATAGTGACCACCATTAAGATACCCACTATACCTTCCCAACCGCTCCAGTTCACATCAGCCGCCATATTCGCCTGCGCAAAGGTATCGTGAACATAAGGGATGAGTTGCTTAATGTTCAAGGCGATTAATGCAACGCCCAGCAATGCTACAGCAATAATCCCTCCTAGCACCGTCGTGGATACACCCACATACTTCTTATATTCCATTTCCTTCCTATCCCATTTATAAAATGAATACGCAGCCAGGAAAGAAATCGGGAACCAAGCCAGAGAAGAATAATGAATGATACGTGATTGTACAATCGTGAATAAAATGGTCACAACCCAAAACAAGAGCAGCATCCACATTTTAAAATCTTTATCATATCGACTACTGTAGCGGGCTTTAAAGAAAGCAGGAATAGCAAAAAGAGAAGCTGGAAAACATCCTACGAGTAGCACAATGAAATGATACCCGAAAAAGCCTGCCTGTCCTGCATCGTGGGTGGTGAAGAGGCGATACTGGTACTTTAAAAACTCTGTAATGAACCAGGGGCCATTCTTTGCCGTTTCATATCCATACCACGTGACTGTTACTAAAGTAGTGACGATCAAAAACAACAATGCATGCCACCAGTTAAAGAAGATTTTGAACTTGTTATAAACAAAATAGCACCCTAATACCAACAGGAAAACCATCAAGGCTACTTGCCCTTTGGTGAGAATAGCAAGTCCCATAAATATGCCAGACCAAACTGCATAGTACACTGGCTTTTTCTCAATCCCTTCCTTATCAAATCCATTCCGCTTCCAGTTGTACAAAATGAAAAAGTACAAGGCTAGGAAGGTAAACAGGTTAAACCATGGGTCAATGATACCGGATTTAAAATACATATTAGGAAACAGAGAGCCGCCGAAAGCGAGTGCCCATAAGAGTCCGAATTTCTTATCGTATAATCTTGTCCCAATGAGGTATAGCACCACCAACGTAACGATCCCACAGAGCGCATTAGGGAAACGCGCCGCGAATTCATTGATGCCAAATATCTTCATGGATATACTTTGCATCCAGAAGAACATGGGTGGTTTCTCCCAAAAAGGCTTGAAATTGACATAAATCCTGGTATAATCGTCCAATTTCAACATTTCCCTAGAACACTCTGCAAAATTGATTTCATCCCAATCAAAGAGATGAACCCGACCCAAGAAAGGAATGAAGAAAAGCGCTGCAATCACTGCCAATAATAGGATATTCGATAGTTTGGTTGTACGCATATGTCCCGTATGTAATTGGATGTAATAAACAAATATATGTTATATAATGGCATTTACAAATTATGGATTCCTTACAAATAGTTCTCCTCTTTGAAAGCGGAATAAATCCCTAATTCTACAGCAGCCTCTTCCTACCACTGGCCTTTAATAGGTCCGTCCATGGTACATTTGACTATCCTTTGGGGCCTCTCTACGCTCGAACATACCGTAGTCTCTCACTACATGGGCTATACGTAAATGGTAGTCTTTGAATATACTATTTCTCCCCTTTTGCTGTGCATCCCGGTGAAGCTCCAAGTTACGCCAGGTGAATATAGATTGCTCGTCCTTCCAAAAAGAGAGCGATAATATTTTTTCTGGGTGAGACAGACTTTGAAACCGTTCAATAGAAACAAAACCAGCTACATTTTCTAATGTCGACTTCAATTGCGCAGCGATATCGAGATAGTCCTGTAACCGGCCTTCATGGGGTATTACCTCGAAAATGACCGCGATATTGGAACTGCGCTCCTCCTGTACTGGGGTATCAATGAATTTCAATGTCTCCGCATATAATTGATGCCGACTTTTCTCCAGGTGCATGACATGGGTACCACGGGGCACCACTACATATTTTTTGATTGTTTCATCAGGTAATGATGCCATCAATTGAAGGGCATCGTTGTTATTGGGATAGTCATCCCATTCTCCCCTAATGACCAGGGTTGGTACTAGTATTTTAGCTGGATTATAATAGCTTTTACCTTGACTAAGATCTGCAATATCTTGTGAAGGCCCCGCAGGGAAATGAACAGCGCCGCTATCTGTTTTTTTGGTGGTAATATCTGACTGTAGCCAATCTGCTTTCCATTGCGTGAACAATTCCGGTTCCAGTTGATGCATCTCACCTTCAGGCGTTAGATCTACCATGGCTTGTACCCTTTGATCGGGGGTTAAGCTTTCATAGGAGCGTTCAATAGTAATGGGGTTATCTACTGCATCAGCGCTGACAGTAATAGGCGCAAACAATACCAATTTTGCTAATTTATTAGGAAAGTTTTCTGCATACAGCGCCGCCACAGACGCTCCCCATGAATGACCTATCAGGATCAACTGCCGATGTCCGGTCTGTTGTAGGATGTAATCAATCGCTTTGTCTACGTCCAAGTATGCACTCATGGCCCTTCCGATAGGTAAACCCTGCTCGTGGCTCATCTCCGGGTATCGATCGGCATCTCCATAACCTAAGAAATCCAATGCATAACTTTCCATATTATGATCTGATAAATAATCCATCCAAGAGCTTCCATTCATCTGGAAATCAAAAGACAAGGCTGCAGGGAAAGTGGCGCCATGAAGCAATAAAACAGGCATATTCCCTACGCTGGTTTTGGGTGGCATATGCAACAAGGCGATCTTTAAATCCTTTAAATGGCTTTCAATTCTAATGGAATTAGTATTCATAATTGTTTGTATTTTAATTGATAGGATTTTAAAACAGGTGTAATGGTGTTCAAGTGTAATCGTTGAGCCAAAACTATCGTTTATAAAATCCGGACAGTTCATGATAGATTGAATCGTCCCCCAAATCATTGGTATATATTTGAACAATGGAAATGGAACAACTGGAACGAATAGCTTCTTTAATAGGAGATGCTTCAAGAATGAAGATGCTATGGTCTTTATTGGATGGTAGAGCGTATACTGCCACCGAATTATCCATTGTGGCAGATGCTTCCAGACAGAGCACCAGTATGCACCTGAGTAAATTAGTAGACGCAGGGTTGCTGAAAGTGAACAGTCAAGGTCGACATAAATATTATAGTTTCGCCAGACAGGAAATCGCCTACGCCATTGAAGCGATGTCTGTATTAATGCCGCCACCAACCCAAGTATCCCCTGTTAAACCACAACCAATAAAATATTGCCGCACCTGTTACGATCATATGGCAGGCTCGATCGGCGTTAAACTATTAGATCGACTCGTTGAACGCCATTACCTTATCCTAGAAGATGACACCCCTGCTATAACTGAAACCGGAAAAAAATTCTTCCACGATTTGGGTATCGACACCATGGAGCTGTTATCGCTAAAGCGACCCTTTGCAAGAGCATGCCTAGACTGGAGTGAACGACGCTTTCATTTGGCCGGTTCCTTAGGGAATGTACTGTTAAAGAAGTTGCTGGAAGAGGATTGGGTACGAAGAGTCGCTAACTCCAGGGCTTTAGTGATTACCGCGAAAGGGAAACAGTGTTTTTTGGAGGTACTGGGACTCGCCGTGTGAGTGATAAAAATTGAAATGGGGCAGTATTAATAAAGTTTTGTATCTTACTATAGTTAACACCCAACAGACCGGGCAATATAAACTCCATCACACAGCTAATCACTCTACATTGGCTGCACCTTTCAATAACAATGGATAAGAATCAAGTTATATTCATACTCACAGTTTGGGGAGCAGCACTTTCTACTGTGCTGGGAGTAATTACATTTATAACATTTAGAAAAGGTAGTCGCGTAAAATTAGGCATCATTGGCACTGTAGACGAGCCATTTGACCACCTTCGGATTAGCGTTTGTAACTTAGGCACTAGGCCAGGAACGGTTACTGGCTATTCCATTGGAGTTGGCGTAAGTAAAAATACCCAAGTGCAAATTTTGAAACGGCAACTAAACACAGAAAAGAAATTGGCTGAAAGCGATATCTGGACAACCACCATTGACTCTCCTACTATTTTGTCGGCAAAAAGTGAATTGAATATCAAACAGATTTATTTCCAAAGAATTTGGATAAATATTTTCCTTTCGTCCGGCAAAATCTTATCCAATGTAGCATTTATCAATCCTAAAATTATTAATACGGATCATTATGATAGGGCAGAACAATTTATTGCTACAGATATTTTTTTAGGATTTAGTCAGATGGAAAGCCTGGTTTATCCGATAGGGAATAAGTAGGCCTGGTTTATAAATACTCCTTACTTCAGACGACTGTGTTCTCTCACAAATTTAATATTGGTAGGCGAGTGATTATATCGAATATCTGCACTCCCCAACAACTTATCATTATCATAAAACCAGATTTTTTTCTTATCGGCATCCAGCACAACTTTAACACCTATGGTCGCATGATAGGGCATTTCCCTATAAAATTCTGCATTGCTATCCTTTATACTATAAGGGGCAATGGCCACCTCGCTGGTATCAAAATAATGGGGCGTATTGCTACTATCCAGCTTTATTCCGAAGATGGAAAAATTATGATTATGAGACGTCTCAATATAAGTAATGGTGCCAGTGAATTGAACATGGGTCATCAATTTCTCATCGTATTTAGGTGCATCCGGCGATTTCGATGAAAACCAAGAGAAGATCGCCAAAACAGCTATTGCCACTGTCAATTTTAATATTAGCTTATACATAGAAATAGGTATTGAGAAAATTCAGGAGTCCATTTTTCACCCCCACTGTCATCATATCTCCAAAATAGGGTGAAAAAACGGGTATCAAATAAATATTTATATCGTAATCTTATGCAAATAAAATACCCCAACCCCAATTTATTCTAGTTGCAGTTACAACTGAAAGGAGCAAATGAATTTTACAGACAGCACTAATTGAGCTAGCACAAGTTTATCCAAAACACACTGGAATGCATTCTAATAACCTTAAAATTTAACCAATAATATTGTTATGCGCATTTTATTCCCTTACCTAATGTTGGTACTGCTACTGCCGTTAATTAGTACTGCTCAAACGATTCAAATTAAAAATGGCCTTTCAAATCTACAAAGCTCCAGCGAGAACGAGTATGAAGTTTCCATTACGATCCTGACGCAAGGGAAATTGCAGGATACAACAAGCTCCGTAATCCTGAAAGCCATTCCACAACTACCAGGCATAATTAAACTTCTGCCAAGCAAAGATGTACAACTAACACCAGATAGTCAGGCTGTAAAAATCAACTTGACCCCCTCAGACTTCCCAGGCAACAATGATCTTCAACCGAAGAGTATAAGAAAAACTGTCACATTCAAGAGCTATCCAGCAGACGATACCCAAGATGTATTGCCTATAAAGTTCATCCTTCAAAATAGTACAGGAAACATAAAAATAAATAATATAGATAATGAACCATTTATTGTTGTCGCAGAAAAGATAAAGGATTCCCAAAGTAGAGCGAATGGAGAAAGAGTGGATATCTATTATCTCAACGCTTATAACTTCGGATTCGGACAATCATTGAAATCAAATTACCTAGGCCGGTTCAATGTCTTTGTCAAATCAATTGAAGATTCTAATTGGGGACTAAACCTAGGCTTTACCACAATAAATTATAATATAGGCGACAGTGATTCAACTTCCTCTTATTTCAAACAATTAGTTTCCCCAGACCCACTGCTAGACAAAATTCCAGCAGGAACAAAGTATGCCTCGCAACTAAGTAAATTTGTAACCAAAAGACAAAACTCCTCACAGAGCCTATTCATACAACCCATGTATCGCATCTTAAAAGTGGGTACCAAATTTAACTTTTATGCTCACGCGCATCTTGAATTGCTGATAAATAAAACTTCCCTAACCACCACCGTTAACGTATTAAACGTTGACTCCATCGTAGCACCAGGTAATCTCAATGTTGATTCTGCCTTTTTCCGTTTTCAACCCTCCAACTATTCACGTAGTTATACATTTCTCAACGGGTATTTCGGAGGAGGTATAACACTGGATTACAGCCCACTCAATAACCTTAAAATATTCTCCCAGTTTACATTCGGAGGAACCACCAACTATCCCAATACTTTCTCCATTAATGACCAGAATAGTGTAACATTAATGCCCCCTTCTGTATTAAATATCTACCCTCCAACAAGCGGTAGATTAGGTCCCGGACAAAGTGAACCTACACGCGATACAAAACCTAACACGAAATCTTCCTGGTTTTACTATATTCATGGATTTGTATCCTATAATGTGACTAGCGCAATACAGGGACTTATAGGAGCAGAAATTCGAGGCCTTTTGCCCAACTACTCTCCATACTACGCAGTATACGCAGGAGTAAATGTAGACCTGAAATCACTTTTCACTTCCTTGAAATGAGTATCTTCTATCCAATCAGACATCCCATCCAGGATAAATAAAGCAACACTAAGAAAACTCCTCCAGGAATAATACTGAAGGAGTTTTCTTATTAAATCTGTTAACTATTACATTTGTAGTCTGTACTTCGAAGGCTATATTAGCCAACTTAGAAAACAATCTGTAACATTATAACAGCCTATATCGTTTTAATATCATCCCCAAGCATCTCTATTTAAATTGCATACCCCATGATGGTTTCAAGGTCTTCACCAAAAAATCTCCAAGAACAGGATATTCATTTATTCCAAGCCGCCCTCACCTACGAAGTCCAACCACCGCATACATACACCTTTCACAATATCAACATTCTGAAAGATCATATCTTTCACCCGTCAAAATTCACTTTTCTCTCTGTTCATTCTCATATCCGTTCTTTTTCTAAAACTGGGCAATGGAAAAAACTCCTATGGTTCCTCAAACCTTATCAGGTACTAGCACAAGGCATCTGGATTACAGATGAATGGAGTGGGGAATATTTTCACTGGCTGACAGACGCATTGACGAGATGGACGGCTGTGGAAGGAAAGACACGTGTCTCCCTAATCATCCTTCCGGAAAGATATCAGCAAATACCCTATGTACAGGCGTCTCTACAACTTTTAAATATCAAAGCATACTTCTACAATACTCGCAAACGTTTGCTGGTAAAAGAACTCATCTTACCCGCACATACTGCTGCTACCGGAAATTATAATGAACAAATCATTCAACAACTACGGGAAAAATTCATTGGGAAAATACATACTACTCCTCATCGAAAGTTATATGTAAGCCGGAAAAAGGCCGCCAGACGCACGATACAAAACGAAATAGAAGTGATCGCGTTATTGGAGGAACAGGGTTATGAAATACATTGCTTTGAGGACTATCATTTTGCAGAACAGGTGGCACTCATGCAACAAGCCAAGGTATTAATCGGACTACATGGTGCAGGCCTTACCAACATGCTTTTCATGCCAGCAGGTGGGCAAATCCTGGAGCTCCGCAATGAAGGCGATTCACACAACAATTGCTTTTTTTCACTGGCATCTGCACTCCAACATCAATACTATTATCTTACGAATACAGGCAATACCGCGGATACATTCAACGTGGAAATAATCGTCAATATTAAACGTTTAGCGGAAACGATTGCATTAATGGAAAGTAGGTAATATCATTTTTGCGCTCCCCATACAGGAACGATATGTTTGCCATCTGGCGATAGCCATTTTTCATACACCAATCGTACGGCTGTATAATCTTTCGACTCCAGGAAAGTCTGCATACGATTGTTATTGGTGAGGGTATATCTCATTATCCGGCGCACGCCCTTATCTACATAATGCGCCTCCAATAGTTCATTCATAGCCCGGTAAATGCCATGCCGGCGGTACGCCGGCATAACATAACCATCGGATACATAAAGGGTATCACCAGTATAATCTTCTATACGACTGTCGTCGGGAGACTCGATGTAACCGAATATGAAGCCCACCGGCGTATCACCGCTCTGAGCCAAGATACAAGTACCTTCACATTCTTCTTGCATATCTATTACATGTTGCATATAATGAGAAGCAATATCATCCCAATCGGCTGTGCCAGGAAAGAATTCTTTCTCAGAGATATGCAGTCCACGCATCAGTTCAGCCATAACGGCGTAATGCGTGGCAATACGTATATGCGTATAAGTTATCATTCGTAATCAGGTTTAATAGGGCTACCTGTCCAACTGGTGCCCGGTTGCAGTTTTTCTCCTTTCATCACCAGTGATAATGGAGAGAGATTCACATCATCACCTACCTCACTGTCGTACAAGATAATGGTACGTGCACCAATGCTGCTGCGTTTACCGATTTTAATAGCTCCTACCTTCATTACACGGTCTTCGAAAAGGTGCGTCTGAGGGCCGCTATCTTCATTCAATGCGGCATCAGTGCCGATTTCCACCATGTCAAACTCGGTGATATCTGTCGTAAACATATATACTCTTTGCCCGGTTTTTACGCCCAATAAACGCAGTAATACTGGCAGCCATGGCGTTCCTTTCAGGTATTCCAACAGGAACGGTACAGACAATGCTTCGTAAGTGGAAGTAACACTTTCACTACGCCATACATTGGAGGTCCACATCGGGTCCTGACGGGAATGGTAACGACCGCAGAAAATCCACTTCATGAACACGGTAAAGAGAAATGCAGGTAATCCCAGGAAAAACAGGTAATAGAATGGAAACTGTACTAGTACCTGTGTAAAGGATTTTTCTGTCACCAGATCGTGGGCATATGCAATAAAGAGAATACTGCAACATATCACCACTGTTTCTGGAATGAGGATACGAATGAATTCAACAATACCACGCGCTATCTTCCGGAATATACCTGGATGCGTGGTGAGTTCTGGCGGGAAGAAACGACTTTCCTGTCTGCGAGGGAGCGCAATGGCAGGAGAGCCAAACCAGTCGCGGGCAGTATTAGTTTCCAACTGCACTTTGGATGGTGGTGTAGATAAAACCCCTATCAGCATGTTTTCCGGCAAGGTATATCCTTGAGGAATCAAAGCACTGTTGCCCACAAAGCTGTTATTGTGAATAGTAGTTTTTTCCAATGTTAACTGTTGGGCACGAACATCCGATTCACCCAATGTTACGGCATCCGCTACGAATGCGCCATCACCGATTTCCAATAATGGGTGGGTAACGCTACTGGCGGTACTCACTTCTGTACGCTTACCAATTTTAGCACCCAGCGCCCGGAACAAGCTACTCACATAAATAGTAGCAAATATCGGATGGATCACGATCAAGGATAAGGCCATCATCTGATCCGCAAACCATTTACGCACATAGAAACTGCTATAAATCGGATAGGTACCAGGTTTGATGCCCCATTGCAGTAAACGAGTAAGTACTACCGTTTGTCCAGTGAACAACAAGATATACACCAGTGCCAGGACCGGCGTGATGACCATATAGTTGAAGTTATAATCCGGCGCTGCGTTGTCCATATTATTCAGCGTGATAATAGTAGGCAACAGCGGTAACAATATCGTGAATGGGAAGACCAACAGAAACAGCGAGAACATCAAGCTGTACCTGATACGTGTCGCCCTGGATACGGGTATTGGCTGCGGCAACTCATGGATCGCTTTCGTTTCCTTCAGTTGCGCAGGACTTCCTTGCCATACTTCTCCCACACCGATAGTTTTTCCGGCAGGCAGGTAACTGAGGTCTTTCAGTTCGCCCCAGTCTTCGATACGGGCGTCTCCGGCAATAACGGCGCTACTACCCACATAAGCATGGTCGCCCAGGTATACGCGGCGCAGTTTCAGCCAACCATCTTCTACCCAAGCATTGTTGATGACCGTTTGGGAGCTAAGACTCGCATCTTTCCCGATGGTCACCAGGTCTTCTGCACCGATGGTGACAGTGCCCAATTGCGCATCGGAAGAGATATCTACGCCGAGGAACTGGAGGTATTTGGCATACAGCGGTGTACCGTTCAGGAATTGAGCCGGCATGAGTCGTTGGATGGTTTTCACCAACCACCAACGGAAATAGTAGGTTCCCCAGAGTGGGTAATCCCCTTCTTTCATTTTACCTATCACCAGCCATTTCACCGTAATGATAAGTACCGTGAATACAGCCGGCAGGAAGCAGAACATCCCCAAAGCCGTCATGATGGCGTAACTGAGTTTGCCTGTTGCTTGTTCCGTATAATAATAGCCCAGGTAAGGGAAATAGATCTGCATGGCAAACAAGCCATAAATGATCAGCAGGGTCACTGTTTGCGCTATCCAGCAAAGTCCATGGCGATACCAAGGCACTTTGTTGAAGGTATGCGTTTTCTCCTTGCCAGTGGCATCCGTTGAAGACCAGGTATCTGCCAGGGCCTGAAGCGGACGATGTATGTAGATATCTTTCAGGGATGCCTGTGGGATATTCGCTTCCCGACGAAGACGGGATACGAAAACCGCCGCCAGCAGCGAGTGACCACCGAGATCTGTAAAGAAATCCTCCTGGAGGGTCAGTGGCTTATCTGGGAATACTTTCGTCAAAACCGCCATCATGCGGTCGGCTATGGGTGCATTGGCATCCACAGTGGCCGCAGACTCCTTCTGTAAAAACGCCGGAGGCACTGGGAGCGCCTTACGGTTAATTTTTCCGCTTGGAAGGCGGGGCATATCATCCAGGATCATGACTACTCCGGGAACCATATAGGTAGGCAGGGTACGGGACAGTTCGTGTCGCATGTCTGCTTCCGTTACCGTACTCTCGTCTTCCTGAACTACATATCCTACAAGTTGATCCTGGTCGTTGCCATCTTTTCTTACCGCTACTGCGGCAGCGGCGATACCTGGGATATCATGGAGTTTATTTTCTATTTCGCCGAGTTCAATCCGGTATCCGCGCAGTTTGATTTGGTCATCCAGTCGGCCTTGGAAGTCGATGCTACCATCCGGCAGGATGATAGCGGCATCACCGGTTTTATAGACCCTGTCGCCGGGGATGGCATCCAGGGAGGTCGGTTTGTTTACGAATTTCTCTTGTGTCAGACTGGGGTTCTCGATATATCCCAGTCCAACGCCTGGACCGGTGATAATGAGTTCACCACGTTCTCCCAGGGGAAGAATATTCAACTGTTCATCCACCACCGCCATATTATAGTTCGGTAATGGATGGCCAATTGTGATGGCATCTCCTGGACGGAGATGGGCAAAAGTGGCACTTACGGTAGTTTCCGTAGGGCCGTAACTGTTATAGAATTCCCGTGGAGGCATTCCCCAGCGGGCGAGCACTTGCGGTGTACAGGCCTCTCCTCCTGCGTTTACCAGGCGGATGGAAGGGATATTGTCCTCCATGATGGCCAGCAAACTAGGTACAGCGTGTAAAACGGTGATTTTCTCTTTCCGGAGAGTATCACTCAGTTCATCGATGGCTTTCGCCGTGGTGGCATCGGCCACCCAAAGCGTGGCGCCCACAAAATAACTGAGCCATGTCTCCTCACACCACATATCAAACGATACGGAAAATCCCTGGTATACTTTATCTGAGCTTCGCACATTCAGTACAGTCTGCTCTGAACGGATCAGATGACAGATTTGCTTATGCATGATAGGAATACCTTTAGGCTTACCAGTACTACCGGAGGTATACAGCACATAAGCAATATTTTCCGGCTTTGCGCCTGGCTGTAAGACAAAATGGTCATACGCTTCTGGCACTGGCGGTACTGTCAGGATGGCGGCATCCAGTTGCAGGGGCTCCTGGCTGAAACAGGCGGCTGCTTTCACTTCTGTGAGTACAAGCTCCACTCGTTCGGCTGGCATCTCCCTGTCCAATGGTACATATCCTGCACCAGCCTTGATAATGCCGAGAATAGCGGCGTGTAATTCTGGGCCACGGGGCCACCAGATCCCTACAATACTACCTGCCCCAATGCCCTGGGCCTGTAACTTGGCCGCAATGGCATCACTCCAGTGATCTAACTGCTTGTAGGTAAAGGTCTGTTGTTGAAAAATCAGGGCGATATGATGTGCATGCTGCTTCACAGAATGCGCAAACATGTCCGCCAGTGTTTCTTGATGAAGTAAATCCGGCCGCTGGGGTCCCATTACTATGCTAAGGTCATTCATAATTTGCTGCCCGAAAAGATTGATTCAGAAAACGCTTCTACTTTGTTATGGTTATGCTGTACAGATGTTGATAGGTGCCAACAACAAAATGTTACTTGTAATTTAAGTACAATTTCTGGATAAAGGCATAGCGCCATGGGGCATCTTGCATCCTGCTTGCTTAACATTCTGTTCATGTCTGTTTTGGAAATAAAGGTTGCGAGGCAAAAATACTGCCCTGAAATTAGCTATGGGCTTATAATCTCATTAAAAAATACCCAATTTTCTGCAAATGTGCGGAATTAGAATGAGATTATATAGAAATTAAATCTCTCTCATCCCAAATTAGAATCCTTTAATGCTGATTTTCATGGCTCTTATGCGTCCTATTTTTAGGCCCAGATTTGAGCTATGAACATTCTATTAATAGAGGACGAACCTAAAGTAGCAGCATTTATTAGGAAAGGGCTGGAAGCCTACCAGCACACGATTACGGTAGCATATGACGGACTAAATGGATACCAAGCGGCCATGCAGCACGACTTTGACGTGGTGATTTTGGACAGACAACTCCCCTCCCTATCCGGACTGGAAGTCTGCCGCATGATCAAAACCATGAAAAAAGGACTGCCCATTCTCATGCTAACCGCTTTAGGCAGCATACGGGACAAAGTACAGGGCTTTGAAAGTGGTGCGGATGATTATCTCCCCAAACCCTTCCACTTCGATGAACTGATCGCCAGAGTACACGCCCTTCACCGAAGAGGGAATGTAGTCAGCCCTAGTGCCGTATACCAGGTGGGCGACCTGGAACTAAATTGCTATAACCGCGCCGTTACCCGATCTGGAAAAGATATCACCCTTACCGTGAAAGAATTTGCCCTGCTGGAAGTACTCATGACCAATAAAAATCGCGTACTATCCAGAACCTACTTGGCAGAAGCCGTATGGGGCATCAATTTCAATAGAGGCACCAACTTTATTGACGTTTATGTCAACTACCTACGGTCAAAAATTGACAAAGGATTTGAATTTCCCCTCATTCATACCGTGATTGGTGTGGGTTATGTAATGCGGGACAAATCATAATTTTTTTTTAACGGTAACCTTATGAAAGTTAAAACCAGACTGGCACTCCAATTCACAGTTCTCTTCGCAGGACTACTGCTCCTATTGCTGTTTGGCATCTATTCCCTCGTGGAAAGAAACAGGCGAATCAGCTTTTATGACAAACTGGAAGACCGCGCCATGACAGCAGGGCAATTCTACCTGGCAGAAGATAATCTCTCCGACGAAAGCTTTAAAAATGTATTGAAAAAATACCCCCGTTCCCTTAACCAGGAAGTGATCCGCATTTATAATGATAAGTTCGACCCGGTTTTTATTAAGGAAGACACGGTGCGCTGGAACAAAGACATTCTACATGAAATTGTGCGCAACAGGAAACTCCGCTTCAGCCAAGGGGATCAACAGGTGTGTGGGATCTATTATGTGGATAACTCCGGGAACTTCCTGGTAGTAGCATCCGCAGTAGATGCTGCCGGAATGGAAAATATGCAGCAATTGGCCTGGATTATGTTTTTCGCCTACCTGGGCGCGCTGATCATTACCTATATGACAGGCCGACTATTCGCACACATCTCGCTGCTGCCGATCAATCATATTATTTCCAATGTGCAGTCTATCCGGGCCTCCAGCTTGGATAAACGCTTGCGCGTACGCACTGGCAGAAAAGATGAACTCACCCAGCTCTCTACCACCATCAACCAGTTGCTGGAACACCTGGAACAATCATTCGAAGCCCAGCGGGTCTTTATTGCCAATGCTTCGCATGAACTACGCACGCCTATTACCTCCATCTTAGGGGAAGCTGAAATAACCCTGTTAGACGATCGCCAAATAAGCGACTACAAACGGGCACTTCAGAATATCATAGAAGAATCGGATCGGCTGAACGGTATTATCGGTAGTCTGCTGGAACTGGCGCAGGCCAACATGGACCACAACGATCTGCAAAGTATCCCCATGGACGAACTCTTATGGGAAGTGGCAGAGGAATGTGGGCAACATGGCCGCTATCAAATGCAACTGAATTTACATACCGGGCAGCAACCAGGTAGGGTGATGATGCAGGGACACCGGCATCTACTATTCATTGCACTCAGCAATGTGGTGAAAAATGCCATTAAATTTTCCAATGGCAAAATGGTTACCTGTGAACTGGTGAAGAAAGAATCTTCCTTGCTCATTAAAATCATCGACAGAGGCATTGGTATTCCTCCGGAAGAACTGCATAAAATATTCCTTCCGTTCTATCGGAGCCAGAATGCTAACGGCTTCGATGGCCACGGCATCGGCCTCTCACTGACAGAAAAAATCGTACGCCTGCACAACGGCAAAGTGGAAGTTTTTTCTGAAGTAGGCCAGGGTACCGCATTTCATTTAACGTTTCAACAATAATTACATATCGTCCATTTATGTCCGAGTATCTAATACTCCCGCATTCTTGCGGGAGTTTTTTTTGTCCCAACCCCAACACATTAGAATTTCTTAATGACTTTCTAACTGTTTAAAGGAGCGCATTTAATATCGCTCTTATAACCCCGTTCTAGCTTTGCAACCGTATTCAACAGCCTATCTACTTACGCATAACACGCATTATTTCTTATGAAATTTTACTTTACACTTTTACTCAGTACCCTGCTGATGCTATCAGACAAAGTAGCGGCCCAGCAACGAACTTTACAGGGCACCGTGACCGATTCCCTCAATGGACAACCATTGCCCGGAGTATCTGTAGCTATTCCCGGCACTAGCACTGGCGTTATAACAGACGCTAATGGAAAATTCACTTTGCAGTTGCCCGCAGCAGCCAAACAACTGTTATTCACTTTCATGGGATACAGTGAACAATCTGCAACGGTCACTGCTGGCACGCAACAACTGAATATCGTTTTATCTCCTGCTTCGCAATCCCTCAATGGGGTGGTAATTACCGGATATACGCAACAAAGTAAATCCAGAACCACGGGCGCTATCACCAGCGTTCCTGCAAGTGTAACCACCCAAGCTCCCGTTGCGTCCTTTGATGTGATGCTGCAAGGTAGAGCGCCAGGATTATATGTAGGTACGCCTACAGGCCAGCCTGGCGAGGCCGGAAGGGTGTCTATCCGTGGTTTGGGTTCTATCAACGGAGATGTAAATCCACTGTTCGTAGTGGATGGCGTACCTGTCGCTAACAACTCTTTTGCTGCTTTAAACCCAGAAGATTTTGAAACCATACATGTATTGAAAGACGCGGCCGCTACGGCACAATACGGCTCCAGAGCTGCCAATGGCGTGATCGTGATTACAACTAAAAAAGGCAAAGCCTGGCCTGATGGGAAAGTACGTGTGAACTACCGCAATCAATTCGGTATCTCTGCACTGAACAGCCCTAAGTGGGATATGATGAACACAGACCAACGTTTGCAGTTTGAAGAAATTTTGCAAGACCCAACGCTCCCTGGCTGGGCTTATTCCTCCAAAAATCCGAATAAAGTCGTGAATGGCGTGGTGATGCCTAAAACAGCAGACGATTATACCTTCGGTAAACAATACCTGGATAGTCTCCGCACCATCAACACCGACTGGCGCAAACACTTGCTTAGACAAGGCCGTACGCAATCCCACTCCCTGAATGTTTCCGGCGGTAATGATAAAACCGTTTTCTATCTCTCTGGCTCCTATTTCAACCAGGAAGGTATTGCATTGAATTCTGGTTTAGAGAGATACAGTCTCCGCGCGAATATTCAGAACCGCAGTGGCAGGTTTAAGTCAACCTTAAATCTGGGTATCTCCACAGCCACTGTGAAATACATCCAGGATGAAGGTGTGGCCGAAGAAGGTGGCGCTGCTGTTGGCGGTGGCGGTATCACAGAGAAAAATCCTATTGCTGCCCTCTATTATGCACTCCCATACGAATCTCATTTGGGTAGGCCAGGAGTAGGCAACTATGGCGCGAATGCACTGGATGCCTATGCCAACAGTCTGAAAAAAGATAACCAGATTAAGAGTGTGATCTCTTTCAACGAAGTAGTAGAACTGACAAAAGAACTACAACTGACGGGTACCGTTGGTATGGATTTTCAACAAAACAACACTACCGAATTCCTGAACCCAGATTCCTGGTATGGTAAATTGGTCAGCAATGGCAACCAAGGTTCCTATCAGCGCGGACTCAATACCCGACTGGGGTTGGTGAGCACCGGTGGATTAAGGTACAACAAACAATGGCATAAAAATGAAATCGAAGCCAACTTACTGGCGGAGATCAATAAAATCACTGGCAATGGCTTCGGTTTTACCGGCTATGGCCTGGTAGCAGAATTACCTAATACTCCTTCCGGCATCACTCCCGGTACTGGCGACAACAATTTCATTCCTAACGTATTCGGACAAACGACGCCGAACCGCCTGTTAGTCTCACAGATTGGACTGTTCCGCTATTCCTACGACGACCGCTATACGTTTACGGCTAGTCTTCGTAGAGATGGATCTTCACAGGTGCCTGCCACTAACCGTTACAAATTGTTCTATGCATTTGGCGGAAATTGGAACGTGCTTGCAGAAAAGTTCATGCACAACCAACACCTGTTTAGCACCCTGCGCCTCCGTGCCAGCTACGGTCTCACAGGAAATGCAGGCGGATTCACCAGCGACTACGGCTTCCGTACCCTGTATGCGTCCGCAGATTACAACGGTAACAAAACCCTTGTTCCGATTACCCCTGGTAATCCGGCCTACAACTGGGAAATGAACCGTATCAGCGATGCAGGCCTAGAATTCGGATTCCTGCACAACAGAATCCGTGGTGAAATTGATTTCTACAACCGCGTTACACAGGGATTATTTGTGAATCGCAACCTCTCACTTACCACCGGATTTGCTACGCTTGCCACCAACTCCGGTAAAGTGAGGAACCGTGGGGTGGAACTCATGCTGGAAGGAGATGCTATCAAACAAAAAGATTTCACCCTTACCCTGGGATTGAACCTGGCCTACAACAAAAACAAAATCCTGAGCCTGGGCGGTGAAGAACAAGTTTTCGCAGATGAAGCCACTATGAATATGGTGGGCAAACCACTGGGTAGCTTCTACGCAGTAAGATGGAAAGGCGTAGATCCGCAGACAGGCGCCCCTATCTACCTGGACAAAGATGGTAATGCAACAAATACCTATAATCCAGATGATGCGGTGCCGTTGAAAGCCACTTACGATCCTCCTTTGATTGGTGGAGCTACTATCAGCCTGCGTTTCAAAAGATTTGAAATGTCTACCCTGGTGAGCTTCATTCATGGGATGTCGAGACTCAATTACCCTAACCTCTACGCCCACTCCGGCAGTGCTGCTTACAGAAGATACAGCCAGTCCAAAGACATGCTGAATATCTGGCAGAAACCAGGCGACATCAGTGCTTATCCAGGTGCACAGTATGCTACCTATTTCACTAGCAGAGACGTTACCAGCGCGGATTACATCAAGTTACGCAACATTACCCTGGGTTACAATATACCGGTACATGGCGCTATCAGAAACCTGAAAGTATTTGCCTCCGGTCAAAACCTCTTCTCCATCATGAAATGGAAAGGCTTCGATCCAGAAGATGCAAACGACATTGCGCAGTACGAATACCCAATGCCACGGATTATCACAGGTGGAATAAATGTAACCTTCTAATACTGTAAAAATGAAATACACTACTATAAGAAACTGGTCAGTCATCTTGTGTATGGCGTCTCTCCCTATCTTCACCACATCTTGCAATAAAATGCTGGATATAAAACCTACCGACCAGGTAGACGGCGAAGATATCTTCAAATCACTCACCACTGTAAACCGTGCAGTATTGGGCGTTTACGCCGGATGGGAACCGGAATACACCCTTCGCATAGGGTCTGTAACTGCAGACGAATGTGTTATCGGCACCAAGAACGCTGGTGTAAACGGATCTGCTCAAAACCTCTTCCGTTGGGCTTTTACAGGCTATGATCCAGAAATTGTTGCTCCTTGGACAAATGCTTACCAAGTCATCAATCGCGTAAACCGAATTTTGGAGGGACTGCCGAAGGTGCCTGCACAAAACAAGGAAGAAGAACAGCAGAAAATTCATCTGCAAAGTGAATTATTAGCGATCAGGGCTTTTGAACATTTCGAACTCTATCGCATGTACGGAAGTGCAGGTGTTTACAACCCGGATGCATATGCAGTACCTTATGTAACTACCAGCGATATCAATGCGAAACCTGCCCGTCCAACAGTAGCGGCCTTCTTCAAAGCACTGGAACAAGACCTGACTAAAGCCTTGGAAAATAGCGATGAAGCAACAGATATCACGCGTATGAACCAGGCAGCCATGTATGCACTACAGGCACGCGTTGCGCTCTATACCAACAACTGGACATCCGCCCTGGAGAATGCCGACAAAGCCACTGCCAATAATAAACTGGCAGAAAGAACGGAGTTCCCAGGTATATGGACAGATAAAAATAATGCAGAAGTTATTTTTAAACTGAAACGTACAAATCAAAGCGCCATGCGTCCGGGAGATATCTGGAAAAATGCCAGCTTAGGGATTGTATACTTCGCTCCTGCTCAAAAGCTGCTCCACGCATATGATGCGGAAAATGATATTCGCTTTGATGCTTACTTCGATCATGATCCTGCCCTGGTAGCAGACGGCCAATTACCAGATGTGATCGCGAAATATGCCGGAGCAGACGGCGCAGAAAACAGGAATGATATCAAAGTATTCCGTACAGGAGAAATGTACCTGGTTCGCGCAGAAGCATATACGAATTTGGGACGTCTCCAGGAAGCGGCGGAACAATTGAACACACTGCGTTCCAAGCGTATCGAGGGTTACGAAGCGGAAACGTTTACGGATGCCCAAGCGCTCAAAGCAGCTATTCAAGAAGAAAGATACCTGGAGTTACCATTTGAAGGACATCGCTTCTTTGATCTCAAACGCTGGGGATTACCAGTAAACAGGTTAGCGGGAGACACGGGTGATGATGGCCAGCTATCGCTGAACCCATCTGCGATTTATTATTACCTGCCTATCCCGCAGGCAGAGATACTCAGCAATCCGAACATAAGACCCAACAATAACGGTTGGTAATAAAGATAGTCGATACAATTCGAAAAATAGGACATACAACAAACAGCAACAAGGCAGTTTCCACTGACTTGAAACTAAAACAACAGGGGCTTTTAAAGGGGGCCCCTGTTGTTATTTTATACTACCCATCTGGGCTGCAGTCAGGTCTATAGGCATTAAAAAGTAGTAAAGAATCTCTTTTTTTAATTATTTTGTCCACAAATTCCACATCTAAATTCACGAACAATGAAACTAAAAAGGCCTGCCCTGCTGGCACTCCTGTATACCTTACCTATAGGCGCTATGGCGCAGCAATCGTCCCATCACAACCTTCATTTCAATCAACTGGCCACTAATTGGTATGACGCCATGCCATTGGGCAATGGTATGCTGGGGGCACTTGTCTGGCAAAATAATCAGTACTTGCGCCTCTCCCTCGATCGGGCCGATCTCTGGGACGATCGCCCGATGCCAGGAATGGATAAACTCACTTTCTCCTGGGTGACCAAACAAGTGCAATTACATCAATACGATGCGGTGCAAGCCCTTGGCGATGCACCCTACGAAGCGAATCCTGCGCCTACCAAAATTCCTGGTGCTGCCATAGAATTCAATATAGCAGACCTGGGAAACGTCGTCTCCAATGAACTGGACATTACAACCGCTACTAATATTATCAGGTTCTCTAATGGGGCTATATTTAAAACGTATGTAGATGCCAGTGAGTCGTATGGTGTTTTTACGGGAGACAACATTCCCTCCACCTTCATTCCTGCCATCAGAACACCGCAGTATACAAGCCCTGACCATGGCGGCCCAGTGAACTCTGTGGAAGGCCAAAGTCTTCAACGATTAGGTTACGCAAAAGGGGTTTTGAAAACAACTGGCCACCAGGTTATATACCATCAACCTACCAACGGCGGAAAATATTACGAGGTGTTGGTATCCTGGAAACGCCTGCCTGGCAATAAACTCGCCGGTATATGGATGATTACTAATACCAAGAGGGCCGCTGCCCCTACCCTCACGGATAACTTCCTCCGCAAATCCTGGCTGGAACATACCAACTGGTGGAAAAATTATTGGAACCGCTCTTCCATTCAAATTCCAGATACATTGCTGGAAAAACAATATTATCTGGACATGTATAAATTTGGTTGTGTAGCCAGAAACAACACACCGCCTATTTCCCTCCAAGCCGTATGGACTGCCGACAATGGCAAGCTACCACCATGGAAAGGAGATTTCCACCACGATCTGAACACAGAATTAAGCTACTGGCCTGGTTACACCGCCAATCACACAGACCTCACCGCCGGCTTCACGAACTGGCTTTGGAACACGCAATCCGAAAGTAAACGCTGGACCAAACAATATTTCGGCATCGATGGACTAAATGTACCCGGTGTAAATACCATCTCCGGAAAACCCATGGGTGGCTGGATTCAATATTCTATGAGTCCTACTACCGCGGCATGGTTATCCCAACACTTTTACTGGCAATGGCGCTACACGAATGATAAACAATTCCTCCTCACGCGCTGTAAACCTTGGTTTGATGCGGTGGCTGCTTATTTCCGCGGCATTCGTATAGTAGATCCCGTTAGTGGAAAATTCAAACATCCACTCAGCTCTGCGCCCGAGTTCAACGACAATTCGATCTCTGCTTGGTTCCATGATTTTACGAACTATGATTTATCGCTGGTAAGATTTTTCTTTGAAAAATATGCGGTTGTCACCGCCGCTTGCGGACAGTCCAATGCCGCTATCCTGGCGGAACTGCAAAAATATCCTGCTTTCAATACAGATAGCACTGGTCTCACCATCGCACCAGGTCAGGAACTTAATCAATCCCACCGCCATCATAGTCACCTCATGGCAATATATCCATTGAAAGTATTGTCTTATTCCAGTGCAGCGGATAAATCCATTATGGATCGATCCCTTGCATGGTTGGAGAAGAAAGGTACCAGGGCCTGGTGTGGCTATTCTTTCAGTTGGGCAGCTAATTTGTATGCACAAACCGGCAATGGCGACAGTGCGGCTGTCATGCTCAGCAGGTTCGCGTCTAACTTTACAGGAAAGAACAGCTTTCACCTAAACGGCGATCAAAAGAAAGGACAATATTCAGGGTTTACGTATAATCCATTTACACTGGAAGGGAACTTTGCATCTGCACAGGGTATCCATGAAATGCTGCTGCAATCAAACGATAGCCTTATTACCTTATTCCCTGCGGTACCAGCTTCTTGGAAGAATGTATCATTTGAGCATCTCCGCACAGCATCTGGGTGCCTCGTATCTGCAGAAAGGAAAAACGGGCAGTTGGCAGTGGTGAAAATCTCCGGAGGGCAACCAGGTAAAATCTATATCCAGTGGCCTTTTTCAGGGGTACAATTCAACGGAGGCTCCCCCAAATATGAGTTAAAAAATGGGGTACTTTCATTTGAACCTGGCAAAGGAGAAATAACGATCTATCCCCGTTAATAAGCAAAACGTTCTTGCCTGTCGTCCCTGCCAGTGGGCAGGGACAATGAAAAAAACAAAAACGGGAAGGGACGTCTGCGACGTCCCTTCCCGTTTTGATACAGCTTCTTTTATAATGTTGGAAATGCCTCTTCGTACTCCGGCAGGAAAGAAATAACCCCTGTAACCTTGACAGGCAGTATCTTTCCATCCAAGGTGAGATACTGGTAATTATTATTGCCCACCTTGCAGAGCACCGGATAACTATACTTCAATGAAGTAGCGCCGTAACCAGGTACTTCTTGCAAGAGTACATCTTCATATTTTACAGGACTCACCGGCCTTCCGGCATTATCCAGTACCATAAATTTATTATTTTGCTTGGCCACAAATCCAGGGCCAGGTGTACCTTCCATCATTAGATCGTTATTAGCCGGTACCATGATGAGGCCATTCATACTGGCCAATCCCAGACGTATATAACCGGTAGTGGGATCTGCTTTTTGCAAGATTAATCCTTTGGTCCCAAATTCTCTAAAAGTGATCTCATCATAATCGTATATAACCGGTACAATCAATTTACCTGCACTATCTGCATATCCATACTGATAGCGGTCATTCGTCTGTTTAATGACGATGTATACGCCAGATAACAGCGAACGTATATACCGATATTCAAAAGGAATAATGACATCCCCATGCATATTGATCAGCCCTACTTTATCTTCTTTGCCCACCATTATCTGATCTGGGATATGGCCAGGACTGACAACACTATAAGGCAAGGCAGTGAGTTGTTTACTAACGGTATTGAATAAACTGTAATGAGCTGAATCTTCCAAACCGGTTTTCAGTAGGCACATCCCATTGCCAATACTGACGATATCATGATAAGCTGGCGCCAGTAGCAGATCTCCCTGGATATTGCATAAGCCATATTTGTCATCATCCGTTTCTGCCTTCTTACCTATCAACAACACCAGATTGGAATCCCCTTCCAACTGGCGTATTTCCTCATATTCCATTGGTAATATCTGCTTCCGCTGTTTGATATCATACAGTCCTTTACGATTGTTCTGATTGATCACATACACCGATCCTGCGAGTTGCCCATAACCTTTATAGCCCATTGGAATGAGTTCCGTACCATCTGTATTGTACAATCCCTTTTTCTGCTGATATTCCACCAGTAATAATTCGCCATTATCATCTGCTGAAATATCAAAAAATGCGGGCGCTACTGTTTTCTTGCTGACAGGATTATAAAAACCATATACTGCTTGTTGTTTCAGGATAAAAATAGGATTCTTCGTACTACTATGCGGTCCCGCTACGAATCCGTAGATGCTGTTATAATCCTTATCCAGCAAGTTTTTACCGGTACTATCTACCAAACGATAATTACCATTTACTGGCACAATGAAACAATTAGCAAAGCAAGCGATTTTCCCACTGTATGCAGGCGCAAGGATTTCACGCCCTTTATCATCCAGGATACCGGTCTTTTTATTCTTGGTCACCGCTACATAAGGGCCATAACTACCCTCCTCATAAGGGTATTCAATGTTATCATATACAAAGTCCGACACTTGCTGACCATCCTCACCAATCAGGCCGTAATAGCCGTTGTGCTTTGCGCGCAGCAAGCCATTGTCCAACACCTCCATGTCTGTATATTCCGGGCTGCTATATACTTTCTTTTGTTGTAGATTGATGATTAGCTGCTCGTCATTCTTAAAAAGACTCTTAATCCAGTTATCACTACGCATACCAAAGTGTTCATGGCCATATTCAAAGGGCAGTAAGGTTTCATTGTTAAAATTAAGAATGCCCCATTTGCCGTTCTTTTTAGCAAAAACGTAATTGGATTGCGTGCCACAGCCGCCGCAGTAATCAAAGCCATCATAAACAGCCGGCACTACGAGCTTTTGCGCTTTATTGCTATAGATCCCCCATTTGCCATTAGCCTTCACATCGAAATGATCGTCATCCAGAATCCCGACCTCTTCAAACTGTAATGGTAACAGGAGATGCCCATAGGTATCAGCGTAAGTTCTTTTTTTATGCTGCTTTAACGCGAGATAAGATTTCCATTGTAGTTCAATGGAATCGTATACGGGTTGTAGAATCCATTTACGTTGCGCATTCCATACCCCGAATTTCCCCTGGGATTTCACCAATAGCATCAAGGCCTGGTCGTCCTCAACAGGTGTACCAGTAAGACTATCCATCGGATGATAGGTACCGATCACTCGGTCAAACACCTTTTGTCCTGCGGTATTAATGTACCAGGTTTGTGCCCCGTTTTGCATGCGCGCCAGTCCGTTTACAAACACAGATGCTTTCTGCGCGCGTGCAGTCATACTGCACACTACCAGCCATAAAACAGGTAAGAAACGTATATGCTTAGTCATTATATCCTTTCAATTTATCAGAACGGAAAGGCAGTGGTTTGCCTTGTTCATCCAGGTATATGTATTTATTATCTTTCTTCACGAGTACCGGGAAAATGGGAGCCTCAAATCCGCCATTGGTCTCCATTTCATCGTAGATGACTGGAATAATAGCGTGTCCTGTGCTGTCGAGTAGCCCGAACTTATCGTCCTGTTGTACTTCAAACAGCGTAGCGGATTTATTGTAGGTAATATCATTGTACACAGGCGGGATGATCATTTTACCGAGGGAGTCCAGCACACCGTAGTTATTACCCATTCCCACCTTATAGTAAGGCAGATCATAAAACTTATCTATACTGGTATATTTAACGGGAATGAATATACTACCATCCTGTTTGATGACACCGCGTAAAGTATCCTGTTCTACTTGGATCAGATTCCCTTCCATGGTATGCATTTCCGTTGCCGTTAAAGGATAAATCACTTCTTTTTTCAGGTTGATAATACCAAACAATTCTTTGTCGTTCGCATCTATTTTAGATGCCACTGCCAGTCCGTTCCAGAAATCACCAACAAAACTGAAATCATCGAACACTACTTCTTTTCCGTTTGTATCGAGGAATAGATTAGATCTGTTTTCGCCCCAAACTTTTAACAGTCCGTCATGATAAGAGATGGTATATTTTCTTTCTTTTTCCGGGATCAACATTCTGGCGTATTGGGTTTCCCGGAACTCCCATTTGGAGTTGGCATACAAGGTAGCTCCAGCAAGATCAACGAGCCTTGTTTCCTTATTACCGTTTTTCAGGTAATTAATGACGATAATACGGTTTGTATCTACGGGTGTATGAAATCCATATTGAGCGAATTTGCCAACGATCTTGCCTTCCGCATTTGCCACACCGCTGCTATCGCCATCTTTCCGGAGGGATAGCAAACGGGGATTCTGCCAGGAAATATTGGTATAACGAGCCGGCAGGATTTCTTTGCCGTTGTTGATATTGTATAGGCCGATATGTTTCCCTTTGATTACTGCCACGTAATCATCTTTCTCTGGGCCAGCAGCATCATCCGAATAAGTAAATTCCGATGCATATCCTTCCGCGATATTATCCGCACCATTAGGTACGATGGTAGTTCCGTCCGTCCGCATGAGGGCGTGCTTACCTTGTTGGGTATGCACGAGCAACAGTTGTTTCCCTCTGTAATTCAGGAGCGTGATATTTTTATAATCTTCCGGCAGTACTTTTTTTCCAGTGCTGTCATATACGTTGTACAGCACTCCTTTCCGGGCAATGAAGAAAGCAGGGGGGCCCATTTTAGCCCAGAGACTTTCAAATGCCACCGATTCTGTCAAAAATTGGCCACTCTCACTATATACCTGGATCTCATCATATATGGTGGGTACAATTTCTTTGAAATGTTTGTCCAGCACACCTACCTTAGCCTTTTTGATGAGAACGGCGTCGCCGTAAGGGCGCGCTGCTGTGTATTGCGGAACGACGAGGGTTGTTCCGGCTGCATCTGTAAAACCAATTTTACCATCCAGGGCTACTGCGAAAGTGCCTGGGATGGGTCCTCTGGTAATGATGGTATAGATAGCGGGTGTTACTTTCCGGCCATTCCCGCTCATAATGCCTACTTTATCCCCTATTGCATAACCAAAGAAACTGTAGTCATCATAACCCAGGTATTGGAACCCATTGTATTCTGGCGCCACCACCACAGTGCCGTCATCCTTTGCCAGACCTTGTTTTCCGTTTTTTGTAATTTTGACGAAGGCCGTTACATAGCTGTCGTCTACCTCATCATAAACAGGCTCCTGTAGTAATTTGCCTGTTTTAATATCAGCCCATCCCCAATGGTCGCCTTTGCGTACCTTCATCACGCGGGGATTTAATCGGTCGATTTCATCGTATTCTTGAGGACAGAGCACATTGCCCAGCGTGTCCACTGCTCCGTATTTCCCATTCAGCTTGGTAACAACAAAGCAATAGTTTTTCCTAGGAATATATTCATCCTTTTCATCCAGGAGCTTTACCTCGTCAAACTGGAAGGGGGCAATAATTTTACCGGCATTATTAATGGCGCCATAGGCGTTATGCTTCACACCTACCACCGTACCATAATAGCCTTGGTTCTCCAACTTATCGATTAATACCATACCAGACATATGGAGCAATTGAGGCTGGGAATTGATTTTTACCGGGGCGAATAGTCCGTCAAACTTTCCAAGGTAATCTGCATCTGTGATCTGCTGGCCGTGGGCAACAACCGGGAACAGCAATGGAGTAATATACTTTAGGTATTTCATGGTTAAACCGTAAAAATATGGGCCTGTAAAGTACAAATATGCCACCTAAATTGGGAATGAACAAGTTTTTATAGAGAATCAATTGTATATTTAAAACAGTAATCCCTTTATGCCATGAAATACCTGTTGTTCTTAGTGGCCCACCTATGCTGTATTAGTCAGTCATACGGACAATCTGACTCCATTTATCTGAGAGGATGTGTAGTGAATGAAAAAGGCGATCTGATAGATAGTAGTTCTCAAAAAATATCCCAAAAAACAAGTAACTGCCTGTCTACTTACGACACCATTATGGAGGAAATAGTAACTACTATTCCAGAGGTACAGCCGGTATTTCCTGGAGGGGGAGCCGCACTTAATACATTCCTGTTTCATAACATCCATCTTAACTCGGAAGGCGATTATCTACAAGGAAAAATCAACCTCGAATTTATCATCGATACAAAAGGGGCTATCAGAAATGCCTGCATTGTCCAAAAGCACCCAGAAGAATACACTTTTATGGATAAAGAGGGCTTACGTGTATTGAAATCAATGCCTTGTTGGCCCCCAGGAAAATACCATGGCAGGAAAGTAAATGTTAAAATGTTTTTGCCCATAAGAATCTGCCTTCAAGACGAATAATAAACAACCCCTATGTTCCTACAAGCCGCCATTGCAGCCGGATTATTGCTATTTGCAATTATCCCCGTACTACTGATCCCAGCAGTATATCTCAGCTTATTTATCCATTGGATCTACTGGCGCTTGAACAAAAAAGGAAACTCATTTAGGATATTTAGAAATCAATTGCATATACGTATATCCATTACCGTAGGAACAATTGTTATGATGACAATATTATTCTACCTGGTAATATGCGCATTAGGCTACACCAATCCTCACTACTATTTCTTATAATGCTACTTAACCTCGAAGCCACAGTTTCCGTAACGCAATCCGGGACGCGGTGCGTCCCGATTTGAAAGCCAATGCTCCTAATAGCAAAGATCTGAAAGAATTCTATGGGGTATAAAAAATGCCAAAAAATTAGTATTTTAAGGGATGCAGACAGGTTGGAGTTGATTTAGTAACAATCATTTAATACATTAATTAAACGGTCATTTCTACTTTCGCCCTCAGGTTTACAACACACCAACTGATTATGAAACCAATAAGTATACTTTTCTCTCTTTCCTTGCTGAGCATGGCTTCCTATGCACAGTTGCCTGGCCCGCAGCCATCTACGAATCAGGTCCTGCTGCCAAATGGCTGGAAATTAAGTCCTGCCGGACATTCCATTCAGTTGGGCGATCTGCCGCTCAACATGCAACTCAGTTCCTCCGGGAAATACCTGGCCGTTACCAATAACGGACAAAGCACGCAATCTGTACAACTGATCGATCCTAAGACAGCGCAAATCATCGACAGTGCCATCGTTGGCAAAGCCTGGTACGGCCTCGCTTTCAGCCGCGATGAAAAACATCTTTATGCCTCCGGTGCAAACGACAACTGGATTATTGATTTCCATATCAAGAATGGTAAATTCACGCAACAGGATACCATCGTTATGGGCAAACCTTGGCCTAAACAGAAAATTAGTCCTGCTGGTATTGCTGTAAACAGAGCCAATACCCGCCTGTATACCGTTACGAAAGAAGACAGCTCCCTCTACGTACTGGACCCTGTTTCCGGTAAAACATTGCACCGACTGCAATTGCCAGACATTGCCTATAGCTGTGTATTGTCTCCGGATGATTCCAAACTGTATATCTCTGTTTGGGGCGGCCGTTCTGTGGCAGTCGTATCTACCGCTAACTACGAAGTATTACAATCCATCGAGGTTGGTAATCACCCAAATGAATTGCTGCTGGATAAAAAAGGTCGTACCCTCTTTGTGGCCAATGCCAATGACAATACCGTTTCTGTGATTAATACCAGCAACGGCAAAGTACTGGAAACCATTGGCACTACGCTCTACCCTACGCAGTTGAGTGGCTCTACCACCAATGGTTTGGCCCTGAGCAACAATGAAAAAGTATTATATATCGCCAATGCGGATAATAACTGTCTCGCTGTATTTGATGTATCCAATCCTGGCAAGAGTCAGAGTATGGGCTTTATTCCTGTAGGATGGTACCCTACCAACGTAAAAGTATTGGGCAATAAAATTCTGGTGACAAACGGAAAAGGTAACACCAGCTTCGCTAATCCACAAGGCCCGCAGCCTATCAGCATCTTGGATAACAGCGGCATTCATACAGGTAGCACCGCCAATAGCCGTCTGCAATATATCGCAGGGCTCTTCAAAGGAACGCTGTCATTCATCGATGCGCCAACAGAAATTCAACTGAAAGCCTATACGAAAATGGTGTATGCGAATACACCATTCTCCGATAAAAAAGTGCTCCTCGCTGATGGGGAAGAAGGTAACCCTATTCCCCGTAAGCAAGGCGATAAATCTCCTATCAAACACGTTTTCTATATCATTAAAGAAAACCGTACCTACGATCAGGTATTGGGCGATTTGCCACAAGGTAATGGTGATTCTTCCCTCACGCTCTTTGGCAGAGGTGTAACACCTAACCAGCACGCATTTGCCGAAGATTTTGTACTGCTCGACAACTTCTATGTAGATGCCGAAGTAAGCGCCGATGGTCATAACTGGAGCATGGCTGCTTATGCTACTGATGTAGTGGAAAAAACCTGGCCTACTAGTTATGGTAACCGTGGTGGTACCACCAATTATGAAGGCGGCCGCCCAGTGACCTATCCTAAAGATGGCTTCATCTGGGATTACTGCAAACGCGCAGGCGTTAGTTTCCGCAGCTATGGCGAATTCGGTTCGTTTAATAAAGCGCAACTGAAAACACTGGAGGGACACATGTCTCCCTACTCTCCTGGGTTCGACATGGATATCCCAGACCAGGTGCGTGTAGACGCATGGCAGCATGATTTTGATTCCCTGCTGGCCATTAATGCAGTACCGCAATTCAGCACTATCCGTATCTCCAACGATCATACCAGTGGTCAGCGTAAAGGGAAAATTGCTCCTCGCTCTGCGGTGGCAGATAATGATTTAGCCGTAGGCAGACTACTGGATCACCTGTCACACAGTCCCCTCTGGAAAGAGTCGGTGGTGTTCATCTTGGAAGATGATGCACAGAACGGCCCTGATCACATAGATGCGCACCGTTCTCCGGCCTATGTAATTGGCCCTTACGTAAAACGTAAAGCCGTTGTAAGTACGATGTACTCTACATCTGGTTTCCTCCGTACTATGGAACTGATCCTCGGCTTACCTCCTATGAGTCAGTACGATGCTGCTGCTGTGCCGCTGTACGAGTGCTTCACCGCTACACCCGACTTCACTCCATATACCGTTAAGCCAGCGCTGATAGATTTGAACATCCGTAACATGGCTGATAATGAAAGTAGCAAAAGATCCGCAGCATTCAACTTCTCCAAAGAAGATGCTGCTCCTGATCTGGAACTGAATGAAGTGATCTGGAAAGCTATCAAAGGAGAAGCATCAGTAATGCCAGCGCCTAAACGTAGCGCTTTTGTGATACTGGAGAAGAAGAAAAAAGATAATGATGATTGATTAAAATAGGCCCTGCCGCCGAGTAATTCGGATGTCAAAATGATATCAGAATTATAATAACATTTGAATAACTTTTCGGCAGGGTTATTACTGTTGTTCGGAGATAATCAATAAATACCTTTGTTATTGAATACACAAATAACAGTAATTATGAACAAAAAACTAATTACCCCCCAAAACAAAAACAGTTTCTTTGATAAGGCATATCCAATTTGGGCATGTGACCGCGATTTCAGTAAACATCCGTTTTTTGTCAAAAAAGCAGAAGAAGCCCGCGAGTTTTTGCTAAGGGTAGGCCTACCAAAGGAACTAACATCTAAGCGCTAATAAATTAATTTTATTCATAATTTTAAAAATCCTCCAACGTATGGAGGATTTTTTCGTTTATATATCCACGTTACCTTGCACTTTTTAAACAAATAAAAAAAATTATGGGCAATCGCCCTTACAAAAGCAATTTTTTTAAAAACTTGCTTGAATTTTCTTGTATTTGCATATATCTTAGTACATTAATCTGCTGTGCTCGAAGCCAACTGTAATTTCACGTCGTATTCCAGTATGTAGATCTAAACCCGAGTATGTAGACATAAAACAAACTATGCTCCTTATTAACTAAACAGTAATCAATAATTAATTAGTCAACCAGGATTATCATCATTTTCTAAAACGTTTAACATGAGAAACAAACTCAGGTTATTAACGATGTTCTCGTTAATAGCACTTTTGTTGCCCTGCTTCTCCCAAGCGCAACAAAAGGTAATCTCCGGTACTGTAATTTCCAGTGACAAGGAAATTTTACCCGGCGTAACTGTACGCATCCGGGAAAATAATACCAACACCAGTACGGATGGGAATGGCCACTATACCATAAAAGCAAACCCAGGTCAAACTATTGAATTCTCCTTTATCGGTTACCTTACACAAAGCTTTGTAGTAGGTGAAGCCACTACGCTGAATGTAACATTGAAATCTACCCAAACAGGCCTCAACGAAGTAGTTGTTACCGCCATGGGTATCAAAAAAGAAAAGAAAGCACTCGGTTATGCGGTACAGGACATCAAATCTGATGAACTGTTGAAAAACAAAGATGCGAACTTGGTAAACTCACTGAATGGTAAAGTAGCCGGTGTAAACATCACCAATGCAGGTGGTGCACCAGGTTCTTCTGCTTCTATCATCATCCGCGGTGGTACCTCCCTGGAACGTAATAACCAACCACTGTTCGTAATCGATGGAGTACCGATGAACAACAGTACTGGTCAGGGAGACAACAGTTCCTTCGACGGTTCCGTGAACATCTCTACTACCAACAGTAACCGCGCAATGGATATTAACCCGGAAGATATTGAATCCGTATCTGTGCTGAAAGGCCCCGCTGCGGCTGCGCTGTATGGCCTCTCCGCTGCTGCCGGTGCGATTGTGATTACCACTAAAAAAGGTGCAGAAGGTACCGTAACAGCTTCTGTTACGCCAAGATATACTACCAACTGGGTAAACAGATTACCTAAACTGCAGAACAAATATAAACAAGGCAGCTACCTCAGTGGTACACTGAATCCTAACACTGCACTCTCTTGGGGAGATCCATTCAAACCAGGCGAACAAGTGTACGATAACCTTGGAGATTTCTTCCAAACAGCTCACTCTTTCGATAATAGCTTCAACGTTTCCGGTGGTACCAAAACTAGCAAGTTCCTCTTGTCTGGTTCTAACCTGGACCAAACCGGTATCGTTCCTACTACTAGCTATAACCGTTCTTCTGTGCGCTTCAATGGCGAACAGCAAATCGGCCGTTTCACCTTCGGTGTAAACGCTACCTACGCTGCGAGCGAAACCCAGAAAACATTGACTGGTTCCGGTCTGTGGGGCGCTGGTGGCCATGGCTACCTGGAAAGCATCCTGACCTGGCCTGTTAGTGATAATATGTCCAACTGGCAAAATCCTGACGGCTCCCAACGCCGCCTCGTTCCAGGTGTAAACCCTGAAAGCGATATCGATAACGCTTATTGGACAGTTAACAAAAACCCGCAGAAAGATAAAACTACCCGTATCCTCGGTAACGTATACGCCAATGTAAAAATTACCAACTGGTTGGATGCGACCTACCGCTTGGGTATCGATAACTTCCTGACAACCTTCAACAGCTTAATCAGCCCAGGTTCTGATGTGGCCATTAAATGGCAGAAAGGGATGTACTCAGAAACGAATAAACGCTTCAACTTCGTGAGTGGTAACCTGATGCTGAACTTCCACAAACAAGTGAAAGACTTCGATCTGAACCTCCTCCTGGGTCACAATACGGAAGATTATTACAATAAATCCACCTCTGTAAGAGTGGAAAACTTCTCCATTCCTGGCTATGTATCCCTGAACAATGGCGATCCCAAAAACAGGTATGCACAAGATTTCTGGAGCCAGAAAAGATTGGTAGGTGTTTATTCTGAATTAAGAGTAGCTTATAAAAACTTCCTCTACCTGGGTGTTACCGGACGTAATGACTGGAGCTCTACCCTCCCTATTCAATACCGTTCCTTCTTCTACCCTTCTGTTAGTGGAAGCTTTGTCTTCTCAGAGCTGTTGCCGAAAAGCAATGTACTCTCCTTTGGTAAAGTACGCGCTTCATGGGCCAGCGTAGGTAAAGACACCGATCCATATGCTACACAAACATATGTAGATGGTCCTTTACTGGTGAATGGTGGCGGTTACCGTAACTCCTATACCCTCGGAAACCCAAATCTGAAACCAGAACATACCAGTTCTTATGAATTCGGTGCGGAAATGCGTTTCCTCCGTAATCGTGTAGGCTTCGACTTTACCTATTACAATAACAAAAGTGTTGACCAAATCCTTTCCCCAAGGGTAAGTAACGCTACCGGATATATCCTGCGTTCTGTAAACGCTGGCGTTATTGAAAACAAAGGCTTTGAACTGACGATCAATGGTAATCCAGTAAGAAACAAAAACTTCAACTGGGACGTAAGCCTGAACCTTTCTCATAACAGCGGCCGCGTAAGAGAATTACCAGGTGGTATCTCTATCCTGTACGTAACAGATGTACAGGTAGGTAGCGCGAAAGCTGCTTCCTTTAACCAAGGCCTGTTCATGGGACTGAGCGGTTCCAAATACCAGACAGATGACAAGGGTAACCTTATTCTGAATCCAACTACTGGCTATCCAATGCCAACATCCTTGATGACTTTACCAGTTGGTAACAGAGAGCCTAAGGTATTGGGTGGTCTGAATAACAGTTTCACCTATAAAAACTTCAACCTGTCTATGCTGTGGGACTTCCGCGTTGGTGGTGATATCTACAATGGTACAGAATGGCTGATGACCGTAAATGGTCTGAGCGACGTTACCATGAATCGTGGTAACAATATCACGTTCAATGGTGTGGTCCTGAATTCAACAACAGGAAAATATGAAAATGCCACCAAAACAGTGGTAGCTTCAGAAGACTACTATCGTAACATCTACTCCAAGAATGCAGAAAACTTCATCCAGACAGTTAACTGGCTGCGTTTGCGTTCCCTGGCACTCTCATATGCACTTCCAACTTCCACACTGGCCCGTACACCATGGCTGAAAGGTGCTTCTGTTACCTTATCCGGTACCAATCTGCTGCTGTTCACCAACTACAGAGGTATGGACCCTGAAGTAAGTGCTGCTGGCGCTGGGGTGGTGGGCTCTGGCTCTGTAGGTATTGATTATGCTGGTGTTCCTGCTACCAAAGGACTAGCGGTTGGATTAAATGTTAAATTCTAAACCCTCGGAATCATGAAAAAAATATTCGTCATATTAGGTATGTCCATCGCCTTCACTTCCTGTAAGAAATGGCTGGACGTCAATAACAATCCAAATAATCCGACTGTAGATGTGCCAAGTGCAGAACAACGCCTTCCCGCCATCATCAGAGGATTTGCAGATGCTTACGAAAGCGCTGGTACAAGAACATCATTACTGACACAACAAGTAGGGGTGTATTATGCCAGCACCAATAACTGGGACCTGAGCCGCTGGTATTCCAATGCGAGTACCTCTAACTGGCCATGGCAAGGCTGGTATGTGTATACCGCCAGCAACTTTGATCCGCTATTTGCCGCTGCTAAAAAAGTGGAAGCCTGGCATTATATCGGCGCAGGACTGATCATCAAAGCCTGGGGTTTTGGTACCATGGCAGATCTCTATGGTATGATGCCTTACGATGAATTTGGTGTACCTAGCATCTACACGCCAAAATTCGATGATGGAGAATATGTGCAAGCAAAAGTAATGGCACTCCTGGATGAGGGTATCGCGAATCTGCAGAAACAACAAGGTCCTGCTGCTCCTGCCCTTTCAAAAGCAGATGTGCTCAATAATGGTTCCACTGATAAATGGATCCGCCTGGCATATGGGTTGAAAGCCAGATTCATGCTGCATACCACCAAAAAAGCTAGCTTTAATGCACAAGCGGTGCTGGATGCACTGTCCAAAGGGCCTTTAACCGATGATCAAAGTACTATTATCCAGTATGTAGATGAAGGTCCTACTGTTACAGATGGTTCTAAAGAAGCATTACAGTACAGCAACCTGGCTGTCAATTCAGCGGGAAGATTCACCAAACTGTATATGGACTACCTGTCCAATGCATATACCGGTGCTCCTACCGGCGCTAACAATGTACCAGACCCACGTATCGATTCCATCATCCCTAGAATGCAAACAGATACTGGTTGGTTGCGGACAAAAGGTATGGATATGGCTTCGAGTCTGCCTGCTAAAGGTCCTGCGAATGCGATATACAACACCAATCTCAACAAATTCAATAGCCCGGATTCTATCTACATCCCATTGCTGATGAATCCTTATTCTCCAGCTCCGGGACAACGTATCGTTTCTACCGGTTCTTGGTATACTCGCCGCGGTGGTAAAGGTCTTCTGCTGACCAACGCAGAAATGCGCTTCATTGAGGCAGAAGTGCAATTCCGCCAAGGTAAAGTATTGGAAGCGCTGACTGCCTACAAAGCAGGTATCCGTTCTCATATGAACATCCTGAAAGTGCCTGCCGCGAAAATCGATGAATTCCTGAGCAGCACTTCTGTGGTACAAGACCCTGCTACCCTGACCCTCAGTCATATCATGATCCAGAAATATATCGCCATGACCTTCTCTCCAGAAAACTTCGCAGACATGCGCCGTAATAACTATTGCGCAGATAATGCAGGTAACTACAATGAGATCTCCGGCATATATAAAGGGTTCAAACGCCCTGGACACCTGTATACGCAGTGCTATCCAAATGCAACTGACTATCCAAGACGCTTCGCTATGGCCAGCTACGAAATCAACTATAACGTAGCACAATTGCTGAAAGCAGATCCAAACGCAGGCAAACCGGAATACATTACCGAACCAGTATGGTGGGATAAACCATAACGGCTCAAAATAACGGCGGGGTACCCAACTGGGTACCCCGCTCTTTTTATGAATCAACGCTGACTGCCTGTAATTATCCCCGCTCGCTTCACCGGGCTATCATCAACCAACGCATATCCCTTCTTCCTGTCTCCCCGGATCATGATCCCTCCCCGCTTAGGTAAATTCTGCCGCAACTTCCGAATGTGTACATGCAACGATCTCCTCGTCCCCTCTGTTTTTCCCCAAACCTCCGCTAATATCCTTTCCACCGGCACATACTTCTGAAAATGACGGGCCAGGATTTTTAATAAGTGCCCCTGCATCTTTGGTAAATCAATCGGCAGATGATCCGGACAAATCAAATGCCGACGCCTAGCATCATAAGCATAATCACCAAATGGATATAAATACTTCTTCGCCTCGTGATTATCATATCGGCTCAATATCCTGCCAATCCGAAGATGCAACTCTTCCAAATCTATCATCCCCTTCCCTAAATAATAGTCGCAGCCACCCTCGTATCCCTCAATTACATCCTCCTCCGTGATACTCCCACTCAAATGAATAATAGGTATGTCTTTATCCTTCTCACGCACCCACTGCCCCAAATCCAGACCAGTTCTATCCGATTTACTATTCCCCGCATGTGGCATATATACATCCAATATCAATAAATCAACCGCCTGCTTCTGGAATAACTCCACTGCCTCCATTTTTGTGTATGCCCAATATACCAGATATCCATACTCCTCCTCAAATTGCTACTTGACCATTCCAGACCATATTACATCATCATCTGCCCATAATATGGTCCGTTTCATTTCGGGTTTTGTCTTCATAGGATTACGACTCCATTTTAAATTTGACCCAAAGAAACTAACAATTATAATCACATAACATTTTCTTAATGCAGATTAACATGTAAATTGAGAGATTATAATAGAATAGTTGGCAATCCTGCCTTCCTAATAGATGCATGCACGCAAAAATCCTGTCATACGCACAAATGCATCCATGCCGACGTATAGCCATCAACGATAATATGCATAGATAACGAACCTAGGCTAATTCCTGCCTCCGTGCCCGTTTTACCCAATTTTTTATACGGTATTCCAACTCCTCCGGACCTACCTCCCAGTCCAGGAAATCATCGCTGCCAGATTGCAACGCATGTATTCTATCTGCCAGTACAGTCCCATCCCCTAACATAATAATTGGCACTATAGTACTAGTTTTGCGAATATTGGCGATTAACTCATAGGCATTGCCCACTATACTCCCAGAGATAACATAGAACAGACGACTGTCTATCAAAATAATATCAAACTTACGACCGATTCCAGATAAAAGATCCGATATCCCAGTGCCAGTACAGAATAACTCTAACCCACTGCAGCACGACAATTCCCGCTCCAGACGATGCCGAAACTCAGACGGATTTGCAGCCAGAAAAATACGAATATTCACATTCTGAGATTTTCTGTGTGGTTTTGGAAGATTGGTTATTCCTTTGATTGTTATACACTCACAATTTCCCATCATTTTTTATTGCATGCAACCGTGTAAACACCCTTTTTTTCCTTTCAAACGCGCATTAACAAATGGTTTACTTAAGCCGATTTTACAAGCACAGAAATATTTTCACCATCTCTGAATGACTACTGACACAAGGTTGTCAGCTACCCCCCAGAAATTTGTGGTATGAAGCATACAATATATGGCCAAGTCATTCGTCAACATCAACATAACCACAGTATTATGTCCTCCATATTTCCCGGGAAAACTATATTCATACCTGTTCGGCTCCTGATAAAGGTGACGGGAAAAATTACTGCCAATATCTGCCGTATGCTGATTCTCCTACTTTTTTAAGATCTTTGCGTCCAATATTTTTTTTATGCTCACAAAAACGTTGTTAATCCAAAGCATGCAGCAAGGAGAGAAATTTAAATTCCTCTGCTTCTGGGGACATACCCCCAAATCCAATACCACCACGGATAAAAGCTGCTTCAGCCAGTGGTTTCCTAGTCCATTTACTGTAGATGGCATCTTATATCCTACAGCCGAACACTGGATGATGGCTGGTAAAGCCCGCCTGTTCAATGATCCGGAAACACTGGAAAAAATACTGGTAGCCACCTCCCCCGCAGCGGCCAAAAAATTAGGCCGCCAAGTAGCTAACTTCGATGCGGCCACCTGGGACCAACACGCTCCCTCCATTGTCAGAGACGGTAACATCCATAAATTCGGACAAAACCCAGATCTACTGACTTTCCTCTTGAACACCAATAACCGCGTACTGGTGGAAGCCAGCCCCTACGACGCTATCTGGGGCATCGGCCTGGAAGCCTCCCATCCACACGCGGAACAACCGGAAAAATGGAAAGGCGATAACCTCCTAGGCTTCGCCCTCATGGACGCCAGATCCTATCTCCAAAAAAAAGGTTACTCTCACACTGCCGGCTAACCCCGGCAGTAGATTTATTCCATAAACGGCTTGACATTGGCCCACAGGGTTATTAAATTGCAGGAGGTTAAGATTTAGAACAATGAAAATGAAACTCTTTGCAATGGTAGCCCTTTGCGGCTCCCTCCTGGCCGGTCATTCCCGCCTGGCAGCCCAGCAAAAGCCTAATATCATCATCATCTACGCGGATGACCTGGGCTACGGCGATGTCAGTTGCTATGGCATGACCCGCATCAAAACACCTAATATCGATAAACTCGCTAAGCAAGGAGTACGCTTTACCAATGGATACGCTACTTCCGCTACGTGTACACCTTCCCGTTATGGACTCCTCACGGGTAGATATCCATGGCGACAAAACAACACAGGCATCGCCCCCGGCGACGCTCCGCTTATCATCCCCACCGATCATAAAACAATGCCCGCCATGCTCCAAGACGCCGGTTACCAAACGGCTGTTATCGGCAAATGGCACCTCGGCATCGGAACGCCAACCCAGCCTATCGATTGGAACCAAGAGCTGAAACCAGGACCACTGGAAGTGGGCTTCAACTACGCTTTCATCATGCCAGCTACCCTGGACCGCGTGCCTTGCGTTTTCGTGGAAAACCACCATGTGGTAAACCTGGACCCGAAAGATCCTATCACCGTCAGCTATACCCATAAAGTAGGTACCGACCCTACCGGCAAAGAAAATCCGGAGAAACTCCGCATGCGCACAGACCCCCACCAGGGCCATGACCAAACCATCGTAGACAGCATCAGTAGAATCGGCTGGATGTCCGGTGGCAACAGCGCCAGATGGAAAGATGAAAACATCGCAGGTATCATCACGCAAAAAGCGATCGATTTCATTGGCCGCAACAAACAACAACCTTTCTTCATTTACTTCGCCAGCGGCGACATACATGTTCCCAGATATCCCAATAGCATGTTCCGTGGTAAAAGCGGTATGGGACTCCGCGGGGATGCTATCCTGCAACTCGATTGGACGGTAGGCCAAATCACGCACGCACTGGATAGTCTTGGCCTTACAAAGAACACCATGATTATCTTCAGTAGCGATAACGGTCCTGTACTGAACGACGGATACCTCGATCAAGCCGCAGAACTCGTGGGCAACCACAAGCCTGCAGGCCCCCTCCGCGGCGGTAAATACAGTTCTTTCGAGGCCGGTGCCCGCGTGCCACTCATCGTTAAATGGCCAGAAGGCATCAAGAAACCTGCTACCAGCAATACACTGATTGGACAGATAGATTTCTTCGCTTCACTGGCTCACCTCACCGGACAATCCATCACCAACGAGGATGCGCCAGATAGCTTTGATATGCTGAACCAACTCCTCGGTAAATCATTCGTCAATCGCCCTTACTTGGTTACACAAGGCGGCCCTCTCTCTATCCTCGAAGGAGATTATAAATACATCACGCCTTCCAAAGGCCGCAAAATCGCTACAGACGTGAATATAGAATTGGGCAATGATCCTGCGCCACAACTCTATAACGTGAAAAATGATGTATTCGAAAAAACAAACCTGGCGGAAAAAGATCCTGCCAAAACCAAAGCGATGGCTGCTAAATTAGAAGAAGTGAAAGCGGCTCACCAAACCAGAAAATAATAATCGAAAGCATAATAGCACAAAGGCGCAAAGGAATCGATATCCTTTGCGCCTTTGCGTTCCCAGCCTTTGCGTCTTTGCGTGAAATAAACAATCCCGAAGCTCAGATGTACTACTAGTAAATATTATTTTCTCATGAATAGCGTTACCCCCAAAATGCTCGTGAATATTTATCTCCTTATATTCATCTCCTTCCGCACGCTTGCCCAGGACCCGCTTCCCTCTTGGAACGATGGCCCCGTGAAAAAATCTATTATCGATTTTGTGGTGGCTGTTTCCACTCCAGGCAATATCGATTTTGTTCCCGAAGCAGATCGCATTGCTACCTTCGATAACGATGGTACACTATGGACGGAAAAGCCGCTGATACAAGGACTCTTCGCTGTATATCGCGTCCATCGCATGGTGCAGCATAATCCATCGTTGAGAGATAAACAACCCTATAAAGCAGTCATGGAAAGCGATCGCGATTATTTTGAAAAGGCAGGCATGCAAGGGGTCATGAAACTTTTCGATGTAACGCATGCTGGCATGACGTCCACGGAGTTTGAACAAGAGGTCAAGGAGTTCTTCCGTACGGTACAACATCCTACCTTACATACCAGTTTGTACAATGTAACATATAAACCACAAATAGAACTGCTGAAATACTTACGGGCACACGGTTTCAAAACATTCATCTGCTCCGGCGGTACGGAAGATTTTATGCGCGTAGTAACGGATTCGCTCTATGGCATTCCACCGGAACAAGTGATCGGCTCTGAAATGAAAATGCGCTACATCGATAGCGCAGGCATCAATGATATGATGCGGCTGCCAGGCATGAAAACACTCAACGACAAACAAGAGAAACCGATCAACATCCGCTACCATATTGGAAAAAGACCAATCCTCGCCTGTGGCAATGAAGGCGGCGCCGGCGATATCTATATGCTGCGATATTGCCAAGGGAATACCTATCGCAATCTGCAACTACTAATTAATCATGATGATGCAGATCGGGAATTTAAATATGAGGAGAAAGACAACACTTCCCTGAATATGGCCAAGCAATTCAAATGGCAGGTGGTCAGTATCAAACAAGATTGGAAATATATCTTTCCCCAATAATATCCCTGCTAAGACAACATTTTACGGGTATATTCCAAACCGGTAGTATAAATCTCATCAAACTTGCTGAAATCGAACATACCAAACTGTCCTAGCCCCTGTGGCTCTATAAACACCTTACATAACAACTGGTTTTTCATCACAGATTCCCGAATGGCCAGATGTAAGGTGCGCTCCAAGTTGAAGAGGAAGCCACTAGCCCTACTATAAGGCGTCAATGGGTTCACATGCACACCAATAATATCAGGGTATTCATCTACCAACGGCTCTATAGGCAAGTTGCTGGACAATCCGCCGTCTACATACTGTATTCCGTCCAGCTCTACGGGCGGAAACAGCATAGGCACAGAAGATGCGGCCAATACCGCTGGAATGATATCTCCTGAATGGAATATCTTCTGTTCTCCTGTAATAAAATTGGTGGCGGCAATGTACAAGGGCATCTCCAGGGATTCAAACGTCTGATGACGCAGTGTTTGACGCAATACCTGCTCCAGTTTCTTCAAGGAAAGAAATCCTGCTTTCCAGTTCTTCCATTGCATGGATAAACCTATCTTGAACTCCCGGAATAGCTGTCGTACTTCGTCCGTGGTATATCCGTCTGCAATGAAGGCCGCCGCGATAGATCCCGCACTGGTAGCCGATATCGCCGATGGCGAGACGCCATATTCTTCATAGGCTTTCAGTACACCAAGATGGGCATAGCCACGGGCCCCTCCACCGGATAATACAAAGGCGCTTCGTTGGGCAATAGTCTTCTTTTGCTCGTCCATTTGGCTAAGATATAAAACGGCGGCAGAAATTGGATCGTGTCTCCCGATAAATTATCTTATTTGTTAATTTATCTTACCTTTCTCCAGCTTCAGAATTCCTTTAGGAATAATACCTACTTTTACCGCATGAAACTGCTTATAATAGAAGATGAACCAGCGCTCAGAACTGCTATCCAGCAATATCTTGAACGACAAGGATATGTCTGCGAAATAGCGGCGGATTTCCGGGAAGCGATTAATAAGGTGAATGAATTCGAATATGATTGCATCATTGCGGATATCACATTGCCTTTTGGCAGTGGCCTGGAAGTGGTGAAGGAGCTGAAACAAATGAGTTCCAATGCGGGTATTATTATTATCTCTGCAAAAGATTCCCTGGAAGATAAATTGCATGGATTAGAATTAGGGGCCGACGACTATCTCACCAAACCTTTCCACCTTTCCGAACTCAACGCACGCATCAACGCACTCCTGCGTCGGAAAAATTTTGATGGCAATACCAGTATTAATTTTAATGAGATCACCATCAAACCTGCTTCCAAAACTGTTTTCATCAACGAGCGGTCGATTACACTTACCGGCAAAGAATACCAACTGTTGTTGTACTTAATTGCCAATCAACACCGCGTGATTACAAAATCGGCCCTCGCCGGGCACCTCTGGGGCGACTCCTACGATCAGGCAGGCTCCTACGATTTTATCTATACACACATCAAAAATCTCCGCAAAAAGATGCTGGAAGCAGGCGGAGAAGATTATATCAAAACTGTTTACGGTGCAGGTTACCGCTTCGGTTAATCATTAAAATATCATGAAGCTTCTTACCAGGTCTACGCTTTATTTCCTTATTATCATGCTGCCGATATTTGCCATCGGTGCAGGTTATCTTTTCAAAAAATTCGATAAGGAAATCAGGCACGAAACCGACGAAGAACTCATCAACGATAAAATTCAATGGATGCGCTACCTCGACACCGCCAAGGTCGATAATGCGGTGCTCCTCCTGAAAACGCCGGAATTCTCCCTCACCCCTACGGACCAGCCCATCCAACAGAAACCCAAGCTCAATGGAGTACGCATCTATCAGGAGCCGGAAGACTCCTACGCACCATTCCGGGAACTCTCCCAGGTAATCAGCTTCCATGGCCACAATTACCTGCTGGTGATGCGTAAATCACAGATTGAAAAAGATGACCTACTCAAAAATATTATCCATGTAATGCTGCTGGCTTTTGCCGGTCTGCTGTTCTTCGCCATCCTCTTTAATTTCATCATCAGTAAGAAAGTCTGGAGACCTTTTTACGATACGCTCGATAAAATCCGTCACCTGCAACTCAGTAAAACGGTCATACCTCAATTCAATAAAACAAAAGTGCATGAATTCAATCAACTGAACGATGCCCTCAACAGCATGACTACACGCATCTCGCAGGATTACACGACCATGAAGGAACTCACGGAAGATGCCGCCCATGAAATGCAAACGCCACTCGCCATCGTACAAGGCAAGTTGGAACTACTCCTGCAAGACGATACCCTTTCTGAAGAACAACTGAAAGCCATTACCCAAAGCTCGGATGAACTACAACGCCTCTCCAGGCTCAACCACAACCTGCTGCTGATCGCCAAAATTGAAAATCAACAATTCCATTTCACGGAACGCACAGACATGGCGGCAGTAACAGATAAATACCTGCAACTCTTCGATGAATTGATGGCAGAAAAGCAAATCACCATCGAATCAGATATACAGCCGGCCAACTGGCAACTACACCCCGCACTGGCAGATATTCTTGTTAGTAACCTGTTGGGAAATGCGATCAAATACAACATGCCAGGCGGAAGTATTCGCGTCACACTGAGTGCAACTACACTTGTCATCACTAACAGCAGCGACTATACGGAAATCCCCGAGAGTAGTCTCTTTCAACGCTTTAAAAAACAACAGGTCAGCCATAGCGCCTCTAATGGACTAGGACTGGCTATCTGCAAAAAAATTACTGATGCTGCAGGCTTGAATATCAGCTATCATTTCCAATCTCCGTTCCACACTTTTACAGTGACTGCAATTTCTTAAAGCTGAATACAGATTTACTCCAAAATCACTACGTTTCTTTGTAGTGGAATTAATCTATCAGTTTATGAAATTTCTAACAACAGCCGCTGTACTATGCGTCAGTTTATCCGCAGTAGCACAGCAGGACACCACTGCTCCAAAAAAGGACACGATATCCTCTGTAAAAGAACTAGAAGGAGTAACGATCTCGTCTACACGTAATAACAGCCGCATTGAAAACCTCCCCATGAAAGTAGAAGTACTGGGCAAAGAGGAAATGATTGAAGAAGCCAGCATCAAACCCGGTAACGTTGCCAGTATCCTGGGCGACTTATCCGTTATACATATTCAAAACACATCTGCTGTTAGCGGCAACAATGCAATCCGTATGCAGGGCCTAGATGGTAAGTATACCCAACTGCTCCGCGATGGATTACCGCAATATGAAGGCCTCAGCGGAAACTTTGGCGTACTGGCCATTCCACCACTGGACCTGAAGCAGATTGAAATCATTAAAGGTTCCGTTTCTACCCTCTATGGCGGTGGCGCCATCGCTGGTATGATCAACTTCATCTCCAAAACACCTACCAGCAAACCGGAACTGACCTTACTGGCCAATGGTTCTACATTAAAAGAAAAGAACTTCAACGGCTACTACGCCCAACGCTGGGGTAAATTCGGCATGACCTTCTTCGGCGGCGTTACCTCTCAAAATCCCGTGGATGTCAACAACGACGGCTTCTCCGATGTTCCCCGCGTACGCCAGTATATCGTGCATCCACGATTCTTCTGGTACCTGAACCCTAACAGTACCCTCCAAGCAGGTTACACTGGAACTTTTGAGAAAAGAGAAGGGGGAGATATGCAGGTCCTCGATCATCATGCAGATAACGTACACACCTATACGGAGATTAACAACAGTAACCGCAACAGTGTGGACCTCCAATATACCCAACGCAACCTGGGCGGCGGTACCCTCACCGTTAAAGGTAATGGCAGCTTTTATAACCTGACCAACACCGAAGGGTCTTTTGTACTGGATGGCCGCCAAGCCAATACCTACGCGGAAGCGTCCTATAACAAAAAAGCGGGTCGCAATGATATGGTGTTCGGCTTGAACAACAATACCGAAAACTATCAACGTGGTCATGGCGATAGCTCCCTGATTAATAATTATAACTACCAGACCATTGGTGCATTCGTGCAGGATGGATTCCATATCTCCGATAAATGGCTGGCAGAAGCAGGCTTACGTGCGGATCACCACAATGTTTTCGGATGGTACGTATTACCGCGCCTCGCTGTGATGTACAGACCTACAGACGATCTGTCGATCCGCCTCAGTGCTGGTACAGGTTACAAATCTCCAGCTATCTTCACCACCCAAACACAAACCATCGGTTACCGCTACCTGCTGCCACTGGGTGCTAACGTTAAATCAGAACGCAGTACTGGCCTGAATTTCGACGGTAACTGGCATACCCGTATCGATGAACTGGATATTACCCTGAACCAAGCGTTCTACTATACCCATATCACCGATCCGATTCTTCCAAATCAAACAAATCCTGCCAAAGTCTTCCTGGAAAATCAGCCATATGCGGTGAACAGTCTGGGTACCGATACCTATGTTCGCATGAAATATGATGACCTGGAACTCTACCTGGGTTATAACCATACTGCTTCTCACTACACAGACGCCACTAAAACCAATGTCCCTTTCGCGCCACAAGATAAATTCGCAGCTACTTTGGCTTATGAAATCGAGGGAAAATGGCGTTTTGGGATAGAAAATAGCTGGATTGGTAACCAATACCTCTACAACAACGAGAAAGCGCCGAACTATTGGTTCTGGGCAGCGATGATCTCTAGAAAAATTGGCGATCATATTACCCTGGTGCTGAACGGGGAAAACCTGTTTGATGCCCGTCAGGGTAAGCATATGCCACTCTGGACAGGCAGCGTTTCCAATCCTACTTTCCAACCTTTATGGGGTCCAATAGACGGTAGAACCATCAATTTCTCCGTGAAATTTGACCTTTAGAAAATAAAAGTCAGTTTTATAAAGCAAGAGTGTACCTTCGCGGTCTAATGTTATTTTAATGAAGCCAACTTTAAACCGCTACAGCGTTCAGTTTGGTTATATCCTTTTATATCTGACGCTTTCGACGATAGTAAGATGTGCACTCTTGCTTTCCTCCTTTTCCGAAGCTAGTCTTACCTTTGGTGGTATTATTAGCGTTTTCGCAAAAGGCTTTGTGTTTGACCTGGGAGTGGCCTTGTTTTTCACCCTGGCATACGCCATTTACCTGCTGATACTGCCACAAAAACTGAATAATACCCTGTTTAACAGGATTTTTACTTATTTCGGTTTCTTCCTCGCAGTACTGATTACCATCTTCTCATTTTTCGCTGAATTTACTTTCTGGGGGGAATATGCCGCCCGGTTCGACTTCATTGCAGTGGATTACCTCCTGTATACTTATGAAGTTATTAGTAATATCAATCAGTCCTATCCCCTGCCATTATTGATTGGCGGCGTATTGCTGGCAACTGCACTAGTGACCTGGCTAGCAGCGCGCAGAGGGATGTTCAAAGCTAGCTTCCAGTCGTATACCCCTATCGGTAAGCGACTGTTGCTAACAGTACTGATCGTGGGCGCGACAACTGCGCATCTCCTCCTGATCAGCAATAGTTGGGCAGAAACGGGCAAAAACCGCTACCAGCAAGAACTTTCCAAAGCGGGTATTTATAGTTTCGCATCAGCCTTCGTGAACAATGAACTGCCGTATGACAAGTATTATTTGATGGAGGACAATGGAGCAGTGTTTCGGGAGATGCGTGCCTTGCTGCAAGCAGGTAACAGCAGTTTTCTGGAAAACGGCAGCAGCATTTACCGACATGTTACAGATACCACCACCAGCACTCGCCCGAATGTAATCATGGTCACGATTGAAAGCTTCAGCGCCGATTTCATGGCCCGTTTCGGCTCCGGACGAAATATCACACCTGTACTAGACAGTATCGCGAAAGAAAGTATCCTGTTTACAAACCTCTATGCTACTGGTACTCGAACCGTGCGGGGTATGGAAGCCCTCACACTGGCAGTTCCACCTACGCCTGGCCAAAGCATCGTTAGAAGAAAAAACAACGAAGGACTCTTCGGTATTAGCAGCATCTTCGCAAAAGCGGGCTACGACCGCACCTTCTTCTATGGCGGCGATGGTTACTTCGATAATATGAACCAGTTTTTCGGAAATAACGGCTTCGATATCCACGATAGATTGCGCCACCGATTGGTAGGCGATAATTTCCCTACCAAACGCACCAACTTCAAAGACAGCGAAGTACAATTCGAAAATGCATGGGGTGTATGCGACGAAGATATCTATGCCGCAGTGATCAGGAATGCAGATGCAAAACATGCTGCAGGCAAGCCTTTCTTTGATTTTGTGATGACGGTTTCCAATCACCGTCCCTTCACTTATCCAGATGGAAAAATTGATATCCCCTCCCATACTGGCAGAGATGGCGCCGTGAAATATACCGATTACGCAATCGGCGAATTTCTACGTCAGATAAAAGATAAACCATGGTTTAAGAATACCATTATCGTATTTGTTGCTGATCATTGCGCCAGCAGTGCAGGTAAGAATGAAATTGAAGTCAACAAATACCATATTCCATGCATGTTGTACAATGTACCCGGACAAGCCCCTCAGGAAATATCCGCGATGTGTTCACAGTTGGATATTTACCCCACACTGTTAGGACTCCTGCATTGGTCGTATGATAGTAACCTATACGGAAAGAATGTGTTAGACTCCACTTATCAACAAAGAGCGATGATTAGTACTTATCAACTACTGGGTTACTTGGAGCCTGGAAAACTAATTATTCTCAGTCCGCAGCAAAAGGCGCAATCTTTCTTGGTAAAGCCCGGCAGTGGCGATTTACAGCCAAATGCAATGGACAGCACATTACTGAAAAAGGCAGTTGCTAATTACCAATCCGCATACACCCTCTTCAAAACCGGAGGCATGCGCAAATAATACTTTACCAGCGGGCAGTAGTCGCGCTGCTGCCCGCTAAATACATGTTACCCCCTCCATTCTTATGCACACAATCTGCACATGATCTCCACATTTGCTGTGCGAAAAAATAACTTGGCTGGAATTGTATTTTTAGTAAATTTATTTTCCTAGCTAATCCATTAAAAGAAACATCTGAACGGTCATAATCCATGCCGCTGTAGCGTAGCTAAAACTTGACGATTCCAACGTAACATTGAAAACCTGTTCGCTTTACAACTAAAACCTGATTTGCTCATGCTGGCCACAACTCTACCTGTATTGCTGCCCCAAGCAGCGAGAGAAGAAGATATTACGGACATCCCTACCCTTCACGAGAAACTTGACCAGCTATCCAGGATTATGGGAATGTTGTGCAATATGCACCAAGCATTGGCCCGTAATAAGAATTCCAGGTATACGCATGAAAGTTTTCTCCAAAGTCTGTTAGACATTACCGGGAGTAAAACCGGCTTTATCGGAGAAGTAGTGCCTGGCATCAATCAGGTACCCACCCTGCAATTACAGGCTGTTACCCGGCCAGAGTGGTTACAGGAGATGAAACGCCGCCACGGCAGCGAATTGGATAATGGTCTCCGATTCATGCAAATGGATGCCCTCTCCCGGCAGATCATAAAAAATGAACTTCCCTTCATTAGTAATAATCCATTACCGGAGGAGGATATGGTTTGCTATCCTGCCAACCTACCCACTCTCCAATCTTTTATAGGCATCCCTGTTTTATTTGATAGAAGACTCATTGGGGTGATTGGCCTCGGCAATAAACCTGGCGGCTATTCCCCTTCCCTCTTCGATACCCTACAACCGCTTATTCAGAGCTATGGGCTATTACAGCATATCAATAACCAGGAAAAAGAACGCCTCAAAGAGGAACAGGCCAATCAATTGATGCGTTCTGATATTGATGCCCTCATCTCCACACTGGATGATATTGTGTTGGAAATGAATGAAGACATGATCTTCACGCGGGTATGGTGTAATAATGAAAGTCTACTCTTCCGCCCCAAAGAGCAAGTCATTGGCCGCTCCCTCCGGGAAACCATGGGAGAAAATGCGCTGATATTTGAAAAATTCGCAGAGGATCTCCTACAAACAGGTACTACACAAGAATATGAATATCGGGATATACGCCAGGCCGTCCAGATCTGGTACAATATGAAAATGTCGCTCATCAAAAGTAGCATCCCCGGTCAGAAGCGCATTCTCGTGATGATTAAAAACATTACCAAACACAGAGAAGATGAAATCCGCTTCCGGCAAACAAAAGCAGACCTGGAAAAAAATAATCACCTGCTGAATATCAGTCAGCAAATGGGCGCTATCGGTGGCTGGGAATTCAATACCAATACCTCCGAACTCTTCTGGACAAAACAAGTCTATGATCTCCGCGAAGTTCCATACGACTTCCCAGTATCATTGGAAATAGCCGCCTCTTTCTACCATCCTGAAGACAAGCCCATTTTCACGGAAGCCTTCAATAATCTGTTGGAAAATCAGAAATCTTATTGCCTGGAATTACGCCACATCTCCTCAAAAGGCACTCCTAGCTGGGTGAAAACGGTGGGCATGCCGGTGTTTACAAACGGTCAAGTTTCTCATTTCCGCGGTATCATCATGGATATCACCAACCAGAAAGTAACAGAACTGGAATTGCTTAAAGCAAAAGAAAATGCAGAAAAAGCGGCTACTTCCCGCAGCGAATTCCTTTCTGTGATGAGCCATGAAATTCGTACACCCCTCAACGCTATTATAGGCATCTCCGGCATACTGGAAGAAAATCATCTTCCCGAAGATAGAGAGGTGATAGAAAGTCTGCAATTCTCCGCCAATCACCTACTAGGACTCATCAATGATATACTTGACTTCAGTAAAATTGAAGCCGGTAAAATTGAACTGGAACATATTCCTGTGCATCTGCCAGACCTGATTCGCGGCATCGCTAGCAACTATCAGCCGCTGGCTAAAGCAAAAGGTATCAAACTGTTCACCGCCCTAGATCACGACCTGCCCCACCATATCATGGGCGATCCTGTACGCCTGGGGCAAATCCTCAATAACCTCATCAATAACGCGATTAAATTCACTCCCTCCGGTTCTGTATGTGTGGAAGTCCACCAGGAAGAACACCATGGCAACAGAACGCATATAGGCTTCACCGTGAGAGATACCGGTATCGGCATTGCGCCAGAAATGCATGACAAAGTATTTGAAACTTTTGTACAGGCAGAAGCGGCTACTACTCGCCGCCATGGCGGTACAGGGCTTGGCCTTGCCATCACCCGCAAACTGGTAGAATTACAACGCGGCCATATCACCTTGGAAAGCACACCAGGAAAAGGTTCTGCCTTCCGGTTCACCCTCGGTTTCGATATACCGGTTATTCACCCCCAACAACATAAACCTCAGCAATTCCCTGCTGGTTTCCTCCAGGATATGAACCTACTCATCGTGGAAGATAATGTGATCAATGTGCGCATCATCGAAATGCAACTGAAAAAATCCGGCGCACGACTCACCACCGCAACCAATGGAAAACAGGCCCTGGAGCGCTTAAAAGAACAAACATTCGATGGCATTATACTCGACTTACATATGCCAGAAATGAATGGCTATGAAGCGATCCCCCATATTAAAATGATTCAACCAGATGCGTTCATTATCGTGCTCACGGCGGATATCATGCCCGATGTGGCAGATAAACTGTCCATCCTGCATGTAAAAGACGTGCTGCCAAAACCTTATGCAGCGCTGGATTTATACAAAATGCTATCCAAGTATTACGAATAAAATTCAAAGACCAACCATTATGTCGGTTGTTGTACCTTCGCAGCTCATTCAATCGCAAGGATTATGCAACAATTGTCATTATCGGCGCGCGACCAGCAGGTTATTTGGCATCCTTACACGCAGATGCAAACAGCGCCCGCACCTATTGCCATCACACATGGCAAAGGGGCACTCCTCTTTGACGATCAAAACAATAGCTATATAGATGCTACCAGTAGCTGGTGGGTAAATATTCACGGCCATGCACATCCTCATATCGCGGAAATGCTGTCCAAACAAGCCTTTCAGCTACAACATATTATTTTCTCCGGCTACACCCATCAGCCAGCAGTAGAACTCGCAGAGCGACTCCTCCCATTGCTCCCGCAAGGCCAACGCCGGGTATTCTATTCCGACAATGGTTCCACTGCCGTAGAAGTGGCGTTGAAAATGGCCCTCCAATACTGGGACAATAAAGGAGAACGCCGCACTAAATTCCTGGCCTTCAAAAATGCTTACCATGGCGATACCTTCGGCGCAATGAGTGTCAGCGGCCGCAGTGTATTTACCCGCGTCTTTGATGAGTTACTCTTTGAAGTACATTTCCTAGACCTGCCCACTGCTTCCAATACAGATACCATCATCTCGCAAATAAAAGACTTAGATCCTACTACCATTGCAGCTTTCATATTTGAGCCACTGGTACAGGGCGCTGGCGGCATGCTCATGTATGAGGCGGCCCCGCTAGATCAACTCTTGCAATGGTGTAAAACCAACAACATCCTCCTCATCGCAGATGAAGTAATGACAGGCTTCGGCAGAACCGGAAAAAACTTCGCGATGGAAAACTGTCAGACTCCCCCTGACATGGTTTGCTTATCCAAAGGCCTTACTGGTGGTAGTATGGCACTAGGTATCACTACCTGCACCAGCAATATCTATGATGCATTTCTCAGCAATGACAAACTAAAAACGCTGTTTCATGGCCACTCTTTCACCGCAAATCCCCTAGCTTGCTCCGTGGCGCTTGCCAGCCTGGATATCTTCACAGATCCCAACTGCGCACAAAACAGGGAGCGCATTAACCAGGCGCACACAGCTTTCCTGCAGGAACTACAGCAATCAGACAAAATAAAAAATCCAAGATTACAAGGCACCATCATCGCATTTGATCTCATCACCACTAACGCTGATGGATATACGAATAACATTGCAGCGTTCCTGCACCAGTTTTTCAGAGAGAGAAGGGTGATGCTCCGCCCGCTTGGCAATACCTTGTATGTACTCCCACCCTATTGCATTACAGATGAGCAGTTGGAGGAAGTATATCAATCGATTCGCGACTTATTGAAAGCACTGTAATAACGAATACAAAACCCGGCGGACAGTTATTCCAAAACACGTTGGTCTGTCGTTCCTGCCCGGCGGGCAAGGACGACGAAAAAGATAAAAGCCCTGAATTTACGTCTGCGACGTAAATTCAGGGCTTTTGATTAATTCTAATTGCAATTATTTCACTGGTACAGATACCTTGGTATCATCCCACTCAAACACCACCGCATTACCTGGTAAGGTGAAAGTCAGTTTCTCTACAGGTGTTTTCAAAGCTTCACGTGGTACTTTCACTTCTACAACGTTCTGGTCTTTTACCTTATCATAATCATAAGCGCCCCACTGACCCAGTTTGGCGTTCAGGATAACAGTCCAGGTTTTAGTATCCGGAATAGAAAACAGGGTATAAGTACCTTTTTTCACTGCTTTGCCGCCAAAAGTGACGTCTTTGTCGAAAGTAATTTCAGTAGCTTCATCAGCACCGGTACGCCATACTTTGCCGAATGGTTCCAGTTTACCGAAGATTTCGCGGCCTTTTTTAGAAGGCTGGCCATAAACTACTTTTATATCTTTACCTTCAGCGGTGACATGAGGGCTTTTTCTTTCTTTTTGCTGACCGAATGCTATTGCAGTTGTTGCAACAAAGAAAGTTGCCATAATGAATTGTTTCATCTTGATTTGAGTTATTGGTTAGAATAAGAGGATGTATCAATTTAGAACTTAATATGAACTCCTGATTGTTAATCTGGACCAATGGCAAAATAACTCCATCAAATACCTACTGCTTCCCTTCACAGATCCGGCTAAGCTTAGTCAAACCTTGATCCATAGTGGGTCCAAATACCTTATCTGCCATAAAACCACGTAATTTCCACCAAGGCAACATACCCAGGTGTGTTTGCATATGCCAGAAAATAGCAGTGCCCTTACCATCGGCGGTAGGTTTCAATTCTATCCCGGCATCTACAGGACGCATATTTTTGATATCCATGGAATAGTGAATCCCTTTCTGAGGATCGCTATCTATGATAATAACTTTTCCGCTGCTTATCTGGCCCTCCCAGCTATACCAGGCACCTGTACCAATGGTAGTTTGGGAAAAGGTGAGGGTAGCCGTAGAATCGGGCTTAAACCAGGGATTCCAAGGCTCCCATGCTTTCAGATCCCCTATATGGGCATATATAGTATCAATAGGGGCATGGATAACGCCTGTACGCTCCACCACTGCGGTGGTAGGCAGTAACAGGGAACCCAGGAATATCAGACCGCCAAATACGACTACGCTGATAATTCCCAATTTAATAAATCTCATATCTGTCTATTGTTTTGCTACTAATTTGGAGAGGTTTTGGAGTCCTTTATCAAAATCATTACCCACCCATTTGTCCATCATAAGACCCATCAGCTTACGTACTGGATGCTGCCCCATATTGGCCACCATGCCCCAGGTAACAAGCGTGCCACCCATAGATGGCTCAAAACGGAAATAACCTTTGGCAATTCCCATACTCATGAAATCTGTTTCGGTAGCAATGTACTGGTCTTCCCTGGAAATGGTGATCACCATACTGCCCTTACCTACATTGCGACTCTTGCTTTCCCAGCTATATCCAGCGCCGGCGCCACTATCCTTTTCACCATAAGTGATTTTCATCTCAGGATCTAGCTCCTTCCATGGAGACCATAACTCCCAATTCTTTAAAATGTTCACATAAGGAAAAATAGTGCCGGCAGTGCCTGGAATCAACAAAGAGCGCTCTACCTTGACGGTCGGAGACAGTACAAGACTAAAGATAAACAGCCCAAGGATCAGTACGATCAATGCTCCCAGGATAATGAAAAAGGCTTGCATTAGAAGGGTTTTATTTAAGCAAATCTAATAAAAGCTTGCCTTACTCCCATCTGAATACTTTAACGGCTACAACATATACGATCACCCCCCAGATAGCCAGCACGCCAATATCCAACCCTACATGCCAAAGGTGCTTACCTTCATAAGCCACCTGGCGAAGCGCATCGGCCAGATAAGTGAGTGGCATCAGTCGGCAGATGGGTTGTAACCAAGCAGGGAATGAATCAATTGGAAAGAAGGTACCTGCCAGCAAGAATTGTGGCATGGTGATAATATTGGCAAATAAAGGAATAGTACTTTCATTCTTAGCGATCCCACTCACAATGAACCCAAATCCAAGAAATACAATCAGGCCAAATGCAGATAAGGCCAGCATTTCCAGGAAGGTAACAAATCCATTGACAAGGGTGAACCCAAAGGCAAAATGTCCCAGTGCAATGATCACAACAGAACTAATCAACTGAAAGATCGTTCTGCTGAAAGATTCCGCCAGTACAATGTTCATGCGGGTTATAGGCGTCGCAAAGAATCGCTTTAATACTAATGTTTGTCTTAAGCCAAAGAAGAGGAAAGCAGTGGTAAATACAGCTCCACTCATGAGGGCAAAACCCAACTGGCCTGGCAGAATAAAGTCGATCGTCTTATAAATACGACCAGGCACAACTTCCGGTACGATGGTGGCTACTGAAGGGCGAGGAAATGCCTGGCTATCCAGGTGCCCAGTAACATCTTTCAAGGCTGCCAACAGGATACCTCTTTTATTGGCATCCGTAGCGGTGGAGGTTTTGACATGAATCCGGTACTGGTTAACTGAATCAGCGTTGGGCTGATACTCAATATTCATAATAGCCACCAGGTTCCCTTTCTTCAGGTTTTCCGCCATTTCCGCCTCACTCTCGTCTGTAATCAGCTTCAGGGTCTTATTGGCAGAAAGCTTTCTAAAATACTCGGTATTGATGTCGGTATGGCGATCTACGCCCACTTTAACAGAAACGGTACTATTTCCGATAAATCCAAATACGAGGATAAATACCAGCGGAAAGGCCAAACTGAACACCACGGAAGAAGGACTTCTGAAAGTAGCCCTCAAACTACCCTTGGTAATGGCCATCATTGCTCTCCACTGACTGTACTTAGCTCCATTCATCTGATCTGCGTTTTAAAAAATCGCGTAAAACTACATAAAAAGAATTGGGAATTACGCATCAATTATCAGCGTAATTCCCAATTATATACCGAAGTCGGTTAATATCAATAAATTTTATATTCGAAAGGCATACGTGTTTGTATCTGACCATGCATTTCTTTCACTTGTTTCACCTGCTGCCAAACGTCATAAGATTCGCCCAGTTCTTTTTTCACCATCCGGGTGCTAACATTGTCGCTCACGGACTTCAGGACGCTGCTGATAGAAGGTTTCACTTCTGGATATTCTGCCAGTCGATAGTTGCTGAGTTTGGCCATTTTAGCAGCAGATGCCAGCGCATCTTCAATACCGCCAATACGATCTACCAGTCCCAGTTTAACCGCCTGCACACCACTCCAAACGTGCCCCTGTGCAATACTGTCAACAATCACTGAGTTCAGCTTTCTGCCAGCAATTACCCTTCCTTTAAAGGTGGAGTAAGTACTATCTACGCTGTTCTGGATCAGTTTTTTCTCGGCATCGTTCATAGGACGGCCCATAGAGCCCAGATCGGCATATTGCGCGGTCTTAACCCCATCGAAAGTTACGCCCAGCTTATTTTTGAAGAAGTCCTGCATATTGAACATAATCCCGAATACGCCGATAGAACCGGTCAGGGTATTAGGTTCTGCGAAGATACTGTCGGCCATACAGGAGATATAATATCCGCCAGATGCAGCATAATCTCCCATAGAAACGATAATGGGTTTGGATTTACGGGCCAGGGTCAGTTCTCTCCAGATTACTTCAGAGGCCAGTGCGCTTCCTCCGCCGGAATTGATGCGGAATACAATGGCTTTTACATTCTTATCTTCTCTTGCTTTGCGAATATCACGGATGTAATTGTCGCTCGCAATGGTATTATCTCTTTCAGACTCTCCGCTCACAATATCTCCCTGTGCATAGATCAAGGCAATTTTATTATCGCTGCTACCATTGCTGATATTAGCGGCACTATTGTACTTAGCGAGGGTGACATAATTGATTTTGTCGTCTCCTTTGATATTCAGGCGGCCCTTTAATTCAGCCTGCACTTCATCATCATATTTCAAACCGTCTACCAGTTTGTATTTCATGGCATCGCCAGGCTCCTGGATCAGGGCTTCATTGGCATATTGATGTAAGGAGGCGGTATCCAGTTTACGACTGGCAGCAATACCAGAGAGGAAGTTGCCGTACAGCTCACCCAGGAACTGAGTGGTCTGGGCTTTGTTCGCATCTGTCATCTGGGTTTCGCGCAGTGGCTCTGTAGCACTTTTGAATTTACCACAGTAGAATATTTCAGGTTTGATTTCCAGTCTGTCTAAGGTTCCTTTCAAGAACATGATTTGGCTGGAGAATCCATTGAAATCAATGCCGCCTCTAGGGTTGAGGTAAACTTTATCTGCCGCTGTCGCGAGATAATAGTCCTGCTGACCCATGACTTCCCCATACGCATATACGAATTTGCCGGATTGGCGAAATTTCTTCAGGGCGGTGCGGATCTCTTCATTGGTAGCAAATCCGTTCTTGTTGCCGTTTACTTTCAGGTAAATACCTTTAATGTTATCATCATCCGCTGCATTTTCGATCAGGCGAACGGTCTGATATAGGCCAGGGACATTGGTGACACCATCGCCCAGGAAAGCTGCCAGGGGGTTAACCAATTCTTGTTCCATGTAAGTTTGACTAGTTTCAAGAACCAGTACACTATTGGGGGACAATGTTACTTTTTCTGGAGCAATAGCTCTGCCGATCATCACCAATAGGATAATGAATCCTATCCCGGTGAATACGATCAGCGCCAGAAAAGCGGCGAAAAATACTTTGAAGAAACGCATGTTAAAGAGTTAAATGAAACAGAATGGAAAGATACATTTTTTCAAAAATACGGAATATAGCTACTTTTGGGGCTCGAAATATACATGAATACAGCAATATTACTTATAGGTGGCAATTTGGGAGATCCCAAACTTAACCTGGAAAAAGCCGTTCAACTGATCGGAGAAATAGCCGGCCAGGTGACAAAGAAATCTGCCCTGTACCAAACAGCGCCATGGGGTGTAGTAGATCAGCCGGATTATATTAACCAGGGCCTGGAAGTCCAAACGGAAATGGATGCTCCTACCCTGCTCCAATGCCTGCTAGAGATTGAACGCATCATTGGCAGGGTACGCCAGGAGAAATGGGGCTCCCGGGTGATCGATATAGACATGATATTCTTTAATGCAGATGTCATCTCCCTACCAGAACTAAAAATCCCACATCCGCGCATGCAACTGCGCAACTTTGTGCTTACACCATTGGAAGAAATCATTCCGGAATTCAAACACCCGGTGCTGCACCAAACTGTCAGCCAACTGCTGGCCGCTTCCCCGGACAAACTGCCGGCTTACAAACTCTAAACGAAGATTCATGCGCTATAATTTTATTACAATAGAAGGTAACATCGGTGCCGGCAAAACCACACTGGCCAATATGTTGGCCAAACACTTTTCTTCCAAACTAATCCTGGAAGAATTTGCCGACAATCCGTTCCTACCGCTGTTTTACAAAAGTCCCCAACAATACGCCTTCCCGCTGGAACTGTTCTTTATGGCCGAACGCTATAAACAACTGAAAGATATGCTCCAGTCGCAAGACCTCTTCAGCGATGTCATCATCTCTGACTACTTGTTTATCAAAAGCCTGCTCTTCGCAAAAATCAATCTGCCAGAAGAAGAATATTCTCTTTACCAGAAATTGTTTGATATCATCAATCCACAACTGGTACAGCCGGATCTGCTCATCTACTTGAATGCGCCTGTCAATCAGTTGCAGCAAAATATCAAACGTCGGAACCGTTCCTACGAACAGTCCATTCCAGATACTTACCTCCTGAATGTGCATGATATGTACATGCAGTACATCAAACAACACCCAGTACGCACCCTGATGGTAGATACCACAAAAATGGATTTCCTCCGTAATCCGGACGATTTCAACAAACTCATTAAAGCATTGGATGAAGAGTATGAACCAGGTATCAACTACCTGAAACTCTAATACTTAGATGGGCCTGCAAATCAACATTGCAGGCCCTACTAGATAACCGTTACATAAATATAACACACCCCAAACCAACGCCCCTGCTGCTATACAACAAAGCGCTTTCTTTATATTGCCTTTTTATTCTACATTTAGCACTCATCTATATTCACACATATTCCTATCACTATGCAACAACAGTACGTACCGCCTCCTCCAAGGCCTGCGGTAAACAAACCTACACTGCGTTTTAAAGGCACTGGTGCTACCTTTTTTGGTATCCTTATTCTGAACATGCTACTGTCGGTAGTTACCCTGGGATTGTATTATCCATGGGCCAGAGCCAAAACTTTACAATTCCTGTACTCCTCCACTGAACTGGAAGGTTCCCGTTTTTCCTGGAATGGTACTGGTAAGGAAATGTTTATTGGCTTTCTGAAAGTCATGGGTATCTTCCTGGCTGTGGGAGCTATCATTGGCATCACCGCCTGGTTAAAAGTGCCTTTCATTGGTATTTTAGTATACCTGGCAGTAATCATTATAATATTTCCGCTGGCCATTCATGGCGCTAACCGCTATCACTGGTCCAGAACTACCTGGAGAGGCATCCGTTTCGGCTATCGCGGCAACAGAAACGAATTGATAAAACTCTTCATCAAGGAAATGTTACTGACCATCATCACCATAGGTATTTATGGTTCTTGGATGGTGATCAATATTCGTAATTATGTTATTTCCAATGTCCGGATGGGTAGCGGAGAATTTAAATACGAAGGCGATGGCTGGGACTTTTTCATCATGAATATCAAAGGCTATCTCCTGACAATCGTTACCCTAGGCATCTATGCCTTCTGGTGGCAAGCGGATATCTTCCGTTATTATATCGATCACCTACGTTTGACGCATAATGGTAAAGAGTTCAATTTCCGCTCTACTGCTTCTGGTGGCGCTTTTGCGGGCTTACTGATTGTAAATGCGCTGCTGTTCTTTTTCACCTTAGGTCTCGGTTATGCTTGGGTACAAACCCGTACCATTTCCTTCCTGATGGAGAATGTGGATATTGAAGGCGACCTCGTATTGGATGAACTGGAACAAACAGAAGAAGAGTATAAAAATGCGATGGGCGAAGATTTCGCGGATGCATTTGATCTGAACATTATCTAATAACGATGTTTACAGGACTGTTTTACAATCACCAAGTGGCCAAGGCGATTCCTGTCAACATTCAGGTATTGCCGGAAGGACTATTACTGCGTATAGCCGCAGCGGATGGCAACGGTCGTCCGATACACTGGCTGTATACAGCGCTGGAAGCCGAATTGGTAGACCGCAACTTCATTCGCATTACAGATACAGGCGATAACCCTGGCACCCTGGAAGTGAACAACGCGGACTTTGTAAAACTTTTCCTACAATTTCATAAGCCGTCACCTACCACCCGTCTCCATCAACTGGTGCAGCGTGGCGGCCTTAAATGGAGCCTGGGCATCATGCTTATCCTCATAGCACTGGCACTCCTAGGCAATTTTATACTGCTTCCCTGGTGGGCAGATATCGCAGCCGAAAAACTCCCCCATTCCATCGATAAACAACTCGGCGAAATGGCTCGCAGCAATATGAACGAGCCGGTGGATACTGCTGCCAGTCGCTTGCTGACGGCATTCGCCGCACAAATGCAATGGGATACAGAGGATACCCTCACATTCACAGTGGTATCCAAAGACATCAAAAATGCTTATGCCCTTCCCGACGGTTATATTGTGGTGTACACTGGTTTACTCAAAAAACTAAAAACCCCGGAACAACTGGCCGCTTTGTTATCCCATGAGGTAGCCCATGTTAGTTGTCGGCACTCCGTGAGGACCCTTTGCCGTAATATGAGCAGTATGCTAATCGTTAATCTCCTGTTCAGCGGCGGTGGTACTGCCGTCAATCAGTTATATGCCAACGCAGCATCGCTCAATAATCTGCGCTATTCTCGTCAAAATGAAGCTGAGGCAGATATAGTAGGCCTGGCTACCTTGCGTCACAACCATGTGAATCAAGAGGGAATGCTATCCCTTATGCAAACATTGCAAAAACTCGATCCTCAAAACCAAAACTTGGAATTTATCAGTACGCATCCTTTAACGGATAGCCGTGTACGTTATATAAAAAAGGAAATCGCCGCAAATCAGGCGACTTTCACCCTGCAACCGACCATGGATACTATCTTTCAACAGTTAAAAAATAGAGCAATGAAGTGATGTCTGCGACGTCACTTCATTGCTCTATTTTTTTCTTTAGGGAGACAACTTACCCTTTGCCTGCAATAGTTTTAGCGGCAATAAAACCGCTGGTCCATGCATGTTGGAAGTTAAACCCGCCTGTAATACCATCCACGTCCATCACTTCACCTGCGAAAAATAATCCAGGGGCCAACCTACTCTCCATCGTGTTGGGATCTATTTCACTAAGCTGTATTCCGCCACAGGTCACGAATTCCTCTTTAAAAGTAGTCTTACCTTTCACTGGAAATTCCATACTCACTAGTAGCTTCATGAGCCGGTTCTGGTCTTTTGCAGCCACGTCTGCCCATCTCAAATCCTCGCCAATACCCGCCTGTTGTAGCAGGAATTGCCACAATCTTTGCGGCAACTGAAACGGATTACGAGTATGTATTTTCTGTTTGCCTAATTCCTGTCGGAGAGACTGCCAGTCTTCCCGCAAACTATTCTCATTATAGCTCGGTAGCCAGTTTACCACTGCGGTAAAGGTATACTGCATAGCCTGCAATTCTCTGGCGCCCCATGCAGATAAACGCAGGATAGCCGGACCACTCATACCCCAATGGGTAATCAACAGCGGCCCCTGTTGTTGTAATTTGGTACCAGCAATTTTCACAGATGCCTCCGAAGCCACGCCCATCAAGGCCGTGATAGGATTGCCTGGCATGTTGAATGTAAAGAGACTCGGTGCTGGCGGTACAATACTATGCCCTGTTGTTTCCAACCAATGGAATTTCCCTGCCTGGGCATAGCCCCCAGCCGCTATACATACATAGTCTGCCACGATGGGATTGCCCTGATTCAATAAAAGCTTCCAACGCCCATCAGGCTGCCGGTCCAACGATAAGACTTCCGTATTAGTTTTGATATTAACGAGACACTTGTCCGCCTCCCGGAGCAGGCAATCTATAATTGTCTGCGAATCATCTGTCACCGGGAACATACGCCCATCGGCTTCTGCCTTCAGTTGCACACCTCTATCGCCATACCAACTGATCGTATCCGGCACAAAAAAATGTCCGAATGCTTTCTTTACAAAATTTCCTCCTCGCGGATAACGTTTAGACATATACGTTATATCCGGCGCATTATGAGTGACATTACATCTCCCGCCCCCACTCACTTTCACCTTAGAGAGCAGCTTGCCCGTTTTCTCCAGCAACCATACTTCTAGGTCTGGATTCATCCGCGCTGCATTCACGGCACAAAAAAATCCGGCTGCTCCGCCTCCGGCCACTACCAGTCGTTTATGTTTGGAACTCATTAATTCTTGTTAATTTTTCAGTATTTCGCGCAATAATAACTTTAATCTTTTGAAGATTGCTATTTTTAAGGCCCCTATAGGACAATTAATAGTAATTAGTAATTTGTAGATAAATTAATAACCATGAAATGGAAACTTCCACTGGCGCTGCTGACAGGAATTGTATCTGCAGTGGCTTTTCTGCCACCGCCCGACTGGTCGGATAGAATTGTTAAGGCACTGGAGCAGTTCAGTCACCGCTACCCGCAGGAGAAAGTCTATCTCCATATGGATAAAGACTACTATGCGGCTGGAGAAACCATCTGGTTCAGGGCATATATCACCCTGCAAGGACTTCCTTCTGTTAATGCCACAAACCTGTACGTAGAACTACTGGACAAGGATAACAATATTATTCAGAAGAAATTATTCGCAGGTGGTGGCGGTATGTCGCCCGGAGAATTCGAACTGCCAGAAACCCAAAAGCCAGGACAGTACCAGATTCGTGCCTATACTGCTTGGATGAATAACTTCGACCCGGCTTTCTTCTTCACCAAAACAATAGAAATCTTTGATCCCGCGAAGAAAGGCGGACTTGCTGCGGATTCCCTCGCACAGGACTTTTCCGTACAGTTCTTCGCCGAAGGTGGCAACCTCATTGCCGGCCAACCTGGCGTAGTGGCCTATAAAGCCATTGACCAGAATGGTTACCCTATCGAAGTAACCGGAACTGTCAAAAACAGTAAAGGAGCAGCCGTAGGTAATATCAAATCTGTTCACGATGGTATGGGTACCATCGAATTCACCCCGGATGGTGCAGAAACCTATCAGGCCACTGTAAAGAGCGCGAAAGGACAAACGAAAACCGTTTCCCTCCCAGCTCCGCAGGCCAAAGGTGTAACCCTGAAAGTCTATAACAAAGGTGCCAGGATCTTCTACCAGGCAGTAGCCGGCCCTAACAACGATACCAGTATGAACGAACTGCTGATCCTCGCACAGATGAATCAGCAGATGGTTTATAAAGCTAACCTGGATGTAACAGATGGTCGCATTAGCGGTTTCATCCCTACAAACAGTATTCCTTCTGGCATTTTGCAGCTTACCCTCTTTACGAAGAGCGGCTTGCCAATCTCTCAACGACTGGTATTCATCCACAAAAATGACCAGGTACAAATGGACGTACTGGAATCTGATATGCACCGCGAGCCACGTACCAAAAACTCTTTGGTATTAAGACTCCCAGACACCATCAGCACTAGTATCTCTGTTGCCATTACAGATGCAGAAGCGGTGCCGGTAGAAACAAAAAATGCCAACAACATCGTTTCCAACCTGCTGCTGACTTCCGATATCAAAGGATTTGTTTATAATCCAGCTTGGTACTTCCGGAACGATTCTACGGCAACCTTGCAGGCCCTTGACATGGTGATGCTCACCAATGGCTGGACGCGTTTCAGTTGGGAGAAAATCCTGAGCAATGATTATCCGCAGATAAAATTCCCTTACGAACAAGGGCTATCTATGGATGGTAAAGCTACCGCCGGTACCGGCCGCCCTCTCACCAATGGTCGGATTGATATGATCATCAAAGTACCTGCAGATAGTTCCAGCATGTTCGCACAGGCGCCAGTAGACGATAAAGGAGAGTTCCATATCTCCGGAATGATCTTCCCTGATACTGCCTACATTTACTACCAGGGCAATGATAATATCAAAAAGTCCAAAGATGTAAGCGTGAAGTTTACCAATCACTTCTTTGAGAAGCCATCTCTCATTAAACTTCCTTTCCCACTGCGCGTGCCACCATCAGTTGATAATACTGCACTGAAGGCATTCCTCGCCAATGCGGCGGAAAGCAATAAAGTTAACAGAGCGATCAACAATAAAATGGTTTATCTGAAAGAAGTAAATGTAAATGCTAAAAAAGATAAACCTGCTGAGACTACCGAGAAAAGATATGTATCTGGCTTGTTTGCTGGGGGAGACGGCATGACCTTCGACCTGACAAATGAAACACCCATCGCCATGAACATCTTCCAGTATCTGCAGTCCAAAGTAGCCGGCCTCCAGATCACTGGGGATATCAATAATCCTTCACTGAGCTGGCGCGGTGGCGCACCTGGTTTATACCTCAACGAAATGCAGACAGATATCTCTATGCTGGCTTCTTTGCCGGTTACAGATATCGCTATGGTGAAAGTGATCCGTCCGCCGTTTATGGGCATGGGCGGCGCTAACGGCGCCATCGCTGTATATACGAAAAAAGGCGGCGACAGCAAACCTGTCAACGATCCTAGTGTTCGTGGATTTGAGCTCTATAAGAAAGCAGGTTACAGCGTAGTGAAACAATTCTATTCTCCCGATTACAGCGTGAAAAAAGAAGTACATGCACTGCCTGATAAACGCCTCACACTCTACTGGAACCCGAACGTAACAATCGATACACTCACCCATACTGCCAAAGTGGAATTCTATAACAACGATTTCACTAAGAAATTCAGACTGGTAGTAGAAGGTATGGCCGAAGATGGTACCGTAGGTCACCTGGAACAAGAATTATAGTTCTCGCAAAGAACACAAAGAAATAGATGCAAAGCCGCAATAAATTTAAAATTGATAGCGGCAAAACGCTCCTACTGCTTGTCGTCCCTGCCCAGAGGGCAGGGGCGACAAGCAGTAGATTTCAGCGGGCGATTATAATACCGTTAATGGTGTAACAATACCTACAGAAAACCGAAAATTAGTATTATCGGATTTCCCGAAGGCCGCCTTAGCATAGTCTGTATACCTATACACTCTTCCTACCATATTGGCATATACCTTCAGGTTAACGGCTTTCAGGGGATATACCTCCACACCGGGAACATATCCCCATGCAGTGCGTAGTTTCTTGTTGGCATTGGGGTCTGGATTGCCGTCCCAATAAGCAAAATCCACCATGCCCTGAAAGGCCAGGTGTACAATACGACTCATCTTCACATCTGCGCTTATCCAATGGCTCATATACTTTATGCCCTCCTTTGCATGACCATTGTTAACAATATTTGTTACGATCAGCTTACGGTCCAGGTTTTCAAGGCTCAACTTAAAATCATACTGGAAGCGGACGTTCTTTAGCTGCAACTGGTTTCCGAATGCGAAGTAAGTCATGAACTGATGCGTCGCTTCCTTGAAGAGACTAGAGGACCAAATAGTCTGGAATTTTCCATCCCAGAAATTCCCGCGCCAGTTGACTACAGCCGCAAATGGGAATTTGGATTCGTAGATGCCGGGAATGGTATCGTATAACTCTGTGAAGGTCCTGGTTCTGCTGTTCATCAATTGTACCGTAAATTCATTGTGTTTGTCGGGCAGGTATCCCATACCAGCCCCCGAGAGAAAGTTATCCGCAAACTCAATGATATCTGAATACTCATAAATATCAATTGGGTTAGCGTCGAACTCGTACCCTCCCCAATCTGCCGACATTTTACCGGCATATATCTTCCAGTGTTCATTTGGATCAAAGCGCAGATACGCCATATCAGTGGATCTGCTGAGGTTATCAACAGACTGGGTAACCGGATTAGTGGTATAACGGTCACGGAATCGGAAATACAGCTTATTCGTTACTTTTCCTTTTATCTCCAGGCGAAACTGCTCATTCACAAACCTGGACCCCGTATAAGCGTTATTTACAAAATCATTTCGCTCCGTAAAACGCATATTGGCAATCAGATCAATATTGTCCAGCAGAAATGTTTTGGGAAGTGAAATCAGGGGTTTGTAAGTAGTGTCGGGGTGTTCCTGCTGCTGTGATTTCGCGGTGAATACGCACAGCAATAGTACACACGATAGCCAGTAACGTGTACACATGGTAGTTAGATTAAGGTTTACTTAATATGGCGCTACAGCAATATACCCGCGAAAAAGAAGCCTGCGGCCACGGCTACGCCTACCGCAACGAGGCCGGGTATCATAAAGCTGTGATTTACCAGGAATTTTCCAATATGTGTACTGCCAGTACGGTCAAAGTTAATTGCCGCCAACAGTGTGGGATATCCGGGAAGTACGAAGTCGCCATTTGCACCATGGAACATCGCCACCAAGTGCGGCGGAACAATGCCCAAAGAGAGCCCCAAAGGCATCAGTGCCTGTGTAGTGGCAGCCTGACTGAAAAGTAAAATACTTAATAGGAAAATGGCGATAGCAAATGTCCATGGGGCAGACCTTACCATGTTGCCTAATGCGGCTTCTATCAGTCCTTGATTGGTTTGCATAAAGGTAGCGCTCATCCACACCACCCCGAAAATAGATATCACCGCAGAAGCACCGGCAGTAAAGAGACTAGCCTTCGCCACAGCAGCAGTGGAGGTTTTACAAATCAACATAATAGCCGCCGCTGCGCCCAGCATGATCAGCTCAATCATAGCCGCCATCTTGATATTGCCCAGTTTATTAATGGCCAAGTTAGGATGCCCAGGCTCAAAGGAAGGCAGCAAATTAGGGAAGGCTCCTACTAGCACAATCATCAACACCGCCAATCCAAAAATAACCACAGATGTTTTGGCGCCAGGCAATAAGGGCGCCCTTTCTGTAGAGGTATCCGAGTCTATACTTTGTGCAAATTCCGGATCTTTCATTTTTTCTAGGAAGACAGGATCTTTATCCAGGTCTTTCCCCTTCTTCCAACACACAGCTACGCCTGCGAGGATGCCTACTAATGCCGCCGGGATACTCACCATGACCACCTTTGGTAAGGTAACGGCACCACCGAGAATCCCTACCAACGCCGCTGTGGCAGCAGAGATAGGACTAGCGGTAACCGCCAGGTGAGAAGCAATCACCGAGATACTGAGGGCTCTTTCTGGGCGTATTCTTTTTTTGGTAGACACTTCTGCAATGATCGGCAGCAGTGAATAAGTGATATGGGCAGTACCTGCAAATACAGAAAATACGAAAGTGGTGAGCGGCCCAATCAGCACTATTAAGGAAGGTTTACTTCGCAATACTTTCTCTGCGAGGCGCACGAGGAAATCCATGCCCCCAGCCGCTTGTAAAGTGGCGGCGGTGGTCACTACGGATAAGATAATCAGCATCACATCAATCGGTGGATCCGCTGGTTGCATGCGGAAAACAAAAACGAAAATTAATAGGGCCACCATACCCATCACACCCAAACCAATGCCCTTCATACGCGCACCAATCAAAATAGCCACCAACAGGATAGCAAACTGAATCCAGATCATAACTGTCAAGTATATACGGTAAAATTAGATACGGAACGACGGACTAGTATTCAAAGAAATAATCCTGTATCTGCGCGGAATTCGAAGTTTTCAACAGGGCCAACTGCAGCAATACGCGCGCTTTTTCAGGGTTCAGGTCATCAGACACAATAGTGCCCAGCGCTTTATCGTCTGTTTCACCATTCAGCGTAACACGGCCACTCACCGCTCTGGAAGCTCTTACCACTACGATTCCTTTGGCAGTAGCCTCTTTCACCTTCTTCTCTACAGTAGGATAAATATTACCATTTCCTACGCCTGCAATGATAATGCCCTTGGTGCCATTATTTATCAGGCAATCCATTAACGTGGGATCAGGATTGGAATATCCATATAGGATATCCACCTTCGGTAATTCATTGACATGCATTACATCAAACACAGATTGCGTGGTATGTTTACGCAACGCGGAATGATACCAGGATACTTTTCCGTCATAAATATAACCTAAAGGACCGGTATTGGGGGCTTTAAAAGTAGCGGTGCTGGTAGTGCTCATTTTGGTCACTTCCCTACCGGAGTAAATTTCTTCATTCATGGCTACGAGCACACCTCTACCAACAGCAGATTTATTGGAAGCTATTACAACAGCATCATAGAGATTTTTGGGACCATCGGCGGAAATGGCGGTGGCAGAGCGCATCGCGCCTACCATTACCACTGGCTTATTGGATTTAACGGTGAGGTCCAAGAAAAATGCCGTTTCTCCCTGTGTATCGGTACCATGCGTGATAACGATACCATCTACATCGCCCCGCTCCAACAACTGATTGACCCGCTTGGCCAACTTCAGCCATACACTGTCGGTCATCGCTTGACTACCCACGGAAGCTACCTGCTCTCCTTCCAGGTTAGCCACTTTCCTGGCTTCCGGAACTGCATTCAGTAAATCTTCAATAGGCAACTTTCCGGCTGTATAACCGGCGCTGACACTGGATGTGCCGGCGCCGGCAATAGTACCTCCGGTAGCTAAAATTACAATATTTGGCAAGTTCTTATTACGTGCGGGTGTTGTAGCGGTAGCCGTCGTCTGCGTTGTTTCTGCCCGTTGTTTCCTTTTCTTTTGTGCCTGCAATGCTAATGGCTGCAACTGCACCGCAGTGCAGACTAACAGTAAGCCATAAACGAAAATAGAAGAACGTAACATACTTAAACGGGGTTTGGTTATTTGATAAATTGAGGCCTGATCAGGTTATCGAAAGTGAATATCTCATCCCATTTTTCTTGGGAGATATATTGTTTCTCTTTCACCGCAATATCATGAACGGATTTACCTGTTTCCAGGGCCTCACGGGCAATACCAGCGGATTTTTCATAACCGATAACCGGGTTCAGTTGCGTAACAATACCAATACTGTTCATCACCATCTGACGGGTATGTTCTGCATTGGCAGTAATACCTACCACGCATTTTTCCCTCAGCGTACGACATGCATTGGACATATAAGAGATAGAAGTAAACAGTGCGAAAGACAGTACCGGTTCCATCACGTTCAACTGCAACTGTCCTGCTTCTGCAGCCAGCGTAACTGTAAGGTCAGCGCCAATTACATAATAAGCAGTTTGGTTCACTACTTCTGGAATCACCGGATTTACCTTACCTGGCATGATAGAAGATCCAGGCTGCATAGGGGGCAGATTGATTTCATTGAAACCTGTACGCGGACCAGAAGATAATAATCTTAAGTCGTTACAGATTTTGGATACTTTAACGGCAGTACGTTTCAGCACACCGGATAATTGTACATAAGCGCCGGCATCGTAGGTAGCCTCGATCAAATCCGCTGCCAGAGAGAGATCCAAGCCAGTTACTTCACGCAGGTATTTTGTTACCAGGTCAGAATAACCTTTAGGTGCATTCACGCCTGTACCAATGGCTGTAGCGCCCATGTTGATTTCAGAAATCAAACGCTTACTGTCTTCTACCCTTGGTGATTCCTCTCCGAGGTTAGTAGCAAAAGCTTTGAATTCATCGCCCAAGCTCATAGGAACAGCATCCTGCAGTTGGGTACGTCCCATTTTCAACACGTTACGGAACTCCTCGCCTTTGGAGGCAAACGCGTCTGCCAATAATGCTAATTCTTCTTTATAACCAGTCAGTTTATTCATCAACGCAATACGAAATGCCGTAGGATATGCGTCGTTAGTGGATTGTGAGCAGTTTACATGGTTGTTGGGATGGCAGAACTGATACTCTCCTTTCTTATGTCCCATCATTTCCAATGCCACATTGGCGATCACCTCGTTGGCATTCATGTTCACGGAAGTACCCGCGCCACCTTGAATCAGGTCGCTCAGAAACTGATCATTGAACTCCCCGCTGATAACACGGTCGCTCGCCTTAATAATATATTCAGCAATATTTTTGTCCAGTACACCCAAGTCGCGATTGGCCATGGCTGCAGCTTTCTTTACATACCCCAGCGACTGTACGAATAAAGGTTCCACCTTCAAGGGAATACCAGTGATATGAAAGTTTTCAAGGGCTCTCATGGTTTGGATACCATAGTAAACATCCTGCGGGATTTCCATTTCACCAAGGAAATCATGTTCGATTCTCTTTGACATATCGTTTAAAGATTTAAAACAGGAAGGTAAATGCTTTTACAACAATACAATGGAAGAAATTGTTTGAGAGATCTGAACGAAACAGCGATTATTTAATTTATCTTCAACGAACAAACCCGATATTTTTAGTAGAATTCTATGCTATACCGTATTTCCGTTATATGTTTTCTGATTTTTGCTTTCACCGCAAAACAGTCAAGCGCCCAACATCTACGCCCTTATTTCAATGCTGCCGAATATGAGCAGATGCTGGCCATTATTGACCGCTCTGGCGATTCTCCATGGCCAAAAGCGATTACGCCTTATCCGGAAAACTGTAGGATGGTATATCGCTCTCCAGAAGTGGGAATGAAGAACAGATGGGATCTGTGGCTCCGCAATGATGATGTAGCCATTGTACACATTCGCGGTACTAACGGTACTACTGAATCCTGGATGGAAAACTTTTATGCCGGTATGATCCCCGCCACTGGGCATTTTCAACTGAACGACAGTATCCGTTTTGATTATAAACTTTCCGCAGACCCACAGGCGTATGTCCACGCAGGATGGATGATCGGATTGGCATCATTAGGCCCTGATATTGCGGAGAAGATAAAAGACTACTATCGGAAAGGGATACACGAATTCATTATCATGGGACATAGCCAAGGTGGCGTGATCGCATTTCTGGTGCGCTCTTACCTCGCTTACAGGGAGGATATTCCAAAAGATATTGTCTTCAAAACGATTAGCAGTGGCGCACCGAAGCCTGGCAATCTCAACTATGCATACGACTACGATTATATTACCCGCAATGGCTGGGGATTAAGGGTGGTGAATGCGAGAGACTGGGTACCAGAAACACCTTTCTCGGTACAGACCACCCGCGATTTCACTGCAGTGAATCCGTTTGTGAATATTAAGTCGGCCTTAAGAGAACAGAAATGGGCCGCCAGGATGGCGTTGAGTTACATGTACGGTCGCCTCGATAGGCCAGGGAAGCGCACCAGCAGGCGTATGCAACGGGTGTTGGGGAAGATGCTATCCAAAAGAGTCGGAAAAGTAATACCAGGATACCAGCCGCCAACCTTTGTGCAGAGCCACAATTATGCGACTGCCGGTATCCCGGTAATATTATATCCGGTGAACGGATATGATGAAAAAATTCCTTTCGATGGGAAAAATATATTCACACATCATATGATGAAACCTTATCTGTGGCTCACGCAACAGATATACTGCAATACAGTAAATCCTTAATCGCTGCTACCGCCTTTCTCTCCTACAAACCAATGTTCCTTATCACGGAATAATACATTGAACGTAGTCAGGGAACCATAGATACGCGTGATATATTGCTGGAGATTGATTTTATCTTCATCAGACAACACTTTGTGGCTGTTGATATTTTGTTCCAATACACGCAGGCGATCCCGCAACATCACGATTTTGTGAAAGAAGGTATCAATAGGCAGCTCTTTGGCTTTCAGGGAGCTGTCGCCTGGCTGTAAGACCAGCGTACCATTTTTCCATCTGTCGCCCAACGGTACTACTTCCGAGGTTCCTCCCCAAAGGCGTAGGATTTTCAATAGCGACATTTCCACTTCTGATAAGGTTTCCACTTCGGTGGTTACATTTTCCGCTACCAGCGCTTCAAACAGCGGATCTGTTTTATCAATCAGTTTAATCCCATGATCCATGAAGGTAACCTGATATTGGGCGTATCTGAGGCCAATGATGACGCCGGGTCCATAGTGTGCATGCTGTACTCTGCTGCCGATTCCCAGGGTTAGTTCTTCCATGAGTTAGTTTTTTGTCAAACATAAAAAAGTTTTGCGGCTCAAATCAAAATAAAAAAATAACCCCGGCGTAGGCCGGGGTTATCATAAAAAAAGTTTTGCACGCAATTACTCTTTTACCTTATTCAGGAAGTAAGATAATTTGAACAAGAGTTCATCTGACAGGCCAGCACGGAGTTTGGCCTCATCATCTGTGATACCTAAACGGCGTAAACGCTGATAGTACACATAGGAACCGCCAATGAGCTCCAAACATTCCTGGATTTTGTGTTTCACTTCTTCTTCCTTCGCACGTTTTTCAAATTCTTTCTTGGTGAGGATCTTATCTACAAAGTAGAAATTATCTTTATCCTCTACCCACTTATTTCCTTCTCTGTGCTGAGGTTTATAGACTTCCAGGTAACAGTTGTCCAGTTTAAGTACGGTACCAAATTCCGCTTTAATATCGATGACCATTGGTTTTTCCGGTGTCGGATTTGCCAATCGTTTCTTGATATGATTGCTGATTTCTACGCCCAGGTCTTCACTACTCATGAGGATCTGATTCAATTCAGAGAACTCCAGACTAATAGTGATACGATTATAGTTGCGGCCATTTTTGATCTTACCAAAGAGACTGGGAGATGTATTTTCATCGAAAATGATATCTTCCACCTGTACTTTGGTGATGGTACGATAATTAGGTTTATACCCTTCTTCTACCGGCGTAGGTCTTTTATTGACCAGTCTGCTGGTTTCCTGGCGACGGCTGTGTTGAATATAATCATCTACAAATCGGAGTCCGTGTTTCTTCATCCGGGCATACAGTTCATTGCTGGTATAATTATTCATTTTGCTGAGCAGGCTCAGGTCGTTCCAGCCATCGAAATGCTGCATTTGCTTCAGTTCATCCAAAATATCAGTAGCAGGAATATTGCGGCGATAAAATAATTCACCTATGAGGAAGATGGCATATTCATGCGCCGGGTAGCCTAATTCCGGGAGAACATCATAAGGACTTCTTTTTTGTTCACGAGCGCCCTCCAGGAGATCAATGTCCGACACAACGGGGGACAAGAGGTATTTCCTGGCAGCAGATCTCAGCTTACGACTAACATAATCCAGCAACTGCTCGTTCACCGGGCTGTGGTGTACGAAGTCGTGCAGAATCTGCACAAATCGCCGGGATGTAGGCAATCCGAACTGCGACAGAATATCATTTTCCATATCCTGCACGTCGTCATTACTGTCCACCTCGTTTCCAGGTTTAACCTTACGGTCCAACTGCTGATAACGCTGATAGTACTCCTGTAGTTTCAGTTTAAGCTGATCCATAATATATATATAATTAAAAATTAAACGTCTCGGTTAACTGCTGCGCACAAACGATTACGCAGGGGTATTCTGCATACCTACTTAGAAATCAACTAATTGATTTTCAGTAGTTTATAATAAACGGGAATGAAATGGGAAAGTTCGCAAAGATACACAGAAAATTACGATTTTTGAACTGGAAAATGATAGAGAAAACGTTTGAAATCGTCAATATTTTAGCGAGCTGAAAACATCTTCTTGGAAGACAATCCAAATCTGATTTTATTTTAATTCGTAAGTCTTTGAAAAAAAATTTTAACATCTATTTGGAATTTCAGATTACTTTCTCTTATCTTTGCACTCCCAACAACGGAAATAGGCACTCACATAAGGTGAAAAGCCCCGTCGGAAAGGATAAATGGTGGTTGTAGCTCAGTTGGTTAGAGCATCAGATTGTGGTTCTGAGGGTCGAGGGTTCGAAACCCTTCAATCACCCCACTTATTAAAACGGTGGATGTAGCTCAGTTGGTTAGAGCATCAGATTGTGGTTCTGAGGGTCGAGGGTTCGAAACCCTTCATTCACCCCCACACTTAAAAAGGCTTCCTCTTGGAAGCCTTTTTCTTTTATATCTTTACCACTCTACTTAAACAGACAGTCGCTTCATGTTATATACTTTACCATTCATCGCTGCCATCGCCGGTTGGTTGATTAATACAGTAGCCGTTCAAATCCTGCTCCGCCAATTGCCCAAACGCAGAGAACAACTTGCCACAGAACTTGGCACCCTCGCAGGTAAACAATTCTCCTTCGCCCTCATCCGCCAGAAACTCACCGACCCAGAAAAAATTAAAAATATTATCCCTGTTGTAGAAGAACACCTGGACGGCTTTCTCCGCGAGCGTCTCCCGAAAGCAATGCCCGTACTCTCCATGTTCATCGGCGACAGCACCGTTAACCAGATTAAATCTCACCTGGTAACAGAACTGGATGCCCTCTTCCCGAAAATGATCGGACAATACCTCGATAACGTGGAAAATGACATGAACCTGGAAAAAATTGTGAGCGATAAAATCCGCCATACAACGGATGAACAAATGTCCAACGCCGTACAAAAATTCCTGGGTAAAGAACTGAAAGCCTTCAAATTATTGGGCGCTATTTCCGGCGCTGTGATAGGCATCATCTGCCTGATCATTGCAATGATAGCGGCTTAATTCCGATGGCTTCGTGTCTCCCTAAATCATACCTGCGGCAACCACGCCGCAGGAAGAACCATTGTTGTATGTTAACTGCTGTTAACCGCCTCCCATTGTTAACTACTGTTAAGACCTTCTGACTCCGCTTTTCCCCGATTTCCCCTTAAAAATTCCGTTCATCACAATATGCTGCCATTCATAATGCAGGCCAGGTATTTTTGTTTTACCCGGAAATAAACTGGATTTAAATACGCTTAGGATGAGAAAATGCTATGCAATTGTTGCTGGTATCATGTTGTGGCAAGTGAATACATACGCACAGGCACCCAATGCCGGTAAGTCTACTCCTCCCCAACAACAAGGCCAAGGACGCCCCCAGGGACAAAGACCCAATATGCCGCAAATAGGCCATGTCTATGGAAAACTCTTGGACGCGAAAACGAATAAACCCGTAGAATATGCGTCCGTGGCTTTACTCAGACAAAAAGACTCTTCTGTTGTTACGGGTATGCTCACCAAACCCAATGGTGAATTCAGCCTGGAAAACCTGCCATTCGGCCAATTCCTCATCAGAGTGAACTTTATGGGATATGTCACCCAAGTGAAAAAAGTGACCATCACCGGCCAGAATACAGACCAAGACCTCGGTAATATTAAACTCGAACCCAATGTAAAAATGCTGAACAGCGTGGAAGTCACCGGACAAAAAAGTGCCTTCCAAATGGGTATCGATAAAAAAGTATTTAACGTAGACCGCAACCTTACCAGCGTAGGCGGTACCGCGCAGGATGTACTCAAAAGCGTACCTTCTGTCAACGTAGACCTGGACGGTAATGTAACAGTACGTAACGCCTCCCCAAACATCTTTGTGGATGGTAAACCTTCTACCCTTACCCTCGACCAGATTCCTGCGGATGCTATTGAAAGTATTGAACTCGTCACCAACCCATCTGCAAAATATGATGCAGAAGGGATGAGCGGTATTCTCAATATCGTGCTGAAGAAAAATAAGAAAGCAGGCTTCAATGGCGCTATACAAGCGGGTATTGGGAATAACAACAAATACAATGGCGGTAGCAACATCGCGGTACGCCAAGGTAAAATCAATGTGTTCGCCAACTACAACGTGAACGCCAACCAAACATGGGGCGAAGGAAATACCTACCGCACCAACTTCGGCGGCTCCAAAGGCGATACCAACTACCTAAACCAACATAGCAACAGCTTAAGCAAACCACTGTTCCAGTTTGGTCGTGCGGGCCTTGATTACTACATGGACAACAGGAATACCATCTCCTTCACTCAAAGCGTTGGTGGCGGCGATTTCAAAACCCATGAAGATCTCCTCAGTACTTTCTCTGATGTACACAAACAGGTGACGAGCAAAAACGATCGCCAAAACGATAGCAAAATGAGCTTCCGTAACTATACGTCTGCCCTCAACTATCGTCACACGTTTGCCAAACAAAACCAGGAATTAACCGCAGACCTGAACTTCAACAGAAGTAATAATAGTCGCAATGGCGATTATATCACCCAGGCGCTGGATCCCGCTTCCAATCCACTCGGACAATCTGTAAGACAAAATAATACCACAGACGGTCGAACCACTTTCATCACCATGCAATCCGATTACACCAATCCAATTGGTAAGAACGGTAAGCTGGAACTGGGCGTGAAAGCCACGATGAGAGATTATAGCAGCAGATACGATGTGTTTAATCAGGATACCCTTACCGGTTCCTTCCCACATATTGATTCTCTCTCTACTGACTACAGTTATAAAGAAAGAATCTATGCAGGATATGCCAATTTTGCCAATACCATCGGCAATTTCGGCTACCAGGCTGGTTTACGCGTAGAACAATATATCTACAGCGGAGAAAACCAGGGTGTTATTTATAAGCCAACCAAAGCAACTCCTGGCTTCTTCCCAAGTGTGTTCCTTTCTCAGAAATTAAAGAAAGACCAGGAACTGCAATTGAATTATTCCAGGAGAGTAAATCGTCCGAACTTCTTCCAATTGATACCTTACCGCGATTATAGCGATCCGCAAAACCAACGGGAAGGTAATCCAAACCTGAAGCCGGAATACACCAACAGCCTGGAGTTTTCCTACGTGAAGAACTGGAAGAACAGCAATTTCTTAGGAAGCATTTACTTCCGCAATACCAATAACTTGATTACTACTATCAGCACGCCTATCGGCAAGGATACCCTGCTGACGCAGTATACCAACGCCAACAGAAGCAATTCCTATGGCGCAGAGCTGACCATGAAAAATCAGATTATTCGCGGCTGGGATGTTACTACCAACGTCAACCTGTATCAGACAGATCTACAGGTAAACGACGGTCAACATACCTTTAACAACAGTGGTTTCAGTTGGTTGGGCAAAATTAATTCCGAAACGAAACTGCCTGCCAATTTCACTTTCCAGGTGAATGCGACCTACCAAGCGCCAACTGTGGCACTGCCTAACAGCGGCAATGGTGGTGGAGGTGGAGGCGGCGGCCGTGGCGGCGGAGGCGGTGGTATGATGATGATCCCTTCTTCTGCACAGGGTACCATCAAAGGCTTTAGCACGGTGGATGTAGCGGTGAGAAAAGATTTCCTGAAAAACAAAGCAGCGTCCCTTACGCTCAGTGTTTCAGATATCTTCAACACGCGTCAGTATGAGCTGAACCAAGTGACCTACGCATTCGCACAGGATTACATCCGCAAGCGCGAATCCAGGATCTTCAAGCTGAACTTCAGTTACCGTTTCGGTAAATTCGATTCCAACCTGTTCAAGAAAAAGAAACAACGCCCTGATAGCAACGATAACCAAATGGATATGGGTTACTAATATCATTAAAGAGGATGGATGCAACCAATAGCCGGCAACCCGCTTCTATAGCGGAACGCCGGCTATCATTTTTTGATTGCCGCTCATCACATACAAACACTATTTAACGATACGCCTATTAGTTTTACGCCATCAAACCAATATTACAAGAGCTAGTATAAGTACCCTTGCATGCGAAAAAAACTGTCCCTGTTGATTGCTACTTTATGTATGCTGTGTAACGCTCATGCACAAACGCAGCCACACACGCCACCGAAAGTGAACGGGAAAGTGGTAGACCTGTCTACTACCAAACCCGTGGAAATGGCTTCGGTAGTGGTACTCAACAGTTCCGATTCATCCGTCGTCACCGGCATGTATACCAATGCCAGTGGCAATTTCAGTTTCACTAATATTAATCCTGGCATCTATGTATTGCGTGTCACTTTCATGGGATACGATAAACTGGAGAAGGCCATTAAAGTAGTGGAAGGCAAGGGCGCCTTCGTTGGAACCTTGCACCTGCACCGCTCTGGCAAGGAATTAAGTACAGTGGAAGTGAAAGCAGAAAAGCCTTCCTTCTCCATGCAGATAGACCGGCAGGTATTTGATGCCGGCGATATGATCAATGCGGAAGGTGGCACTGGTACGGATATCCTGAAAAATATCCCTAGCGTGGATGTAGATATTGATGATAACGTGACGCTTCGCGGTAAGAGTGTTACGATTTATGTAGACGGCAAACCCTCGCCCTTCGGTGATGCAAAAACAGCACTGCAGATGATTCCAGCGGAAAGCATCGACCGCGTGGAAGTGATTAATAACCCTTCTGCCAAGTTTGAAGCACAAGGTGGCGGCGGTATTATCAATATCGTGTTGAAAAAAGATAAGGCCATCGGTTACAACGTGATGTTCAATGTTGGCGCGGCTTCCAGAGGTCAGGTAAATGGAAGCGCCAATGCGAGTCTCCGCATGAGACGCTTCAATTTCTTCGGTAATTATAACGGTAGATATGAAGACCTCAACGGCAGTGGCTTCAGCAATCGGGAAAACCTCATTGCCGATACCAGTAAAACCAGGTATTTCACCCAACGCAGCGAGAATAATAACCGTAACGGCAACAATGGCGGTCGCTTCGGATTCGATTACTACTTAGATGATCACAATACCATTACCATCGCTCAGGGCCTGAATTATAGCTTCGGCGGTACGGACGAAAACATCAATCTCAACAACCTGGATGAGAAATACAATCCTTTATCCAGCGGCATCCGGACTAATAACAGCCGCTATAACAACAATAATAACAATACCAGCCTGAGTTACAAACGGACTTACAAAAAGCCCAACCAGGAACTGACGGCATATGTTAGCTATAGTGATAACGGCAGTACTGGCAACAGCCAGTATCTGAGTAGTTATTTTTACCATAATGTAGACACGGCCTATCGTACCGGCAACCAGCAGAATACAAGTAGCAATGGGAATAAGTTCTGGAACCTGCAATCCGACTACACCTCTCCAATTGGTAAAAAAGGAAAGCTGGAAACTGGTGTGAAAGCGACGATGCGGAGTATAGAGAATGATTATATAGCGATGTTGTATAATAGAGACAGCCTGGCCTTTATCCAGAGTATGTCGCTCAGCAATAAGTATAATTACGAGGAAGACATCTACGCAGGTTATTTCAACTTTGCCAATGCATTGGGTAATCTTGGTTACCAAGTAGGCGCGAGGGCAGAGCAATCGTATCTCCGTGGCTATTCCTTTACAAAAAGCTCCCGTGTAAATCGGTCTTTCTTTAACATATTTCCGAGCGTATTCCTGAAGTATAATCTGCCTAAGAACCAGAATCAGAACTTGGTGTTTAACTATTCTACCAGGATAGACCGACCAAACTTCGATCAGTTGCTGCCTTACATCAACAACTCCGATCCGCAGAATATCCGCACTGGTAACCCAGATCTGCGTTCCGCGTTAACGCATAAGTTCGAAATGAACTATTCTGCCTGGTATCCAAAAACGAATAATTACCTGAGCACAGGTATTTATTTTGCGCAGACGAATGATAATATTGACCGCATCAGTACCCTTGATACGATCAGTGGCGTGACTACTACTCGCCCAATGAACCTGGCCACCAGTCAGAATATGGGCGCTAATTTCTCTTATAGTTGGAAGATCGTTAAATGGTGGAAATTCAATTCCAATCTGAACCTGGAGTATAATAAGATTGAAAGTGTGACCATTCACAACGAGAACTTCACTTATGGATTGAGTGGCAACATGCAGTTCCGTTTGCCAGAGCGTTTCAATATAGAACTCAGCGGACATTATCGTTCACCACGTATACAGCCGCAGGGAACCTTTAAAGCCATGAACGGTATTGACCTGGGCGTAAGAAAGGAATTCCTGAAGAACAACAGGCTGGTGGTAGCAGTGAATGTCTCCGATCTGTTGAATACCCAACAGTACAATAGTCACTATGTGACGCCTACTTTCATACAGGACTATGACCGCAAACGTGCTACCCGCTTCATCCGCCTAAATGTCCGTTACCGTTTTGGCAAAATGGACCCGAACCTTTTCAAGAAGAAAAAGCGCCAGGACGACGAAGAGGAAAAGCCGCAAGAGGAAGCACCAAAGCCTAATGCAGAAAAAGGCCGATTATAAAACTACTGCCTGCCGGCATCTGCAATATGTTGGCAGGCTTTATCTTTTGCCGGAGAGCATAGGTACGAAAGTGAAGTTATCGAACAGCTCCTGATCGAAATCAGTATCGTTGATTTTGGTAATCCGCAGCATACGTTGTACGTCTTGGCCGCCAACAGGGATCACCATTTTACCGCCAACTTTCAACTGCTGCAGTAATTTTTCCGGGATGGCCGGAGCGGCAGCAGTAACAAGGATTTTATCGAAAGGAGCATAAGAAGGCAGGCCTTCATAGCCATCGCCATAGAAACAGCGAAGATTGGGATATTTTGACTTGAACTGGAATTGCTTTACATGATCGAAAAGCCTTTTCTGCCGTTCAATAGTAAACACATTCGCTTTGAGTTCGGCGAGCACACAGGCCTGATAGGCACTTCCTGTACCTATTTCAAGGACTTTTTCGTAAGGCTTGATTTCCAGCAGTTGGGTCTGGTAAGCTACCGTGTATGGCTGGGAAATCGTTTGTCCCTCACCGATAGGAAAGGCACGGTCTTCATAGGCAATACCTTCAAAAGCCGTATCAAGGAAGAAATGCCTCGGGATATTGCCGATAGCCGCCAGGACATTCTCATCTGTAATTCCCTTCTGACGGATACTATCAACTAATTGTCTGCGTAGTCCTTTTTGTTTGTAAGTATCTTCATACCGCCTCATAATCACAAATTTAACCAATACCTGGGATTTTCAATGAAATCCCGAATTGGAATTTCACACATTGGTTTTTTTATTTTTACTTTACACTCCATTTGGACCTCCCAGTCCATAAAAAAACTGATGACCATGGATATCAATATTCAAAACAAAGTAGCCCAATGGCTCAACGGTAACTACGATGCGGAAACCGTTGCCACCATTAAGAAAATGGAGGCTGAAAACCCTGATGACCTAACAGAAGCTTTTTACCGTAACCTCGAATTCGGGACTGGTGGCCTTCGTGGCATTATGGGCGTTGGTACCAACCGGATGAATAAATATACCGTTGGTATGGCTACCCAAGGGTTTGCCAACTACCTGAAACAGAGCTTTGAAGGAGAGATTAAGGTAGCACTGGCGCACGACAGTCGCAACAATTCCCGTTTCTTTGCAGAAACCGCTGCCAACGTTTTCGCTGCCAATGGCATCAAAGTATACCTGTTTGAAAGCCTCCGCCCTACACCGGAACTGTCTTTCACCATCCGTCACCTGCACTGCCAAGGCGGTGTAGTATGTACTGCTTCCCATAACCCAAGGGAGTACAACGGTTACAAAGCTTACTGGAATGATGGCGCCCAACTGGTACCTCCTCACGATAAAAACGTTATCCGCGAAGTAGAGAAAATCACTTCTCCGGCTGAAGTAAAGTGGACCGGCGGCGAAGCCAATATTACCATCATCGGTAAAGACATTGACGAGGCTTACCTCCAGGAACTCCAGGCCCTGAGCATCAACCCGGAAATCTGCAAACAACAGCACGACCTGAAAATCGTTTATACGCCTATTCACGGTACTGGTATTACCATGGTACCGGAAATCCTCAAACGTTACGGCTTTACCAACGTAAACATTGTAGAAGAACAAGCCACTCCAGATGGCAACTTCCCTACTGTGGTATATCCTAACCCAGAAGAAGCAGAAGCGATGAGTCTTGGCCTGAAAAAAGCCGAGGCAATAGATGCGGATATCCTCCTCGGTACAGACCCTGACGCTGACCGTGTAGGCATTGCCGTTAAAGATCTCCATGGCAAATGGATCCTGCTCAATGGTAACCAAACCGCAGCGCTCCTCTTCAACTATATCATCGAAGGCCGTAAAGAAAAAGGCCTCGCCAGACCAGAAGATTTCGTCTGCAAAACAGTCGTAACCTCCGATCTGATCGATGTATTTGCTGCACAGAATAATATTAATTGCTATAACGTACTTACCGGCTTCAAATGGATCGCAGAACTGATCCGCAATAAAGAACCTAAAGAAAAATTCATCTGTGGTGGTGAGGAATCTTATGGTACTATGATTGGCGACAGGGTGCGGGACAAGGACGCCGTGTCTGCGGTAGCAATGATCTGCGAAATGGCGGCAGTAGCACGTAGCAAGGGCAAAACCCTCTTCGAACAACTGCTCAGCATTTATATTAAATACGGCTATTACCTGGAATCACTGATCTCTATCACTAAAAAAGGAATGAGAGGTGCCGACGAAATTGCTGAAATGATGCGCGGCTACAGGGAAAACCCTCCTACTGCTATCAATGGCTCTCCAGTGGTAATGATGTACGATTACCAACTGAAACAAATCAAGGATATCAAAACAGGCGAAATCAAACCGATCGACCTGCCTAAATCCAATGTATTGCAGTTTGTACTGGCCGACGGTAGCAAAATTTCTGCCCGTCCTTCCGGTACGGAACCTAAAATTAAATTCTATTTCAGCGTAAATACAACCCTGCAAAGTGTTGCTGATTACGACGCCGTAACCGCTGAACTGGAAGCAAAAATAAATGGCATTATTTCGGACATGCATCTGAAATAAGCAAAAACACCTTTAGAACCGCAGTCCGCATGGGCTGCGGTTTTTCAATGCAGCATGAAACGTATCCTGTGCATATTACCTATCCTCTTCTTGCTGCATTTTAGCTACGCTCAGCAAAAAGTTTCCTTTACTACCATTCCCGATACTACCATTCCAAGACGAGTGGCCATTCTTAGCGGCGCTACTGCTGCAATGTATGGTACTAGTCTCATCGCCCTCAATGCTGCCTGGTATAAAGACTATCCCAGAAGTAATTTCCATTTCTTCAATGATATGAACGAGTGGAACCAGATGGACAAAATGGGGCATATTTTCAGTGCTTATTTCATTGGGAAATATAGCCGCGAAATGTGGCGCTGGTCTGGACTTCCAAGAAAAAAACAAATATGGATCGGCGGATTGAGTGGCCTCGCCTATCAGTCTGTAATAGAAATACTAGATGGCTATTCCAGTGAATGGGGCTTCTCCTGGGGAGATATGGGCGCCAATACTATTGGCTCCGCCATGCTGATCAGTCAAGAATTGGCTTGGAATGAACAACGTATCCAGATTAAATTCAGTGCCCATCCCGGCAGATATGATGATCCGGTATTAAAAGATAAAACCAACCAGTTATTTGGTACACGTTTCCTGGAAAGAATCCTGAAGGATTATAACGCCCAAACCTACTGGCTATCTGTCAACCTACGTTCTTTTGCACCTAATAGTAACCTCCCGCGCTGGCTGAATATTTCTGTAGGCTATGGCGCTGAGCATATGTATGGCGGTACGGTCAACTGGTGGGATGATACCAATGGTAAACATTATGACTACACGCATATGGGCCGTATCCGGCAGTTCTATATTTCACCAGATGTGGATTTCACCAGGATTCGTACGAAAAAGAAAGGGGTAAAAGTGATGTTCCAAGTATTGAACATGCTGAAATTCCCAGCACCTACGCTGGAATTAGACAGCAAAGGCCGATTGTTCCTGCATCCCATTTACTTCTAGAAAAAGGGGGCAATAAAAAATCCGGTCACTAGAGATGACCGGATCATTATGCATAGAATTACTTGATTATTATTTTAAGTAGGCAGACACGATTTCACTACCTTCCGTTTCCACTATTACATTTTCTTGGAGGGTAGTTGCCAGCGAGAAACCCACAAAATCTACCGACAGCGGGAATGATTTATGTTTTCTGTCTACCAGTACCGCCGTCTGAATTTTCAGCGGGAGGTACGCCAGCAAAGGTTTGAGGGCATACAGCATGGTACGTCCGGAGTTCGCCACATCATCGATTACCACTACCACCTTGCCATTGAAGTCCACCTGCTCTGAAACAGTAACTTCACTTGGTTGTTGTTTATCCAATCGCAGTTCAATGATACGAGGTTTCAGCGGAGAGATCTGTTGCAGTATATCCGCAATTTTACGGGCAATATTCAGCCCTCTTTCCCAGATACCTGCCAGGATGATTTCTTCGCCATCGCTGTTATGTTCATATATTTCATAAGCGATGCGCTCTAATTTCTTTTGTATGATATCCTGTGTAAGAATTACATTCCTTTCCATACATCAAAAATAGTGAAAATACCCATCTGCGTTCTACGAACGAAAAAAAACATAAATTAGGGAGTCAAATCTGAAATAATGCGAATTGTACAAGAGTTGTTATTTGTAATTGCCTTTGGGATAGCCGTTTACCTGTTCTCCCTACAGGTGCGCCAGATCAGGAAAAACATACTGCTGGGGCGGGATACGGATCTTTCGGACCAGCCGAATCAACGTTGGAAAAACGTGCTATTACTGGCTTTCGGTCAGAAGAAAATGTTCCGTAACCCCTTGGTAGCGGTGCTGCACTTCTTCGTGTATGCGGGCTTCATCATTATTAACCTGGAAATCCTGGAGATCATCCTGGATGGTATTTTGGGACAGCATCGTTTATTCGTTAACGTATTAGGAAGCCTCTACCCTGTACTGATAGGACTTTTCGAGATCCTGGCTGTTCTGGTAATCCTGGGTTGTGCTATTTTCCTGATCCGCAGGAATATTATCAAACTGAAACGATTCGCCAGCCATGATCTGGACGGATGGCCACGGTCCGACGCCAATTATATCCTTATTACCGAAATCGTATTAATGTGCTTGTTTCTCACCATGAATGCGGCAGATCAAAACCTGCAAGCGCGCGGTGTAGAGCACTATATTCCTACTGGCGCTTTCTGGATTAGCAATAATTTCGCCTCCGTATTCCACGGCATGTCTGATAGCACCGTTATCGGTATCGAGCGTGGCTGCTGGTGGATGCATATTCTCGGCGTACTGGCTTTCCTCAACTATCTCCCCTATTCCAAACACTTGCATATTATCCTGGCATTTCCCAATGCCTATTATGCCAACCTGGAACCAAAGGGCGAAATGGAAAATATGCCTGCCATCCAGCATGAAGTAAAAACGATGCTCCAACCGGAACTGGCTTCCGAAGCACCTGCTTCCGATGTTATTCCGAAATTCGGCGCCAAGGATGTACAGGATCTTACCTGGAAAAACTTACTAGATGCGTATAGCTGTACCGAGTGCGGTAGGTGCTCTGCTGCATGTCCAGCTAACCAGACCGGGAAGCTGTTGTCTCCCCGTAAAATCATGATGGACACCCGCGACCGTGTAGCCGAAGTAGGTCAGAATATCAAAGCCAATGGTAGTTTCCAAGATGATGGCAAAACCTTATTGCGTAACTATATCACGGAAGAAGAACTGCGCGCCTGCACTACCTGCAACGCCTGTGTGGAAGAATGCCCGGTAAGTATCAGTCCTCTTGATATCATTCTCCAACTGCGCCGTTACCTCGTAATGGAAGAATCCAGCGCACCGGCAGAATGGACCGGCATGTTCAGCAACATCGAGAATAACATGGCGCCATGGAAATTCGGTCCAGACGACCGTGAGCAATGGATCCAAGAAATGAATAGTTAATTTTAAAAATCTCCCGATGCATATAAAGACAATGGCAGAATATGCCGCGAATAGTGAAACGCCGGAAGTATTATTCTGGGTGGGATGTGCAAGCAGCTTCGATCAGCGTACACAAAAGATAACCAAGGCATTTGCCACTATCCTGGATAAGGTAGGGGTAAAATTTGCCGTACTGGGAAGAGAAGAAAGCTGCACCGGCGATCCTGCACGCCGCGCTGGTAACGAGTTCATCTTCCAGATGATGGCCCAAAGCAATATCCAGGTATTGAATATGTATGAAGTGAAGAAGATCGTTACGACCTGTCCTCACTGCTTCAACACCATAAAAAATGAATACCCTGCCCTGGGTGGTAATTATGAAGTGATTCACCATACCACCTATCTCCAACAGTTGATAGACCAGGGGAAGATCCGACTGAAAGAAGGCGGCAACTTCAAGGGTAAGAAAATCACCTATCATGATTCTTGTTACCTGGGCAGGGCGAATAATATCTATGAAGCGCCCCGTAAAGTCTTGGAAATACTGGATGCCGAGTTAATAGAGATGAAACGCTGTCGCAGTAAAGGTCTTTGCTGTGGAGCCGGTGGAGCGCAGATGTTCAAGGAGGAGGAAAAAGGTACGGACCGTGTCAACTTTGAGCGTGGCCGGGAAGCCGTGGAAACCGGTGCTTCCGTAGTAGCCTCCAACTGTCCTTTCTGTATGACCATGCTCACAGACGGTGTGAAGGAAGCCGGCAAGGAAGATACCGTACAGGTACTGGACCTAGCCGAAATCATTGCCGAAAGCATGAAATAAATCCGAATTACCTAATTTTGTAGTATGGACAAGATAAATTTCCCTGAGGGATTTTCTCCTTCTTCCAGGGTTTGGATATATCAGAGCAATCGACCATTCAACGAACAGGAAGTATTGGAGATCAACGAACAACTGCACCAATTTACGGCGCAATGGAATGCCCATGGCGACCCTATTAAAGGATGGGGTGGCGTGGTGATGAACCATGTAATCATTTTAATGGCAGATGAAACGCAAACGATGGTGAGCGGTTGTAGTACCGACAGCTCCGTACGTATCATCAAGAGCCTGGAAAGACAATACGAGGTAAACCTCTTCGATCGCCTGTTGCTGGGCTTCATCGTAAAAGATAAAGTACAGTTGCTGCCACTGGCCCAGGTGCCTTACGCCCTGGAAAAAGGCTATATCGACGAAAATACCCTGTATTTGAATAATACCGTGCTGAATAAAGCCGACCTGGACACCAAATGGCTCATCCCGCTGAAAGATAGCTGGTTGGCCACTAAATTGGGTGTAAAGGCATAGTTTTCCATGCCATACAAGCTATTTCCTACCCCTTCCGCCTGACGGGAGGGGTTTTCATTTTTAAGCTAGCCAATCAAAATGACATAATGGCATTTTCAACTTTTATTCCTTATTTTTGCCATCCTAAATTTGAGAAAGGAAATGCTGGATCAGAACACCAAAGTGCATGATGAAAGTAGACAGGGGGAAGCCTTCTCACCTGCTGCCAACCATTCCAATACATATAGCAAGAAATTTTATATAGAAAGTTACGGATGTGCGATGAACTTCAACGATAGTGAGATCGTAGCATCCATTCTGAATGACGAAGGATTTGGTGCTACCCGTAACCTAGAGGAAGCGAATCTCATCCTGGTGAATACCTGTTCGATTCGGGAGAAAGCGGAACAAACGGTACGTAAACGCCTGACGGAGTTTAAGAGTGCGAAGAAAGAGCGTCCGGGGTTATTAGTAGGTATCCTAGGATGTATGGCTGAGCGATTGAAAGGTAAACTGCTGGATGAAGAGAAACTGGTAGACCTGGTAGTAGGTCCAGATGCCTATCGCAGTCTGCCTGCCCTCATTGCAGAAGCGGAAGGCGGTCAGAAATCGGTAAATGTGTTGTTGAGTAGAGAGGAAACGTATGGAGATATCAGTCCGGTGAGACTAGATAATAACGGTGTGACAAGTTTTGTATCCATCATGCGTGGGTGCAACAATATGTGTACCTTCTGCGTAGTACCGTTTACCCGTGGCCGTGAGAGGAGTCGGGATGCCTATTCCATTATTCGGGAAGCGCAAGAGCTGTTCGACAATGGTTATCGGGAAGTAACCCTCCTCGGTCAGAACGTGGATTCCTATTACTGGACCAACGATGCCGGAGATGAAACCGTTACATTTGCCCAGTTGCTAGAAAAAGTAGCATTGATCAATCCTTTGCTCCGCGTACGTTTCAGCACCTCCCATCCAAAAGATATCACAGATGAAGTACTCTTCATCATGGCGAAGTACGAAAACATTTGTAATTATATACATCTACCTGTGCAGAGTGGTAGCACCCGTATCTTACAGTTGATGAACCGTACGTATACCCGTGAGTGGTATATCAAAAAAGTAGAGCGTATCCGTGAAATACTGCCGGATTGCGGTCTTTCTACTGATATTATCACTGGTTTCTGCACTGAAACAGAAGAGGATCATCAAGATACCATGGCCATGATGAGATTTGCTCGTTATGACCTGGCATATATGTACTTTTATTCCGAGCGTCCGGGCACCCTGGCAGCACGTCGTTACCAGGATGATATTCCAGAAGATGTGAAGAAAAGAAGATTGGCGGAAGTAGTAGAACTCCACCGCCAGAATTCCTTGGCAGGAATGCAGCGCGAAGTAGGTCGCACCTTTAAAGTATTGGTGGAAGGCACTTCCAAACGCTCATCAGATGAACTTTACGGCAGAAACGATCAGAATAAAGTGATTGTATTCCCGAAAGAAAACTATCAGAAAGGAGATTACGTTATGGTGAAAGTGGAAAGCTGCACTTCTGGAACATTGAGAGGAGTAGCGGTACAGTAAGCACTGTTTCACCGTAATAATTATCATATCACTAAACCGGCTTAACGAAAAATGGATATACAGGCTATCAAAAACAGGTTCGGCATTATCGGCAATAGCCCGGCGCTGAATTACGCGCTGCAGGTGGCTGTACAGGTAGCCAATACCGATCTCACCGTGCTGATAAACGGAGAGAGCGGCGTTGGTAAGGAAGTATTCTCGCAGATCATCCATGCGTTAAGCGCCCGCAAACACAATCCGTTCATCGCGGTAAACTGCGGCGCTATTCCGGAAGGCACTATCGACTCCGAGCTATTCGGACACGAAAAAGGCTCCTTCACCGGTGCAGTAGACAACCGTAAAGGTTATTTTGAAACCGTTAATGGCGGTACTATCTTCTTGGATGAAATCGGGGAAATGCCGCTGGGAACACAAGCGCGACTACTCCGCGTACTGGAAACTGGCGAATATATTCGCGTGGGTTCGTCCAAAGTACAAAAAACAGATGTACGCGTAATTGCCGCTACCAATAGGGATCTCCTCGAACGAACCCAACAAGGGAAGTTCAGAGAAGACCTCTACTACAGGCTCAACACCGTACCTATCCGCGTACCTGCACTACGTGACAGAAAAGAGGATATTCCCCTGCTCTTCCGTAAGTTCTCCGTAGATTTCTCTGAAAAATATAAAACCCCTTCTATTCAACTGGATGATGAAGCTCGCAACGCGCTCGTTAATTATCCATGGAGAGGTAATGTAAGAGAACTGAAAAATATTGCAGAACAGATTTCTGTACTATCTACGGATAAAATGGTCACGGCACATGATCTGAAACGATTCTTGCCAGAACACCTGGAAGTAAACAGACTGCCCATGCTGGCTGCACCTCAGCCACATGGCGGCGATTTCGCCAGTGAAAGGGACATCCTGTACAAACTTTTCTTCGATATGAAGAAAGATGTAACAGAACTGAAAAAGATGTTCTTCGATATTCTGCAAAATCCGACCATTGCACACAATCACGATTTCCATCCAGCAGATACCCATGTATTACACAGCTACCCTGCCACGGCAACAGATATTGCACCGCAGGCGCCCACCATTGGTAATGCACAGCCTATCATTATACAGGATAATAAAATCGATCACCACGAAGAAGTAGAGGAAACACTTTCTATCGCCGACAAAGAGAAGGAACTCATCGTCAAAGCCCTCAAAAAACATAAGGGCAAACGTAAAGATGCCGCTTTGGATCTGGGGATTTCTGAAAGAACCCTGTACAGGAAACTGAAAGAATATAACATCGCAGAATAAAATAATGCATCCATACATGAGGAAATTATTCCCGATACTCCTGACCTTCGGAGTACTCGCCATATTAAGCGGCTGCTCCGTTAAATACTCCGCCACCGGCGCCAGTATCGACCAGGAAGCAAAAACCGTGAATGTTCGTTTTGTGGAGAATAGAGCGCCTATCAACAACCCTACCCTGGGCCAACGTATGACGCAAAAACTCCGTGATAAAATTCAAGGACAAACCAAACTGGTACAAGTTGCGGAAACAGAACCGAGAGCGGATTATGAATTCAGGGCTACCATCACCGGTTACACTTATTCCAATGCCGCTGTAACCAATGTCGATAAATCTTCCAGATCTAGGCTGACAGTGACCGTGAATGTAATATTCCTGAAGCGTGTGGGCGATAAAAAAGGATTCACGCAATCCTTCTCCCGTAGCGCCGACTTCCCCGCTACCTCACTGGCGAGCAGCGTAGAGAATGGCCTCCTGGATAATGAAATCATTCCGAATATTACGGATGATATCTTTAACCGGGCATTTGCTAACTGGTAGTCAAATTCTGTAGCAACGACTGATACATATCAGATTTTTATTACATTAGCAGGTATGACACCAAACAGGATTATTGAGCATATCTTCCATGTACCTGATCTTCACCAGGTAGATGAAGCCGCTTTAAAAAAGCTGGTGACGGAATATCCTTACTTTGCAACCGCTCGCGTGCTTATGGCAAAGAAAGATTATAGTCGCCATGAGGATTTAAATAGTCCTACTGTCAAAACCGGTAGCATCTACAGCCATCAGGCCCATCATTTCTACCAGTTCGTTACTACCGAAGCGGTATTAATGCCAGTAGAAGAACGTATTGCGCGGGTTATTCCTACGGATACGCTTCCGGAAGCTATTCACACACCCCCTGCTCCTGCAAACACCGAAGCCGATATACCTGCAGTGCCCACCGCCTTCACGGAGGCCATTATCCATGAGCCTTCCGTACTGAATACACAGTCAACAACCATTCAGCATGATGAAGCGGAAGTATCGCAGGACCTTGACATCTTGAACCCTACTGTTCAATTATCAGCAGCAGAAGTAGTAGATCAGGCAGTGGAGGAAGAAGTGAAGCATGACCTTGACATCTTGAACCCTACTGTTCAATTACCAGCAGCGGAAGTAGTAGATCAGGCAGTAGAGGAAGAAGTAACGGAAGACATGGCCATACTGGATCCTTCTGTACACTTAGCAGCAGCAGAGGAGCCGGTTGCAACGGAACCATCGCCTGTTGCTGAGGATGAGCCAGAGGTGAGTAGTGCTGCGCCGCCACAAGCAGACATAAACAATTTTGAAACAACAGCAGTGCCGGAAGCCGAAGAAGCGTCTTCCGAGCCGATAAAAATATTTCCATTGGAAATTCCGACAGAAGAAGCAACAGAATTAGTATTTCAGCCACTATTCACAGATGATTATTTTGCATATAAACGCTTGAAAGATCCGGAACATGCTGATGAACTGAGTGTGCAGCGAGAAGCCGAAATGAAGAGTTTTACCTCCTGGCTACGCCAGATGAAGGATAATTTCGCTGGCAGAACCAGCAAAGATTGGTATCAGCAACAACTGCACCGCCTGTATGAAGAGACCGAAGAGCCTGAAATCTCTGAAACAGTAGAGAAAATGGCTTTGGATTCTATTAAGGTGGATACAGACATTGTATCTGAAACATTGGCAGAAATTTGGGTACGTCAGCATCAGTACCAGAATGCCATACAGATATATCAAAAATTAAGTTTGCTTAATCCCAACAAAAACGCTTATTTTGCGCAAAAGATAAAAGATTTAAAGTCACTAATAGACAAAAATAAATAGTCGTTTCTATGTTGATAGTTTTTGGTATCCTGATTATCCTGGCCTGTGTGTTACTGGGCTTTTTCGTTCTGATCCAGAATCCTAAAGGTGGCGGTTTATCCGGTTCCTTTGGAGGTATTGGTAATCAGGTGATTGGCGTACGTCAGACTACGGATGTGCTTGAAAAAGGTACCTGGGTACTGGCAGCAATTATCGCTATTCTGTGCCTGACAGCTCCTTTCTTTATCGGTTCTGGTTCCAAAGCTGGTACCCAGACCCTGGAAAAAACAGCTATTGAAAAGAGCGTTGGTAATCAGCCAATACAAGCACCTCAGCCAGCACCAGCTCCTGCACAACAGGGTCAGCCTGCAAAACCGGCTCCTGGTCAGTCTAAATAATATTGTTTGAATAATATATTCGCAAACCTCGCCGTTAAAAGCGAGGTTTTTTGTTACCATTACTATCTATGGCAAAAAAGAAGCAATCCGCCGGGAAATCCATGCTCCTGAAAAGAAGTCTGCTCATCATCGGATGCTTGGCAGCAGGGGCGCTGGTCTATGTCAGTTATAGAGTTTTCGGACCCAACACCCGCGCTTTTGGAGATAATAAATACTTCTACATACGCACTGGAAGCACCTACAACAACGTAGTAGATGGCCTCCAGGAACAAGGTATTATACGCAATGCCGGTAGCTTTAACTGGGTGGCAAAAGAGTTTGGTTATCCAGCCAAGGTAAAAGCCGGTAGATATAAAATTGCCCGTGGCATGAGCAACTTCGAAATCGTAAAGATGCTCCGCTCCGGGAAACAATCACCTGTAACCCTGGTGATCAATAAACTCCGCACCAAAGACGACTTCGTTCATAAGGTGTCCAGTAACCTGGAAGCCGACTCCACTACCCTCCGAGCCATGCTGAAAGACCAGGTATACCTGCGTCAATTTGGCCTGGACACCAACACCGTGATGTGCGCGGTAGTGCCCAATACTTACGAATTCTATTGGAATACCAATGCCGATGCCGTTTTCAGGAAACTGGAAAAAGCAATGGACGCTTTCTGGACAGACGAACGTAAAGCGAAAGCCAAAGCCCTCGGCCTGACGCCTATACAGGTAACCATCCTAGCGTCTATCGTGGAGGAAGAAACCAATAAAAACGACGAAAAACCACTGGTATCTAGTGTTTACCTGAACCGCTTCCGCAAGGGCATGCGCCTTCAAGCCGATCCTACTGTGAAATTCGCTTTGCAAGATTTCGGTCTGAAAAGAATCCGGGAAGGACATACCCAGTTTGATTCTCCGTATAACACTTACCGCAATGAAGGTCTGCCTCCTGGCCCGATCTGTACGCCGTCTGAAAAATCCATCAACGCTGTACTGAATACACCAGAAACAGATTATCTGTATTTTTGCGCCAGATCGGATTTTTCCGGCTATCATGCGTTTGCAGCTACCTATTCAGAGCATCTTGAAAATGCCAGAAAATACCAGGCAGAACTCAATAAACGCGGACTATAATCATTACTGACCTCAACATATATCATCTTGGCATTTAAACCTGAAAACTTAATATTCAGATCGAAACCCTACAAACAACTGGTAGAACGTACTAAAACATTGATTTTACCAGGGTTTGAAGGACTGCCATTGTATGATGTGCTGACATATTTCGGACAGGAAGTTAAAAACCGTGGCCTCGGCGACCGTGCCCGCGCCATCTCTTTTAACTTCCTGTTGGCCATTCCTCCGTTCTTTATCTTCTTGTTTACATTGGTACCCTTTGTTCCACTGAAGAATATTGAGCCGACCTTGTACGATCTAGCACAGGATCTTACGCCCAATTACAATACCTACATGATTGTACGGGAAATGATCCACGACTTCCTCCATACGCACCGTAATGGATTGTTGTCTGTCGCCTTCCTGATGGGTTTTTTCTATTCCTCCAACGGCGTGATGGGAATACTCCGCTCCTTCAATAAAATGGAACGCTCTGGCTTCCATAAACGCAAATGGTGGCAAAATAGGCTCGTGGCCTTGCAGTTGACAGCCCTGCTGGGTGTCATTCTCCTGATTACAGTAGGCTTGATGATCGCACAAGGTGCTACGCTTCGGACCATCTTCAACTGGCTCCATATCACCAGCTCCTTCGTGAAAAATATCATCGATATTTCCCGTTGGATCATTATCATCATGCTGTTGTATTCTGTCAATTCGGTATTATATCGCTTCGGTCCCGCTACTGCCAAGAAATGGCATTTCATCACCGCCGGCGCTACTGTTGCCACCTGCGGTATGATGCTCGTGACCATAGGTTTCTCCTATTTTGTGAATAATTTCGGCAATTACAACAAAATCTACGGCTCTATCGGTACTATCCTGATCCTGATGCTCTGGGTATTTTTCAATTCCTTCTTCCTGCTTGTAGGGTTCGAATTGAATGCGAGTATTCGCTATCTCAGCGAAAATCGAAAGGAAAATGCCGGCCATAAGCCAAAGGTCATTCCTTCCACAAGATAATTTTTCCACTCCCAATCAAATAGTAATTTTTTAACAGATGTTTCCTGTAATTTTGGGGCTGTGTCAGTGACAACACCGTATGCCAACAACCAAATCCTGGAAAATGCAAATCTGTAAAGGAACACTCACTCGTATTATCCTTATTGTTATACTATTCGTCAGTTCACCATTGCTATCAAAGGCCCAGTTGACAGCAGCCATCCGTCCATGCGGTACGGATATCATGATGGATAGATGGCGCAGCAATCCACAGTTTCTTTCCAGGGAGCAATTCGTGGATAAAGCCATCCTCGCCCGACAAAGAGCTGGCTTTCGTGCAACCGGCACCGTTACCCTTCCGGTAGTAGTACATATTATCAATGAGAATCCTGCCAGCATCACCGATGCTGCTGTGATAAAGGCGATCAAAGACCTGAATGAAGCCTATTCTGCCTCCGGCGCTTTTACAGGTGGTCGTACCAATACAGGTATCCAGTTTTGCTTGGCACAAACTGCGCCAGATGGTAGTATTACCACCGGTATCACCCGCGTCAAGTCCTACTTGACGGATTTCGATAATGATCTTGAAGGGGATAAAATTACTGCCCTGGGCCGGTGGGATGGCAATCGTTATATCAATATCTGGGTAGTCACGGATATTAAGTCCGAGTTCATGCAACTGTTTGAATGCGGCCAATGGACGCGGATGAAGATGGGCGGATATGCTAGCGCTGGGGGAGACATCGTTGTGGCGGGCCTCGGTGTTGGTCTCGTAGCGCATGAGATGGGCCATTATCTCAGCCTCCTGCATACTTTCGGAAATATGGATTGTAAGAATGATGATTGCACCGTGGATGGCGACAAAGTATGCGATACGCCTCCGGAAAAAACCATTACCGGCGGTTATTCCTGCGCCACGCCACAAAATTCCTGCAGCACCGATACCCTCTCCGGTTTCAGTGTAGACGTGCCAGATCTCCCGGATAATTTTATGGACTACGGCCAGGGAACAGGCTGTATCCTGGGATTCACACAGGGCCAGGCAGACCGTATGCATAATTTCATCAATGCTGCGCTGCCCCAAATGATCAACAGTACGGTATGCAATCCACCTTGCATACCTACCGCCACGGCCTCTTTCAGCAAGAACATCGATTACCCGCTGCAAGGCAATCAAATTACATTTACCAATACCACTACCGGCACCGCCACTTTCCAATGGCTGGTAGACGATCTACCTGCTGCTACCACTAAGGATTTTACACTAACTGTTACAGATAAACGTAATTATAAAATTACCCTACTAGCTACTAATGGCGGCTGTACTTCCATCAGTACCGACGTAGTGGGAGTGAGCTGCGGCGTAGTAGCCAGATTCACGCCCGATAAACGAAAAATAGCTTCCAAACAAGGTATAGAACTGGATAAAATCGTTTTCACCAACCGTTCTCGAAACGCGACTTCCTACCAATGGCTGATGAGCAATAACCAAGGCATGGCGGAACAAGTGATCAGCACGAACGTAGATCTCACTTATACCTTCCTGGACCCAGGGATTTATAATATCCGCCTGATCGCTACGGATGGCGTTTGCACGGATGAATCAGAAACATTGCATGTGACGGTAGATGATCCTACTCCTGATGCAATACTGTATCTGACCAAGGCAGAATGTTATCAGCAGAATCAATTGCGGATTAGCTTGTATGCGGCCAACATGGGCTATAAAACGATTCCCAAAGGAACAACAGTAGCCTTTTATGATAAAGATCCCCGCCAGCCAGGAGCCAAGCTACTGGGCAATTTATATCCATTGCCGGCAGATCTACCAGGTAAATGTAGTACTCCAGTTTTTACCACTGTAGCCAATGTACAAATGGGTAACCTCGATTCCATTTACGCGGTGATTAATGATAACGGCACTACGCTTCCGTTGGCATTACCGAATACCAATGTAGTGGAGTCTAACTACAATAATAATATCGCAGTAAAACGCCATTTCCGTTTCACGCCAGTAATTGATATCTCAGACCTGACGGTGCAACCACTCACCACCGCAGTATTGAAAGCGGAAGGGAAAAACGGGACTATCGCAACTGCTACATGGGCCCCAGTGGATGATCTCAGTTGTAGTAACTGCGTCTCCCCTACTTATACAGCTCCTTACCGCAAAGACACGGTTACTACCCGCCAAATCACTGCTTATTCTCCGCTCGGCTGCTATGATAGCGCTATGGCTACGATCCATATTCCTATTGCAGACGATTATACCGTGCAGGTCCAACATCTTACCTGTGCCAGCAACAATAGGCTGCACGTGGATTTCCAACTGTGTAACAATTTTATTGCGGGTAATATTCCTCCAGGATTAATCGTACGTTTTTATGATGCAGATCCTGCACAACCAGGCGCCATCCAGCTTGGCACGGATTTCATCACGAGTACCTATAGCGTCAATGCGTGTGATCACTACGGACATTTTATTGGCACTCCTGCCAGTGGCAAGGTTTTCGCAACCGTCAATACAGGTGGGAAAATAGCCTACACCATTCAAAGTGGATTGATTGAAAAAGATTATACCAATAATCAGTATGATACAGATTACACCCCACCAGTACTCCAGGTAATGCCAGCAGATACACAGGTATATCGTAAAGATAGATTTGACCTGAGATACAATACTACGCTGGATAAACCGTACCAGCCTACTTGGTCTACCGCTAATACTTATACCATCAGTTGTACCAATTGTGATAATCCTATTGCTGCGATGAAAAACAGCGATGATATTAGATTGCAGGTAACGAATAATTACGGCTGTACGTTATACGATACCGCGCATATCGCCATCTTTGCGCCCGACTTTACCATCGACTTAAAAGAGGCCCATTGTTACAAAGAAGGAGAAGTAGTCGTAGCCTTCAATATCTGCATGCATAACGGATATGACAGTGTGATGTCCAAGATTCCAGTTACTTTTTACGACGATGGGACTGGCAAGCGACTAGGTACAGTGTTTTATACTACGGTGCGTCAGGAAGGTAACTGTCACGTATACACGCATACCATTCCTGCGCCTGAAAAAGGCCATGGTATCTTAGCGGTGATCAATAGCGATGGCAGTACAGATGCCAATGGAAATTATAACGCGATTCTACCGGAAACAGTGCGTGATAATAATACCGGCGATGTAGCATACATTCCATTTAGTTTGCAACTATCTCCCGTGACATCGAACTTATTACGTCCTGCACAGGTACCATTGCGCACACAAGTAGAAGGCGATCCGGCCACCTCCTGGACCTGGACGCCAGCAGAAGGTTTATCTTGCAATAATTGTCCAAACCCTATCGCCACGGTACGTTCCAGCATGAAGTACAAGGTGACTATTACGAACAGTTATTATTGCACGGCTTCCGCTGATGCTACGATACTCACCTCCACACTGCCCCGTACCATTATGCCTACGGCCTTCACCCCTAATGGAGACGGGCAAAACGATATTTTCTACATCATTGGTTCCAGCGATATCAGGATAGTGAAAAGCTTCACCATCTTTAACCGCATGGGTAACAAGGTGTTTGAACGATTTAATATACCTGCAAACGACAAAGCATTTGGCTGGGACGGAAAAGTAAACAATCGTACCGGTAATATGGACAGTTATGTATATATGGCATTGGTAGAATATGTAGATGGCACCACAGAACTCATAAAAGGGAGCTTCTTGCTATTACGCTAATCTGGCCGCTGGATAAGATTTTTGGCTGTTTTCCGCCTGTCGGGAAACAGCTTTTTATTGGTTATCAGGTGCTAAAGTTGATTTAAGTGTTAGGGGGTGAAAGGAATCATTTTTTGGCCTATCTTTCTGATGATTTTAGTCACATTTAACCACCTTTTGTTGGACCTGAAAATAGTTTTTATGATTAAGTCCGCACTATATTTATCTGTCTGTACCTTGCTGTTTTCTTCGTTCCTTCCAACGAATGAAGCATCCCTTGAATTGGGCGCCGCTATCCCCAAAGCTGACACGCGTCTCACCGATATTTCCGGCAAGGAAATTTCTCTTAATGCTGCCAAAAGCAGTGCAGGATTGCTGGTAATTTTTGTTGCCAACCAATGTCCTTATATGCTCCGCAATGAACAACGACTACAAAACATTTGCGAAACAGCCCATAACAATCGTGTGGGAGTAGTAATGATCAATTCTAATGAAGCGAGTCGCAATGCTGGCGAATCCTTAGCTGCCATGAAAGAATATGCTGCAAAGCGTAATATTTCATGGTATTACTTAGTAGATCGCAATGCTGAAATTGCAGATGCTTTTGATGCGAATCATACACCGGAATGCTTTCTCTTTGATAAAAATGGGAAGCTAGTATATAAAGGAGCTATTGACGATAGTCCGGGTAATGCGGAAGCAGTGAAAAGTAAGCTGCTGCATAATGCCATTAATGAAATGTTGGCGGGAAAAACTGTGGTGGTGGCGACTTCTAGCGCGCTGGGTTGTAATATTAAACGTAAGATGTAAGCTTATATTTTTTTTTCAAAAGTCGAAAGTTGACATCTTCGATGTCAACTTTCGACTTTTGTTTTTTTGTTTAGTTCCGCCCTTCGGGCGGAACTAAACGTTTTGGAACTACTGCACTTTGATAGTTTCAACATTCCCTTACTGTGCTGTTCCGCGCGATGCGCGGAACAGCACGAAAAACTACTCTCCTACGAAGAATACCGCGTTAGCAAAGAGCAGTTTCCCATTTTCCCAGAAGCTTCTGAACAAAGGGTTATCTGCTAATATCACGATATTACCACGTCCGCTGTCTTTCACACCGAATATCACGCCATCTTTCAGGCGTTGCAAGGTAGCAGTACCCACGAAACCGCTGAGGTAATTATCGCGTTTCATGATGCCTACATTCCAACCATCACCGTCGAAGAAATCATATAAACGGGCATCTTGTTTCAGCGTGTAATATTTGCTCGTATAACCGAATGCCAACGGATGTGTAGTATCCATATCCACACGGTAAATAGCGCCTGGAATGAACTGTTTTACACTTTCTCTCTCCCGGTTGGCATATGTTTTCAACTCGTTGTAGGCAGCAGTTTTACCAGCTTCCTGTTTGCCTTCATCTTTCTTCATGTGTACACCCCAGTCCAGCTCTGATAACTGTGCTGCGGCATTTTCTATCGCAATCAGTTTACCGCCTCTTTTCACCCAGCTCTTCAACGTTTCTGAAGTGCCTTTATCATTCAGGGCAGCGTAATCGCCATCAGGTAAAATCAGTACATCTACATTCTGCCAATCTACCTCATTCACATTTCTTTCATTGACAATACTAATCGGATAGTCCAGTTGTTGTTCGAAGAAGTGCCATACCTCGCCCAATCCTAGGGAAGATACGTTGTCGCCGGCCAACATCACTACTTTCGGCGCTTTGATAAAACGAATTTTATCAGAGCCGAAATCGGTGCCTTTTTCTACAAAACCGGTGCTGACAGCATCCAAGGAAATGCGAAATCGATTGGCCTGCGTGGTGATATAGTTATCGAAGTCGGATAAATTTGTAACATTGCCATTGCGGGTAATGATCAGCGTTCCTGCTGGGAAATCCTTACCACCAGCGGTAAACGGCGTTTCGCTAAAACGTACTTTCACATTGCGTTGCAGTAATGCGGAGAGGAAACGCGCATCGCGAATACTGTTCCATTTTGCCAAATATGCATAAGGTTGTTCTGCAGCCAATGCTTTGTTGTTCTTCACCTGCGGAGAATCTGCGGCAGCAGTAAGCCCTTGTTTCACGGCATAGGAAGGTAATCCGAATGCATAAGGCAAAGCCCAGGCAGTGATATCGTATGTTACAGAGTCGCTAAGGTGAGACACGGGTTCAAATAATACCCGCAGCATAGTTGAATGCGGCTGATAAGCACTGATGACCAGGTCTTCTTTGTCGATGTTAAAGTTTTCTGTTTTCCCGGAGAAGTAGCTAAAACCGCTGGCAGCGCCTACAGTAGCGCCATATCCAAAGGTGATATTATTTTTGCGAAGCAAGTCCGCCAAGGTATTTAGTTTTTCCGGATTGCCGGCCGCTTTCACAACATAACTTTTGTAAACGCCCTGTGGGTTTGTTTTAGCATCATGGAAGAAGCGGGCAAATTCCTGATTGATTTTTGCCGCATTGGTAGCCGCCACTTCAATGGTAGACATCCCTGTAGTGAAATGGTGAGCAATGCGGTCTGTGAGGGTAAGCGTATCTCCATCCTGCTTCAGCACTGCTACGCCGGCTCTTCCGCTACCACCTTGTTCGTAGGTCATACCAAGCGCACCATTATACATGGGATAGGTATCGCCATAACTAGGATAGAACAGATCGAACCTTTCTTTTGTAAAGTACAACCAGCCTTCGCGGTCAAAGTATTTAGCATTATTTTTCCCGATCATTACTTGGAGTTCACGCTGCCAAGGAGTGATGGCATCATGGAAAGGTTCTGCGGCAGGGGCGAAGTAATAAGGCGCATCTATTTCTTGTTCATGGAAATCCACATGTACCTGTGGCATCCATTTGCTATAGCTGGCCAGGCGTTGCTGCGATTCCTGCTGCGATTGCCAGGCCCAGTCACGGTTTAGGTCAAAATAATAGTGATTGGGTCTGCCGCCGGGCCATAGTTCATTATGTTCCCGGGTATAACGGTCTACATTCGGTTTCAGGCTTCTGTTGGCATTATAAAAATTCACATACCTGTCATGTCCGTCGGGGTTCAGGCAGGGATCCATGACAACTACCACATTTTTAAGCCATTCCTGCGTTTGTGCATTACCGTTATTGGTCAGTTCATACAGTGTTTTCATGGCTGCTTCTGTGGAAACAGCTTCATTACCATGCACATTATAACTGAGCCAGACGATAACAGGTTGACCTGCAGGCATATTGGCTTTGGCGGCTGCAGCATCCAGGCTGTTACTGCGGATTTGCTCCAGTCGGGCGAAATTCTCCGGAGAGGCTATGACGGCAGTGATGAGTGGGCGACCTTCGTAAGTAGTGCCATACTGTTCTATTTTTACATTTTTCACGCTGGCAGCAACAGCGCGGAAATAGTCCGCTACGCGATAAGAGGGCGTAAAGCGTGTTCCGAGCGTATACCCCAGAAAAGCGTCTGGGGTAGGCGCCTGCGCCATGGCAGGCAGAAAACCAACTATCGTTAGTGCCAGCAATATATATTTACGCATAGAAAAAGGAATAAAATATCCGGCAAAGTAGAGTAAATTTCCTGAAATTCGCTGGTAATACTAATTTAGTTAAAAGAGTTTTTCCATGCGTTTTCTGTTAATATTTGGAGTGGCCATCGGCGGATTACTCAGTGCCCGTGCCCAGCAACCGGGCTACCAACTTCGCCCTTACGACTATACCATAGAAAAAAATATTTCCGTTCCCAACGGTGCGGTGGTTTCCGCCCATCCCCTTGCCAGTCAGGCGGGTGTGCTCATATTGCAGCAAGGAGGGAATGCCGTAGATGCGGCCATCGCTACACAGTTGGCATTGGCGGTCGTATACCCAGGCGCCGGCAATATCGGCGGAGGAGGATTCCTAGTAGCCCACCTGAAAAACGGGAAAAATATTGCTATCGACTACCGCGAAACCGCCCCTGCGAAAGCTAGTCGCGATATGTACCTGGATAGCGCAGGTAATCCCATCACGCATTTAAGTTTGGATGGCCACCTGGCCGCAGGCGTACCGGGCACCATCGCTGGGTTATATGCTTCTCATAAATATGGTAAACTGCCATTCAGCAAGTTGATTGATCCCGCTATCCAACTGGCGGAGAAAGGATATGTGATTACTGCCCAGGAAGCAAAAAACCTCAATGATACGAGAGCGGAATTCCTGAAACTCAATACTGCCCCCACAGCTTTTGTAAAAGATGTACCCTGGAAAGCCGGAGATACCCTCTTACAGCCGGAATTGGCACATACCCTCCGATTAGTACGTGAAAAAGGAATGGCAGGATTTTATGAAGGCGAAACGGCCAATAAAATTGTAGCCGAAATGCAGCGCGGTCATGGTATCATGACTTTGGCAGATCTGAAGAACTATAAAGCGAAAGAAAGAACTGCTCTCTCCTTCCAGTACAAAGGTAAAACGATTGTTACCATGCCCCTCCCATCTTCTGGCGGTATTTGTTTACAGCAAATGATGATGATGATAGAAAAGTACCCTATCGGTAAATGGGGTTTTCAATCGCCGGAGGCCATGCAGTTGATGATTGAGGTAGAGAGACGCGCGTACGCCGACAGGGCCGAGTTTCTCGGCGATCCAGACTTTGTAAAAGTACCGGTAGCAAAACTGATCCAACCGGATTACCTGAAACAAAGAATGGCAGATTATCAACCAGGCAAAGCAGGTAACAGCGATCAAACCAAAGCCGGACTGATCAAGGAAAGCGAACAAACTACGCATCTGAGCATTATTGATAAAGAAGGAAATGCCGTGGCAGTCACCACTACCCTCAACGGGCACTACGGTTCTCGTACAGTGGTAGGTAAAGCCGGCTTCCTCCTGAATAATGAAATGGATGATTTCAGCGTAAAACCAGGCGTACCCAATATGTACGGACTTGTAGGCACAGAAGCCAATGCAATTGCTCCCGGCAAACGTATGCTCAGCAGCATGACGCCGACCATCGTATTACAAAACAATACGCCGGTTTATTCCCTGGGCACTCCAGGTGGCTCTACGATCATCACCTCTGTGTTTCAGACCCTGTTAAATTCGCTGGAATTCGGCCTTTCCCCAGATGATGCCGTGAATAAACCGAAATTCCATCACCAATGGCTGCCAGATGTAGTATATGTGGAAACAGGTTTCAATGAAGCCAGCATCAAAGCACTGGAAGCAATGGGGTACAAAGTGGTGAAAAGAGGCCCTATCGGCAGAACAGAATTAATTCGTAAAAACCTGACATCCAAAAAACTGGATGCAGCAGCAGACAAACGCGGCGACGACAGCGCCGCAGGTTATTAATCCTAAAACTGATTCATCATGTCATCATTAGCAACCGCATATCTGACCAGCGTTCAACAACGTTTTCTCACTGCCAAAGAAATGGGCAGCAAAACCATTGCCCGCCTGAATACTGAACAGTTACACTGGCAGCCAGCAGGAGAACCAAACAGCATTGCCCACATTGTGAAACATGTGCGCGGCAATATGCTCTCCCGCTGGACAGACTTCCTCACCACCGATGGCGAGAAACCTAACCGTCACCGCGATGAGGAATTTGAGAACGATAATCTTGATAAGGAAGCTATTCAAGCCCTCTGGGAAGAAGGCTGGAAATGTATGATGGATACTTTGGCTTCCCTGAAGCCGGAAGACCTGGAAAAGACGGTAATGATCCGCAATGAACCACTTATTGTGGTAGATGCCATTAACCGTCAACTGGGACATATTCCCTATCATGTGGGACAGATGGTTTATATTGGTAAGATGATACTGAAAGACAAATGGGATAGCCTTTCTATTCCAAAAGGTCAGTCAGAGGCCTATAACAAAGCAAAATTCGGTTCCCGATAATATGAAAACAAACACTATGTTCCGTGTAGTCTTTACTGTTATCATCGCTGCATTATTCCTGCAGGCATGTAATACCGGTAAGACGAACGAATTGCTATTGCATAAAAAATGGCGGGTATATGATGTAAAGGTGCCTAAAGGAGATCCTTACAATCTGACCCAGATCACACAGGCACGCGATTTAAAAGACGGCTATTACAGCAATGTATACTATCAGTTCCTAGATAATAACGTGTTCATTGCCACCATCGACAATAAACCTGATTCCGGTAAATATCGGATACTCAGTAATGGTAAAGTTATTTCCGTTACTGCTTCTAACGGAGATCGTAAGGCGGAGAACCTAGTAACAGTAGATCGACTGGATGATGATCATTTCGATATGAAAGTGGTATCCGGCGATTTTCATTTTATCCTTTGCACTAAAAAGGACTAGTTGTCTCCACAAACAATTCCTATGTTCCACACCGATCTCACCCCAGGCAGAACGGTAGTCATTGATGGGAGAAGCTGTCTATTTTTTTCCGGCTTCTCCTATCTAGGATTACACCAACACCCTGTTTTTAAAGCCACCCTCATTGAGGGTATCAACCAATTCGGCGCCTTATTTCCTGCATCCCGCGTTAGCAACATACGTTTAAGCCTATACGAAGAAATGGAACATGCCCTGGCCTCCACGATGGACCAGCAGGCAGCAGTACTGTTTTCTTCTGGTTACCTATCTGGTCAGGCTGCTATTCACTATGCCGCCAATTGCGGAGAACTGTTATATGCACCTGGTGCGCATCCTGCGATCTGGCATCATGTGCCTGCATTACCAACGGAAACGCGGCAGCAATGGGAAGCCCAGACGATTGAAAAAGTAAACAATCACCCTGATCATTCCTATGTGATTGTATCAGATACCGTTAATCCGATTACGGGAACGGTATTCAATTTCGATTGGCTGCGGCAGTTGAGTCGACAGGTGCTCGTAATACTGGATGATTCCCACGGTTTCGGGATACTGGGACCAGAAGGGAAAGGGAGTATTCATACGGCTCCAGGTACGGATAACGTACGTTACCTGGTCACCACTTCCCTGGCAAAAGCATATAGTACGGAAGGTGGCGTTATTGCTGGTACTGCAGCAGATATTGCGGCCCTAAAACGTACCCCCTACTTCACCGCAAGTACGCCTATGATGCCAGCAACTGCCTTTGCATGGCTGCAATCCGCACCGTTGATCAAACAGCAATTACAACAGCTTAAGTTGAATATTCAGACCGCCCGTCACCTGTTAGAAGGCGTTCCCTATCAGCAGCATCCGTGTCTCCCGATATTCATACTACCGCAATATGATGATCGTCCTTCCCTGGCAAATTACTTGTCAGAGAGAGATCTGATCATTTCCAGCTTTCCATATCCGTTGCCACATCATGCACCGGTACACAGAGCCATCATTTCGGCACTGCATTTGTCTAAAGACCTTCAGATATTACAACAGTTTTTACTTGAATTTTATCAACGCCATTCATAGCTCATGAAGAAGATTTTTCTTTTTACCCTTGTATGCTTTACAACGCTGGTCAGCCAGGCACAAGAATCTTCCCTGTTGTGGAAAGTCTCAGGGAAAGGTCTTAAACAGCCCTCCTGGCTCTATGGCACCTACCACCTGCTCTGTAAAGAAGAAATCAAAATTTCCCCTGCAGCCCAACAGGCTTTCGATAAGGCCTCTACACTGTATTTAGAAATGAATATGGCAGATCCGCAGTTTGCCGCAAAAATGCAGGCCTTACTTGCTCCCAAGCCTGAAAATGACCTGCGCAAAGCGATGTCTGATAGCGATTTCCAAGTGTTCTCCAATTATATCCGCGATAGCTTCCATATGGAGGCAACACAGTTGATTCATCTCAAACCATTGGTGCTGATCAGTTTGTTAATGGTGCAACATATGAGATGTCCGCCTACAGGACTGGAGCAGGAATTTCTTGGCATGGCCAAGGCTAGTAATAAACCAGTGGAAGGATTAGAAAGTTTGGAGACACAGCTCAAAATATTTGACGTCATCCCTGATAGCGTGCAAATGGCGGATATCATTAAGGATATCAAAAATCCTGAAGCGGCGCGCAAAAGAGATGAGCAAACCAAACAGTACTATGCTGAAGGCAATGTAGATAAGATCTTTGAGTTTGCACTGCAAGAATCATCCTATGCCGAATACGCCAATGTATTATTGTATACACGCAATAAAAACTGGATTCCTGTTATAGAAAAGGCAGCAACAACATCCAGCACTTTCTTTGCTTTTGGGGCAGGTCATCTTGGAGGGGAAGAAGGAGTGATTAATCTTTTGCGTAAGCAAGGTTATACAGTAGAGCCAGTGAAATAATTCATATTTGCAGGGAGATGAACAAGTCATCTCCCTTGCAAATACTTATTCTCACCATTTACCTATATCTTTCTTAAAACCTTCTGCAACTTAATGTTCACCAGGTAAGTACCTGGTACCAACAGGCGGAAAGCAAAACGTGGATTCACACTATATATCGGATCAGGAGTAGGTGTTACGCCTGGATCAATCGTTACAAACTGGCTGGGTATACGATAATACATCAGATAACCATAACCTGGCACTTCCTTCATAGGGAACGGCGTTACCTCATAATCACAAATCATCGTAGTATCTGTATATTGTACTGGATGAAAGCGTGCATAGCTTTCAAACAAAGGCCTGTCGCCACGTTTGATTAACTCCCCTGCTTTCGGATTAAATGGATTTCCTGCTTTATCCGTTATCCGTACAATTACGCGATAACCTTGGTCAGATACTTTGGTACAAGTCATGGTAGGCGCGCCCAAATCCCCGCTGGTAGTGGTATTATCCTTAAACCATGCACAGCCCTTTCCTTGATCTTGGAACTGCTCCAGGTATAATTGCAACACCGCGATATTTTTGAATACCTTCATCCCTCTCTCATTGGCAACACTGATATCAAAAGTGTAATTCCCATCAGGAATATTTAAAGAGCCTTGATTCAACGTTACCTGTCCGGATTTCTCCATGATTTGAATAGGCAGTACCCTTTGCATGGTGCGTTTCTTATTCAGGAGTTCCACGGTGGTATCCGTATCTGGGTTAAACAGTTCGTTGAATACCCAAACGTTTTGGGAATCGGAAAACTGCGTGGCTACTTTACCAGTGGCCAGGTCCCTTATCTCCAGCAGTTTTACACTGAGTGGATAACTGGAACCATCTGCCTGAAAGGAGCGCCAGTCGGCCGAATAGTAGGTTCCTTTAGGCACCCTGAAGGTGTCGTCTACATAACGAATCTGATCGCTGATATAACCTGGCGTTACTTTAGTGCAGGCAGCAAAAACGGCTATCAGCAAAAGGAACAGCGAAATATATTTACACATTTTCATAGTAAATTATTGAGGAATTTTGGCAAAAGTGAGGATGTGATAATTGCTCAACACGTGCAATACCCCGTTATTGGTGATAATGCCCGTGGTCTGCATGATGGATGTCTCATCCTTCTGACTATCCGGAATTAGTTTCAGACTGTCGAGGTTATCAGGGTCGCGCGTGCCATAAATTTTTGTCAGAAACATATATTTAGGTAGATCCGTAAAATTAGTACCGCCCACATTTACAGAGGGGTCCTCAATAGCCCGGATCAACCGTTGTTCTCCGTCCATGGCAGTAATCATTTTGCCATACTTGTCCAATGAATCCAATACGATTCTTCCAGGAAAAATATAAGCCCGAATGGAATCCCGTAGAGTATTCAGATCTATATCACTGAAATTCACTACCAGGTTCTCATCATTTTGCGCTATACGTTTTCTGGCCTGCACTATCTTCTTTACATAATTATAGAAACAATAATTTGTAGGTGCGAAGAAGGTAGTGTTATTCGCATTAATTTCATCTTTCAATCCCAACTGGTCGATCACTATCAGCAGGGTATCGAACAAGTGATTAGTATGTAGATAATCGTAAGTAGTGCCGTTGTATTTTGGGTTATGCAGACTGCCTCCCACAATATAATTATCTTTCTTGCAAGCCTGCAGCAGGACGATAGCAAGGCCCAGCATACAGCTATAATAAATCAACTTTTTCATACATAATTTTTTTAAGTGGATGACTATAATCTACCGCTCCAGTAAGGCGTTTGCTTCATATAGGGATTATCTTTGAACAGATCCCTGTTAATCGGCCAGTACTGGCGTCCGTAATTGGCGCTTCCTTTATCTAATGCGCCATCAAATACATCATTGAATTCAGAGAGCATATCATTGCGTATGAGGTCATAATACATATGCCCTTCTGCATACAACTCACGTATTTCCTCGTATACCAGGAATGACAAGAAATCAGCCCCTGTTACAGTCGGATCACTTGGTGTGGTGCCTGCTCTCGCACGAATCTGATCTACCAATACCCTGGCCCCTGCTTCATTACCGGTTTTGTACAGTGCTTCCGCACGCAGTAACATGATATCCGACAAACGGAAGATGATAATGTTATTAGAGAAGCGTGGGTTCTTCTTTACTTCACCATCTTTATAAATCACATTTGCATATTTTTTCAGCATAGGATGATCCCCCTTCACCTGGTAGAACCAAGATTTGTAGCGGAGATCCAAGGTATCAGCACCATTGATATCATACAGTTTATTGATGGTTTCCATGCTCAATGTCCAGGGAACGTTCTCTCCGCTTGGGATACGTGTAGCCAAGAAAGGACTATATAAGGTACGTTCACCAATGCCTTGCTGTGAGCTTTCATTCTGATCGTAGTTGATACTGATTTCAAAAATGCTTTCTGAAGTACGCCCAATCGATATACGCTGGAACTGTGCAGAGTCTGTAATAAACTGTAGATTAAACTGTGCAGGATTATTTACGATATCTTTTGTCATTTCTTCGCATTTTTGGTAGTTACCCATCCAGGCGTAGATATGCGCTTCCAAGGCCAGAACAGTAGCCAGGCTAGCACGGATACCTTTATCCGAGGGCGACTCCGTTACGGTTGGAATCAGTGTCTTGGCTTGTTCCAAGTCTGCGATGCATTGTGCCAGTACTTTAGCTTGTGTTTCTCTGCCATATTGTTTCGCCTCCACGACATCTTCAACGGCTGTAGTTACCAGCGGCACGTCTCCCCATACCCGTGAAATATAGAAATAGGTAAAAGCTCTCAGGTACAGGGCTTCTCCCAGGAAATATTTCTTACGGTCTGCCAGTTTGAATTTCTTTTCATCCATCTGTGGCAGCCGTTTGATCAACAGGTTGGTCTGTGCAATAGCCTTATAGAACTTTGTCCAGTCTTGCAGATTATCCAGGTAACCATAATACACGCCATCATAAGAGCCAGCAATCAACTGCTGAATGGCATAATCTGAGTTATAGGTGATTTGGAAAGCTTTGGAAGGCACATCGCCGTAAACGTAGTAGCGGTTTTGATCCGTGAGCGCGTCGCGCAAGAGGGAATAAGCGCCCAATGTGGCCGCCAGCGCATCATTCTCACTTTGCCAGTATACATCGCTACTGGGTGTTTCCTTCGGTCTGAGCTCCAGTACCTGCTTGCAGGAAACACTGCAAAATGCGATGAGTATTATATATGAAATGATTCGTTTCATGTCTGGTTGTTTAAATGGTTAAAATCCTAAATCAAGTCCCAGTGTATATTTCCGCGGAATGGGGTAACCATCGCCATCATATACACCATATGCGTTAACGGCTTCCACATCCGGTACATGAGAACGCTGAATGGTAAACACATTATCCATTACGCCGTATATGCGTAACCGTGATAACTTCAGGGTCTTTAGCACTTTGGGGCCAAAAGCGTAGTTTAGACTGAGGTTTTTCAGTCGGCAGTAGCTACCATCTTCAATGTACATGGAACTTTTATCAAACCAGGTGTAGTGATAATCGCGGTCGGAGGATACTAGTGATAAGGAAGGAATATCTGCATGATCTCCTTGTTTCTTCCAGAAGTTCACTTTTGTCAGATCGAAAAGGGCTCCCTGTGCCAGTTTCCATTCGCCGGCATCACCGCTGGCATCGAAGAGGTTGGCATAACGACGTAGCATATACGAATTCAGAATCTGACGACCTGCAGTAAAGGTGAAGAAGAAGCCCACTGTAAAACCTTTGTAGCTGATGGCGTTGTTTAGACCTCCCGTCACTTTAGGGTTCGGGTCTCCCCCAACAATCTGGTCCATCGGTTCTTTAATGTAGTAGTTACCTACCTGGTCGATCAGGATAGGATCTCCACCTTTATAATCAGTACCTACAAAGTTTTGCAGTGGTTTACCTGTTAGTTTGTTGAATGGCACATCTGCATCTGAGGCATACACACCACCGTATTGGAACACAAACATCTGGTTGGCAGGTTTGCCTACTGTGAGTAGGTAATCGAACCCATAGGCGCCACCGTTATAGGGGATAATCAGGCTGCGTCCGCCATTAGGGAGACTCGTAATAACGTTCTTGTTATAGGAGATATTGAAATCAGTAAACCATTGCACCTTACTGGTAGGCGACAGGTTACGGGTGTTGATCATTAGTTCCAGTCCGGAGTTACGTATACCAATCGCATTTGTTTTAGCGAGATCATATCCGCTATAAACGGGCAGTTTGTATTCAAAAAATCCTCTGCTAGTACCTCGGGAATAGGCGTCCATGGTGACTTTAATACGATCCTTCAGCAGAGAAGCTTCCAAGCCGATATTGCTCTGGATACTTTGTTCCCAGGAAAGATTACGCTGGGCAATCCCATTGTGATAGTTGGGAGTGATAACAGAACCGCCGTTATAGGTAGACGTGGGATCAGTGAAATTCGCATTGTTCACTGCATAGGTGTTATAGCCCAAATAGTTTTCTTCCGGCTGCGTACCAGTAATACCCCAGCTACCGCGGATTTTCAGCATATTTAGCCAGTTGCCAGTGCCTTTCATGAAAGGTTCATCACTGATGATCCAGCCCGCAGATACAGAAGGGAAATAACCCCAGCGATTTTTCGTACCAAATTTCGAGGAAGCGTCCGCATTGAATACACCAGAGAGCAAGTATCTTCCTTTAAAATCGTAGTTCATACGTACAAACAAGCTCTGGAGGCCACTTTCCTGGAAGCCGGAACTGGCAGTGCTGAAGTTTTTATCAGCCACCGTTACTACATTCACGTAGTCATTTGCAATGAAATCCGCTGACGCGAAGGTATTGCGGTAGGAATTGTACTCCAGGTTTTGTCCGCCGATGACATTGATAGTATGCTGTCCCAGTTTTTTCGTGTATTCGAGGGTGTTATATACCGTAAAGTGTTCTGATTTGTCAGCAAAGGAAGACGCGTAGCCATAGCCATTGGTGCGCACCACCGCAGGTACGTAATAGTTTCTGCTGGAATTGGCGGTTTCGTAGGAAATGGTGGTATTAAAATTCAGGTTAGGTCGAATACTGTAATTGAAGATGGTACTCAACTGCATGCTGTTGTTCAGGTTCTTATCTGTATTCTGACTGTTGCCCAGCAGGAATTGTTTGCCGGCATCTGTGAGCTTATAAAAAGAAGAAGGCAATTCATAGCTATTGAAGGCGAAGTTGCCACCAGTACGATCTTTCAGCGAACGAGGCCTATCTGTACGATATATTTTAATGATAGTTGTATTCGTCAGTTTGGAGGTGATCTGTGAATTGATATTGGCCAGTACACTATATCTTTTAAAACCAGTGTTTTTCAGGATACCTTCTTCACGGTAGTGACCCAGGCTGATACGGTAATTCACGGCTTCGCTACCGCCAGACATAGACATATCATAGTTATTGATCTTACCTGTCTGATAGAAAAGCGACTGCCAGTCGGTTGCATTATTAAACGCCGGATTCAGGCTATCTGTCAGCATTTGGGGGAGATATTGATTATCTGCCCATTTGTTGTATAGGCCCAGTACCCAGAGTTTCTGTCGTCTCTCTTCTGCACCTGTTACCAGTTCTGTCAGTTTACGTTGTTGGGAGTAGCCCATATAGGTACTGAAGTTGAACTGAGGTTTACCCAATTTGGCTTTTCTTGTTTTTACGATAATGACCCCGTTAGAACCTCTGGAACCATAGATAGCCGCAGCAGAAGCATCTTTTAATACGTCGATGGATTCGATATCATTGGGGTTGAGGCCTGCCAACATATTCGTACCGGTACCCTGCCCATAGGAAAGCACACTGATATCATCCGTAGAAGCAGGCACACCATCGATTACATAGAGCGGAGAGCTAAGGGCACGGGCTTCATCATAACCGCGCAGCACTGAGCTGTTTCCCCTTACTACCACCGAATTGCGTACACCTGGCTCTCCGGAAGAGTTTTGCACGTTTACGCCTGTTACGCGGCCTTGCAGGAGCATGTCGAAACTGGGCGCTGGTAAGTCTTTGATCATGTCTCCCTTTACACTAGAGATAGAAGCGGTGTTCTTTCTCCGGGATACTTCCTGGTAACCGATAACTACCACATCTTTCAAGGATTTGGCGTCTGGGGCCAGACTGATTTGAAAATTGGTTTTATCCCCTACTTTCAGTTCTTTGGGAGCATAACCTACGAAAGTGACTACCAGCACATTGCTGGTGCCTTTCAGGGTGAGGGAAAAAGTACCGTTTACATTAGTGGTGGTACCGTTCTGGGTACCTTTCTCCAGGATGGTAGCTCCTGGAATGGGTGAGCCGTTTTCGTCTCTAACGATCCCGGTCACCTTCCCCTGCTGTGCATACATGCTCAACGAGCAGCATAGCAGGAGCAACAAGTACAAAATTTTCTTTGACATAGATGTTGGTTTGTGGTGAGAATTGGCGAATACCGTATGGGCATGGAATGGCCATTACCACTGGGTATCCGTGGTCTGACCTTTCCCTTTTGGAGGGAAGGTGGGTAAATGGAGGGGAGGTTTCCGGCGTTCAGGTAAGGACATGAGATGGCCTGCCGCAGTACGAGTACCGCAGTTTAATAGCAGCAGGAGAACACGGCATTACGCTGCCGGCGCCTCATCCGAAATACATGAAACTAGCTGCCATGGCAGCCTCGATAGAAATAGATGGAATGCATGATGATTGGATTTCCTGGTTGATAAATGTGGTGATCTCCGTACACAGGTGCACGGTTTTTTCATTATTCAATAGTGAAAGTGTAGATGTGTACCTCCTGGTTTTAGTTTAAAAAATCGATTTAGCAAAGCATGTTTAACAATTACGCGATGACTTTTTTGATGGTGATGTACTAAATGATTGTTGAAAAAAATTGCTCGTTGGCGGGCCTTGGTTGACGATACTTTTATCTTTAATGCATGACGGGACAGCGGGAGCACACAAACATTGCGGGTATCATTTCGGGTAGTGCTGTTACGTTTTTGCGACTTTGGTTCCTTATAACAAGATATTACAAACTATAGCAGCATGGTAGCAGTTGATAAGTTTGTGACAGAAGAATGACAGATACAATATAATAAAAAGGGGCTGACGTATATTTACAGTCAGCCCATATGCATTAATTCTCTTTATAAATACTTACTTCGATTTTGCCGTCGGCAGTTACGCTACCGCGATACATGCCCGCAGTATTGAAAGGCATCGCGATATTACCGTCTTTATCAATCGCGATAAGACCGCCATCACCGCCAAGTTTAGGCACTTGCTTCATAATCATTTCCGCAGCGGCATCTGCTACACTCATATTCTTGTACTCCATGAGATCACTGACAGTTTTTGCCACTACCAATCGGATGAAATATTCGCCCCATCCTGTACAAGAAATAGCGCAAGTGGCATTATTGGCGTAAGTGCCTGCACCAATGATCGGGCTATCTCCTACCCTGCCAAATTTTTTGTTGGTCATACCTCCAGTGGAAGTAGCAGCAGCTAGGTTGCCCTGTTTATCTATCGCCACCGCACCAACGGTACCGAATTTATGATCTTTATTCTCCACCCCTAATTTGGTAGCTGGTTTATGTTGAATAGTGGAATCGTGATCCAACTGCATTTTGGTGGAATCCGCCGCTCGAACTTTCAGCAAAGATTTCCATCTGTCTTCCGTATAAAAATAACTGGGGTCTACAATTTCACATCCGGCCTGCTTCGCAAACTTCTCCGCGCCAGGGCCAAACATCAATACATGCTGCGATTTATCCATGACAGCACGAGCAGCAGTAATCGGATTCTTAACAACCGTTACTCCTGCTACAGCACCCGCCTGTAAGGTTTTTCCATTCATAATGGCGGCATCCATTTCATTGCGCCCCTCATTGGTAAAGACTGCGCCCTTCCCTGCATTGAATAAAGGATTATCCTCCATCACCTTTACGGCGGCTTCTACTGCATCCAGACTACTACCTCCAGATTTCAGAATGGTATAACCTGCCTCCAATGCCTTAGTAAGTCCTGCTTTGTAAGCAGCTTCTTTTTCTGGGGTCATCTGGGATTTCAGAATGGTCCCCGCCCCTCCGTGAATAACCAACATATAACGTGTTTTCTGTGTTGCGGAATCCCTCTCCACCCCACTGGCTGCCATCAATGAGCCGGAACCCATCACCAGGGCGGCAAATGGTAATATCAGTCGCTTGAACATTTTGTGAACTTTTGGTATAAATTTAGAAGATATTTCTGCTTCTTGCTGCATGCTGATAGCAACTATTAATTATTTTTGCCGGATAAACTTAGCCGCCTGAAAAAAATACGGAAAATATTATCGGTGATTCTACTGTGTTTGTTAGGCCTCATCATTTTGATCGGAGTATTGGTAAACATTCCTTTTGTCCAGAACTTCCTGGTACATGAGGCTACCAACAGATTGTCCGAACAATTGAATACAAGGGTGGAAATCAAACATGTGAATATCCGGCTATTCAACAGCCTGGATCTAGAAGGCGCGCTCATTGAAGATCAGCATAAAGACACGCTCATCTATGCCGGCAAGCTACAGTTAAGGATTACAGACTGGTTCTTCTTCCAGGATAAACCTGTTATCAAATTCATAGGACTGGAAAATGCACAAGTAAACTTGCTCCGTCCCCGCAACGACTCCGTATGGAACTATGCTTTTATTTCGGATGCGTTCGGCTCTGCTCCAAGTAAAACACCCAAACAGAATACCGGCATCTCCCTAGATCTCAAAAAAATCGACCTGCGCAACATCCGCATCAATCAAATAGATCAATGGGTCGGCGAAGATATGCGCGGCTATGCCAAACGTATTTACCTGGATGCCAAAAGTCTGGACCTGAAAAAACATAATGTCGATATCCAGGAAATTTCCCTGGACCAACCCAGCTTTATCCTCAGTAGCTATAGCTCTTCCCCACTCCGTAAAAAACGGCCTAGAGCCAATACGCCTGTAACCTACGATAGCACCCAGCTTCGCTGGAACGGCGCCAACTGGAAACTGCTGGTAAAAGAACTCACAATCAAAAACGGATTATTCGGCGTGGATAACCCGGAAGACACTACGAAAATCGAAGATGGCTATTTTGCACCCCATCATATCCGCTTCGGAGATATTAACCTGTCACTCACTAATACCAGTATCTTCAAAGACAGTATCATCGGCGACCTTTCCCTCACCACCCGCGAACGCTGTGGCTTTGAGGTGAAAAAACTGACCAGTAGGTTTAAAATGTCGCCCGTGGAAATGGAGTTTTCCCACCTGGACCTCGAGACCAATCGTAGCCATATCGGTGATTACTATACCATGCAGTACAGTGACTTCGACGATATGAGCGATTATATCGACCTGGTATACATGCGGGCCAATTTCAAGAACTGTAAAGTTTCCTCAGATGATATCGCCTACTTCGCGCCTCCGCTCTCCTCTTGGAAAAAGGAAATTACCATCAACGGAAACGCCCGTGGCCCTGTCAGCAACCTAAAAGCTTCCGATGTAGAACTGGAAGCCGGCAATACCACTCGCCTCAAAGGCTCCCTGGAAATGCGCGGATTGCCAGACATCAATGAAACATTCATCGATTTCCATACAGACGACCTGGTGACCACCGGCACGGATGTTATGCAGATCATGCCCCTCGTGAAAGATGTAACCGCCAATGTACGCATAGACCGACTCACGAATATCCGATTTAAAGGAAGCTATACAGGTTTCATCAACGACTTCGTGGCCTATGGCCAGTTCCAAACGAACCTCGGCCAGGTGACGTCCGACTTGAACTTTAAAACCAACCGCGATGTACCGGTATACTCCGGTAGTCTGACTACAAATAATTTCGACCTGGGTAGCCTGCTCAATATCCCCGACCTCCAAGAAGCGACCTTGAATGCCCGCGTAAACGGGGCCGGGTTTAACTTCAAAACCCTCAAAGCTTCCTTGGATGCAGATGTACAGAGTATTTCCCTCTACGGTTACAAATACCAGAATATCCGCACCAAAGGAGAAATGAACCGGAAATTCTTTAATGGCGCCCTCACCGCCAACGATCCTAACCTGGATATGGACTTCTCCGGGACAATCGACTTTAACGAGAAACTCCCCGTTTTTAAATTCAATTCTGAAATCCGGAAAAGTGACCTGAAAGCGCTACACCTGGTAAATGATTCTATTACCCTGCAAGCCAAACTGGACTTGAACTTCGCCGGTAGCAATATCGATAACTTCGAAGGGGTGGCCAGGATGTACGACGTTTCTGTGTTTAAAGATAAAAGTCGCCTAGAATTTGACTCCCTCGCTATCAGCGCACATACCGATGTAGATCAGAAAACCCTTCTGATCAATGGTAGTGAAGTGGATGGATATGTAAAAGGGAAATACAGCTTCCTCGAACTGCCAGATGCCTTCCAATTCCTGTTGTACCGCTACTACCCTAGCTATTTCAAAGCGCCGGTGAACAGTAAAATCCAGGAAGACTTCCAATTCCATTTCCAGTTTGGCAACATTGCCAAACTCATCAAAGGATTTACCACCGCCGTAACCGGTTTCGATAATTCCACAGTGGAAGGCTCTCTCAATACCACTTCCGGCAACCTGGCCTTAAACGTACAAGTACCAGAAGCCAGCATCATGGGATATCATCTACAGGACTTACAAATCAAAGGGGATGGTAATGCCCACAAGGTGAATCTAAGCAGTACCGTAGGTAAGGTACTGAATGGAAGCAATGTCGTTTTACAAAACCCATTGATTCTAGCCTCTTCCTCCAATGATACTTCTTACATCAAAATGGATATGCAGGCTGAAGACACCAGTAGCTTGGATGGCTTCTATGCCCGTGTCGTCACCGTACAGGAAGGCATAAAGGTGAATTTCCTCAATAGTGCCTTTACCGTGAATGAACGCCAATGGAATGTAACGCCAGGTAATGAGATTTACTGGAGTAAGCATTTCCTGACAGTGAAAAATCTGCGTGTTACCCGCAACGATCAAAGCATCACAGTAGAAACAAACGAATTCAATCCGGATGAATCCAGGTTTATCATCACCTTGAAAAACCTGAACCTCGCAGATGTGATACCTAGTCAACTGGTAGCTACGCGGATTGAAGGTGTCACCGATGGTACTATTAATATATCTGATCCTACCCAAAACCTAGATATCAATACTTCGCTGCGTACCCGAGATTTGCGGATAGACAACGATTCCATAGGATTGGTAACCTTCGAGGGTAGCTATCTGCAACATACCGGCGTGGTAAATTTCTCTGTACAGTCGGATAATACAGGTATGAACTTCATGGCCCAAGGCCGTGTGGGCACTTCCAAAAGTGACAAAGGGCTAGACGCCGTTATCAACCTGGGTGGCGCTAATATCAATCTACTCAATAAATACCTGGCGGGTTATGTACATGATCTTACCGGCTCCGTATCTGGTAGCCTGAATATTTCAGGAACCACTGATCTACCATCTGTGGTGGGTAAACTGGCGCTTGACACCGTAGGCGTTACCGTAGATTACCTGGGTACCCGTTATCGGATACCTAAGCTGAATGTGAATGTAGACGACAACCTGATTGAATTCGGTAGCTTCACTGTTATTGATAAATACAACACAAAAGGGACCGCCAACGGCTATATCAGCCATGATCACTTCGATAAACTCAATTTCGACTTTGATGTAACGGGTCGTAAATTCCTTTTCCTTAATACCACGGCGCATGATAATGACCTATTTTACGGGGATGTCATCGCTGATGGAAAGGTTTATTTCTCCGGGCCGCTGAATGATTTACAGTTGCACGTATTAGCAAGACCGATCCGCGGAACACATTTCTATCTCCCAATATCCGACAGTAAAGACATTGGCAAGTATGATTACATTACTTTCAAAACATACGGTACAGAGATAAAAGAAAACAAGAAAAAGAAAGACAATACCAAACTAACCGTAAAGCTAGACATCGCCGCCAATCCGGATGCACAGATTGATGTGATTTTGGATGCTACAACGGGAGACATCATTTCCGCCAACGGAACGGGTAATCTGCAAATCATTGCTAATACAGACGGTGATTTCAATATGTTCGGCAACTATGAAATCAGTAATGGTTCCTATAACTTCACCTTCCAACGTGTTACTAGCTGGAAATTTGACATTGAGAAAAACAGTAGCATCAGTTGGAATGGAGATCCCCGTGAAGCCAAGATGAATATCACCGCCAAGTACTCACTCCCTAAAGTGAGCTTGTACAACCTGGTAGGTCAGGCAGCCACCCTCGCTGCGAACGACAAACTCGCTACCCGTCAGGAGAAAGTGGATGTATTGATCAACCTGCGCGGCGCCCTCATGAAACCAGACATCACCTATTCCATTGAACTCCCCGAAGTAGGCACCATGTCTTATGAGAGCGGCGTAGCAGCTAAACTGAAAGAAATCAACAACGACCAGAACAAAGCCCTCTTACAGATATACGGATTGCTCATCGCCAACCAATTCCTGCCGGATGATGCCGGTGGTGGCGCCAATGTGGGCATCACTGGTAAAAACAGCGTGGGACAAGCGATTTCCGCACAGGCATCTGCTATCCTTAATAATATAACCGGCGCCTTGCTCAAAGGAAGCGGTATAGGCATCAATGTAAACTATCGCGCTTATAACGTAGGCGGATTACCGGATAATTCCTCTGTAGATCGTAACCAGGTAAGTGCCGGTGTCACCAGTACCTTATTTAATAACCGCTTCCGACTGTATGCAGGTGGAGATTACGACTGGGGTAAAACAGCTACCTCTGCTAGCTCCAACCGTTTTGCAGGCGACTTCCGCATCGAATACCTACTGACGCCGGATGGTCGTTTCCGTATCAATGCCTTCAGTAAATCTGATTACGACGTATATAACCTGAACAACCGTACGAAATCAGGTTTGGGTATTTCCTACGTGAGAGAGTATGACCGGTTCCTGGAGTTATTCAATCGCAACAAGGCCTTACGCGCTAAGCCACGGCCGGATAGTACCCGCCATCATATAGTAGATAGTAGCGGCATAAAACTGGTGCCTCCACCAGATAGCACGAAGAAGTCTTCTGATCAATAATAATACAAGTAAAAATCTCCCGGCTGTCACCCAGTCCTAGAATCGATTCAACATAATCGCATTTCCTGCGGTGGCAATTCGCGCAAAGCAAAATTCTCCCGGCTGTCGCCCAGTCCTAGAATCGATTCAACATAATCGCATTTCCTGCGGTGGCAATTCGCGCAAAGCAAAATTCTCCCGGCTGTCACCCAGTCCTAAAGTCGATTCAACATAATCGCATTTCCTGCGGTGGCAATTCGCGCAAAGCAAAATTCTCCCGGCTGTCGCCCAGTCCTAAAGTCGATTCAACATAATCGCATTTCCTGCGGTGGCAATTCGCGCAAAGCAAAATTCTCCCGGCTGTCGCCCCTGCCCGGCGGGCAGGGGCGACGAAAACAAAAAGGGAATGACGTCGCAGACGTCATTCCCTTTACATAATATAATATGGTATAAAAATTATCCTTTCAGGATTTCATGTCCGAGTTTATCTCTTTTAGTACGGAGATAATTCTCGTTATGCGGATTCGGATGAATTTCAATAGGAACGTTTTCCACTATTTCCAGTCCATAACCTAGCAAGCCAGCGCGTTTGCGCGGGTTATTGGTAATAAGGCGCAGTTTGCAGATATTCAGATGACGAAGGATTTGTGCCCCTACGCCATAATCGCGTTCATCCATTTTGAAACCAAGTTCCAGATTGGCTTCTACGGTATCGCGGCCTTCTTCCTGGAGTTTGTATGCTTTCAGTTTATTCATGAGGCCGATGCCACGTCCTTCCTGGTTCATGTACAGGATCAGTCCTTTTCCTTCTTTCTCCACCATTTTCATGGCAGCAGCTAATTGCTCACCACAGTCGCAGCGCAGAGAGTGCAGGATATCGCCGGTTACACAGGAAGAGTGTACGCGTACCAGTACGGGTTCACCTTTTTCCCATTCCCCTTTTTTCAGCGCCATATGGATTTCGCCGGTGTTCACCTGTTTGAAGGCGATCAGTTCGAAGTTGCCGTATTTGGTAGGCATTTGAACGCTAACGCCTTCTTCAATCAGGGTTTCCTGGTTGAGGAGGTAAGAGATCAGATCTTTAATGGAGATCAGTTTCATATCGAACTTGGTAGCGATTTCGCGGAGTTCAGGAAGTCGGGCCATGGTGCCATCTTCATTCATGATTTCCACGAGTACGCCTGCGGGCTCAAAACCTGCGAGGCGGGCTAGGTCGATAGCAGCTTCGGTATGACCTGAGCGGCGGAGTACGCCACCTGATCTAGCTTTCAGGGGGAAGATATGACCTGGTTTACCAAGATCTTCCGGTTTGGTGGCCGGATCGATCAGGGCTTGAATGGTTTTAGCCCTGTCGTGTGCAGAGATACCGGTGGTGCAACCATGTCCGAGCAAGTCTACAGAAACGGTAAAGGGTGTTTGATGAAGAGCAGTATTGTCCCTTACCATCAATTCGAGGCCGAGTTCTTCACAGCGTTCTTCCACGAGGGGAGCGCAAATGAGGCCGCGGCCATGGATGCTCATAAAGTTGATGATTTCAGGAGTAACGTTGCGGGCAGCAGTGATGAAATCTCCCTCATTTTCGCGGTCCTCATCGTCCACTACAATTACCAGCTTTCCGTTTTTTATATCTTCTATTGCAGCTTCTATTGTATCTAACATAAAATAGTTCTTCGAAGTAATAATTGAATGGCGCAAAGTTACGACAATTAAACATGGAAAACTGGACCATGTGATCTCGGTTTCTCTGTTAAAATTATGTTGCAGCTATGTTAATTACGCACTATTAAATTAACATATATTTTACTGACTTAAAATAAGTTGCCCGAAACAAACTAAACCGCTAAAGGTTCAGTGTTTACAGCGATTCCAGTTATTAACAATAAGGTAAATTTGACAGCCGCGAAATTTTAGCAGAAATATTTGGTAAATGTCCTACGAATAATTCTTTTAATAAAAAGCTTCAAATTTTTTTTAGCCCCTTTCAATTTTCAGCAAGGCTCTTAACAATTTGTTAATACAGAGTTAAAATTTAACCATGAGAATTGCTCATCTTTGCGCCATGAATCAAAATTCTCAAATCATGGGATTAAGAAAATTATTATTAACATTTTCTTTAATGCTTCTTGCCTTTGTCAGCTTTGGTCAGGTTACGACCTCTAGCATCACGGGTAGGATTAAGGATGACAAGGGCGAAGGATTGATCGGCGCCACTGTAAAAGCTACACACGTTCCTTCTGGTACAGTGTACGGTACAGTTACTAGAACCGATGGTAACTACACCATTCCGGGCATGCGTATCGGCGGCCCTTACAAGGTAGAAATATCTTTCATCGGTTTCACAACGATCACTATGGAAGGTATCAGCCTCAACCTGGGCGAACCTTTCGTTATCAACCAGACAATGACCTCTGGTAAAGAATTGAAAACTGTAAATGTAGTAGGTAGCAAATCTGCAAGTTTAAACCAAAACAAAACGGGCGCATCAACTGTAGTAGGCCTCCGTCAATTACAAACTCTTCCTACTGTAACTAGAAACATCACTGACTTTACCCGCCTCACTCCTCAGGCAAATGGTAACGGTTTTGGTGGCCGTGATGGTCGTCTGAACAACCTGCAAGTAGATGGTGCCAACCTGAACAACAACTTCGGTCTGAGCAGTGACCCAACACCAGGTGGTGGTGCATCTCCTATTTCTCTGGACGCTTATGATCAAATCTCTGTTAATATCGCTCCTTATGATGTAAGACAATCAGGTTTTACTGGTGCTGGTATTAATGCTGTTACCAAAAGTGGTACTAACGACTTCCATGGTAGCGTTTATGGTTACTATCGTGACCAGAGCTTCAACGGTACTAAAGTACACGATAACACCCTGACACTGCCTAAGAGCGAAAATAAAATATTCGGTGGTACCCTCGGTGGCGCTATTGTTAAGAATAAATTGTTCTTCTTCGTGAGCGGTGAGTATGAGAAATCTTCTGCTCCTGGTGTAACCTGGCAGCCAACTCCTTCAGGTTTCACTGGTACACGTCCTGCAAATATGTCTGCTACTTCTGCTGACTCTCTGCAGAAACTGTCTGATTTCCTGAAATCTAAATATGGTTATGATCCAGGAAGCTTCAATAACTTCCCTGCATTTGAAACCAAAAACCATAAGATCCTCGCGAAAGTTGACTGGAATATCAACAGCATTCACAAACTGACCCTGAAATATTCTGATTTCAAAGGTTCTGACAACAGCATGCTGAACTTAAGCTCCATTCCTAACTCAACAACTGGTAACGCATTTGTACTGGGTGGTGGTGCTTCAGGTATCTCTCGTCTGCCAAACAACCGTTTCAGCAACCAGTCTATGGGCTTTGCTAATTCTAACTATGGTACTAACCACTGGGTGAAATCCGGTAGCTTGGAATTAAACTCTGCATTCTCTAACAGAATGTCTAACCAGTTCATCGTTACTTACACTAAGAACCAGGATACCCGTTTCTCAATGGGCAATCCATTCCCAACTGTAGATATCTTCGATGGTACCGGCAAAAACTATATCAGCTTTGGTACTGATCCATTCACCCGCAACAACGATGTTATCAATAATATCTTCAACATTACTGATAACTTCACCCTGTACAAAGGTGATCATACCTTCACTGCTGGTATCTCTTACGAATACCAGAAATTAGGTAACATGTTCATGCCTGGTTCTTCCAGCTATTATATCTATAATACCCTGGCTGACTTCATGAACAATGCAACTCCTGCTTTCTACGCAAATACCTATACCCTGGTACCAGGCGATTCTTCTGTATTCTCTGCTAACCTGAAAATCGCTCAACTGGGCGCTTACGTACAGGATGAGTGGAACGTTAAACCTAACTTCAAATTGACTGTAGGTTTACGCGCTGATCTGCCTATCTACCCACAACAACCGCTGGAAAACCCAGCTATCACTGCACTGTCTTTCCCTGACAAAGATGGTAACATGACTCACTTCTCTACTGGTAAATGGCCTAACAGCAAACTGATGCTGTCTCCAAGAGTTGGTTTCAGATGGGATGTAATGGGTGATAAATCCCTGATCGTTCGTGGTGGAACCGGTATCTTCACTGGTAAAATTCCTTTCGTATACCTGACCAACATGCCTACCAACTCTGGTATGTATCAGAACCAGGTTGTACTGAACAAAGCTGCTGATCTGGCTGGAATCACTTTCAATCCAAATGCAAGCGCTTACCTGAATAAATTCCCTACTGCTCCTTCTCCTGTAGCACCTTCAGGCTTTACCCTGATCGATCCTAAATTCAAATTCCCTCAGATTTGGAGATCTAACCTAGGTATCGATAAAGCACTTGGTGGTGGTTTCACCGCTACTTTCGAGGCGATGTTTACCAAAGACATCAACGCGGTTGTTATGCGTAACCCGAACCTGCTGGAACCAACCAAACAACTGAATGCTAACGGTGATAACCGTCCTTGGTATGGTGTACTGGCTAACCAGTCAGATAAATACCTGAATAAAGGTCAGACTACTGTTGTTATCATGGAGAACACCAACAAAGGGTACTCTATGTCTTTCACCGGTCAACTGAGCAAAACCTTCTCTAACGGTCTGTATGGTTCCGTAGCTTATACTTACACTAACGCTAAAGACGTAACTGGTAACCCAGGTAACCAGGCAGCTTCTATCTGGCAGTCTAACCCTAACGTGGGTACTTCCAACTCCCTGGAACTCGGACCTTCTCAGTACGCTATGCCTCACCGTGTAGTTGCGAACGTTTCTTACAGAAAAGAGTATGCTAAGCACTTCGCTTCTACCCTGTCTCTGTTCTACGAAGGTTCTAACCTCTCTACCGTTAGCTACGTTATCAATGGTGATATCAACGGTGACGGTAACAGCTCTGCTGACCTGATGTACATCTACAAAACTGGTGCTGATGTGAACTTCACTCAGTTCACTTACAACGCTGGTAAACCTGATGCAAGAGTGTTCACTGTTGCTGATCAACAAGCAGCTTATGACCAATTCATCAGCAGCAGCAAATACCTAAAAAAACACAAAGGCCAATACGCTGACAGAAATGGCGCCGTTCTCCCTTGGTACAACAGACTGGATGCCCGCTTCCTGCAGGACTTCTACCTGACTACCAAAGGTGGTACCCGTCATACCCTGCAATTCAGCGTAGACATGCTGAACCTGCCTAACCTCCTGAACAAAAACTGGGGCGTAAGACAGCAGACTACTGTAACTAACCCACTGGTTAGTAAAGGTGTAAATGCAAACGGCGTGGTTACTTACCAAATGGCTAACGTAGGTGCTAACCTGGTAAACAATGCTTACCAGAATAACATTTCTAACCTGAGCACTTGGGGTATGCAACTGGGTCTGAGATATTCTTTCTAAGATTTATTTCAATCTCCATAAAAAAAGCGGCTGTATCAAGTGATACAGCCGCTTTTCGTTTATAGCCACTACGATAATTAGTGAAAATTCATCCCAGACATCACCGCGCCACAGATAGATAACCCAATCAACAACATTAACCCCATACTCAATGCCATGGCTTTTGCCGCATCCGCCTTACCCATAATCGCCAGTATGATCATAGTAAAAAAATAAATAGGTATCAACGCCAATCCCATAATTGCCGCGGATGCCAATCCATCCTCTCCACCAACAAGACCCAATAACAACGCTATTCCCAGCGGGATGCCGGTCATATAACATGTCATCTTCCAGAAATTATTCATAAACTTTAAATTTTATATTGGGAGATAATAACCATTGCTGTCTGCCTACATTATTCCCAGCAGCCCCAAAAAAGAGAACCCTATCAACAATAAAATTCCTACACTCCATCCCATAGCTTGGGCTATTTCCTTCTTTCGCAGGAATGCCAGTATGAGCGCTCCAAGGATATATGAAGGTATCACTACCTCCGCCAGTATTGCCGTTGCTATCAGCCCTTCCAACTCCTTGGTAGAAATGAAAATCACAGCTAAGCCTAGCGGTATTCCGGTCATCAAAACAACCATCCTAAAAATATACATAGGCTTTATGATTTTATATCGGGAGATACCATCCGCTTTGGGCCACCCATTTCCATCTGCAATGCTTTCAGGTATTCCTCTTTGTCGTCCCTGTAAAACAGGTTCATGGTCTCAAATGGAATAATGCGCCCATCTTTATGTACAATGTGTACGCAAGACTTCTTAATCGCCCTGACATCAAAATCATAAGCATCAATAAAACGCATAATCACTATCCGGAATAGGTTGGTATAATCCAGTCCGGGCGCTTGTATCTGCGGCAAGCAACATAATAACGACTGCATATCATTGACAGCGGCATCAGTGGAAATCCCCGTGCTGAAGATCTTCAGCACATGCTGATGCAAACGCTCGTCTTGTTCATATACAATCGTATTTTTTCCGTTATTCAGCAAAACCGCCGGATCTACATAACGGGTGAGCGGAAAGACCTCCCCGTCAATTTTCAGGGCATACGCCATCGCCAATGCATCCGGGTTACAAGGAACCGGAATAATATCATTCGGCTGCCAGATGGGCGACTGCTCCAATATCCGCTGACGTACTTCCGTTAACGTTATACGATCGGTAGCAGGATCAAAATCATCCGTACGGCCCGCCACCTGTACCGGCTGGAATGTAACGCCACGCACACAACGCTGCTTCAGGGCATAATCAATAATAGCCCCCATCTCATCTTCATTTTGCCCTTTCTGGAGCGTAACCACCAGTGTTGTACTGAGGTTTACTTCATTCAGGTTTTCCAGCGCCTGTTTGCGTATATCCGTCAAATCCTTACCACGCATACGTTCCAGCACTTCCGGTCGGAAAGAATCGAATTGTAAGTAGATCTCAAAATTAGGCATATAGGTAGCCAGGCGGGCAGTGAATTCCTTGTCTTTCGCAATACGAATACCATTGGTATTGACCATCAGATGTCGTATAGGCTTACGTTTGGCAATATCCAATATCTCGAAGAACTGAGGATGCAGCGTCGGTTCTCCTCCACTCAATTGTACCACATCCGGTTGCCCCTCATTGGCAACGATGATATCCAACATCTGCTCGATCTCCTCCAATGTACGATGACGGCCATAATGCGGACTGGACATTGCATAACAGGTAGGACAGGTGAGATTACATCTGTCTGTCAGTTCAATAACACTCAAACAAGAATGCTGTTCATGATCCTGGCATAATCCGCAATCATAAGGGCATCCGTAATGCGTATTGGTATTGGTTTTTAAAGGTGCTTCAGAAGGTTTGTTGTAGTTACGGGTATTTTTGTAATACTCAATATCCGTCGCAATCAGTACTTTTTCCATTCCATGTTCCGGACAGCGTTTTACCATAAACACTTTTCCGTCTTCGAAGATCACTTTGGCATCTGCTCTGCGTAAACAAGTACTGCAAATGCTCAATGTGAAATCATAATAGGTGTAATTTTTTTCAGGCATAATGGCGTTTTTCAATGAGTCGGCCCGGTATAATGAAATCCGGGAGATAATATAGTAATCCCAGCAAACAGGCTATCTGTATAGATCCTATACCAATAGAAAACCTGTAACCGGGTTTTATGAAATCGAGTAAGAAACGGAATAATAAATAAGCAACCATGAACAGCTTAAATCGCGCCCCCTGAACCAATACTACCTTTCTATCCAGCAATGCCAGCGAAATCCACAACAGTCCGAGGAATAAGATTTCGTATAGGGCTACAGGATGTCGGAGGTACTGATCGCCGAGGTACATGCCCCATGGCTGCGTAGTAGGCAAACCATAGGTTTCTTCGTACACGCCCATGCTAAAGCACCCGATACGTCCTATCATCATGGCAAGTATCAGCGGATAAACAAATAAATCACCGGTGGATCGGGTTTCTTTTATCAGCTTTTTGGTGAGCTCTACACCTGCGAGTCCTCCGAGAAGGCCGCCCACTATGGTTTTGCTAGCATAGACGTAGAGTAAGATATTATGGGCAGACGCGAGTTCGGGTGGGTTTTCCAGTGCCCCCAACAATCGGCTGCCGAAGAGTGCGCCAAAAATAGCTCCTATAATAGCCCAGATGCGATTGGACGGAGTAACCGCGTCTCCCTGACGCTTCTTCAGCAATAAAAAGAATCTGAAACCGATGAACATACCCAAGGTTTCCGTCAGTGCATGAAGGGGCAAATGGGTTGATCCAATTGGAAGAGTTACTGGAAACTGCAAGGTTTTCAAGTTTTTACGAATTTAATATTTATCTTAAAATCCGAGCCGCTGTTAAAATAAAACCGGATTTTGTCACGTTTAGACGCTAATCAGTACCCTTATGAAATCTATCCTTACCACGTTGTTGTTGTTTTGCATCTGTACGAGCGTATCTGCACAAAATCTGCTTCCCAATCCCGGTTTCAATGAAGTTAACATTTGCATCGAATATGCCGCCAGATGTGCGCCAAGAGCCTGGTATCCCACCGCCCCCTTTTTCAGTAAAGTTATCTATGATGGGGAAACCGCGTCTGACAATCATTCCATTACCCTGATCATGGAAAACCGCGCCAATACCAGCTTTCGGCCTTATTATAAAACGCAGTTGCTCAATCCATTACGGAAAGGTACCCGTTATCAACTGGAAGTATTCTGGCTCAATACATCAAATGCATCAACTTTCCTTGACATAAAACTGGATACCACTGAAACCTTCCAGGACATTCCAGTACAACTGGCCGCTACGCCTACTATCCATCTCACCAAATCCACTCCCGATAAACCAAAGGAAGGATGGATAAAATCAACGGCCACCTTCACGGCAGCAGATAATTATGCCTACCTCGTAATGGGGAATTTCAGTGCACCTTCTTCTCCTAAAAATGCCCGCGACCTCTATTGCTATATTGATAGTATTGCCATCACGCCCTTAGACGGCCAGGCCTACAACGCCACTATGGCCGATAGTATCCGTAAACTCCTGTACAACGACCGCTGGCGGCATTCCTATGCACGTCCCAGCACCTCTTTGTACCAAGCCGCTCTCAAACCCAAGCTGCAACTACCTTTGCGGGTAATTCAGCATAGCGGTAAATGTGATACAGTGACCATCTCCCCCGAATTTTTCAGAAGCAATCGTAAAGATATCAATCACGTATATGCAGATCAGTTAGGACGCGTGTTCACGGTAAAGCCTGAGGATGTCAAAGAGAAAATCTTCATATCGGGTTACTCTTACTTGAAAGCCAATCCCCAGTATAACGAGATTATCGCCACTGATCGGGCCAATGAAGTGGCAAAATACCTGGTCTATAACCGGGGGTTCAGCTTTGATGACTTTGTGATAAAAGGATATACGCATCCGCGCCCTGGAATGGACTCTATAGAAACCGTGGAAATCATTAGCTGCCAACCGGCTAAAGAAGAATCAGTACCTGTTGCTAAAACAGATACCCTCGTTATTCCGGATATTCTTTTCAAGTTCGACAGCAGCGCATTGAATCAACACCTTTATGCCTCGTTAGATAGCGTTCTTCGCCATATCCCAGACATTCCTGGCATACAACTGGCCATCACCGGTCATACGGATAATAAAGGAACAGTACTGTATAATATGGACCTGAGTATGCGCAGAGCAGCCTCTGTAGCGGCTTATGTGCGACAAAAACATCCACAAACCGCGATCACCGCTATTAACGGGATGGGAGAATCCATACCAGTAGCAGATAACAGCACCAGTCAGGGTAGGCAGAAAAACAGAAGAGTGGAGATTATTATTTTCTATCCGGACCATTGAAAAAAGGCAACAACAACATGGCCGTCAGGGCTTTTTCCCAGGTGATAGCATCGTGTCTGCCCCCGGCAATTTCATAATACCACAGGTCTTTATCCATTTCATATCCTTTGGATAACAACTCTTGGATCAGATCTTTGGTATCATCAATGCTGTCTATGATGCCATTCCCGTTACGATCAGCGGTTTCATCTTCGGTGCCACATTGGAAGAAAAACTGTAATCCAGGTTGATAGGCACTTTGGCGGATCAATCGGTGCATGATACGGTTATTGGCATCGCTGTAATCGGGGCCCAGTGGCACATCTCGCCACCAAAGGGAGCCAGAACATACGCCAGCAAAGGAAAAAATATCCGGATGGTGCCAAACGATATCCAGGGCGGACAAACCTCCCAGGGAAAAGCCTGCAAAGGCCACTGGTAAGGGTTTCCAATCAGGAAAACGATTATAGAGGGCGGGAAGTAAAACGGTATTGATAAACGTAGTATAGGCGCCGGCTTTAGCGCCATCTCCGTTGTAATCGGGTTGAGATGCGATGCCGTATTCTTGCAATCGCGCTGGACCTGCATGAATAGCCACAACCGCCACTGGCAATCGTAGGTTATCCAATAATGCAGCCATATCCATTTTCCGAACTTCTTGTCCGTCATTCAACAGCAGCAATGTTTTCGGCTGTTCGCTGAACTGGTAAATATCCAGGAGCACCTCCCGGTCCAGTCCGGGTGCATAAACGAAATCATTCCAGATCATAAATTGAAGGTACGCATATTCAATTCGCGAAACATTTTTTAAATTTAGACAAAGCTTGCACCGTGATTGAAAATTTCTATAAATGGCATTCCCCCAACATAGACCAGGAATTTGAAATGTTGGTGTTCGGGCATGCTGGCTATCCGCTCCTATTGTTTCCTACCTCCATGGGTAGATATTATGAAAGTAAAGACAGAGGCCTCATAGAGGCTATCAGTTGGTTTATTGACGAAGGAATTGTTCGGGTATATTGCCCGGATAGTTATGACACGAGTAGTTGGTACAACAAAGACATCACACCCGCTGAAAGAGCGTATAACCATCAACGTTATGACAAACTCCTGCTGGAAGAAATATATCCGAGGATGACTACCGAAACAGGCCATACCCGGGTTATCACTGCTGGTTGCAGTTTCGGCGGATTTCATGCCACCTCTTTTGCATTTCGTCATCCGGAAATTGTATCTTATCTTTTCTCCCTCAGCGGCATTTTTGATATAAAATCCAGGCTGGATGGCTATTATGACGATCAAGTCTATTATAGTAATCCCGTGGATTTTATACGCGACAATCAACACGAAGCCCTCTGGCGTATGGGTATCATTCTCGGCGTCGCCGACAACGATGTTACCCGCACACAGAATGAAAATATGTCTGGCATACTGACCAGGAAGGATATCAACCATTGGCTGGATATACGTCCGGAAAGTACCCACGACTGGCCAGCATGGCGTAATATGCTTCCTCGCTATCTCTCATTAATCAGGTAACACATGAAAAAGATTGGCATCCTGTTCGGACAGGAAAATACCTTTCCACAAGCATTCGTAGACGCTATTAACCGGAAAAATCCGCCGGGAATATTCGCAGAATTTGTCACCATCGACAAAGTATTACAGGGAGAAGCGGCTGGATATGCTGTGATCATAGACCGTATTTCCCAGGATGTACCCTTCTACCGGGCTTATCTAAAAAATGCCGCCGCTTCTGGAACCGCCGTTATCAACAACCCGTTCTGGTGGAGCGCCGACGATAAATTTTTCAATAACGCCCTCGCAGAAAAAATTGGTGTACGCGTGCCCAGAACCGCACTGCTCCCCTCTTTTCAGTTGCCGGACAATACCTCCGATAAATCATTTCGCAATTTGATTTACCCCCTCAGTTGGAATGCCATCTTCGACTATGTAGGCTTTCCTGCCTACCTCAAACCCTTTGATGGCGGCGGTTGGAAGAACGTATTCCGATTGAACGACAAACAAGAGTTTTACAATATCCACCAGGAAACAGGTCAATTAGTCATGATGTTGCAGGAGGAGATCGATTTCACTTCCTACTACCGTTGTTACTGTATTGGCGGGAAACATGTGCATATTATGCCCTACAATCCCCGTCATCAGCATCACGAGCGTTACCATGCTGATTTCGACACGCCCCAGGCTGTGTTGGATGAAATTACCCGGGATACGTTGGCATTGAACCAACACCTGGGATACGATTTCAATACCGTGGAATTTGCCGTCAGAGGGGATGTACCTTATGCAATCGACTTTTGCAATCCTGCTCCCGATGCCGATATTCACTCCATTGGAAAAAAGAATTTCGAATGGATCGTGGAAATAAGCGCCGAATATGCCATAGAAAGAGCCATCGCACAGGAACCCGGAAAAGACAACCTCACTTGGGGAAAATTTATCCATCCTGATAAATAGAAAAAAATTACACCCGATTGATTTCCCGACATACATTTGTATAAATTAAAAACGATAGGAGCACTTTATGTACAATGCGTTCACAGTGGGTATAGAAGAAGAATACATGGTGATGGACCCCGTAACCAGGGAGTTGAGATCGCATGAACAAAAAATTGTGGAACATGCCCACAAGGTTATCCGCGACCAGGTGAAAGCAGAATTTCACCAGGCAGTAGTGGAAGTAGGCACCCGCGTTTGTAATAATATCCACGATGCCCGCGAAGATGTAGCCCTCCTGCGTAAAACCATCGCGCAGATTGCCGGGGATCTTGGCTTCAGCATCGGCGCTTCCGGGACTCACCCTTTCAGCCACTGGCAACAGCAATTGATTACGGATAATCCCCGCTATTTCGAAATCGTCAACGAAATGCAGGATGCCGCACGCTCCAATCTCATTTTTGGCCTGCACGTACATGTAGGCATGGAAAGTCGGGATATGGCACTACACATCGCTAATTCCGTTAGGTATTTCCTACCGCATATATTTGCATTAAGCACCAACAGCCCTTTCTGGGAAGGCCGGAATACCGGTTTTAAATCCTTCCGCACAAAGGTTTTTGATAAATTCCCTCGTACCGGTATCCCGGATTACTTTAGCAGCATTGAAGAATACGATCGTTATATCCAGCTCCTGGTGAAAACCAACTGTATAGACAATGCCAAAAAAGTATGGTGGGACCTGCGCGTACATCCTTTCTTCAACACCGTGGAATTCCGGATCTGTGATGTGCCTTTAACCCTAGACGATACCATCACCATTGCTGGATTGTTCCAAGCCGTATGTGCTAAGATCTATAAGCTCCGCATGCAGAACTTGAACTTCATTATCTATAACCGGGCTCTCGTCAACGAAAATAAATGGCGGGCTTCCCGTTATGGCATCGAGGGCAACCTAATCGATTTCGGTAAGGAAATGGAAGTGAATGCCAGGGCACTCATCTTTGAACTGCTCGACTTCATTGACGATGTGGTAGATGACTTAGGCAGCCGGGAAATTCTCAGTGCCACCGCCCGCATCCTCGAAAATGGAACTGGCGCCGATAGGCAACTGAAAGTGTACCAAGATACCCAAGACCTCGTTGCAGTAACCGATTTCATTCAGCAACAATTTCTTGCGAACTGCTAATTCCAGGATTCCTCCCATGATATTTGTAATTTTGCAGCATGCGCACCATTAAAATAGCCGTGCTGGATATGTACGAAGGCGTACCGAACGAGGGTATGCGCTGTATCCGGGAGATATTGCTGAAATATGCAGAGATGCACTCGCTCAATCTGCTTTTTGATGAATTTGAGGTAAGACTACAGCAACAGGTACCAGATACATCCTACGATATTTATATCTCCACTGGCGGCCCTGGAAGTCCGGTCGATAGTGAAGGTAGCGACTGGGAAAAGGCTTATTTCCACCTCGTGGAAAACCTGATGGCATGGAATAAAACACATGAACAGAAAAAGCCTGTGCTTTTTATCTGTCACTCCTACCAGATCATGTGCCGCTATTACAAGCTAGGGAATGTTTGCAAGCGCAAATCCCCTGCCTTCGGCGTTTTCCCCGTACATAAAACTGCTGCGGGCATGCAGGAAAAAGTATTCTCCGCATTGCCTGATCCTTTTTACATTGTGGACAGCCGCAACTGGCAAGTAATAGAACTCAATGAAGAGAACCTAGCCGCCATGGGCGCCAAAGTACTCGCCATTGAAAAAGAACGTCCGCACGTTCCGTTGGAACGCGCCACCATGGCCATCCGGTTCAATGAACATTTCATAGGAACCCAGTTCCATCCCGAAGCAGATGCCGCTGGTATGCACATGTACCTGTTACAAGACGAAAAGAAAGAACAGGTCATCGCCCATCACGGTATTGAAAAGTATGAAAGCATGCTTACCCAGCTCACCGATCCGGATAAAATCATGCTGACACACGACCGCTTCATCACCGCATTCCTGGATTATGCCATCTATGGTGCGCTCAGTGAGCGATTGGCCACCATCGAACGACTGGTACAGGTAGCGGCCCATAATGATAACGAAAACACATTCTTCTAAGCTATTTTACTATGATTCCTTCCGTAAGAAAAGCCTATAACGAAAAGTTCACCACAACGGCATATCACCATTTCTTACAGGGAATGGCCGAAGAAGCCGGTGTAGCCCCCGCATTCAGAGTGGCTGAAACGCCTGTATTTGTTCCCGGCGACCTGACAGCCAAGCTAGTACAGGCTTGCGAAGAAGTAGTGAATGTAATACTGCGGCCCGATTTCAAAACACTGACGGAAGAAGCCATTCCTCCAGCCCTCAAAGTGCCTGGAGAAAATGACCATCCGCACTTCATTGTGATCGATTTCGCCGTTACCCGCAACGAAGCCGGCGAACTGGAACCACAACTGATAGAACTGCAAGGCTTCCCTACCATGAACGCCTTCCAGCAGGTGATGGCCAAACAGTTTAGGAATCATTTTGAAATCCCTCAGGAACTCAATAACTATTTCAACGGTCTGGATGACGATAGCTATTATCAGCTCCTACGGGAGATGATCATCGGCGATCTTCCACCGGAAGAAGTCATTCTATTGGAAGTAAAACCGGAAGAACAGAAAACCAAAATCGATTTTTACAGCACCGAAAAATACCTGGGGATTCGTGCCGTGTGCATTACAGACCTGGTACAGGAAGGCAATCACCTTTTCTATCGTAAAGATGGCGTACTCACACCTGTAAAACGCATCTATAACCGCATTATCTTCGACGATCTGCAACGTCAGCAATCCACCTTGGGCGAGCATGTAAATCTCTTCCAAGACTTAGATGTAGAGTGGATTACGCATCCAAACTGGTTTTATCGGATCAGTAAGTATACTATGCCTTTGTTGCACAGTGATTATGTGCCTAAAAGCTGGTTTCTGCATCAACTGCCGGTAATTCCGACCGATCTAGAGAATTATGTACTGAAACCTTTGTTTTCCTTTGCAGGCCAGGGCGTGAAGATTGATGTAACAGCAGAAGATATCAATGCGATCAAAGATCCGGAAAACTGGATATTGCAGCATCGGGTACAATATGCACCTGTTATCGTAACGCCAGATGGTAATGCAATCTGTGAAATTCGCATGATCTATATCTGGCCAGATGGTGCGGCCCGACCTATGCTCGTGCATAACCTGTCCCGCATCAGTAAGGGCAGAATGATTGGAGTGGGCTTCAACAGTAATGATACCTGGGTAGGTGGCAGTTGCTGTTTCTTTGAAGCTATTCCGGCAGCTACGTAAATAACCTGCGTACCTGCACCCTATTTTTGATCCAAATCCCTATGTATGTTTAGTAACCTTGCCATCGATGTTGCCCTGGGGCTGATATTCATTTATCTCCTATATTCTCTGTTCGTCACTATCTTACAGGAAATGATCGCGCGCGCCTTTGGCCTGCGGTCACGTATCTTGTCGAAAGCGCTACGACGCATGTTGGATGAAGATACTCATGCAAATGACCTGGGAAAATTCGGAAAATTCACGTTTTTTACCTGGTTTTACGAAAAAGGATGGAGTATTGTCCACTATTTCAATCCATTTGCCGATGCTCCCATATTGAAAAAATTCTACGACTCTCCTTCCATTCATTACTTAGGAGAAAATACCGCCGCATCCAGGCCGGCGTATATCAGTCCGACTATCTTTTCTCAAACGATTGTGCACCTGTTGCGAACCAGTACTACTGCCAAGAGCAGTGATACGGAAACGATCCAGGCCGCGCTGGAAGAAAACAGCCTGCAATTAGGCCAACATACGGTATCGCATATACGAAATTTGTTTGCAGATGCAGGTGAAGATATTCCTCAGTTCAGGATACAATTAGAATCCTGGTTCAATGAAACCATGTCTAGGGCCAGCAGTTGGTATCGCAAGCATTGCCAGACCTGGCTATTGATCATTGGCTTCTTCATTGCCGGTATCTTCAACGTAGATACCATCGCGATTGCCAGGATTTTGATGAAAGATAAAACAGTACGACAGGAAATGGTGCAATTGGCCAGCAGTAGAAGCGATGCCTTTTATCCCATGGTAGACACGTTGCAACAACATCAACTATTTTATAAAGACAGTGCTTTCTTGCGTCAAGATACGAGTGTAAAGGCATTTGTGGCGGATACGGCTGTAGTGGCCGTATATGGCATGTTGCGCAGAGATGCGGCAGAGGCGCGCAATGTGTTGGGCATTCACCGGGATTTTGCTGTAGGGAGACTCGGACTCTCACACCCGCTGCAGGCAAACATCTGGTTGGTATTGGCAGGTTGGTTTATGACTGCCATGGCCATTTCCCTAGGGGCTCCGTTCTGGTTTGATCTATTAGGGAAGGTGGTGAAATTTCGGAATACGCCAGCCGACAGTAAATAATTATCTTTATCACAAATATTAGCTGTATGACTCGTACCAATTATTCCTCCGGAGCCACCTGGGAAGACAAAGTAGGTTATTCCAGAGCAGTGAGAACCGGAAATGTTATTGAAGTATCAGGTACCGTTGCAGAAGATGAAGGGAAAGTGGTGGCAGAGGGTAACGCGTATGAACAAACGAAATTTATTCTCGCCAAAATCGAAGCGGTATTAATTAGGGCGGGCGCCACTTTACATGATGTGGTAAGAACCAGGATGTTTGTGACGGATATCAGTCGCTGGGAAGAATTTGGCCGTGCTCATGGCGAGTTCTTCAAAAGTATCAAACCCGCTACTACCATGGTGGAGGTCAGCAAACTGATTGATCCCCGCTATTTGGTGGAAATAGAAGCTACCGCAATAGTAAAATCATAATAAAAGAAGCTGTATCAAAAAAGGGGAAATTGACATCTGTGACGTCAATTTCCCCTTTTTTTGTCGGCAAGAGCATTTTGCTGCTCCCGGAATTATCTCGATAAAAATATCAAAAACACGGATTAACCGTAGATTTCTCTCCATTTCAGCATACCGCCGGCCAGGTTCAACACATTGGTGAAGCCTTGTGTTTCCAGTGACATAGCTGCTTGTCCGCTGCGGTTACCACTGCGGCAGTAAACGATTACTTCTTTACCTTCCAGTCCTTCCAGTTCATCGATTTGCATCATCTGGATTTGACCCAATGGCACATGAATGCCGCCAATATTGAATTCAGCGCGTTCGTGTGGTTCTCTTACATCCACCAGTGTCAGTTGCTCACCAGCATCCAGACGTGCTTTTAATTCTTCAGCAGTTATGTTTTGCATACTTTTCTTTTTTAATGATTGTTGATTACCAGTAAAATTAACCAATTTTTCCTACTCACCCGCAGGAGGCTGCTGTGCAGCTCCAGAACTATCTTTCACCGGTTTGGTAGCAGATAGGTAGAGATCTACGGCTTCCCCAGCTCTTACCATATTGAAATCCCCGATTTCGTTCTTACGGGTAGGATACTGCTTGTAAATGTAGGCATTCAGGGTATCTGATACATTTGGATCGATAATTACTGAACCTGGGTTTAGATTGCTGGCGCTCAGGATTTCCTTTGCTTCTGCATAAGTCAGACCGATAAAATCAGGTACTGGGTTCTCCACGCTTCCTCTACCACTACTGAGAATCAGGGTGATATTGGTTCCTTCCGCCACCATGGTACCGGGTTTCAGTGTTTTGCCATTTAGGAGCTGTTGCAACACCGTATTGGTAGCGAAATCCGGTTTATAGATAGTATCCCCTACATTCAGGCGCAGACTTTTCAGCATCATTTCCGCACTACGGAAGGTAAGTCCTTCTAAGTCCGGCATAGCCACCATTGGGGCTACGGTTTTATTGACGGTCAGGTGGATGGTTCTACCCATTTTCACTTCCGCCCCTTTATCGGGCGTTTGGGCCCATACTGCCAGTGGCGGAATACTATCGATAAAAATAGAATCTCTCACTTCTGCATCAAATCCAGCAGCTTCCAGTTTGGCAATAGCATTTTTAACATTCAAACCTTTTACATCAGGCACTGTGAGCTGTTTACCATGTTTGGTAATGATAGGCAGCATCGTAAAGAAGATGACAGCCAACAGGAAAAACATGGCAATCACCGCCACCACATTGACTACAAAAGATCGTTTAGTAATAAAATCAAACACAGTTTATTACGTTAAAAGTGATAAATCAGTTACAGGTTAGCCTTTCATCGCTTCTTCCAGCACAGCGCCGTAGAAGTCGGTCAAAGTCATCCCTGCAGCCCTTACCTGTTGCGGGATCAGGCTGTTTTCAGACTGACCGGGCATGGTGTTGGCTTCCAGGAAAAATAGTTTATTATTGGCTTCCTCCCAAATAAAGTCGATTCGGGTGATGCCTTTACAGTTCAGCAGGTTATACAGTTTAGAAGCGGTTTGTTGTACCAGGGCTGTAATTTCAGCAGGTACAGGAGCTGGCGTGATTTCGTTGGAAACGCCTGGTGTATATTTCGCTTCGTAGTCGAAGAACTCTTTGCTGCTCACTACCTCTGTAATAGGGAGTACATGCAACTGGCCACCAGCGCGGTATACGCCAATTGTCAGTTCTCTACCCTTTACAAATTCTTCGATCAGGATCTGGGAATCTTCCTTGAAAGCTTTGTCAATAGCTGGTTGCAGCTCTTCTGCAGTTTTAACTTTTGACATACCGATACTGCTGCCACCTTCTGCAGGCTTTACAAATATCGGTAAGTGCAGTTGCTGGAGGATATCCTGGGTATTATAAGGCTGATTATTGAAGATATGAACGGATTTGGAAACATTCACCACATTTAACGCCGCCACTACTTTATTGCAATAGCTTTTGTTGAAGGTCAGTGCAGAGGTAACCATTCCACAGCTAGTGTATGGAATGTCCAGCATTTCAAAATATCCTTGCAGGCGGCCATCTTCGCCAGGAGTGCCGTGAATACCGATAAAAACACAGTCAAATTTGATTTTATTCCCATTGATGGTCAGGGAAAAATCATTCTTATCCACCTCATATTGTTGGCCATCAGGAGCAGTGTGTGTCCAGCCCTCGCGGGTAACAATAATTTTATAGACCGCATACTTGTTGCTGTCCAGGTTTTTCTCAATGGTAACAGCGCTTTGTACTGAAATTACATATTCTCCGGAGTAGCCACCGGCAACTAAAGCAATATTTTTCTTCATAAGATGACTGAGCTATAAGCGGGTAAAGTTAAGGAAAGTTTTTTGCCGTACAAGAGGCCAGAAAATAATAGCGGAAAGAAGGGAGTCCGGCCAGGGGCCGGGCTCCAGCAAAGCTATCGTGTGTTATTCAGCATGGAGAAAAGCCTGTTTCTCGAGTAGTTCGTCAAGCGTTTCTCTGTACAATTCGTCCGGAACACAGGCATCTACGGGGCAAACATCCGCGCAGCGGGGTGCTTCATGGAAACCCTGGCATTCCGTGCATTTGTCCGGGACGATGTAAAAGATATCGTTGCTGAGAGGGGGTTTTCGCTGGCTGGTATCCAGCGGTTCATTGTTCCTGAGGACTACCTGTCCTTTGAGGGAGGTCCCCTCTGCCAGGGACCATTCTACGCCTTGTTCATAAATGGCGTTGTTGGGGCATTCATTAATTTTTAATGCCATAGGGAATAAGATTTAGTTATTAATCTATGTCACTGGCAAGGTACGATGCCTACCTATGATTACCTAACGTCCAGCGTATATACGAAGACTGTTATGAGCATAAAAAAACCGCTCTGGCACCATTCCAGAGCGGTTCTAGCTTCCTTTGAATATATTAACTACATGTGCAGTTTTTCTTTCTTACCCAGCAGTTCATCTACTGTTTCTTGGTACATTTCGTCTGGTACACAGCAGTCTACAGGGCAAACAGCTGCACATTGTGGTTCCTCATGAAATCCCTGGCATTCAGTACATTTATTAGGAACGATGTAGTATGTATCTACGCTAATAGGAGCATTACGCTGATCAGCATCCATAGTGGAGCCATCCATCAGGGTATAAGTTCCTTTTACACTGGTTCCATCAGCAATGGCCCATTCCACTCCGCCTTCATAAATTGCATTGTTTGGGCATTCTGGTTCGCAAGCGCCGCAGTTAATACATTCGTCTGTTATCTTAATTGCCATAGAGTAAACTTTTTGTTTAAGTAGTAAGCCATTAATTTTGTGGACAAAAATATAATTTTCCGGGTTTAATCAAGTCATTATTTATTAAAGATTCATGAATATAGCAGAAAAAGAAGCAGCGCTGGTGCGCCTGGGCCAATACCTGGCCGGAAACAGCCCTGAATGGGAAGTGGTTAAGGAGAGGGCTTATATCGCCAATGGATGGTTTATCCCGGCATTTATCAACAATGCGCTGGAAAATATCTGCCAATACTTCCTGGAACCTGCCAAACTCCAGCAATGGCTGCAGTCCTATCCTGCTGTAACAGCAGACCGTACTCCTCGTAAAGTGGGTATTGTGGCAGCGGGAAATATTCCCCTGGTAGGGTTCCATGATTGGCTCTGCGGATTTATCAGTGGCCATCAAGTGAAACTGAAGCTCTCCGGTAAGGATGAAATCCTCATGAAGCATATCCTGAGCAAAATGGAGGAATGGTACCCTGAAACAGCCGGCCAGACGGAAGTTTTGGACATGCTGAAGGACTGTGAGGCTTATATCGCCACAGGCAGCAACAATTCTGCCCGCTATTTCAATTACTATTTCGCTAAATATCCACATATCATTCGCCATAACCGCACTTCCGCAGCAGTACTTACCGGTAAAGAAACCCCGGCCGAACTGGAAGCCCTCGCAGATGATATTATGCTTTATTTCGGCCTGGGATGCCGCAATGTGACCAAAATATTTGTACCAAGGGATTATAATTTCCAACCCCTACTGGATGCACTCAACAAGTACAGCTACCTGATGGATCATCACAAGTACAAAAACAATTACGATTATAACCTGGCCTTGCTGCTCCTAAATAACAGTCCTTATATCACCAATGGCACCCTGCTGTTACATGAAGCGGAATCCCTGTTTAGTCCGCTGAGCGTACTGAATTATGGTTATTATGATGATATCCAGGAATTGGCTGCTTCCCTTCATCAGGACGAAGTACTGCAATGCCTGGTAGGAAAGGATTTTATACCTTTCGGGTACGCACAACAACCAGCACTCCAGGAATATGCTGATGGGGTAGATACTATGGCATTTTTACTGGGCATCTAACAAAATGTCGCATCAGATTGTTATCCTGTCAGGTGGTAAATGAAGGGTTGTCAGCCCGATATCCGTTAATCTTTAATTTAAATTAACGATTGATATAAAAAACTGTTAAAGTGAAGAGAGACAAGGATATTTGATTAAACACGGATATTAAATTTGTATCGAAGGCATTAAAATTGACCTGAAGTGCGTGTTACAAATTTATTCGTACGCTAAACACACTATAATATGAAATTCAAGCAAATTGTTACAATTGTCCTTATCAGCATTGTGACCGCTTCTGCCTCCATATTTGTGTACAGCAAATATATCCAACCCAGACAGGCAGGAATTTTCCAGAATGGCTCAGCCGACATACCTGTGAATTATGCCCGGTATATGCCCGGCACGGAACACAATAGTGGTGCATTACCCCCATCTGATTTTACAGCGGCTGCAAAAACCGCGGTACCAGGAGTGGTTCATATCAAGACGAAAATCAATCCCCGCCAGGTAACCAACGGTAATAACCTGCAGCGTAAACGTTCTATCTTGCAGGATCTCTTCGGCGATGATTTCTTCGGCGATGAATTTAACGGTAGCGGAGATGGCCGCAGATATTACATTCCAGGCCAGATGGCTTCTGGTTCCGGCGTGTTGATTTCTGACGATGGTTATATCGTTACCAACAACCACGTGATCGATGACGCAGATGACATAGCGGTATCACTCTCTAACAGTGGTAAAACCTATAAGGCGAAATTGATCGGTGCAGATCCAAGCACAGACTTGGCTGTTATCAAAATTGAGGCAAGTGGATTGCCCTACTTACTGTATGGCAACTCCGACAATGTAGAAATCGGACAATGGGTACTGGCGGTAGGTTATCCGCTGAACCTAGATGCAACGGTTACTGCCGGTATCGTAAGTGCTAAGTCACGCACGATCGGGATTAATAAGAGTCGCGGTTCCCGTAACAGCGCTATAGAATCATTTATCCAAACCGATGCTGCCGTTAACCAAGGTAACAGTGGTGGCGCCCTCGTCAACACCAACGGTGAGCTAGTGGGTATCAACTCCGCTATCGCCTCTCCTACCGGTTCTTATGCAGGTTACTCTTACGCCATCCCAGTAAACCTGGTGAAAAAAGTAGTGAACGACCTGATGAAATACGGTAATGTGCAACGTGCTTACTTAGGTGTTTCCTATATGCCTGGTTCTGTCATTGCTTCCCTTACCGATGACCAGTTGAAAGAACTGGGTGTAAGAAGAGATGCTCCAGGCGTACAGATTACGGAAGTGGTAGACAATGGTTCTGCTAAAGCTGCCGGCCTCAAAACGGGCGATATCATCATCAAAATCAACGGAGTGCCTATTCCTGGTGCATCCCAGATGACAGAACAAATTGCCCGCTATAAACCAGGCGATAAAATCACCATCACGTACTTGCGCAATAACAAGGAAATGACTGCTGAGAATGTAGTCCTGCGAAACCTGGCTGGTAATACCGATGTGGTAAAAACCACTATGATAGACCGATTGGGCGCAGATTTATCCGCACTGGATAAAGATGACGCTCGCAGACTCGGTATTCGTGGCGGTGTTTGGGTAAGTGCTATTGGCAATGGTATCCTAAAAAAACAAACAACCATGGCTCCCGGCTTCCTCATTATCAAAGCTGGCGACCAAACCATTACCACGCCGGATGAACTGGCGAAAGTGCTGGATAAAAAATCCACCGTTCAACTGATTGGATTATATCCAGAAAAAAGCACTAATATCTACTATTACAATATTCAAACTGGCAGCGCTGCCAGGGAAAGCTTCTAATCAAAGCGCAAGCATTACGAAAAAGGCGGTCTGACCAGACCGCCTTTTTTTTATGGACTCCCGAAGCAGTTCATACAAATAAAAAGAGTCACCCCTGGTGACCCTTTTTATCTTAAGCAATACCTGCATTGCCTGAAAAAACTTCACAGGTAATCAGCCATATCTATGAAAACCCATATTGAAAATAGGATATAGATATGATAATATTTATGCTTTCCCGTCAAATGCGAAAATTACCTTGTGAATGCATAAAAAAGCCGGTTAAGCGCAAGCTAACCGGCTGTTAAATATCATTAAATTTTATAAATTAAAGATTAATCACACCCTTTAACTGGGTAAAGAACTCTTCTTTTTTGCGGGAGGAGATCGGGATATTCTTCTGATCGCTCATGACAACGGCAGTACCCAATCCTTTGATGATCTTGACAATATGGTGAATATTGATCAGGAAAGACTTATGCACCCGATAAAAGCCTTTATCGGAGAGCATCTCTTCGTATTCTTTCAGCGACTTTGAGATTAGGTGAGAAACATTATTGATCAACTGTATTTTGGTATAGCTGTCAAATGCTTCGCAGTAGATAATATCTTTCAGGTCTATGACATTGTAGCCGTCGTTAACGGGGATTACAATTTTAGAGAAGGCATTATCATTGTTCTTTACATAGTCTTTCAGGATGGAGGCCAGTTCATTGAGGCGGCCTTTTTTACTTTTCTTCACCTTTTCCAGCGCGTCTTCTACTTCACTTACTTTGATTGGTTTCAGTAGATAATCGAGGGCTGCAAATTTGATGGCTTGAAGGGCATATTCCTGAAAAGCTGTGATGAAAATTACTTCAAAGTTCAGTACAGGGAACATTTCCAGCAACTGGAACCCGTTATGCGGAGGCATCTCGATATCCAGGAAAAGTACATCAATGGGGTTGTTTTTAATCATTTCTGCCGCCTCATGGATATTTTGCGCTTCTCCCACTACAGTGACATCCTTACAGTAATTCTCAAGGATATTTCGCAAAATATGAATGTTGCGGACTTCATCGTCGACAATGGCAGCTTTTATATTACTCATAACATCTTAACAATGGGAATCAGGATTTCAACTAAGGTACCTTCCTTATTGCCGAAACCAGATTTAAATTTATCAATAATTTCTAACTTTCCAACACTTCCATTAAAAGATTTTATAATCTGCAATCGCTCCTTAATCACGCTCAGTGCGGTAGATTCGTGTTTTACCAGTCTTGTACTTTTCAAGGTATTGGACTTATCCCATCCTATTCCATCATCGTCTACAGAGCAATATAACAGATCATCCAACATTTCCAATCTTATTTCCAGGCAACCGCTACTGTTTTTCGGTGCCAGTCCGTGTTTGATCGCATTTTCCACAATAGGTTGAATGATCATAGGCGGAATATAGATGGTATAGTCCTTCAGGGATTCCTGAAGGGTAAATTTATAGGTAAATGAATGAGCAAAGCGTATTTTCTCCAGCTCCAGGTACCTGGTCAGAAAGGCTATTTCCTCTTCCAAAGAGATATACGATTTCCGGGAATTATTCAACATCTGCCGCATTAGTGTGGCAAAGTCGGCCAGGAAATTCAATGCTTGTTTTTCTTCTTTTTCCAGAATCAGATGCTGTACTGAATTTAGCGAATTAAAGATGAAATGTGGGTTCATCTGGTTCGTCAGGGCTTTGGCTTCCAGCTCTGCGATTCGCCGGTTATATTCTGTCTTTCTTTTTTCCGATTGTTTGATTCTGCGTACAATATAGCGTAAAATAAAAAGAATTACCAGTAATCCCAATAACAGTAATATTCCCCTGGCCCACCATTGCTGGTACCAACGGGGTAATATGCTCACATTAAGGTTGATTGGCTGACTCCAGTCACTTTTATATTTCCTGGCACGTACCATCAGCTTGTAAACTCCAGGCTGCAGATCCGGGAACGGGATAATATTGGAATTGGACATGGTAGTTTGCCATCCGGTAGTACTGTCACCAGAGAAATTATACTGGTATTCCACCTGGTCCGGCAGATCGAATACAATGGTACCGAATTCCGCTTCAAACGAGGATTTTCGCTGATATAAATGAACGAAATCCTTTGCTGGCAAGAAGGTACTGTCTGCATACCGGATATTACTGAGGTAAATCACCGGCGGTACAGAATCCACCGGCATGTTATTCCCTTTGAAATAGCACAAGCCATTGGAAGTAGCGATATACAGCATATCGTCATCTGAATACACGCCACGGATGTCATCAGACATCAGGCCATCATTAGAGGTAATATTGCGGACAATATGCTGATTGGTTACATTGATAACGCTCACGCCTTTATTGGTAGCCACATATAGTTTACCAACCCCATCGTAATAGAGTTGCTGGCAGATATCTGAGGCTAGGCCGTTGGCTGTAGAGAGATGCCGAACCACCGAGTCGTGGTGCATCACATAAATGCCCTGGTCGCTGGTACCTATCCAAAGAAATCCGTTGATCCATTTCAGGTCCTTGATGCTTTGTTTCAGGTGCGTATTGTTGCCAGGTCTTACCAATTGCCGGTTATTATCTGAACAGTAATACAGTCCGTTATTGGTACCCACGAAATAAGTAGAATCATCTACCGATGCGATGGACGTGACCACCATATCCAAATCAGGGATCACATAATTATCCAGAGCGATGACTTGGTTTTTAGCAGCAATGCGAATTTTCCCAGATGGGGATACGTCTACATCTTTCAGCATTTTCACGGATCGCAGCAAACTAGGGCGTTGCGTAGCGGTATTGAACTGAAAAAGGGCATTATCCGTAGCGATGAGCACACTATTATCCTTGTAAGGAATAATGGAGAGCAGGCTATTTCTACCGGTGGTCGTATCCAGCGTAAATTGGCGGATATTTCCCTGTGCATCCATGGTATTGAGGATACCAGCATTCTGGCCTATCAGTAGCAGATCTGTTTTTTTGTCTTTACAGATACTGAAGATAGAGTGAGAATAAAGTCCGTTGGTATTATCGAGATAGCTGAAGTAAAAATTCTTATAAGGAATATAATACACCCCATCTCCGAAAGTAGTGATCCAGATATTGCCATCCCGATCTTTGAGAAGGGAGGTGATGTAGTGATTTTCCAGCAGCCGGGTTACTTTTCGTTCTCCTTTGAAGAAGTTTTTGATGAAGTAGAGTGCCCGTTGCGTGCCTACCCAGAGGTTATCATTATCTAGACAGATATCGCTGATATCTTCTCGGATGCCCCATTCAGGTCCATTAAAAAAGCTGATGGCATCTTTAAATCGATAAGAATAGAGGCTATTTTTCAGGATGACTACTGGATGGCTAGCAATACGACTGCGGAAATCCGGATCATCTACTGGGTAAGGGGGTACGGAAATAATTTTTTGTTCAGGGTTATTGGGATCTTTCAGTGTTTCCAGGCGGAAGGCATTCTGTAGGGGATGGAAGATACTATCACGGGCTAGGAGGAAGCGAACATCACTACCGGTGGAGCCTTGTTTATCGTAGGTGATTCTTTTCCCGTTATAGAGCAGACTCCTATTATTGGAGTTGAGGAACCAAATGAGGTTTCCTCCTATTCCCTCGAAGGCATATTGGAGGTAATGTCCATGAGAATTGAAGGTAAGAGTGGTATCGTTTTCCTCGTTGTGAATAACAGAATTGAAGTAATAGGAAGGTTTGCCATTGAGGGTGAAGAACCATACCCTTCCTTTAGAATCTGCGGTCAGTTTGACCACATCGTTATCTGTCAGGCCATCTTTTTTAGCGTAGTTGCGAAAGCGTTTACCATCGAACTTACTGACACCTGTGGGAGTAGAGAACCAGATAAACCCATCTTTATCTTGTACCGCTGCATATACGGTGGCATTTGCCAGTCCGTCTTTCACGTTGAAGTTACGGATCATGAGGCCCTGTGCGCGGGCAACCGTACTAACACAAAAGATGGCCAGCATCCAAAACAATATGTAACGGACAGAGGGCATCGGATAAATTTACTGGTTTCTTTTGGAATGAGGGAAAGAAATTAAAAATAATTACAATGAGTGCAAATGCACTCATTGTAATTATTTGCCGCATGCATATAGGGATATATGCTGCTATTAGTATGCTCTTGCGAACAGCACTCTTTCTTTTGAAGGCTTGCCAGTGAGTATACAAACGCCTTCTTCCTGCGGATTATTAAGCGGAATACAACGGATAGTTGCTTTGGTAAGCTCTTTAATTTTCTCTTCCGTTTCGCTGGTACCATCCCAGTGAGCGCTTACGAAACCTGCTTTTCCGTCCAGCACTTGTTTGAATTCTTCGAAGGTATCTACACGGGTGATGTGTTCATCGCGGTAGGTCTTAGCCTTGTTGAAGAGGTTCTGCTGGATTTCTTCCAGAAGGTCTTGGATACGTTGGCCCAGGCCTTCTAGTGGCAATGTTTCTTTCGTTTTATTATCGCGGCGGGCTACTTCAGCAACGCCGTTTTCAATATCTCTTGCGCCGATAGCGATACGAACAGGTACGCCTTTCATTTCGTACTCAGCGAATTTCCAACCTGGGCGGTTATTATCGCTGTCGTCATATTTTACGCTAACGCCGAGTTTCTTCAGGTCCGCTATGAGTGCGTGTACTTTCGCATCGATGGTAGCTTTCTGTTCTTCTCCTTTGAAGATAGGCACGATTACTACTTGCAGCGGAGCGATTCTTGGAGGCAGTACCAGACCTTGGTCGTCGGAATGCACCATGATCAAACCACCGATCAGGCGAGTGGAAACGCCCCAAGAGGTAGCCCATACGTATTCCAGTTTATTTTCCTTGTTGGAAAACTGTACGTTGAATGCTTTAGCGAAGTTCTGGCCGAGGAAGTGAGAAGTACCTGCTTGGAGGGCTTTACCATCTTGCATGAGTGCTTCGATACAGTAAGTATCTACAGCGCCGGCAAAGCGTTCGTTGGCAGTTTTCACCCCACGAACAACTGGTACTGCCATGTAATGTTCCGCGAAATCTGCATATACATTCAGCATTTGGGTTGTTTCAGCTACGGCTTCTTCTGCAGTAGCATGGGCAGTGTGACCTTCTTGCCAGAGGAATTCTGCTGTACGCAGGAACAGGCGGGTACGCATTTCCCAGCGAACTACGTTGGCCCATTGGTTAATGAGCAGGGGCAGATCGCGGTATGACTGGATCCAGTCTTTATATGTATTCCAAATGATGGTTTCAGAAGTTGGGCGAACGATCAGTTCTTCTTCCAGTTTAGCTTCAGGGTCTACCACTACGCCGCCGCCATTGGGGTCGTTTTTCAGGCGGTAGTGAGTTACCACGGCACATTCTTTAGCGAACCCTTCGATGTGTGCTGCTTCTTTACTGAGGAAGCTTTTGGGGATAAACAGCGGGAAATAAGCGTTGTGGTGACCGGTTTCTTTGAATTTGCGGTCCAATACATCGCGCATGGCTTCCCATAAAGCAAAGCCGTATGGTTTGATAACCATACATCCTTTTACGGCAGAGTAGTCTGCCAGTCCACCTTTCAGCACCAAGTCGTTGTACCACTGGGAATAATCTGCTGAACGGGCGGTGATCTCTTTACTCATAAATAAAATATCTAATTTATATATCTTTATATTTAAACAAAAAATCTGTAAAATTATCCTGATATAAAATTTTTCCTATATCAAGAAAATTAAATAATAGTCTGGCGTAATTTTTGACTAATATTCAAAAAGAAAATGCTACAAACCTACATGAAAATCATAAAGCAGCAAATAGTTGCAACAAAATAATATAGAGGGGTTTGTATATTGTAACTTTGTTCAGCTAAAATCCGTTTAAATAAAGTAGATTTACAGTACAGATCACGCATAAAATATATTTCAAATGAAGCCTATATCATATTTTTTCATTTTGGCAGGAACCTTGGCCCTCGGGGCTTGTTCCAGCGCGTATAGAACTACGGGTACGCCGGATGATGTATACTATTCACCCCGTCAGCAACAGAACCCTGCCTATGCTGGTAATTATTCCAATGGCAATTCCCGCCAGGATGATAATACCTATAGTACGGTACCTGCCGCAGACGATGATGGCGGCACTTATGTAACCTATAGTGACGAGCAGGGTGATTATGAGCGTCGCTTGGATCGCTTCGGAAGCGGTGGGTCTAGTTACAGAGGCAGCTACATGGATGGTTACTACGATGGTATGTATGCCAACAGCTTTAACTATGGCATGAGCTATGGTATGGGTTATGGATATCCATATTCCAGCTTTGGTTATGGCTACAGTCCTTTCTGGGGTTCTTCTATGGGTCTCAGTTTAGGTTGGGGTTTGGGCGGATTTTACAGCCCATGGAGCTATGGCTACTACGGTGGCGGTTGGGGTTATCCTTACTATGCTTACAACCCATATTACTACCCATACTATGCGGGTGGTTACTATGGTCACGGATACTACGGTGGTGGTTATGGCGGCGGATACTACAGCCGTTCTACCTACGGACCAGTATACAACAGGGTAAACAATAACTATAATCGTCCTGTACGCAGTGGTGGTATGGCCGGTGGTTCTACCCCTCGTCCAGACAGAGGTGGTTATCAACCAATTGGTAACAACACTGGCTACGGTCGTCCAAGCAGAGTAAGCTATCAGCCAACCAACAATAACGGTGGCGGATATACGGCTCCAGCAAACACAGAAAGACCTCGCAGGGTATTCCAGCAGTCTTCCGGTGAAAGACCTGTTTACCAACCAAGCAATAACAGTTCTCGTCCTTCCCGCGTGGAATATAGCAGACCACAACAAAGTCAACCTAGCTATTCACAGCCTTCATACTCACAGCCTAGCTACAGCGCTCCAAGCGGTGGTGGTGGCCGAGTAGGCGGCGGCGGTGGTGGAGGCGGTAGCCGTCCATCTAGAGGTGGTCGTTAATAAAGCATTTAGTGATAAGCGTAGCCTCAAAAACTACGCTTATCTTTTCTACCCACATACGAATTGCACGTCGACGAACGTTTTTAGCCAACATAACCCGTTAGGTTAAGCAAAAAGAAAGTACCTGCATATCTTTTTAAGTTTTAATTTATGATCAAGAGCATCTATCCTCTTCTGGGAGGGTTGTTATTAACTGTTTCCGCTATGGCTCAGTCTGCTCCAGACGCACTGATGATTTCCAATCAGCAGCCCAGTGGTACAGCCAGAACACAAGCATTAGGAGGCGTATCTGTAGGATTAGGAGGCGACTTTTCATCCGCATTTTCCAACCCGGCCGGTATCGGTATCTTCAAAACTGGAGAGTTTCTCATCTCCGGTGGCGTTGGTATCTCCAGCAATACAACTTCCTACCTGCCAAAAGCAGATCCACTGGATATAAAAGGCAGTCGCACTAACTTCCAAGTACCCAATATTGGCGTAGTGATTGCCGCCAACAGAGCTACTGGCCCTAACAGTTGGAATAACTTCTCTTTCGCAGTTGGCGCCAATCGCCAGGCGAATTTCAATAACAGGATCAATATCGGTGGCGTTACTAGCACCACCTCTTATACAGAAAACTGGATAGATCAACTATGGTCTGCGGGCTTCAATCCAATGGACCCAACATATACGCCCACCGGTGCTGGATTGGCCTTTAAACAAGGGCTTATTCACTCTTATGTGAACAGTAAAGGAGAAACCGATCTGCTTTCTGAAGCCTCTCCAGTTCGCCAGACTGGCGGTCTCGCCTCTATCTATCAACGTGCTGCACTGGATACCAAAGGTGGATTGACTGATTATACCATTGCCTTCGGAGGTAATTATGGTGATAGATTCTATATCGGCGCCGGCCTCGTTGTTCCTAGTATCAATTACCAGGAAACGCTGTCTGTATCTGAAGATGATAACACAGGTAATCCTAATAACAATTTCAAATACTTCGACTACAACCAGTATACTAAAATATCCGGACTGGGTATTGCCGCCAATATCGGTATCCTCTATAAAATCACAGATCGATTCCGTATCGGTGCTAACTTCCGCACTCCTACCAAGTACAGCATGAACATCACGCAAGGTGGGGACCTGGCTTCTGACACAGAAGGTTGGGGCGGCAAAAAATATAATACTGCAGCAGATTACAGCCTGTTGAAAGATTATAGCTACGATCTGACAGCTCCCCTCCGACTCAGTGGTGGCGCTTCTTATTTCTTCGGAAATTTGAAAGATCCAGATGCTGTTACCGGTTTTATTGCGGCTGACTATGAGTATGTTAACCACAGCAAATCCAAATACAATTTTGCAGATGATAAAGCAGGTTCACGTTCAGTGAATGACGCTATCGGTTTCCTCTACAAAAGCGCTTCCAACTTCAAAGTGGGTGCAGAGGTTAAATTTGCTCGCATCTTCGCGGTACGCGGTGGTTTTGCACAATTTGGCAATCCTTACTCCAACGATACCTACAATATGAGCGTAGATGCATCCCGCAGAACATACAGCGGTGGCGTAGGCGTACGTACTAAAGGTATCTATGTAGACCTGACCTACAGCTATACACAGGGTAAAGATTTCTATCAGTTGTATACTACTGATATTGCTGATTACTACCCTCCTGCTGCTATGGTGGACTTCAAAAGAAGTAATATTATGGCTACTGTTGGATTCAAATTTTAATTTTGAGAAGTCTTTAATAAGCACTGAAGAGTGCTGTATCAAACAAAGGGATTGACGTCTGCGACGTCAATCCCTTTGTTTATTTTTTTTGTTGTCCCTGCCCGTTGGGCAGGGACAACAAGCTGGAAAGAAGTTCCGGTGCTTATCGTAGCGTCTTTTAGCGATTTTTATTTTTCTGTTGTCCCTAACCGCTGGGCAGGGACAACAAGCAGGAAAGAAGTTCCGGTGCTTATCGTAGCGTCTTTTAGCGATTTTTATTTTTCTGTTGTCCCTAACCGTTGGGCAGGGACAACAAGCAGGAAAGAAGTTCCGGTGCTTATCGTAGCGTCTTTTAGCGATTTTTATTTTTCTGTTGTCCCTAACCGTTGGGCAGGGACAACAAGCAGAAGAAAATGCACTAAAGTTGTCTTGTTACCCAATTTTCCAGCTCATCTCCTTCTCGAGCATCGAACCAATTATACTCTTTGTCTTTGCGAAACCAGGTCAATTGGCGTTTGGCGTATTGTCGGGTATGTACTTTAATATCTTCCAAAGCTTGTTCCAGCGATAATTTACCATCCAGGTAGTCAAATATTTCCGTGTAGCCCACTGTACGAAGGGCATTATGGGTGCGGTAAGGTAATACGGACTTCACTTCAGCTACCAATCCTGCTGCGGCCATTAGGTCTACTCGTTTGTTGATATTCTCATGGAGTAATTCCTTTGGCAATGTGATCACGGTTTTGATGATACGGAAATCACGTTGCCGTTTAACAGCAGTGCGGAAGGTGGTAATAGATTTTCCGGTGGTTTCCAGTACTTCCAATGCGCGAATCAATCGGGCAGGGTTGTGCACTTCTGCGATGGCGTAGAAGTCGGGGTCCCGGCGTTGGATTTCTTCTTGGAGCCAGGAGATGCCTTGTGCCTCATATTGGGCCATAATGGCTTGTCTGACCTCCGCTGGAATTTGTGGCATATCATCCATTCCTTCCGCGAAAGCGCGGATATACAGGCCGGTGCCACCGCACATAATAGCCACATCGTTGGAAGTAAAAATTTCCTGGCAGTATTGGAGTGCCAGTTTTTCGTACATGCCAGCGTTGACTTCTTCCTGGATACTATGGGAGTCGATAAAATAGTGAGGCACTGCCGCCAGCTCTTCCTGAGATGGCTTCGCAGTGCCTATACTAATTTCTTTATAACATTGCCTGGAGTCAGCCGATATGATAGAGGTATTGAACAGTTTGGCTAATCGTATAGCCATGGCCGTTTTCCCCGAAGCGGTGGGTCCAGCAATTACAATTACTGTTTTTTGCATATCAGAACATCAAATCATCCTCAGCACCCATCTCTTCTGCCTGATCATTTTCTGTGGAGTCTTCCTCTCCTTCCTCACCAAATCCTTCTTCGTCCATGCCCTCTTTATTGAGGTCATATTTTTCTTCCATTTCCACGAGTTTATCACCTACGAGGCCTTTAGTACCATATTGGCTAGGGGCCAGGCCTTCTTTGCGTACGCATAAAGGATAGGTAACTTTAATATTCTCCTCTTTGGAAACACCGATTAATTCCACCAAAAAGCTCCAGTTTTTGGCAAAATCATAGAGGTAGATAAATTTCTGGTTAGGGTCCTTCACAGCAGCGCCGATCGGGGTTTCAGACATAAGCAATGGTTCTGCCTTACGGGGGGTTTTATCCATTTCCAGGATTATTTCCCTTCCGCGTTGCCAGTTGTCATTACTGCGGAAAAAAGTCGCCTTATGTTTGGAGTCGAATTCGAATGCTTGCAGGATTGCCTGGTGAAATTGTAAAAACGTTTGATTAGGCTTTATAGCAATATCCCTGTAAACGCTTTCATCTTCTTCCCAGTAAACTCTGAATTTCAAAACCGGCATGACAATAAGTTATAAGTTAGATAAATATATAAAGGTTTAACGCTCAATGACGCGCAGTGTCGCTAACAGTTACGCTATAACTCTGTAATGTAAAAATACCAATTTTATTTTACAGGGGTTAAGTTGAAAGATTTTGCTTTTTCCAACATAAACGCATATGCTGCCTCGTAAGTGTTGGGGATTTCTCCATCCAGGATAGCTTCTCTGATAGCGGTTTTCAGGTCGCCGACCACGCGGCCAGGAGAGAGTCCGAAGATTTCCATAATCATTTCACCGGTGATGGGCGGTTGCCAATTACGGATACGATCTGATTCTTCTACTTCCTTCATGCGGGCGCGTACCAGTTCAAAATTTTCCAGGTAGCGTTTAACTTTCACTTTGTTTTTGGAGGTGATATCCGCTTCGCAGAGCAACATCAGTCCGTCGATATCATCCCCGGCATCGAAGAGTAATCTGCGAATAGCCGAGTCCGTGATATTCTCTTTTGTAAGTGAAATAGGGCGCAGGTGTAGTTCTACCAATTTTTTCACCAAGCGCATTTTATCTCCCATCGGCAATTTGAACTTGCTGAAGATACGTGTCACCATTTTACCGCCGAGGGCATCGTGGCCGTGGAAAGTCCATCCATGGCCCGGTTCGAACTTTTTGGTAGCTGGTTTTGCGATATCGTGCAGCAGTGCTGCCCAACGCAACCAGAGGTCGCGGGTATTTTGAGAGATATTATCTACCACTTGTAAAGTGTGATAGAAATTATCTTTATGTCCTTTCCCTTCCAGCATTTCCACGCCCACTAGGTCTACCATTTGCGGGAGGATAATCTTCATCAGTCCAGATTTATACAATAAATCCAAACCTACAGAAGGTTTAGGGGAGAGCATTATTTTATTGAATTCGTCCGTAATTCTTTCCTGGGAGATGATACGGATTCTTTCCGCATTCTCTTGGATGGCAGTAAAGGCTTCCTGAACGATGGTAAACTGCAACTGGGAGGCGAAGCGGATAGCCCGCATCATGCGCAGTGGGTCGTCGCTGAAGGTTTGCGAGGGTTCCAGCGGTGTACGGATAATTTTGGCTTCCAGGTCTTCCATGCCGTTGAAGGGGTCCAATAGGGAGCCGTAATCTTCTTCGCGGAGACTGATAGCCATGGCATTGATCGTAAAATCGCGGCGATTCTGATCGTCTTGGAGGGTCCCTTCCGTTACTTCTGGGTTACGGGATTCCTGGCGATAGCTTTCCTTACGGGCGCCCACGAATTCGATTTCCAGTTCATTCCATTTCACTTGGGCGGTGCCATATGTTTTGAAGAAGCTGACAGGCACCTTTTCGCCCAGCGATTCAGCTACTTTATGTGCTAGTGCAATACCATCGCCCACGCACACGACATCCATATCTTTTGTTCTTCTTCCAAGGATTTTATCACGCACAAAGCCTCCTATGAGATAGGCAGGCAGGTGCAGATCCTTAGCTGCCAGCGCTATCTTTTCCAGTATTTTCCTTTCCTGCAGCGAGCAGGGAATATCCATTGGCTTGTTGCTAATCATATAGTTATAATCCGGTTAAATGTAGTGCCTTTCGCTAAAACCAGGGCGCAAATGTAAGAAATAACGCCTTTAGTCGCGAATTACGGTTATACTACCATCTTTGTGGATGCGGATAATCCGGCTGGCGGTATGGGCTGCATCCTCCTGCTGGCGGTACTTTACCACATAATCTACCCCATTGACAATTTCCGCGTTTACCTGGGAAAAGGATGCTGGGGAAGGATCGCCGCTGAGATTAGCAGAAGTGGATACCAGGGGTTTTCTTAATCTTTTAATGAGATGTCGGCAAAACTGGTCTTGTACAATCCTTATCGCAATGGTTCCGTCTGCATTTATCACGTTGGAAGCCAGGCCCAGTGCGCCTTCATAAATCACGGTAGTAGGTTTGGTGAAGCCAGCGATGATTTCCGCCATATCGGGGCGGGGATTGGCCACATAATGCAGCAGATCTCTGACATCGGCAAGGAGTATGACCAGACTTTTACTTTCCTCTCTTTGTTTGAGTTGGAATACCTTTTTCACGGCGGCTTCGTCTGTGGCATCGCAGCCGATGCCCCAAATAGTGTCTGTAGGGTATAGGATTAATCCGCCATCGCGCAAAATCGGCAATGCGGCACTAATATCCTCTTCAAATATCTCCATTCAGGCTGGTTATTTCAGTTTATAATATACGTTCATCATGGCTGCTGCACATTTCTCCGCAGTAAAGCGCTGGGCATGCTGCCATCCTTTTTTACGCAGTTCCTCCACCAACGCTGGTTGGTGCAGTACCTGGCGCATGGCACCCGCGATACTAGCCGTATCTAAGGGATCCACGTAGAAGGCCGCAGGACCGGCTGTCTCCCCAAAACAAGATCCAGTAGATGTAATCACCGGTGTACCACTCCACAAAGCCTCTAGGATGGGAATCCCAAAACCTTCAAAGAGCGATGGATATACCAATGCAGCCGCTCCTTGATACAGCAAAGGTAATTCAGCATTGGCCAATCGCCCACGTTCATTCAGGAAAATTACCTGATCCGTCATATTATTGGCTGCCAGCCAGGATTGTACTTTCTTTTTATATGCGGAACCGCTTCCCAGCACTACCAGGGGCAATTTATCCGATCCACGGAGTGTATGCATGGCAGTTACTATATTCAGCAGATTTTTCCGTTCGATCAAAGAACCTACATACAGGAAATATTGTGCTGGCAACTGGTAGCGGGTACGCAGGGCCTGAATATCTTCCTGGGAGTGGATTTGAGCGAATGAAGGGTCACAACTCTGGTATACTACATCGATTTTATCTGCTGGCGTCTTGTAATAAGTAATCAGATCCTGCTTGGTCTGTTCACTGATCGCCACTACCCTATCCGCGTATTCGCAGGCGTAGCGCGCCTTCCGACGGTAAGTTATGACATCGATCGGATTATACTGACTGGGATACCTTTCAAAAATCAGGTCGTGCATGGTAACAACGGATTTCACACCAGAATTATGAATACCGAAAGGGATTTCATGACTTAGGCCGTGATAGATATCGATCCCTGTGTTTACCAGTTCATCCACCACGAATCTGCTACGCCAAGCCGACTTAAACCAGCGATGAATCGCCTTTTCAGGAGTGACAAGGTGCAGATCAGTATGATTTTGCCATTTATACATGGTGGTTTCTCTCGGAGCAAATAGGTAATAGTCGTTTTCAGGATAGCCCAGGACCAGGGAATCAATCAGGCTACGGCTGTAATTTCCCAGTCCGGTATTGTTTTGAAAGGCGCGTTTAGCGTCAAATCCGATTTTCATGAGCGCAAAATAATAAATGTTTGTCGCCTTTGTCTCTTTGCGGCATTGCGAGGCACAATTGCATGAAAAGAAAATTCGCATTATGTTTGCAAAAAATTTAAAAAGACGATGGATTTACAACAACAAATACTGGCAGCCTGGGCGGATCGCAGTCTGTTACAGGAAACCGTATATTCAGATGCAGTCAAAGCGGTAATTGAAGCGGTTGACAAGGGACATCTGAGAGTTGCAGAGCCTACATCCAACGGCTGGAAAGTGAACGAATGGGTGAAACAGGCTATCCTGATGTATTTCTCCATTCAGCCAATGGAAACTATGGAGCTGCCTCCTTTCGAGTTTTACGATAAAATGAAGCTGAAGACCAACTATAAAGACCTGGGTGTAAGAGTTGTTCCTCATGCTATTGCTCGTTACGGCGCCTATATTGCAAAAGGTTGTATCCTGATGCCTTCTTACGTAAACATCGGTGCTTTCGTTGACGAAGGTACTATGGTGGATACTTGGGCAACTGTAGGATCTTGCGCGCAGATCGGTAAAAACGTTCACCTGAGTGGTGGTGTTGGTATCGGTGGTGTATTGGAGCCGCTGCAAGCTAGTCCTGTAATCATCGAAGATGGTTGCTTTGTAGGTTCTCGTTGTATCGTTGTAGAAGGTGTGATCGTGGAAAAAGAAGCTGTACTGGGTGCAAACGTAGTACTGACACAGTCTACCAAAATCATTGATGTTAGCGGTCCTGAACCAATTGAGTACAAAGGCCGTGTACCAGCTCGTAGCGTGGTAATTCCTGGTACTTATACCAAGAAATTCCCTGCTGGCGAATACCAGGTATCTTGTGCATTGATCATTGGTCAGCGTAAAGCTTCTACCGACTTGAAAACAAGTTTGAATGATACACTGCGTGAATTTAATGTAGCTGTATAATTCTACTGAAAGTATAAAAGGATTTTGATAGGAAAAGGGTTTGACGTCTGCGACGTCAAACCCTTTTCCTTATTTTTTTATCGCCCCAGCCCGCTGGGCAGGGGCGATAGGCAAGAAAGCTTTGCCTTCATTCCCTTTGGGTTTATCTGCGCAGAGGCGATAGGCAGGAAAGCTTTGCCTTCATTCCCATTGGGTTTATCTGCGCAGAGACGATAGGCAGGAAAGTTTTGCTTTCATTCCCTTTGGGTTTATCTGCGCAGAGACGATAGGCAGGAAAGCTTTGCCTTCATTCCCTTTGGGTATATCTGTGCAGGGGCGATAGGCAGGAAAGTTTTACCTTCATTCCCTTTGGGTTTATCTGCTCAGAGACGATAGGCAGGAAAGCTTTGCCTTCATTCCCTTTGGGTTTATCTGCGCAGAGGCGATAGGCAGGAAAGCTTTGCTTTCATTCCCTTTGGGTTTATCTGCCCAGAGGCGATAGGCAGGAAAGCTTTGCCTTCATTCCCATTGGGTTTATCTGCGCAGAGACGATAGGCAGGAAAGCTTTTGATGAAGTACCGCTTAGCTGGGCAGGCACGATAGGCGGTAGATTTCAGCTTTCATTTAATTTTAAATACAACCTCATTTTTTATAGAGACACGTGCTATTCTGTCTTCAGATTCTTCACCGGATTAGTGAGGGCCGCCTTGACAGATTGAGTACTGACGGTCGCGATAGCAATCAGTAAAGCCAACGCGCCAGTGCCGATAAACACAGCAGGACTTATACTGACATGAAAATCATATTTTTTCAACCAGTTGCTCATCATCCACAATGCAATGGGAGAAGCGATAGTACAGGCCAGTAGCACCATCCAGATAAATTCCTTTGACAACAGTATCCAGAGGTTTACGACAGAAGCGCCCAAGGTTTTGCGGATACCAATCTCTCTCGTTCTTCTTTCCGCCATGTACATGGCCAATCCAAATAAACCCAGACAGGAAATTAATATGGCCAATACAGAGAAAATGACTGCCAGTTTACCTGCTTGTTTTTCCGTATCGAATTTCTTTGCGAATTCTTGGTCTGTGAAGGTATAAGCAAATGGTAGCGAAGGGTCATATTTTTCGAATATAGGCCGCAGCGTATTCAGTGCCACAGCCGTATTCACATTAGGTTTCAAGCGTAATAGTACTGCATTTGGATGGTCTGTATTGAATAGGAAAACCAGTGGAGATATGGGTTTGAAGGGGTCCGTTAGGATGACATCTTTTACCACGCCGAGTATGGTCCACCGCCGGTCTCCTTCTGCGATCGTTTTTCCTAGTGGGTCTTGGAAGCCCAATATTTTTGCAGCCGCCTCATTGATGATGACACCACTAGAATCTGTACTGTAGTTCCTGCGGAAAGCATGACCTTTTGTAAATTGTAATCCTACAGTTTTTTCGAAATCGAAATCCGTCATGATCACGTCTAGCGCGATGTTTGCGGTTGGGTCCTTACCCTCCCACTTGAAATCGCTCCAGCTATTGTACAAGGTAGTCATGGGTTGCGAAGAGCGCGCGACCGATTCCAGGACGTTTGTCTCCATTAATTCATTCTTCAACGCATCATAATTCTTCCGCAGATCATCGCTAGCTTGTACGTTGATCAGGTTCATGGCATTATATCCTGGATTACGCTGCTGGCCATATCTTACCTGTTGAAAGATAATAATCGTGCAAATGATGAGTATGCAGGAAATGGAAAATTGCGTTACCACCAGTATCCGACGGAACCAGGCAGCACCGCCAGCCGGGCGCCAGGAGCCTTTCAACACCGCAATAGGTTTGAAGGCCGACAAATACACTGCCGGATAAATGCCCGAAATAAAACCAGTAGCGATGCACACCAGCAACATCACCGCCAGCAATCGGAGGTTGAAAGCATTCCCGTGAATATGTTCAAAGCCAAGATCGCGGATGAAAGGATAAATCAGCACTAGGAGTAGAATAGCTATGAAGAAAGCCAGTACAGATGTGAGCAATGATTCCACCATGAATTGCAAAAAGAGTTGTTTGCGCGTGGAGCCAGCGGATTTCCGCACACCTACTTCCCTGCTACGTTTTTCAGATCTGGCAGTAGTCAGATTCATAAAATTCATACAAGCCACTAACAGCACGAAGATGCCTACCAGCATGAATAATTGCACGTAGGTAATACGTCCACCGACATTTTTCCAGTTGACATAATCGCTATACAGATGCCAGCGGGTAAGTGGTTGGACGGTGAAGAACTGATCTTTGGTTTCAGGAGATTTCTGCGCGAGGATTCTTTCCACCTTCTCTGTGAAAGTTGCCATGGACGTACCTTCACGAAGTTGTACAATATTCAAGAGAATGTTGTCTCCCCATGACATTCCTCGTTCATTAAATTTTTGTTGAGCAGCGTAGAAATCAAAGTTTACTAGGAAGTCGAAATTTACCGAGGAATTTTCCGGCACATCCTGTATAACGCCCGTAATCAGCATGTCATAGGTATTATCCAGTCGCAGTGTTTTGCCAACAGCATCCAGGGAACCAAACAGCGATTTCGCTGTAGTGGCGGAAATGATGATACTATTCTGCTCCTTAAGAGCAGTTGCGCTATTGCCACTCAGGAGTGGAAATGAGAACATATGGAGGAAATCGGGATCTACAAACATGCCGTTTTTACGGAATTTGTTATCCTTTACGAGCAGGCTATGTTCTTGTGGCCAGGAATTACGCACAGCATATTGCACCTCTGGAAAGCTATTTTTCAGTTCCTGGTATAGGGGCAATGGCGTAGCCGCGAAGGTAGATTTCACCCCATTGTACTGTACGTTTCTCATCACCATTGCGATACGATCCTTGTTGGTATGGAACGTATCAAAACTGCGTTCATAATGTACCCACATATAAACCAGCAAGGCGAAAGCCATACCTGTGGCGAGTCCGAAGATATTTATAAAAGAAAGGACCTTATTTTGACGGAGGTGGCGCCAGGCGACTTTCAAATAGTTTACCAACATAGGCGGATTGTTTGGAGGGTATCGCCAACAAAAATACCAGAAACGTGGACACTTATCTATCAGCAACTTATGCAAAAGTACTAACAGATAAGTGTTCACTAAGGGGCAAGGTATGTCCGGAAGTGGACAATAAAGTTATATTTTTCGGAAGACAACAATCCCATTGTGTCCGCCGAAGCCAAACGTATTGCTGATGGCCACTTTCACGTCTTTCTCCAGTGCATTGCCTAGGACAATCTGGAGATTGGCGGGGATTTCCGGGTCTAGGTTCGTAGTATTGATCGTTGGCGGAATCAATTTCTTATCGATACTCAATATAGCTGCAATCGCTTCTATTGCCCCTGCAGCGCCCAATAAATGGCCCGTCATTGATTTGGTGGCACTTATATACAAATGGCTCGGATCATCGCCAAAAAGGCGTGTAATTGCTTTAATTTCACTCAAGTCACCAACAGGAGTACTCGTTGCATGCGCATTGAGGTAATCCACATCCGTCGTGTTTAGGCCTGCATCTTCCAGGGCGAATTTCATTGCTTGGAAAGCGCCGAGGCCTTCTGGATGGGTAGCCGTCATATGGTAAGCATCCGCCGTCATAGCCGCGCCAGCCACCTCCGCATATATTTTAGCACCGCGCGCTTTTGCGTGTTCATATTCTTCCAAGATGAGCGCACCGGCGCCTTCCCCCATCACGAAACCATCTCTTTCCGTATCGAAAGGGCGGGCCGCAGTTGCGGGATCCTCATTCCTGGTAGACATCGCCTTCATTGCACAGAAGCCACCCACAGAAGCAGGCGTGATAGGCGCTTCAGAGCCGCCAGTGATAATCACCTTTGCCTTACCAAGGCGGATATAATTAAGCGCATCCATGATAGCCGTGTTCGAAGTGGCGCAAGCAGAAACAGTCGTATAGTTAATACCCATCAAACCATACTTCATAGAAATCATTCCCGAAGCCATATTCGCGATCAGGCGGGGAACAAAGTAGGGGCTGAATCGGGGAATATTACCACCGTTCACATATTCCGTTACTTGTTCCTCGAAAGTTTGCATTCCTCCTTGGCCACTACCCCAGATGACACCCGTATCAAAAGGATTCATGGCAGCAAAATCGATCCCTGCATCGGCGACCGCTTCTGCAGTAGCGGAGAGGGCGTATTGCGTAAAAGGATCTGTTTTACGCAGTTCAGCTTTATCGAGGGCCAGTGTAGGATCATAGTTTTTCAGTTCACAGGCGAAGCGAGTTCTGAATTTAGAGGGATCGAAGCGGGTGATCGTGGCAGCGCCGCTGGCGCCAGCTACCAACTGATTCCAGAAAGTGTTTACATCATTTCCGAGCGGCGTAACAGCACCCATTCCGGTAACTACAACTCTTTTCATAGCATTGATTTTAAGGGATAAGGTCCTCCATAAGTTGGTGGCTTATCCGGGTAAATATTTCGGGTCCTAGCACGCGGGACATGAGCAGGGAAGCCTGAAGATTCGTCATAATCAGCAGTGCCCTGTCTGCCGCTTTTCCTTTAAACTGGAAGCGTTTGTGTTTGCGCCCGTTTTCGAGTGTTTGTGAAAGCCAATGCAGAATATCTTCTGCCATTTGTTGTACTTCTTGCTGCATATCTGGCGCGAGGGTATTATAATCCGGCGACAGGGAGCCCATCAGGCATATGTTTCCCGCATGGCAATGTTTGCGGAATACATTGATTAATTGCTGTAACTGTTCTTGTTCTGGTAGTTTGTTCCATTTGGCGATGGTAGCAGCGAAGCGGTTTCTGTCGTGTTGGATGACACCTATTCCCAGGTCAGATTTTGCGGGGAAGTGGTAGTGGACGGCAGCATTTTTCATCTCTAGCGGTTCGGCGATATCCTTATAAGAGAAGGCGTTGAAGCCGCGTACACGGATTAACTGGTCCGCTAGGGAAACGATTTTATCTTTTGTTTCAGACATAATTAGTTAGATACTCACGGCCCAAAAATACTTACTTACCAGTAAGTAAGCAAATTTATCTCTGTTGGGAGCTTTTTAAAAATATATTTGGTAGAATAAAAGATATTCCTATCTTTGCACCCCTGAAACACAAAATCAGTTGCCCAGATGGCGAAATTGGTAGACGCACTGTGTTCAGGTCGCAGCGCTCGCAAGGGTGTGCTGGTTCGAATCCAGTTCTGGGCACTAGGAAAAGCCTGTAAGTTTAGCTTACAGGCTTTTCTATTTTCTACGGGTGTCAAATTTCCCCGCTACTCACGCTTCTTCCCATTATTTATGACACTCACAATGACACTCACTTTTGAAAGCATTTCCTAGCTTTTACTAGGAATTCCAGGCAGCGAGTAACACCATTCCATTGGGCACAATACCTATAGGCACAATACCTATTCCCCATTTTTAAATCTGGGCTTTTAACATCATAATTGTAATTAGAAATGCTCCGTTTCATTGTTCAATTGAATTTTGCCTTATAATCTACTGGCGACATTCCCGTTATTCTTTTAAATATTTCTTTGAAGGTCCGTTCATCATTATAACCGACATCCTCCATAATTTCAAACATGGTTTTTCTACCTTTTTCCAACAAGTTTTTTGCAACTTCCATCTTTATCCGTTGCATATATTCAACGGGTGTATTACCAGTTGCTTTAATAAAACGTCGATCAAAATTTCTCCTGCTAACGGCAAGTTTGGAGGCAAGTTTTTCAAAGGATATTTTTTCACCTGGATTTTCTTCCATATAGACCTGTGCTCTGCTGACCACCTCATCATTGTGATGCTTTTGAGGTTGAAAAATTGTAAATGGTGACTGAGACGTTCGGTCGAAATCAATCTGAAAAACTTTTGAACAGTAAATGGCGGTTTGCCGATCAAAAAACTTTTCAACCAAAAAAAGGATTAGGTTTAAAAAAGAAAAAGCACCACCATTGGTATACAACCCTTGTCCGGCAATAAGTAACTTGTCAATATGTAAATCAACATTAGGGAATAATCGCCTGAAATCACGCTCTGCTTTCCAATGTGTGGAACATATTTTTCCGTCGAGTAAACCTGTGGCTGCAAGTAAAAATGCACCTGTACATATACTGGCAATTTCGGCATCTTTCTTATATTGTAAACATAGCCATTCAATCAATATTTTATTATTGCTAATTAATCGTTCGTAGCCGCCCGGATCGGTAACCGAAGGAATAATCACCAAGTCATGTTTTTTGATGTCTTTGATATCTAAAGGGTGAAGCGAATAAAATTGGCCATAATGTTTTAATTCGGATGGCACGGCGGCTACGCGTATTTCCATCTTAGGCCCATTTCCTAATTTTTGCCAATACTCGTCAGCACTTCTAAGAATCTCCAACGTACCCATTACACTACTTAGGTTCGTTTCACCAGCTGGCAGAATGATGGTTACTTGTTTCATTATTTTTTTCCTTCAAAAGTATGGCAATATTTTGTCCAAATCAACACAAGATATTGTCCATTTTACGCATAAATAGAACAAACTATGGACACTACTTTTGCCTTGTCATTTTAATCAAAATCAGAATTATGTTACTAAAGGACAAAGTTTCCATTATTTATGGCGCTGGAGGCGCAGTTGGTCGTACGATTGCGGAAACCTTTGCACGGGAAGGTTCAAAGGTTTTTCTTACCGGCCGCAATAGGTCAAATGTAGAAATTGTGGCAAAAAAAATTAACGCCGCTGGTGGCTATGCAGATGTTTCTGAAGTTGATGCACTGGATGAGCGGGCAATCTCAAAGCATCTCGATGCAGTTCTTGCTAAAGAAGGACATGTTGATATTTCATTTAATGCCGTCGGACTGCGTAACACAATGCTACAAGGTGTGCCACTTATTGATCTCCCCACTGATCAATTTATGGCTCCCATTTTATCGCACGTGCAATCCAATTTTCTTTCAGCGCGTGTAATTGGTCGGCATATGATTGAGCAAGGTTCGGGTGTCCTGATGAATGTTACTTCCAGTCCATCGCGGGTAGCAATCCCACATATGGGAGGGGTTGCCATTGCCATGGCAGCTGAAGAGGCTTTGATAAGAGATCTGTCAGCTGAGCTTGGCCCTCGTGGTGTTAGAGTTGTTGGTTTACGCCCACATGGAATGGTAGATAGCGAAACTATACAAGAAGTATATGGACTTCATGCCAAGGCTAATAACATTACTCGCGAGCAATTCCAGAAAATTATTGAGGGACGTACTCATCTTAAACGCCTGCCTACATTACAGGAAATGGCCGAAGTCGCTGCATTTATGGCTTCGGATCGAGCAAGTGCTATGACGGGTACTATTGTTAACCTAAGTATGGGTGTAATTGCAGATTAAACTTCAATAAAATCAGGTGTTACCTGTAGTAGCACCTGATTTTCTCTTTTTGCGCCATTTACAAAATAAAGTCATAGATATCAAAATATAGATAACTTATTAAGCATCAACACTAATTGGTTCGATAATGATCCACTAAGGGGCACAAGGAAAAGCCTGTAAGTTTAGCTTACAGGCTTTTTTGTTTTTGGTGGGGGGTAATTAATGACATCAATTTACCTGCAATATGCCATCTACCCACATCTGCGGTGTGTCTACCTGCTCTTGATTATTCACTTCTAGTCTAGTTAGTGCCTGACGAAAGGCATTCAGGTAATCAATGGTGGGGGCTGAACACAGAGCGGTGTAAAATGTTTCTGCGAAATTGGTACCGGCCATATCGCTGATAGGAAGAGACATACCGATAACATGTTTTACTTCCTGTGAAAGGGCGGCACCGAGTATAGAAGTTTCACAACCATTAAGTATCACACAGTCTGTCATCCCCTTAATCGTCCTGAACAAATTGCAGAAAGCTGATATTTTGATTAGTTCAGATTTATTATCTGGTGTACTCAGGAAAATACCTTCCGGTGTCCCATGGCCTGTAAAATGGACAACTGCCGGCTGGTATTTGTTTAACTCCGCTACAAAGGAATTATATTCAGCTGCGAGTAAGGGCATTTCCAACAAAATTTGTTGGTTGTTGCTTTTTTTTATGATCTCACTAATTCTTCTGAATTCATAATCGGGCTGCAACCGGTTTTCTGTCTTGGGAAGTGATTGTACAAAAAGGATATTGATCTTTTTATTGCCCTTCCCATCATTTATATGGTACAGTTTTTCGAGTTCTGTGGGGGTCAGTTGCTTCAGGACGAATTGTAATCGTCTTTTCAGAGTTGCCAGTTTAACCTCATAATCCATCCTATTCATCAGTCCATCATTAAAATTAGAGATGGCAGTATTGAGATCTCCCATGAGTAACGCCAGTCCTGTTTGCATGGGGAGCTGATCTGAGAATTGAGGAATAATGGTTTCTATTGATTCTTTGTTTACAAAAATTATGAGGTGATCAAGTGTTGTTGTCATAAGCCTGCTAGTTTACGGAAGATATTATATACACCTGTTTGTGCGAAGTTGTATTTTTTATAAATGGAATCGTTTAGGTGCCATTTTTCTCTGTTCTGATAGCGTATCCATGTGACAATGCTTTCCGGATTATCCCCATTAACACTTTTGATCATTGGGTCCTGGAAGTCTGTCAGCATTAGATAGCTATTGTAATTGGAGAGTATTACATTATTGTATACGGTACATCCATCGCAAGGAAATCTGTTTAATATATTCAAATGCCTATCCAGCAAGTAAATGGAAGCAGTTGTTTTTGCAAATACTGTATCACCGCCAATTGAAAAACTGGTGCCAATAATGAAATCGTTTAATGTTATGCTGTCTGTTTTTTCTTTTGGATGATAGAGCGCGAGATTGCTATTACTAAGGATTAGTACATCTGATTTACGGCTAACAACAGTTTGTAGTTGATCCGTAGCAAGTGTGCCGTTAATAGAAGTTGGGAGTTGGTTTAAGTTTGGGTTCAGGAAGATGCTTTTTTGAGCTGTTTGAATAATTAGATAATGGCCCTGATCAAAGGATGCATTTTTGATTGGAGCTGAGATGTTTATTCTGGCCATTCTTTCTCCAAGAATATTATATTGTTGAACATAGGAGAGCTGATTTTTTTCCTGACCATAGCTATAAATATATGGAGAATTATAGTCGTTGGGCGGAATCAATGTTTCTCCAGGTTGCAATTGCCATCGCTGGATAGGTTGTAGCTGATCATTAAAAGTTTGAATGGCTTCACTAATCGGTTCTATAGTAAAAAAAAGATGTTCTTTTTCACTATAAAACATCTGCTGCCCCATGACTTTGAAATGGATTTGTTGTCCCATGACGTTAGCCTTTAGTTGGGAGAAAAAAGACTGTATGGCCGTCGTCTGCAGGTAAGCGACTGTTTGAGGGATGTATTTTTTTATTGAAATATTATTGAGTATTTTTTCTTTCTGGATTGTTTTAGTAATCCAGGAAAATTTGAATGCCCATCGATCTGTTAGTTTTGGAGGTGCACTATTGGAGATAGCATAGAAGGATAAACTACCCTGAGTTCTAATGAACATGTATGGTGCATTTTCAACAAAACCGCCTTCAAGTACATTATTGAAATGAAAGGCGCTATCCCCCTTGTGCCAGTATAGAGTTATATCTTTTGGCTTTTCACTTGGTGGTATAAAGGAGTTGTCGGGAGTGTAGTTTGCTACACCTGACATCGTGTCCTTATCAATATATGAAACAAGAAAAACCCCATCTTCAGATCCGTTCATGAAAGATCCTACCAATTTTCCGGGCATGGAAATTCTTTTTCCAAGGAGTTTGCTATTGAGGAATTCGCTGACTAATTTATTACTCGCGGATAAGCTTTCTTTGGGCTGTTTTCTCAGGCGTGTAAAGGTTTCTCCAAGCAGGAAAATTTTCTCTCGAATTCCATTTTGTTCATCGTCTGGCTTTATAAAGATCTTTTGTGCAGTGGTACTGGCATTATAACGGAAATATAGTAACCAGCTGTTTCTGAGGAGCCAAAAAAATGTTCCTAGAAGTATCAGACTGGCAATGGCTAAGTAGGAAACCGTTCTGTACTTCCGCATTTGCTTGATTCCAGTGTCTTTAGCGCCCATTCTGAAGGCAGCGTCTTTATATATCTCGTTCAGCACATAGTAATATCTCCTACCTCTTTTGGCTGTCCTATCCCAATATTCAATGCGAATGATCGTCTTTTCCCTGATAAGTCTATGTAGCAATTCCCTCCTGATTTCTGAGGCCGGAAGCGCTATTGTTTGAAGATTGCCGGCAGTATCCAGGAATCTTGTACTGATGAGCTGTTTTATTTGCTTTTTGTCTTCCGGGGAGAACTTTGAAAGCATTGTCTCGTAATGAATGGCGATTGAATCGGAGAGACTGCCATAATGCTTTTCATCTCTGGCCACCTCTGTAATGGGATCGATAAAAGAATCATGACTTAGTTCATAGCTTTCACCACTAACGGTATTGATTTCTCTTCTAACGATGCGTGTTTCTGTCAGTCTTTCTAGCAAGCCCTCATCAAATCCAAGTGAGTTGATGAATACCTTATCCAGGCATACACGGCTCATCGTTTTTTCATCGATAAGTTTTCTTTCAATCAGGTACCATACCTGCAATGCTTCAAAGCCATCAAAGGATACACCAACCGTATCTGGAACGGTTATGCCTGGGCGATTTTTGAAAATCTGGAGATAATAATTTTTGGAGATATCTTTTAAATTACTTACATCATTTACTTGTAGCTCAACCGTTTTGTTTGCCTCCTGGCGGCAGATGGCCTGATCTTCCAAGTGCTGGCATACAATCTGCAACAGGAATGTTTCGATTTTTATTTCCGGACGCCTGTTTTTTACACGGACAGTCAGGAAGCTTTCAATTGTCTTGATCACGTCCTCATCGATGAGAAAAGGGCGCGATAAGTAAGGTCCTTGGGCCGTTGCCGGACTGCATATCACATGCTTTAATTTTTCTACTGGTAGTCTTTTTAAATGATAACGATTACGAAAAATATCTGGTATTACCGTTCCCAGGTCATCCAGTTGGTATAGTTTGTCTGACCGGATGCCTAATAGAAAATGAAGACGAAGGCCATTTTGCAGTAGATTTAGCTGGAACTCTCCTGCTTCATTATCCAGGAGACTTTTTTTGTTAGGCGCCAATTCCTCATCTATCAGTTTTTGAAAGGGCTCGGCGAAAACGGCTGGTGGACGGTTGTATACAATCTCTGCGATAGCGGTATTTAACTGGCTGATCTCATTTGCGGTGGCATTAAATATTTGCTCAAACTGATCCATAATGAGCAAGATTCCTGCAAATTCATCATGGTATTTCCATTGAAGTGATTTGAAGAGCTGCCAGGCACTGATTTCTTCAGTGGGCAACTTTAAGGCTGGCATAAATAGAGGGGAGTCTTCCAGATAGTTTTGCAGTTGTGTGATTAATTGTGCTACTAAGGAGGAGCTTTTTTCTATATCTGTATTTACCATATAGCGAATCTTAATGATTTTGAAAGATTTCGCTATGATAGTACTCTCCTCCGGTATTGAATTGGAGGGTTGAGGAACTGGTTTTTCAAAAAGAGGACAAAGTCCTGCCTCTATTAGTGAAGACTTTCCAATACCAGATCGTCCGAATAGAACGGTAACGGTATTGAGCTTTATTAGATTCCCCAACAAAGAGATGTCGTCTTCCCTACCAAAGAACAGCTCCATATATTCCTCTGAAAAAGGAACCGGACCGGGATATCGTCTTAATTCAGCCATATTAACCTTGTTATACTGTACCAAGTTTATTGTGGATGATGTTGATAATTGCCTCACGAGAATCTCTCATCCTGATATCAAAGTTCTCTTTGGTTATTTTATCCTGATCATATATAAGTTGTGAGAGATCACCTTGGACTAGATCGAGTCTGTGAACATTACTGTTGTCATTTGCTTCCCGAAGATAATGACCCAATCCCTCGCATGTTTCAATAAGTGCATCCGGACTAGGATCTCTCTTTACTTTGTTATAGGCGTCATTTAAAGAAAGGGAAGAGGCAATTTGTTGTTTTCGTTTACGAAAAAGGGAATGATTTGCACCAGTATGGACTGCCTCATCTCGTTCTGTCTCGGCAGTACAGAAGATTTCCTTTATTAATTCTACGGTGGATACATTGTGGATTGGATTTATCTCCATTGGATACTTCTGAAGCCATTTCATATAGTTTGCGTTCTCTCTATCCGCTGTATCATCCAGTACAGTGATTGCAAACGCGCGATCAACCTGATTATTATCGATACCTAGAAGTTTGGTCAGCATAATAGGCACGTACCATTTCTTTAGATCGAAACCCAAGAAACAGAACAATGAACATTTTGCCAGGCGCACTTTAAGCGCAGATAGTTGTGCCTGCTGATGATCACCAATGAATACGAAGAAAAATTCGTAAAAAGAATTATAGTCTATTATTAGAGAGTCTTGCTGCAGATGGTATCCATATAAATTGTATACCAAAGGAATCTTCGTATCAAGTGAAGCGTTCACACTTTTTTCTGATTGGTCGGTCTTTTCAGAAGCGTTTGGTTTACGGTAATACTGGAAAATACAATGGGAGTTTGTAGCCTTGAAAGCATTATACATAAAGTCGTCCTGCGTAAAGCAGAGAATAGTATTAAAATTCAACTGTGCGATTAGCTGATACGTTTCGTGAATGTTCTCCTGAAGGTCTTGATAAAAGCTTGAAATGGTTTGTTTATGTTTTTGTTTTAGTAATTGCACTCCTCTTCCGTTCGCATTTAGGTCGGACTTCGCAATGAAAATATTATCATAGTCTGTATCCAGATCTACCTTATACTCTTTAATCAATGTTTCCTTGAGCAACTCATTCACCTTTTTTTCCTCTTTGGTGATTGCAAAAAGAGGCCCTAGGATCAGGGCGCATTCGCCAGATCTGATTTTGCTCAGAAGAATTTTATATTCATCTGTATTAGTAAATGGCATTTTACAGATTTTCTTTATTCTGTAATAAATTCTTTAGTATCGAAGGGGAGATTTTCCAATTGCGATGGCAACTGCATACTCGTCATGTAATCAGACGATTTGAAAACAGGGTTTCCCAGGAATGGTTTCCGAATTCCTTTTACATTAAAAAGCGGAACCAAGCCTGTACTTCCCAGTATTTTAATACTACTTCCGCTTTCATTCATTACATTTATTTTAGCACCTGGCACTGCTAGGCTTCCACCCGCTATAGGTAAACTGCAAGCCAACTGCAAGGTATTGTTGGAGGTAGTGGAGATTATAAGGGAAGTATTATCTGTCTGAATAATATCCGTGACAATGACCCATTCCTTCTTCCAGAAGCCAGCATCGTACTTCTCAAGGATAGCGTCTCCCAATTCATCAATGTTTGAAATAATCACATGTTTGGAGTTAGAGAACTGGAACAAGATACCTGAACTGCCTTCAAACTTAACTTCTACGTTTGCCTGCATTGGTACGCCACTTACTGGGATGGTACCAGTGCTACCATTTAAGGCAGTTACCCGAGTATTTTTAGAATTGTAATCGAGCGACAATAACCCACTACTTTCCCTAGTTTTAAAGGTAAGTCCCTGATCTTCTAGGGTGGTAGTGAGTGTAAATAACCCTTGATCCAGTACGCCGATATCACCCAATTTAATGGGCATATCCGGTGTCCAGCTCGCTCGATATTGTGTAGTATCGAACATGTGCTGCACGTAAAACTTTGGAGGGAGTTGCATAATTATTTATTTTTTGGGGTAGAACAATCATGTCAAGTACTGATTTGTGGTATATCCTGGAAATAAGGAGATATCACATTTGCAATAATCCAACTTTGAGGGTTGGGATAAAGTATATTGAATACCTGTACCTTGAAGAAATAGCCTGCTGGCTGATTCATAAAGAAATAAAACCCATCTGCATTGGTGAAATTATAGCCAGTGCTCACCCACTGGGCACCATTCCATATCCACAAGTCTATGCGAACATTGTAGAGAGGATAAACACGCCCACTCTCAGGGTCATATCTTACGATCCTACCTCTTAAATTAGTAGCAGACGCAACACTAACGGATAGTAACACCGTCGTCAATAAAAAAAATAAGTATTTCATAATAATACAAATGGAGAAATCGAGAGGGATTTATCTTGTATTAATTATAATATTTAGTTGAAATTTATGATACTAAGACCGGTCTGTTGAGTAATGAATATTTGGAGTTACAAATAATTGAAACATGCAATCGATACATACATAGAATATATTTCTACAGTGTAGAATAAAGATATGACTTTTAAATTAAAAAATAATAAAGAGAAAAGATTTTTAGCTGATATAGGGCCAATTAAGGAATTACTATCATTAGGTGATAACCTTCGTTCACGAGATATTACATGAGAAAATGCCATTGGTAGCTACCTAGATACTTAACAAAAAGATTGCTTGGCAACTTTTTTATTCCGGCCCTGTAGGTACTCCATCCCCACAAATTCAATCCCTCACTGCAAACTTCTTGCAGCAGCAACATTTAACTTAGGTCCTCACCCTAAATTTCACGCATGAAAAAGAAACAAATTAACCTGGAGAAAAAATTAACTTTAAAAAAGATGCCAATTGCCTCCATGGTACAACAGCCAGAACAAATTCTTGGCGGAGCAGCATTGATGTCACAGCCAAACACTTTGTGCGCTACCATCAACTACACTATTTGCAATACTGTATGTTTAGGTCATTCTTGCGCATAATTTAACCCATTGAAGGGTTGCTCTCTCAGAGCAACCCTTCATAAGCCCTTGTTATAGTTTAAAACCTTTCAATTCTTTCTTATAAGGCTTCTTAAAGTCATTCAATACATCAATGATATAGCTCACTCTTTTGCATTCGAAAACATGAATGAGCCATACGCCAATTCTCAGAAAGCCGCTATTCTTAATCAGACTCCCTCCTAGCTCCGCTATCTCATTATCTCGTTTGACAATAAAATCATCGTATGCGTTGCCTTTTTGTAAAGCTAACTCCTCTGCAAAACACCAGGAGCCATCCCTCGCATTACCAAGACTGAACTGCACCAACATGGAATTTGATTTGGTACCTCTAAAACCAAGTATCGACATAAAGGGAGACAAGAGATTCAACTGACTGATAACCCCATATGTAAGTGAAGATAGAATCAGGTTGATATTATTGTAATCCGTTCTGAGATGATCCAAGTTGCCATCCGACACTTCGCAAGCAGCAATTCCCAAGTCGAGATTGATATGTGCATTCATTCCCAATAACAAGTGTTGTAAAATTAAATAGGAACGTTTCTTTGTGGCATTGAAACAAACCGCCCAAGATCCTGTGACCGGCTTTCCTTGCTGCCATTGGTCAAACGCATAAAAATACCGATTCGCAAACTGAATATCTAGCCTGGTAATACTTTTCCCATCGCCAAACTGGCCCGCCGCTATACCTTCCTTTACTTTCAAAGTCACTTTGTAATACAGGGCGGCGAAATAACCACTACGGTCTCCATTTTTCATGGCCTTACTGATGATATCTTCCAGTTTTGCCAATACATCATCTAAAGTACTTGCTACTATTGGGGTTGAAGACATATACACTTGTTTTTGATGGTCGCGATACTGAAGGTTACTAGGAATTGCTTATGGATAAATGTAATAATTTGTTTGGATTACGCCAATAAACCCCTTCTTTCTGAAGATATAAAAAACCTTAACGGAAACATTGTCTAACTGGCCCTGTATTTTGTCCACTTCGAGGGATTCGTTCTATGAAGCAGGAAGTAGGTAGTGCAACTTTGTGTTGTTCTTAAAACAAAAAACACAAATACTATGAACCTAAACACTTCTAAAGCAATCTATTGGACAGGCGCTATACTCATCTCCTTATGGTTTGGTGCAAGCGGAATTTTTGAACTGGTAGGCAGTCCCATTGTATGGGGCATTACCAGGCAGCTTGGGTACCCTCCTCATTTTATTTACATCTTGGGCGTTGCCAAGCTCTCAGGGGTGATTGTATTGTTGACACCTAACAGGTTACTCCGATTAAAAGAATGGGTATTCGCCGGTATCTTCTTCGATATTCTCTTTGCCTTCTTTTCAAAAATTGCAGTGCTGGGATTTGGCGCTACCATCGATGCCATCATTGCATTTACCATTATTTCAGTTACCTACGTTATGTATCGGAAATTGTATACTGCCACCTATTTGCCAGCAGAAAGCAACAGTAATTTATAGTATCGGAAACAGGGCAATTATCAATCTTTAAAAAGCTAGTATGAAAACTTTATCATTCCATAATTGGAGATCTGTGGCACTCTTGACAATGCTAACAGGTATTGCAATACTCACTTTCCAATCCCCAGCCTTCGCAGCGATAAGTGATAACAATAGTGCCGACACAATTAATTTCGATTCCATCAAACAAGTGAAGGCCGGCGTATTAAATGTGGGATATGTTGAAGCGGGGCCTACGAATGGCCAGCCTGTTATCCTATTGCATGGTTGGCCTTATGATATTCGCAGCTACAGCAAGGTAACCACCTTGCTGGCAGCTAAAGGGTATCATGTTTTTGTACCCTATCTCCGTGGCTATGGTACTACACGCTTTCTTGCTCACAATACAGCGCGTAATGGCCAACAGGTGGTATTTGCCACAGATATTATTGCATTTATGGATGCACTTAAGATTCAGAAAGCTATTATTGGAGGCTTTGATTGGGGCACACGTACTGCTGATATTATTGCTGCGCTTTGGCCGGAACGTTGCCAAGCACTGGTATCCGTAAGTGGCTACCTAATCGGTAGTCAGCAGGCAAACAGCGCGCCATTAGCTCCAAAAGCAGAACAGGACTGGTGGTACCAATTTTATTTTGCTACAGATCGAGGAAGAAAGGGCTATCAAGCGTATACACGAGACTTTGCCAGGCTAATTTGGCAAACTGCTTCTCCACAGTGGCATTTTGAAGATAGTGATTTCACCAAGGCTGCCGTAGCATTTGACAATCCAGATCATGTGGCGATTGTAATTAGCAATTACCGCTGGCGACTTGGAATTGTCAAAGGAGAAAAACAATATGAGGGGTTGGAAAAAAAGTTGGCTGCCAAACCCGCCATTTCTGTACCCACTGTAACACTGGAAGGAGATGCCAATGGAGCGCCACATCCAGACCCAACTGCCTATGCCAAGATATTTACCGGTAAGTACATACACCACACCATTAAAGGAGGTATTGGCCACAATCTCCCGGAAGAAGCACCTGAAGCCTTTGCAGATGCCATTATAGAGGCTGATCACTTGGCGAAATAAGACATTTGAATTTCGATAAATGAAAAGAGGTTGAACCGTGGGTGCAACCTCTTTTCATTTATACTGTGATAGCAAGCAAGCTATGAAAATAACTAGCGGTCTTCCATCCAGGAAAGAAACCGGGGAGTTTTCTCCTTATTTATCAATAACTTTTCTTTTGTTTCCATGACAAGTTTTACATACAATTTGCGCATGAAGAAAGGTTCCACTTCCTTGATGGCTTTGAAGTTGACCAGATATTGTCGGTTTACTCTGAAGAACTGTACCGCGGAAACAAGCCCAGCTACCTGATCCAACGATTGATTGATCACATATTCTTTCTTATCGAAGGTTACAATACAAGTAGCATCATTACTAACATAAAAATAAGCGATGTTATCAGTGGGAACAGACAAATACTTCTGGCTTTGAAATACCAAGAAACTACTCTTACCTGCTGGTGCAGCCAATTTAGCTACCAATTCACTAAAGTCGGAAGCCGATTTTTGCTGATAGAAATGCTTAAGTGAATCTACTTTTTTGAAAGCATCTGCAATATCATTACTAGAGAATGGCTTTAATATATAGTCGATTCCATTTTGCTTAAAGGCCTCGATGGAGTATTCGTCGAAGGCGGTACAAAAAACAACCGGACTCTTAACGGCAACCTGCTTGAATATTTCAAATGACAGTCCATCTGCCAACTGGATATCCATAAATATTAAGTCAGGGGATATTCCCTGAGAGAGAACATTAACCGCACTTTCGATACTTTGGCATGGGCCGGTAATACTGGCATTGGGCTGTATCTCCTTAATTATTTTCTCCAACGATCTCGCCGTTCTTAATTCATCTTCAATGATGAGGATATTCATAAATGAATGGTAATTTAATTTGAAAAATATTGGCATCATCTGAAACGGCCACCTGTTTATCCAGCAAATGCTGGTAGCGCAGGTGGATGTTTTCAAGTCCCACTCCCATCGAATAGTGTTCGCCGCTCTTTAATTGAATAGGGTTCTCCAGCACAATTGTTTGCCCTTCCGCATATAATCGGATGTGCAGCGGCTTTTCAAGGGAAACGATATTATGTTTGAGACAATTTTCGATCAACAACTGCAATGTAAAAGGAGGAATAAGCGTCTTCAGGGTGGCATCATCCAGTTGGTCAGTGAAAGTGAAGCCTCCTTCAAACCGGGCATGCTGGAGATAGAGGAATGCCCTGACAATTTCCATTTCCTCTTTTACCTGTATCAGGTCCTGTTTACGGCTTTCCAGCGTATATCGGTAAAAATTAGACAGCTTAAGGATAAAATCTACCGCTTCCTTCTCCCCGCTTTCCACCATGGCTTTCAATGTATTCAGACTATTAAACAAAAAATGTGGGTTCACTTGTTGCTTTAGCAATTCAAACTGGGCGGCCAGGTTGTCATTTTTCATTTGTTCTAATTGCATCGTCACATACCTGTTCTCATAGTTTTGTTGCAACAGGTGCAAAAACATGTAACAAATTAAGTTAATCAACAAGCCTCTTACTTCCACCATCAACATCACAGGGCCAAAGTTAATATGTGTAAGGATCAACTGCTGTATCCACGCCAATCCGAACATAACAATAATGCCTATACTGAGTGTGATAAATAGCCGATAATAAGAAATGCGTTGTTTGGGCGATTTACGAGCATACCAAGACAGCATGTAGAGGTTCACATACCACATAATAACGGCAAATGAAGCAGTCAAGGCTGCGTTTACAACTGCTTCCGCCATACTAAAGCTATGCTGGGCAAATTGCGGGATGGATGACAATACCCCCAAAATGATGGAACTGGACCAGATTATAGCAGGTGAAATCTTTACATCAGTCGTTTTCATAAAGCCAAGTTAATCGATTTAATGAAGAAGTCCCCCGGAAAGATGCACTTCCAGGGGACCATTATCGGATCTCTATGTACTATATTTTTCTTAGCATTTATATAGCAACATTTATTTGCACATTTATATTCCCCTTGGATAATTTCGAATATGGACAGGTCTGATGTGCAGCCTCCACAAGGGCATGTGCAGCCTGCAATGGCATTCCGGGGAGCGTAACGTTTAGTCGTGCTTGTAAAAAGTAACCATCTTCTCCTGTGGCAAGGTCCACTTCTGTATCTACGCGCAGGTCTGCAGGGAGCGTTAATTTAAGCTTTGCAGCGTTTAAGGTCATGGCGCCGATGAAGCAGGCAGACCATCCTGCAGCAAAGAGCTGTTCTGGATTGGTTCCTATGCCAGTAGCACCAGGGGAGGTTAAATCAATCTGCAAGCGGCCATCATCACTTTTGGCATAGCCATCTCTTCCACCTGTTACCTGCACCTTTCCGGTATAGACTACTTTCTTAACTGGGATTACATTTATGGCTGTTACGTTCTGGATGGTAGTTGTTTCCATTTTTTTATATTTTAAAAGTTATTAATTAATTGATGCTTGCGTTGCCGCTAATATTTCACCGGCATCGCCGGTCTGTAATAAGCCGATCATCTCCCAGTCGTTTGGATTAAAGTCTTTGGGAAGATCAATGCTTTCCGTTCCTGCTCTGCTTTTTCCTAATTGGAAGCTGGAAAGACTCCGCACAATCTGTGCATGCGACAAAGTGCGACCTGCATTTTCTCCGCGCACTACGTTTACGATAGCATGTTTTTGCACAAAGGCTATTACTAGGCGCATGTTGCTGCTATTGCTATTGGTCTCGTAGTTTAGATTGGTTTTACCTGCTTGTTGGCTAATCTTTATGGAGAGCGATGCGCTGCTGGGTTGAGTCAGCATGTTCTTTATGGAACTTCGTACGAAAGCCTCATCAGCGCCCACTCCTTCGGTGGCGCCATTCACCACCACCTGTGGCGTGTATACGCGGCCGTTAAAGTGACGACTATAATCGTACTGGCGTTTTGAAAAAGCGGCGTTACTGAAGTGATCCTTCCAGCCAAGGCGATCCCAATAATCTACATGGTATGCGAGGATGAATACTGGCTGACCTGCCGTTTCCTCGTGAATTTGCGCTAACAGTTCTTCTGCTGGGGGACAACTGGAACAGCCTTCCGATGTAAACAATTCCAATACAGCAAAGCCTTTCACTGTATCCGGTTGTATCTTTTGCTGCTTGGTACAGGCATTGAGCTTTAATGTAATAAGCGAAAGCGATAATAAGGTAACGCTGGCGAGTACGGTGATATTCTTATATAATTTCATACCATGTAATTTTTAATACACCAAAATTACTGGTCATGAAAGCAGTGGGAAAGGTATTTTCCCTTTAAGTAGACATAATAAGCCTTGAACCGGACATTCGTACAGGTGGATGGAAACGAGGGGAATTACAAAAACGGGAAGAGACGTCTGCGACGTCTCTTCCCGTTTTTATCTTTTTCGTTGTTCCTGCCCGCTGGGCAGGAACAACAGACCATTTTACTATTAGTTGGCCATATTCATCATGGGTCTTACTTCCACACTGCCATCAAAATCAAAAATAGGGCACTTTTTAGCTATTTCTCCAGCTTCTTCCATGGATGAAGCCTTGATGATAATAAAAGAGCTAATCAGTTCATTATTGGCCACATAAGGCCCTTTTTGCGAGGTCTTGGCGGTACCACTGATTGTTTCACCTTCGTTGGATGGCCTGAAACCACTCACCAATTTTCCACTTTTACCAAGGTTTCCCATGTATTCCTGCCAGCTCTTGATATTGTTCTTCACTGCTTCTTGTGAAGGCGGCATAAAGTTCGATTTAAATCGGAAGATCAGTAGATATTGCTTATCAGTAGTACTATTAGCAGTTTGCCCGAAAGACATGAGCGTGCAAAGACAGATGAATGCTACAAGGAAAATACCCCTTTTCATATTACGTATTGGTTTAAATTGGTTGAACGTGACAAGATAATTTTTTTTATTGAAATTACACTCAAACAAAAAGCTCTGCATCCAACTGCAAAGCTTTTCATGTTGGCGGTAAGAAGAAAATTATCCTGTTTATTTGATGGTCATAATTGCCTACGCATGTACCACCATTCTGGCACATACGGCTGCACATGTACGGCATTTCTCGGCACAGATAATGCAATGTTCCATATCTCCATGCCTAATACATTCTTCTGCACATCGGTGACACGCGTCTTCACATATCTGACACATATGATCTGATAATTCTCCGTTTATACTCATTACTTGCACAGCAGCATTACAAATAGCTGCGCATTCAAGGGTCAGTTTAATACACCTGGACAATACCGCTACATTCTTTTCGTCCACACAGGAAATAGCGCAATGATTGCAGGCAACCGCGCATTCATTACATGCATCTATACATTCCTGAAAATGTTGTTCTGCCATAATAAAGCGTTTTAAAGGTGGTGAAAACAAATCTTATCAACCAGCATAGCCGAAAATACTATACCATACGTAAGACGTACCACATTCCTTTGATTATTATAGTATTGATTTAAACAACCATCAAGCTGGAGGGGAAAGTCATCTACGAATTGTGGCAAGGGAAAAGCGGAGATTGCTTTCAAAAAATGGAGCATTGGCATAGCTGCCATGCAACTATGCCAATGCTCAAAATATGCAGCAGTCTGTTATTTGATAGCGGTCAATATCTCTTTGACCAGTATGTCATTCGCGGGATCGGTTTCATCATTGTAATAGCCTGCGGTCATTACAATTTCCAGATCCATAGCGGGAATCATACAAATCATTTGGCCACCATTGCCTACAGCCTGCGCCATATCTACTTGTTGGCCAGCAATCTGAGGACGGTTGCACCAGAACTGAAAGCCATACCCCCAACCGGTTTCAGATGAATTGATCGTCCAATGAGTGGACTGTGCGATCCAGGAAGCAGGTAACAGTTGTTGGCCTTGCCACTGTCCTTGTTGGAGGTATAGTCGGCCGATTTTTGCCATGTCGATGGGGCGCATACGCAGCCCTGAGGGCATCCAGGCAATACCATCCGGACGTGTAGTCCAAAAGAAATTAGTGATCCCCAACGGTTGGAAAAGATAACGCTTAGCGAATTCGCGTATATTCATTCCCGTACTACGTTCCACGATTTGTCCGAGTAGATGCGTATTTCCGCCGCTATAATTAAACACCGCACCAGGCTTGGCTATACTTTTAGATTGCAGGACAAAATCAGTTGGGTCCTTAGCTTCCAACATTTGGCGCTCGCTGTTGGTGGGGTCTGCATAAGAGACACGCTCGTTCCAGTCTAGTCCTGAGCTCTGGGTCAATAAATGCCGAATGGTAATATCTGCTTTATCGCCGGTGGCATATTGTTTATAAGATGGGAAGTAATCAAAGATCTTATCATCCAGACTTTTGATTTTCCCTTGCATCAGGGCCAGTCCTATACAAGCGGAAACGATACTTTTGGTAACGCTTCTACAATCATGGAGGCTATCTCGCGTATGGGGGACTTTCCCAACAGGATTGGGAAATACGGCATCTTCCCCTGTGAAATAGTGTTCATAAATGAGTTTGTTTTTTCGTAGCAAAATGAGACTGTGGACATTATATTTTCCACTATTGATCTCATTTTCCAACTGCAGGATTTTTGTTTTATCGATATTGGCTTCTTCAAAAGTGCCTGTTTCCTGACCGGGTATTTCAGGAGCTGGTTGATCATTTTTGTGACAGGAGCAGCAAACGATTACCAGCAGCATGATTACAATGGTTCTCATGATGAATAGATTTTAAATGGTGATGAGGGAATTCCCAAAAAATACATGCATGCACCAATACGACGGGATAAGAAAATGTTACCCCTACGGGAAAATAAAAGTTAACATACAGGGATTATAACCTGTATGTATATATGATTTCCGGGAATTGATATATGTAACTATCTTATTATAGTGATGGAAGAAATATCGGGAGACACGTGTCTCCCGAAACTAATTTTATTACGCTACATTATAGTATTGTTACCAATCTTTTCTTGATGATAAGATTTGAAGGAAAGTGCTAATTTTATGTCCATGCAACCTAATTCTTTATTTGAAAACCTTACGAGCAAACTTACTGGCATATTGTACTATAGCGAATCAGAATACCCACTCACTATCGAACAATGGGAACCGCTTCCTATAGCCGATGTAGCAGGAAAGATCGCCACCCTCCATGAGGTAGCACCCCAAATAGTAAAGTCTATAAGTCCGACAGATTTTTTCAACGAAGTAGAGAGAACACCAGATCCAAACGACGCACCTATTGTAGAAAACGCACTAAAATTCAAAGCCCTGCATCAATTTCTGAATGAGCACTTTACCGACATCGAGGTATTCCGGGTGGAAAAGAGCACCAATATTCCGGTATATATTGTTTGTCATCAACCAGATGGAACCTGTGTCGCACTGATTACCACAGCGATAGAATCGTAAGCAAATCGTCACCTTTATAAACACCTATTAAAATTGAATTATGAAAAAATTCATCTGGCATTGTACTGTCATTTGCCTGACAGGTCTGTTGTTTTCTTCCTGTAAAAAAGAAGCAGACATTCAGCCTCAGGCAACTACCACTCCACGTAGCGCTACTACAGAATCCGTAGTACTCCTTAATGAAGATTTTGAATCGGGCAGTAAAACAGCCTATACCATTGGTAGCATAACCCTGAGCAGCGGGTCCTGGACATTGGATGATGCCTTGATCGGCACCCTCGCCGCGGATCTAAAAAACGGTTCCAAATCTGTTCGCATCAGGAACACGGGCGCCATTACCACCGATTTCAGCATTTCCAACGCCACCGGCGCCGTTACTGTCAGCGTTAAACACGGCACCTATGGTACAGATGCAAACAGTACCTGGCAGCTCTGGACATCCTCCGACAACGGTCAGACCTGGACACAGCAGGGTAATACCATCACCACTTCTACCAGCCTGCAAACCGCAACGTTCAATATTACAGCAACGGGTAGTCTGCGCATCTCTATCCGCAAAATTTCTGGCGGCACTAACAGAATCAATATCGATGATGTAAACGTTTCAGCCGGTAGTGGTACTGGCGGAGGAGGCGGTAATACTACCGACGATAATAACCTGCTGTTGGGTAATCCCAGTAACGCATTGGCAGATATTACTTCGGAGAACAACTACCTGATGGTAAAAACTTATTATGCATTGTCGTATAGCCGTAGCCGTGCTACCCCTAACTGGGTGAGCTGGCATATTCAGTCGACAGACCTTGGCACTTTATCCAGAGCCAATGACTTCCGAGCCGATACCAGCTTACCTGCAGGCTGGTACCAGGTACAAAACAGTAGCTATACTGGCTCTGGATTTGATCGTGGACATAATTGTCCGTCCGCCGACAGAACAGCTACTGCTACCGCCAATTCTGCCACATTCCTGATGAGTAACATGATGCCACAAGCGCCCTACAATAACCAGCAAACCTGGGCTAACCTGGAAAACTATACCCGCGACCTGGTAAAAGCTGGTAATGAGGTATACGTTGTCTGTGGCTCTTATGGCCAGGGAGGTACCGGCTCACTGGGTGGTATTACCAACACCATTGACAACGGCCGTATCACCGTTCCTTCCAACATATGGAAAGTAGTTGTTGTTATTCCCAATGGAAACAACGACCTGAGCAGGATCAATGGTAGTACCAGGGTTATTGCAGTTAATACCCCCAACCGCAACGACATCAATACTGACTGGACCCTGTATAAAACAACTGTTCGCGACATTGAAAAAGCAACAGGGTATAACATCATGTCCAATCTGCGTCCGTCCTTACAAGATAGTCTGGAGACCAGAATAGACCCTTGATGCGGAAGATATTGAAGACGTATTTTTAAGCAATAAAGTTCAAAAGCCGTACTAGTTACGGCTTTTTAGTTTCTTGGAATCGATATATGTAACTATCTTGTTGTAGCAATGGAAGAAATTTCGGGAGACACGTGTCTCCCGAAACTATTATCATCCGCACAAAAAAGCGTCATATGTCATTTGTAAGCGAGGTAAAAAATACAGCACCGGGTACCTTTAAAACAACATTGCAGAAAAGAGTGTATCAGACATTGCAAGCAGCGCAAGTACCATTTGAACGGGTGGACTGTGCCGAAGCAATTACCATGGAAGACTGTATCCGTATTGATCAACAGTTAAACATGAAAACGGTCAAAACCCTTTTCCTTTGTAATCGTCAGCAGACAGATTTTTACTTGTTTATCACCACCGCCGATAAGCCTTTTAAGACAAAGGATTTAAGCAGTGCGTTGGGGATTTCCCGTGTATCGTTTGCCCCAGTGGAACTACTGGACCAGATGCTGGGTACTTCCGTTGGTGCCGCCACCGTGTTCGGTATTATGTTGGATACAGAAAATAAAATTAAGGTGATTGTTGACCAGGATATTCTGTTAGAGGAATGGTATGGCTGTAGCGATGGTACTACTACCAGTTATATGAAAATACGCACCGATTGGGTCATCCACGACTTTCTGATTAGTGCTGGGCATCCACCGAAAATCATTCAGATATAGGTTTTTACATACTGGCAATTTTCGTATAGGGCATACCGTTGTTAGAAAAATTTTTAAAAAATATTTTGAAATATCAAACGGCTGCTTATCTTTGCAGCCCTGAAACACAAAATCAGTTGCCCAGATGGCGAAATTGGTAGACGCACTGTGTTCAGGTCGCAGCGCTCGCAAGGGTGTGCTGGTTCGAATCCAGTTCTGGGCACTAAAAAAGGTTGTAAGTCTTTGATTTACAACCTTTTTTTATTTTCTACGAGTGTCAAATTTTCACGCTATTTCACGCTTCTTCCCATTATTTACGACACTCAAATGACACCCACAATGACACTCACTTTTGAGAGTAACTTTCTTGGTTTTAGCAGAAGGTTCACAACAACGAATGCCTTACAGTATCCATGTCTCATTTTCAAATCTGCGATTATCCCTGGCAGTTATCCAAATGCCGAAATGTCACCACTGACAAGAGTTCTAGAGAAATATTTTAATAGTTTCTTTTGTTCAGGTTTTCACAGATTCTACCACAAATGTATAGCCCTCCTAGTGTATAACTTACTTTCCTTTGGCATGGCACATTCATTGAGTCCTTTCTTCATTAACCACAAAACAGTTAACCTATGAATATCGGAGAAAAGCTAAACAGAACAGGTGATAAAATCCTCTACTTCTATGACTATGGCAGGAAATCTGGGCAACGACCGTCAACAGGTATCTTTACTTATGTAAATCCGAAAAATCAGGAACAAAAGAATTTTAATAAAGAAGCATTAAAAATTCTAGAAACAAAGAAAGCGCAGCGGATTATTGAGGAACAATCTATCGGCACCCCTATTATACCGGCCCATAAGTTTAAAGTTAATTTCCTGGATTACAACCACATAATGGTGTATAGGTTTAGAAGGTCAGTTTACATCTGCCATGAAATACATAAATTACAGCATTTCCTCATCCTCATCTTCAAATTCATCTTCATCTAATTCCCATGTTTCGATGCTCTTAACAAAAATTGCATTACCTAGATATCGTTTATAGTGCTCACGCAATACCTTGAAAATATCCGCAGGAGTATTTTCGGAATTATAGTATTTTGTAAAATCTTCTAATGAAATCCCTAGGGTATTGGCAATTTCAGTATGAGTAATAGTACTCCCATTTTCTTCAATTGCTCTCCTAATAAGAGTATTAATTGCTAGTTCAAATGATTCTTGCATACTAAGTTTTGTTTTTTCATTATGGACAACCATAACAATATTCTTTTGATCTATGATATAGCCGCATCATAGTTGATTCACTTCTTGTTGGATAACTTGGATCAATGGGTTTGTAAATATACCTATAATGTACCTTTGATGATGCCCGACTGGCAACCACCATCAAGCGCTTAACCCAGCGTAAAATTAATGATGTGGATCTGTTGGTAAAGATTAAGCAACTCGTAACTGCACAAAATGCTACGAGCATTATCAGCACCATACCGGTTAAATCAGGCAATAAAATTCAACTGGTACAAATTGACGAAGTATTATTTTTCGAGGCAAAGGATAAATATGTTGCGATGCATACAACGAATGGAGAGAAGCTGATTGAATACTCCCTCAGCTACCTGGAAAGTAGGTTACCAGCAGGATTCGTGCGTGTTCACCGTGGATTCATTGTAAATAAATGCAGGATTTATGAAATCCAGAAGTACTTTAAAGGAACTTTTATCATCGTGATGCAAGATACCAAACGCACAAAGATAAAAAGTGCCTATTCGTATTACGAAGTAATTAAAGAAAAGTTGTTGCTACCCTAGTTTCTCTTTTCGCTTTTAAGGACTTCCCAATACTTTACTGGCAAGGCTATACGTTTTAAATCATTACCGGAGCCTGCGCTCCGGTAATAAAAATATTATTTCTTCAGGGCAATTGCATACAGGTATCCATCAGCACTGTTTACATACACCACATCATCTTTAATAACAGGCGTTGCAGCAAGTGGGCCCAACTTGTACAGTTCATTCATTACTGCTATATTAGTGGAATATAAAGAAAGATTTTTGCCGGCTGCAATATGTTTGTATTTTATTCTGCCTAAGGTGTCCAGTACAGTAGGTCCGTATTGCTGATGACCAGGAGTCGTAAATTTATCCAGTGGCTGACCGGTAGTACTGTTCAGCAGATGTAATGTTCCTGTAAAATCTCCATAGCAGAGGGTATTGCCACTTATAGCAGGACTTCCGAAAATGTATCCACCACATTTATGTCTGAATATTTCTTTGCCGGTATTGGTATCAATAGCAAGCATGAGATAACTATCTGAAGTGCCAGTATAGACAAGTTTGTCTGTTGCCACAGATTTTCCTACAATCCAGGCATTGCGTGCGTTGTAGTTCCATTTGAGCTGACCATTGCTAAGCTGGAGTGCATAGAGATTGGCATCTCTGCAACTGATGTAGACGATACCATTTTTTATCTCAGGAGCGGATTGCATGCCTTCCATTAAATGAGTGGTGGTATCTGCTTTTGTTTTGAATTTCCAGGATTCTTTACCACTGCGGGTATCCAGCGCATATACCCAGGTATCCCAGCTACATGCGATTACTTTGTTGTCGCTAACGGAGACGCCTGCATGAATAGGGCCATTGGTTTTATATTTCCATTGGAGTTTTCCTGTGTTTTTGTTGAGTGCATAGAGGCAACTGTCGCTACTGCCGAAATAAACGGAATTCGTGTCCGTAGTGGGAGAAGAGAAATAGAGATCATATTCATCTTCCATATAGGTGCCGGCGGGTTCCAATCCCCAGAGGCCTATACGGCCAATCCTTCTTTCTCCGTTGGTCCTGAATTTCCATGCCAGTGTGCCTTTTCGAGTATCAACGGCATAGTAGTTACCATCCTGACAACCGAAATATATTTTGCCATTATCTTCAAGAGGAGAGGCTGTGATGGGACTTTGTGCTTTAAATCGCCATATTTCATTCCCATTGCTTTTGTCTATGGCATATAAATTTCCATCGGTGCTGCCAATATAGATATAGTTGCCTGTGATGGCTGGAGAAGTAAAGATTTTATCTTCTGTTTTGAATTTCCATTTAAGGCCTGCAAATCCGCTGTATTGGGAAAATGCCTGTGAGGTAAGCAGTAGTAGGGATGCTAGCAGTAACTTTGATTTCATAAACATAGTGAACTGTTTTTTTGGAGGGGGCAAATTAGAAATCCGTAGTTGATATAAAATGTTAATATTTATACATGGTAATTACTAAGGGAGAGGGAGGTTTATCCTGTTTAGGAGATAAAGTAAAAGGCCATCTCTAATAGAGATGACCTTTTCTATTTATAAATGTTAGCGACAATGCAATGTCCGTCAGGATTTACAGTTTCCAGTCAGGTCTAATGTAATGGCAGGTATATCCAAAGGGATGCTTCTGCAAATAATCCTGGTGTTCTTCTTCGGCATTCCAAAAATCGCCGGCTGGAACTACCGTTGTAACAATTTTCCCAGGCCATTTTCCGGAGGCTTCCAGGTCAGCAATCAGCTTAGTGGCTGTTTCATGCTGTTGTTCATCCAGGTAGAAGATCGCAGAACGATAGCTGGTGCCGATATCATTCCCTTGCCTGTTGCGGGTGGTAGGGTCGTGTATCTGGAAGAAAAATTCCAATAATTTCCGGTAAGGTAATATTTCGGGATTAAAGATTATTTCGATACCTTCTGCATGTGTACCATGATTACGGTAGGTAGCATTAGGTACATCACCGCCCGTATATCCTACTACGGTAGTAATTACTCCTGGCAACTGCCTGATCAATTCTTCTACTCCCCAGAAGCAACCGCCGGCAAGAATGGCTTTTTCACTGGTCATAATATAGTCTTTTACCTGATGAAGTTAGTACTTTGATGCAATATGCGTCGCGACGTTCTCTAATAAATATCAACTCATGACTACCACACTCCATGCCCTCCTACTGGAGCATGTACTGGCGCATACATAGGTGAGTAGAATGGAGAATAACCATTATAGGTGCCTCTACCCACACCAACACTTCCGGAAATAGAGAATGTCCGGTCATTACTGATATACATCACTCCTATTTTAGCATCAGACCAGGCAGAGAAGTTGTTTTGCTGCATCCAGTTATTCCCCTTATTCATCATAGGCTGATAAGGCATGCTGGAACGAAAAACGGCAGGCGTAGCTGATACGGCGCCAAAAGCAAACAGATTATTTGTTAACTGACGATTCAATTGCAACGACAAGGGCACTGACAAGAAAGAACCGCCTCCTCCCTTAAATGCTACAAAGCCGACAGAAACGCCTGCATACTTCGTTACAAACCATTTTGAATGGATATGGTTCGTATCATTGATGGGTTTCTGGCGATTAAAAGCCGATTCCCAGCGATTCACCGCGCCGAAAGAGGAATCTGTCTGCGCTTTTACAGCCAAACCAGACATTAAAACAGCAGCAAGAAAAATGATCCGTAACATACTGATAAAGATAAGCATCCTTTTATTATCAAAATGCTAAAATTCCAATTATGCGAAAGACTTGAAATGCTTGTTGAGTGGCAAATTTTCCGGCTATTCCATGCTGCTATCTATCGCATTATCGGATACTTTTCCGGTAGGATATCCATCTATTTTATGGTAATTTTTCTAATTTTATTTCCCCCTTTGGAATTATAATTATAAGTGGTCAGATAAAGTTGGCCTTTGTCATCTATTGTCAATCCTTGCGGGCCATTAAATGATGCTTGTACCCCGTGTCCATCGATATCTGCGGCGGCCCCACTATCTGCAATAATAAAGTTATCACCTGTTGAAGCCTCAATTATGCGCACTGTATTATTAAAATGGTCTGCTGCATAGATATTGCCTCTGGCATCTCTTGCAATCTCCCAACCATTGAAAGGTCCAATCTGAATAAGAGACTGTTCACCGGCGGATGTAAACTTATAGATATTCTCGGGGTGTCCTGATACATAAAGATTTCTATCTTTGTCGAAGATAATATTACGTGGAGTAACAAGCCCAGAAGCAAAGAGTGATATTACGTTTCCACTGGTATCCAGCTTTTGAATAGTTCCTTTTATATTGTCGCCCAAATATAATAAACCATCGGGCCCCACCGCAATTCCTGTGGTTACTGCGTCGGCATTTGTATAAATCACATTCATACTACCATCCGCATATATTTTCAACAAATCCCTATTGAAATCAGTCACATACAGATTATGCCCAATACGGTCCAGCGTAATATTATAGGGTGAAGCAAAAGTCTTTCCATTCATAAATGTGGGAATGGACATGGTGGAAACCCGTTGTGAATCCCCTGATACTTTACGGATTAGGCGATTATAACAATCGGCAATATACAGGTCCCCATTGGTATCAGCAGTAATTCCCCAAGGGCAATTAAATTTGGCATTTATACCTGTCCCATCGGCTGCTCCGGCCTGTCCAGAACCTGCTACTGTGGTTACATTAACGAGATACTTATAAGTAAATCGAGGTCCTGTAAATGTCTGCGTTTCACTAGCAACTACAATTGGACCAGATCCGGCCATACTGGGTACGATGGCCAATAAACTATCCTTGCTAGATGAGATAATATCAAGGTTAAATCCATTAAGGGAAATATTAAATTTCAACTTTCCTTTAGGGAAATTTTGGCCATATACTACTATCGTATCACCACCTCCAGCCGAAGTTGGAGCATACGAAGTTATGCTGATAGTATCTGGTTTCTCTGTGGGATTTACAATTGCAGTAGTACAAGATGGCAACAGGAATGCTACTAATACGGCGCAAAGGATCAATCTTAGGTAAATTAGGGGATATCTCATAACTATGAAAATACTATTTAAACTAAGTCGAGGTTCCATTCTAAGGTAATGTCAGGAGAAAGATCAACAGTTTCTATTTTCATAATACAATGGGTAATCCCCGCTGTAAGCCTTTCCAGACAACAATTTTATAAGGAGCGTGCTGAAAATAAGATGTCCCTGGAAATTATCAAGTATTACGGTTAACAAGAGGGCTCGCAAATAAATAATAGTATTAACCTTGGATAAAAAATATTGCCTATTATTGTTTGGCGCCGTTCCTGGATGAACGGCGTATATTTAACTGTATTCTTGAAAAAGTAGTTTATGTACGAAATAAAAGTACAATCTCCGTTTACCCGCAACCCTATTGCTTATCCTGATTGCAATAGTGAAAAAGCAATGGCCTTATACCAGGAGATCGACTGGGAAGGTCTTTACCAGCAGATCGAAGCTAGTGGAAGTAGTCCTGAAAATCCATTTTATTTTATCGAAATCAACCGGCAAAATAACCTCGGGGAAAAGGAAACGCTTTGCATTTCCGGATGTCTGTGGGGCCGTGTTGGCATAGGATATATGCGTTCGAAAATGGAGCGTAAAGGATTTTTTAAAAAGAAAGATGTACTCAACCCCAGGTTTGCCACACAAATGGATGGTATGGATACACCGTTTGCACTCTCCTGTGTGCAGGCTTTCTTGAAAGGAGATGTCAACTACCTGGAGCAAAACTTGATAAATCAAGACGAAGACTACAGGACAGGATGATGATGCCTCCAGACACCAGCAACTACCATAAAAGACGCCGCCAAACGCCTTTTTTATGGTAGTTGCAAACAGCGCCATAGCAATGGAAAGCGGTAATAGGCAAGCAAACCACACCTTTCCACTTGATCTATTTATTACTCAACTGTGGAATGGATCTGAGTATTTTGGATCCGTAATAAGTGACTGGTCAGTAAGTGTATTCAGGAATGCAATGATATCTTGTTGCTCTTGTGTTGTTAAATTGATAGGACCATTATGGAGCTGCACACCTGTATTGGGCCCAGGTTTAATACCATGCGAGTAATGATTGAGTACAGCATCTAATGTCGCAAACCGGCCATCATGCATATAAGGAGCAGTTAAGGCCACATTCCGCAAAGTGGGAATTTTAAAGGTAGCCTGATCCTTTGCCTGCCCAGTAATCTCACCAATGCCATTATCTGTATACTTCTCATCCAGTCCGTTGTTGGAGCCAAAACCCGTGTTGCGGCCAGAATTCTCCACTATCAACATTGTGGGGAATTGATCAAAACCTGAGTGACCCAGATCATTATGACATTCTCCACAGAACTTCTGCTGGAATAAGGATAGGCCCTTCTTTTCCTGTGGCGTGAAATTCGCAAAATTATTATTCAGTCCCTGGTCATACTTAGAATTGAATGATACGATAGAACGCACGAACTGTGATAAAGCCTTAGATATTTTGTCGGATGTGATATCTTCATTGCCGAAAGCCGCCTTGAACAATGGCGCATAAAAATCCACTTTTTTCAGCTTCGTTTCCAATTCGGCGAGAGATGGCATCCCCATTTCAATATGATCCTGTATAGGCATTAATGTTTGTGCCTCCAGGCTAGCGGCACGCATATCCCAAAACATAGCTTTCTCCGCGGTGAACCTTACATTCACTAAGGCCATTGAATTACGGCGGGTCGTTTTGCCTTCAAATCCTTTTGAGAAAGCCACTGGATCGGAGAAAGCATTTTTTTGCAGATGACAAGAGGCGCAAGCGATTGTATTGTTTACGGATAACTGTTTATCATAAAACAATACACGGCCCAAAGTAGCTCCGGCATTGGTGATAGCATTGTCTTTCGGCATATTGTCTACCTCCGGAGTGCTGTTTACAAAATTCCGTATATAAGACGGCATACCATTAATGGTATTTACATAATCATATAATTGCGTTGGTAAATGAGGAGCGCTAGTACTACCACCGTTGCCATCCGGTGAAGGACCTGGCTGATCTTTTGAGGGTGCCGCTGCGTCTTTTTTGCTACAGGACATCATGTTGAATAGTGTGACCGTCATCAACATGCATAACAAGATAGGTGTCTTCCGTTTCATATTTCATTGCTTTCTAATGGTACACTTCATACGCCCTTTACCCTTATGTCCGGATAAGAAAATATTTTTTCCGGAGGACATAAGGGTTTTCGATAACTGAGGTGTATTATTTGTATAACTTGCAAGTGAATAATAGTAACCGGGCTTAAAATTGGATCTACATAAAGCTGCAAAAGAGGAACAACACCAGGATGGAGGTGTAGTTGTGCAATATTTTAACGCTTACTTTGAAGTGTTGCACCGTTATGCCTATACGATTTTGAGGGATAATGATGAAGCCAAGGACGCTGTGCAGGCTGTTTTCCTCAAATTATGGGAGAAAAGAACGGAATTGAAGGAGGAGCAATCGGTGAAGTCATACCTATATACAGCCGTTTATCATCAATGTCTGAATATGAAAAGACATGAAAAGATAAAGGAGAAGTATGTAGCAGAGAATAATAAGCCCTTATATGATCCTGGTAATGATTTGATCAGTAAAGAGAGAAGCAACCAGATATTACAAGAGATTGAAAATCTACCGACACAGTGTAAACTGATTTTTTCAAAAAGCAGGTTTGAAGGGAAGAAGTATTCGGAAATTGCCGCAGAGTTGAGTTTGTCGGTGAAAACAGTTGAAGCGCAGATAGGTAAGGCCTTAAAAACCTTGCGTAAGAAGCTTTTAGGAATCATGATAATTATATTCAGTTTTTTTATCGTTAATGTTTAATATGGGAATTAATTCTATACAGTAATGAGCATCAGGAGCCATATTCCAGTTGATATTGAGTTATTGGGCAAATATTTGTCGGGCGATGCTTCTCCGGAAGAAGCAATGGCTATCGACGAATGGCTTGCTGATACTCCTGAAAACCGTCGTTTGTTCCAGGAATTGACCGATATATGGGAAAGTATTGTTCCCGGAACGGGTTACCAGCTCCCTGATAAAGAGCAGGCGCTGTTGGAATGGCAACGTCTTATAAAAAATAAGGACACTGCAAAGGTATATCCTATCAAAAATGCATTTCCGTTTAAATATGTTGCGGCTGCCGTATTGGGATTGATTTGCGTAACTTCCGCTTACTTTTTTTTCCATAAAAAGACGGCTGATAAAATGATCAGTGAGGTGGTGAAACAAACCAACACAGAAATTTTACGCGATACCTTGCCAGACCACTCCATAGTAGTGCTCAACAGCCACTCTCAACTGAGATATACCCAACAATTCAATGATAGTAACCGGGCACTCACCCTCCATGGACAAGCCTGGTTTGATGTAGCCACCAATCCGCAAAAACCTTTCGTAATTCAGGCGGGCGACATCCATATTAAAGTACTAGGTACTTCTTTCAATGTGATCCAGGATAGTAACAAGATAGAAGCCACTGTAAAAACCGGCGCTATCCTGATGTATAAAGGAAATAACAATATTACTGTGAAAGCCGGCCAGAAAGGGGTATTCCAGGTTAGCAGCCAACAGTTCTCCGTAATGGACACAATTGACATGAACGTTATGGGCTATGCTACCCGTGTTTTCAATTTTGAAAATGCGACATTGAAAGACATGACCACCGAACTGGGAAAGGCCTATAACGTAAATTTTGTATTCGAAAATAAGGAACTTGAAAACAGAACGATGAGTAGCCCTTTTGAAAATAATCCATTACAATATATTTTAGAGGTTATTTCAATTACATTAAATGTTGAATGCAGGCAGGAGAATAACACGATATATATCAGTGGTAAGGGGCAGAATTAATAAGGCTGTAGCAGGTAGTTTATTCATCATTTTGCTGGCAGTATGCCAGGATACATTTGCCCAGCATGGGGCTGTAAACCTACAAAGGAGCATCACCATGCCCGTTGGGGATATCCGTTTTGATTCCTTAGTTCATTTGATCACCAGGCAAACAGGCGTCAGGTTTTCCTTGAATACCCATAAGTTTCCACCATCTAGAATCGTACATATACAGAAAGGTAGCCAGTCGCTGGGCGATCTTCTGGGTACCATCCGTGAAAAGACGGGTATCTATTATACTGTGTTAGGAGCACATATTATCTTTGTAGATAATCCTCCCCGCAAAGTGGCTGTGGCAAACGGTGTACCTCCTTCTCCTACCTCTGCTTTCTCTACGAAGGCAACGATATCTATCATCAAGACGAAAGACAACAAAAATAAACAATTACCTAAAGCACCACCACTAAAGGTCAATGATGTAATTGAAAGAAAGTTGCTGGCAGATACAGTTGTACCCAATACTATCCTGAAAGATAATGATACCACTCCGCAAGTTTTGATGAAGAAAATTGATACAGCCCATCATAAAGTAGATTCAGTAAGAACGAAAGGTACACGTCCAACACTTTCCCTTGGGAAGCGCAATACGGATACTACGTATCACATTAACTATTCTCCTATATCGTTAAGAGATATACGCCTACCGGGATTCAACATCGGAGGCCGGAATACAGATCCAGGATACTATCTGGTAACGTCAACGGGCACACGACCAGGATTTTCCCTACAGTGGCCGGACTTTAGTGGTCTGTCATTTAATTTCCGAGGCAACCATAGGGATACTACCATTTATAAAAAGGAAACTGATGAAGCTATAACGCCACTATCTACACCATCTACAACAGCTACCATAGTAGCATCAACATCAACAGCAACCGCCGCCAAGTCATCTAATAAAGCGCCTGTTACAACACCGACGACTACGCGTCTACCTACATCTTTCTTGCGATCCGCATGGAAAGGTCTTACGAATGTGCACCTTCCCAACATCCAGCTTCCAAGTTTACAACGCAATGGCGGAGTGCAAACTGAGGGTACCAGGCCGTTATTCAGCCCAGTGATCAAAGCTGGTTTCTCCGCAGATGAAACTTTTTATTTCAACACTACCATTCAAGGGGGCTTTCGTTTTCTGTATGGGATTGCCTCCTGGAACACCAATTTTAAAACTGCAGGCTTCCGCTATGGCGCTGGAATAGCTGTGGGACTCTCGGAAGACTGGCGCCTGCATCTTACAGGAACTACTGGAAGGATGGAAAAGGGATATGATACAGCGGGATTACATAAGCAAGCCGAATCCAGGCACTCCAGGATCGGACTGACCGCTGAAAAACAACTGAATGAGAAATGGAGCCTCCAACTGGGGATTACTTATTCTCTATTACGGACTACTTATTATATTAATGGGGAACGGCGCGCTCCTATCATGGATGAAGATCCATTAAGAAAATACCTGAATCCGATCACCCCATTATATACCATTAGTAATAATTATGACCTTGGAGGAGCCGAGCATAATCAATCCTGGATAGGGTTTCAGCTAGGGATCTTCTATAATATAAATTTTTCCAAACGACGATAAGGGTTTTTATTTTGTTAAGTGTAGTAGTAAGGTATTTGATCTAATTCCTTTACTATTTATACTACATAATAATGATCGCATTACTGAAAACCGCAGAAAGGGCCAACAATTCTTCTTTTATTAATAACTATGTTTTTCAACGTCATGTATTTGCCTATAAACACATACTCGTACACAGGCTAACGGGCCTTCATATCCTGGAACTTGGCTGTGGTGAAGGATATGGCATGGAAATGGTTTCGCCCTATGCGCAGCACTACCTTGCTGTAGATAAGAAAAAACCGGCGGGGCAAGTCTTCGCTAATAACACTTCTTTTTTACAATGCAATCTGCCCAATTTATCAGGCATTGCGGATAATTCATTCGACACCGTGATCTGTTTCCAGGTGATAGAACATATAAAAAACGATGGTGGGCTATTAGCAGAAATTAAAAGAGTACTGAAACCAGGTGGTAAATTATTATTGACAACTCCCAACAAACTCACCTCACTTACCAGGAATCCTTTTCATGTAAGAGAATACCTGCCTAAAGAAATGTGTTCATTAGTAGCTGCACATTTTGAAAACTATACTGTGGAAGGAATTCAAGGCAACCAGGTGGTAATGGATTACTACAATGAAAATAAGAAAAGCGTTAAATCTTTCACCAAATACGACATTTTTAACCTACAACATAGATTACCTGCCTTTATGTTGAGGATACCATATACATTGTTGAATAACTTAAACAGGCTATTGTTATTGCGAAAAATAGAAGATGTAACCGCCAATATTCGCTTCGACGATTTTTATACCCAACAACTCAATGATGATTGTCTTGATTACTTTGTAACAGCAACGAAATAAGGTATTATCAAATGGCGGACTATCTAAGGTTGTAAGTTTCACTTACAACCTTTTTTATATTTATCAAGTGCTAATTTCAACAGGCATCCTACCTCTTTTTTTTGTTATATTCAGTACCTCAAGATGACTAATTGGATTGATTATCGTTCACCCTACATCCCAAATTGTAAAACTCCTCATTATGAAAAAGAAAATCACGCTCGAAAAAAAATTAGCATTCAACAAGACAACAATTGCCTATTTAAATGCATCCCAGCAATCACAGATTGGTGGCGGTCTGCAGCCAGTTACCAAACAAATTATCTGTGCCGGCCCTACTAGGCAGCTTACCTGTGAGACCATTGCAGATCCAGCAGACACTATCTGCATAATATGCTATTAAATAATGATGGCCACAGGAATGTTTTATCTTGATGTATTGCAATCCAGGTAATCGAGTATCTCCTGGATACAAAAGCGGTTGTAAATTTTAGATTTACAACCGCTTTCTATTTTCGAATGATTTAGTTCAATGAGTGGCCATGACTCTTATAATCTGAACAGTAGCGCTACGATAACCCTGTCTTCCGAGTTCACCAGATCTGGCCGCCAAGTGGGAGGCAACGGGGTGGTAGTATATCCATCAGGAGAAGTAACCCCTCCTGGTCCGGCAAAGTAAGGCACATTAGCATGCCGGTGCACATATTCTAATCGAAACAACATACTTTGATTTGGCATCCAATCAAAATTTGTAGAACAATCCCAACCTTGAAATTTGGTTCCAGGGCTAGTATCAAATGGGTATTTACCTTCCGTTTGGGTAGGATTATTAGGATCAGGTAGTGGGCTGGCTTGTCCTGTAGGTAGCAGTACGAGGTACCGACCAGGGTTAGTCATCACGCCACCACCGATAGTCCAGGCAAACTTATTCCTGTCAAACCAGATCCTATTGTAAAACATGCCGCTTAAAAAATATTGTGCTGGACCTTTTAAGGAGTCGTTGCTGTTCTTAAATGCGTTTACGCCACCACCTTTTTCAAAGCCGATATCTCCGGTCAGGGAAAAGGCCATCCGCGAAATACCTCTTGAAGTGGGCTTGTTAAAATACCTTACCAACATACTGTTATCAGAGTGGAATCTGTTTCTGGTAGGAATTCCCCCTGCATCTGAACCATAATAATCATTGGTGAGTAGCTTAAAACGGCTGGATGGATTCCAGGTAATATTAGCACCTACTCCAGGGCGTTTATTGAACATGCCATAACTCTGCCATCCGTTAATGATCCAAGGCTCAATTTTCAGGTATTTGGATGGGTATATCTGTATACGTATTCCATTAAAAAACCAGGGGGTATTATCCGATGTAAATGAAGCCTGATATTCCCAGTTTTCTACCTGGTAATAAGAGTTAAGACCTATATAAGACATGAACAAACCAGCATCCACGTTAATACCATACCATACATTAAAGTGATAGCCAACATACGTTTCACTTAAATAACGATAGACATCTGCCAGCTTATATTGACCGCGGAATGGGCTGAGATCATTTCTAGGTACTACTTGCGAGCGTGTTCCGAATTGCAGCATTATTCTTGCCCTGGCATTGTTATAATTCAGGTCCCCTCCTATGCTCAGATGGGATAATTGTATTTCGTCATTCCTGGCCAGTGCGGTGGAGCCAACAACGGTATGGTCATTCGGGTAATTGAAAGAGTGTGTGTAATTCACATCCACCATCACGCTGGGTGTAAAATATTTACCTGAAAATATGGAAGAATCTCGTCGGTCGCTACCATTCTGCCAATTGGTTTCAATACCGGCAAAAGGAATTTTAGGGGTTGGGTCATTTTCTTGTGCGTATAATGCAGGAATGCCAGCAATGATCCCTATTATCATCAGTATAAATCTTTTCATAACGCTATTTTATGGTTGAAAACAAGTCTGAAGTATTTGCACATTTATCGTATGCTTTTTATGATGGATTAACCCAAGGGTTATCTACTGAAATATTCAGCCAACGGACCTAGTGCTAATGGTGGAAAATAAGATAGTGCGGTAATGATGACAATAACGGCAAAGATCATCGCACCAAAAGTAAAAGAATCAACCCGCAAGGTTCCTGCTGATGCCGGGATATATTTCTTCCTTGCCAGCAACCCTCCAATTGCTACAGGACCTATGATCGGTAGGAAGCGGCCTATTATCATACAAAAGCTTGTTAGTACATTCCAGAAGATATTATTCCCATTCAACCCTGCCAGCGCACTCCCATTGTTGGCATTGGAGGAGGTAACCTGGTAGAGCATTTCCGCAAAACCGTGGTAGCTAGGGTTATTCAACCACCCTGAAGGCTTGAACGCCCAGTCGATATTGGGATCATGTACTAGCACGTAAGATGCCAATGCCGTACCTCCTTTGATCAGGAAAGCAGATAACAACGTGACAATGGCAGCTATTTTTACTTCCCTGGCTTCTACTTTATGTCCCATAAATTCCGGGGTACGCCCTACCATCAATCCGGATATGAACACCGCAATAATAACATAGATGAAATAATTCAGCAGGCCAACGCCACATCCTCCATAAAATGCATTCACCATCATGCCGAGTAATTGCATCAGATTCGAAAGCGGCATGGCGCTATCATGTGTAGAGTTGACAGACCCAGTGGATATCACAGTGGTAAATATGCTCCAATATCCAGATGCAGCAGGGCCAAACCGTACTTCCTTACCTTCCATGGCGCCTGTAGGTTGCGAGATACCCATTCTTGCTATGGCTGGGCTACCATGTATTTCGGAGACCACAGTGGGTACAAGCAGACAAAAAGTTCCGATTGTCATGACCAGAAAAGTTACCAATGCAAACTTTCTTTTATTGATGTAATATCCCATAGCAAAGACCATTGCCATAGGGATCAATACCTGCGCAATCAGTTCCAGCATATTGGTAAAATAATCAGGGTTTTCCAGCGGATGTGCGGAGTTAGCATTGAACCATCCCCCTCCATTCGTTCCCAGGTGTTTGATAGCAATCATCCCAGCAGCAGGGCCACGAGATACCTGAACAGTATCACCTTGCATCGTGATAACGGTATCCTTCCCAGAATAACTCGCTGGGGTACCATGATAAATCAATAGGATGGCAACAATCAGGGAAATCGGGAATAGTATCCTTGTAATCGTTTTAATGAATAAATTCCAGAAATTACCTACATTATTGGTAGTTCTTTCTTTCAATGCATTGAGCAACGCCACCAGGCAAGCTATACCAGTGGCTGCACTGACAAACTGCAAAAAGGTAATGACAAAGAGTTGGGTGAGATAGGAGACGCCTGTTTCACCAGAATAATCTTGCAGATTAGTATTCGTTACAAAACTGATTGCGGTATTAAAACTCAGGTCGGCTGTCATACCTGGGTTCTTATCCGGGTTTAAAGGTAAATGCCCTTGCAGGAGGAACATCACAAACGCATATACGAACCAAAGCATGTTGACCGTTAACATGGCTTTCAGGAACTCCTTCCAGGTCATTTCTTGCTTAGGGTTGATACCAGCAAACCGGAAAATGAATTTTTCCAATGGACTTAAAAAATCCGTAAATGTCTTTTCCCCAGTAAATACACGGGAGATATATTTCCCCAGAAAAACAGCCAACAATAAGGTGATAAGAAAGGTAGCGGTAATACCTGCTATTTCGGTGATCATAGTTTAACTAAGTTTTCAGGGCTTATTGTAATAATAGCATTACGAAAGACCGTAACTGCTATGATTTTTCATATGTTTTCAATAAACGCTGCCTTACCAAACACACAAAATCAAATAACTGCAGCTATAACATGTTGGTGGAGAGTTGCCTTCTTAATTGAAATATGAGGTCATTCATCTGGGAATTATACAAAGCCGGTCCGTCAGCAACTCGTATATTTATTTATATCCTTCCTTGATAGCATAAATTATTGCACACAAAGGAAAGATTTTTTTCTTATTCTATAAAGTTACAAAAAATAAGCGCTTAAGGTACTCTCCGCTACAATTCTAATGTGATTTAGGTAAATTACATGAAAACTCACAGCCATGCTTGGATTTACATCTGCGTTCAGCAGCTTTTCAGTTGATGACCTGACGAAAGCAAAAGCATTTTATCAGGATCTTCTAGGAGTACAAACGGATGAATCCCCTGCCCCCATGTCAATGTTGACATTGAATATACCCGGGGGCCAAAAGATAATCGTCTATCCTAAACCCAATCACGAACCAGCCACTTTTACCGTACTGAATTTTCAAGTAGATGATGTAGACAAAACAGTAGACAACCTGATAGACAAGGGTATTACCTTTGAACAATACACCGGCGACATTCAAACGGATGCAAAAGGTATCATGCGCGGCAACGGTCCTACCATCGCTTGGTTTAAAGACCCAGCCGGAAATATCTTGTCCGTTATTGGTCCATACGTATAATAGAAAAGCGGCTGCTGATACAGAAGATCAGCAGCCGCTTTTATTATTGCTAGTTAGATTATTTCGTAGTAGCCTTGAATATCAGTCGCAGCTTTATCTTCAACGCCAACCATCCCAGGAATCCATATACGAGAATTAATATACCCAGATGCCGTATATACGGATACGTTAGCACCACATCTCCTTTTTGAATCAATAGTATCTTAAATGCTTGCAAAAATGGCGTCAGTGGGATAATATTGGCCATCCATTGGACGAAAGTCGGCATAGCATTGAGCGGCCAGGTGAAACCACTGATGATAAACGCCGGTGAAGCTATCACCATTAATATCTGTGTGGCTTTTAATGCATCCGGGATCAGTATGCTGACAAACACCCCCATGAAAGATGCAGACCCCACAAAGAATGCTGTCAACCAGATAAAGCTCCATATACCCTCTGGTAAGGGAACCCTGAAAAGTATATGCATCAGATAGTATACAGATACAATCAATATGGAGAAAAACCAGATGGGAATCACTTTAATCAACATGATAGGGAATGCCCATCTGCGCATGTTCCTATATTCTTCTACAAATGATCCTCGTTGGAATTCTGCGGCAAAGCTTACCGCCATTGCCAGGAGGATAACTTGTTGCAATACCACTGCCAGCATAGCAGGCCACATAAATATGAGGTAGTTGCTGGTGGTATTGAAGAGGGTAATATAATTCGTTTTAAACGGTTCATATTGCGTAGCAGCCCTAACTGCCGGCATACCCATTTTCTGTAATCCTTTAATGGATACCCCTGCCGAGAAAGTGCCGATCGTGAGTTGCAAGGCCTTGGAGGCAAAGTTGGCGGTCAGTACATTGCCGGTATTGATGTAAGCATTTACTTCCGGGTATTTTTTCTGGAGGATATCTGCTTCAAATCGGGAGGGAATGATCACCACCGCAGCGGCCTGTTTCCGAATAACCTCATTTTCAATACTGGAGGGTTCCTGCAGATACTTTTCCACCTTAATACTCCGGTTATCGTCCAGCATTTCTACTAGCTGTCCGGATAGTGGAGTGTTGTCTTTATCTACTACAATCACCGGTATATTTTCCACCTTCCCGCTTTTATACACGAAGCCCAGTAAGGTAGCATAAAACACAGGAGCCAGGAAGAATACAGTACGCAAGGTGTTATTGCCGATGAACAGCCTGAACTCACGTTTTAATAATCGGATAAATTCTTTCATGCGTGATTATTTCAGTATAACACTTGCATTGACCAGTATATCCTGGGTTTTGCTCATCTCTTTCGGTTGTACTTTGATCTCGTACACTGCATCCTGCAATTGATAGTCGGGGTAAGCAGTGGTGATATCTGCATAGCGGGTCAGTTGCTTGATTGATGAAATGGTACCACTCACCTGTTCCTTATTATACACAACCTGCAACTGTACCTCCTCTCCTTTTTTAAACTGTCCTATTTTGCTTTCTGGTACTGTAAATCGGAAGAAGGTACTACCAGGAATATAACCGTTGAATAATGCAAATCCGGCGGTGGCCAGTTCACCTTGTCTCAAACTGATGGTTTCTATTTCCATATCATTGGTGGCAATCACATAACGCTCGGAGTAGGCTACATTCGCTTCTTGCAAAGCGCCTTTCGCCTGAGAAGCTTGTCCGGCGGCCATTTCCACTTTCTCTTTGCGGGTACCTTTTTTCACATCGTTCAACTCTGCCACTACCGCATCAAACTGGGCTTTAGCTCCTTTATATTTAGCATATATTTCGTCATAGGCCTGTGGCGCCATCAGACTGTCGTTAAACATATTGGTAGCCCGCTTATAGGATTTCAATGCGAATTCATACTGCTCTTTGAGGCCATCGTACTTTGCCTGCAATTGTTTCATTTGATCTGCGGTAGCACCGTTTTTAGCCATCAGTTCTTGTGCGGTGGCTGCATTCACTGCGCCCTGCGCCTGGGCTATTTTAGCGGAAACCTCTGGTACATCCAGCAGGGCGAGGGTATCCCCTTTCTTTACTGTTTGCCCTTCGGCTACATAGATTTTCAATATTCTGCCGGTAACTTTCGGAGCAAAGGAGATCACATCCTTTTTAGCCTTCCCTTCGAATTTATCTGCTTCCCGCTTACGAGCACCACAACTCGTTAGTATCAGTATGCTGATAAAAAGTATGCAGGTAGATATTCTCATTTCTTATTGATTAATGGTCATGATTATTGTTTTCCTGAAGCGGCTAGCATTAATACAGCTTATTGACGTCCAGTTCCTGTGTGGATCTCATCATTTCAATAGCTGCTCTGCGCTGATTAAAGATAGCATTCTGGTAATCCAGTTCTGCCATCTCTAGGTCGTTTTCGGCTTCTATCAACTGGGTAGATTTTGTCATACCGTAGCGGAATTCTTTTTCAGCCTGTACTAGGGCATCGCCTGCCACTTCTTTCTGCTTCCTTTTTAGCGCAATCTGGGCATTGGCAATCTCGTAGTTCGATTGATTGTTTGCCTGATTTAACGTTAGCTTACGCCTAGCATCATATTTCTGGTTCTCTAACAGTTCCCGGTCAATGCGAGCCGTTTCAATGGCATGTTTACCTTCCCGACCGTCAAAGATCTCCCATTTGAATCCGATGCCTCCCAGGAATATGGGGAATATATTCAAATTGGTGGGCCTCCAGTCCAATTTATGCCCTGGGTAATTAAGGGCCGGTATAGGAGGTATGATATTGTCAGACGACTTTATCCTCGTGCCATACAGTCCCAGGTAATAAGTAGACGCCATTAACTGTACTTTGGGAATCCACCAAGTTTGTTCTGCTTTTATTTTGTAACCGGATGCAGTAATACCGCGGTCTAACGCCCGGATTTCCGCTCGGTCTTCAATGGTTTTACGAGGCGTTTCTGGCACCACTGCTACCAATACGGGTGCTATCAGTTGGAGTCGACCTTTGTCTATCCCGGTTAATACTTCCAATTGTGTTAGCAATAGGTCCCTTTTCCCTTCATATTCCGCGATTTTTGCATCCAGGGTGGCCTGGGCCAATTCTATTTTTTTATGATCGTAAGGCGTTATCAGGCCATAACCTAAAGCCTTATCGGCTGTTTTACGATTGGCATCGAGCCTACGCTTACCTTCATCCAACACCTTTCTCGATTGATGTATCAGCGCCAACTGGTCGTAGGCACTGGAAATCACCGCAATTACTTCATCAGAAGTCTTCTCCAGCAAGATATCCTCGGACATCTTTTTCTCTTCTACCGCTTTACGCAGGTATTTTACTTTTCCGCCGGAATACAACAACATTTTGGCATCTGCTTTTGCCAGCCCTGAGAAGCCAGAAACATTGATGTTATTGTTGTATTTACCTTCCGGGATATTCAGGAAGGGTTGCAGGTTCAATTCCGGTGAAATAACATGTGCGGTAGCATTCATATAACCGGCCATACCACTCAATTCCAGGGTAGGCAGGTAAACATCTTTCAACTTATGCTCATCTAGCACGGTCAACTTGTTTTTAGTAAGTTGCGTTCTTAGATCTGCATCCCGTACCATGGCGCTATCCAGCAACTCCTTAAATCCAGGGGCCGACTGCCCATTGCTGTAGTGGTAAAAAAGGAGTGACAGGAGCAGGAATGACAGCTTACTTTTCATTGACAGATAGCATTTTTAAAATCCAAAAAACATGTACAGTAGTAGCAGATTCCGATTTAACGTCGGAACAAGGGAAATAGTTTCAATATTACATTCCTATTAACCGATTGGGCATTATTTCTTTTTCGCATGACGTTCTTATTTTATGGCTAACAATGTTGTTAGTTATTGCACCTAACGATGAGGTTAAAGACAATCTTTAGCAATTATCGCAGTCTTTGGAATCATCTGCTTTGCGGCAAATATAGTGAATTTATCTAACTGCCTCATCCGGTGGTATCATGGGTCTTAGGAAGCTACGGAATATTTGTTGTATCTTCTGGTTTTTACTAATATCGGTGAAAATAAATCTGCCAACCAAGTAGTAATGGAAGCTATTATATTTTGCGGGATTCAGGCAACAGGTAAATCCAGCTTTTACCAGCAGCATTTTTTTGCCACACATGTACGCATCTCTTTAGATCTGCTAAATACCAGAAACCGGGAAGACATATTCCTGGACGCATGCTTACGTACCTCCCAGAAATTCGTCATTGACAATACTAATCTCACGGTGGCAGACCGGGCCAAATACATATCCCTGGCCAAACAGCACCAATATCAGATCCGGTGCTATTACTTTCAGTCGAACTTGGGAGAAGCCCTCATTCGCAACAATACCAGAAGCGGTAAGGCGCTCATTCCGGAGAAGGGCGTACGAGGCGCCTATAACCGACTGCAGATACCCTCTCCTGAAGAAGGATTTGATGAAATGTTTTACGTTACCATAAAAGATAACCAATTCGACATAAAACCCTGGCAGCATGAAATTTGATGACCTAGATAAGAAAATGCGGGTATTTGAAACCCATGACGATAAATGCATTCTCCCTGAAATGTATATGGTGGCCAGAATTGATGGCCGCAACTTTACCAAACTGACGAAAGAGAAACATGCATTTGAAAAACCCTTTGATCCGCGTTTCCACGAATATATGATTGAAACAGTCCGTCACTTGATGACATGCGGCTTCAATATCGTATACGGCTATACGCAGAGCGATGAAATCTCCCTATTATTCCATCTACATGAAAATGCGTTCAGCAGAAAAGAACGGAAATACAATTCCATTCTTGCGGCGGAAGCCAGCGCACGCTTTTCTATGCAGTTGGGAGATATTGGTACATTCGATTGTAGAATATGCCAACTCCCAAATAGTTCACTGGTATCAGATTATTTTAGATGGAGACATGAAGACGCGCATCGCAATTCGCTGAGCGCGCACTGCTATTGGCTGTTGCGGAGTCTCTCCCATACCGCTGTTGAAGCAACAGAACGCATCAACAAACTCTCCACATCCGATAAAAATGAACTGCTGTTTGCGCATGGCATCAATTTCAATGACCTTCCTTCTTGGCAAAAAAGAGGCTCAGGAATTTATTGGAAAGAAGTGACGACAGAAGGATTTAATCCCGTTAAACAAGAAACGGTACTGGTACAACGACGCGTATTATCTGTCGATAAAGAACTCCCTGTGGGCCTGGCTTACAATGAATTCGTCCAGCAATTTATGGAAGGAGGAAACTGATAAGAAGCAATAAAACATGTGAGGATTATATACTAACTTCGTCGGCTATATGAAATCCCGTATATAATCCATCTCAATATGTTAAAATCACCCAACTCCACGAATCGCTTTCTTATTATCTATTCCTGCATCACTACTGTAGGCTTGGCTATGATGCTGATGGCCTTTAAAAATGTAAAGGAAACCTTTGATGAAATTTCTGTAAAACGCATCAACATCGTAGACGACAAAGGAAACAACAGGATTGTTATCGCCAATGAAGAACGCACGCCCCCTCCAATGGTAGGTGGCCAAACCTACAAACGCAGGTTCAATCCTGCCGGGTTTATCTTCTATGATGAAAAAGGGAACGAATGCGGCGGACTGGCCATGGCCAAAGCAAATGGCTCCGGTTTCCGCGTAATGGCCTTCGACTATGATAACAATGATGCCATCGGTATCATCACCCAAGAAGACCTCGCCGGTAAGAATTTCAGCGCTGGTTTAATGGTCAATGACAAGGTACCTGGCGCCCCTCTTGGCAGCGGTGTCAATAGAATCAATCTGAACACTACAAACGGCGTTGCCGGCCTTCAAATCAATGGCCCTGATGGCAAAGTAAGACTGCGCTTGATGGTGGATAGCCTCGGCACCCCATACCTGGAAACAATGGATGCCAAGGGCAAAGTAGTGAAGAAAGTTATTTAGTTATTTGATCTTTTATGTCGTTCCTGCCCGGCGGGCAGGAACGACATAAACAAGAAATTATAATCTTATTATCCGCCTGATAAAAGTGTAATCGCCGGTTATTTCTTCCTCATAATTCATATCCGGTTCGAAGATATAAGGCTCCCTGTAATAGGAGGATACAGGTAGATAGCCCATTTCCATAGGCGAGCCACCACAGATGTTGCAGCCACCATCTCCGGCCTTCAGGAACCACTCGCTATCCATCATTACTTCGAATTTATAAGGGTCATTTGCAATGGTTAATCCAAAGTGATTAGGGTGGTCCAGGAAGAAAGACTCCTTTTTGTCATGATCTGCGGAAAAATGATGGTGCTTTTCACCAGTGAGGAATTTATTCCCCCAAGGATGGATCGTACGGGAACCTCCTCCACAGAGATATTCCCACTCATCTTCCGTCGGGAGCCGGAAACCACTGGCAGTAACTTCGGCCACCAATTCCTCCAGCCCAGCCGGGTAATACAGCATAGCCGTGATCTTATCTCCTGATTTCACTACCTGGTACCGCCCCGCGATATTATAACTGTATTGTTCCCGTTGTGTTTCGCTGACCTCTTTCAGCACCCTGGCATAGTCTTTCTCACTGGTAAGGCGTTCATCGTCTAGGGGTACTTCAAAGTATCCCTTATTGACCGCTTCCCTTTCTACAATCATGGGCCCAATCGTTACCTGTCGTACTGGAGAAAAACGCGCCTGAAAGTAAGGCTCCACATCTTCTTCAGGCCATTCATACGGCGCCAGTAACTCTTTCCAGAATTCCAATGGCATCGAGCGCGCATCAAAACCCAGGGTAACCATGTCTCCCGGGACAAAAACAAACTCCTTTCCTTCAAAATCAAGGATGGCCGTAAAATTCTCCTGGCCGTACCGTTCAAAACGTTGAAATCCTTTAATACTAAATCCTGGCAACCGGTCTTTGACCAACTGCTGCAGCTCCTGCCGAGCCGTGTCTTCCGATAATCTTATCCATTCCTGCCGATTAAAAATAGTGGGTTGTTCCATATGGTTTACAAACATTTAAGAGGAACAAAAATCTCTAATAAAATTCTAATAAAAAACTTATTATCTCCTAATCACGTTTCCTATTATATGGCGCTACTTTTGCAGCGTAATTAAAAAAACAACTGGCTATGGACGCAGATCCGTATTATAGTAAATTCTATCATATAATTCACTAACCGCCAGCAGCTCATAAAGGCTGCTGGGCAACAGTAGTCTTTATGCGCAATATCCGTTTTAATCCGGCCTTTCGCCATGCACTCTTCTGACCAGGAGATTCCCTTGTCAATTCACCCTAACCTGGTTTCCTAATCTGTTAAAATTCCTTTTATGAACTTTACTGCCGTAAAAGCCGACAGGCTCAAAAAGGCGTATAGGGAAAAATTTCCTGGTGCAGGCCGCGCCAACGCTGCTGCTGTTAAACTGCGCAATGCCGCCGCAGCTTCACAGCCATTTCTCTATTCCATGCTGGACAGCGAACCAGAGGGACTCACAGACAAAGAAGCCCACGAACGATTGACCACCTGGGGGCCTAATGAAATACATCATGAAAAAGCGCCATCCTGGTATAAACAACTGTTCAATGCGTTCCTGAACCCTTTCATTGGAATACTCCTTTTAATTGCCTGCATCTCCTTCTTTATTGATGTATACATGGCCGCTCCTGGCGAACGTGACTACAAAACCGTTCTCATGGTGGGTATCATGGTATTTGTCAGTGCTTTCATTCGCTTCTGGCAAGAAATGCGCAGTACCAACGCGGCTGAAAAGCTCCGCAATATGGTACGTGTAACTGCCACGGCCATACGTAAAGACGAAGGAAGAATTGAAACAGAAATAAAGAACCTCGTTCCTGGAGATGTTGTACACCTCTCTGCCGGCGACATGGTGCCAGCAGATTGTCGTATTCTCTATTCCAGAGACTTGTTTATCAGCCAATCCATGCTCACTGGGGAAGCATTACCGGTTGAAAAAAGCGCCGGCCCCGTTGAAAATGGAGATAAAGCCATCCTGGAGTTGGAAAATATCTGCTTCATGGGCACCAACGTGATTAGTGGCACCGCTACCGCCATCGTGGTGAACACCGGCAACCTCACCCTCTTCGGCTCCATGAGCAAAGCCGTTACCGGAAAATCACCGGAAACCAGCTTCGATAAAGGGGTGAATAAGGTAAGTCTGCTCCTCATCCGTTTCATGGTGATCATGGTACCCCTGATCTTTGTGATCAACGGCACCATCAAAGGAAACTGGTGGGAAGCCCTCCTCTTTGCCATCGCAGTAGCAGTAGGTCTCACCCCAGAAATGCTGCCCATGATCGTTACCGCCAACCTGGCCAGAGGAGCCGTACAACTGAGTAAAAGAAAAGTGATTGTAAAGAGACTCCATGCTATCCAAAATATTGGCGCCATGGACGTCCTGTGTACAGATAAAACAGGTACCCTGACCCTCGATACTATTGTGCTCGAAAGACACCTGAATATCCTCGGTCATGAAGATGATGAAGTCCTCAATTGGGCGTACCTCAACAGTTATCACCAAACTGGCCTGAAAAACCTGCTGGATGTGGCTGTGCTGAAACATGTGGAATTGCATGGCAGTTTACATCCTGAAGAAAATTTCGTAAAAGTAGATGAACTACCATTCGATTTTCAACGTAGACGCATGTCCGTTATCCTCAAACAAGCGGATGGCTCTCACCTCATGATCTGCAAAGGCGCGGTGGAAGAAATGCTCCAAGTATGCGACCGCGCGGTAAATCCTGCTATTCCAGAAGACTACAAAGAAACCATTCCACTGGAACATGACCTGCGCCAGAATATCAGAAGAATTTCTTCCAAATTGAATGAAGATGGATTACGCGTATTACTCGTGGCCATCAAAGAATACTTCCCAGGCGACCAACCCTGCACGGTGGAAGATGAACGAGGCATGACACTGACCGGCTTCATCGGATTCATGGACCCTCCAAAACCTTCCGCAGTCACTTCTATCAAAGCCTTACAACAACTAGGCGTAAATATCAAAGTACTGACCGGCGACAACGAAATTGTGACCCGGAAAATATGCCGCGAAGTGGGCATTCCAGTAGATCAGGTTCTCCTCGGTAGAGATATCGAAAAAATGCATGATGAACTGCTAAAACAACACCTGAAAGAAGTATCCATCCTGGCCAAACTGAGTCCTGACCAGAAATCCAGGATTGTAAAACTACTCCAGGAAAGTGGCCATACCGTTGGATTCCTGGGTGATGGTATCAATGATGCCGCTGCCCTCCGACAAGCAGATGTAGGCATCACCGTAGATACCGCCGTGGATATTGCCCGCGAAAGCGCGGATATCATCCTGCTGGAAAAAGACCTGACCGTATTGCGTAAAGGGGTGATCTATGGCCGCCGTACTTTCGGTAATATCATCAAATATATTAAGATGACTGCCAGCAGTAATTTTGGTAATATGTTCAGTATGCTGGGTGCGAGCGCATTCCTGCCCTTCCTCCCCATGCTGCCCGTACAGTTACTGGTGCAAAATCTATTGTATGACATCTCCCAGATATCTATTCCATGGGATAAAATGGACGAAGAATTCCTGGAACGTCCGAAAAAATGGGATGCTTCTGGTATTTCCCGGTTCATGATTTATATCGGACCTATCAGTTCCATCTTTGACTATGCTACTTTCTTCCTCATGTTCTATTTCTTCAAAGCCAATATGCCGGAAAAACAATCCCTGTTCCAAAGTGGCTGGTTTATAGAAGGATTATTGTCTCAAACCTTGATCGTACACATGATCCGTACACGGAAGATACCGTTCATTCAAAGTATTGCTGCTACACCGGTGATTCTATTGACTACCGTGATTATGATGATCGGGATTGCTATTCCTTTCTCTCCGTTCGCCAGTTCCTTAAAAATGGAACCTTTGCCGCTGTCCTATTTTCCCTGGCTGATCGGCATATTGCTCAGTTATTGTCTTTTAACACAGGTTATAAAAACATGGTTCATTAAAAAGTTTAGTCAGTGGCTGTAATACCATAGTCGCATCTTCCTACAATAAAAACAAACATGAAAAAAACGAAATTCTTACACGCCGGTGGCGCGTTAGGACTTGCCTTATTCTGTTCCTGCAATAACCACCAGGACGCTCAGCAGACTGTTAGCAATAGTTTACGTATGGACACCATCCTAGTAGCCGATAGCGGTGTGGTGGCAGGTAGCATTAAAACCAATACTGTCGGCATGCAGGATTACAGCAACACTTTCACAACGGCAGGTATGGTGAAAACCATACCTACCGCCTTTGCGGAAATTGCGTCTCCTTTTAGCGGAAGAGTAGTAAGATCCTACCTCTCCCTTGGAAAACAATGCACGCCGCAAACACCTTTATTCGAACTGAGCTCACCAGACTTCTTTGCAGCACAAAAAACTTATTTCCAGGAAAAATCTCAACTGGAACAGGCTAAAAGAACATTACAACGCCAGAAAGATCTCATGGAACATGGCGTAGGTACCGCCAAAGATCTGGAAGAAGCACAAACAGCCTATGAGGTAGAGAAACGGGAATATGAAAATGCAGTAATGGGTATCCGCGTGTTTAAAGCGAATCCAGAAACCATTACACTCGGGCAACCACTGACCGTTTATGCACCTATCAACGGCGAAATCCTGGAAAACAAAGTAGTACTGGGCCAATTCATCAAAGACGATGGCGCTGCTGTAGCAAAGATCGCCGCCCTCGGTAAAGTATGGATCGCAGGACAAGTAAAAGAAAAAGATATCCAGAAAGTACGCAATGCATCGGAATGTATGATCACCATTCCTTCTATGCCGGATGCAAAACTGACCTGCAAAATATTCCATATAGGGCCAGTAGTGGATGATGAAACCAGAAGCATCGAAGTACTCATGGAAGCAGACAATAGTAAACGATTATTGAGTCCGGGTATGTATGTAACAGTCGAATTCTTCGAGAAGCCCGCACCAGCCGTGGTTATACCATCCAAAGCGGTATTCCTTACCAATGAAAGCAATTACGTATTTGTAGCAACCGGTAAAAACCGTTATGTAAAAAGGAAAGTAAAAATCATGTCTGTAAATGCCGACACCACTGTGATCCAGTCCGGCTTAACGAAAGATGAAAGTATCGTTACAGACGGCGGACTGTACCTCCAGGACATCCGCTAATTCTGTATTTCAAAGCATTCTCCCATGAAGAAAATTATGACTACTGCCATCGCCAAACGATGGCTGTTCCTAGCTTTATTTGTACTGCTGGCCATCTTCGGATACTATTCCTGGAAACAACTGGCTGTAGAAGCATATCCTGATATTGCAGATGTCACCTCACAAGTGGTGACGCAAGTACCAGGTCTGGCAGCAGAGGAAATGGAACAACAAATTACCATTCCTGTTGAACGCGCCCTCAATGGCATGCCTGGCCTATCTGTCATGCGTAGCAAAAGTACTTTCGGTCTTTCCGTGGTGACCATCGTATTTAAAGATGGTACCGAAGACTACTGGGCACGTCAACGCATCAACGAAAGATTAAGCGATCTGGGACTTCCCTATAATGCCAAACCAGGACTGGACCCACTCACCTCTCCTGTTGGCGAAATATACCGCTACATCATAGAGAGCCAGCATCATAACTTGCGTGAACTCACCGACCTGCAAAACTGGACCATCATCCCACGTATCAAGCAGGTTTCTGGTATTGCAGATGTAACCAATTTCGGTGGCATTACTACGCAATACCAGATTGAACTGGACCCTAAAAGAATGGAACAGTTCAAGGTTTCCCTCGCAGATATACAAACAGCCATCAATAACAACAATGCCAATGCCGGCGGTAGCGTGCTCACACAGGGCGATCTCGGCTATGTGGTGCGTGGTATCGGTCTGGTGAAAAACCTGGAAGGCTTAGGAGGCATTGTGATCCGTTCGGTGAATGGAGTGCCGGTACTACTCCAGGATGTAGGTAATGTTAAACTAGGAGAGCTGGAACGGAAAGGTATTCTTGGTTATACCGATCATAAAGTGGATTATTCCGAGAGTGTTGAAGGAATTGTATTACTGCTGAAAGGACAAAATCCTTCCAATGTACTGGAAGGCATACACGAAGCCGTAGATGATCTGAATAACCACCTGTTGCCGCCAGGAGTGAGCATTAGGCCATACCTGGATAGAACTACCCTGATCGATACCACCTTACATACAGTGAGTCATACCCTCCTGGAAGGAATGGGACTCGTACTGATTGTATTGATCGTATTCCTCGGAAGCTGGCGCGGGGCCTTGATTGTAGCGATCACGATTCCACTCGCCTTGTTGATTGCCTTCATTTTGATGCATTTCACCAATATCCCTGCGAACCTGCTTTCCCTTGGTGCGGTGGACTTTGGGATCATCGTGGATGGTGCTATCGTGATGCTGGAAACGATCCTGAAAAAGCGGGAAAGCGATCATGAGCATATGTTGGAAGAGCCATCTATAGCTAAGCAGGCGGTTTCCGTAGCCAAACCGGTATTGTTCTCTACAATTATCATCATCACCGCCTATTTGCCGCTGTTCTCTTTTGAAAGAGTGGAAAAGAAGCTGTTTACACCGATGGCTTTCACCGTAGGCTATGCCTTATTGGGTGCACTGGCCGTGGCACTGATACTCATACCAGGATTGGCTTTCGCGGCCTATCGCAAACCGGTGAAGATCTATCACAACAAATGGCTGGAATGGTTAACCGCAAAATATGAAGCGTTGACCAACCGCATTATGAGCAAGCCCAAGATCGTATTTTGGCCTGTTGCTATTGCCTTTGCCGGCGCTATTTTCTTTAGTGCTACCGTGGGCAAGGATTTCCTTCCGCCGTTGGATGAGGGTTCTATCTGGCTGCAAGTGCAGTTGCCTCCAGGTATTTCATTGGCGAAATCTAGGGAGATGAGTGATACACTGCGTGCCCGCACTTTACGTCATAAAGAAGTCACCTATATGATGATACAAGCCGGCAGAAATGACGATGGTACGGATCCTTGGACTGCCTCCCACTTTGAGTGCAGTATCGGATTACGCCCTTATGGAGAATGGAAAAACGGTAGAACAAAAAGTGACCTGATTGCAGATTTGTCGAAAGAGTACGCTAGCATGCCAGGCTACACGGTAGGTTTTAGTCAGCCTATGATTGATGGGGTGATGGATAAGATTGCCGGTGCGCATAGTGAGCTGGTAGTAAAGGTTTATGGAGACGAATTTGCCTCTACCCGCGCCATCGCTGAGAAAACCGCAGCAGTGATCCGTTCTGTGAAGGGTGCCGCTGATGTGGCAATAGACCAGGAGCCACCACTGCCACAACTCCAAGTATCTGTGAACAGAGATGCATTGAGCAGATATGGCATCAATGTAAGCGATGTCACAGAACTGATTGAGGTAGCCATCGGAGGAAAGGCTGTCTCCCAGGTATTCGTCGGCAATAAAGTATATGATGTAATATGCCGTTACGGCGAAGCAGAAAGAAACTCCGCTGATAAAATCAGCAACCTAATGCTGACAGCCTCCAACGGGGTGAAAATACCATTGTCGCAAGTAGCGAATATCCGCATGGCCACTGGCGAAAGCACCATCACCAGGGAAATGAACAAACGACACCTGACCGTGAAACTGAACCTGCGCGGTACTGACCTAACTACATTCCTTCAGGAAGCGCAGTCCAGGATTGAAAAAGAAGTACCGTACGACCATCAACGTTATCGCATACAATGGGGCGGTCAATTTGAAAACCAGCACAGGGCGTATGCGCGACTCACCTTCATCGTACCATTAGCATTGGCGATTATGTTCCTGTTGTTGTATGGCGCCTTCGGTAGATTCCGTCAGGCGGGAATGATATTGTCTATTGTACCATTGGCATTATTTGGTGGTATGTTGGCATTGAATGTACGAGGAATGACCTTGAACGTCTCTTCCGCAGTGGGCTTCATTGCGCTGTTTGGAGTAGCTATTCAGAACGGTGTGATACTCATCTCCCATTTCAATGACCTACGAAAAGAAGGTTATCCATTGATGAATGCAGTATTATCCGGCACTAAGAACAGGTTCCGTCCTGTATTGATGACCGCTTCGGTAGCAGCCCTAGGTCTGCTTCCCGCTTCGCTGGCCACAGGCATCGGATCAGATGTACAAAGACCACTGGCTACTGTAATTGTATATGGATTATTTGTAGCTACAGCTATTACTTTACTGGTATTACCTGCCATCTACTACCTAGTGGAAAACCGCTGGGGTAAAGATGATTATGTAAAAGCATAAAAATTTTGACATGCCAAGAACTATCAACATATTCTTAATTTCCGGCCTGTTGCTTTCGGGTATTTATGCCAATGCGCAGGTGGATACAACGTTTCCGACTATACGTATTCCATTGGAGCAATACCTGCACCAGGTGGGAGAAAAGAACCTGGGCTACGCTGCTGAAAAATATAACGTCAGCATCGCAACTGCAGCTATCGAAAGTGCGAAAGTCTTTCCTGATCCGGAGTTGAGCGGCGGTTTGTATGATAACCAAAACCATAAAATGCAATTGGGACATGGCTGGTCGGCCGGTATCGGTACTACCTTGGAATTAGGTGGTAAACGTAGCGCCAGGATAGGACTCGCTCGTAGCGAGGCGGAAACGACCAAAGCCTTACTAGCAGATTATTACCGTAACCTGCGTGCAGACGCTACCCTGGCGTATTTCAATGCTGTCTTGCAATATAATCTCATGCATGTGCAACTGGACTCTTATCATTCCATGAAGAAGATTGCTGACGCAGACGCGATTCGCTTCAAAGCGGGCGCCATCACGGAGGTAGATGCCAGGCAGTCCAAGCTGGAAGCAGGCAGTATGCTGAATGATTACTATGCAGTAGAAGCATCCTGGAAAACAGCACTCGTAGGGCTGAATAATCAACTAGGGAGTAGTCGCGCTGACACCTTGCCAATGCCAGAAAATTTGCCTTACAAACTGGACCGTGTCTTCCCACTTCCTGACCTGATTTCAAATGCGCAAGTTAATCGCGCAGATGCGGTAGCCGCGATGAATGCAAAGAAATCAGCAGAAAAAAACCTGCAACTGGTAAAAGCAAATCGCAAAATTGATCTGGGTATCAATGCAGGAATAACAGGAAATGGCGAGTCTACTAACGAGATCGCACCTACGCCAGCATACAAAAGTGTAAATGCGGGCATCGCTATTCCTTTGAAATTTTCCAATCATTATAAGGGAGAGCTGAAAGCCGCTCGCTACGGGATTCAGCAGGCTGCCACCCAAGAGGAACAAGTAAAATTACAAATCAGTACAGAAGTTACACAAGCTTATTTCAACTATATCAACACACATAAGCAGGTGAAACAATTCCAGGAAGGCTTACTGACGGAAGCACAACAAATCCTCGATGGGAAAATATACAGTTACAAAAGAGGTGATACGCCCTTATTAGATGTACTCAATGCACAGCGTACTTATAACGATCTGCAACAAAATTATCATCAAGCGCTGTTTGCTTACGCTTCCGCATTAGTGGAACTGGAGCGAAGCGCTGGTATATGGGACATTCAATAATATTTACCTATGAAAACCCCTATCAGCGCCGCTTACTCTAAAGCGGCGCTGATGTTTTATCCAAACAGCCGTAAAAAAGTATTTTTAATTAGGCATGCAACTATTGCTGTACACCATTGTCTTTAGTACGGTAATCTTTTAATAATACTATTTTTCTACACACTAGTAGTTGTATTCACAACAAGATAAGGTGGTTGCACCACATGAATTAGCCAGCCGGGAAGCTGCGCTGCAAAGAGGACAATTACTCAACGCCCCTGCACTGAGGAACCATTGGGTAGCAACAATGGCCAGTCAGCGCAGTGGGCGCTTGGGTATGTGACGAAGCCATGTAATGTGACAGTTATGGGGAAGCGTTGTTGAAAGAGGAACAGTGAAGCAATCTCGAAATTAATCTATCATTTTACTATACATAAAAGAAGAAGAATCCCTATTATACGTGAAAATAAATTTACCGGTAGTAGTCATGCCGATAGATTGTCCTTTTACGCCATCCCTACTTGGTATTTTGGTAGGATCATGTTGAAATGCAACCACCATCGAGTCCATAAAAATATAATCAATGGAGAGATGCGTGAATCCTATTTCTTTCATCGTACGAAAGGCCGTCCGATTATAATCACAATCATTTTCCAGGTTCCACAGATCTTGTGGAAAATGGTTATTCTTCACCCGATAGTTTTTCACCGCTTCAATAAAATTAATGCTAGGCTGAATGGCCTTTTTCCGCTTTTTCTCATTAAAAACAGGCATCAGCGAACTACGTACATGTTCGGTACGATTGGAGGCTGTGGTTCGGGTATGAGCTGGGTAATAGATGCAACCGTAAGACAGGATAGACACGGGTATACAGAGCAATAGGTATTTTCTCATCAACAATTATTTTGGTTTGGATAATGCTTACTAGGCTGTAATAATATTGAAAAATGTGTTAGGGAAAATATAAATAGCCATGCCAGGAACTACACGGTGACTAAATTTTTAGAGGTTACTGTCAATCCTTATCCCTACCAGCAACACAAAAAAAATAAAGGCCGCCAGTCCCGGCACGACTTTATCATCAAAGGATTTCTGATAATGATGAGGGGTATTGCTACATCCAATCAGCAAGTAATATAGCTCTGGTTTCCACCAATAGATTATTTTGATAAGTATTCAACAGTGTATATTTCCAAAATGTTTAAAACCCTGTAAATTTATCAGAATTATGTTTACTCATTCCGTTCGAAAGCCTGATGGATAGCCTGTTCCAGTAGGTCCACAGGCGTTTCAGAAAATGCGCCCCACGTCATGGATCTGTGCGCTGACAAACGTACATCACAGAAGAGCGCAGCTACAGGTGCGGGCGCCACCTGGATGAGTTCAACTCCCTGAATAGCCAATGCTACAGACTCCGCTATTATTCTTGCCTGTTGTTCCGATGGATTGCTGGTAAGTAAGCTGATAGTTTTATGGAGATGCCGGTCCAACTGGCCATGACTTCCCAACCCCTTTTGCAGGTATTGCAAGAGGGCCTCTAGGCTGGCAGGTTCCTTCTGCATAGCGCGGAGGATATCCAATGCTTGGATATTTCCAGAACCTTCCCAGATGGCATTAACGGGAACATCGCGGTATAGGCGAGGCATCACCGATTCCTCCACGTAACCGTTGCCACCTAGGCACTCCATCGCTTCGCCCAGAACGAGCACGGCTCTTTTGGTGTTCCAGAACTTACCAACGGCAGTGGCTATACGAATAAAATGTTGGGCGTCTTCGTTGTGCCTAGCGTCATCAAATCCTTTCGCGATACGCATGGCCAGGGTGGTGGCTGCAATAGATTCCAGTGCCAGATCAGCGAGTACATTCCGCATGAGGGGTTGGTTTGCTAGATTTTTCCCGAATGCCTGCCGATAGTGACAGTGGTGGATGGCTTCCGCCACAGCTCTGTGCATAGTAGCCGCGGAGCCGATGGCGCAATCCAGTCGCGTATGCCTCACCATCTCCATAATACTGGCCACTCCTCTACCCTCCTCACCTATCAGCTCTCCCCAAGCACCGTGGAATTCCACTTCTGAAGAAGCATTGGATTTATTACCCAGCTTATCTTTTAAACGCTGGAAGTACAATTTATTTTTGATCCCATCGCGGGTAAATCTGGGTACGAGGAAACAACTGAGTCCTTTGGGGGCTTGTGCCAGCACTAGGAAAGCATCACTCATAGGTGCGCTGCAAAACCATTTGCGCCCAGTGATTTTATAGATACCGCTTTCTACATGTACGGCGGTGGTAATATTACTCCGTACGTCGCTGCCTCCTTGTGGCTCCGTCATGGCCATTCCGAAGGTAACTCCGTTCTTTTCCATCCAGGGAATAGCACGGAAATCATATTCATTGGACACCACTTTCGGGAGCCAGTCGGCCGCAATGGTGGAATTAATTTGCAGGGAAGGCACTACTGCGAAGGTCATGGTAAGCGGACAGGAAACCCCTTCATCCACTTGTTGCTTCAGATAAGATAGGACGCTGTGTGCCAGGTAACCGCCATATTTATCGGTAGTCCAGGGAATGGAATGTACGCCTGCCTGGATGGATAGCGCCATCAATTCGTGATAGGCGGGATGAAATTCCACTAAATCTAAGCGATTGCCAAAGCGATCGTGGGTATGTAATTGCGGCAGGTGTTTATTGGCGAGGGCGCCTGCCTGCTGCATGGCCGCACTCCCCATCAGTTCCCCGAATTTTACGGCCTCTGGATGCGCCCAATCCGCCCCGTAAGCATGGAGGGTATCCTTCAGCATCCGATTGGTGGTAAAGGCATTAAAATCCACCAGGGCAGGTGATTGATTCAACGCGGTATTGAAGTCAAATTCGGAAGGTAACATAACAGGATGTTTTAGCTTCCTAAATTTAAGCTATTCCGCTGAGTACAGACGCGAAGCCTCTTTGGTTCTCTCGGCCAGTCTCTTCCGCAATCCCTCTGGCTGGATCACCTCCATGCCAGGGCCATAACCTAGAATCTCTCTTTCCAATTCGAAGTTTGGAATCAGCCGCAATTCAATAATCATGTATCTATCTCCTGTTTCGATGATCGTCTGACTGGTATGCAAGGGTTTGGTGGCCACATAGGGAACATGCTCTCCTCTGACCTTGATAAGAATACGTTTGGGACGCATATCATTTACGGTAGCTCCAATGACGTGCTGGTAATAGCTTTCTGGGGTCAGACCAAATTTGCTTTTTTCATAAAGCACTTCTTTATTCTGTTTCACATCGTGTATTCTATCCAATGCCAAAGAAGTGACAGAATTGAAACCCGTTTTACTACCTACTACAAACCAGCGGTTCTTGAATTCTTTCAGCCACCAGCCATTGAAGGAGATCATGGATGGCGCTTTTGCTGTAAAGGACTGGTAGTTGATATCTAGCACATATTCATGCACGATGGCATCATATATAACATTCAAGTGGTTCAACCCTCGCAGGTTTTCATTTTTCTCGAAGTCGATGATCGTATGCTGATTATGTGCCGAAGCATATATGTGGCCTTCCAGCTTCTGTACTACGCCGTTGAGGTGTTCAAAATGGGAAAACCCTTTAAACTGCTTCAGTACCTCTACAGCTTCCGTCATGCGGGAAAGGTCCGCATCGCTGAGCGGGATATTGGTGATACTATAGTTCGGGTCTTCATAAGTATAATATTTCTTCTCTACTATAATAATGGGGGCATTATATCCCAACTTATCACTGCGCATCATTTGGAGATCGCCCTGGATAGTACGGCGACTAATCCCTTTCTCTATCCCCTCATAATCGTATAGGGTCTCGGAAACTTTATCGATCAAATCCTCCAGTGTCCAGCGTCTACGGCGGTTTCTAAGACAGGTGTCTATCGCTTTATATCTGATAAGGGCGTTCCGGTTAACAGGCATTTCAAAAATATTTTCCTGAAAATTAAAGTTTTTTTTGAACTACGCAAAAAGACTGCGCAGGTACGCATGCATCTTTGTAGGGTCAATGACAAATGACTGATTTTCATTCATTGTTGTTAGATCCAAAAATTACTGGCAATTGGTGCCGTAGTGATAAGTTACTTCGTATTAGCAACGACATGATATTTCATATCATACACACTTATTACTGTTTTTGCCCGGTTGTCAAAATACATTGTTGCTGACAAAGTAATCAGTGCCGTAGCACAGGGATACTTCGATCCAAGTCGGTGATGCAGGTTCAAATCCTGCTTCCACAAAGGTGGAATAGTTGAATGGGTAAAACGCCGTAGATATTACCCTGGAGCGTCTTTTTGCCTGGTTACTTTGTCAACTTGTAACAGTGTCGAAATAAATAATTTTTAAAAAATAAAAGTTTTTTTGAACTACGCAAAAAGACTGCGCAGATACCCTCGCATCTTTGTATCGTTCATCTCAAATAATAAAACCCAAAGGATATGAAATTCAATTTTCTTAAACGCGGCACACAGTTAACAACTAACCATGAAGGATATACGGCGTATAAGCTGACTCCGGAAATGGAGCTGTACACCAGCGTGGTAACGGCTTCATTGAGCGATCAGTTCTATGAAAAAGGAGCAGAAAAGCTGAATCGTATCCGTGGGCTAATGGATAAAACTGATCCTGCGTTCATAGCAAAGCTGGCGGTATACGCCCGTGAAAAAATGTACATGCGCAGCATCCCTATGGTACTGGCAGTAGAACTGGCCAAAAAACACAGCGGAGATACCCTTGTTAGCCAGACAGTAGGTAGAGTGGTACAACGTGCAGATGAAATTACCGAGTTGCTGGCATACTACACCATGGCCAATGAACGTAAAGAGACGAAAAAACTGCATAAGCTGAGCAAGCAAGTGCAGAAAGGATTGACCACCGCCTTCAACCGCTTCGACGAATATCAGTTCGCGAAATATGACCGAAAAACAGCCATCACCTTGCGGGATGCCCTGTTCCTCGTACATCCTAAAGCGAAAGATGAAGCACAACAGGAATTGTTCAATAAAATCGCCAAACAGGAATTGGCCACACCATACACTTGGGAAACACAGCTTTCCGCTGCAGGACAAGTAAAGTATGCCACCGAGGAAGAAAAGAAAAAAGCCTTCCGTGGTACCTGGGAAGCATTGATCGATAGTCAGGATCTGGGCTACATGGCCATGATGCGTAACCTGCGCAACATGCTGGAAGCAGAGATCAGCAAGGAACATATAAAAGATGTATGCGACCTGCTGTCTTCCCCGGAGGCGGTGAGAAAATCAAAACAGTTGCCTTTCCGATTCCTGGCGGCTTACCGCGAACTGCGGGAAGTACGTCATGGTATGACCGGGAAAGTAATGGAAGCACTGGAAGCGGCTTTACATGCCAGCATTGCCAACCTGAAAGGGTTCAATGCCAATACCAAGGTGGTCATCGCCTGCGATGTATCTGGTTCTATGCAAAAGTCTGTTTCTGCCAAGAGCAAAATCCTGTCGTACGATATTGGGTTGATGCTGGGAATGATGTTGCAGTCTAAATGCGATAACGTGTTGAGTGGTATGTTCGGTGATACTTGGAAAGTGGTGAACCTGCCAGGAAAGAATATCCTTGCCAACGTAGACGCTTTCTATAAAAGAGAAGGCGAAGTGGGATACAGCACCAACGCACACCTGGTATTGGCAGATCTGGTAAAGCGAAAATATCCAGCAGATAAAATCATGTATTTCACCGATTGCCAGATGTGGAGCACAAAACATAATCAACACATCAATGCCATGAAACAGGCCTGGACAGCATATAAACAACTGTTCCCTGCTGCAAAGCTCTACCTGTTCGACTTGGCGGGATTGGGTCAAGCTCCGCTGAGTATCGAGGAGAATGATGTGCACCTGATTTCCGGATGGAGCGACAAAGTGTTTGAAGTGATGGAGGCAATTGATAAAGGACAAGATGCATTAGAACATATATCCGCCATTCAATTATAATCATTCTGTTTGTTTTCCCTGAAAAACAATTACTTTGATAAAGCGGTAGGTGCCGTAGTAGTGAGATACTTCGACACTCAGTGGTCGCGGGTTCAATTCCCGCCATCAGGCAACTGATGTAGCTCAGTGGTTAGAGCGCTGACCCTAATAAGGCTCGTTGCGTTTTTTGCCCAGCCGCTTTATCAAATTTTTTCACAGGTGCCGTAAATTGCGGGTTACTTCTACCCGGTAGTCGTTAATGGGGTTCAAGTCCCCACCGTTGCCCTGGTAATGCCAGTGGCACTGAGTCGACAGATTTTCACCCGTAATGGTTGATTGCCCTGTGATTCGTTTATCCATTGATGTTATAACCTAAATTCTTTGACAACTAGTGCCGTAATAATGGGATACTTCGCGTACATGTGTCGCGGGTTCGACCCCCGCCATCGGGAAACCGATGTAGCTCAGTTGGTAGAGCAATGATTCCTGTTATGCTTTTTGCCCAGTTGTCAATTTTTTTCTGATGTCTTTAATAACCGGTGCCGTATTAACGGGGTACTTCGTGATTGTATAGGTGGCGGGTTCGAATCCCGCTCCCGGGAAGCCGGGGTAGCTCAGTTGGATAGAGCGATACCAAAAGCCTGTTAAGCCTTTTTGCCCGGTTATTATATTTTAGGGAGACGACTTTCGCTCAATCCAATATCAGCATTTATCAATTCAATATCAGGTTGGTATCGTACTTTTTGATTACTTTGGAATATCAACCAAGATTCCAGTTATTGATCAACACAGTCGATTTCCACGATGAAAAACAACTCTTATTGAGTTTGTCCGCCGGCAGCCAGTCGGCGTTTAAGTCGCTGTACGATAGATACCACCACGCACTTTACCGCAAAACATTCCAAATCCTTCAATCTACTTCCGAAACCGAAGACATCATCCAGGAAGCATTTATCATTCTCTGGGAGAAACGTCAGGAAATAGATACTGCACGTCCATTAGGCCCATGGCTGTTTACCGTCACTTTCAACCGCGCCGTTAACAGTCTGAAGAAAAAACTTCGGGAGAAAAGTAGAACTGCCGCTGCTGCGGAAATACAAGCTGCCCAAGAGGACCTTGTACTGCTGGAAACACGCTGGCAAATACTGGAAGCCGCCATCAGTCAGTTGTCCCCGCAGAAAAAAAGAGTATTCCAACTCTGTAAAATGGAAGGACGCACTTATGAGGAAACCTCACAATTAATGGGTATCTCCCGCTATACCGTCAAAGAATACCTGGGGGAAGTCATGCACAGCATCCGCGACTATGTTAGCAAACATATGGTAGCCGATACCACATTAGCATTCCTCCTGCTGATTAATTTTTTGTAATTTTTTTTCTCCCTCCCCCCCCTTTTTTAATTTCCCGTTGTATACATATATAAACAAGACATTTCTTCGTTGAAAAGTGATTTACAAAAACTACAGGAAATACTTACTTCCGTACATCGTACGGAAGAAGAGGAACTGTGGCTGAAAACCTACCTGGAAAGAACAGATGCCAGCGACATGCAAGCAGTGGCCGCCGCACTGTTCCGGGAACACCTCGCCGACGGCAATCCGCTGCCGGAAGGGACTTCCCGCCGCATGTGGGAACAAATTCAGGCCAATACCCAACCCGTACCGGCTGCTGTAATTCCTTTAAAACGATCCCATAAAAAATACTGGTGGGCTGCAGCCGCAGTAGCTACAGGTATCGGCCTGACTATTCCCATACTCCGTCAACAACCGAAACTGCCACCTGCTGCTGTGGCCACCAAAAATATTACGCCTGCTACCAATAAAGCAGTGCTCACCCTGGCAGATGGTTCTAAAATCACTTTAAACGATACCGCTAGCCAAGAAATCAATACCACTGCTGCGCATATACGCCAACAAAAAGGCCAACTGCAATATAGCACCACCGGCGCGAATGTGACCGCATTCAATAAGTTGGAAACCCCGCGTGGTGGGGTATTCCAAGTTGTCCTGCCAGATGGCAGCCACGTATGGCTCAACGCCGCATCTTCCCTGAAATATCCTATCACCTTCACGGATAAACGAATAGTGGAACTGGAAGGTCAGGCATATTTCGATATCGCACCTAACACGAAGCAACCCTTTATTGTAAAGGTCCATGATATGGAAGTACAAGTATTAGGCACCAGCTTCGATATAATGGCCTATCAGGATGAAGCAAGTATCAATACTACCCTGGTAACCGGTGCTGTAAAAGTTAAACAAGGCAATAACAACCAACTGCTGCATCCCGGACAACAAGCGATCCTGAATAGCAACGGTAAAATGGACCTACAACCAGCCAACCTGGATAAAGTACTGGCCTGGCGCAATGGACGCTTCGAACTGGAAAACACCGATCTACCCGCATTCCTACGTCAACTGGCACGCTGGTACGATATAGAAATCGATATAGCCGCACCTGAACAATCAGTAGCAGCCAAAAAATTCGGCGGACAAATAGGCCGCGATATGAACCTGAACGATGTTATGAAAATACTGGAACTATATAATGTGCACTGTCAACTAAATAATAGAAAACTAACAATTCTATCTGTTGCGAAGTAAAACAATTATTGAAAAAACTATTTATTAAACAACCAAAATTCAAAAACACCAATTGAATGTCAGGATGGCAGACCATCCTTATCCGTACTGTTTAAAAACCGATCGCTATGCGTAAAAAGAATCCAATGTAATAATCAACTATAGTATATCACCAAATTCCACTGATGTATGCATCTACATTTATCCACAGGGGCTTCAGCCAACCTGAAGTCAAGTGTATTGTCGTGCCTAAAAGTGCAATCGATTGCCTTTAAGCACGATGCTGAAAAACGTATAAAAATATTCCGGATTATGCGTATTACTTCACTATTTATGCTGCTGGCATTGATGAATGTCTACGCCACCGGCACTTCCCAGAACATCACCATCACCACCAAGAATGAACAACTGAAATCTGTGCTGAAAAAAATTGCCAAACAAGCAGGCGTTTATGTGGTGTATGAAGAACAAGAAATGAATGCGGTATCCCCTGTGTCCATGCAGGTGAAAGAAGCACCGCTGAAACAGGCACTAGACATCTGTTTCAAAGATCAGCCACTGGTGTACGATATCATCGATAAAACGGTAGTGGTAAAAAAGAAACAAAGCAATGTGGAGTCCTTTCCCTCCGTGGCGCCCCCACAGGAAAAAACTGTCAGAATTTTGGGGCGTGTTCTGGAAGCCAAAGATCCTCCCGGACCTCTAGTAGGTGTAACAGTTGGTGTTAAAGGAACTACCAAAGGCGCTAAAACAGACGTAGACGGGGTTTTCGAACTACATGTAACGAAAGGTAGTGTGCTCGTGATCAGTATGATCGGCTATAAACCACAGGAATATACTGTACGCGACGAACAAGCTGGTTTGATCATCTCCCTGAAGCCAGATCTGAAAAACCTGGATCAGGTAGTAGTAACTGGTTTCAGTGCCCAAAAGGTAAAAAATATAGCCAGCTCCGTTAGTACGGTGAACATGGATAACGTGAAAGATAAACCTGTTGTACAATTATCACAGGCACTGCAAGGTGGCGCCACCGGTATCCAAGTGGCACAGACTACCGGTCTGGTTGGTGGCGACCAAGCAAACATCCGCATCCGTGGTGTAGGTACCCTACAAAGTGCGGCCCCACTGGTACTGGTAGATGGTGTTCCCTTTGATATGAACAACCTCGATCCAAGCACTGTAGAAAGCATCACGGTACTCAAAGATGCTGCCGCTGCTTCTATGTATGGCTCCAGAGCTGGAAACGGTGTAATCCTGATTACTACCAAACGTGGAGTGGCAGGCGTTCCCAATGTCGATTATAATGCCTATTACGGGGTACAACGCCCACAATACATGCCGGATTTCGTAGATGCCGCTACCTGGATGAGGATGAATAATGAGGCGATGATCAACTACGGTGGAAATCCTATTTACAGCGACTCCACTATTTTGATGACGAAACAAGGTACAGACCCAGTGCAGTATCCTAACACCAACTGGCCTGACCTAGTACTGCGTAAAGCAATCCCCATCCAACAACATTCCATCCTCATGTCTGGTGGTAACACCGCAGCCCGATTCTCTCTCGGTGTAAACCAAACCTGGCAAGAAGGACATGTACGCAGTTCCGCTTATAGCCGTACTACTGTACGTGCAAACACTACTGTGGACCTGACAAAGAAATTCTTTGTCTACATGGACCTTTTCGCATCTCGTACCCTGCAGAACCAACCGTATGCCAGCAACAGACTGACTACCGATATCTACAGACGTATGTACACGGTACCACCAAATGTGATTTCCAAATTCCCTAACAAACCAGATAATCCAGGTTATACCTATTATGGTATTTATGGCGAAAGCTGGAACCCAGTAGCCATGCTGGAAAAAGGTGGTAGATTAGGTAAAACACGTGATGAGGCTTTATTAAACATCCGCCCACAGTGGATCATCTTGCCTGGACTCACCCTGAAAGGCCAAGCCAGTTATCGCGTAGCTTCCGGTATCGATAAAGCAGACCAAGAATCTTACATATTCTTCGATTACTATACCAATCGTGTTGCCGGTACCTCTTATCCTACGGTGAAATCAGCTACACTCACTGCCAGGGAAACTTACCTCTACTTCGGTAGCAACCTGGATTATAGTCACGATTTCGGGAAACATACTGTCAATGCGATTGCAGGTGCCACCCAAGAACTACGTACCTATGAATCTTGGAAAGATGTTGCCCTCCGGTCCTATTTCGCAAAAGCTTTCTATACTTATGATAACCGCTACTTGCTGGAAGCCGGTATTCGCCGCGATGGTTCCTCTATCTATGCTCCTGGTAAAAAATGGGGTCTCTTCCCTTCTGTTGCAGCAGGATGGAACATCGACAAGGAAAATTTCTTCAACGTAAAATTTGTTGACGGTTTCAAATTAAGAGGCTCCTGGGGCGTGATGGGTAATAGTAATCTCGATCCATATCTCTATCAATCTGCAATCGATGGCGGTAACGGTACAGAAACCGTTATCGGAAACCCTAACCTCGGCTGGGAGAAAATTAAAGAGCTCAACATCGGTACAGATATCCACCTGAAACAAGGCTTTAGTATCACTGCTGAATGGTATGATAAAGTAACATCGGATATGATTATCATCCCGATTGCGAACTATTCCTCTGGTACAGGTATTGGTTCCGGCAACAATGGCGCTCCTACCAATATTGGTAGCGTAAGAAACCGCGGGGAAGAAATCAAAGTATCCTGGCATAAAGTAGCCGGAAAAGACCTGATCATCGATGCAGGCCTCGGCTATACGAAAAATAACACCACTATCCTCAAACTGGTAACAAATGATCCGATCGTGAGTGGAAATACCATTTTATATGTGGGCGGCTCCCTCAAGGAATACTACGGTTACAATACAAAAGGATTACTGCAACAATCTGATATCGATGATCCTAAAGTGATGAAAATTACCGGCCAACAAGCGGGCGACATCCACTTTATCAATACAAATGGCGATGATATCATTAACAACTCTGATAAAATTCCACTGGGTAAAACAGAGCCTACTGATATCTTCTTCTTCAACCTGGGCTTAAAGTACAAAGGATTTGATTTCCAAACCCTGTTCTCTGGCCAATCTGGTAACGTATTGTTCTACAGCGGAAACCTCGCTATTCCATTGAATATCGGCGGTGAAAGTGGTACCCCTCAGAAATCCCAATTGGACTACTGGACACCAACGAATACCAATGCCACCCGTCCTCGCCTGACGCCAACACCAGGTAACAATGCGAACTTCTCCGACTTCTGGCGCGTGAATGGTGCGTTCCTCCGTGCACGTTATATCGAATTAGGATATACGATGCCGGAGTTCTTGACCAAAAGAATCAAGGCCAAAATGGTACGCGTATACGTCAATGCACAAAATGCGTTCACCTTCTCTGCAGTAAAACTATTCGATCCGGAAAGTGGTGGCGACCAAACTACAGTGCCGTTGCTGAAAGCCTATACTGTCGGTCTTAATGTCAAATTCTAAACTACAGGATCATGAAAAATCTTCATAAAAAAATATGTGTTTCATTATTGGCTTCCAGCCTACTTTTTAGCTGCTCCAAAGATTACCTAGACAGAGATAATCCGCAGGCGACTACGGATGATAAATGGTGGCGACTAGAATCAGACCTGTCGGCATACCTGGAAGTAATCTATGTCAACCAAATGTCGCCGGGCGCACTGATTACCTCCAGTACCTATCAGGCTAACGCCCGTATGCACATGAGTGGTATCACAGACGAATCTGTTTTCCGCGCCAACTTCGGTAGCTGGGCCTCTTATCCACTGGGAGCTGTCACTTCATCGGATGGATATCTCTCTGATACATATCGTCAGAATTATAAAGATATCCGCAATGCCTGTCGTATACTGGAAAACTATTCCCGTATTTATATGGAAGACAAGGTGCTGAAAGAGCAACGCGCTGCGGAAGCCAGAGCATTACGCGCCCGCGCACACCTTAACCTCTTCCTGTTCTATGGCCCTACCCCTATCGTTCAGAAGAGCTATACGCCCACAGAAGGCGCCTCTCTCCCTCGTCCTAAACAAGAGGAAATGGTCACTTTCATTTCTTCTGAATTGGATAAAGCAGCGGAATTACTGCCAGCATCTTACCCTAGCAGTGATGCCTATAGGATTTCTCAGGGCGCTTGTTATGCAATGCAGGTGCAGCTTTACCTAAGCATCAAGAACTATCCGAAGGTGATTGAATATGCGAAGAAGATTATTAATTCCGGCGTGTATGACCTGCATTATGCCACTGCAACAGGCGTAAACAGCTATGCACAACTCTTCAGCTACGACGCCTTGGAAAACAAGGAAAGAATTCTCTTCCGTCGGACAGGGAATTCCGGAGCCTTCTTCCGAATGGCGCCTAAGAGTCTTGCCGGACAAGCTTGTAACGGTCCTACCGCTGCGATGGTGAATACCTACGAAACGCTGCAAGGTAAAACCCTTCAGGAACTCGGACAGGATAGTCTGAACTACTACTGGAAAAATCCACTGTACAAAAACAATCGCGATCCTCGACTGGCAGCCAGTGTACTAGTTCCTGGCCAAACCTTCGTGAACCGTCTGCTCGATCCATTCTCCAGTACTTCCGGAGATGCCATTGGTACTGCACAGTCTACACAAACGGGTTTCTGGGTGAAAAAATATGTAGATCCGAAAGATGTATCCAAAACCAACTCCGGCACACTTAACTTCATGATTATCCGCTATGCGGAAATCCTGCTCAGCTATGTGGAAGCACTAGTAGAATCCGGCGACTGGCAAAATCCTGATGTAGTGTTATATCTGAACAAGATCCGTAACCGTGCAGGGATGCCGAGTGTGAATCTTGCAGTCTACAATTCACAGGATAAAATCCGCGAACTCTACAGAAGAGAACGTAAAGTGGAATTGGCATTTGAAGGTACCCGCCTGTTCGATATCCGCAGATGGAAAATCGGACCGGATGTGCTGAGTGGCCCTGCCATGGGTGCTATCAACCCAGCTACAGGTCAGCCGGTGGTTGTGGAGACACGTGTCTTCAATCCTGACAGAGATTATCTCTGGCCTATTCCGCTGACAGAGATGAACGGCAATACTGCCATGACACAAAATCCTAAATGGTAAATAATCAACTGATTTTTAAACAGTACACTTAGGAGAACCCAAACCGGCCTTTCGACCAGTTTTGTTTGTAACCCTTGTTTGCGATAGCCGCTTCCATAAGAGAAGCGGCTTTTTTTTGTATCTTGATATGAAGAAAAGGTTATGCCTGCCCCAGATAACATTGGCATCATATACCCGTGTTATTTTTAATATACCTCAATAACCTTTAAAACCCGACACTATGCTTTCAAGAACCATCGTAATAGGTGATATCCATGGTGCACTACAGGCATTGAAGCAAGTATTGCACAAAGCAGGTATCCAACCCCTGGATACCTTAATTTTCCTCGGCGATTATGTAGATGGCTGGTCACAATCGGCAGGTGTGATTAACTTTCTCATTGAACTCCAACACAGTTACTCCTGTGTCTTCCTACGAGGCAACCATGATGTATTCTGCCATCTCTGGCTGGAATCAGGTAAAGTAGACCCAAACTGGTTACGTAATTCCGGCGCCAGCACCATCGAAAGCTACCAGCAAATCCCCGCTGATATGCGATTACAACACCTCCAGTTCTTTCAGCAACTGAGAAATTATTACATTGATTCGCAGAACAGATTGTATGTCCATGCCGGATATACCGCAGCCACCGGCGTAGCAGACGAAAAAAGTGCGCATCTGCTGTATTGGGATCGCAGTTTATGGGAAGACACGCAACATCACTGGCAGGCAAAGCGTGCTAGTGGCCCCGCCAGATTATCCCTGTATAAGGAAGTATTCATCGGGCATACCCCTACCCTATTTGCCGACTGCACATTACCCATGCACCTCTATAATCTCTGGAATATAGACACCGGTGCTGCCTACCATGGCCGCCTCTCCGCTATAGACGCGGATAGTGGCGCCTTTTATCAAAGCGATGTAGTAAGATGGATGTATCCACAAGAAGCTGGCAGGAATACAGGAAAAACCGCTTTTCCATTGGTATCTCTCTATAAGCGGCAATAAAATTATATAAATCATATCCACAATTATGTAAACATCCGGCTTTTATCGTGTGCTATCTTTGAGGCATCATTATGAAAAGAAGCAACACCATAAAAGCCTTAAGTCTACTGCTGATCTTCAGCCTGCACTTGCTGACAGGGTTTACCTGCTCCGCCATCATGCTGACAGCCAAGGCCACTCACCACCATCATGCGGCTACAGACCCTTGCTGCTCCGATGAGATGGAGAAGCAACCTATGCTAGACAAAGTGCTCGATGCTTCCTTGCAGCTCGCTGCAGCCCCCGGACACGTGTCTCCCTATAGTTATTCATATAACCATATGGGTATACCCGCTGCCCATCCGATGGTTTCCCAACGATATTTAACCAACCATACATTAGGATTGCCCGTAAGGGATATTAGTATAGAGATACAGCGTTTTCTGATTTGATTTGATAGACATCTCTCCTCCCTTTTCCGTTCACTGGCGGCCCGAATTTAACTTCATTCAATAAATCATATCAAATCTACAATCATGAAAAAAGTATTTCTTGCTATCGCTGTTCTCTTCTCTTTAGGTAAAGCAGTTGCTCAAAATAAATCTGGCGCACTCACAGAATACTATGCAGTAAAAGACGCACTCATCAGTGGTAATAGCGCTGCTGCCAGCACCGCAGCCAACGCTTTCGTTAAAGCAGTTGGAGAAGAAGCGGCTGCAAATAAAACTATCGCTGCTGCAAAAGATAAACTGGTGGCAGAAGCACAGCAGATTGCCTCTTCAAAAGATATCGCACAACAACGGGAACAGTTTAAACAGTTCTCTACAGATATGTACGATTTGGCAAAATCCACCAAACTCTCTGAGCAACCGGTTTACCAGCAATATTGCCCAATGAAAAAAGCTTCCTGGTTGAGCAACTCCAACGCAGTAAAAAATCCATATTTCGGCAACCAAATGCTGACCTGCGGTAAAGTAGCAGATACCATCAAATAATATTTCCTTCAACTTTTATACAGGTGAACGGGTTGTATATCTGTTCACCTGTAACTTTCTCGCCCATTCCGGGCAACAACTGGTTTATTTTATGAAGCATTTTCTTTTATATATAACCCTGATGGTTATTGGTAGTCAGCTCTATGCGCAGACGCCCAAAACTGTCAGATATGATCTCTACATAGGTGATACCATGGTACACTATTCCGGGAAAATGGCGCATGGCCTTACCGTCAATGGCGGCATTCCTGGCCCTACCCTGGAATTTACAGAAGGCGATACTGCCCTGATCTATGTACACAATACGCTCAATACAGAAACTTCCATCCACTGGCATGGCGTTATCCTGCCTAACCAAGAAGATGGTGTACCATACCTGACCACGCAACCCATCAAAGCCGGTCAAACGCATCTCTTTAAATTTCCTATCGTACAACATGGCACTTACTGGTATCATAGTCATACCATGTTCCAGGAGCAAAGCGGTTTATATGGTTCCCTGGTGTTCCATCCTCGCGAAAAAAGCAATATACCGGAGAAGGTGCTGCTGTTGAGTGATTGGACAGACATGCATCCGCATCAAGTCAATCGTTACTTGCATAATGCGAACGATTGGTTTGCTATCAAAAAAGGTTCCACGCAGAGTTATACGGAAGCCATCAAACATAAACATTTCGGCACCAAAGTAACCAATGAATGGAAACGCATGAATGCCATGGATGTGAGTGATGTGTATTATGAAAAATTCCTCGCCAATGGCAAACTGACGGATAGTATGCCCGGCCTGAAAGCTGGCGATAAGGTAAGACTCCGCATCATCAATGGTAGTTCGTCTACCTACTTCTGGGTTAGTTTTTCTGGCGGCAAAATGGCCGTAGTAGCCAATGACGGCGCCGATGTGGAGCCGGTAGAAGTAGATCGTTTCATCGTTGGCGTGTCTGAAACCTACGATGTCATCGTTACCATCCCTGAAAATATGCGTTACCAATTGCTGGCCACTGCGGAAGACCGTACTGGCGCTACTTCTCTTTGGCTGGGTCAAGGCATGAATATGCCCATGACGCCTTTGCCCAAACTGAAGTACTTCGAAGGGATGAAGATGATGAACGACATGATGAAAATGAACGGTAACCTAGATACCAGCGGAGGCATGCAAATGACCAACCAAACGATGGATATGAATACCGTTATGTATCCAGAAATTACAGGAGGGGGAGACAACAAACCCGCTGCCCAAGAAGGTCACGCTGGGCATGATATGGGCAACATGAATATGACTGCATCCAGCGATATTGTTACCCTCAACTACGGTATGCTGCGTGCGCCAGCAAAAACGAATCTGCCTGCCAATGCGCCTACTCGTGAATTCAAATTTGAACTCACCGGCAACATGAACAGGTACGTCTGGACTATCAATAACAAAACCGTTTCTGAGTCAGATAAAATTCTCATCCGCAAAGGAGAAAATATTCGCATCATCCTGTACAACAATACCATGATGCGTCACCCGATGCACTTACACGGCCATTTCTTCCGCGTATTGAATGGACAAGGTGATTATTCTCCCCTGAAAACAGTGCTGGATATCATGCCGATGGAAGTAGACACCATCGAATTTGCCGCCACAGAAAGCGGCGACTGGTTTTTCCACTGCCATATCCTGTATCACATGATGAGTGGCATGGGACGCGTGTTTAGCTATGAAGACAGTCCTCCTAATCCACAGGTACCCGATCCCAAAATGGGTTGGAAAATGATTAAAAAAGATGACCGCATGCTGTATTTGAGTAGTCGCGTAGGATTGGAAAGCAATGGTAGTGATGGGGAGATACGATTATCTAATACCCGCTATCAGTTATCTACAGAATGGAGAGTGGGACTCAATGATCGCCATGGTTATGAAAGTGAGAGCCATTTCGGAAGATATATAGGCAAAATGCAATGGCTATTTCCATATGTAGGTTGGGATTTCCGCTATCGCAAGCTGGACGAGCATGAGAAGAATCTCTTCGGACAAACGAACACCAAGAATTTCAGACAGGTATTCCATGTGGGTTTGCAATACACCCTACCGATGCTAATAGTGGCAGATGCCTCCCTAGATACAGAAGGAAGGCTGCGTTTGCAGCTCTCCCGCGAAGATGTACCGGTTACCAAAAGGCTCCGTTTCAATTTCATGGTCAACTCAGATTATGAATACATGGCAGGGTTCCGTTATATCATCACGAAGAACTTTGGATTATCCACCCATTATGACAGTGACATGGGCTTTGGAGCCGGTATAACCCTGAGTTATTAGTATCTTTGTAGGATGGATTATTTCAAAAAGCTGCAGGATTTATTAAAAACAGAAAGGGAAGAAGACCGTAAATCGTACCAGGCATTGACCGCCAGCACTTCTGTGCAAGAACGTCGTGCTAGTGGGTTGGCTTGGTACCCTGTTGCCATCCGGGGGAGTGAGATGAGTCGGGGTGATTACCTGACCGTCGAATTGGAACGAACCACCAATCAAGAAGTACCGCATCAATTGCGCAGTGGCGTATCTGCTGTATTCTTCTCCAATCACGACCGGAAGGAGCACCAGCAAGAGGGTGTCATCTCATGGGTAGGCGGTAATCGCCTGAAAATCACCCTTCGCACGGATGAGCTCCCTGATTGGGCAGATGGTGGCAAACTGGGCATCGATCTCCTTTTCGACGACAACAGCTATGATGAAATGCAGGCAGCCCTCAAACAGGCCACTGCCATGGCAGATGATCCAAAAACAGGCCGCCTGGTACGCGTACTCACCGGACAGGCAGCGCCTAATTTCAGAACAGATATTTCCCCTGCACATATCGGGCGGCTCAACAGTTCCCAACATGCCGCTGTCAACAAAATACTCGAAGCCTGTGATGTAGCCGTAGTCCATGGCCCTCCAGGAACAGGTAAAACCACCACGCTCGTTCAAGCTATCAAAGCCCTGATAAAAGAAGAGCCACAACAGATACTGGTGGTGGCTCCCAGCAATACGGCTGTAGATCTCCTCAGTGAAAAATTATCTGAGGAAGGATTGAATGTATTGCGGGTAGGGAATCCGGCAAGGGTATCAGATAGACTGCTCTCCCTCACCCTTGATAGTAAGATGTCGGGCCACAGCGGCATGAAAGAAGTATCTCGCTTACGCAAACAGGCCAATGAATTTCGCAACATGGCGCATAAATACAAGCGCAATTTCGGGAAGGCAGAGCGGGAACAACGCAAGGCTTTATTTGATGAAGCGCGCAACATCATGAAAGCGGTGGAAAACACAGAACAATACGTAGTAGAGGATATTGTGGCCAAAGCACAGGTGATCACTGCCACTCCCGTGGGCGCCAACCACTATACCGTACGTCATCTGAAATATCGCACGGTGGTGATAGATGAAGCCGGACAGGCATTAGAACCTGCTTGTTGGATACCTATCCTCAAAGCGGAGAAAGTAATTTTCGCCGGCGATCATTGTCAGCTCCCTCCTACCATCAAATCCAATGATGCCGCAAAGGCAGGCCTGGCGGACACCTTAATGGAAAAAATTGTATCACTGTATCCGGAAAGTGTCACCTTACTCGAAGAACAATATCGGATGCATACCACCATCATGGGCTATTCATCTGGCGTTTTTTATCACGACAAGCTAAGGGCGCATGCCTCCGTAGCGGATCATCTCCTCTTCGCCCAGGATACGCCGCTGGCCTTCATTGATACTGCCGGCTGCGGCTTTGATGAACAGACGAATGGCACCAGCACCACCAATCCAGAAGAAGCGGCCTTTTTATTCCGTCATCTGGCACATGTGGCAGGTACGCTTAGTCCGCATTATCCCCCCGAGCAATTCCCTTCTATTGCTATTATTTCGCCTTATAGGCAGCAGATAGAGGTACTGAAAGAGCAATTAGCTCATCACCCGGATTTACAGCCTTATAAAGGCCGTATTACGGTGAATACGATAGATAGTTTCCAGGGGCAGGAAAGGGATATCGTTTACATCAGTATGACGCGTAGTAATAATGAGAGCAAGATTGGGTTCTTGTCAGATATCCGTCGAATGAATGTGGCGATGACGCGTGCGAGGAAGAAATTGGTGATTATAGGGGACAGTGCCACACTCTCTCAACTGCCCTTCTATGCTGACTTTATAAAGTATGCAGAGGCTCAAAACGGCTACCAGAGCGCATGGGAGTATGCAGAATAACGCAACCGTTTCATTATCAACATAAAAAATTGAAAATAAATTTGGCAGAAAGAAAACTCTGCTTATCTTTGCGGTCCTGAAACACAAAATCAGTTGCCCAGATGGCGAAATTGGTAGACGCACTGTGTTCAGGTCGCAGCGCTCGCAAGGGTGTGCTGGTTCGAATCCAGTTCTGGGCACTAAAGAGGCTTGTAAGTAATTGACTTACAAGCCTCTTTTCATTTAGTCAGGTGTCGTTTTTTAACGCTTTCTCCCACCATTCCCGACACAAATTTGACACACTAAATGACACACCAAACTCACCTGACAGCGCCAGCACACTACCAACACACATCCCCCATTTCATCGAACGAAAAGTGTCAGTTTTTCCTGCTTTACTGCGCTACTAAAGGCATCCGGCAAAATGTCACTGCTCAAAACTATTATTCTGAAAAAAGATTTTATTTCTACTGCATTATTCATTGACCCACAGGTTCCATTTTGCATCAAATTTGTACCATTTGCCGTCTGATCCTTCCCATTTCCAGTCTGGCACTTCGGTCCATTGTTTACCATCGGTGCTCCAAACGAGTTTGCCCTGATGGATTTTAAGCCACTTGCCCTCTTTATCCGCCCACAGACCATCCTGTACCGCTGCCCATTTGTTCCCGTCTGTACTCCACCAAAGGCCCGCCTTTTTGTCTAGTTTGTACCAGTATGTTTTTCCATCCTTCATGCCCGGCCAAGTCCCGGTTGTTGATTTGACCCATTCACTTGCGGGCGCGTGCATGTTGACGGAAAAGAGGCTATTAGCCATTGATACGTCCACTTTGCTGATGATAAGCAGCATTATTACACCAGCACTAAAGCATCTGAATTTTCTGTTCATATATTGTAGTTTGAATTTTTGATAAATGATTATACAATAAAAGGTTTTATGATGGCAAGCACCTGATTTGCTGTAAGAGGTTCATCAAAACTTTCGCTTGCAGCGCTCGCGCTCACGAAGTTTAGTATGTTTACCCCCGCCTGCGTTGTGAGTTCCTCGCCGTTATAGTTGGCCTGGACGGCACTACCAATGCCGCCAGTATCATTACCGGTGATCCAGGGCTTCACGTTTGCTCCTCTTGCCTTACGCATCTGGCGTATATGAGATGCGTGCCTTGCTTCCACCGAATGGATTTGCAATGCAACTGTCAGCACAGCGTGATTGGAAATTAAATCTCCGGCTCTACCCTTATAAGCCCTGACCCCCGTATCTTCAAAAGCCTGAGCTACCGCCAGGAAAGTATCATAATTGGTGAATACATTGGCAAAGGTCCCACCTGCTGTAAAGTCGAATGTTGGTTTTGATACAGGGGTTGCGCCGAGAGAGCCAAGTGTGGTTATCAAAAATGCAACGTGAGCGTTTTCATGGTCCCTGATAGTATTAATAGCTCCGACAGCGGGAGTACCAACAGGGACAATACCCGATGCAGCCCCTTTGGTATAAAACTCCGCTTCCAGATATTCAAGCGTGAGTGCATAATTAAGAACGGAAGATATGTCACTGGTGGATTGTCCATAGGCCGTTTTAAACATGCTACCCAATGCGAACGGTACCGCGGCCATTGCAATCTTTCCGCCTATTTTTGCGAACTGCTGCATTGCGCCCCGCCTTGTATCAAGGCGGTCATGCACCTCCGGATCTATTTTTTCGATGGATGATATAATATTTAGAAGATTCATAAACAACTTTTTTAGGATGAATAATCTGACTTCAGGATGTTGGAAGATTCCCAGCGTAGAGTTTCGATTTAAGGAATACGCTGGCTGTCGTAAGTACATCTGCAGGTTTGCTGGCAAGGTCGAGGCCATTCATACTAATAACGGTGCTGTCGGCGAAAGAACCATTGCTGATAAGATCGCGTATTAATGCAGCGTGACGGGCTTCAACCGATACAATCTTGCCTGCCAACAGCAGGTAGTTGCTATCTTTAAGAAGCTGTCCTGCTCCGTTATATGCTGAAACGCCAAGATCTTCAAACGCCTTCGAGGTAGTAAGCACACTATCGCGACTTCCGAAGTTTACGGAAGAGAAGTCTACCTCAAGATTTTTGATGGCCATTGTCCCTAAAGCCGCCTTGAAAAACTCACGGTGCGCTATTTCATGATCACGTATATCTGTCAACAACGACTGCTCATTGGCAGTCATCCCGCTGAAAGGGCTACTAATCACCTGCGTATAGAAGGCTGCTTCCAACTGTTCCAATGCGTATGCATAATTGAGTATCCCAATATCGCCTGTTCCAAGGTCAATGCTACCTGGCGGCACGGTATTATTACCGTCCTTGTCTTTTTTGCATGCTGCGATTACAGTAGCAGAGGTTGCGGCAAGCCCGAGATAAGAGAGAAATCTTCTCCGCCCCAACATTCCGGGCAATGGAAAGCTGTTATTGCCATTCGCTGGCAAAAGTGTGTTTTTGTTGTCCATAAAACAGAGGTTAGGTTACATAATCATTTAAGAATAGTTTTTGGATTGTGTTGATGCACGATTACTGATGAAGTATTTTCGCTAATTTTTGTCAGTTGTTGTCTGAGATACGAGATATTTTCTCTAAAAGTTTGGCCTGGTTGATTTTTTTAAAAAAAAGCCGCCTAATTAAGGCGGCTTATGCATTTGAATCTGCTGACGTGAACAACTGTCAGTTATTTATGATTTCATATTTATGATTTCACATTTCCGATCACGAACATTTGGTCCAGTGTTGGAGTAGCGCTTCCTCCAGTCTTTTCAAGGGTAATGGCAAATGCCTGCGCGCCAGTCACCTGCTTCAGATGGCAGAGAAAGGACGCACAGTCTGATATTATGCCTGCGTCTATAGGTTTTCCATCGACCAGCGCCCACAACTGATACTGTTTGCCAGATGGCACTGGGGGAAGATTATTGGCCATCAGATAAACATCCCTGCTATGCGTATTCCAGTATACGGTGGCAAGGCTGCCTTCCTTTCCTGTAACGCCTGCCAGCAGTACTTTAATCACGCCTGGTTCAGACATGATCTTTAGGTCATGATCAAAAGCTGTTAATCGTGCCTGATAAGCCTGATTATCCGCAAGTACCTGAACCTGCTCTTTCTGAAGCGCTATAAAGTCATCCGTGGCTTTAGTGTATCTTTTATAAAGATAGACGTTCCCTGCGGCACTTACGAGCAGGGCAAGCAGTGATGCAGCAGCAATAAATTTAAAACGGCGGTTGATGAAATGGATAGATCCGGGCGTTACAGCAAATTCTTTATTGAGAGATTGTAGCAACTGGTCCTTAACGCCGTCGGGGGCCGGACGACCAGTAGCTTCTGAAAACTCCCGGAGCCATTGTTCCCGTTCCTTTATTGCGGCGGCAATGGCAGGATATTCGAGACTAAGGCGCTGAAGTTCAGCGGCTTCTTCTGCGTCCGCTATGCCCAACACATAGCTTTCAATCACTCCACTTTCTATGTATGCCTTGATATCCACGTTAAAGATTGATCTTTTTTTTAAGTTGTAATAATGCTGCCCTTAACCGTGTTTTAACCGTTCCCAGTGGTATTTGCTCCATCGTTGCGATTTCCTTTTGCGTATATCCCTCAAAATAAGATAATTCGATGACGGTCTTATATTCATCTTTCAGGGAATAGACTATTTTCCGTAACTCTGGAAGGTCTGATGGTGGCAGCGATCGGTCAGGTAACTGAGCATAGTCGTCAGTTAGACGATTGTTTCGTTTACTGTTTCGCCATTCTTTGCTGCGGGCAAGGTCGATAGCTGTATTGCGGGCAATATTGAACATCCAAGTAAACAGCTTTCCTTTGTCAGGATCATAGCTATCAATCAACCGCCAAATTTTTACAAATACCTCCTGAAGAATATCTGTCGCGATATTGGTATCCGGTATTATATTGTAAATAACGCCATTCAGCGCTGACGAATAGTGATCGTACAGGAAGCTGAAAGCAGCCTGCTCGCGTTGCTTTAATCCGTTTATCAGTTCCTGTTCGGTAATGTATGTTCGTGGTTCCTTCAGTGCCAGATATATTCAAATGCGCATTTATTTACGAAGTACATTTTTGAAAAGTTTGCCTGAACAAAAATTTCTTCTTCCCGTCTTATGCAACAATAATCTTTTGTGGTAAAAATCAGTTATTACACCACTTTCTGATGTGGTTTCTGTCAGTTGTTCAGTGACTTGAATGTCAGATGCTGTAGAAATTCGATTAATGGCCTTACTGCTTTAGATTTGCCGAAATCAGTTAAGCGTGGCAGATGTTCCTTGAAGTACATCTGTCGGTGAGCGGTTTCTATTAAGGTACTCGCCAGGGAGTGAGGAAACGCAAATTCAGGATTTAACTCCAGGAAGATCTCAGCAATACGATGACAAAGATCTTTATATGGTTTAAACAACATAGACTTATTATCTTCCGTCACATTTTTTGTAAGGTATGCTTTGTCGCCCTCGCAGATTACAATACCGTGTAAAATGCTCTTGTCGATATGCTCCACAATAAATTTGTCCTGAACTTCAAAAGTCAGCAGCTTTATAACGATATCTATCTTTTCTCTTGGATGCTTAAGGTTGTTGGTATGAAATATCAACTGGTATTCCAACCATGTCCAGAACCAGGTAGTAATATAAGTGAGTAACCGGTGCTTGTTTTCAAAATACCGATAAATACTGGCCTCCGTACTTCCGACTTCCATAGCCAGCTTTTTAAAAGTAAAGTCCTCAAAGCCAATATCATGAATCAGCTTTATGCCATGTTTAATAATATTACGGCCAAGCTCGGTACTGTCCGGATCTCTCAGGTAAAGTTTGGGGTTCATTTTTATCTGCAACTGCAACTCCATGCTTAAATAATTAGTTAGCTAAAATACGATTTAATAGTAGATCACTTGTATTTCATTTATTTACTACAAATAATAATAGTATTACTATCATTTTAAATAGTTTTTATATCTTCGCGGCAATTGAAGATTATGTTTGAAAATTTGAAAATAGGAATTTTAGGAGGTGGTCAGTTGGGTGCTATGATTATAAGGCATGCAATTGATTTTGGGCTAAGGGTTTCGATTATGGACAAGGACCCTCACGCACCATGTTCACGTTATACATCATCTTTCTTTTGCGGAGATCCTGCTTCTTTTGAAGCCGTTTTGGAGTTTGGTAAGGGCCTTGATGTTATTACAATAGAAAAGGAGGCTGTAAATATCAACGCATTGCGTCATCTTGAAAAGCAAGGCGTAAGAGTTTTTCCGGCACCGAATACCATTGAAGTGATACAGGACAAATTTACGCAAAAACAGTTTCTTCTGTCCCATCATATACCGGTAGCACCTGGCGAAGCCATCCAAGGCAAAAATGATTTGTACCGATACGAAAATAAACTACCTCTCTGTCTGAAAAAACGCCGTGATGGATATGATGGCTATGGAGTGATGGTCTTGAAAACAAAGGAAGATATTCCAACTGCGTTTGATGCGCCATGTGTAGTGGAGGAATTAGTTGCCATTAAACACGAGATTTCTGTAATCGTAGCGAGAAACGAGTATGGCGCTGTAGAATGTTATGATCCGGTGATGATGGTATTTTCTGAAGAAAAGTTCATACTTGACTACCAAATAGCGCCCGCTCAGATAAATGAAGAAATATTAAAAGAAGCTATAACCCTCGCTAAAGGAATTGCAAATGCACTCCAACTGGTTGGCATTCTTGCCGTAGAAATGTTTGTCACAAAAGATAATAAACTTTTAGTAAATGAACTGGCTCCAAGGCCGCACAATAGCGGTCATCACACGATAGAAGCCAGCACCACATCACAGTATGAACAATTACTCCGCGCGATACTCGGACTACCATTGGGTACCCCCAGGCTTCGTTTTCCATCTTTAATGATGAATATACTGGAATCCGCAATATTAGATACTGACAAACGGGGAAAACTGAAGCGTTTATTAGACATACCGGGAGCCCACCTTCACTGGTATGGCAAAGAGGGTAAAAGAGCAGGCCGAAAAGTTGGGCATGTAACTGTTACAGATGATACAATTGAAAATGTCATTGCAAAAGCTGAATCAATACGAAAAATTTTAAATTAAAAAATATGAAACAGGTAGAGGTAGGCATTATTATGGGCAGTAGTTCCGATGCACCTATTATGCGTCAGGCAATTGAGGTTCTAAAGAAGTTTGAAATAGGTTATGAGTTCAGTGTTGTTTCGGCACATCGTAGCCCTCAAAAAATGTTTGAATACGCTGCTACTGCTGAAGAGCGTGGTTTGAAGATCATCATCGCAGGCGCTGGTGGCGCAGCACACCTTCCAGGTATGGTTGCCGCTATCACTACATTACCGGTAATTGGTGTACCTATCAAGTCCACAAACTCTCTCGATGGCTGGGATTCGCTTTTATCTATAGTGCAGATGCCTGGGGATGTACCAGTAGCCACAGTAGGTGTTAATGGTGCACGTAATGCCGGGTTATTGGCCGTACAGATTTTAGGCACGAATAACAACACAATCAGGCAGATGCTTGCGGCATTAAAAAAAGAAAATTATGATAAGGTTAGCAAGCAAAATGAAACATTGGATCAGATCTCATAGAAAGTTGACGCCAAATACCTGCGGCCTGTTGAACTTTATAAAAATAATTCCCAAACTTTAAACCATGTATAAACACACCAAGGAATCACAAAATAGTCTTACACCCGAAATGGCACTTCAATACCTGAAAGAAGGCAACTTACGGTTTGTTAATAATCTGAGAGCCAACCGGGATTTGTTGAGTCAGGTAAATGCCACAAGAGATTGGCAATACCCATTCGCAACTGTACTGAGCTGTATGGATTCACGTACTTCTGTGGAACTTATCTTTGACCAGGGACTAGGGGATATATTCAGCATACGCATAGCGGGCAATGTTCTTAATCGAGACATCCTTGGCAGCATGGAGTTTGGTACACAACTGGCTGGGTCAAAAATAATCGTTGTCCTGGGGCATACACAGTGCGGAGCTATAAAAGGAGCTTGCGATGATGTGCACCTCGGTAACCTCACACAATTATTGGACAAGATAAAGCCAGCTATTGACAGTGAGACATCTACCCCAATTGAAAACAGGACCGGAAAGAATACCGAATTTGTAAAGACTGTAACAGAAAATAACGTGCGTCATGTAATGGAACAGTTAAAAGCAGAAAGTCCTATTATAGCAGAACTGGCAGATAGCGGAGCAATAAAAATAGTAGGTGGTATCTATCACCTGGAGACAGGAGCAGTGACTTTCTTTGAGGGATAATGCCCAATCCGGCCCTGCGACAGGTAGCAACACTGTCTGTCATTCTTTCGATAGTTCTCAGGGTAATATATACAGCATTTGCTACTGCCTGTACATATTGTATTCAGAAATAGTTTTCTTTTCACTATAAATTTAGCTCTAAAGTGAAGGAGACACTGTTATGCATTGGTTGATCCGGCTGGTATTTACCATTACCTTGATAAAATTTTGATGTAATGATTCTTAATAAATAGTTCTGAAAATACGGATCACCTCTTCAGTATCTGCTGGCATGGCACTGCTATTGCGCTCATCTTCCAATGTTGGGTAATCGCCAACAACCATTTTTAATTTACAGAGCGTTAGAGTTGCAGGAAGCGTAACTTTTTACGCACTTAAAATATCCCCAGAAATTAATCCTGTAATACCCAATTTATTGCTCTACCTTTAACAAGATCCCATTTGGCTTCTGCTGATGTAGTTGGGTGTCTAGTTTTTTACTAAGTCCGTATTTTTTAGCAGTATATACATTTAATTAAAATTATATTTGTGAATATTTTTGTAGGTAATTTAAGTGACAGAACAACTGAAGATGAGATATGGTCTTTATTTGACCCATTTGGAGTTGTATATAGTATTAATGTGGCGTATGATAAATACAGTGGCCGTTCTAAAGGCTTTGCATTTGTTGAAATGCCAGACGATTCCAATGCAGTACAGGCAATTAAGGAATTGAATAATTCAGTAGTTGCTGGCCAAACAATAGTAGTGTATGAGGCTCGTCCAAAACCTGAAAGACCAGAAAATAATCGTTTCTCCAGATCCGGCCCAAGACCTGGATTTAGACCCAGATACTAATAGTTGGATGTTTTAAAACGTAGATATCCTTTATCTGTAGAGAAAGCAGAAGAGCAAAGCCGCGGAATACGTTAAGTAGTTTGTAGCTTTGTTCTTACTATTCTATGTAAGGAATAGCAGCAACAATTGCAGGTGCATTGAAATGATTAAGTGCTTTAATATCAATACTATTTGGTATGATAATCTTCCACCAGGGGCACTAGAAAAAGCCTGTAAGTTTAGCTTACAGGCTTTTTCTATTTTTGTTGAGTCTCAAATTCACGCTTCCTCCCATTATTCACGACACTCACATTGACACTCACTTTTGAGAGTAACTTTTGAAATTATACCAGCTACGGTAAGGAAAATTTCACCTGGTACTTCGAAGTTTTTTGAAGTAATTGTTGTTGCCATTGAATGAATAGTTAAATGATTAAGAATAATGATTTAATAACCAATGGCGAATTTATAACACTGGGGAAAGGGACTTCCTGCTTATGGTCGTAAGAATTCAATTGCTTTTGCTACATTATTATCAACGCTCTGTGTTATCTTCAGTGGTATTGATGTGGTTTATTGCTATTAACTTTAATCGATAAATCAAGTATATTTACAATGTCAGTCAGTTTGCAAGATAAAAATCCGCCGAAACTATTCTCATGCTCAAATTTAAAGCTAATGTAGCAATCATTGGAATTAACCCTTTCGTTTTCTTGTATTGGGAACAGTAAAATTTATTAGCAGAGATCATCCGTAACTTCTATGATATTCCATAAACATATACCGTGCCCTCCTTTGTCTGAATACGTTCAACATATGGTGTATGTTAGTGGATCAGCATACAATATTCCATTTATTAAAGAACTTCCGGATAAAGGTGTAAATCTGGTCATTGAGCTACAGGAAAAAACAATCAATACTGTATTTCTTGATACTGCTATGAAAGAGAAATTGACCATGAAAAATGCATGGATATCAGGAACTCAAAGGCAGGCTATCTTATATCAAAATCAAACGGCATCATCTATTGTTAGCATACGTTTTACAACCGGTGGTTTTTACGCACTAACAAAAATCCCTATAACAGCAATACACCCGGTTTGTGTGGAGGCTGAATTGCTTTTAGGCAACTCCTTTAAGCATTTATATGAAAAACTCATCAATGCAAATGATGTCCGGCAGCTATTCGGACTTATTGAAAACTATTTCCTGCAATATATCGGAGACCAACATTTTGAAGATTCTCTGGTGAGATTTATTGATAAAAACATTGATAAACCGATTGACTGGCTAATAAAGAAATCCGGTTACTCGCAGAAACACGTTATACAGATCATTAAACAACACACTGGCTTCCCCCCCAAATACCTACAAAAGCTCCATAGATTTCAAAATGTGATCAGGGATATCCAGGCCTTTAAGGGAAAAGCAGATTGGATGGCTATTGTTAATGAGTATGACTATTTTGATCAGGCACATTTTATCAAGGAGTTTTCACAATTTACCGGTATCAAACCAACACAATATTTATCATCACAAATTGAAGTGGAGGATAATCGCCTGGTCGCGGATGTAATCTTACGTCCTCCTTCTGATCATTTGTAGATTACGGGGGGAGGTAAATTTTTTACAATGAAGGCAGGAGGCAGGCTGGTATCTTTGTAAAAACAAAAAAAATGGCTAGAATCACACCTTTCAAAATAGAAGTACCACAGGAAGTATTGAACGATCTATCAACAAGATTACAGCAAACACGCTGGACTGATGAGCCGGAGAACGCTGGCTGGAATTATGGAACTAACCCTACCTATTTGCGTGAACTGGTAGATTATTGGCAACATAAATATAATTGGAGAGCGCAGGAAGTTGCGCTGAATAAGCTACCCCAGTTTAAAACAACAATAGATGGTATCACGGTTCATTTCATACATGTTAAGGGGAAATCTGAAAACCCCAAACCATTGATCTTAACACACGGTTGGCCTGATAGTTTCTGCAGGTTTCATGAAGTAATCCCGATGCTTACTGATCCGGCAAGTTACGGAGGTAATGCAGAGCAGGATTTTGATCTTGTCATACCTTCCATACCAGGTTTTGGATTTTCGGACGGTGTTCCCCAAAGCAGCGATAAAACCGCAAGTTTATGGGCCAAACTAATGACAGAGGTTTTAGGATATCAGTCTTTTTTTGCCGCCGGGGGAGATATTGGTTCAACCATCAGCAAATCATTGGCAAATCAATATCCTTCTCTGGTTTCTGCTATTCATTTAACGGATGTGGGCTATCCAAACGGAAAGGAAGATTGGGCAACAATGTCAGCACCGGAGCAGGAGTTTGGTCGCTATATGCAACAATGGTTTTTTGCTGAAGGTGCTTTTAACCTTGTTCAGACTACCAAACCCCAAATGTTAGGTTATGCCTTAAATGATTCACCAGTAGGATTAGCTTCATGGATCGTGGAAAAGTTTCATGGTTGGTCTGGCAAACCTGAAAATCTTGATGATCACTTCAGCAAGGATGCGTTGCTCACCAATATCATGATATATTGGGTTACACAAACTATCAATACCTCTATCCGGACATATACCGAAGAAAGTAAAGCGGCGTGGACTACGGGGCTTAAATCAGATATGAAAGTTGAAGTTCCTACCGGTGTATCCCTGTTCCCTGGAGAGGCCCCTTTTCCTATTGAATGGGTCAATAGGAAAGTAAATGTGCAACAGTTTAATATCGTTGAAGAAGGCAGCCATTTCGCAGCACTGGACGTTCCTGATGTATTTGCAAAGGAACTGAGGGACTTTTTCTATAGTAGATCTTAATTAGCAGCCAGAAAATTAAAAAGCCTTCAAGTCGAAAGATTTGAAGGCTTTTTAATTCCCTTAGCATCTTCCGGGTAGCATATTTAGCGAAATAATTATCCATTGTCGGTTTCAGGGTGGTTACATCTTTTAACATTCCTATGAGGCTATTCAATGTCACTCTCATGGCCATGCTACGCACCTTTCCTGAAGTAAATAAAAAAGTGGAATTAGGTAAAATAGCATTAAATATGGGGAGCTCATGATGGTAAATTTGTGATATCACATATACACATGAGACATTTTTATTTTTTTGCCACTTTACTGTTGCTTTGTTGCGGTCATGTCTTCGCGCAGCGGATAATCAATGTTACTAGCTATGGATTACATCCTGATAGTTTTGAGGACGCATCACCGCTCATTCAAAACGCAATTGAGGCGATAGGAGGAGAAGATAGCATTATACTCTTCTTTCCAAAAGGGCGATATGATTTCTGGCCACAGTTGGCCAGTGAAAGGAATTTTTTCATTTCGAATACTTCCTCTGAAGAAGAGTGTCCGTCGAAGCGGAAGAAGATAGGCCTACTGTTTGAAGAAAAGAAACACCTGAAGATAGATGGCAACGGGTCTCTCTTGATATTCCACGGAAAGATGACCACCTTTGCATTTGATCATTGCAAGGATATAACGATGGAGAATATCTCCATTGATTTTGAACGTCCGACCATGTCTGAGCTAACATTCCAATCAGTGTCAGATTCACTTATCATTGCATCTGTTCATCCAGATTCGAAATATGCCATCATTGACAACCGTCTGATTTTTTATGGCGAGGGATGGACAATGCAGCATTATCATGCAATTGGTGTTATACCGACAGAAGGGCTGTTGTACTATAGTACATTTAAACCCTTACAATCAGCAGATACTAAACTGTTGGCGAATGGTACGATACAGTTCCGGGGTAATTTTTCAAAAGCGCATTATGTTGCAGGTGAGGTTCTCACGGTTCGAGATCCTATACGCGATCATGTAGGTATGTTTGTGAACCAGTGCGAACAAGTTTTCATGCACAATGTAAAGATTCATTACATGCATGGATTGGGCATTGTAAACCAGTTTTCCAAAAATCTTCATTACGACAGCATATGGATTGAGCCATCCCGGGGCAGGCAGATATCCTGCTTTGCTGATGCGATGCACTTTTCAGGCTGTTCTGGCAGCGTGCTCATCGAAAATTGTCGCTTCAAGGGAGCACATGATGATCCTATAAATGTTCATGGCACACATCTGCAGGTTAGCGCATTGCTTTCCTCGACCAAAGTGAAGGTACGTTTTATGCATCCTCAGACCTATGGAATGGAAGCATTTTTTAATGGAGATTCAATAAGTTTCGTACATGCTACAAGCCTCCAGGTTTATGCAAGTGGTAAGGTCAAAAAGGCACGACTAGTATCAGAGCGGGAAATGGAGCTCGAATTTGAAAAAGTTTCTCCTGATAGCTTAAGAGTTGGTGATTGTCTTGAAAATATTACCTGTACACCTGATCTAACTATCCGTAATTGTAATTTTGCAGGTACTAATACCAGAGGCCTGTTAGTGACTACTCGCAGAAAAGTATTGATCGAAAACAATACTTTTTATCGAACTGGCATGCATGCTATACTTATTGCGGATGACGCTCAGAGTTGGTTTGAATCCGGACCAGTCAAAGATGTAACGATCAGGAATAATACCTTTATCGAATGTGGATACAATATTTCGGTACCATATGTGATTAATATTGCTCCAGAAAATCACGCGTCCATTAAAAATTATTTCGTGCATAGCAATATCAGGGTGGAGCATAATACATTTAAGGTATTTTCACCGCAGGTACTTGCTGCCAAAAGTGTAGACGGTCTGACTTTTTTGGAAAATACTATTGAAAAAACAATGACGTCATTTGGTAATGTCACGCTAGCCTCTAAACCCATCCTTATCCCCCAGTGCAAGAATCTTGAAATCAAAAATAATGAGTACAGGGGTATACAGGCAGCAGTTCAAACAAAGCCATAATTTATTCAATAGCTTTTTCAATCTCCATATTTTTAAACTGTAGGCTGTATCAGCTTTTCATTACCAATAGGAACTGGTTCAATAATTTTCCAGTTCTGGGCACTAAAAAAGCCTGTAAGTTTAGCTTACAGGCTTTTTTATTTTCGATGAGTGTCAAATATTACAACTATTACTGCGGTCAATACTGTGCTTACTAGTGCCACATGACTGATCCTTACCTGGATTTCAGATACGTAAATTTCTCATGAAAATACGTTCTTGGTAAATCCGGTGAAGATACGCTCTGTGTCATGATGTAGCTCACTTCAAAATGGTCAACAGTACCATCTGCTTTGAAAGTGATTTTGTTTATGCCAGTAGGGTCCAATACGGCAGAACGTTTGTTACCACCGGAATTCTGTCCGTAATAGTTGGTAACACTGGTGATATTACCTGCTTTATCAAAGAAGAACACAGGGCTGAAACTACCGTAGTAAGAGCCGCTGCCACCGCTTTGGATCGGGTGGCCATAAGTTTTGGTATATATTGGTACACCATCATAAAGTGCTACTGAATTACCGGAATAGGTAATCAGGTGCATTTTAACAGGGTACCACCCGGTAATACCTGCATTCAGCACATCCACCATTGGAGCGGTTGCATCCATCATGTAGATACCATCATAGGTATTACGTGCAGAAAATGAATATACGGCTTTACCAAAGTTAGCACTGATAATACCGCCAGTGGAGCTGCTTATTGTTAATGGTAACCCGTAGTTCACATTAAAGTTAAAGCTGTTATTGTTGACGATGCCAACTTTAACCTGCGTTTTACGAGTACCTTTCTTTATTACTACCGATTGTGGCATCGAATAGATAGCAGCAGGAGGTGCTACGTAGTTAGTACCGTTTTCAGCATTGAATTGTTTCAGCATCACCGTATCCAAGGCCAGGTTCACGGTAATGTCGGTAGGTGCATCGTTGGAGCCGGAGTAGCTTACATTCACATTAAACGAAACGGTATCACCGGATTTTACAGCCCCCAGGTCAGTGGTGAAACGGGGGTAGGTGGAAGTAGCGGTGGCTACGTTATCACCGGTATTGGCAAATTCAATGATATTACTTCTCGCGGAGGTATCTAGTCCTATCATATCATTCTTTTTCAGACAGGAAGTCATGCTGAAGAGAATGGCGAAAGAAAGTAATGCTTTTATGCTGGATTGTTTCATGTTATAATAGTTTTAGATGATCACAGTGCCCAGAAAATCAGGGAAGAATACACACTGATATTTTTGGGTACATTGGCTGTATTGTATGCTCCTTCAGATCCTGGATACAGCAGTCTTGTAGGCAGTTTATCTGGGCGGGTGCTTTCAGATACAGATGACGCAAAAGTTTGGGTACCATCTGCACCGGCAGCACTGCTGATAGTAGGATAATGCGTACGTCTGTATTCGTTCCATCCTTCCTGGCTGTTTACGAAGTTGAGCGCAATGTATTTTTGTGTGATGATCGCTTCTACTTGCTGGTTGAGGGTAGTAGCCAGTGCGAAGTTTACCAGTGGGCTGGTTGCATTGTCTGTCAGATATTTGGCTGCATCGCCGGCAGGGTTGCCTACAATGGTTGTACCATCACCTTTGGTATACAGATAGGTGAAGGATGCTGTAATACCCTGGTTAAACAATGTTGCAGCATTGCCTGGGATTAGGCCACGCACAACGCCTTCTGCCTGCAGAAAATAGCTTTCAGCAGCAGTGATCACAGGGAATCCCGCTGAAGGGCTTTTTAACACACCTACTGTATCTACTGCTGAAGTACCAGCCCTATTAACAGCAGGATACCAGAAACCACCTGATACACTGGATGGTACGTTGTTATTTTCTACGCCCAGCCTGTTGATACCGGTTTTAGGGAACTGGTAATAAATAGCAGCACCTCTGTAAGGATCGGATAATTTTACGCCGTTATAAAAGCTGAATACAAAAGTATTAGGCATCCATGATTTACCTACATCACCTCCAGTATACGAAAAAGCCCAGCTATCCCATTTAGGATTTTGTTTGCCATTGTCTTTTGTATAACCAGGATTAACTAATGCGTTGGTGGTCAGGAAGCCATCAGCAGTGAAAGTGCTGTTGGCGAAAGTTACTTTCCCGTTGCCACGCAGCAGTATCCTTAATTTAAGCGTGTTGGCAAACTGTTTCCATTTGGTCAGATCACCGCCAAAGATGACATCCAAATTGCCCAAAGGAATAACACCAGGAGTTTTACTGCCGGTGTTGATTAACGTGATGGCTGTGTCTATCTGGCTGGCGATATCTTTATATACATCAGCGGCGGCAGTATATTTAGGCGTAAGGTTGTTGGCGCCTTGTAAGGCATTTGCATAAGGAATATCATTGTAAGTATCTACCAGCAACTGATAGTTATATGCCATCATGATTCTGCTTACGCCAGCAAAGTAGCTATAGGTAGCATCTTTGCAGCCATTCAGGATGGTTTGGTAGTCTTCCAGGTTATCGTAAGGGCCTGTCCACAAGCCAGAAAAGAAGGTGGAAGAAAAGTTATAGGAGATGGATTGTCCAAATCCACCATATCCACCTGCATTAGCAGCATATCCCCCTAATTGAGAGCCATAGCTATTGTAGGTGTTCAGGCTGGCAGCCGTACCTGTTAATGCTTGTGGCATTATAAGTTGTGGCGTAGCATATGCGGTAGTACCCTGGTTAGGGTTGTTATTGATATCCAGATATTTTTTACAGGAGGTAGTCAGTACCGCCATCCCCATAAAAAACAAGAAGCTTATCTTTTTCATAATGTTTTTTTTAATTGATCATCATCAGGATTAGAACTTAGCTAATATGGAAGCGCCATAATAACGTGATGGTGGTGTTTGGCCTAAGCCTGTTAATCCAATACCATTGCTATCATTACCTGCATCACTGTATTCTGGATCGGTGTAGTAATTATCTTTCGCCATCCAGAGGAACAGGTTACGTCCTTGTACACTCAGGGTAAGTCCTTTCAGGATCTTTGTTTTCTTCAGGAATGATTCTGGTACATTATAAGAAAGTGCGATCTCTCTCAATTTCCAGAAGTCGCCGGAAGTAACATAGTTAGAGGTTACATCTCTATTGATACCATCTGTCCAGAAGCCATTGTTACCATTACCATTCTTAACTGTTACGTTGGTGTTAGGAATGTATTTGCCAGGGTTATTTGGATCCGCGATCACTGAGTTCGGGAATACAAAACGTTCACGGTTGTATAGTGCAGTTCTGTAGCCAGTTCCGGACCAATCCAATTCAGGGCCCATGGCATTGTATATTTTGTAGCCACCACGGTATTCAAAGAGAATGCTCAGGCTAAAGTTTTTGTAAGTAAACAACCCATCCAAGCTGAGTTTATGTTTAGGTGTAGCGTTACCTAACATAGAAATAGTATCAGATTTGGTAGGTAAGCCGGTTTGACCATCTACGATAACTTTACCATCTGGTGTGCGCTTATAGTCAAAGCCCATAATTACAGGGAATACCTGGCCAGGCAGTGCATAAGAACCTGGTCCGTCTGTTCCATAAGTAGCCAGTGCGAGTGTAGGCAGTGCCGCACTGATGAAATTTACTTTGTTATCAAGGTAGGCGTAGTTACCACCTATAGTAGCAGTGAATTTATTTGTTTTAATGGCCGTAACGTGCGCCGTTACTTCAATACCTTTACTTTGTGTTTGACCCGTATTTGTTCTTAAAGAGCTAAAACCGGTAGCGTAGGATACGCGTGTATTTACAGTTTGGTTATCAGTTTTAGTATTAAAATAGGTGAAGTTGGATGTAAAGCGATCGTTGAAGAGATTCAAGTCAAAACCACCTTCATAGCCTTTGGTGATCTCAGGTTTCAGTGTATTAGAGATCAAGGTGTTATCAACAGTGTAACCGGCTAGGCTGCCATAAGGGAAGCCAAAAGCCTTACCGCTGATGGTAGGAGTAAGCTGGTAAGCGCCGTAGTTAGAGCTGTTACCAAGATTTACCTGGCCCACTTTAGACCATCCAGCTCTGAGTTTCAGGTAGCTGATGGTTTTGCTGTATTTCAATACATCCAGCGCATCTGTAGCAACGAATGAGAGGTTTACAGATGGGTAGAAGAATGAACGGTTTTCTGGAGCCAGCGTAGAAACCCAGTCATTTCTGCCAGTAACATGCAGGAAGAGGTAGTTGTTATAACCAACGGTTACACTTCCATAAGCACCAATCTGACGGGCTTTGTAGTTGCTTTCAGTAGCTCCCGGTGTACCCACACCATTACTTACGTTAAACAAGTTTGGAATCACTAATCCATTGGCAGAAACACCAACATATTTAGCCTGATCCTGGTGCCATTGGCCACCACCGATTACATTGAAATTAAAGTGCCCCACTTTTTTGTTGTATTGAGCAAACAGGTCAGTGAGCAGCAGGGTGGTGTAATTACTGTTGTCAGATACAGCAGCAGCGATATCTGCTTTGGAGCTACCATCAGTATGTTTGGCGAAATCAGTATACTTGAAAGCGCCTAGGGTATTTTTGTTAGTATATATTCTGGTGATAATACCTTCGCGTGCCACGAAATCAAGACCAGCGATCGGTGTAAATTTCAATTCAAGATTACCAGTGAGGTAATCATTTTTCATATTGGATCTGTTATTATCCTTAGTGAAGTACGGGTTCTGGTACCAAGGATTGTAGAACCCGTTCGGGTTGGCAAATTTATCTGTCTGCCAATTTTTATACTTGGTAATGTCAACGTTACTTGGCATGTTCAGCATGTTGCCATACATAGATGCAGTAGCAGAGGTAACATCATACTTGTTCGATACATAGCTGGTATTATAGCTAACATTGATGGTATTGCCTATTTTTCTTGTACCGTTTACACGCAGGGTAATACGGTTGTATTTATCATCGGGAGTAGTACCAGAAGCACTGAGATATTGACCAGATAAATAAAGCGTAGATTTATCATCGCCATTGGAGATAGAAAAATCTGTTTGATTGGTCATGCCGGTTACCCAAAATTTATTGTGGCCATTGTTGAAAGCATAAACGGCAGAATCCTGGGAACCATCTTCCAAAGCGGGTCCCAGCGGTCTTTTAACACCATCAAATGCAGGTCCGTAGGATTGGTTTTCGAGATAAGAAAAAGGAGGATTACCGTTTGCATCAGTGCCATAAGCAGTACCGCCAGCACCAAATTTCTTCTGGATTTTAGGGAAGAATGCTACTTGTTCAAATGTGGTAGTATGACCTACATTAACGCTGGTCATACCTTTCTTACCTTTTTTAGTAGTAACGATTACAGCACCGTTAGAAGCCTGGGAACCGTATAGTGCGGCAGCGCCGGCACCATTCAGTACCACTACGTTTTCAACATCATTAGGGTTCAGGTTACCGAGGATATCGCTGGTAACGATTACGTTGTCCAGTACGATCAATGCTTGGTTGTTACCGGTTAAGGAGCGTTGACCTCTCAATATCAAACGGTAGTTAGGGTTTACACCGCCACCGGTACCGCTGATTTGCAGACCGGCCACTTTACCTTGCAGGCCGCCAGCAATGCTGGTAGCTTTACCGGCAACCAATGCATCGTTTTTGATAACAGAGTTAGCGTAACCAAGTTCTTTTCTTTTAGCAGAAACACCCCCGGCGGTAACGATTACTTCGTCAATTGATTTAGAAGAAAAAGCGAGTTTTATAGAGAATTCTGTTTGTCCATCGGCAGTAATTTCCTTGCTTTTATAGCCTATAGAAGAGATGATTAAAATAGCGCCATTTTTCACATTTAATTTGAAATGACCATTTCCGTCTGTCATTGTACCAGAGGTGGTACCTTTGATATAAATGGTAGCTGCGCCAATAGGGGCGCCGGCTTCATCTGTGATATGCCCGGAAATACTTCGGGTTTGCTGCCCAAAGGCAATCGTTCCGAAGAGCACCAGCAGCAGACATAGAGATGCAATTTTTTTCATTTGAACAGTTGTTTTTAGTTTGGAGATGTGTTCCACATAAGGCATTGGGTAAAGGCAAAGAATACCCGTTAGCGCAACAAAGCCTTATTGCGCATGTTTAAGATTTTGGTTGTTTTAAATGAATTGTTACGGCAAATAGCAACCCTTATCATTACTTGCGTAATGATTGCTAAATCGTTTTTTTGCTCATTTAATTAATAACTAGAAAAAGGTACGGTCGTGCGCGACCGCATGGAATGTGTTTGCCCATCGATTAGTTAGATTTTGGTTTTAAGAATTAGATTTTATTTTGAAATCAGATGCTCATGCTATCTGGGAAAATCATACTTATTTTATCATTGGAAAATAGAATATAATACTTGCTGTAGTTATTGCAAGTATTGATATAAAACCTGACATTGCAGATTTTACACCCATAGAAGGTCAAATCTTTAGTTTGGCTTATAAAAGTATTACAGTAATCAGTTTTACAGACCTATGATAACTGACCATGGCATAATGGAATCAGATCATATTGCCTTTTGATTTTGGTTGAGTGCACGTTAATATTAAATACAAGTGAAACAGTTTTATACAAATAGAAACAGTTGTCGGCTCATAAACAAAACGTATAATTGCATTTTCCTTGTTCAAAACAAATATATGAATTGTACCATAGAATAGCAAGATAAAATTATAATATTTTTTTTATGAACGGTTAATTCTAAGTAAGAACCTTTCTTTTTTGCTGATATCAATTATAACACAAACAGGTTACACGTCATAAGAAATGAAAAATTGCTAATACTGATCTTGAGGAACTCAAGGGAGATGAAAACTTCCGAATTATTTTTTAAACTGAACCGCAAACAGCCAGAACCTCTGCTTTTCCAGCCCACCTATCGGGTCTGCGCCATTTGAGTAGGACAATGCGATGGAGAAATCTTGATTAAAAGTTGGATAATAAACCAACGAAGTTTTGAATAATGGATTATAGATTTCCGCGTTTTTCCATCCATTAAAAAGGGTATACCTTGGAATGTAGTTGGCCGTTATTTCAAACAACTTTGGATAACTATAGGATTTTATCTTTTCGCGCCTCCCCTTCTTTGCCCACCTAAACGCAATTCTTCCATCAATGTTGCTATATAGCCGCAGCTGCGCGCCGATAGTAGTGTCCTTTGCCTGAAAAATATCCTGAAACTCTACCCCTGCACTAGGTCCAATGTAATAAAAAAAATAGCTACCCCTAATTCTCTTGTAATAGTTGATGAACATATTTCTTTCCGCATTAGTTTGATTCCCCTTTGCATAACTCCAATAAATAGTCGTTATAAAGGAATGAGTTGTATCTATTTTATTTCGTTGATACTGAACCGTTGCATTCAGATAATGAATTGATCTGTAAATATCTCCGTTCTGTGGTTCCGAGTTACGGCTGCCAACAGCATATTCACCAGCCAATCCCGTACGATAACTATATTGTTCTTTTGAGATCAAAGTATTTCGACTAAAAACTACAAAAGGGCTGAGTTTCTTGTCATTAATTTTGTTTTTCTGATTAAGTCCCATCCAATACATATCATAAGAAATACCAAGATCAATCAAAAATGATTTTTTCCCAGTATCAGGCAGAGAAAAAGAAGCTTTTGACGGTTCTGCTTTATCGCTTTGCTCTTCAAAAGCATTTCGAATGCTCAGCTTTGAAGAGTATTGATTTTTTTTCTTCCTATTTGAAGACATTTCCTGAGCAGATGCCGTTAGCAGAAAGCAAATGCATAATAGTGCAAGAATAAACTTACATAAGTACATACTGCAAAATTTTGCAATTATTTGATTGTCTTTTTTATTAGATCAACTACATCTTTAACCTTCTCACAATCGGAAACATCACTACAACTAAGCACTTCATCGGGCTTAATTTCAAGCACAAACATTGATAAGTCGCTACATAGATCAGCATATTCTTTTTCACTAAATTGAAGATCATTCACCAACTCTAATTCATTGTTCAATGTATCAGGAGTAAACCCAACAAGCATACCAGCACCAATTATACGCCACTTCACCCTTACTTCCAATGGCAAAGTTTTTTCGAGACCCGTTGATGGAGCATCAGCTATATCGACTTTCAAAAAGGGTTCCTTTAAACCATATCCCACCAGACCACCTTCCAGGTCGTCTTGCAACAGTATAGGTTTCGACTCATTTTCCGAAAGTAAATCAACAATCTTTCCATCCTGCCAAGTGTATTGCGATGGATCTACTTTTGATACATTCTGTAACGACAAGCCCATTATACTTGCTCTTGTATTCTTTAATCGCGCCATGTAGCGATTGGTTCTCTTTTTCATAAGGAAAAGGGGGTTAGAATTGAGTAATGATTGTGTACGGAAAAAGGAAGTACTTATAGAGATATCATGATTATTATTTTATTTGGGGAAAGCTAAGGGCACTTATCTGGAACCAACTTGTTGACCCAGTAACCAAAATCAGGTAATATTACTAAAATACAATAAGCCAATGACTTATCCAAGTCAAAATTGCCCGATTTAACAGCACCTTTATCCATTAATGCACTTTTTTCGAGCATTAGAATTGTAATTATTGAATAAATTGGGTATATTCGTTTTACCTCAAATTTGTTTTACTCCAAAAAAACTCAAACTTATGGCTACCCCCGAAAAGCACACAAAGAATTTCGAATTAAACATTGAAAGTGGCGAAAAAGGAAAAAATGCCGCTTTAAAAATCGAAGGAGTCTCTTACGATTTACAAAATTCTCCTGAAAAAATACACGCATTACTAGATCTTTTAGAAATGCCCAAAGGATCTAAAGTGACGATTAATTACCATGCTGCATCTGTTATTGTTAGATAAATAACTAACAATAGTTTTAAACTTGACTGCTTTGCCACATCGGCGAAATTGAATGTTAGTGCCTAGCATTTAGGTTTTCCTATTTCTACCTACAAGCGATCTTCCATGAACAAACTTAGAGACAATGTTAAGATTAATATGGATGCTGTCATTGTTCAGCTAATAAATCCAACTTTTAAGTTAGAGCTTCCGATAAACTGGGTTAATGATAATCCGGAATTTAAGGAGTTAGTGGAATCAAGAAAATCGCACATTACTAACTATACAAAGCAATTGGCGGAAGTTATGGCGTTTATGAACAACGCCGGATTTCTTGCTTTTGAAGAAAAAGAGGATTATAGTTTAAGCGAATGCAGACAAATATATAATGTGTTGGTAAGTGAATGGTACTCTGAATATTATTCACATACTTTATGGAAAAAACTAAGGACAGGGGAGCTCTCTAGAAATGGTTTACTAGGATGGTTAATCCACAACTACCATACATCTAAGGCGGCGGGAATGACTGATGCCAGAGCAGCCATAGGGATGCCTAGTGAGAAGTTACGTTTGTTTTTTAAACAAAATTGTTTGGAAGAATATTGGCATTGTGAAGCATTCTACTTTGTTCGACACAAGAACCTTAACGTCGATGATGAAGATATAAAGTCCTATGTTCCTTTACCCTCCAGCCTGGCATTCGAACAGCAAGCTACCAGGACTGTCGAGTATGATTGGATGGCAAATGTACTTATCTCCTATTTTCAGGAATCAAGTATTAAATTTCATGACGAAGCGGTTAAGTTTTATAAGGAAGTTGAAAAGAACTATGAAATTGAAGGTATGTTTGATTCATGGATTCAACATATGTCGCTTGACCTAGACCATGATCACGCGGCAGAGTTAGGCCAATTACTAGAATCGGACTCCAAAATTACAAAAGAGCAATTCTTCAAATCTATTAGAGAAGCAAATAGATCCTTTAGATTTCTAATAAGTTCGTTAGACGAAATATTAAAAGAAGATGTTCCATCTCTTACACTTATGCTCAGAAAACCTGTCAGGAATGGCTTACTAAACCCTCTTTCCAATTCCCTATTGGCACAATATCAAATTGAATCAGAAAGATCAATTACTGATACATCTCCCATAAAACTCTATCATAATCTATGTGATTGTAGCTTCAATAAAATTAGAGGCGTTTCCGATTTATTTACTTGTTCCGAAGAAGACGCTATCTATCTACACTCACAACTTGTCATTTCTTTCTTCAGAGCCCTAAGTTATGCTGATAGGCATGAAGAAGTTATCCTCTTTGGAAAATTGGCCGAAAAGCCGGAATATTTTCCTGAATGTTTTACAAATGACCATTCATTATGGATTACAGCCTTAACAAATTTCATTAACTCACTATCGTATAAGCCCCGGATATTTGCGTTTCTCCTATTTCATCTAACTGAATGCACGCACGAAGCATTGGCAAGCAGCGATTCAAAACCTGTGTTACCCATAACCGAAAAAGGAATTAAAGCAATCAAAAATTATCTTTCTACAATTACATTAACGTTTGCAGAAATAGACCTTTGTTGTAATGCCATCATTCAGTGTAATGAATTCATTAATTCAAAAGATCAATACGACTGCTACGAAAAACCAATCTGCTTTTTGGGATAATAATTTTGCATGCTAAACATTTGATGTAAATAAAAAAATTTAACATGCTGAATGATATTTTTCATTTTAACGGCTTGTATCGCATTCAGAGTAAAAAGAAGATGATCCCATCTGAAATAAAAGGCAAATGGATTAATGGAGAAAATTTACTTACCTCTAACGATGTAAATGCTTCTTTAAAAAATCACCCCTGGTGGCAAGGAGAAGAATTAGTTACACTTGTTGGCGCGGATGTTAGTTTCAGATCAGGACTCTTTCTTACCGAACCTGATATTCTAATTAAAAAACAGTTTTTTGTTCCTTCACCGAACAGTGATATTATGGATTTTGACTTTGTAGATGTAAACAAGTCAATGATACTTTGGGGAGAAAGAACCAAATTTATTCGGGCTATCTTTGGAGATCAAGCTGATAAATTGATTTCATTGGCAAAAGATCTGAAATCCATCATTATCAATGAGTATTTTTGTCATGAAGCGGGTCACTTTATCGGATACGCTATTAGGTCAAAATATAAATATGGCTATTTCAAAGTGAATGGAAAAATTGCTTGGCCACTGGTATTTACTGAGGAATTCAGGGCAGATTTACATTCATTTGGCTTCGCAGCAAATAATCTTTCTTCCCAATCGTCAATTTCAATATTTATATATAACATTCTCTTACGATTTGGAGTTGAATTGCAAAGCCGCACAACCCTAAAAGATGGATATGGAGCAGTACCGTTTTTATTATTCAGTTTTCTTTACCAAAATGATATAATTGACTGTGACTGTTATACAAGAACAATCAGACTAAAGTCTCTCGATAGTGAATTTTTATTGAATAAAATGCTTTTGGCCGATCAATATGCTTATGAAAACCTAACAAGGTGCGAACATCTTAACATAGTAGATATTCAAATAAATGCTGCAAAATTTTATAAAAGTATTACAACAGATGCAGAGCTTGTATTTAAATTTAATTCCATCTTTTCAAATAACCTTATCTGAAATTTTCCTATAGTTGCAGGTAGTGTATTGCGTTAATATGCCATCCTATTGGCAATAATCTACCATTAAATGATACCATCCAAAAACCATTTGACTATCTTAAATAAAGAGATACCAAGAAAATATTTCATTCCTTCAATGGCTCCCAGGTAGACTATACTAATTTTTAATGCTGCCATTAAAGATTCCTTATTACAGCCTGATTTTCTTTCCAAGGATATCAAAAAACATAACTTCCATACAGATCTATTAGACGATGGTCCATGTATAGTTAGCACCTATCCCTGGCATGTTTAATCTTCTAAGTCTTCCGGTTCCATCTCGGTATATGGATCAGGATGGCTATCAAATGTCTCGATTTTATAAACTTTGTATTTCAGGATGTCTGGGTAGGCTCCGCGTAGAACATCAAAAATTTCCTCCGGAGCCTTGTCATTATTGGCCATGTATGTGTCAAATGCTGCTGTAACAAGTCCAATTTTTTCGGCGATATCCTTATCTGTCAGTCTTACTCCAGTAGCTGCTGCATCTCGCTTTAACGCCTCAATCGTAGCTGAAAAATCTTCTTTTTTAAAACTTGAGATGTCTATGACATGCTTAGTAACCAACTTTCTACGGATGTTTTTTTTCTTTCTCATTTTTAGTATTTAAGAGCACAATAGGAGGAATTTTTTTCACTATCAACGGGTATGTTAGTTAACAAAAATGACTAGATATTTCAAGGTAAAATTTTTCTGAAAATAATACAATTTTACACTGAAATAAGCCATATGCATGTTCCTCCTATCTTTTGTTTATTATTGCTACTCTAATAGATGACTATGCATGAACAACTGACTAAATTTATTACAGACAGGGTTCAATTAAGTGAAGCCGATTTGCAGCAGGTGCTTTCCTGTTTTCATCTCTTGGAAGCAAAAAAGAATGAGCTGGTGGGAAGAGCTGGAGAACCGTCCAGGCGTATGTTTTTTATTAACAAAGGATGCTTGCGGGTGTACTTCATAAAACCTGACGGAAGAGAGGCTACTCGCCGGTTTGCTTTCGAAAACTCCTTTTCTACTTCACTAACGTCATTTATCGGTGGTACCCTGCTCAAAGAAGATACACAGGCCATCGAGCGATCGGAGCTGCTATATATAAACCGCGAGGATTTTTATGACTTACTGAACACCATTCCTGGATGGGATATATTTTACCGCGGTTTTCTTGAATATGCCTATGTAAGCAATACCAAGAGACTGGAAGATTTTATCACGCTAAATCCCCGCGAACGCTATCAATTACTACTGAGGGAAAATCCCCAAATGGTGCTCCGATTACCGAATAAATTGGTAGCCAATTATCTCAATATTACCCAAGAAGCACTCAGCAGAATAAAATCAGACATTTGATTTCTTGATCAGGATCAATAAAATACAGATTGGATAGCTGGACTTTTGTAGCTCAATCCAATCAGCTATGCGTATAATTACATTAGAAGAACATATTGCCTTACCTGAGTTTGCCCATGAAATACAGCAGTGGCCCATGCCACAGCAAGCAATGGAGCTACTAGCTGACATCGACGATGTTCGCTTAAAATCAATGGACGATAACGGTATTGATATGCAAGTATTGTCGGTTGTGGGTAGAGGGGCCGAAAGTTTAGCTCCCCAGGAAGCCCTGCACTTTGCTGTCAGGTATAATGATATCCTTGCTGCACGTATTGCCGCACACCCTACCCGATTTAAGGCATTCGCACATTTACCGATGTCCGATCCACAAGCAGCAGCAAACGAGTTAGAAAGAACAAAAACGGAACACCATTGCTGTGGCGCCCTCATCAACGGGCTCACAAATGGTAAATTCCTGGACCATCCGGAATTCAGACCGCTACTGGAAAAAGCGGAACAATTACAAATGCCGCTTTACTTGCATCCTGGCATGCCACCCGAAGCAGTAGCCAAAGCATATTACAACGACCTACCAGGGCCATTAGGTATCATGCTGGCATGCGGCGGTTGGGGATGGCATGCCGAAACAGCCTTACACGTGTTACGTTTGATTACTTTCGGCACATTGGACCGATATCCTCGTTTAAAGATCATCATTGGACATATGGGAGAAATGATCCCCATGATGATGTCGCGACTAGATGAAAAATTCAAGGTGACCAACACTAGCGCCCACCAACGCTCCATCAGTCAAACCCTCCGCGATCAGGTACACATCACTACCAGTGGGATTTTTTTGTTACCTCCACTAATGGCCGCATTGAGCACTTTTGGCATCGATAATATTATGTTCTCCATAGATTATCCTTTCAGCACAAACGAAGCAGGAAAACAACTGCTGGAAAGCATTCCGCTGCCACCGGAAGAGGTAGCGAAAATCGCAAGTGGAAATGCGGAGAGATTACTAGGCTTGCATCCATAAAAAAATATCAGCATATGGTAGGTCCCCTACTTTAGCTATGGGAAATAAAAATATTAATCTAGATTCATCCTTAATCTTAATATAGGTTATTGTCAATAGATCTCTAAAGGCGGAGTTTTGTTGAATAATTAAGAGCCGTAAGTGCAGAGGCAAGGAGCGTGCCTCAAGCTGGCTTGATTGACACAGATCCATTCCACAAAATGGATGTTCAAGATCATTATTCAATATAATCAAACTCAAAAAGATGAACAAGATTACAGTAAAAGATGGTACTGAAATTTATTACAAAGATTGGGGAACAGGTCAACCATTAGTTTTCCATCATGGATGGCCGCTTTCAAGTGATGATTGGGATGCCCAAATGATATTCTTTCTGAACCAAGGTTTCAGAGTCATTGCATTCGACCGCAGAGGCCATGGAAGGTCCAGCCAGACCGCCATCGGACATGATATGGATACCTATGCGTCAGACGTTGCAGAATTGGTTAAAGCGCTTGACTTAAAAGATGCTATCCACATTGGCCATTCAACCGGAGGCGGGGAAGTGATTCGTTATGTTGCGAAACACGGACAAGGACGTGTAGCCAAAGCAGTGCTTAGCGGCGCAGTTACACCGATTATGGTTCAGAATGAAAATAATCCTGACGGTGTTCCCATGTCTGTATTTGATAATATACGTGCTAATACAGCCACCAATAGACAGCAATTTTTTCAGGACTTTACCATTCCATTCTATGGCTATAATCGTGAAGGCGCCAAAAAATCTCAGGGTATTATGGACAACTGGTGGCGCCAGGGCATGATGGGAGCGATCAAAGCACACTATGATTGTATTAAGGCATTTTCAGAAACAGATTTTACAACAGATCTTAAAAGTGTTGAAATACCTGTACTGGTTATGCATGGCGAAGATGATCAGATTGTACCCATAGCTACTACTGCGGAAAAGGCAGCCAAGCTCTTAAAGAATGGTAGATTGATTTCCTACCCTGGTTTTCCACACGGCATGCCAACTACAGAAGCAACCACTATCAATGCAGACCTCCTAGCTTTTATCAAAGAATAAAGCGTAGGGCAAAAAATCGGTTAAGAGTGGTCCGGAATCTTTTCGGGTCACTCTTAACCAATATACATCAATAACCAGATATGGGGCTGAACCCTTTCTTTTTGTGTATCGCACTTCTAACCTTACTCAAAAATTGAGGTGATACTCCGAGGTAGCGTGCTATCTGCTTCTGTGGTACACGTTGGACCACCTGAGGATATTTTTCAACGAAGGCCAGGTATCTTTGCTCTGCAGTTTGTGAAACGAGACTATAAAAACGCTTTTGCAGCGCAAAGTAGGATTGCTGTATCAACATACTGAACAATGTCTCAAACTGTGGTATTTTTTCATATAACGCAACTTTACTTTCATAATCAATCACCAACAACTCACAATCTTCCAGCGATTCAATAAACAGGTTAGAAGGTGTTTGTGCTGTAAAACTGCATGCGTCACTTACCCAAGTGTCTTCTATCGAAAAAGAAGGTATCACCTCCGTACCATCATCACTCAGATAATAGGTACGAATACACCCTTTGAGGATATATGCTTCAAAATTGCATATCTCTCCCTCCTGCAACAGGTAGGTACGTTTTCTAACCCGCTTGAATTTTAGCATGGCATGAAATATTTGACGCTCTGCCGGCGTCAGAGAAATAATACGGTCTACAAATTTGTCGATCTGCTCAAACATTGTTTTTAAAGATAGGTTGTTAGGTTCGGCGCTGCTCCCCTTCTCCCGAATGGCAGCGAGGCAGCATCGCCAAACCTCATACCTGTATGTATATAATTGAATATCAATTATATACACCATTAACAACTAGACACATTTTTACGATATATCGTAATTTTATGAACGTTTTTTTGTATTATTGCGACGACATGGGCAGACTTAATATTCTCTCAGATGCCTATCTCTCGCCAACTTTTTAACAAACAGAATGGACACAGTTATTTCCAGCAATAAAAATGATTTTGAAACCCTATTAGGTATTTCCAATGCAATAGCCGGTGCCAGACAGCGCTCCGACCTTTGGGGGATCATAAATGAACAATTACTGGAAGGTTTTGGCGCCAATTATTATGTGATTAGCCTGATCAATGAAGATACCTCCACCTATTCTCCATTCCTGCATACAGAAGAAAATAAGATAAAATCAATTACAGGAGAAAGCCCCGTGGTTCACCAACAACACCCCATGAATAACGGGATTTTCGACCTGGTCATAGGTACCGAAGAACCATTGATATTCGATATGCAAAGCCTTATACGGCGAAAGGACCTCCCTACCTATATCATACACTGGTATAATTCCGGGGTAAAAGAGATAATGCTGATCAGGATTTGTAATGGTAAGGAGCCCAAAGGAGTGCTATCTCTCTTTGCGCGGAGAGCCGGAGCATTCTCAAAAAGCCAGTTTAGTTTTTTCAAAGGAATCGCAGATCAATTAGGTACAGGAATATCCAATATTCTTGCCAATGAAAAAATAGCCTTACAACTGGAAGAAATCAGAAAGTATAAAACAGAGCTGGAACAGGAGAACCGTTATCTGAAAGAAGAATGGGAAAAGGATAAACAGCTAACAGGCAAGGCTATTGGCAGTTCAACCGCTATGCGGAACGTGTATGATATGGTTGCTAAAGTTGCTCCCTCCGATGCGACCGTACTGATTCTTGGAGAAACAGGAACGGGAAAAGAGTTGATTGCACGACAGTTGCATGAGTCCTCTCCGCGTCAAGACAAACTTATGATCAAAGTAAATTGTGCCGCTATTCCTGCTAATCTGGTAGAAAGTGAGCTGTTTGGACATGAGAAAGGGAGTTTTACAGGAGCATTAGAGAAAAGGGTCGGAAAATTTGAACTCGCAGATAACAGTACTTTATTTCTGGACGAGATTGGGGAACTTCCGCTGGAAATGCAAGCTAAATTATTGAGAGCACTGCAGGAAAAAGAGATCGAAAGAATCGGTGGTAAAACTGTAATCAAAGTCAATGTGCGCATCATTGCAGCCACCAACAAAAACCTGGCAGCAGAGGTAGTTGCCGGCCGATTCCGCAGTGATCTTTACTACCGATTAAACGTATTTCCTATCGCACTGCCCTCGTTAAGGGAACGCAAGGAAGATATACCGGAACTTGTTTCTTTCTTTATTGAAAAATATGCTACTAACACTGGCAGAAAAGTAACTGGTATTGCGCCAAAAGCATTGGAGAAATTAATGAACTATTCCTGGCCAGGCAATATCAGGGAGCTAGAACATCTGATCGAGCGGACGGTGCTGCTTTCTACCACCAATACGATTACAATGATCAACCTGCCTACCAAAAATAAAATATTGTATGGACAACAGGAAACAGCCGTGCAGGTGCGTTCTCTGGCGGATGTGGAACGGGAGCATATTCTAAAAATGGTACAGTTATCAAATGGTAGAATCTCCGGCCCAAATGGTGCTGCAGCTAAATTACAACTACCTTCAACTACCCTTATATCAAAAATGCAAAAACTGGATATCCGGAAGGAACATTACATCGACTTACAAAAGGAAACCAAATAGGACCTCCTTATAATTATCCAGCAGCCTTGATTAGGAATAGATAGTTTTTATTCCCAGTTTTTTCATCTTTGAATACAACGTCTGGGCCGGTATTTTAAGCACTTCCGCTGCACCCATCTTGCCAGACACACGGCCATTACATGCCTTCAGAACTTTCAGAATATGGGCTCTTTCCATGTCCTCCATTGATTCCAGCTTCGTTTCAGCGGTTATAAGTCCTGTTGGCAGACCTGAAATTTCTGTTGATTCGATCTCCTCACCATTCGCAAGGATAAATTGTCGTTCTATCAGGTGTTCTAATTCCCTGATATTACCGGGCCAATCATACTGCTGTAGCGCTTTCAAAGTCGGTTTGCTTATACGTAATATTTTCCTATCGGAATTACTGGAGAGTTTTTTCAGAAAATGAAAGGCTAGTAATTCAATATCTTCCTTGTGCTCACGCAGTGGTGGCAGTTCGATAGGGAATACATTCAGTCGGTAATAAAGATCTAGCCTGAATCTTCCGTCGGCTACTTCTTTTTCCAGGTTTCTGTTAGTCGCCACAATCACTCGAACATCTACCTTTATCAGTCGATCACCACCCAATTTTTCTATTTCCCGTTCTTGCAATGCACGAAGTAGTTTCACCTGTGCTTCCAGTGGTAGTTCGCCAATCTCATCTAGGAAAAGGGTACCACCATCTGCTTGCTCAAATTTCCCAGTGCGTTTCTGCACAGCGCCAGTAAAGGCGCCACGTTCATGACCAAATAGCTCTGACTCCACCAGTGAAACAGGCAAGGCTGCACAGTTAACTGTAATAAATGGTTTATTTTTCCTCAAGGAGTTTTTATGGATGGCACGGGCAAAACGTTCCTTTCCAGTGCCACTTTCCCCAAGCAGTAGTACCGAAGTGTTTGTGGGAGCAACCGCCCTCACCTGATCCAACGCTTTCTTGATAGGGCCGCTATTTCCGATGATATCAGGATCAAGTGTTATTTCCTCGTGGCTGGTCCTTGCTTCCTGTTTTATTATACCTGTCTCCACACCATGTCGGTAGCGGGCAATATCAAGCATAACAAACAGGTCCCTTTCCCGGAAAGGCTTTACCAGAAATCCGTAGGGCTGTGTGGCTTTGGCAGCTTCCAAAGTGGGCTGGTTGGTATTGGCGGAGATGTACAGAAATGGAATTTTCCGCTGTAACAATTCCTTTGCGAGTTCAATACCAGTGATGGGTGTTTTGAGGATGATATCCAGCAATACCCAGTCTGGCTTTTTTTGTTCAATCAGTGTTCTGGCTTGTTCTACAGAAGATGCAATACCACAAACCTCGTAACCTCCCTTGACCAACATCATTCTCAGGTCATTGCCTACGATGAATTCATCTTCTACGATCAATATCTTTTCCTTGGCGTTCATTCCTGCATGTTTAATTGTCATTATTAAAGGATCTTGTCAGAAAGCGTATCTGTATCATTACGCCTGCCTGGCTGCTTTTTAGATCAAAGGTCGCCTCTAACTGATCAGACAGTCCTTTCATTAGGCTCATGCCAAGTGAAGCAGATGCCTCTGGTGAATAGTTAGCAGGAAAACCAACGCCATCATCTGCAATGGAAAGGAGACAGTATTGCGACTGATCTTTATAGAACCTTACCCGTATTGCACCTTGTTTCCTACCTGTGAAGGCATATTTGATGGCATTACTAATAGCTTCGTTCAATACTAGGCCAAGGGGAATAGCCTGTACAATGTCTAGCAAGATTTTTTCGCTACTGACATGGAAGCTGATTTTGCTGCCTGTATCAAAACTTTCCTTCATGAAGCCGATCAACTCACAGATATACCAATTCATATCAATAGCCCCAAGATTATTGGTATGGTAAAGTCGCTGATGAATGAGCGACATAGCGTACATCCGGTGCTGACTGTTTTTGATGGCTGCAAGGGCATCGGCATTGTCCAGGTATTGCGATTGCGTATTCAGCAGGCTGATGATGATTTGAAGATTGTTTTTTACCCGGTGATGTATTTCTTTTAGCAACCATTCCTTTTCATCTACCAGTTTTTTCAGCAGTTCATTTTGTTCATTGATTTCTTCCTGTTGCTTTTCCAGCCGAAAGGCTGTCTGTTTCTTCAATCGGTATCTATTATACAGCAACGCTAGGATCAATAGCAGCATTATGATACTCCCTATTACCACATTGCGGAATACCCTTCCTTTCTGAAGGGAAATCTCCTGTAACTTGCTTTTCTGGGTAAGCAGTTGTATATCCTTGTCTTTTCTTTCTGTCTGGAATTGCAGGCGTAATATATCCAGTTGCCTGGATTGGTTAGTGCTGGTAATGGAATCTGACAGATATTTATAGCGCTGATAATGTCCTATTGCGGATTGCAGCCTACCCATGGCAGAATCAGTGCGAAAAGCGAGGTATTCACCCGCGGCCAGTCTTCGTATTCCCATAGAAACCAGGGGCAGGTTGCGCAGGTAATCCCGGGTATACTTGTCTGCTTCGCTGAAACGGCCGGCACGCTGGAGGTATAAAATCACAGACTGACGTACCCCCTGCCCGATGTCTTTATCCTCGTTCGGATTATTGACAAAGTCTTTCAGTTGCTGAAAATGTGCGGCAGCCTTATCCAGGGAATTAAGTGCAACATAAGTTTCAAGAGAGATCATGTCTACCTGAAGTCTATCAAATTTTGACAGATTCCCCATTTTTTCAACTACCTGCAGTGAATCCAAACTCCTGTGGTATTCTCCTTTATTCCTGTATGCATCAGCGATGTTCAACAGTAAACTCGTAACAGTGGCAGTGTTCTGGTTATTCTTTGCAAGGACAAGTGCTTTATTGAAATATTCAATCGCCTGGTCAAAATACCTCACCGCATAGTAATTCAATCCAACACGGTTATAGATGGTAGACATTAGTTCTCCCCGGTCTCCCAGCCGCTCACCGGTTTCCACTGCCATCAGGTTATAGCGGAGCGATTGTACAAAATTATTGGAACCGTGATAGATACCTGCCATGATGGAATAAAGTCCGTGTAATCTTGTGTAACCCACTTTTTTGTATACGGAAAGGGCTTCATTCAATTCCCGCAGTGCACGGGGGTAATCCTTTTTTATCTGGTACAGATCCCCCAGAAACTCTTTTAAATTAGCGACTTTCAGGTCATCGCCGAGCTGCTTGTAAAGCGCAATAACTTTTTCGTATAGTTCAATTTTACGCGGAAGGTCAGCATCATCATTGGAGTAGGAACCGCCCAGTTCGAGGATTGCCTGTGCTTTTTCTGTTGGTGTTCCATACCCGCTCAGTAACCTGATGGCTTCTTCACTGTCCGCTCTACCTTCACCTGCCCTACCTGATTCACGAAAGGATTTTGCCCGCAGCAGTTTGCTCAATCCAATCCCTCTTTGATAATTGGTTTTTCTGCTGCGGACTTCCATCTCCTCAGCCATCCGGAAACCCATACGCATATCTTCCTCCTTAGATTCCGGTCTGTCGAGGAATGCTTCACCGGTATGCATCAGTATTGAAATGGTGGCTGTATCTGTCTTTCCATTGCGGAGCAGTTCATTTGCCCGTGCAGGATCATCTAATGACTGTGCCAGCGCATATACTGGCATTAGCAGGAATATAATCGATATGGCCTTTACCCGGCAGTTGGTCATGTATGATAACATAGGTTCATCCTTCTGATTTGAGCGCGGATGCTTCGCCTTGCAGGTAACATGCCACAATGGCCACGCCTGGTATCATCAGGGCACTCAGGCCCACCCAGCGTGAAAGCAGGGCGCCGATGAAACAACCGGCCAGAAACCCTCCTATGGTAACGAACTGTTTATTGAGACTTGACAGGGATATTTCATTTCCTGAAATCCCTTTCCGGATGATATTTCCCAGGTCCAGCGCTGCCTGTGTAACATTGCCTGTCATCATCGTAGTAGGGCCATGCGTCTCTTTTGCAAAGAGTTTCCCGAAGGCATTCTGCAAGCCCATACCCAGTACCGTTACCATCACAATAAGGTATGTCACCAGCTTTTCTTCCCATGTTGTAAAAATGGGCAGAAGAAACGCTGCTAATCCGCAAAACAGCAAAATTAGCCCTTCCACGAGCAAAATCCGGTATTTTTTAGGAGATTTTTCCACCAGCCACCCTCCGATCATCACCGCAATTACAAATATCGGGAAGGTAATCAGCTTAATCCAGGCCGTGGCACTGGTATTTCCGGAAGAAACCTGCGCTGCAAATACAATAAAGTTCCCCGTAACATGGGCGGAGAAAATCGAGTCGCCGGAAACAAAGGTGGCGGTATCGCAATACCCCGCCACCCATGCCAGCAAAAAAGTCACCCAGTTGATGCTGTGCTTTTGTTCTGTCATACCTGTTATTGATTATGTTAGAAATTTACTCAAGATGTGCGCGGAGCATCCAGGCCATCTTCTCATGTTTTTCCAGCAGTCCTGTAATGTAGTCGCTGCTGCCAGCATCGTGAAATGTGTTGGCGTAACTATTGATGTTCTCCCGCAGATGGATAAGTATACTTTCATGATCATGTAACAGGTCTTTGATAAACCCGTTGCTATCATTGTTCTCCCGTGTCATTTCGGTGAGATGAGTAAGCGCCAGGAATTCCTTCAGTGTAGTAGGTGGAAAATGCCCAAGCGCACGGATACGTTCTGCGATATTGTCGATCATCTCATCCAGTTCCTGGTATTGACTTTCGAAGAACAGGTGCTTGTTGTGGAAATCAGGTCCAGTGACACACCAATGGGCTTTACGCGTTTTGGTATACAGCACAAATTCATCCGCCAGGATTTTTCCCAATGAATGGGATACGGCTGCGAGAAACTCTTGTTTGATTCCAATATTGACTTGCATAGATTAAAATTTATAAAAGTGGATATAATAATTGAACGTCTAGGGAATAGCGACCCGGCCCCAGTACTAGCAGCAATAAAAGGGACAGCGTATACATGTACGGCACATCACGTACTTCCAGACTGTCTTTTCTATGTACTACAAAATAACCAATGGCGGTCACGCTGATGGTGGGTAGGATGGCAATCCTAGTTATCAGCCCCAATGCGATAAGGAACGGCACTACCGTGTCTGCGAAAGTCGCCACTAACCCGTTTAGCTTTTCAGGTAGGTGCAGCGGATTAGGTACGTGTTCCTTTTCTCCATTTGTTGCACGGAATTTTTTCATGCCGTGCACACGGAACAGTTCATAAGCGAGTAGTATGCGGAATGCCAGTAACGCATAGTTATTGAGCATACTTCCAACATCTGAATATATAATACGGTGGATAATCTCATTCATAAAAGGAGATTTTAAAAAGCAAAACAGGAACATCCGAATACACCCCAGAATGCACTGAAGTTATTGACAGGAACATTGCTTAACCTAGCTACATTGTGATCATGACCATGGACCTGGCAACTACCTATACAACTGTGTACCTGGTTGGCTATAGATGCTCCTGGATGTACAGATGCTATTGTTGCCGCAATGTTGTTCTTGGATGAAGAATAATAACCGCCAAACTGATTCACCGGTGACCAATCAGGAAGAATGGGCAGAGGAGCGGGAGAGAAATGTTCAAACTCATCACTTCCATACACGATTTTTCCACCCACGATGGTCATGATAGATTCAATATGTTTGATCCCTTCTTCTGGTACTTCAAAGAAATCAGTGTCCAATACTGCAAGGTCTGCGAGCTGCCCTGGCTTGATACTACCCTTAATATCCTGCTCACTGGAGAACCACGCACTACCTTTGGTATACAATTCAAGTGCTGTTTCTCTGCTCAGTTTATTGGTATCATCATACAACTGTTGACCGCCAACCGTTTTCCCGGCAGCCAGCCAGTATAGGGCCACCCAGGGGTTATAGCTGCTGACACGAGTGGCGTCTGTACCTGCGCCTACCGGTACGCCTGCCTGCAACATGCGTTTTACCGGAGGAGTGTGTGCAGCCGCAGCTTTGCCATAGCGATCTGTAAAATATTCTCCCTGAAATGCCATCCTGCTTTGAATGGCGATACCTCCACCTAATGCCTTCACCCTGTCGATGTTTCGTTCGTCGATCGTTTCCGCATGGTCAAATATCCAATGCAAGCCATTAAATGGGATGTCTCTGTTCACTTTTTCAAACACGTTCAGGAAGCGGGTGATACTTTCATTGTAAGTGGCATGCAACCGGAATGGCCAGCGGTTTTCCACGAGATGACGAACCACTTTTTCCAGTTCTTCTTCCATCCTTTCCGGAAGATCAGGCCGGGGTTGAAGAAAGTCTTCAAAATCGGCAGCAGAGAACACCAACATTTCACCGGCGCCATTGTGTCGATACATATCATCTCCCTGATGAAGTTTAACAGTGCTGGTCCAGTTCTTGAAATCTTCCAGTTCCTGTTTAGGCCTTTGGGTAAACAGGTTATAGGCGATACGCACAGTAAGCTGTTGTTTTTCGTTGAGTTCATTGATCACCTGGTAGTCGTCTGGGAAATTCTGAAACCCACCACCCGCATCAATGACGCTGGTGATACCAAACCTGTTCAGTTCTGTCATAAAATGACGTGTGGAATTGACCTGGTGCTCATAGGAAAGTTTCGGGCCTTTTGCCAATGTGGAATATAGTATCATCGCGTTCGGACTGGCGAGGATTAGTCCTGTTGGCTCTCCTTTGCTGTTCTTCTCAATCACGCCACCAGGAGGTGCCGGTGTATCTTTAGTGAATCCTACTGCACGAAGAGCCGCACGATTTAGTAATGCACGATCGTAAAGATGCATGATGAAAACAGGTGTATCCGGTGCTATGTCATTCAGTTCTTCCAGGGTAGGCATTCTCTTTTCAGCAAACTGGTGTTCGGTCCATCCTCCTACTATCCTTACCCATTGCGGTGAAGGGGTGATGTCTACCTGCTTTCTCAGCATATTCAGTGCATCAGCAAGAGAAGGTACACCATCCCACCTTAATTCAAGGTTGTAATTCAAGCCACCGCGAATGAGGTGAATATGGGAATCTATAAGTCCTGGAATGGCCCTCTTCCCTTTCAGGTCTATTTGCAAAGTACCCTCTTCGCCATACTGTTGAAGGATAGTTTTGTCATCGCCCACTGCAATGAACTTTCCATCGCTAATAGCAACGGCGGTAGCCCGGGGATTGGATGGGTCTACGGTGTAGATCTTTCCATTAAACAGAATGATATCTGCTTTATTATTCATGAAGAAAGTGTTTAATGGTTAAAGGAAGCAATGCTCTCTTTAATGCCTTCTCCAGAGGTTTCAAAGAAAGCAGGGCCTGCGAGCAAGGTGGCTTTGATAATCGGATGTACTGGTGCAAGGTGTTGTTGTTGTAAGTACAACTGTGTGCGATATGCAAGGATGATACCTTTGACAACATTAGCTGTTACCACTTCAGTGGGTGAATTGATACCAGCGTCTTTGATATCACTGGCAAACGAAAACCTGGATACACCGAGTCTGGTGGCTTCCCGCAGTGCGATAGCACCTACTGCGGTCATTATATCCGCATGGAATTGATTACGATCACCCAAGCCTATCAGCAGCAACCGTGGAGCTTTTAAAGCACCTTTAGGGGGCGTGATTAATATGGTTTCAAGATAATGGCCGGCAAACATTCCGCTTTTTCGCAATGCAGTGATCTGCCCCTTAAGTGCGTGATCAAGATGTACCATACCATTCAGTTGAGCAGGTAATGCCGGCGGATTGAAAATATCCCCTTCGGTATACTCAAATACACAGGCCACCTGCAAAGGAGCACTGGCAGCGGAAGGGCCCTGCACGAGTCCTTCAATAGCCATACCATCTACTTTACCCCAGATCTTTGAAGTGCCTATAGGTGTTATTTTTGCGATAGTGTCGTGTTGCTGCGCAAACCCTGTTGAACACAATAGGAAAAGAGGGGTACTAATTAAAGCCATTATCCTGTTGCGATAATTTTTCACAACTGAGAGATGAAATATCCTATTCATCATTTTTCTTTTTTTAAAATTTGAAACTAAGCCTGGTGTTGAAGAACACACCGTCCTTCGGGGAGGGAACTACGTCTTTTATAAAGGCGCCCACCCTGAAATACTGTAACCCGCAGTTGAGAGAAACGAAGTTGTTCATGCTGTATACAATACTGGCGAGATAGCCTGTACCGATATATTTTTTCAATGATACCGAGCCAGGGAGATTAAACGTTCCGCCAGGCCTATAAAGGCCGTCCTGTGTGGAGTAACGCCAGTTCATTACAACATCGGCCCCTGCCAGTATTTTCTTGCCGATATGGATGGTGGCATATGGATGAATGTCTATCAGGTTTACTGGCCCTATCTGCGGACTAAATCCGAAATAACCTCCTTTCGGATAGATCGGATTGAAAGACTGAAGATCTCCGTCCCCTCTTTTCCGATCCCCAGAGATATAATCATTTCTTAGATTGAGAGATGGCTTGCCTTTGATATGCTGAAAGAGATAACCAGCTTCCACAGAAGTTGTCCATGCGTTAATATTACCATTGCCGAAAGATCCGAACTGCCAGGCTGCCTCCAGGTTGTAGGTAAAACCACTTTGATATTTCCAAACTCTTGTGCCAACAGTGTGACGCAATTCGTTTTGGCTCCCTTCCTCAAATACCGACTTATCGCGCCTGATACCGATATAATAGAGGTCTATATTGGGAAGCGTGGGAACAGTCATTTTACTGTATACGCCCCAGAGGTTTATTTCCTTGCTCATCTTGTTATCTAATCCGCCCGGGAAGCTGGTGTCTCCCATCATCACAATTCCATCGATAGTCCAATTGCGAGTGCTGTACATAAGTTTTACCCCATCGAAATACAATCTGAGATTGGGCCCTTCTCGCACGGAGATCAGTCTCCCACTGCCATAGTCAAGCTCTTGCCGGCCTAGGCGGAGCAGGAGTGCCTGATCTTTTTTTCTGATAATGGCTGCATCGAGGAAGAGGTTCTGTACATTCAACCTGTCTTCGTCGATGGGCCGTGGACCAGTCTTCCTTCCGGTTTCCCATGCGCTTCTGATCTGTGCGAAAATGCGAAACCTGTCATTCAGATGCAGGTCAGCATGCACGTCGTAACGCTGCAACAAAAAACCGTTATGTCCAATGCCCCGCCTACCCCAGTCTTCATTATTGAAGTCAACATATTCCAGTCTGGCGGAGCCACCAAATGAAACATAACTGCTGTCGCGCTTTGATAAACGGGTGTATTTTATTTCCCTGTAAAGATTCCTCGAGGAATCCTTGAGGTAAGCATTGTCTTCATCAAAGCGCATCAGCTTGAAGCTTTGTCCGTTCATCCGGGCTGATGTCAGGAAGGCTATCATAAGGATAGCGTACCGAATGAGACTAGGGAGGCGATTAGTAGGCAAATGGAATGGGATTAATCGGTGAACTTAGTGTTGCAGCATATTGTGGGCATAATGGATACCAAGGCCATAAGCGCCTCCGTATTTTTTCATCAGGTCAGTAACAGCCATATAGGTTTCCTGACGGGCCCAGTCACGCTGAAGTTCCAGCAAGTACTGAATGGAAGTCATTGGTTTAATACCAGTATGTATCATTCTTTGAACAGAGCGCTCATGTGCTTCTGCACTCACATCACCACAGGCATCAGTGATGACATATACATCATAACCTTCCTCCAGAGCTGACAAAGCAGGACCTACAATGCAAACACCTGTCCACAAGCCAGCCATGACCAGTTTCTTTTTTCCTTTTCCTACAATAGCTTTGTAAGCAGCTTCATCTTCCCAAGTATTCATAGTGGTACGATCAATATAACCTGATGTAGCCTGTGGATAGAATTCTTCGATCTCCGGAAATACAGGACCAGAAAAAGATTGCTCCGCTACTGTTGTCACAATGGTGGGAACATTAAATATCCTGGAAGCACCAGCTATAATGGCAGCATTGGTTCTTAGCTCACTTATAGCAATACTTTTTGTGGCAAAGCCCATTTGGCCTTCAAAATCGATCAAGATCAATGCATGATTGTCTGGAGACAATAAGTTGGTAGATGGTTTCATCTGTAATAATATTTTGGCCCCGTAGAGACAAATCAGATGCCCATACACAATTATTTGATAATCAAATATTTATAATCAATTTGATCAATATGATTATTACGACATTTCGTAGAATTATGATAAGAAGAAACTGAAGTGCAAGGAAATTGCTGCTGAGTCAACAGCAACGTAGATAATGATAGTTTAACACAGAACATCAGGAATCCTACGCTAAATACAAAAATGGACGTGGCAAAACCCACATCCATTTCCCATTTTATCAATGTCATTAATCTTCAAGTTTTTTTCACCTAATCCAACTGACAAATACCCCCAATTTAATACCTTCGCAAAAAATCAAATATTCTTATGTCATCCAATCTGGCCCAAACTAAATACAAACACGAACAGGTACAGTATATCGAGTTTCTCTCCGAAAACCTCGAGCGCGCCAAGAAATTTTATTCCAGCAGTTTTGGCTGGGAGTTCACTGACTACGGCCCCGACTATACGGCATTTGGAGGAGATCATGTGGATGGCGGATTCATGCCAGGGAAACCAGTGAAAGGTAGTATGCTAGTAGTACTTTACTCCAACGATCTGGAGACTACCAAAAACAAGGTGATTGCGGCAGGCGGCACTATTGTGAAAGATATCTTCCAATTCCCTGGTGGTAGACGCTTCCACTTCGCGGACCCCGATGGTTATGAACTGGCGGTTTGGACTGTAGAAGAATAAAAAGCATTATTGCATAAAGCCTTCCAGCAATAGCTGGAAGGCTTTATTATTTTGCAGCCATATCAACTAAAAATAGCCACCATCTTTTCCATACTCTGTTCCAAACCAATTTGCGCAAATTCACTAATGGTTCCAAACGCAGCGTATTCCGTAACGGTCATCTCCGTTTTATCCTCCGCGATTGCTCTAAAAGTAACCACAGTCCTAATGTCTATCGGAAAATCAGCAGGCATACCTACTTTCGTAGGATCTGTTTTATTACCGTCGTTATCAGATAAACTTTGAACAAACTCTATGGTGTTGAAGGGAACAATTTTTTTGTATTCCCAGATGGAGTAGTATTCTTGGCCACCCATTTCCTTCGGCGCTTTCATGCTAACAATGGATTTTCCACCCTCTCGAAAATCCAGTCTCGCAACAGGCGACGTAAAATGCTTAGGCCCCCACCAGCGCTTAACAAGCTCCGGTTCTGTCCAGACTTTCCAAACCATTTCAACTGGTGCATTAAATGTTCTGGTAACTTCGACTTGTTTTGCCATGATTGCGTGCAAATTAGGTAAGAACAATACTGTATTTAGGCTTGCTGCAGCGCTTCAATATCAAATTTCCGCATTTGCATGAATGCCTGCACAACACGTTGCCCTTTTTCAGGACTCGACATCAATTCATTTAGGATGGTAGGTACTACCTGCCAAGACAATCCAAACTTATCTTTACACCATCCGCATCTGCCTTCTGCACCACCATTGGCAGTCAGTTTGTACCAATAATGATCTATCTCCGCCTGGTCTTTACAAGGGATCACGAATGAAACGGCCTCGTTAAACTTAAAGTTATCACCACCATTAAGTCCCATATAAAATTGTCCATTAAGTTCAAAATTTACCACCATTCCTGTATCATTAATAATGCTTGAATTAGGAAAAATGGAACAATAAAAGTCTGCAGCGGCTCTGGCCTGACCGTCAAACCAGAGACAAGGATACACTTGTGTTTTCATATAATTGATGTTTAGGTTAATGTTGAACTACTTTTTACGTTTTGTTTTTCCCGTTTGCATTTCATCCAATAAATCCTCTATTGCATCAAATCTACCCTCCCACATTTTCCGGTATGGGGCCAGCCAATCTCCTACTTCTTTTAATTTGCTCAAGTTGAGATGATAATATATTTCTCTCCCCGATTGCGTTTGCTTCAATAATTCACATTCAGTTAAGATTTGAATATGCTTTGAAATGGTCTGCCTCGTCGAATCAAACTGTTCAGCAATGGCGCCAGGCGTCATTGATTGGAGGGCCACCAGGCTCAATATAACCCTCCGGGTTGGGTCGGCTAGGGCATGAAAGACATCTCTACGAATCTTCATTTGTGCAGCTATTTGACTGCAAATATACGTGCAGTTATTTGACTGCGCAATTTTATTTTTAGTTTCGGGCACAAAAAAGGCTGTAAGTTTCCTTACAACCTTTACTAATGCCGTATTTCCTGGCTAAAATTATTTATTTCCCCCGTAAATATATTACTACATCATTCTATGGTAAATAAGCGTATCCCCCATTCTCCATTTTACGCTATCCAAGCTTGTTTCATAGGCCATTTTGAAAGCATCCAAAGATAATTTCTCATAAACGAAACGCTGATAGAGCTTCGCCCCTTGGAATGTACCTGTAGTCATTAACATTAACTTGTCCTGCGAATAATTAGCAGTGAATTGCCGATGGCCATGGAAATTATCAAAAGTAAAAGCAATTAAGGTTCCATCCTTTTCTACTCCCCATAAAGAAAGGGCTTTATAGATATTGGGAGGCACATCCACATGCTCATTCTGCAACCACGCACTATCCAGCGACATACGAAATGTAACGGTGGAGGCGATGGGTCTGCCATTAGAGAAAGTACCTTCCCCCTTCCACTTACCTATATAATACTGCATCAGATCTGCAGGTAACTTTTGAGATTGTTGCGCCTGGCTAGAAACAGCAAATACGGCACAAAAGAAAAGCAATAAGGATAGTTGTTTCATAAATGTAAAATTCAAAAATAGGAGACACTGCGGAATTAAAGATAACCGTAATATAAGTATAATCTAACTTAGATGGCTATATGAAAAATAGACCCTCGTAAATATCAACCAGAAATACTCTTCCGTTGTATCTCCAAATTAAACACCTCTTTATACAAATCTCCCACCGGTATCACTGCCGCGTTAATATAAATCCTATTACGCTCAATGGATTCTATTTTATTGATAGCTACAATAAATGATTTATGTACCCTTATAAATGACTTCGCTGGCAGTGCAGCTTCCAGCTTCTTCAAATTTTGAAGGGTAATCACTTTCCCGTTAGTAGTATGTATGGCTACATACTCTTTTAACCCTTCAATGTACAGGATATCTTCTAGTATTACTTTTTGCAGTTTGGAGGCTGTTTTCACAAAAATAAACGCCGCTGTTTCTACCGCTAGAACAGGCACCTCTGCTGGAGAAGGGATCGCATGTAAAGCTTTGGTAGCCGCTTTCAGGAACCGTTCAAAAGAAATAGGTTTCAATAAATAATCAATGGCATTTAATTCAAAGCCTTCCAGCGCAAACTCCCGATAAGCGGTCGTAAGAATTACTTTAATATGGTCCCCCAACAATTCCGTTAGTTGCAGCCCATTCAGCTCCGGCATCTGGATATCCAGGAATACCAAATCCACTGGCTGAGACCTAAGCACAGCCAAGGCTTCCAACGGATTGCTGAATACGCCTGCCAGTTCGAGAAATGGTGTCTTCCCGATATAATCCCGCAATAACTCCAGTGGTAGCGGTTCATCATCTACAACGATGCATTTCAAAACCCTCATACATTTACCAAGTTATAGTCAGTTTTACAACAAAATGAGTTCCGTCGTTATGTATCTGCAACTGATGATGCTTCGGATACAACAACTCCATCCGCCTGCGGGCGTTTATCAACCCTATTCCGCCGGTTCTGTCTTTCAATGCCACATTGATTTTATTCCGACTATAGAAAGTTAAGGAATGTTCCGCTACATCCAATTGCATCTGTACTGGATCTCCAGGATCATCCAATACCGCATGTTTAAAAATATTCTCTACAAAAGGTATGAAGATTAAGGGAGACATCATCCGCTCTTCCACTGCTCCCGTTACATCCATCTTCAACGAAAGGGGTTTGGTCATGCGTAGCTCCTGTAAAGCGATCAACTGCCGGATGTAATCTACTTCCTTTACCACAGGCACTTTTTCATGGTTACTTTCGTATAACATATACTGCATGATATCAGATAACCGCATGACCGCATCTGCCGTTTTTACGGACTGCTGATAGGCCAGGATATAAATACTATTCAAAGTATTAAAAAAGAAATGTGGATTGATCTGGGATTTCAGGAAAGCTAACTCTGTTTTTAATTGTTGATTTTCTAGTTGTCGTTGTATCCTATCATGCTGAAACCAATCTACCCCGAACCGATAGGCCACCGCCAATGGTATCAGCATTCCCTGCAACCAACAAGCCTGGAAAAAGAATTTAAGGATTCTATATTGCCAATCGCCGTTCTGATAAAAACCATACAACTTGTTGATCAACAACATCCCAATCATATCCACCAGGATAATAGCGATCCATCCACCTACCAGGATGCTCCATTTACGCTCCTGTACCCATTTTGGAAGGATAACCAACAGATTCACATAAAACGAAATGATGTACAATAAGAAAACCGTTAACCAGTGGGCAATTCCATTGGAGGCTCCCATCCAGATCATCGTGTATATCTGGATGCCCGCAATCAAAAGCCAGAAGATAATATGTCCGACGAGCAGCTTATTATTCATAGCATAAATGTAATATTCCCGTAAAGACCCTAACACCTATTTTCAACGAAACACGGCATTTATACGGCCAACGTGTCTCCCTATACTACCAACGGCATTTTCACTGCAAAATAGCCATATACCTGCCTTACGCCCACTTTGGTTGAATTCATTTTACCCCCTAGCTACAAACCCGGAGTTTTATAAAAATCCTTAATTATGAAAATCAAATTACTCACTTTCTTACTGTTATTGACAAATACCTTCCTATACAGTCAAGATACCCTAAAAACTGTCACTGTAAAAGGACAAAAACCAATGATCGAAATACAGCCAGATAAAATTATCCTACATGTGAAAAACAGTATCATCGCACCTGGAGAAACCGCGCTAGACCTGCTTCGCAAAGCACCGGGAGTGACCGCGGACAACGATGGGAATATTACCATGATGGGGAAAAACGGTACCACTATCTACACCAATGGCCGACAAATATAACTCCGTGGTAAAGACCTCGCCGAACTCCTGAAAAATACGCCCGCAACACAAATCGCGAACATCGAAATTATCATGCACCCTTCTGCGAAATACGATGCCGCCGGAAACGCCGGTATTATTAACCTCCAATTCAAAAAAAATAAAAACCTGGGTACTAACGGAGGAATCAATACTGGCGCAACTTTCGGCGTATATCCAAAATATAATGCAGGTTTTTCTTTGAATTATCGTAACAAAAAGCTCAATAGCTATACTAATTATAATGTTAGTACAGGCAACTTTGATGCGCAAAATAGTATGCTCCGATCTATCACGGATACCGTGTTTGATCAACATACAAACATACGCGTGAATAGCCGCGCCCATCACCTATTTACAGGTATGGATTACACCATCAATAATAAAAAATCACTGGGATTGATGATTACAGGTTTATTGACAAACAAACAAATGTGGACTGCTGCCAATACCAATATCATACAGCGCGCTACCGGTTTACCAGACAAAATATTGTTGGGTAATAGTGAATCCAACAATAAACGAAATTCATTGAATGCCAATCTGAATTACCGTTATACCAATAAAGGGATAGAATGGAGTACAGATGCGGATTTGGGTATGTATAACACAGATGGCGTGCAGGTACAACCCAATATTTACATAGATCCACACACGCAAACCATCATCGATAGTAATATTTATCGCATCTACTCTCCTGCCACCATTCATATCTACAGCTTTAAAACTGACTACGAAAAACAATACAAGAAAACCAAACTGGGATTTGGCGCCAAAACCGCCGTGGTACAGACAGACAATAATTTCAGGCAAGCAGATGTGCTCCAAGAACAGGAAATCCCCGACAGCGCCCGCAGTAACCACTTCCGGTATACAGAAAATATCAATGCACTTTACTTTACCTGGCAACAACGATTTAAAGACCTGACACTACAAGCGGGCCTACGCGCAGAACAAACCAACAGTAAAGGAAATTCCCGGGGATTTCAATATCAACATGGCAGCTTCCGGGAATATGATTCCACCTTTCAGTTGCATTCCTTAAAACTATTTCCCAGCCTATCTTTGGCCTTCAACAAACATTCGAAATCCCAATGGACATTGAATTACAGCTATCGGATAGACCGTCCTGCCTATCGGGACCTAAATCCTTTCGAATTTAAACTGGATGACTATACTTACCAGAAAGGTAACATTCATCTAAAGCCGCAGTATACCCATAGCATCAGCATTTCCTGGTTAGGGTTTCAACAACTATTGCTGGTAGCAGATTTCAGCTACATAAAAGATATCTTTGCCACCATTACGGATACTACCCAACAATCCCGCACCTTTATTACGAAAGAAAATCTTGCCAGTAAGCATTTAGTTAGCCTGACAGCCAGCTATAATCATCGTTTCCACTGGTATGAAATATTTATCAACACAGGCGCCTATTATGCTAAATACCAGGGAGATTATGGTTTAGGGAGACACGTGGTACTCGATGCCTATACGGTCAATTGTAATCTCCGGCAGCGTTTCAACCTGGGGCACGACTGGCAGGCCGAACTAGCCTTCTCCTGGTATTCACCTTCCATTATACAAGCCTATTTCCATAGTAAAGGCCAAGGCAGCGCAGATGGCGGTATCAGAAAAAGCTGGTCCAATGGTAAAATCAGTGCAGGCATGGCCGTTAGCGATATTTTCAATACCCTTACCACACGCCTCTCCAGCCACTTTGCAGGACAACAAATCCTCACCGTGAATAAGGAAGAATCCAGACAGGTAAGAATCAATGTCGCCTACCGCTTCGGAAATAATCAAGTAAAACCCGGACGCCAACGGAAATCCGGACTGGAAGAAGAAGATAAAAGAACCAGATAACACAACCTCTTCCGTGATTTCGTGTTATCCATATGAGCTTGCTTTCCGTCAATTTAACAATTCATTAACTAATCATTAATGATTAATCATTAATATTGTAAAGGAAAGATTTGATTCATTTTTAAAACACCATCACATGAAACGTTTTGAAAACAAGGTGGCCTTTATCACCGGAGGAAACAGCGGCATTGGCAAAGCAGCAGCCATCCTGATGGCGAGGGAAGGCGCAAAAGTTGTAATTGCCGACCTGAAAGAAAACAAAGCGGTACTGGACGAAGTAAAGAAAGAAGGTACAGACGCCCGCTTTGTGCAGTGCGATGTTTCTCGGTATGAAGACCTAGAAAGGGCGGTGAAAGAAACAGTGGATGCATTTGGAAGCCTGGATATTGCATTGAACAACGCAGGTGTAGTAGACGCCTCCCCTGTACATGAAAAAACGCAAGATGAATGGCAACGTGTTTTGAATATTAACCTCAGCGGCGTATTTTATGGCATGAAATTCCAGATTGCCCAGATGCGTAAACAAGCAACGGGTGGAGCTATTGTAAACATGGGTTCCATCATGAGCCAAGTGGCAGAACAGGGAATTGGCGCCTATGCAGCATCTAAACATGGACTGGTAGGGCTTACGAAAGTAGCGGCACTGGAAAACGCTACCAATAATATTCGCGTAAATGCCATCGGACCGGGTTATATTGAAACACCATTATTGATGGACAACTCAGCCGCAGGCGCAGAATACAGAGCTTACATGGAATCCAAACATGCCATGAAAAGACTAGGTAAACCGGAAGAAGTAGCTAAAGCATTCCTTTTCCTCGCTTCCGACGATGCTAGTTTCTGCACAGGCGCTTACCTGCCTGTAGATGGCGGATACCTGATTCAATAAAAGATATCGCTTTATCCAAACATGAAAAAGCAACAGCAAAACAGCGAGCAACAAATGTCCATACGCCGACAGTTAGGCATCAACCTAGTAAAAACTTTTAACTGGGTATACGATCGCTCGCAGCTATTCTTTGCTGAATACGGACTTACTTCCCAACAGTATAATGTATTAAAAATCCTTTACGAGGCGGACCGGCCGATTTCTACTTCCGAAGTGCTGGAGCAAATGGTGGAGAAGAACGCAGGAGTATCTCGGCTGGTTGACCGCCTGGTAATCAAAAACCTCGTGCAGAAAAAACCCAATGCGGTAGACAAACGACTGATCGATATCAAACTGACCCCCTCAGGCGAATCACTGTGTCAAGAAATTACAAATCATTTGGATCAGGTAGACACGGTATACGCCGGACTGACAGATAAAGACGTAGCAGAACTGAACCACCTGCTGGATAAGATCCGAAGTATTAAATAGCCCCATCACCATAATATCGTAATGTCACTCTTTACCCCGCTGTAAAAGCTGAAACATGCGCCTTCCGCTACCTTCCTCTTATGCATAACAAGTACGTTGCTTGTTACCGCACAGGTAAACAACCACCCACCAGTTATCACTGACTTGGATCATATACCCATTGCCGTTAGTAAGCTGGATAGTGCCAGATGCTATCAAAAACTAGGATTTTCTAACAAAAAAGACCGTTTTCATGCAAATTCCGCTGGCTGGAATGATGTAAAAAATGGAATCCCTCCCTTTACTTATAGTTTTCATGCTTTCATAAATACCGTGAAAACACGGTATCCCTTTGTAGATTTTCACGTTGATCCACACCAAGACAGCTCCTAATTTTGGAGTCATAATCCTACGGTATCCTGTTGATAAAACTACTATGAAATGAAACGGTTCCTGTTCCTAATGTTACTGATTGTTACACAACTTGCAATATATATGCGGCACGTTTTTCACCTACAGCATAATACAACGCAGGAAAAATCTACCCAAGTATTCTATAATAATATTTCGGAGGCACCCGTATCCACAACAGATACCGGATCGTCTTCCTTCACTAGGTCTGATCAATACATTGCTTATCCGGCGCTTTCGTACTAGCGCCAACCTGGTTTGTTCCCCAAGGTTCAAGGGGATGCTGGTACCTTCTTTTCCGGCATCCTCTTTTTACACCACACATTAAGAATGAATTTTATATATTTCATGATCTGAAAATTACTCACTAAAACCTTCAATGCTGATGGATCCAATTCAACAACTTCCAGGACAGGAAATCAGCCTCGACGAGGCACGTAGAATCATGAATGTTCGTAAAGAATATTTTAACAAAATGGAACTGGCCCTCAGGCTGGCTACCGGTATCCTTCATGATCCCGCTGTTACCAACTTTTACCTCAGTAAAACCAATGGCTTCCTGTTTTCCAAAGAGGAACTGCAAAAGCTGCTGGACAGCGGCGCTTCTTACTACATGGTAATTGCAGGCGCCCACCCAGAAAAAACCGAACAATTTGAAAAAGGCGACCCTACTGTCATGGTGATCCCTTGCAGACTCCTGACCAAAGACGATTGTGCAGCGGAAGAAGGCGGTATGATCCTGGAAGCCACTGGCTTGGCTCCTCAAGGAACTGCAGCCGGTATCGCCAAGACTAATAGACTCGACGACGATCCAACCATTGGACTGGAACATCCACCTGCTACAGACGTTACACAAATCAACTACGTATAATTAGCAGGTATTTTCCACTGAACTTCTGTATTTTGCACATACTCACCCCTCAAATGAGAACTATACCACGGGCTATATGCAACTACAGGATGTTTTAAGTGATATTTCAATCTGGATAGTTATTTGTCCGCTAATCGTGGGCATCTATTGCTGCCGGAAGATATCAGTCGATTCAAGAATCGTATTGGGGATAGTAGCTTTGGCTGCTATCCCTCAATTGCTAAGGGCCTTTATCGCCAAAGGACCACTGCTGAATGTGACATACAACTTGTATACACTGGCCGAAATTAGCCTGATCTGCTGGTTGTTCTATCCAAAAATTATTAATAAAGGAAGAAGACGACTCTTTTTTATCACAACGTGTCTAATAACGATATTCAATATAGGGATAGTGCTTTGGAATGGTTTGTCGGCCCGGTTTATCAGCGAAGCTGTGTCTGTAAATAATCTTATGTATACCGGTTGGATACTGCTGATTATTCTAGATCAATATGAAGTAATGGATGGCATTTCACCCCAAAAACCATTCTTCTGGTATCTGACAGGTATTTTTCTGTATGCACCATGTACCATGCTGGTATTTTCGCTATGGCACTATATCAAGGTTCACCCAAATTCTATTATCACCAGACTTTGGGTTATTCAAAGCATTTTTAACATTACTATGTATGGCCTTTTTACCATCGGCATCTGGAAAGATCGCAAGTTATCAGACGCCAACATAGCTCATCATCGTGGAAATGGAAAATGATATCATCTTAAGCATCGTAATGGCAACCCTCTTGTTTCTCCTGCTGATTAGCTTTATCATCGCATTCTGGATGATATACCAGCGCCGCCGTGCCGCTCATCAACAGGAAAAACAACAACTTAAATCCGCATTCGACCAAGAAATGCTACGTACACAACTGGAAATAAAAGAACAAACACAAAAAAATATCTCCCAAGAAATTCATGATAATATAGGACAAGTACTGAGCCTCGTTAAACTAAACATGAGTACCATCGATACGGCTACCAACCCTGCCCTATTCGAAAAAATCAACGATTCCAAACAACTTCTTACCAAAGCCATCCATGATCTCAGAAATCTTAGTAAAAGTCTAGATACCGACCTTATCATGGATAAAGGCCTCTGCGCAGGCATAGGCCAGGAAGTGGAAATGCTCCGCAGAATAGGTACCTTCGATATCAATTTCCAAATCGAAGGAAATCCTGTAAGGCTAGAGCCCAACAAGGAATTAATTCTATTTCGTATCTTTCAGGAAGTATTAAATAACATTATCAAACACGCTCGCGCTACAGCCATCGATATCAATCTCGACTACCAGCAACAATGCTGTATCATGGATATCGCTGATAATGGCGAAGGCATCAATCCCAAAATTCTCCAAGGCGAAACCTCTGGAATCGGCCTTGGTAGCATGAGGAAACGAAGTAACCTGATAGGCGCTGACCTCAGTATAGCCGAAAATGAGCCCCAGGGCACCCGTGTGAAGGTCAATATACCCTATCTGCTCCCTTAATTTGATATGAACAACAAAATCAGTATAGCCCTGGTAGATGACCATGTACTCTTCAGAAAAGGTCTGGGTACACTCATCGCCAGCTTCGACGACTACCATCTGCTGTTTGAAGCCAATAATGGCAAAGAATTAATCAGCATGCTCCGGCCGGAAAACTTGCCGGATATCGTACTGCTGGATATTAATATGCCGGAAATGGACGGCTATGAAACCTGCCTCTGGTTGAAGAAAAATCAACCAAATATCAAGGTGCTTGCCCTCTCCATGTACGACAACGAACAATCCATCGTTCGTATGTTTAAAGCCGGCGCAAAAGGCTATATCCTCAAAGACTCAGAACCCTCCGAACTCCGCGAAGCCATGAGCTCGCTCGTTCATAAAGGGTACTACTACTCCGAAATGGTCACCGGAAAACTCATCCACTCTATTCATGAGGCGGAAGAAGAAGGCAATACCACCAAATACGCTACCAACCTGACCGAAAGAGAAATCACCTTTCTTAAATTGGTCTGTACCGAACTGACTTATAAGGAGATTGCCGATCAAATGCACCTCAGTGCCCGCACCATTGATGGCTATCGAGACAACCTTTTTGCCAAACTACAGGTAAAAACCCGTGTTGGCCTCGTTACTTACGCCCTCAAACATGGTATTGTCATGCTGGATAAATTACCTTAATCTCATTTCACTGCTATTATACAGCGCAGGGCTATACGAGATCCGTATGGCCCTGCGCTTTATATTCCCGCTGTAATAAGCCATACATATAGATATCATCGTATCGGCCATCCCAATACTGCCACTCCCTTAATAACCCCTCTTTCACAAATCCCAATTGCTCTAGTAATTCACACGAGTCCGTATTATCTTTCATTACTTCCGCCTGAACCCGGTTGATATCCAATACGCCAAATGCATATGCTAAAACCGCTGCCATCGCCTCTTCCATATATCCCCGCTTCCACCAATTATTGGATAAATCATAAGACACACTGCACTTATTACTACTGTCCATACTGTTGATCCCAATCGTTCCAGCAACATGGTGCGTTCCCTTCGGAATAATGGCCCACCTAATACCAGTCTTATCCCGAAATATCCGCTGATACTGCTGAATCCGTTCCATCGCCTTCCCCCGATTAGCCATCGGATGTACATGGTAAAACCTTACTACACTAGGATCATTGAATATAAAAAATATGTCTTCCAACATGGACATGCTCACCGGCTCCAATGTTAGGTGCTCCGTGGACAGCACCGGAAAAGTTTCAGGCAGTTTATTCATACGTGCACTTCGTTTATGTTATCCCGTTAGGCTGTTTTACTTCACAGCCTCCCAACAATATAACAATACAAGCGCACTTTTTCAATATCCCCCTCCTCTCGGTGCCCCGCACCAACTCAACAAATACCCAAGCTCCCATTTCTCATGAATTCCTCTGCAAAAAATAAAAGCCACGTCTTAAATAAGACGCGGCTTTGTCAACTATATATACACATCTGGTTACAGATGCATATCTCGAGCTCCTTTAACTTCTGTTGAAATTTCTCCTAACATCGCACCAGAATTGCAGTTCTGGCCAGTGTAGACTTTCACAAAATCGATATAACCCAAGCTAACGGGGTTACCGCTGCCGTCAACCGCCCAAGAAATATCGAAGGTGTTGTAACCATAGGTAACATAATCATTGGAATAGCTGTCGCTATACCCCCAGGCATAAGCCAAGTTGGTGACAATGCTACCAGGCACCAATGTGTTAGCCAGTTTCGTACCAGTGAAGGAAATTGAATCCTGGTTAGCTGCAAAGGTGGGATAATAGTTATTGGTGGTATGGTAGGCATTGGCCTGCACAATACCTGTGTTACCCAGATTATCCTTCCAGGTAACATTGGTGCCTACTGCATGCGGATTGTAGTAGGTAATGGTGTAATTCTTAACGGTAGCGCTGCTATTGTATTCGCTGCCCGCCAGTTCATACCAAGGATCATCTGGAATACCATTGTTGTTTACATCTTGGCTTACCATCACGATACCAGGTTCTGACCATTGATAAGTAGGGCCTAACGGGTTGCCATACACGCCAATATCAGCCCCAGTTCCATTACTTACGGAGTGGTCAAATCCAAAGATGATATAACCACCGAATGCACCCAGTGATACCATATTGGAAGTACTGCCGATCAAGGCCTGCGCGTCTGCCAAAGTTCCTATACCAGGACTATTAACAAACTGCCCTGCTGCCGGCAAGTACGCATACACTTTGCTAATCAGCGGACTACTGCTAGCAGTAGAAGGCCGGTACACGCTGGTCTTTGAGGCATTTAATGGCTGCAAATGCAGCTCTTCGGCCTGGTTCGCCTTTTGGCAGGAAGTCCAGGCTACAGCGCCCAACAGGGCTACTACGGGGAAAAGGGATTTTTTCATTTTATGTGATATTTAGGATCTTCTACGGGTAGAACACGGGCATCGCCGGGAAGGAATAACTCGTGTATCGGATAGTATTTTTTAGGGTCGCTGTTCCTGCATCATAGATCAACCATCTGTTATCGTTGCTAGCGCCCCACTCATCTGTCAGGGTTAATATCACAAGCTCTTTTGTACGCTGGTTGTACCTTACAGCAGAACCGTAGAAGTATTGGCCAGCAGGCAGGGTGATGTATGGGGTAGACAGAGAGGCCGCATTGCCAGGAATATATTTGTATAATTTGGTACCACCATATTCCAAGGAACCGCCAATACCTCCCATAAATTCATTACGGGCAGCAATGTATACTTCCGTTCCATCAGGATTAGTGGTAATAGAGCCAGATCTCCAAGACCACATGGCCCAAGGATTGGTCACTTTAAATGGCAGTTTTGTTTCTGTACGCGCCAAGGTAACTGGATCAATACGCATCAATGAAGAATCGCCAGCAGCCCATACTGCGCCGTCTTTCGTACGTACGAAACCGATAGTAGCGCGGTCAAACTTCTTAACCACACTGTAATCTGTACTATTCAGGACTACAACACCATCTCCTTCTGTCAAGACAAAAACGTATTTGTTATCTACCGACAACATATCTCCTACGGCGCCAGTAGTACCTGCAATTTTAGCGCCCAGCGCCAGCGTAGAGAGGTTCACAGGATACACGCCATTAACGGTACTCAACAGCCCGCGACTATTATCAATACCTACAAAAGCATGACCTTCATCGCCGGGTAATGCTGCAATACGCCCGGTTTCTTTCATGGAATAGGCATCAGCTACGACCATTGGTCCGCCTACTTTTGCGACCATATACATTTTACCATTATAAATGGTAGCATACTGCAATGTGGCGGTAGTAGGTCCGAGATTCTTATCTGGGTTCTCTTTCTTGAAAATGTTGAAGGTTACTTTGTTGCTGTCATAGCTGTAATAAGCCATATCGCCATTGGTAGTACCATACTGGCCTTCATGCACCATGAAGTAACCATTTTCATACTTCCCAAGCACGTGGATATTATACACCACAGAATCAATACCAGTCTGATTCTTAGCTGTCAATACCAGGTGGTAATCTCCGTACGTAGTAGCTGTGAATTGATAAATACTGTCTGTACTTACCGGCGCTCCATTGGAGGTCCATTGGAAACTCAATCCCGCTTTGTTGTTGAATTGAGGCTTGTAAGTGGTAGCAACACCCAATGCCAGCGTGTCTTTACTTCCGCCAGAAATAATTTTCGGGCCAGGAACGTCATCATTTTTCTTGCAGGAGAAAACTACAGTAGCAATCAACACCAGCAGGGACAGAACTTTGTTCAGTTTCATTTTTGGTTGTTAGCGTTTTTATGAAGAAATAAAATTTCATAAAGCAGCAACACCCTCGGGGACATAGGCCAACAGCAACACAGATAGGCATCCTAACCAAATCAAACAGACACCTGATCTACAGTTCTACAGAACATTACAGACAGATTCACACAATAAAATCACATGCTGATGACAGCCAACATTCTTAACCTTTCACCCGAAAGTGCTGAACGAAAAATACAACTGGCAGGTCTTCTGGCTTCCCTGCTTTTCCGGCGGCCTTCCCATCCCATAAGGGACAGTGGCAATGGAGATAATGCCGAAAAAATCTATACTGATAAACAGTATGCAGGATTACAGCTACGGGGATAGCTCCGGTTTTGCACCGGATTCCCTTTTAATACACGAACAATGCTTGTCCTTGTAACCAAATGCAGCGCAAACTTAGTACTTGTAATATTATTATCCAAATTGAAAATATAAACAAAAAGCCGTTGCAAATATGTTGCAACGGCCTATAAAAAACTGAGACGATAAACTATTGAATAATCACCTGCTGCGTATATGCTTTGCCGTCATACGTCACTTCCAAGAAATAGCTGCCAGCCGGCAAACTCGCCATCTTCATAACAAATGATCCTGTATGCGCTTGCTGCTGTTGCACCACCTGACGGCCTGCACTGAGCAATACTACTCTCACTTCCGATTTACCACTATACGCAGGAATCTTCACTTGCAAATTGCCTCCTGATACTACCGGATTTGGATATACGTTGAATACAGTAGTAGCCTTGGTACTTTTATCCATCGGCGACATCGTTGCCAGCGACGTGGCTGCATTACTTCCAGGAGTTGCCTGTGCATAGATGGAGCCGACAACATTCCCTACTACTGAATAATTAAATGATTCCCAGGTACCTATCGCTGTTCTGAATGCACTCATGGCTGCAGCTCCGTTCTCTGAACCGATATAAGCATTGTTATTGCACTGCAATGATATCGTTCCATTACTGTTGGTAATCCAAATAAACTTCTCCCAATCCTGTGCAGTAGCCCTGTTACAGGTAATAGGCTGCTGCCCGTTTTCTGAAGAAACATATTTCCCCATGGAGCGCAATGCAATCTTCCCACCTCCTGCATCCAATACAGAGAACTGTTCCCAAGTGCCTGGTGTAGCCCGATTGCAGTTCATCGCAGTAGTACCATTTTCGCCACTAACATACAAGTTGTTATTGCCTTTCAACGTAATCACCTTGCCAATAGGCACGGTGGTACCGGTTCTGCTCACGACTACTTCATTGATGGCAGACAGCAAGGAATTAGCACCAGTAGCATCCTGGGATAATTCCCAAATCATGATACCACTCCCCTGATCAAATGCGAGATTGGTTTTCTTTTTAATCGTCGTAATACCATTATACCCTACATTACCAAATATATCCGCATAAGGGTCTGCTCCTCTGGCGATCAATTGTGCAAAGGATTCCCAGGTAGGCCTGCCGTAAAAAGGCACGCCCAGCACTAGTTTGGATGCAGGCAATCCCCTCCCCAGCCAATAGCTGACAGATTGTGTAGCATAAGTATAAGTAGAGTGATCGAAGTTATTGTAATCATAGGCCATGAGGTTATAAAAATCGACCAACGCAAAGGCACTACTAAGTATACTAGCACCATCCGTACCCACGATGGCCCCTGTTAGCAACTTACCGCGGTTATGCATCTCCGTACTGAGCTGTGTCATCAGCGAGATATAATTATTGGCAGATGCGCCAAGGTCTGGATACTCCCAGTCGATATCAATACCATCCAGATTGTACTGATTCACAAAGCCAATCATGTTGTTAACAAAGGTGCTACGATAACTACTATTGCCCGAAAGACTCTCAAAAGCGCTATGATCTCCGCCATTCCAACCACCTACAGAAATCAGGACTTTTACGCCATTATTATGCGCTGTGGACACAAGACTTTGCAACTTGGAAGGATTATCAATGGCTTGGAAGCCGCCCGTTGCAGTAGGTAACAAAAAAGCGTAATTGATATGGGTCAACTTACTGTATTGCACCGCATTTACATCCCCAGACCAAGAGGGCATATAGCCCACCACTCGGAACGGCGACTGTGCAGTAGCAGAAAGGAAACAAACAAACAGTAAAAACAGGGTAAATAAACTTCGGTTCATAATGGAATTTTTAACAGTGAATAATAGGTTCCGGAACTAGACAAATGTATCAGAATGAAGGTGCTCAGCGAATTTATCATGTACTTCAATTCTACGTCATCCCTTAAATTTGCTACCTTTCGTATATCCTTTACATTTATGAGCCTGAAAATCAGACTACGCATATTTTACCTGTTGCTAATTCCATTGACGATGTGGCTGGGACTTTCCTCCAGGCAACCCAACCATCATTACCCCGAACTAGTAAAGCTCTATGCCGGCGACATCCTATACGCCACCTTTATTGTATTCGGATTACGTTTATTGGCATTACGCCCTGCCCTCTGGAAAATCAGTGTCGGGAGTTTTATCTTTTGCGTACTGATTGAAATACAACAACTTTATCGGGCAGATTGGATCATCCACCTACGACATACCTTTCCATTCGGGTTAATACTCGGTTATGATTTTTATTGGGGAGACATCATTTGCTACGCACTGGGAGCGCTCTTAGGGCATGGTATTGGTGTCCTCGGGGAAAAACTACTGCGGTAAAACAACAGGGAATGACGGCAAAGCATCATTCCCTATAAAATACGTTTACCCATCACCGTAAGACTTACATAAAGAAACGTTCGGCTGCAATTTTGCCTTCTTTTATTTCATAGACACAAAGTTCAGAAAATTTCATCCTGCCTTTATTCTTCATGGTAACATCCATGGTCATAGTGATGGCAAATGAATTTTCAGTAACCAACGGCGTGGAGCATTTTGTAGAATGATATTCTTCCACCATGCTGTCGAACTTTTTACCTTTTTCAAAGATGGCTTGCAATCCTTGTGTTTCCTTTGCAAAATCTGGTGTCGCATAAGGTTCCACACTGATGGCATCGGCTGCAAATAATTCTTTCTGCGCAGTTTCAAATTTACCTTTATTACACAACTCTATCAGGCGATTTGCAATTTCAGTAGTTTTCATAATATAGTAGTTTTGTAAATGGATAACTGCTAACATAAAGCATTTGTTCGAAGCATCATGCCGTCATTAGCGCTTTCTTCCTGAAGGCAGACGGATTCATGCCATTATGTTTTTTGAACAATCGGGTCAAGTGACTTTCATCTGCAAAATTCAACTCCCACGCAATTTCATTGATACGCATATTGCTATGTAACAAGCGGGTTTCCACCAGTTTCAATTTATATCGTAGGATATAATCCTGCATATTTTCACCAGCATGCTTTTTAAAATACCTTCCCAGGTAATTAACGGAAACCCCTACTGCTGCTGCTATTTTATCTGCTTTCAGCATTTCTGGTTCATAAATATGCGCCTGGATATGCCGGATAATTTCCTGTAGGGTTCGGTCATTGTTATTAGGTATTTCTGCGGGCAATCGGGCAGCCACATTACGAGCTACAAGGGTAATCAGTGTATTCACCAATTGTTCCATGACTTCCTGCTTGTAGAGGCTCTCCCGCTGGTTTTCCTCTCGCAGGGCTTGTATCAGGTGATGTGCAATAGCGCCGTCTTTGTCTTGATGCAAAATACAACCAGGTGCATGCCCTGCATGATCCAGGATAAATTCCATGCGCTTCACCCACTCCTTCCTTTCATTCATCACTTGCCGGATAAAGATGGCGTTGAATCGCAGGAAGAAAAACTGCGTAGTGGCATGTACCTCGAAGTGATGCTCATCTTCTGGCGTTAATAGGAACAAATGCCCCGCCCTATATGCGAAACGGTTCTCATTCACTACCTGGGTACCCGTTCCTGCTAATATATACACCAGCTCAAAATAGTTATGATAATGCGGTATCACAGGACAATGATCCGTATTCATTTCCCGGATCACAAACGGCTGAAATATGTTTTCTCTCATCATAATTCAAAAATTTGGAAAAATTGTACAATTACTTAATTGAAAGATTGTACAATTTTACACTATCAAAAGTAACAAATTTTATGAATGTATTAATCATATTTGCTCATCCAGAACAACGTTCTCTCAATGGAACCATTAAAAATGCAGCAGTAGCCTATTTGGAGGCCGCCGGCCATCAGGTGGAAGTCTCTGATCTATATCAAATGAACTGGAAATCAGCGGTAGACGGAAGGGATTACCTGCATCATCAACCAGAAGATCGCCTGTTTGTAGGAAACGTTTCTAAAGTAGCCCTGGAAAAACAAGCCTTAGCACCGGATATCGTCGCGGAACAGGAGAAAATATTGCGTGCGGACCTGATAATTTTTCAATTCCCTTTATGGTGGTTTTCCATGCCCGCTATCTTGAAAGGCTGGGTGGATCGCGTCTTCACCAAAGGGTTTGGCTACGGCGCCGGTAAACGTTATGGTGGCGGCAAGTTCCTAGGAAAAAAAGGTATGCTGATTGTCACCGCCGGTAGTGATACACACAGCTTTAGCCTAAATGGCATCAACGGTCACATGGACGATCTGCTATTCCCTATTCATCATGGGATTATGTGGTACAGCGGTATTACGCCATTACAGCCGTTCATAGTGTATAATTCCAATCACATTTCAGAAGCGCACGTAGCAGAAACATTACAAACATTGAAAGCTCGTATCGACTCGCTGGAAACCCTTGATCCTATTCATTACTATTCCATTACTGCCGGCGATTATGATGAAAACGATGTACTGAAGACACATCTGAGAGATAATAAATCCGGATTGGCTGCGCATAGGAAATCATCGCTTGGGCTTACGTTCCAGGAAGTAGTCAACGCTGATCCTGCCAGCACCGAAAACCAATAGCACAAACAACATCAACAAATAATACAAAGGAATTTCAAAGCCATTGTTACTGGCCTCAAAGCCATTCGCCCAGTGGACGGTAATAATGGCCACTACCATACTGAACATGAGGGGAATAGTGATGTATCGGACGTACAATCCTAATGTGAGCAATACCACCCCCACCGCTTCTGTAATGGCCACCAGGTAGGCGCTGACATACGGCATGGGAATTTGCAACTGTACAAACCAATCCCCGACGCTATGAATATCTTTCCATTTCATACTGGCGGGTCCGTAGTAGCCATATGCAAGCGCAAGCCGCATAAATAGTAATGGTAAATCTTTTAGGGCAGACACCTTTTCCGCCCACTTGCGGTATGTTTTCATATATCAGGGTTGAAATCCCAGCACTAATTGCCGGGTCTGCATCTCACGAAGAAATGTAATAGTATCCGATGCTAGTGTATCCGTTACTGTTATATTCAATTGAGGGGCATATTCCAGTATATCCGACAACGTTATCCCTGCATATAGTTGCTCTGCCACAAAGGCCAGCCAGGGCGATAATTCAACAAATTGCACCTGACCTGTCACAGGTATCCTGTATAGCAACACAAACCAAGCACCAACTTGCTGCAACAATTTCCGCCGGGTAGTTTCTTTTTGGACTGGATATTTAAAGGCTAGCAATCGGTATTCTGGATTAAGCAGGATCACATCATGTAACCAGTTTCCCTGCGGTACAAATGCAGGTGTAGGCAGATCTTCCATATTGTATAGCTCTAGTTCTGCCCATTCAAAACTTAGCAAATCGTTCAGGTAAGGAATATCATATTTTTCATCCCAACTATGCTCTACCGCGTAGGTATAAAACTCGAGCGGCATCTTCCACAATTGATACGACTTACAGGCATGATGACTGCAAAAATCCTGCGTCATACTGTCCCACTTTCTTTGTGGAAGATTTGCATAAGCGATGGGGAATGCAGCTTCCAGGGCCTCCGTCAGGATATTAAAGACCATCTCCCGATACCAACTGAGGCGATCGGGCTGTACCCCTGTAATCCTGCGGTTTTTGCCCGTGAGGCAGTAGCGGGAAAAAGCTTGTTGAATATTATATGTTTCCGCCGACAAGTGCATGGCTGATACTCCAATGTTTGTTACAAATTGATTTCAGTCTATTCAGTTCTCCTTGCAACGCTGGTAATTGTGGAATATTTAAATCCCGTTCCAGTAATACCGGCACGGGTTTCAGCCGTTGTATGGTCCATTCGAATAAGTCGTACACGGGGTCAATGATAGCCTCCCCATGCGTATCAATGATAAGATCTGGCAGTACTTTTTCATGGCCTGCCATGTGAATGTAGCCTACTTTATCGAGGGGTAGTTGCGATATGAATTCCTTCGCATCATATTGGTGATTGAAGGCGTTCACATACACATTATTCACATCCAATAGCAACTGGCATCCGCTCTGGCGCACAATTTCACAGATAAAATCCACTTCGCTCATTTCTGCTGCTACCGGGGTATAGTAAGACACGATTTCCATCACCAGCGGCCGTTCCATGAAGTCTTGTACCTGTTGAATACGCGAGGAGATATGCCTCACCGCATCCATCCTGAAAGGCACCGGCAAGAGGTCATACATATGTGCGTTATCACATTTGGAATAGCTGATATGTTCAGAGTAAAGCTGGATCTGGTATTCGTCCAGGAATGATTTCACATGACGCAGAAATTCCTGATCTAATGGCTCAGGACTCCCAATAGATAAGGACAATCCATGACATAGCACCGGGTATTTCTCTACTGCCTGATGCAATAATTTCTTCCAGTGCCCACCGATGTGCATCCAGTTTTCGGGAGCGAATTCAATAAAATCGGGCCGAATTAATTCACCGGCAATTAGCTCCTCCGCAAACTCCCGTCGGAATCCAATACCTACCATAAGATGATGTTTAGCGATAAAAGAAACAGGAAGACAGGGCTCATCACCTGTCTTCCTGTATGAGTATATTACATGCCACCTTTGGTAGTGTCTTTTGCTGGTTTAGCCATGCCTTTTGCTTTACCACCTTTTCCTTTTTTAGGAGCGCCTGCACATTTTCCTGGAGAGCATTTGCCTGGAGTGCATTTACCTTCATGTTTCATTTTAGCGGAGTCTTTACCACTGCATTTCATTTCTGTAGTCATGACATGACCATTGCCTGTCAGCGTACTTCTTACGGAAGTACCACTTCCCATATTGGTGTAGCTTACAGGGTTTGCATTAGCCAGTGTAGCCAGTCCAAGGATAGCGCCGGCAACAAGAGATCCGGAGAAAATTACTTTCTTGTTAACTGATTTGTTTTCCATGTTTTGAGAATTTATAACTGAGTAAAAAAAACGCATTACAGGTTTCAAGCGCACAGTATCACAAATAAATACGGATTCCTAACTAACACAAAATTACCCAACCTTACCACCAGCCGGATAAACATAATTTCTTTTCCGCGCTACGTTTATTTCAATACATGATGGTTTTAGAAAAGGGAGCGCCTAAATTGTTGAACTCGCTATTACAGGTAATTGCCAGGCTCAGGAAAAGATATTGAATACAAAGGCCAGGCTGTCTCCCTAAATATGCTTATACAATAACCACTTCGAAAGCAGATAGTTCAGCAAGGTAGTCAGTTGGTGATGCTGACCATCTGTTTCTGCTGTATCGATTTCTGCCGGGTATTGTATTAATGGTTACGTAAAAATGTAGGATTTAGTTTACAAGTCGCCCGAAAAAAATGTTAATAACCCAATTTGTATTATTTTTGACATGACGGTAACTACAACTACCTGCCGGCTATTCCGGCAAAATTTTATAACGGACATCCATATACTATACCTAAACGGGTAGTTTCAGGTGACTTGCTAAAACTAATTAACAGGCCATGAACAATCAAACGCCTCCTGTAACTTCCACCTTCTTTGTTGCACTGGTGAAGGATTATTTGCGTGGAAACAAAACAAAAGCGGAAGTCTTAGCCGATATAGCCCCTGTACAGGCCGCCTCTGTTGCGGTGGGGCAAGAAGTAACGCAGATGCTGCTGTCTACAGCCAGCACTGTTAATGAGGATTTTTATCAGCAGGTACTAACCGAAATGCCACATGCCGTGGAAACAACGCCTACCCGGGCAGGTATGATCCACCACTTGAAAGCCATGCTGGCAGGCGATATCAGTTCTTCCGATTTCCTGGAATGGGCCACCTGGCACAATGAACCACATACGGATATGGGCGCCGGCTTCTTTGATGATGTGGCGGTAGATTATATGTGCACCCAACTCCTGCCCCAATATCACCAGGAATTAACCCTCGAACATTACGAAAAAGCCTTGAAAATTTTCAGCAGCCAGCAACACCAAGTCCTGAAAGACAAAGTAGCCCTGGTCCTGCTGACAGAAAAAGAACAACAACGTTTCCTCTTTTACCTGGGCGATTATATCCAAGGCCATACCTCTCCCGAACAGTTGGACGTATACCTGCTGAACCGTTTCGGTATGGATCACCACTCTTTCCCTTACATGCAAACCCTCTCCGCCATCATGCATGAGCCGACCAAGTTACCGGCATTGCTGAATATGGCTAAGAATGGATCGACGCTTGAATAATATCTGAAACATTTAACCGACGGGGTTCCTGGGTAATCATATCCCAAGGTACCGTGTACAGCAGCGTACCATCGCTATAACGCAGTTCCTTTCTAAGCGGAACCGCTACTGGTAGGAGCTTTCCCGCCTCCGAGATATCTTGCAACTGCTGACGGTAAGGCTCACGGATATGGATATACCCTCCGAATACCTGGTGTATATTTTCTGGTATCCAAACCCTAGCAGACACTAATACTGGGGCACCGGCAGTATCCACGGTCGTTTCAAGCTCGCATTCATAGATATGACATCTTACGCCAAGGATTTCCTCCGCCGTTCCAGTAGGTTGTAATTGGTCCTTGAAATCAGGCTCTCCGGGATAAACCGGCGACATATCATGCAAATCCAGTTGCTCTTTCTCACCACTACCCATATTATGTATAGCCGTTACACTGACTTGCGAAGCATGATTGAAATCCGCGATATACATATACTTCGCTTTATTAACCAGATTGTACATCAGAATGGCCAGTTGTGGCTGTTCACTGTGGTACATGGTCAGAATTTCATTCACTTCCTGCGGGGATGCAGTATCTGAGGTTTTGCGATACACCTTTTGATAAAGCGCTACATCAAAATCATAGGCGGTATCCACCTGTATTTTCTTATCTCCGCCAATAATCAACGAAGGGCCGGCAAGTGGCTTCCCTCCTACTGCTTCATAAGGTCCGTCGTCCATCTGGAGGGTATCTTTCCGAGGGCCTTCCAGGCGGAATCCATCCTTGATTTGTTTAATAATGGTCTCTTGGGCCATGGAGGCGGCCCACATTAGGGTACATACGAGTAGCATCATTACCCGTTTCATAGGCATAGGTGTTATATACCCGGGCAATTTACATTAAAATAAATTACAATAAAACAATTAGCTAACCATTAGGCTACAGCCTCTCAGGGCGGAATTATCGAGGCGGCCTAGCACTTCAAAGCGGCCATCCTCCTGCATTTTACCGATATCATCCGTGGCAATAAATGCACAGGAATAAATATTGGCCAGGTCAATTACATTGATCACACCTGCGCCTTTTCCAGTTTTGATATCAAAGGGATCATTTTCGTCTCGGAGTAGGATTTTCATCCATGGCGGGGTCATAAACAGGCCGTTTCCTTTGGAGTACGCCTGCGATAATAATTCGGTCATGCCATATTCGGCATGTATCACGTCTACGCCCAAACGTTCTTTTAGATAGGCATGTACTTCCTGTCGGGTCCATTCTTCCCGGCGACCTTTCATCCCGCCGGTTTCCATGATAATGGTATTTTTCAGATTCAATTGGAAGTTCTCTGCGAAATCCAGCAGGCCAAACGTAACGCCGATTAACAGCACCTTCTGGCCGCGGGCTTCCAGCTTTTGCAGTTCTTCCGCCAGCTTGGCATGTTCGTATAAATAAAAGCCACTTTCCGGTTTTCCACTCGTTTCGATCATCACCTGCACCATCCGCACTAGGGAAGAATGTTGGCGCTCCAAGTAGGAAGGCAACAATCCCACAATAACATAATCTTCCACCTTCCCGTAAAACTGCTCAAAAGCCGTCATAAAGCTGCGGGTGTAGATATCGCTGTACTTTACCAGGTGCTTACTATTGATCGTTTGCGTAGTACCACTGCTTTCAAACACCAGTTCTGGTGCGAAGTTGCCACAAACAACCCGGTGAGTTTTAAAGAATTGTATCGGGAGATACGGTATCTCCAGCATGCTTTTTACCTCCTCAGGACGGATATGCAGGGCATTCGTATAGGCGCGATAGATATCATTCTCGCGATATTGAAAACGAAAAAGCTCCAGGGCTAAGACTTCCAGGCCTTCCGGCTGTAGGGTAAAAATGTTATCTGGTGATACTCCACTCATCTGTTAGATACTTTAAATCAATGCAAAGGTAAAGAGAAGAATAAATTTAGCCGCAGCAAGTAACAATTGATATAAAAAAACGTTACTTAGTCAGTACCTCCGGGATACAACGATATATTTGTATATTACCTAAATTAATGTAGGTTTGTTTTATGAAGAAATTCCTGTTATTATTCCTGTTTGCTGCCTTTGTGGTACTATCCTGTAACAAGGATTCTTATGGCCCGATACCCACTATTTCTTTTGAAGGTTATTCCATTCCCTCTATCGATAGCAATACCCAATCTTTTGAAGCGATGTTCCGTGTAAAAGATGGTGATGGTGATATCGATTCTTCTATTTTCTATAAGATCCATTATTTCATTCCTAATCCCCTCGCAGAAACGCAAGGAGAAAAGCATATGCCCGATATTGGCCAAAATTATGGCAAAAGTGTAAATGCACAGGTAAGATTAAGACTGGACCAAATTGATTTCAAACGCTGGATTGAACATACAGGAGACCGTCCAGATAGCATGTGGCTGGAAGTCTTTATACAAGATAGGGCTGGTCATATCAGCGATACGATCAAAACCAAGCGTATCCCGATTTTTAAGTCCAGGTTGTAATTTCAGCCGTTTTTCACCCCTTCAGATAAAAAATTTATAGACGCCGCAACACTGCGGCGTTTATTTTATCTTTAAATTACCACCAGATTTTTCCGCGATGAATAAAATAGAAGAACTACAGTCAAAGATAGCCGAAGCCAAGTTAGGTGGCGGTGAAGTAAGAATTGCCTCCCAGCACAAGAAAGGGAAACTGACTGCCCGCGAAAGGCTGCAGCTCCTGCTGGATGAAGGCTCATTTGAAGAACTGGATATGCTGGTTAACAACCGTAACAGGGGCCTCACCTTCGACCAGGAGCAATTCCTCGGCGATGGCGTGGTTACCGGCTATGGTACCATCAACGGCCGTCTGGTGTACGTTTTCTCCCAGGACTTTACCGTTTATGGTGGTAGTCTTTCTGAACCACATGCCCGCAAAATCTGTAAGATCATGGATCTGGCCATGGACAATGGCGCTCCGTTAATAGGTCTGAACGACAGTGGCGGCGCCCGTATCCAGGAAGGGGTGGTGAGCTTAGGCGGTTATGCAGATATTTTCTACCGTAATACCAGGGCTTCCGGCGTTATTCCACAAATTAGCGCCATCATGGGGCCTTGTGCCGGCGGCGCCGTATATTCTCCTGCCATCACCGATTTTATCATGATGGTGGAGCAAACCTCCTATATGTTCGTTACAGGTCCGAACGTGGTGAAAACCGTAACGCATGAAGAAGTGACCTCCGAAGAACTCGGTGGCGCTCAAACCCATGCTACCAAAAGCGGCGTTACCCATTTCGCTTGTGCCAACGAGGTGGAATGTATCCAATACATCAAACAACTGCTTAGCTATATTCCGCAGAACTGCGAAGAAACTGCCCCCGTATACCCCTACACGTTAGGAAACGAGGTAAGGGAGAAACTGGATACACTGATTCCAGCCAACCCTAACCAACCGTACGATATGAAGGAAGTAATCGCAGAACTGACAGATGCCGATAGCTTCTTCGAAGTACATAAAGACTTCGCGGAAAACCTGATTGTAGGCTTCGCCCGCATCGCAGGTAGAAGTATTGGTATTGTGGCCAATCAGCCTGCCCACCTGGCCGGCGTACTGGACATCCACGCTTCTGTAAAAGGAGCCCGCTTTACCCGCTTCTGCGATGCCTTTAACGTACCACTGCTCGTACTCGTGGATGTACCAGGGTTCCTCCCAGGTACAGACCAAGAATGGAACGGTATCATTACCAACGGCGCTAAACTGCTGTATGCCCTCAGTGAAGCCACTGTGCCTAAACTGACGGTAACTACCCGCAAAGCCTACGGTGGCGCTTACTGCGTGATGAACTCAAAGCATATCGGGGCCGATCTGAATTTTGCCTTCCCACAGGCGGAAATCGCAGTAATGGGCGCAAAAGGCGCGGTGGAAATCATTTTCAAGAAAGAAATTGATGCCGCTGAAAACCCTGAAGTACGCATGAATGAGTTGGTTAACGACTATACCGAACGATTCGCAAACCCTTATCTGGCCGCAGAAAAAGGCTACATTGATGAGGTTATCGTTCCTTCTCAGGCAAGAGTAAAACTGATAAAAGGTTTTAAAATGCTTGAAAATAAAGTGGTAAACATGCCAAGAAAAAAACACGGCAATATACCTTTGTAATGGAGTTAGGGGTTGCCTAAACAGCAGCCCCTGCAACTTTACCTAATGTCGTGCGCATGTTGAAAAAGCTATTCAATTTTTTTGTCAATTCATCACTCTGGATAACACTTTGTGCCTTGATGATGATCTGGCAGACCAACCGTCTGCTCCATCTTCAGTATGACCAAAGTAATTTCTATCTGTTTGTTTTCTTCTCCACTATCTGCAGTTACAATTTCCATTGGTACCTTACTCCCGATGATCCCACTTCCCATTCTGAACGTATCCACTGGGGTGGCCGCCATCGAAAGTTGATGCTGGTATTTTGTACGATCGGCGCTATCGGATCTGCATTTTTCTTCTGGCAACTGCGGGTACATTGGCTGGAGCTCTGCGGAGGCGCTTTCTTAACCTTCCTTTATTCGGCGCCAAAAGTGCCACATCCCTCCCTCCGTTGGCTGAGTAAAATTGCCGTAGGTAAAACCCTGTTCCTCACCTTTGTATGGACGTACGTGACGACTGTACTACCTGCATTGATCGCAGATCATGCAGCTACTGTACCGGTTATACTATTTACCCTGCACCGTTTCGCACTAGTATATGCCATTTGTATATTGTTTGACAACAGGGATCTAGAGGAAGACAAGAAGGCCGGGATACGCAGTCTGATCACACATCTGAGCACAAAGAACCTGTTACGGGTATATTTTGCGTCCTTGCTGCTCGCAGCCGTTACGGCTGGGGCGCTGTCGCCTTACGCGGATACGCTGGCAATAGTAAGCCTGCTGTTGGCTGTAATGGCCACTGCACTGATTACTCACAAAGCATGGACGGATAACTCCGATTACCTCTATTACTTTGTACTGGACGGTTTCATGATGTTATCTGCCGTTATTCAGCTACTGCTGGTGTACTGCATGTGAAATTGTCAAAATAAATTACATTTGTTCGATCACAATCTGGAAGCTTATGTCTAAGAAACAGAAATCAATATTCACGAAGGAATCCCTCGCATTCCTTAAAGATTACCTGAACAACCCATCTCCTACCGGTTTTGAGAAAGAAGGACAGAAATTGTGGCTGAAATATATCACGCCATATATCGATGAACATATGGTAGATGCGTATGGCTCTGTAGTGGGTGTTATCAACCCTAAAGCCCCCTTTAAGGTGGTAATTGAAGCCCATGCGGATGAAATCTCCTGGTTCGTAAACTATATCTCTCCGGAAGGTCTGATCTATGTTATCCGTAATGGTGGCTCTGATCAACAGATTGCTCCTTCAAAAAGAGTAAACATACATACAGAAAAAGGGATTGTAAAAGCAGTTTTCGGATGGCCTGCTATCCACACCCGCTTGCGCAGTGCTGACGGTAAAGAACCACAACCGAAGGTAGAAAACATCTTCCTGGACTGCGGCGCTCGTAACCGTAAAGAAGTAGAAGATCTGGGCATCCACGTAGGTTGCGTTTGTACCTTCGAAGATGGCTTTGAAGAACTGAACTACGATTACTACATCTGTCGCGCGATCGATAACCGTATCGGTGGTTTCATGATTGCCGAAGTAGCCCGCCTTCTGAAAGAAAAGAAACAAGAACTGCCTTTCGGTTTATATATCGTGAATGCGGTACAAGAAGAAGTAGGACTCCGTGGTGCAGAGATGATCGCCAAACGTATCAAGCCGAATGTGGCTATCATCACGGATGTAACCCACGATACCACCACTCCGATGATCAACAAAAACATCGAAGGGGAAATCAAATGTGGCGCTGGTCCTAGCATTACTTACGGTCCTGCTGTACACAACATCCTGCGCGATCTCATCATCAAAACAGCTAAAAAGAACGAGATTCCTTACCAGTTACATGCGGTGAGTCGCAGTACCGGTACCGATACCGATGCATTTGCCTATTCTAATGACGGTACGCCATCTGCATTGATCAGTCTGCCGCTGCGTTATATGCACACTACCGTAGAAATGGTGAAAAAAGAGGATATTGAAAATACCATTCAGTTGATTTATCATACCCTGCTCACCATCACGCCGAAAACAAATTTCAACTACCTGAAGGATTAATCGTTTCTTACAATACCATATCAACACCCAGCATTGACGTCTGCGACCTCAATGCTGGGTGTTGATCTTTTTAGTCGTCCCGGTCCAGCGGGCAGGGACGACTGGCTGGAAAGAATTTTGAATATGGTTATCTTTATAGTATGAGCAGGAAAGAAACAATCGTGGGTTTTTATGATAGGCATGGGCAACCTTTTGCCGGAGGAGGTAATTTTTTCGTTTACCAAAGAGAAGAATTTGCCTGCGATGTGACGCCCCTACCCACCAACAGGAGAGACTTTTATAAGATTTCGATGGTTACTTCCGGAGAGGGTATTGTAGGGTATGCAGACAAAACTATTCATATCCGGCGGCCTGGCATCATATTTTCGAACCCCTGGATACCCTACTCCTGGGAGCCTACTACCACTGATCAGAGAGGATATTTCTGTGTTTTTACTGAAGACTTCATCACCCCTGCATTACGGAATGGAAGCCTGGCACAGTCGCCGTTATTCAAAGTAGGCGGCGATCACCTCTTTTACCTGGAACCAGCCAACGTCATGTTATTGACACAGATTTTTGAAAGCATGATATCCGAAAACAAATCGGATTATGCCAATAAAAACGAGGTACTCAATAACTACGTGCAGATTATCATGCATGAAGCGTTAAAGCTGCAAGCCCCGGTAGACCAGTACCAGTCTGGCAATGCAGCAGCACGCATCAGCAGTTTGTTTATGGAGTTGCTGGATTTACAGTTCCCCATTGACTCTCCACAGCAGACCATACAATTTAAGAACGCCAATGAGTTTGCCTTGCAACTCAACATCCACACCAACCACCTCAACAGAGCCCTCCGCGAAGTGACCGGAAAAACCACTACAGAATGGATTTCCGACCGGATCACCCAAGAGGCCAAATCGCTGCTCCAACGCAGCAGTTGGGATATCTCTGAAATTGGCTATACGCTTGGGTTTGAACATTCTTCTAATTTCAACACTTTCTTCAAAAAACATACTTCTCTCACACCAAACCAGTTTCGAAAAACGATTGTCGCCAATTAATAACTTTCCGTTTGAATGGCATAATTTTTAAAATCGGCGCTTATTGACCTTTGTCATAAATAATTGAACTATGACAAACGAATCAATGAAAGGCAAAGTAGCCGTTATTACAGGAGGAACTACAGGTATAGGATTAGCCACAGCAGCTTTATTCCTCCAACATGGAATGAAAGTCGTGATTGCAGGACGCAGACAGGAAGAAGGCCAGAAAGCCGTTGCGCAACTCCAACAAATCAGCCAGGAAGTGGCTTATGTACAAACAGATGTTTCCCTGAGTGAGCAAGTATCTCAACTGATTGATAAAACCGTTCAGTTGTTTGGGAGACTAGATGTCATCTACAACAATGCTGGTATTGAAGGGCAATTTGCACTCATCGACGATACACAGGAATCCTCCTTTGATGAGCTAATGCGCATCAATGTGAAAGGAGTATGGCTTGGTTCCAAATACGCGGTGGCGCAGTTTAAGCGTCAAGGAGAAGGTGGCGCGATTGTAAATACCTCCTCCTGGCTCGCCCGTGGTGCTTTTCCTGGGTCTGCTGTTTATTCCGCCAGTAAAGCGGCGCTGGATAGCATGACCAGAGCGTTGGCAGTAGAACTGGCACCAGCGGGTATTCGCGTCAACAACGTGCAACCGGGTTATATCCATACCCCTATGTTTGACCGCTTCTTTCCTGCTGAAAATGCAGCGGAATGGATGGCGCCCTTGATGAAACATGCGCCAGTAGGCCGATTTGGAACACCCGAAGAAGTAGCTGAATTGGTATTTTGGTTGAGCAGCCCTGCCGCTCGTTTTGTTACAGGAGAAAGTATTGCCGTAGATGGCGGATTGGCGATTGGAGGTCAACGTCTATAAAAAATGTGGGCTGGACAAACAACTTTGCCCAGCCCACATTTTTTAAGATATGTACAATCCTTTACAGGAAATATTCCACACCCAATTGATATCCTTTCATACCTAGTCCGCAGATAGACCCCACACATTTAGGTGCAATCAAGGAAGTATGTCTGAATTCTTCCCTGGCATATACATTACTGATATGTACTTCGATCACAGGGGTTTTAATACCGGCAATCGCATCTCTGATAGCCACGGAAGTATGGGTATAACCGCCAGCATTCAGGAGAATACCATCTGCGGAAAAGCCCACCTGGTGGAGGTAATTAATCAGTTCTCCTTCTACGTTGCTCTGGAAGTACGTGAAATTCACCTGTGGAAAGGTCTTTTTCAATGTTTCCAGGTAATCTTCGAAAGATTCATTGCCATATATGCCTGGTTCTCTTTTTCCGAGGAGGTTGAGATTTGGGCCGTTTATAATTACGATCTGCATAAAATAAGTAAGAAAGATACGGGCACTAAGATAAATAATCCGCTTAACTATTGCTATCGCTGCCCCAGCGGTAAGTCTTGATCTCCACACCTGCCAGATCCAGGATACGGTCTACCACGGTATCCGCCACTTCTTCGATGGTTTTCGGAACGCTGTAAAAAGAGGGAGTAGCTGGGCAGATAATCCCACCGGCCAATGTCACCGCTTCCATATTTCGTATATGCATCAGGTTATAGGGCGTTTCCCTGACAACGCAGATGAGCTTACGTCTTTCTTTCAGCACCACATCGGCGGCACGGGTGATCAGATCATTGGAGATGCCCGTCGCAACACGTCCGAGTGTGCCCATGGAGCAAGGACAGAGGATCATGGTATTAAAACGTCCGGAGCCAGAAGCAAAGGGCGCATGGAAATCCTGCTGACTGTAAAATTTAAAGGGAATATCTAGGTATTCGGTATTATTTAGTTCTGTCTGCCATACTGTTTTGGCATTCTCCGTCATCACAACGGCCACTTCATCCAACTGTTCCTGTGCCTTTGCCAGCTTGTTTAGCAACTGACGGGCATATATAGAGCCGCTGGCTCCAGTAACAGCTACAACTATACGATGCTTCATGGAGCAAAGCTAGGTATTTTTGGTCGTGTCTCCCTAAAAACTAATAAAGGTCCGCCATGGCGGACCTTTATCAATATCTTGTCACGAATATTATTTAGGCCACATGTTCCGCAATTTCTTCCATGCGGATACCGTTATGACTTTCGTCATAGATACATTTACCATTGCGGATGAGCAATATTTGCGGAGATTCGTGAGGCACGCCATACAATGCCTCAATAGCGTTGGATACAGACCTATAGGAAATCAGGTCCAAGTAATAAAACGTTAACGCGCTGGGAACTGCTGCCCTTTCCAGCCTGGATTTGGCCATGGAACTGATAGAACAGCGAGTACTGTGCTTGAAAATGGCGATTGTTTGCTCTGCAGATGCAGCGTTAATTTGCTGCAATTGCTCCTCATCGGTTAACGTTATCCAGTTCATTTTTGAATTAGCAATGCTTGATTTGGTCTGCGTTATGCGTAGGCACCATCCCCATTCCTCTCATAGGGCAGCCCAGTTTCTGATGCGTCGCGCAGGATGTCAGGAAAGCTGCAAAGATAAATAACATCGCGGTGCAGCCCAAAATTCTTACGTAAGGTTTCATGATGGGAGTTTTAAATAAGTAAAACGAAATTTCACAGGAAATATGATACGATCTCTTTTTTAATCGTGTTTGTTAACGTTATTTTGCAAAGATAAAAAATACATTATAAAAAACAACACTATATATCTGGTAGTGATCTTAAAAACGCCATGACAAAAGTACATTTTATAGCGATTGGAGGAAGTGTGATGCACCAGTTAGCCATAGCCTTGAAAATCAAAGGGTATGAAGTGAGCGGCAGTGATGATGAAATATTTGAACCCGCCCTTTCCAACCTCAGGCAGGCCGGAATCCTCCCCCCTTCCACCGGGTGGGACGCTACCAGAATTACCCCAGACCTGGATGCCGTTATCCTTGGCATGCACGCTCGGGCCGACAATCCAGAGCTGATCCGTGCCAAAGAACTCAACCTGAAAATATATTCCTTCCCGGAATACATTTACCAGGAATCTATCCACAAAACCCGTGTAGCCGTTGGCGGTAGTCACGGTAAAACCACTACCACCGCTATGATTATGCATGTACTGCAACATAGCGGCAAGCAGTTCGACTACCTGGTAGGCGCTAAACTGGAAGGTTTTGCACAGTCGGTGAACATCACAGACGCCCCGGTAATCGTATGTGAGGCAGATGAATACCCGGCTTCCGTCATCGAAAAAAGGCCGAAATTCCATTTCCTGCATCCACAGATAGCCGTATTGACGGGTATTGCCTGGGATCATATCAACGTTTTTCCTACCTACGAGATATACAAAGAGCAGTTTGCCATCTTTCTGCGTACCATGGAAGCCGGTGGTGTACTGATCTATAACAGCAGTGATACAGAACTTGCTGAGCTAGTAGCCCAGGAAGGACGCCATCTGAAGCTGATCCCTTACAACATGCCTATCCATATGATACGTAATGGCGTAACGAGGGTCTTTTTCGATGAAGGCTTCGCTGACCTGGAAGTATTCGGCGGTCACAACCTGCTGAATATGCACGCGGCTAAGCTGGTATGTAATGAATTGGGTATCTCCGACGAGGCATTCCTGGCCGGCATTGCTGGTTTCAAAGGAGCCGCTAAACGCCTGGAACTGGTGGCTAAAAATGAACGCAGCGCTATTTATCGCGATTTTGCCCATGCGCCTTCCAAAGTGAAAGCCACCATGGAAGCGGTAAAACAACAATATCCAGACCGCAAGTTGATTGCCGTACTGGAACTGCATACGTATAGCAGTCTCAATGCAGACTTCCTGACCCAATATGCAGGCGCCATGGACCCGGCAGATGTAGCAGGCGTCTTCTACAGCAAACATGCCCTCGAAATAAAACGTATGCCTGATCTGGACCCCGAACTGGTAAAAGCCCGCTTCGGCAGAAATGACCTGCATATCTTTACAGACCGTGCTACCTTTGAGGCTTTCCTTGAAAAACAAGCATACGACCATACCAACCTGTTGCTGATGAGCTCAGGTACTTATGATGGTATCGACTTCAACGGACTGTCCAAATTGCTCGGTTAATTACTAAAACAAAACAATTATAAACAACAGATAATGTCTTCTTTGCTCCTCAAAAGGCCTCTGGCCGTTATTGATCTGGAAACTACAGGTACTAATGTAGCTACCGATCGTATCATTGAAATTGCTATCATTAAAGTATTTCCTGATAAAACAACTCAGTCCAAAGTAAAGCGTATCAACCCAGGAATGCCAATTCCTGCAGGATCTACAGCAATTCATGGTATCAGCGATGAAGATGTGAAAGATGCGCCTACCTTCAAACAGTCTGCCAATGAACTGAAAATGTTCCTGGAGAACTGTGACCTGGCAGGTTACAATTCTAACCGCTTCGATATTCCGTTGCTGGTAGAGGAATTCCTCCGCGCAGAAATGGAATTCGATATCACTAAACGTAAATTCGTAGATGTACAGCGCATCTTCCACCTGATGGAAAAACGTACCCTCAGTGCTGCCTACAAATTCTACTGCGATAAAAACCTGGAGAATGCCCATAGCGCCGAAGCAGACGCCCTGGCTACCTACGAAATCCTAGAAGCCCAGCTCACTAGGTACGAACAACTCCAGAACGATATCGACGCCCTGGCTACCTTTACCAAAGAAGAAGATTATGTGGACTTCGCCCGCAGAATCGTGATGCAAGGCGGACAGGAAGTATTCAACTTCGGAAAATACAAGGGGAAACCAGTAAGGGAAGTCCTGAAAATAGAACCTCAATACTATGATTGGATGATGAAAGCCGATTTCCCACTGAATACAAAACAAAAACTCTCGGAGATTTATTATAATATGATGTTAAAAAAAATGTAATCTTCCGGTAGAACAACCTAACTTGCAGCCGAATTGAATTATTTTCGCAGTCCTAAAACATCATCTGCCGAATTGGAAAAGCTTGTCATCATACCTACGTACAATGAAAAGGACAACATCCAAAACATCATTGACGCTGTATTTTCCTTACAGCAGGATTTCCATGTCCTGATAGTTGACGATGGTTCTCCGGATGGTACCGGCGCCATTGTAAAATCATTGCAGGGTACACATCCCAATGCGCTCTTCCTGGAAGAACGTTCCGGCAAGCAGGGCTTGGGTACCGCATACATTCATGGGTTTAAATGGGCGCTGGCCAGAGGCTATCGCTATATTTTCGAAATGGATGCTGACTTTTCCCATAACCCGAAAGACCTGGTTCGCCTTTACGACGCATGCGCCAAAGGTGGTGCAGACGTAGCCGTTGGCTCCAGGTACGTAAAAGGTGGGAAAACAGAAAACTGGCCATGGGATAGAGCGGTGCTCTCCTACGGTGCTTCTATCTATGTAGGACTGATCACCTGGATGCCGGTGAAAGATCCGACTGCAGGTTTCGTTTGCTATAGCAACGCAGTACTGGAAGCCATCAACCTGGACCAGATCCAGTTCGTTGGTTATGCATTCCAGATAGAAATGAAATTTACCGCCTGGAAACTGGGCTTCAAAATCGCCGAAGTTCCTATCACATTTAAAGACCGTAAGGAAGGCTATTCCAAAATGAGTAAAGGCATTGTGAAAGAGGGAATCCTCGGTGTCCTGAAAATTCAATGGCAAAGTCTCTTCCGCAAGTATAAGAAGCGTGTAAGTAATTAAGCATACCGTCAGCAGACGGTATGCTTCCCTTCCGGGAACCATCTTTGCCGCGCAATCCCGCCCATGGCGGTTTATCATGAAAAAAGCTTTTTTAGAACTTCACCTCTCGGTATTCCTTGCAGGATTTACCGGCATTCTGGGTAAACTGATTACCCTCAATGAAGGAATGCTGGTTTGGTATCGTCTCTTCATCACTGTTATCACCATGTTCTTCCTCTTCCGTTTCCAGGGAACATTAAAAAAACTCTCCTGGAAGGATATTCTGCCCATTGGCAGTACGGGAGTGGTAGTGGCATTACACTGGCTGTTCTTTTACGGCAGTATCAAATATGCCAACGTGTCTATTGCAGTGGTCTGTTTCAGTCTGACCAGTCTTTTCACCGCGATTTTCGATCCGTTGATCAACAGACGCCGCTTCGATACAGTGGAAATGCTCCTCAGCTTACTCACGCTGGGAGGGATTTTGCTGATCTTTCATTTCGACACACAATACAGAACCGGTATCATATTGGGTATTATCTCGGCCATGTTTGCGGCCTTGTTTACCGTTTTCAATAAGCGACTGATCAAACGCTTCGATACTAAAACCATCACGTTTTACGAGCTGTCTACAGGATTGGCTGTGCTGACGCTGTTGGCGCCTATCTACCTGCATCTATTCCCGGTTGCGAGTCTCCTCCCCGGCACGATGGATTGGGTGTACCTGCTCATTCTCTCCTGGGCCTGCACGATCTGTATGTACCTACTGAGCATGAGCGCCCTGACAAAGATTTCTCCTTTTACGGTGAACCTTTGCTTCAACCTGGAACCGGTATACAGCATCATAATGGCATTTGTGATCTTCCATGAAAATAAATACCTCAATCCTGCTTTTTATGGTGGTTTGGCCTGCATTATACTTTCTGTAATACTGCAAATGGTGAGGGTCACCTGGCAACATAGGAAATTACGGGCAACTGCCTGATAGCATGTATCAAAACGAAGAGGGAGTGACGTCTACGACGTCACTCCCTCTTCGTTTTTTGTCGTTCCTTCCCAGCGGGCAGGGACGACAGGCAGGGAATGGGAAGGAGATTTTCTATTTATTATATTTTAGGGAGACATGTACCAATCTGCACGAAGTGGTGGTAGTCAAAGTGCCGCCTGTGGCAGCATTGGTAGTCCCCACATTCTTATTCGCTACTCTCAATCGAATGTACAAATGATTTTGTCCGGAAGCGGCCGGTGGTAATTGGAAGTTCAATACCTTAAATCCCGCTACCTGTGTGAGTAAGGTATTGGACCAGTTGGCCACGTCTTCAAAAGTAAAGCTGCCTATACTATTCCAAGTACTGTTATTCACAGACCATTCCGCCACAAAGTTGCGAGGCCCTCCGATATCTGTATTTCCCTCTATTTGCATGGATAATGGTGTAGAAATACCAGCAGAAGAAACTTCCATCGCCCAATATTCCCCTGTATTTGTTACCGTATTCCACCATCCTTTACATCCCCAGCCACCGTTGGTTACAGCACCTTTGTTGGTAGTAGGTTCTTGTAATAATCCGTTATAGTCGGTGGTGCCAGTGATGCCATTAGCGGTGAAATCGAGCCAGGTTTTACTACTCTGCGTAATACGCCCTGTACCGATATCAGGAGTAAGTGGGTTCAGCGCATCTGTTGGGGTGTTAGCATATTCGTTTTTAAAACGACTCCACTCTGCCAATACTTTTGAGAACCCATTATTGCGATCATCACTCAATGCAATATCTTCCCTTTTCAGATGGCGAATCGCATACCGCCCGATATTCCCACCATAACGGTCATATTCTTCATGCACCAGGATACCCGCAATGGTACCCGATCCTTGCGGCACCTGTTTACCATCCCGGCGATAAGGCACGTCCAGATTGGTAAGCATATACATACTGTTGCCTTGTATATCCCTAATGTTCATGGGATAACAATCCATTCTCGCCGTGTAACCTTCATTGATATTGGTAAAGGACCCACTAGGAATAGATATCTCTACATCTTTGAGTTTGGTGTAAGTATAGAGATCATTATCTGTCAGGTCAGCCATGTACTTTTCCTTCGGCAGTAATGAGGTCGTACCTACATCCTTTTTCATGATATGTAATACATCCAGGTTGGAAATAATGGTGCGCGCAGGATTTTGCAATTGCTGTACACTAGTACCTTTCAGCCAGATTTTTACACGATCATTGAAGTTAAAGATGTTATCTCCTGGTGTTGCTGTCCTGAAATAAAGACCACTAGTACCATCCAGACTTTGTACGTACACGGCTATACTATTTTCGGTTTTATCCAGAACGTGTTTATTGGCAGGTGTATTTAAGTTCTGTGCGATATTAGGATGCCCTTTATCGCTTACAACGATACCTTCTACATAGATATTTTCATTGATCACGCCATTGGCCAGTGCTTGTTTTACATAAGCGAAATCCTTTTGCACCGCGCCTTCGAAACTCATACCCGGCTTTTGTTGGATCAAGAGCGTGTCCTTAGTAGTAGTACCCAACGCGTCCAAATAACTCAATCGCATTACCACACTACGGATGACAGACAATTGGTTCGTATCTGTCTTAAAAAACAAATATCCGTCTTTTATCTGCAATCCAGATACCCAGTTGGTAGCCCCAGTTGAATCATAACTATAAGTTATAGTCATCAGGTTCATTGGGATGTTAGTGTTAATGGCAGTTTTGTAGGTTCCGCCATTAGAGATAGTCTGTGCAGTTTTGTCGGCGAGGGTCAGTGTAGGTACGATACCTTTCTGTTGCAGCACGATGGTGTCTGTTTTTCCTCCACCGCGTACCACCAGTTTGGCGGCGCGCGGCAACTGTCCGCTGTTATCTTTTACTTGCACCAGCACTTCGCCCTTACCGTGACCACTATTCGTTTGCAATTGTAACCAGGGTGTTTCGGCTACAGGCTCCATTTTCCAGTCGCCGTCCGCATATACGATAATGCGTGTCGTATCCGCAGGAACGTCTACTCTAACGATTCGACTATCGATGGCCAATGGCGTGCTGAATTTATAATCTTCCGACTTTCGGCACGCGATCACTCCCAGTAATAAACAAGCTATGATGTACAGATATTTTCCCATGACAGTGCTTATTTTTTAATTTCCATGTATACCGGCTGGTGATCCGAATATTTAGCAGTAAAATCATCGTAAATGAAATGACAAGTCATTAACTTCTTTGCCAGATCTTTACTGAGATAGATATAGTCGATACGTGTTGTTGTACGGATAGTATCCTTACCAGTAGCGGCTTTCTGTTGCTTGTCTGTTTCATAGAGGGCATCGGTAAAACCAGCATCCAGCATGCGCTGCTGTACAGCATAATCAATCATATTGCCATTTACAAGGTTGTCGATATTAGGGTTAGTTTTCAAACCGTTTGCCTGCCAAGATTTTATTTTATTGGAATCCAGTCTATGTTTATCCAATGGAGTGTTTGAATTGAAATCGCCCATGATGATCCAATTATTCTTTTCATTTTTCCTTTCCATATTGGTAAGGATAGTAGCGATTTCTTCATTTCTCTTGCGGTATTTATGCGGATTGAGATGCAGTACTACCACATTATAGCCATTGATATTAGCCATGATGAAACCATGCGTCATGTTTTCATTCACTTTCTGAATACCTGTGATAGGATATCTAGACGTGATACCGGTTGGATAGCCATTCTCCTTTACAATAACCGCATATGGATGGCCCCAGGTAGCCGCCAGGTCTTCCAGCGATTTCTGGGTAAACCCGTTGCATTCCTGCAAAGCCATGATATCCGGGTTGAATTGTTTAATCCATTCTACGAATACCTTCTTGCCTTTGGTGGTATCGGTGGTCATTCCTTCGAGGATGTTATAACTGATTACACGAAGTGGCGCCTGTGCCTGAACACGGGTCACGAAGCAAGCAGCAAAGAATAGAATAGAGATACTTAAAAAACGTTTCATGATAAATTATTTATAAGCTGGATTTGTTAAGATGCCTCCGGAACGTAATACTTCTTTGTCCGGGATGGGATAATACTCGTGATAAGGACGAAGGTTGTTTTTGATGACATCGTACTCTGTTCCCGCTGTTTGACTAACAGCATTGAAGAATACGCCCCATCTTACAAGATCCCATTTGCGGCCATATTCGCCCATCAATTCACGGGCGCGTTCCTTTTTCACTTCTTCAAAAAACAGATCTTTACCCGGATAAGCAGGGAGTTTCAATCCGTCATAAGCTCTGGCTTTTACTTCGTTCAGACATTGAAATGCTAAAGCATTATCGCCGGTTTCATTGGCAGCTTCAGCGAGCATCAGCAGTGCATCTGCATAACGGAATACTTTCTGGTTGTTACCATCAGAAACGTTGTCCATACCAGGGCACCAGAATTTAGGGCCCATCCAGGCTTTACCAGTACCATTGTTTTGCATAGGACGCTTGAAATAAGCGCCATTATAACTGTACGCCAGGATCATTTCCCGACGGGGATCTGCATAATCGTACAGTCCCATGAAATATTCAGTAGGTGTAATGGAAGTAAACGGATTTGCTTTTGAGCCCAACTCAGGAATGTTCACACCGTCATAAGTACTGGTACCCGCGGCCTTGGTAGGCGTAAAAAAGCAAGCCACAGTAGAGGTTTTCCGCAGACCAGTGGCCGACCATGTAAATTGTATCTCAAAAATTGACTCAGGAGTATTTTTATTCCTGAACCAAGTATCTTTCAGTTGATACTGTCCAAGCTGGCCATAGATCTTCCGGACCGACTGCATCGCGTCTACACAAACCTGATATTCTTTATTCCATAATGCCATCTTACCAATCAGCATATATGCCATTGATGCGGATACCCTATTTTGCGGCACCTCTGAAGTTCTTGCCTGTGGCAGTTTAGGCGCATACTCCTGGAGTTCTTTTATCAGTTTATCCCTCGTTTCCACGGCACTCATCCGTCCCAATTTCATCACGTCTGTTAAGGCACTCAGGCTACCAACGTTCTGGGTATAGAAAGGTACATCATTAAAAGCACTGGTGAGAATGTAGTAGTATAAAGCCCGCAATGTCACTGCTTCCGCTTTGAGCGCAAGCTTTCTATCAGCAGCTACTTTAGCGTTTTCAATACCATAGATAGCCGCATTGCAATACATGACGCCACTATAACAAGATGACCAAACATTATCCCCCATACCAGGGTTTGCAGGAGAGATTTCAAATTTGGCATCCAAGGAGGAAGAATTCAGGAAAGCCAAGTCTGTGGCCCCTTCCTGGGCCACCATAAAATCGGCCGTGTAAATATTGTTGAGCGGAATGTAACAACCATTCAGTGCAGCAATACACTGGTTTTCATTCTGAAAAAACTCACCAGGACTTACAAAACTACTGGGTTCTTCCTCCAGTAATTTTTTACAACCGGTAGACACGGTCACACCAGCCAGTAAGAGTACAGCAAGCAGATAATTGTATTTTATTTTCATACCAATACTTTTAGAATTTTAACTCAGCACTAAATGTGACGGTGCGACTCGAAGGATAAGCACCATTGTCCATACGACGGATAGTAGAACCACCACTCTGTGTAGAGACTTCCGGATCATAGCCATTGTAATACTTCCACAATACCAGGTTATTACCACCCAGCGACAAAGAGAGGGTTTGTAATTTCTTATGGGTCATCTTACTCAGGTCAAATGGATAGCCAATGGAGAAATTCTTGAAACGCAGGAAGGTAGCGGAATGTACAAACCTGTCGTTGGGAATGTCATCTTTAGAATCAGCTCTAGGGATATCAGAATTCGGGTTACGCACCGGATGCCAAGCATTCACCATATATCGATACTGATTACTCAAATAAGTACCAGTGCCCATAAACAACTCAGTAGGATTGTAAATCTGACCACCTACACTGTAGTTGAAATAAAAGGATACGCTTAGTTTTTTAAATCGGAAAGTATTTTGAATACCACCGTAAAAATCAGGATCTGCATTGCCGAGGTATACCAGATCTTTGTTATCGAGGATGCCATCATGGTTTTGATCAATGTAGCGCTGGCGGCCAGGAGAGTAATAACCAGCCGAAGCAGAAGCATACTTTTTATCTTTTTTGTTTTGGTCTATTTCATCCTGACTTTTCCAAGTACCTGCGTATTGCATACCCCATAAGGCATTCAGCGGTTTTCCTTTTACATAGCCATACATCATGTATTGCGCACCATAAGGATTGTCATATACAGAAACCTTATCCAGTCCGCCAATATCATCCACCATTTGGCTATTGTGTGCAATGGTGAAGGTGGTAGACCAACCGAAATTTTTCCGACGGATATTCTCTGCATTGATAGTCAGTTCAATTCCATTATTGTGCGTCTTTCCTATATTGGCCAGCCTGGAATTATAACCAGTTTGGGTAGGCAGTTGCACCGTTAGCAGCAAATCTGAAGTAAAGCTTTTGTACAAATCCAGGGAGACATCCACCCGCTTGTTGAGGAAAGACAGGTCCAATCCGGCGTTCCAGGAAGTAGTCTTTTCCCAGGAAAGTCCTTCGTTTTCGATGCGGCCTGGATAATAGGCCACTGGCTGTGTGCCGTTGAAAATGTATCCGGAAGAAGTGGAGTTCATGCGAGACAAAGACTGGTAACGGGCAATACCATCGTTACCGGAGGTACCACCACTCAGCCTAATAGACAGTTCACTGATATCCTTGAAACGTTGCATGAAAGGCTCGCTGGTAACATTCCATTTAAAAGCAGCGGAAGGGAAATAAGCCCACTTATGGTTCCTGGAAAAGTTAGAAGCGCCATCCGCACGACCAGTAGCAGTCAGATAGTATTTATTGCGGTAGTTATAGTTAACACGCGCCAGGTGCGACACACGTCCCTGGTTTTCCAGTGAGGAACTGATCGCCATCGTTTCTTTGGAAGGCAAAGCCCCCATATCGTTATCGCCGATGCCATCGATAAAATAACCACTTCCGCTGGCGGTCATGTTATTGAATTTTTTCTTCTGCACCGTGAAACCATACATCACTTCTAGGTTGTGTGTACGATTCCAGGAATTTTTATAGGTAATGGTATTTTCATTCAGGATGTTATTATCGGCATAACTGCGTTTATAGGCAGATGCACCACTGTTCGCATTCGCACGGGAAGGCATCGTGGAAGGAATGAACTGGTCTTCCGTCTTACTATAATCAGTATAGGATAATGTACTGCGGAGGAGAATATTCTTCACTGGTCTGATTTCCAAGTATCCCATAGAACTGAGTGTTTTCTCCAAGGCATCATTCTGTTTCAGTTCTACGTTGGCAATGGGAGAATCGAACAGCGTACCACTATACCATTGCGTATTCCAGTCGTTGAAACTACCATCAGGTTTATAGGCTGGCATAGTAGGCGCGAGGAATATGGTAGAACGATACCAGAGCGTACTTGTACCAATATCGGCGTTATTGAGTTTACGCGCTATTTGAGAGTAGTTGAACCTTACCCCTGCTTTTACGTAACTGTTGATGGTTCTGTCGAGGTTCAGACGCACCTGGTAACGTTTCAGGCCACTATTTTTAATGATGCCCTGGTTGTCGTTATAGTTACCTGAAAAATAGTATTGGGTGGCCTTATCGCCACCGTTGGCAGACAAGGTATAATTCTGGTAAGGCGCCACACGCGTGATCTCTTTAGTCCAGTTGGTGCCTTCTCCCAGGGAAAGTGGGTTAGGGTAAGGATAACTCTCCAGCGGAAGTGTAGGATTGTTCGCATTGCTGAAATAGAACCGATCGTTTTGCAGTTGGGCAAACTCCGTAGCATTCATCAGATCCAGGTAACGAGGCAATACAGAAGAACCGAGGTCTGAGCGAAATGTAAAGTTCGTTTTACCCATTCTATTGGTGCCGGCTTTGGTGGTAATAATAATAACCCCATTGCTTCCTCGCGAGCCATAAATAGCCGTGGACGAAGCATCTTTCAGCACGTTGATTGAAGCGATATCAGAGGGATTTAGTTCATTCAGACTGTTAATACCATCCATCATGCCATCCACGATATACAGTGGTTCATTACTAGCCGTAATAGAACGGGTACCTCGTATTCTTACAGAGGTACCGGCGCCGGGCTCTCCAGAAGTGGATACAATCTCCGCGCCTGCAATACGCCCTTGCAACATTTGGTCTACACGGGTCACTGGTAGCCCCTCTATATCCGCCGTACGCACTACTGAAACCGCGCCAGTAAGGTCTTTCTTAGCCACGGCTCCATAACCAATTACTACTACTTCATTGATATCCTTTTTAGCAGCCGATAATTGTACGGTAAGCGGTGTTTTTTGTTGCGTCAGTACAATCACTTTTTTCTCAAAACCGATATAACTGATAACGAGAGAAGCATTACTGGCAGCTTCAATATTAAATTCACCTTTTTCATTGGTCTGCACACCATGCGTACTACCGGCAACAGCCACTGTAGCGCCAGGTAAGGGATTTCCATCACTATCCGTCACTACTCCTTTTACGGGACCTTTGTCTACTATTTTGTCTGCTGGTGCTGACACCAGTTCTGCGGCTAGTTTGCCTCTCTCCTTGATGGTAATGGTTTTTACGCTGATCTCAAAGTCGATCGGCTGGCCAGCCATTACCGTATGGAGGAATTCCACTATGTTCATGCTCTTGACCGATACGGTAACAGGTTTTGTTTTATGCAGCATAGCGGTGTTGTAAAAAACAACATAGCCCGTTTGCTTTTCCAGCGATTGAAATATCTCTTTGAAAGAGAGGTTTTTTCCGGAAAGCGTGACTGTCTGCCCCATGGTGGCCGCTTGTACCTGGAAGCACAGGATAGCGGCTAGTAGTAGGATACATGGCCATAGGCGACTGACAGGTTTACCGGCCCGACGATGATTGGACCGGGGCACCTGATCAGATGTAAATACAGATCTTTTTGTGTGAAACTGTTTCATGAACATAATGATGTCTGAATTTGTATGAAGTATTTTTCAGGCAAACGCTGCCCTGCTACGCCTTTCAGCATAGTGTTAGTTGGTTTGCAAGTATGTATTGGTTACTGTTTGATGTATAGTTTTTTCCCTTCCAGTCGATAATGTACGTTCGATATTTCCATTATCCTGAGTATATGGTTCAGACTCAGATCCCGCTCCATTTTACCACCGAACTGAATATCAGGTATGCCATTTTCATAGATCACTTCTATATCATACCATCGTTCCAATTGGTTCATCACTGTTTGTATATTAGTACTGTCGAATTGGAAAACTCCTTCTTTCCAGGCGGTAGCCTGACTGGTATCGGCCAATTGTAGATGGATATGATCATTGTTCATCAAAGCCTGCTGACCAGGTTTCAACAATCTTTTCTGATTGGCGGTTACCGCTTGAATGCTACCATGTAATAAGGTGGTGGTCACATGTGGCTCATTCGTGTAGGCATTTACGTTAAATCCTGTACCCAGTACCTGTATTTCGTTGTCGCCGTGTACCTTTACACGGAATGGACTAGAGGCCGATTGTTTGATTTCAAAATATGCTTCTCCCTGTAGTTCTACTACCCTTTCTGTGGATGTAAAAGCAATCGGATAACGCAGCGAGCTCGCGGCATTCAGCCATACCTCTGAACCATCCGGCAGGATGAGATGGAAGATGCGTCCGCGAGGAGTGGAAAGGGTGTTATAAGTATTGGATACAGATTGACCACCTATATAACTGATACTGCCCTTCTGTAAGTGAATAGCGGCGCCAGATGTATTGCTGATATTGCCTGTTTGTAAACTATCTAGTGCTACCTGACGGCCATCTGCCAATGTAAGGATCGCGCTCTGAGACACTGGTAAGATGTCTTGCATGGCCACAGCAGTAGATGTTGACGAATGCACGGGCTGCATAGTATGTCTGAATGCAAACCAGGAGAAGCCCCCCAGTAAAACCACTGCTGCAGCAGCCCACCAACGCATGCTCACCAACAACGGCTTCTGCTTTCGTTTCTTCCCAGCATCCAAGATGAGCGCAAGGATTTCCTTTGCCCGGTCATCTGGAAGCTCCTGCTCCTCGATGGTGGTGGCAATTGCCTCATCCAGCAACTGCACCAGCTCCTCATCATGGTCAGATGTGGCGATCAGTTCCTGTAGCTCTTTTTTCTCAGCTTCAGAACTGGTATGCTCCAGTGATTTACGAAATAGTGATTCGAAATAAGACATGCTGTTTGCCGGGTTAATCACCGGTTATACTTAAAGAAATCCCTGAAAAAGAAAAATGGGTCAGTCGAATTTGGAAAAAATCGGCTTCATAACAATTCCTTAATAATCACGAGGGCTACATAGGTGCCCATACGATAGCTACAATAAGTGCGGATAACCTGCATAGCCTCTGCCAGATGGCGTTTTACCGTTTCAGGAGAAAGATTCAATTCTTTTGCGGCCTCCTCTCTTTTCATCCCATGCTCCTTGATAAGATGATATACTTTCTTTTGCTGAGGAGACAACTGAGATATCGCTTCATGTAATATCTGGCGATACTCTTTTTCTAACAGTTGGGAACTGGAAGTATCTGCTGGTGCTAGCAACCATTCCTCATTATCGGGAATAGGCCGTTCTGTGGCACGGTATGCCGATTGTTTGAGTGTCTTATATATCTGGTTGCGGGTAATCGTAAACAACCAGGCCTTAAAAAATTCAAGTTCAGGTAATTGTGTTCTTTTTAACCACACTTTCAGAAAAACATCCAGTACAATCTCCTCGGCCAACTCTTCCGTACCGGTAATCTTAATGGCTATCGTGTATACTTTGTTACGATATTGATTGAAGAGTGTCTCAAAAGCTTTCTCATTTCCGCTGGCAATCGCACGGAACAGGTCAGGATCTGTATGTAGCTCGCGGAGTTCCATTCATATAGATTTTGGTCACAAATATAATATCGCGTGGGGGTCACTGTAAAGCCTATATGAAAATACGGTAAATGCCTGAATTTTTATTAATATTTTAAAACCAGCCACCAGCAAAGCATTCCGACAATCCCCAACTGGGTTTCGGAGGGTCGGAATTCATAATTATATAACATTTGGAGATAACAAGACAAAAAAGCCCCGGCCTAATATATGGCCGAGGCAATTATAAATAAATACTATTTAATCAACCACATCTTATCATTTTGCGTATCAGAACCATTGTACTGGCGCTTTAACGCATCCAGCAAATTTTTGTTATTCGTATCATACTCTGAAGACGGATACTTCCACCTTACTGGAATCATCTTGGAATTCTTATTCGCTGGGCCAACTTCAAATGTTGGAATACCCGTACGGCGGTTCTGGTAGAATGCCTGTCGGCCGGAGTTCTGGAAGAAAGCAACATACTTCTGAATGAGGATTTGTTGCAAACCAGCCGCTGTATTCCCTGCATAAGTATTAACAGGATTAGCAATGAAAGCATCTTGCGCAACCGCTGCAATGTTGTAAAACGCCATATTAGCGCGGATACCAGCATTGTAGTAAGTAGTAGCATCGAGTCCAATCCAACCTCTGTTTATGGCTTCCGCAATGATAAAATTCACTTCTGCAGCACCTAGTTGGATACAAGGAACGCCCGATGGTGTTGCCTCCCAGAAATCATAATTCAATTGGGAGAACTTGCCAGCAGTTGCCAGGTCTTTCAACTCAGACTGTATCATACCTACAGAACCACCACGGAAAGAGGTGAATTTGGTAGCGTACAACGGATCGCCACTTTTCTTCGCCGAATCAGTAGGTAAGGCCATCACAAACAACCTTGGATCGGATGTTTGTTTTAAAATTTCGATAATGGTAGACGCGAGGTTATTGTTGATGTCATTCTTAATCACAATACCGTCTGCAGGCCATAGCGGATAGTTATTATCACGGGCATTACTGTTGTAGATCAATTGCAGGTTATCTTGATTCGTCAGGATCAGCGGGTATTTGCCCGGATTCCCTACGATGTCTGCAAATTGTTCTTTGATCTTCAGGTCTGCATTATCGTCTGCCCTTTTGCTAAGACTCATCAATACACGCAGTCTGAAAGAGTTGACCAGTTTCTGCCATTTGGAAAGGTCCCCTTTGAAATAGAAATCCCCTTCTACTTTAACATTGGCAGCAACGAGGGGCGTCAATTCTGTATTGATCGTATCCAGCAACTGTAAACAGTTACGGTATACTTCTTTCTGCTCATCATATTTAGGCGTATAGTTTCCATCGCTAATACCTTTGATAGCATCGGACATAGGAATATCACCGTACATCTCCGTCGCACGAATCAGGAACCATGCTTTGAAGAACCTCGCCAGTGGCAGATAGCCCTTGGCTACATCGCCTACTTTTTTAGCTTCTATGGTTAGTTGGTTCGCGTCGCGCAAGCGATCAAAAGCACTAAAACTCTCTCCGCTGGTGGTCCAGTCATATGGCTGGCCATAGTAGTAAGAGTTGTTTTGTGTAGCATACTGATTGTGTCGCTGCACATCATTCCACGGACCATCTTTCATATTGATCAACAGCCCTGTGAGCAATAGTTTCGGGCTACCGTTATATACTGCGGAAGGATTTTGTTGCAGCTTGTCCACTTTTTCACATCCCCATAAACTGCTCACCAGTGCCGCACCTAATATATATCTCGAAATAACAGCTTTCATTTTCTTGTTCGTTTAATAAGATCAGAAGGACAGATTAATATTCACACCATAACTTTTCACGGAAGGCGTCTGGAATCCTGCATTATCAGTGGTATACTGATCCAGCTCTATGTTCTTATTGTATTTGCTGGTGAAGTACAGGAGGTTACGTCCTACCAGGGAAACGCTGGCATTGGTGAACAAATGGGTACGTTTCAGCGTAGCTGCCGGTACACGGTAAGTCAGAATGACTTCACGCAGTTTGGCGAAAGTAGCGCTGTGTACCAGGCTTCTGTCTGCCGTATAGAAATCGGTTGCCCAATCTCTCCACAGTACAGGTACATCATTTGGCGCATATTTACGATCATCGGAAATGATATTACCATCTCTGTCGGCATTCAGTTTTCCGGAAACTACTTTTTGTCCGTTGGTCATCACGGTACCTTGCCAGTTTGGATCATCGCGGTGTACCCAATCCTGGTAACGATAGCTAGATGCAGCAGCAGGAGCAGTACCAGAACGCCACTGATAGCCATCCACGTAGTTATTAATCAGTCCGCCAAATCGGCCGTCTACCTGAATACTCAGTGCAAAATTCTTATAGCGGAAAGTGTTATTAAGGCCCATCATGAACTTATTACGCTCATAACCAATCTTAGTCTGGAACGGATTGTATAAAGGCAAACCGTCGTTACCTACGAGGATATTCCCATTATTATCACGTTGGAAATCGGTGATGTAATAACCATCGGCGCGATCCCCTACTTTAATCATACCAGTACGGGTCTGGATACCATCAATTTCTTTCAGCCAACGTTGGTTGCTAGACCAGTTCACCATTACATCCCAAGAGAATTCCTTATTACGTATAGGCGCACCCGTTAATGTGATTTCACCACCTTTACGGATATACGTATTTGCATTACGTTGGATAGTAGATACGCCAGATGCTGAAGATACGGTTACGTTTACGATACCAGGACCTTCAATATTGCGATAGTAAGCCACATCAAAACCCAGTCTGTTGCCGAAGAAACTACCTTCCAGACCTACTTCATTTGTTTTTACGCGACTAGGCAAGATATCAGGATTATACCTGGTGCCAGTATAAGTAATACCCACGTTATTATCCCAACGAGTACCCATGGTATTGTAGTTGGCCAGCAACTTGTAAATATCGTAGTTGTCGGTGCCTGTTACCAGATCCCCCGCCACGTTAGCGTATGCGCCGCGCAGTTTCAGCATAGACACATATTCCGGCATATGGAACATTTCAGACAGCATAAAGCTGAGGGAAGCCGATGGATAGAAATAAGTGTTATGCTTCACTGGCATGGTGGAAGAACGGTCGAAACGGCCGGTCAGGCTCAGGAAGATCATACTGCGCCAGTCCATATCAATGAAACCATAACCACTCGCCACCTGACGTTTTGCATAGGCATTTACAGGAGAATTCTGCTCTTTGGAGTTGCCGAGGTCATACACACCTGGCGTAATGAGTCCGCCTTTAGTAGCGCCACTCAGGCTGCTCACCTTCACGGTGCGCAGGTTCGCGAGCAATGATCCCGTGAAACTGAAGTCTTTGCTGAATTTATCTTTATACGTGAATCCACCTTCGGTGTTGTTCTCCCAGAAATAATCGTAGAACTCACGGTAACCGCCTACACGACGATAAGGTTCGTAGAAGTCCGCTGAAATCGGGTAACGCCACGCCTGATGACGATTCCATGTGCTCACATTCGAGCGCAATTTGAAATCCAATTTCTTACTGATATGATATTGCAGTTGTAAGTGGCCGTAGATATCATCTTTGTAGTAAGAGTGGGTAGCCTCATTAGCAATCAGCCAAGGGTTGTTATAGATCGTGTACTCGCGGTTATACTGCTGTACATTCTCTTTACCTGGCTGCCAGTAGTTACGCAAATCATTGATATCATAATCCACACCACCCCATACGGTGATGAGATAGATCAAGCTGCTCGGACCATAGCCCAGGCTTGGATAGTTAGGCGTATATTGTTTGCTATAGTTGATCGCACCATCAATACGGAGTTTCTCCCCAATATTGATACCACCGTTAAAATTCACGCTCGTACTCCCATATTTGGTATTCGGTACCTGTCCGCGTTGTGCCACCTGCGATAAGGAGATACGCATATCACCTTTATCATTAGCTGTGGAGATGGCCACGTTATTGGTGCTCAGCAAGCCATTGCGGAGATAGTTGGTGAGGTTATTTTTACCACGTGCCAACCACGGAATGGGCGTTAACTGGCCAGTAACAGGGTCTTTAGGGCTGTTGTACTGTGTAATCGGTTGTCCTTCGAAACGTGGGCCCCAGATGTTGTAGTCCGCATCGTTAATACCGCCACCACGGCCATCTTTGAAGGCATATTTAAAATCGTCTCCAGGACCGTATTCTGTTTGATATTTAGGGATAGAGTTATATCCGGATTGCAACTGTGTGCTGGAGTTAATATCTACTTGGAAGCCTTTCTTATTGCTTTTCGCCCTTTTGGTAGTAATGAGGATAGCACCATTCTGACCACGCTGACCGTATAATGCCGCCGCATTGGCCCCTTTCAGCACAGAATAAGACTCAATATCATCTGCGTTCAGGTTCCAGGAATCCGTGCTAATAGGCACTCCATCTACTACTACCAATACGTTGGTACGTCCGCGGAGTTCAATACCCGGATCACCGAACAGGTTCGGACTCGGTGTGATCACGAGGCCAGCTACTTTACCAGTAAGACCACTCACTGGATTGGATTCACGTGCTTTGGTAAGGTCCTCTCCTTTTACTTCTTGGATAGAATAACCCAGGGCTTTTTTCTCTTTTTTAATACCCAATGCCGTTACTACTACTTCGTTCAATCCTGCATTAGCCGCTTTCATGGCGATGTTGATCGGGCCGCCGTTGGCAGCAACTGTTATCTCCCTGGATTCAAAACCCAGGAAAGAAATGACCAGCGTTGCATTTTCAGGGGCTGCAATATGAAAGGAACCATCGGTAGTGGTGACTACTCCTTTATTGGTTCCTTTGATCATCACAGTAGCGCCAGGAATCGGACTGCCATTTTCATCGGTGATCACCCCTTGCACTTCTATCGGTGGAACGGCGATAGCTGCAGACAGTGTGGCCGCCGCAGGTGCTTGGATTTTAATCACCACTGTCTTATCCAAGATGGTATAATTCAATGGTTGATTTTCCAGACATTTGACCAGCACATCTTTCAGTGCAGCGTCTTTCACGTCTAGGGTCACGCGTTTTCCGGCAGACAATACCTTGTTGGTATACAGGAAATCATAACCTGTCTGTTTGCTGATCTCACGAAAAACCTCCCGGAGGGTGGCATTATTCTTCGTGATATTGATCTTGTTCTGCGAAAAGCCAGTTGCATGGACTTGTAGCATACAAGCTAGTATAAAAAAGGTGTTCAGTTGCATCACACGAATGATTGTGGTGTGGCAAAGGCTACGCCTACGCATACCTTTGATTAGAGTGCGTAAATACATACTTTTGTTACTGTTTGGAATTTGTTGAATACGTTCTGTCGGATGTTGCAAGCATTATTTCAGACTCGCCGGGGGTGCTGCTACACCTCCGGTTTTTTTATAATGCTATTGGTTGTTAGTTGCTTTTCATAAGTAGTTACAGTTTTTGGTTGACGAAAAAATAGATAGTTTATTTACCTACAATCACGGTTTTCTCCTCGATAGAAAAGTTGGCTTCGCCTGTAAACGTCAGCATTTTCAGTACTTTGGAAATATTGACCGACCTGCTGATCGTACCATTCAGGCGCATATTGAGCGAATCTCGAAAAGTCACTTGTACATCATACCAGCGCTCCAACTGACGCATAGCGGTATGGATATCGGTATTATTAAAATAGAATCGATCATTTTTCCAGGCGAGGGCTTCGTCTAGGTCGGCGGTGGATACGTCAATTTTTTCCTGTCCTGCTGGGATATTCGCCTGCTGACCAGGTTTCAGGATCACCTGTTTATTATTTTTACTAACAGCCAGTGCACCTTCCACCAGCGTGGCAGTCAGTTTAGATTCTTCCTGGTAGGCCATTACATTGAAGCTGGTGCCCAGTACTTTTATTTCGGTATTATTTACGGCTACAATAAAGGGATGTTTCACATCCTGGGCGATTTCAAAATAGGCTTCTCCCGTCAACAATACTTTTCTTTCAGCGCCGAAGGTCAGCGGGAAACGTAAGGTAGATGCGGAGTTCAGCCATATTTTACTGCCATCTGGCAGGATGAGGGCATAGGTCCCTCCTTTCGGAACACTCAAGGTATTGAACTGCTGTTGGCCGGAGGCATTCGCGCCTTGGTAGGCCAACTGTCCGTTTTGTCGTTTATTGACACTAGTGCCGCCTTCCTGTGCCAGCAGGCCGTTTGCCGCGCTATCCAGCGAAATAACAGAACCATCTGCCAATGTGAGCATGGCCTTATTCCCACCTGGAGCTACATCATGTGCCACAATAGTTGCTGGGGCAGCAACAATGGATGTATTAGGCCGGTACTTGTAATAACCCACGCCAATCGCCACCAGCAACAATACGGCGGCTGCAGCAGCCACCCATGGCCGGTAACGTATGACGCGTTTTGGCGGAGGAGAGATTTGTAAGGTAAGGGCTTGAAAACGTTGATCCCAGTGGGCGGCATCATCTGGCATATCCGCGTCCAGGCGCTCCCAATGGGTGCGCAGGATGGCTGCGAAATGCGCATTATCCGGATCTTCCTCTACCCATTGCAGCAATTGCCGCAGTTCCTCACGGGTGCAGGTGTTATCCAGATATTTTTCTACAATATGATTCCATCTTGCCTCGGGCATAGCTTCATTGTTCACTGTAAGGTGCTCTTATAAGTAATGACGATAGAAATAAGCGGTATAACTATTCTCTCGGAAAATATTTTTTTACCGTTAGATACGGCTGATAATGAAAGCGATAAACGCAGTACTCCCCAGGTCCAGGTTTTTCACTAGGTAATTCCTAATAAACTGTTGAGAAGTAACGATATGGTTGTTGACAGTATTTCTGGAGATATGCAGCATATCAGCTATTTGGTCGTGAGACAGCCCGTGCTCGCGACTGAGCAGGTACACCTGTTTACGTTTTGGCGGGAGCAGCTCCATGGCTTCCTGAAGACGGGTCTCATAGTCGCGCAGCAACAACCGCGAATCGGCATGTACATCGCTAACAGGCTGGATTTCTTCCCATACGGCCTGCTCCAGTTCCGGCGTGCGAGCGGCTGCCCGCAGGAAATCTACTGATTTGTTATAGGCTACTTTGAAGAGAAAACCATCGATATTGTCCACCAGTCGCAATAAATCCCTCCCCTGCCAGATACGCATAAAGACATCCATCACAATTTCTTCTGCTACCTCGCGCGACTTCACCATATGCAAAATAAATGCATATATTTTTTTACGGTTGGTATCAAAAAAAACCTTGAAAGCCTTTGCATCTCCGGCGGAGATACCCAACAATAATTCGTCATCTGTTGTGGCGTGCTTCATTGGTTCGGGGGAACTTTTGGCCAAAACTATTGAAAATGCCCCGTCTTTCCATAGGATGGATAAGACGTTCATCCATTTTTTTTAGGGAGACACCAGTTCTGTTTTGTAATTTCAGCCCGATTAAACTAAAGTCTATTATTGGCGCTTATGAGAAAATTAATGCTGGGCTCCTTTTTAATGGGATCTGCCCTTATGACCTATGCGCAACAACCGTCCAAAAAACCACTGGATCACAGTGTGTACGATGGATGGGAATCTGCAGGAGCAAAAGTTATCAGTAACGACGGACAATGGATTACCTATACCATTATTCCGCAAGAAGGGGATGGCCGATTGATCATCCATGATCGTAAAACCGGGAAAGATATTATCATTCCCCGTGGGAGTGCGCCCGTGATCACCGAAGATTCCAAATTCGTGATCGCTGCTATCAAACCACTCTTCAAGGATACCCGCGAAGCAAAAATCAAGAAAAAGAAAGGGCCTGAAATGCCGAAGGATTCTATGGCCATCGTCAACCTGACCACTGGTCAGTTGGAGAAAATGGCGAATGTAAAATCCTTTAAAACGCCTCAAAAAGGCAGCGGATTACTGGCTTTCCTAGCGGAAGCCCCTGCGGCAGACACTACCAAGGGCAAAGTAGCCAAACACACTAAAAAAGATGCAGACGCCGATGATGATGATAAATCAGGCGGTGATAAAAGCGAAAATGGTATGCTCGTTATCCGTCAACTATTGACTGGACAACAAGATACCATCAAAAACGCCGGTTCCTATGTGATCAGCAAACCAGGTAACAATATGCTGGTAGCTATCAATAGCGATAAAAAAGATTCCCTCTCCAAAACAGGCGTATTACTGTGGCACAATGCCACTCGTAAAGCCGACACCCTGAGCAGAGGCTACGGCGATTTCAAACAATTCGCCTTCGATGAAAAAGGAGAACAAGCCGCTTACTTCGCTACCCGCGACAGCGCCAAGTCCCTCCAGCAGTTCTATGCCATGTATTATTACAAACCAGGCATGGATAGCGCCACCATCGCAGTAGATAAAAACAACAGCGCTATCCCTTCCAAATGGACGGTTAGCCAACATAGTACCATCACTTTCAGCAAAGACAATCAGCGTATCTTCTTTGGTACTGCGCCTGTGCTGCCAGTAAAGGATACCAATATCGTTGACTTCGAAGTAGCGAAGGTGGATATCTGGAACTACAAGGATGATTACCTGCAACCCATGCAGTTGAAAAATGCCGACAAAGAACTGAAGAGAAACTATGCTGCTGTATACTATCCTGCTAGCAAACGCATGATCCAACTCGGCGATAAAGATCTCGAAACCGTACTCCCCACTGATCAGGGCAACAGTAACTTTGCACTGGGCTATACAGATAAAGGCGAACGTATCCAGATCCAATGGGTAGGTCGTAGCCTGAAAACAGCTTATCTCGTTAATGTTACCGATGGTACCAGAAAAGAGATTAAAAGCAAACTAGATGGTATGTATTCTATTTCTCCAAAAGGGAAATATATTATCTGGTATGATCTCCAAGGACAGCACTGGTGGGCTTACAACAACGAAACCGGAAAACTCGCAGATATCAGCAAAAACGTACCTGTAAAAGTCTACGATGAAGAAGACGATCATCCAGATTCACCAGAAGCATACGGATTAGCAGGTTGGATGGAAAATGACAATCATGTACTGATCTATGATCGTTATGATATCTGGCAGTTGGATCCTACAGGTGAAAAAGCACCAGTAAATATTACCAGTGGTTATGGCCGTCAACACGGTATCCGTTTCCGCATGGTACGTCTGGACGAAGAAGAGCGCTTCTTAAAACCAGGACAGACACGCATCCTCACTGCCTTCTCCGATACCACCAAATACAATGGCTACTACAGTGTGCAGTTGCCAGGAGCAAAAGGAAAAGCAGCGCAGCCAAAAGAAATCGTGTTGAGTCCTAACAGCTACACCGATCTCGCCAAGGCTAAAAACGCCGATGTATATACCTTTGTAAAAGCTAGCTATGTCAACTCTCCAAACATCTTTGCAGGAGCGGATATCAGCAAAGCGGAACAACTCAGCAATACTAATCCACAGCAGAAAGATTACAACTGGGGAACTGCGGAACTATACAAATGGACCACTTTCAGCGGTAAAAAAGCGGAAGGTATCCTCTACAAACCGGAAGATTTCAATCCTAATAAAAAATATCCAGTTATCTTCTATTTCTACGAGAAGCTGACAGATGGCATGTATAACTACAATGCTCCTGCGCCTACCCCTTCCCGTCTGAACATTAGCTTCTTTGTAAGTCGTGGTTACCTGGTGTTTGCACCAGATATCACTTACCAAGATGGTTATCCAGGCAAGAGTGCATATGATTATATCGTAAGTGCTGCGGAAGACATGGCCAAACAGTCTTATGTAGATGGTAAACATATGGGTATCCAGGGACAGAGCTGGGGCGGCTATCAAGTAGCTTACTTGATTACGCAAACCAACCTGTTTGCCGCTGCATGGGCAGGTGCGCCTGTAGCCAATATGACGAGTGCATATGGCGGTATCCGTTGGGAAAGCGGTATGAACAGACAATTCCAGTATGAGAGGAGCCAAAGCCGTATCGGTGCAACGCTCTGGGAAAAGCAAGATCTATACATCCAGAACTCTCCGCTGTTCTCGCTGCCTAAAGTGACTACTCCAATCGCTATCATGGCCAATGATGCAGATGGGGCAGTACCTTGGTACCAGGGTATTGAAATGTTCACTGGTCTGCGCCGCCTGGGTAAACCAGTTTGGATGCTGAACTATAACAATGAAGCACATAACCTGGTACAGCGCCAGAACCGTAAAGATATCTCCCGCAGAGAACAACAATTCTTCGATCATCTCCTGAAAGGTGCGCCAGCTCCTGAATGGATGGAGTCAGGTGTTCCTGCTACAGAGAAAGGTATTAACTGGGGCTTTGATCTCACGAAATAAATTTCTTTAGGTTACAAAACAAGAAAGCCGCCTCGTTTGAGGCGGCTTTCTTGTTTCCTGGCAAAAGGAATAAAAACTTTGTGTATGCTAATTTCTCAGATTGATAAGGTTTACAACTACCTTAATCATTACATCTTTCTCATCTGGCTTGGATTCTGCGATCATTAATGTTAATGCAACCAGTGCATTGTCTGCAATTTTCTTAGTTCCATCCTTATGATAAAGCAGATCATTTTTCTCCATAAACCAAACAAACAGGAAAGCCGCGATGCGTTTATTGCCATCGGAAAATGAATGGTCCTTAATAACAAAATACAATAGGTTTGCAGCTTTTTCTTCCACACTGGGATAGAGATATTTTCCATCAAATGTTTGGTAAATAGCTGCCAGCGCCCCTCGGAAAGAATGATCTTTTTCATTCCCAAACAACTTACTGCCACCGAATTTATTCCGAAGTCCTTCAATAGCATCCTTAGCTGTTTGGTATGAAATTTCAAATATCCCTTCTGAAGTAATGGAGGAGATCTTAAGTCTGTTATGATCGTATTGATCAAGTAAGTCTAAAGCGTAGGTATAATCTGTAATTACTTTTAGTAAACCTGTTGCCTCCTCTGTATTGAGCTCTTGACTTTCTATTACATTTCCCAGGAGTTTTACAGTTTGTTTTAATTCATCCAGTTGCGCTGATTGTTCTTGGAACCGTTTCTTATTGATTGCATAGCCTTTGATCAAATAATCTTTAATTACTGTATTTGCCCAAACTCGGAATTGAGTGCCTCTAATGGAGTTTACTCTATATCCAATGGATATAATCATGTCTAAATTGTAATGCTCCAATTCCCTTGTAATTGCGCGCTTACCTTCATTTCGAACAGTCTGGAAATTTCGGACGGTTGCCTTTCGCTCCAATTCATTAGATTTATAAATATTTCTAATATGATCATTAATATTAGACTTACTAGAATTGAATAATTCAACAATTTGAGCCATAGATAGCCAAATTGTTTCCTCTTCTAACTTTACGTCAATGCTTACGCCTCCTTCGGCGTCTTGATAAATTAGGATCTGATTATCTTTCATATCATTTTTTGCATGAAGTTGAAAGAATTAGCCTCCTAATTTGTTGATTAAATCTTAATAGCAAATGATTAACAAACTCATCCATTTAATTAGATCAATAATTCCAGTTTTTTTAGTTTGATTGCGATTTGGGATAGTTCTATTTTAATTCAACATACTAATTAATAATCATATACATATTATAAAAATCGAACCGTCCGGAAAAACCGGACGGTTCGATTTTTGAACTATTCGGAATTTCCGAATAGTTCGAAGCACACTTTTAGCCTCTCCCACATTTTTACTATTTATATCTCTAGAATTAATACAGCAGCAGGTTTGAACCGACCCATTTTTTAGGCCGGTTGGATTTTTTCGAACTATTTCAAAAAATGGAATAGTTCGAAATCAATTTTGAAGAACTCACTCACATTAAAACCCCAAAATAGACCTAAAATCGCTACTGTAGCGAAATCGAACCGTCCTAATTTTTAGGCCGGTTCGATTTCCCCAACTATCCAGTTTTTCTGAATAGTTCGAATCCACTTTTAGCCAACTCATCCATAAGTACCCATGTCTCCCTATCACCCCACACGTAATAAAAAAATATAATTACAATATTTTTAACATATATTTACTGTACCGACTTACTCCGAGTAAGCCTGGACCTATGCTAGTAATATCCTATTAAACCAGAAACATCGTGCCTATGAACTTCCATATTTTCCAACCGGAAGACGCATTGCGTCCCTATGTTAAGCAGTATTACTATTGGGAAGACAATACCCGTGGCATTATTCAATTACCGCAGAGTTTATTTGCCCTTGGCGACCAGTACATGGCCTTTATCCAACAGGGTGAAGCCACGGTGAAGCCTACCAACCATCCCGCTTACATCCTCCCAGCTAATTCCGTGATCGGTCATTTTACCTGTGCTTGTCAATTGCAAGTGAAAGGACCCGTAAAAATTGTGATTGTACAGTTGAATGCTTACGGCTGTTACAAATTGTTGGGAATAGACATGCCTTCCTTTACCAATTATTTCCGCAATCTGGATATCAGCGCTGGTAGCCTGTGGCAAGAAGTATCTGCTAAACTGGCCACGGTACGTCAGCCAGATAGCATTATTCCTGTGCTGAACAGTGCCTACCGCAGTTGTTTGGATGCTGGTAGTCGCTCTCTCCGTCAAGTGGATGAGATGGTGGATTACCTGATAGCCCGCAAAGGCAATGTAGGCCTAGAAGAGCTGGCACATATATTTCATTTGTCTCGCCCTACGATGGAACGTGTATTCACTACCGTTACTGGGTTGCCACCACAGTTGTTTTCCCGTATGGTAAGGTTCAAGACAGCTTTGAAGTCTTTGCAACAGATGAATTTTCCACAGTGGCAGGTAAACATGAGCAAGAACAATTATTACAATCAGGCAATGTTTGTAAAGGACTATCTCCTGTTCAACGGGGATCTTCCTGATTACTTCGAGCCAGTAGCCACCACCATTGCACATATGCATACTGGTAACAGGCTACAAGTGGCCGTTGCCAGTTGATATAATATAACGTAACTTGGGTCTTCGTAAAAGACACCTCATTATGACAACTACTTTTTACGAAGGCCCTTATAGTGTCTCCACTGATACGGAAAAACTCGATGTTGACCTGATTCATCATTTTCTCAGCACAGAATCTTACTGGGCCCAAAATATTCCCCGGGAGCTGGTGGAAAAATCTATTGCCGGATCGCTTTGTTTCGGGCTATATCATGGTTCCGAGCAAATTGGTTTTGCACGAGTTATCACAGACCAAGCGGTTTTCGCCTATTTAGCGGATGTATTCGTACTGCAGGCATGGCGCGGAAAAGGCCTGTCAAAATTCCTGATGCGCACCATTATGGCATATCCCACCCTCCAGCGATTACGTCGTTGGATGCTGACTACTACCGATGCCCATGGCTTATATAAGCAGTTTGGATTTGAACCGCTGGGAGACACGAGCAAACTGATGCAAGTCAGTCACGCTAATCCATATACGAAAAAAACCTCCTAAAGACAGCCATTTTCCATAACTTCCCGGTCTCAATCTTGGAACCTATGCAATATTCTGCTAACTGGTGGCGTGAAAAGCTGCAATTGCAGTCGCACGTCGAAGGCGGCGCCTTTCGGGAAACATACCGTTCTGAATGGATGCTTGATATGAGCACCCTCCCTGCGGGCATGTCCGGCAACCGCAACGCCTCTACCTGTATCTATTTTTTACTGGAACACGGAGAATTTTCCGCTTTTCATCGCATCGCTGCTGATGAAATCTGGCATTTCTATGATGGTACAACCTTAACCATTTATGAAATAGAGCCAGGAGGAAACCTAATCACCCACAAGCTAGGAAGGGATATTGACAAAGGAGAACGGCTGCAGGTAATCATTTCCGCTGGCAATTGGTTTGCTTCCCGTACAGAAGTACCGGGCGGTTTTTCATTGACTGGTTGTACGGTTGCTCCAGGTTTTGACTTCGCTGACTTCGAGCTGGCAGAAAGATCAGTACTCCAGGCAGCTTATCCACAGCATGCAGACCTGATTGCAACCCTCACCCGATAATTGTTTATCATTCATTTCCTACTAAGCCTTACTGCTATTGGTATGGATTACATGTTATCTTTCCTTAACTTTCAGTTATGAAGAAGATTATTTACATAGTTGTATTTGTTGTAGTTGCTGCGCTGATGTTCTGGATGGGCCGCTTTTTTGGCAGTAAGAACACGAGTCAGCAAATCATCTCCAATAGCACTATTGTAAAAGAGATTGCGGAGCTTTCCAGTCTGGATGTTCAAGGCAGTGCCAGTATTAAACGCAGTAACCTAGAAGAAGGTGGCAGCGACTGGACGGATAATCTCAAAAAAGCATTCCTAGAAAATACAGTGTGGGTAACGATTCCGTATGAAGCAAAATACGGCGTAGATATCAACGAGAAAAATTTTAAGGTAAGCATTGCGCAGAAACATATCGTCGTGGAGCTTCCGTCTCCCAAATTACTTAGCTACGAACTAAAGGTAGATCAAATGGAAACGGCCAACCGTAAAGGTTTGTTCCTCTTCCAAGACGATGAAACTTATACTGCCGTACAAAAGAAATTATACCAGACTTCCCGTGCACAACTGGAAAATAGTCCTGCATATATACAGCGTTCCAAAAACAAGATTATTGCCATCATGCGGGAATACTATACTCCCTTCCTGAAAGACCATACGCTGGAAGTGCGGTTCGACGGGGATACCGTACATGTAGTCAATAATACTAAGTTGCAATAACTAAGCTGCGATAAACTTTACAAGACTCCTTTTCGCCACTGGCAACAATGTTTCATTGATCGGCAATACTAACTTAGTTTCCACGCAATAAACTGCTGGATTAGGCAATTGTTGGTATTGGCGTATCAGTTGACCTTTAATGTATTCGCAGGTATGCATCAAGTCTTTCTCGTAGGAGTCCATGTAATGCATATGTATGCCGCGAAATTTCTCATCATGTCTTTCAAAAATGGTCAGCCGGTAATTGTAAACGAGCGTTTCCCGGTACCTGCCATCAATCAGCAGCATGTAACCTTCGGTAGTTTCCAGTGGTACCAGTCCTACCGGTGAAATATTCAACCGGCCTTCTACAAACTCGTACAGTTCTGTTCCTTCCTTAATAGTGCCATTCATTTTTTTCATGGCAAAATCGATGATTTCTTCTAGTTCCTTCATTAATTCATCATCTGCTATGATCTGTTCATAGAGCAATTGCAATTTCTCCAGGTTGACAGCAGAGAGTTTTTTAGGAAAACTTTGCTGTAGAAACTGCTTATTATCACGGAAGGCCACTAGGTTATTGTAGTGAAAGATGATGTCCGCCAACTGCGGATACAGTTTATGCTGGTTGAAGTATCGGTTGATATCTTGTAGGTATGCGAGTAGCGTATATTTCTTTAGTTCGAAGTCTATGTAGCCATCCGCAAACCATGTTTCGCTCAAGGCTCCCATAACAAAATAATTTAATGGATTCTGCTATTAATTTACGAAGAAAAACTGGCAAAAATTTCACAAAATTCATAGTTGGTGGGATTTGAAAATATTTTTTTATTACATGTAAAGTGAAGCTGGGAGGGGTTCTGGGCAATTAGTTTCTATAAAAAATCATAAAAAAGGGGAATATTTTAGGTTGCCTCCTTTTTTATTAGCTTAATTTTCATATCTTCAGTATATTATTTTTCATTTTTTTAATTCAGTTAACATGAACATTTACGTAGCCAACCTTCATTACAGGTTGAACGATGAAGATCTTCATCAGATTTTCAGCGAATTTGGAGAGGTTACCTCCGCTAAGATCATCAAGGACCATGAAACTGGTCGCTCACGCGGTTTCGGTTTCGTGGAAATGCCTAATCAGGAAGAAGGAGCTAAGGCTATGGAAAGTTTGAATGGCAGTGAGATTGACGGCAAACAAATTACCGTAAACGAAGCAAGACCAAAACAACCGAACAATAATTTCAGAGGTGGTGGAAACAATCGTGGTGGCGGAGGATATGGTGGTCCTCGTGGCGACCGCGGTGGACGCTACTAAGTCATTTTTTTCTCGGTAAAGCTGTTAAAAAAATTAAAGGGAGGCCAAATTGGCTTCCCTTTTTTTAATGCAATAAAGCATTGATTATCAATTTAATTGTATTAAAAAATGGCCATCTTTCGATGGCCATTTTTTGTAAAATTTTCCTGCCTGTCGTTCCTCCCCAGTGGGCAGGAACGACGAAAGAAATTAAAAAGGGATTTGACGTCGCGTCAAATCCCTTTTTAATACAACTTCAAATATTATGACTATTAAATACCTCTTTTCGGATCGAAATTCTCCAGTTCCTGTGCTACAGCAGTCAGGAAAGTAGCGCCCAGGGAACCATCTACGATACGGTGATCGTAAGACATAGACAGGTACATCATATGTCTGATGGCAATGCTATCGCCTTGTTCAGTTTCAATCACCACCGGACGCTTTTTGATAGCACCTACCGCCAGGATGGCTACTTGCGGCTGGTTGATGATAGGCGTACCCATCAGGCTACCGAAAGTACCCACGTTTGTCAGGGTGAAAGTACCGTTCTGGGTATCTTCAGGTTTCAGTTTATTATTACGTGCGGCGTTGGCAAGGCCATTTACCTGTTTGGTAATACCCACCAGGTTCAACTGGTCTGCATATTTAATTACCGGAACGATCAGGTTACCAGATGGCAGTGCAGTAGCCATACCCACGTTGATATCTTTCTTGATAATGATCTTGTCTCCATCCAGAGAGCAGTTGATCAGCGGGAAACGTTTGATACATTTCACGATGGCCTCGATGAAGAGTGGTGTAAAGGTCAGTTTCTCCCCTTCTCTCTTCTCGAATTCACCTTTCATGCGATCGCGCCATTTCACCATATTGGTAACATCTGCTTCTGCAAAGCTGGTTACATGCGGGCTCACCTGTTTGCTCATCACCATGTGGTTAGCAATCAGTTTGCGCATACGATCCATTTCGATGATTTCCACATTACCGCTGTAGGTAGGGGAAACCACGGTAGCAGGGGTAGCTGCTGGGCGTTGAGCGGCAGCAGCGGCAGGCGCTGGAGCAGCAGAAGTGATCACTTCCGCAGGTACTTTACCTTCCTTACGGTTGGTAACATATTGCAGGATATCCTTTTTAGTAACCCTTCCTTCAGTGCCGCTGCCATGGATTTTCTCCAGTTCAGCGAAGCTAACACCTTCCTGTTGGGCAATAGTGAGTACCAACGGGGAATAAAAACGGGTACCTCCAGCGGCAGGCGCCGGAGCAGCTTCGGCTGGTACAGCCGCCATAGGGACAGATGCAGCCGTAAATTTCGGTTCAGTAGTTACAGGGGCAGCAGGAGCCGTATCAGCGCCGGCTTCGGCATTGGTATTAATGCGGGCGATCACAGTTCCAACTGGAACTACATCGTTTTCAGAAAACAGGATCTCAGCAATTTCTCCTTCTGCAATAGAAGGAACTTCGCTGTCCACCTTGTCGGTAGCAATTTCCAGCACGGTTTCGTCCACTTTTACGTGATCTCCCGGCTTTTTATGCCAACGCAGGATGGTAGCTTCCATGATGCTCTCCCCCATTTTCGGCATTACCAGTTCTACAATAGCCATAAGATTGATTTTAGCTTGATTTGAGCTTAATTTAGTGCGGAACAAAAATAAGGGAATTAGATCAATTCAGGCCTTCCGGCTCCAGCTCTAAAATAAGCTTCCTCAATTCATTCATTGCATATACGGCCGCCATCTGAGTATTTCTCTCCCGGTCGTACCGCAAAGTATATTTGATCGTTACTGTTTTTTCGCGGGAACCTACTGCTATCCAGACAGTTCCAACAGGTTTTTCCTCACTGCCGCCAGTAGGGCCCATAATGCCGGAAACCGCCATGGCGTAATCCACATCTAGCATATGCAGTGCCCCTGTCAACATTTCCCTGACGGTTTCCTCACTAACTGCTCCATAAATGGCCAGGGTTTCCTTTCTTACCCCTAGCATCTTCACTTTCATATCGTTGGAGTAAGTAATAGCGCCCCCTTTGAAATAAGAACTGCTCCCAGAAATAGCTGTAATCCAGCTACCAATAAGGCCACCAGTACAACTTTCCGCGGCACCTACCGTTTTATTCCGCTGTAGTAGCAAACGCCCCAACACTTCGCCAATAGAAATATCCTGATCTGTTACCACGATATCCAACAGTCGTTCCTTTAACTCCGTGAAATACAATGATAATTCTGTAGCAGTACTGAGTTTGTCCCTACCATGAGCGGTCAGGCGCAGTTTCAACAAACTATAGCTAGGTAGATAAGCCAACTTGATATGAGGAGGTAATTTCGCTTCGAAATCTACGAGTCGTTCAGCAACGAAAGACTCTCCCATCCCAGAAGTAACCAAGGTATGATGTACTACTGCCGGCGTCCGGAAATGTGTTTCCAGGCGTGGGAGCACATAGTTTTCCATGATTCCTTTCATTTCATGGGGCACACCAGGCATGGAAACATAGATCTTTCCATCTTTTTCGAACCACATGCCAGGAGCAGTTCCCCGCTCATTTGGAATCACAGTGGCCGCTTCTGGTACCAGGGACTGATCTACATTTCGCTGGAGGATAGGCAAGCCTCTGCTCTCGAACATATAGAGTACCCGCTGGAGGGTTTCACGATCCTGCACCAACCGGCTCTGGAAATATTCAGAGAGTGTAGGTTTGGTGATGTCATCCGCAGTGGGGCCGAGTCCGCCTGTAATGAGCACCACATCCGACAGGGCAGCTTCCTCCTCCAGGGTGGAGAGAATATCTTCCCGTATATCGCCAATGGCTACACGACGATGTACCCAAATCCCCATACCATTGAGCTGTTGCGCCATCCAGGCGGAATTGGTGTCGATGGTTTGACCGATGAGCAGTTCATCCCCGATGGTAATGATGCTGACAGTGATTTTTTCCACTTTGTGTTGTTTTTAATTGAAAAATGGTTCGAGGCGTTCTTTCAGTACCTGCGGAAGACCAGATTTTTGTCGTGTCTTCACATCTACAAATACCAATGTGGTCACGCCTACATTGAGTAATTCCCCTTTTTCATTGTACAATTCGCTGTGAAACTGGATTTTTGAACTTTTAGGCAGTTCTTTCAGTATAGTCTTAACCGTGATGAGATTATCATAAAAAGCAGGTCTGAAGTATTTCACATTCAATTCAGCCACAGGCATCATAACCCCTTGTTCTTCTAGCTCTCTATAAGTAAATCCCAGTTCCCGGATGGCTTCTGCTCTGCCTACTTCGTAGTAAAGGCCATAATTTCCGTAATAAAGATACCCCATCTGGTCTGTTTCTCCATATCTCACCCGTATGGTGGTTGTACTAATAAACATGGTCCATTCTGTTTTTTATCAGGCAATCAGATTATCTATGGAAACCTTACCAGGTCCTATAAATAGGATGGTACAAAAGGCTGCCAAGTACATAATCGGTAATTCTATCTTGTCAATTGGTTCATTTGCATGAATCACAAAAATAATGACTGCCATGCATATAATAAGCGGTACGCTCGCTATACGGGTCAGTAATCCCAGCATTAGGAAGATGGCACAGGCCACTTCAGCAAAGATGGTGATACCCAGCGAAAGGGTATGCCCCACATGCAATGGATCCGGAAATGAATTTTTTTTGGCATCAAAATGAATCAATTTTGGCCAGCCATGCAACAATATCAATCCCCCAAAAACCAGTCGCAGCACAAGCATCGAGAGATGAACAGCACCATTCGTAAAGCCGGCAGAAAAAAGTTTTCGCATAGTAGGTAAGGTTTTTGCTAATAAGAATTCTTTCTCACAAGATAACGTAATGGCCCATGCCGGCTATACGGAGTTATCCACATTGTTAAGAACACGTTCAAAAAAGAATGGATATAACATATATATTTGCTTCTAACCGTTCTGTCATGGCTACAATATCCTGCAGCCCAACACAGAACTGCGTAATAGAGGATCATGTAACAGCAATAATCGCCCGGCTGAAAAATATTTCTGCTGGGTATTCGTTTTAATCGCATATTCAAGATAACAAGCAAACATGCAGGTCATAAGAAAAATTTTTGTTCCCGGACATCTGTACTTATCCCTAATCGCCTTTGCAGGCGCCAGTGTAGCAGGCATCCCTGCAGCACAGGCCCAGCAAACCCGCATTTATACAGATCCGGAGAAAGCTTTCAAAGATGCGCAGCAATATTTCCAACACGGGAAATATGCAGTATCCATGCAGCTCTTCAAGCAAACTATCGACAATATCGATTACTGGCATGAAACCAACCGCGATCTTGTCAAATCAGATGCGTATTACTATTACACCGCTTGCGCACTGAAACTGCAACAAGCCAATGCGGAAAAACTTGCGCTGGAATATCTCCAAAACTTCAACAATAACGCCCGCGAACAGCTTATCAGCTACCAGTTGGCGAAATACTACTTCCACGCCAATAAACTCAAAGAGGCCATTCCATACTATGAAAAGGCCAGTATCGACAATCTCTCCAACGATGAAATTGCCGATGCCAAGTTTGAACTGGCGTACTGCTATTTCAATGTAAAAGAATTCAAAAAGGCCCAACCGCTTTTTGCTTCAATAAAGGAAATCCAGGGTAAATATTATCTCCCGGCAAACTACTATTATGGCTTCATTGCTTACAACAACCACCAGTACAACGAAGCCCTGACCAGCTTCCAACGCGTGGTGAAGGAGCCTAAGTACAGCAATGTAGTACCTTACTATATCGCTGAAATCTATTACTTCCAAGGTAAAACAGACCAACTGATAGCCTACGGCGAACCATTGGTGAAGCAAGGCGGCCAATACTATGAAGCAGAACTGAAACAACTGCTCGGTAAAGCCTACTTCGAGAAAAAGGACTACAAAAAAGCATTGCCTTATCTCCAGGAATTCCAGGATAATTCTGACGATGTAAGGAATGAAGACATTTACCAGTTGTCTTATTCCTACTACCAGACTGGCAATCTCCAAAAAGCTATTAGCGGATTCAAACAACTGAGTAGCGCAAAAGATTCCCTGGGACAGAACTCTATGTACCTACTGGGCGATTGCTACTTGCGCACCGGCCAGAAAACGAATGCCCGCAACGCTTTCGCCTTCTGTGCCAACAATAGCTCTAATGCACAACAACAGGAAATTTCCCGATTCAACTACGGTAAACTTTCCTATGAACTGGGATATCCTGATGCCGCACTCGGCGAATTGACCCAGTTTGTAAAAACCTATCCGAATTCTACTTATAATAAAGAGGCCCGTGAAATCATGGTGAACCTCTTTATGAATTCCAATAACTATAAGGAAGGTCTGGCTACCATCGAAATGATTCCTGATAAAAACCAGACTGTATTGAAGGCATACCAGAAAGTTGCCTATGGCCGCGCCACACAACTAATCAATGATGGTCAATTGGCGGAAGCGGATCGCCTTTTGGATATCGCTATCAAAAATCCTTATGACCAGCAGATCAAACAACTGGCTTACTTCTGGAAAGGAGAAATTGCCCTTCGTCAGAATAAAACAGAAGCTGCTATCTCGAATCTGAATACTTACCTGAGCAATACCGCCGTGCTGTCTGGCGAGGCGAATGCCCAAACTGCCAGCTATAACCTGGGTTACAGTCTGCTCAAACAAGATCGCTTCAGTGAAGCATTACCTTGGTTTGAAACTGCTCAGAAAGCAAGTGGTCCAAATGCACAGCGTATCGGCAATGATGCCCTCCTCCGTAGTGCCGATTGCTATTATATGATGCGTCAGTTTCCGAAAGCGCTGGCATTATATGACCGAGCAATCAGCAATAATGATCCAGGAGCCGATTACGCCACCTATCAGAAAAGTATCATCCTGGGTTTACAGGGTAAGCAAACCGAAAAGCTTGCATTGCTGAAACAACTGGGTAATAAGTTCCCGAACAGTAATTTCGGTAACGAAACAGATATGGAGATTGCCAATACTTATCTGTCCGCCGAAAAATTCAATGAGGCCATTCCTTACCTGGAAAATGTGCTGCAAAAACAGCCGAATGGCGCCAATGCTCCAAGAGCCTTGTTGAAACTGGGTCTTTGCTACTATAACAAGGATAATGAATCCAAAGCGCTGGGCTATTATCGCCAGGTGGTGGAAAAATTCCCGGGTTCCCCAGAAAGTAATGAGGCACTGCAAAGTATCCGTTCTATATATGTTGGTCAGGGGAAGACGGATGATTATCTGGCCTTCCTGAAAGCCAATGGAAAAACGGTAAGTGCTTCCGCTGAAGATTCACTCACATACGCTACTGCTGAAAGTCGCTTTACCAACAATGACTGCGCAGGCGCGATTGTCGCATTCAACAACTACATCCGCAAATATCCTGACGGACAGTTTATCCTGCCGGCCAACTTCTATAAAGCAGAATGTAGCTATAACAATAAAGACTATACGACGGCACTTCCAGCATATGAGTTTGTATTATCTCGTAATAACAGTCTGTATGCAGAACGCTCTGCTCTCCAGGCTGCCAATATTAATTACTACCAAGTAAAAAATTACGAGAAGGCAAGAAACTACTATCTGCAACTGCAAGACCTGGCCACCAGCAAGGAAAACAGCATGGCTGCCACTCGCGGACTGCTGCGCAGCAACTATATGCTGAAACGTTGGGACGATGTGACCAACTACTCTGAAATGCTACTCGCTGGTAGCAACAATAGTACTGACGACCAGATCCTCGGTCACTTCTATCATGCTAAAGGGCTTAAACAAAAAGCCCAATACGCAGCAGCGATCACTGAGTTCAAGACAGTAACGGGTCTCACCAAATCTGAAATCGGTGCAGAAGCCCGCTATGATATTGCCGATTCTTACTACCAGCAGAATGAGCTGGATGCTGCAGAGAAAGCCGGATTTGATGTCATCAAAAACACCGCTTCCTACGAATACTGGGTGGCCAAAGCATATATCTTGCTGGGAGATGTTTATTCCAAACAACAGGATTATTTCAATGCGAAAGCCACTTATCAGAGTATTGCCGCCAATAGTACAATTCCAGAGCTGAAACAGGAAGCAAAGGATAAACTGGCGAAAGCGGAAGCAGACGAAAAAGCTGCCGGTAAGAAGAAGAAATAATATTTCGTATCAGCATCCGGCAACGGATTTTAAGCAAATGACAGCATGAACATTCAGAACATATATCACAAAGGATTTTTCTTATTAGCTGCAATGGGACTCTCAGCAGCAGCCGTACAACAAGCTACGGCCCAAGCGAAAGACTCCCTGAAACAGGAAACTATCGATATTATTTCCACCTATCAGCCCCGTTTGCGCGATGCCGCCAAACTGAACCTGACAGCATCTTTGCCAGGCGTTGATACTACCCGTCCTTCCCTGAAGTACGAAGTACCTTCCCTGAACCTCAGTTTCGGATATCAGGCCGCTCCGCTCAAACCACTGGCATTGGGAAAAGATTCCTTGGATCTGCTCCAAAACAATTTTGTCAAACTGGGCTATGGTAATCTGAGTACGCCATATGTACAGGCTGGTTTTGGTAGCGGCAGACATGAAAATTATAACTATGGCCTGTTTGTCAACTATACCTCCTCCAAAGGGAAGATAGAAAACCAGGACTATAGCACCTTGAATACACTCGCCGCCGGTAGTTATTTACTGAATAAATTCCAACTGAACGGCAGTCTCGCCTACGATCGTAATACCGTACACTACTATGGTTATGATCACAACCTCGCTCCTGTTGAGAAAAGTAGTATCGCACAGCATTTCAACCAGATTACCGCAACGGCTTCTGGAAGAAACCTGCCTGGCAATGATTGGGCTTTCAGCTTCCAACCGAAAGTGAAGTTCATTTACTTCAACGATAACTACAAACGTAATGAAAGCTCATTCCAGTTGAATGTGCCGATTCGCAAACAGATTTTTGAAAACATCTTCCTGAAAGCAGAAGGCGTATTCGACCTCTCTACTTTCAAAGAAGATAACAAGCCGTCCATCAGTAACAATGTGGTGGCCATTCATCCTGCTGTAGACATCGTATATCCTGGCTTCGTACTCCATGCTGGCGTAAACCCTACCTGGAGCAACACACCAGGTATCAGCAAATTCTACTTGCTGCCAGACATCGTGAACGAAACACACCTGATCCGCAAAAAGCTGATTCTGAGCAGTGGATGGATTTCTTACATTGAAAAAAATAGCTACCGCAATTTGATCAACCGCAACCCATATTTCTTGGGAGCAATGGATAATATGCAGAATACCCGCGTAGAAGAAAAATATACCGGTATCAAAGGTACGCTGGGCAGTCATTTCAACTATAACACCAAATTCGCCAGCGTAACCTGGTACAATCTGCCACTGTTCGTTAATGACACGCTGAACTCCAGCCGTTTCATTACCTTGAACGAAGCAGAAATGCGTGCCTTCCAACTGCATGCGGAAGTAGGTTATATTCAAGAAGAGAAGTTTCAGGCAAGAGTGGCGTTCGACTGGTTTAACTATAACAAACAGGAAAGTCAGATTAAACCATGGGCCTTGCCAGCATTCCAGGGTAACCTCTCTGCCACTTACCTGTTGATGAAAAAACTGCACCTCAATGCAGAACTGTTTGCCATGAGCGGCGCTTATTACATGAATCCAAATAAAGTGGACTTTGGTAAAACCAAAGGTGCTTGGGATATGAATTTGGGCGCTTCATTTGATATTACCAAGAATTTTGGTCTCTGGCTGAATGCGAATAATATCTTCAATTCTCAGTACCAGCGCTATTACCTATACCCATCCTATGGCTTTAATATAGTTGGTGGGTTGCTATTTAAGTTCTAAATTACATATTGGTAATTAAGAGATTGTGGGGAGATATGTAACAATATCTCCCCATTTCTGTCAATAGTAATCAGTAAGAATCACTATGATTTTACAGCAATATATTCAGGAAGTCCTATTCAGACAGCGTGTTTGTGTGATTCCCCAGTTAGGCACCTTTACCTTACAGCATTTCCCTGCCCAATATAATGTTAACACGCAAACCCTGACTCCACCTTGGGATCAAGTACTATTCAGTCAGACCTATCAAGATGATGGTTCCTGCCTGGAATGGATTGCCCTTAAGGAGAACCTTGTACCTTCAGTAGCCCAACGCAAATTGGATAAATACCTGGAAGAAATGAAGGAGGAACTTCGCACAGGTAAGCCCATGGAATTGCCTGGAATCGGCACTTTACAAGGAGATTTCGCAGGAAATATTCACTTTTTTGCCATAAAACTGCCAGTTTCACAAGAATCCCTTGACCTCCACCCTATTCGCGAGCAGCAACCAGCAGAAGCTCCGGCTGCACCCGTTGCTACACCTCCTGAACCCATTGAACCAATTATGACGGAACAGGTGGAAAATACCTTGGAAGCTATAGAGGAAGAAAGCGGTTTCAAATGGTGGTGGGCGGTAATACCCATTGTGGTGATCCTCGGGGGCGTGGCTGCTTGGTGGTATATCACCTATCAATCCAAACCGGCTCAACAGGAAGTTATTAAAGAGACGCCTGTGTTGCCCATTGCAAAACCTGATACTACAACCACTCCACCATCAGACACCACTGCACACGTAGCTCCAGTCGATAGTACCGCTGCTGTAACACCTGCACCAACGGTAACGGATACACTGCACTATGTAGCGGTTTACTATACGACAAAAGATAGTTCAGATGCTGCCAAAAAGCAGCTCCGTCAAAAAAACTGGGGCAGAGAGGTAATGATGTATTATAAAGATGGTAAATACAGACTGGCAGTAAAGATCAATGATGCAGATACTGCTGAAGCCATTAAAAAAGTAAGAAAAGACTTTGGTAACCAGGCATTCCTGGAAAGACCATAATATATAACGGGTACGGCTACCTGTTAATTTCACCGGCTACAATTTCCAGCCCTTCTGCGAAGGTATGGGGATTGTAGCCGAGTTCTTTTTCCGCCTTTTCTGTTACCAGACCTGTTTTGGCAGGGCGGGCAGCCGGCTGAGAAAGACTCTTAGAGCTGATTTTTTCAATGAGGTTAGTATCCAGGTTGAAATAGTTAGCTGTTTTAATAGCCATATCGTAAGGAGACAGCGTTTCATTACCAGAAATATTGAATACGCCGGTAGCCTTCTTATCTACGATCAATTTGCAGCCTGTAGCCAGATCCTGGCAAAGTGTAGGCGTACGGAGCTGATCATCTACCACCTTGATTTTCTTCTGCTGTTGCAGATTGTTTTTCACCCAGGTGATCATATTGCTACGTTGCGCATCCGCCACCACGCCATATACCAATACCGTTCTGATGATAGCCCAGGGAAGCTTGCTGTTATGGACAAGCCTTTCAGCAGCTACTTTACTGGTTCCGTAGTAATTGATAGGATTTACGAGATCCTCTTCTGTATAAGGACCGCTAAGACCATCAAATACAAAGTCAGTAGAAACAAACAGGAAATAAGCATTGACTTTTTCAGCCGCCTGTACCAGGTAACGGGTAACGCCCACGTTCATATCCCAGCAAGCATCTTTATTTTTTTCGCATTCATCCACTTGCGTCATCGCGGCGCAATGGATGATGATTTCCGGTTTATATTTATCAATGAGATTAGCCGCCGCTCCAGGAGTGCGGAGATTGGCTGCCTCATAAATGTAATTTTCGCGCTGGGGAATACGGTTGGGGCCTCTTCCGGTAGCTATTACATTATACTTTTTATCCTGGAGAAAAAGAGGGATCAAATGCTGACCCAATAATCCGTTACTGCCTGTTATTAGTACGTTCATAAGCCTTAATCATACGCTATTTCTAAAGATACTAAAATTTTTCCGCTATTAGCTAAATGAAAAACGACTGCCATGAGCAGTCGTTTTTCATTTATATGGTATAAGATATTACTTCCTCATTCCCAGGTTATACATGGTAAATGACCAAATATCTGCTGCTTCATCAATTACTTTAGAAGTAGGTTTACCAGCGCCATGACCAGCCTGTGTATCAATGCGGATCAATACAGGATTAGCACCTGCATTGTCGGCCTGCAGTGTAGCTGCAAATTTGAAAGAGTGTGCAGGTACTACACGGTCGTCATGATCGGCAGTAGAAACCATCGTTGCCGGATAAGATACACCAGGTTTCAGGTTATGAAGCGGTGAATATTTTATTAGGTACTGAAACTGTTCTGCATTATCGCTGCTGCCATATTCAGTAGCCCAAGCCCAACCAATAGTGAACTTCTGGAAACGAAGCATATCCATTACGCCTACTGCAGGAAGTGCTACTTTAAAGAGATCAGGACGCTGCGTCATGCATGCACCCACCAGCAAACCGCCATTAGAACCACCACGGATGGCTATTCTAGCAGGATTCGTATATTTTTCTTTAACCAGGTATTCAGCGGCACCGATGAAGTCGTCAAACACATTTTGTTTTTTCTCCATCATACCTGCTTCATGCCAAGCTTCTCCATATTCACTTCCGCCACGTAAACATACTACAGCGTATAGGCCTCCCTGTTCCATAAAATAGAGATTGGATACACTGAAAGATGGCGTCTGTGGTATATTGAATCCACCATAACCATAAATCAATACCGGATTATTGCCATCCAGTTTGAAACCTTTCTTACCGGAAAGGAACATAGGCACTTTTGTGCCATCCTTACTGGTGAAGAAAACTTGTTTGGTTTCATATTCATCTGGATTGAATTTTACTTCTGCTTTATTAAAGAGTGTAGACTTCCCCGTAGCGATATCATATTTATATACTGTTGCCGGCGTTACGTAAGAAGAATAGGTATAATAAAATGCTTTTTCTTCTTTTTCCGCTCCGAATCCATTAGCAGAACCAATACCGGGCAGTTTCACCGGTTTCATGTTCTTACCATTATAATCATATTGAACGATATAGGAAGACGCGTCCTTCAAGTAACTGAGGAAGAGCTTACCGCCACCGGTACCTACATTTTGCAGGGCTTCCGGTGTTTCCGCCACAATTGTTTTCCAATTGCTTTCCTCCGGATGTTTCGGATCGATTTCTACGATTTTATAATTAGGTGCATGATGATTGGTACGTACCAATAATTTATCACCATTATTATCAATAACTGCTGGTTCATATTTAAAGCCAGGTACCAGGACTGAAAAGTCTTTCTGAGCAGGGTTTTTCAGATCCCATACCCGCACTTCTGCGCCGGAGGTACCTTCAGACAGGTGGAGAATGAGGAAGCGTTCATCTTCCGTTACGCTTACATTAGCATTTCTCAGCGGATGTTCTTTATCCTGGAAAATCAATTGATCTTTTTCCTGCGTATCTCCCATTTTATGGAAGTATACTTTATGAAATTCATTTTTCCGGGATAATTTGTTGGCTTCATCTGGCTTATCATAGCGACTATAATAGAAACCATCGCCTTTCCAGGAGATGCCGCTGAACTTAATCCAGTCCAGTTTATCAGAGAGCAGTTGTTTGGAAGCTACATCCATCACATACCCCTCTTGCCAATCGGAACCTGCTTTAGCAATCAGGTAGGCAGCATATTTTCCGTCCTTTGAGAAGGAGATGGTACCCAGAGCGGTGGTACCAGCAGCATTCAGCTTATTGGGATCTATGAAAACTTCTGCGGTTCCTCCTGGTGTGGTGGAACGATAGAGTACAGATTGGTTCTGGAGACCATCATTTTTGTAGAAATAGTAATATTTCCCTTTTTTGAAAGGGGCAGATGTCTTGGGATAATTAAGGAGTTCTTCTAATCTTATTTTCACATCATTTCTGAAGGAGATTTTGGAGAGATAGTCCTGTGTAACCTTGTTCTGAGCTTCCACCCAAGCTTTTGTTTCTGGCGAATTATCATCTTCCAACCAACGGTATGGGTCAGCAATTTTGGTTCCGTGATAATCATCTGTTACATCGATTTTTTTTGTTTCAGGATATTTGATACCGCTGTGATGCTGTGCCATGGCCTGTCCCGTCAATATAGTCATACTCATAATCAGCAAGGTCTTATTAGTTTTTTTAAACATGCCTATAATTTTTAAATAATTATGCTACTTTGTTTGATGAAAATTAAAAATTTAGGTTATTTCATGAAATAACAATTAGAAAACAATTCCAAAATGTTATTTTTGTGCGCCCTTAAGATATTTTTTTAGCAATTTATATGAAAAAGTTGAACAACATTGCAGTCCTTACCTCAGGAGGAGATGCTCCTGGCATGAACGCCGCGGTTCGTGCAGTAGTAAGAACGGGCATTTATCATCAGCTGAATGTATATGGCGTGATGTACGGCTACAGGGGAATGTTGACTAATGACATTTTCAATATGGAGTCCAAGTCAGTGGCCAATATTATTCAGCGCGGAGGCACCATCCTAAAGACCGCCCGGTGCAAAGAGTTCTATGAATATGAAGGGCGAAAAAAGGCTTATGAGAATCTGAAGAAGCACAACATTGATGGACTGGTCGTAATAGGTGGAGACGGTTCATTTAATGGTGCGCAGAAATTCAGCCAGGAATTTGACATTCCTTGTATAGGCTTGCCTGGTACTATTGACAAGGACATTGCGGGCACCGATTTCACTATTGGTTTTGACACAGCCGTCAATACTGCGGTGGAGGCGATCGACAAAATCAGGGATACTGCTGACGCACACGACCGACTATTTGTCATTGAAGTTATGGGCCGGGATGCCGGTTACATTGCATTACACAGTGGCATCTCTACAGGTGCAGAGCATGTGTTAATGCCAGAACGCAAAACAGAAGTAAACGAAATTATTGAAGAACTGCAGGCCAACGAACGTCGTAAAAAGCTCGTTAACCTTATTGTGGTGGCAGAAGGAGATGAAACCGGAGGCGCCAACGAAGTAGCCCGCAGAATTAAAGAAGCCTGTCCTCAATTGGACACCAGAGTGGCCATCCTTGGTCATATCCAACGTGGCGGATCCCCTACCTGTCAGGATCGTATCCTGGCCAGCAGATTGGGATATGCCGCTGTTGAAGCACTCCGCGAAGGTATTCACAACGTAATGATCGGAGTAGTGAATGACAGAATTCAGTATACTCCGCTTGATAGAGCGGTGAAAGCCAAACAGGAAATTGACCCAGAATGGTTTAAGATTGTTAAAATTCTTGCGAGTTAAAAAATAAGACTTATGAGTACAAAGGACCTTTCCAAATACTATCACAAGCAGATGGACAATGCTGCAGGTAGAGAACATTCTTCCCACAAAACTAAAATTGTGGCTACCGTTGGTCCAGCTAGTGATACCTATGACAAGTTGTTGGAGTTAGTTAGAGCAGGTGTGAATGTTTTCCGTTTAAACTTCTCTCATGGCTCGCATGAAGACAAACTGCGGATTATTGAATACATCCGTCAGATCAATAAAACAGAACCTTACAATGTGGCCATCCTGGCCGATCTGCAAGGCCCTAAACTGCGTGTAGGCGAAATCGAGAATAATGCACTCCCGCTGAAAGCCGGCGATATCCTCACTTTCATCAACGAGAAAGTAGTGGGTAACATGGAAAAAATTTATGTTTCCTACCCTGACCTGTATAAAGATCTCAGACCCGGCCAGAAAATTCTTCTGGACGATGGTAAAATTGAAACTGTTGTTAGAGAAATCACTCCTGCAGGCGAAATCAAAGCAGAAGTAACCCTCCCGGGCGTACTGTCCTCCAAAAAAGGATTTAACCTGCCTGATACGAAAGTTTCCCTGCCAGCTCTGACTGAAAAAGATATCATTGACCTGGAATTCATCATTGACCATCAATGTGATTGGGTTGCGCTTTCCTTCGTAAGAAGCGTAAAAGACCTGATCGATCTACGCAAACGTCTGGAAGCACGCAACTCTAAAATCAAGGTGATCTCTAAAATTGAGAAACCTGAAGCGATTCAAAACCTGAAAGAAATTATCTGGGAAAGCGATGGCGTAATGATCGCCCGCGGTGACCTCGGCGTTGAACTGCCAGTGGAACAAATCCCGATGATCCAGAAAGATATTATCCGCAAATGTATCCACCGCGCAAAACCTGTGATCGTGGCTACACAGATGATGGAGAGCATGATGGACCGTACCCGTCCTAACCGTTCCGAAATCACCGACGTTGCGAATGCCGTACTGGAAGGTGCCGATGCAGTGATGCTCTCCGGCGAAACCGCTACTGGTCAATTCCCAGTACTGGTTATTCAGACAATGAATAAAATTATCCAGGAAGTGGAAAAAGAGGCGATCATTTACAATCGTAACCTGATTCCTCACCGTCACTCTCCTACCTTCCTCAGTGATGCACTTTGCTATAATGCATGTAAAATCGCTGAAGATCTGGATGCCGACGCACTGATTGGTATGACCCAAAGCGGTTACACCGGCTTTATGTTGAGCTCCTACCGTCCACGCTCTCCGTTGTATGTATTTACCAAAGAAAGAACCCTGGTAAATCAGTTGAGCCTGAGCTGGGGCGTACGTGCCTTCTTCTACGAAGAGGAAGAAAGCCTGGATGATATCGTTTTCGATCAGATCAACATCTTGAAAGAAAGAGGTTTCATCAAACCAGGTGATGTTGTGGTAAATACAGGTAGTACGCCAGTGAAACTGCATTTGGCTACTAACACACTGAAAATCACCAGAGTAGAATAGTAATCTACATTATTTGAAATACAAAGCCCGGTTGAGTTCAACCGGGCTTTTTTATTTAATATCCTAGGGTAGTGGCCCACCTGAAATGTCAACCTATAAAACCTCTAATTGCCATTACGCTTTACTGACAGCCAATTTGGGCAGTGTCAATAGGTAAATGATCAGCGCCGTAGTGATGAGGGCAGTACCAGCTACGCAGACACCTGTCCACTTGCCCACAGACCATACCCATAGCCCGATACCGGACCCAAGAGAGGTACCGATAAAACTAGTGGTCATAAATACGGTATTGAGGCGGTTTCTGGCGGAGGGAATTAATGCGTATACTCTTGTCTGGTTGGATACGTGGATTGCCTGCAGACCCAGATCTATGGCGATAATTCCTACTATAATACCTATGATATCCGTCTTAAACAGGAAGAAGAGCAGGTAACCTGCAAACAGGAAAACAATGCCATATCCAACTGCTATACGGGGATTTTTCTTATCTGCTACACGTCCTACCAAAGGAGCTCCGAGGGCTCCTGCAGCCGCCGCCAATCCCATTAGCCCAATTTTGTCACTCTGAAAAAAGAAGGGGGCTTCCGATAACAGGAAAACCACCGTTGTCCAGAATAGCCCAAACATCGCAAAGGTGCAAGCATTAATGGCAGAGGCCTCTCTTAATATCGGCTGTTCTTTAACAAGGGTGATCAATGATTTCATCAGATCACTATATGACCCTTTAAAAGTAGGAGCACTTTGCGGAAAGGAAACTGTCATCACCAGTGCCAATAAGCCACTGATGGCAGCAGCAATCCAAAACATGCCTCTCCAGCCAAAATTATGGCCAATAATACCACTTAGCGTCCTTGACAACAAAATCCCAACCAATAAGCCACTCATCACCATTCCGATTACTTTTCCCCGATTATTATCACTACTTAATGTAGCCGCCAGCGGGAGTATCAGTTGTGGTACTACAGAAGTAAAACCAATCATTAGACCGGTTACTTTCAGCATAGTGATATTAGTAGACATCGCAGAAGCCACCAGGGCCACTGAGGAGGCGAGTGTCATACCTATTATTTGCTTCTTCTTTTCCAGCATATCCCCTAAAGGCACACAAAACAGCAATCCAAGGGCATATCCCACCTGTGTGAAAAAGGTTACCTGTCCTGCATTAGAATCCGTAACCCCGAATTCTTGACTCATCAACACCAGTAAAGGCTGGCTGTAGTATATATTTGCTACAATCAAACCTGTACAGAGTGCCATTACAGCTATATTCCATTTGCTAAGCGCCATATATTCCAATTTTTTGCTTTGCAAAGATAGTTGAAAGCATAAAACCGCCAGAACGATTTCATTGCCCTGGAAACGGTAAATTTGTAATAGTTAATTGCTCACCGTTAAAAGCAGATAGTTATGTTCAAAAGTATCTATCCTTACACACAGGAATTAATAGCAGAGTATAAGGAACACAACGAAAATGAAATTGAAGCCAAATTGCTACAGGGCGAAAAGGCTTTTCGGGATATGCTTAAAATCCCCCTGGACCAGCGCCGGCAGTGGATGGCACAGATAGCCAAATCCATGCGCGATAATGTAAAGGAGCATGCTACCATTATTTCCCGGGAAATGGGGAAAACCCTCCGGGAAGCCACCGCGGAAGTGCAGAAATGCGCCACCACCATTGATTACTATGTCGAAAATATAGAACAGATCCTCCAACCACGGATGATATCATCCGATGCCTCAAAAAGTTACGTATCTTATGAGCCTAAAGGGATCATTCTGGCCATTATGCCCTGGAATTTCCCCTACTGGCAAGTTTTTCGATTCGCTATTCCTAATATATTGGCAGGAAATGCAGGATTATTAAAGCATGCCAGTAACGTGAGCGGATGTGCCCTGGCCATAGAACAGCTCTTTACAGCATCGGGGTTCCCTATTGGTACGTTCCAGACAGTGTTGTTGTCGTCCAAACATATAGAACCCATTATCGCAGATCCGCGTGTACAGGGTGTTACGCTCACTGGCAGTACGCCTGCCGGGAAAAGTGTGGCGGCACTGGCAGGGAAATACATCAAAAAGACAGTCCTGGAGCTTGGAGGCAGCGATCCTTTTATCGTTTTGAAAGATGCCGATATTAAAGAAGCCGCCAAAGTAGCTGTGCAGGGTCGTATGCAGAATGCCGGCCAGTCTTGTATTGCCGCCAAACGCTGGATTGTTGAGAAACCAGCAGTGGCAGCGTTTACAGAGGCCGTAGCGGAAATTCTCCAGGCAATGAAACAGGGAGATCCCATGCTGGAAAGCACTAATATGGGACCTATGGCCAGACCGGATCTTGCAGCCGATCTGGGTAGACAACTGAAAGAGAGTATTTCCCAAGGCGCACACTTAGTATTGGGTGGCACCTATGAAGGATGTAACTTTGCCCCTACACTGCTGACTGGTGTCACTGCAAATATGACTGCCTTCCGGGAAGAAACCTTCGGCCCATTGGGCATAATCGTAGAAGCAACTGGTGAAGAAGCAGCGATAGCACTTGCCAACGAAACGGATTTCGGACTGGGTTCCGCGTTATGGACCAAAGACCTGGAAAAAGCAGCCCGACTGGCCCGCCAGATTGAAAGCGGCAATGTATTTATCAATGCTATGGTTCGTTCAGATGCCCGACTGCCATTCGGAGGAGTTAAACAATCCGGTTATGGTCGGGAATTATCACTGGAAGGAACACACGAATTTCTAAACGTTAAGACCGTTTACATACATTAGGCTTTTAGAACATGACCACATCTCTGAAACGCGACCGCTATACTCCCTATATCACCTTCTCCCGTAAAGAATGGGCAGAAAGGAGCGGTGATGCCAGGCTACAACTGGCAGACTACGACCTGGAACAATTGCATGGTATGAATGAGCCACTTACACAGGAAGAGATTACACAAGTATATCTTCCCCTGGCCCATTTATTAAACCTCTACGTAACTGCATCCCAGCAATTACATAAAGCCACCAGCAATTTCCTCGGTAGTCAACAACTGAAAGTACCTTATATCATTGGAATTGCAGGTAGTGTTGCGGTAGGTAAAAGCACCACTGCCAGAGTATTACAACGATTATTACAGGCCTGGCCAAATCATCCCAGAGTAGACCTCGTTACAACAGACGGATTCCTCTATCCCAACAAAATCTTGGAACAAAACAATATCATGAACCGTAAGGGATTCCCTGAAAGTTATGATATCAAACGCCTCATTCACTTTCTGGCAGATGTCAAATCAGGCAAAGAACGTGTAGCCGCACCATTATATTCCCACCTAGAATATGATGTTCTTCCAGGACAATTACAATGGATAGAACAACCGGACATTATCATTGTCGAAGGTGTGAACGTATTACAAGTACGTCCTCGCCAGCAACAAAAAGATCCTGCCGTTTTCGTATCTGACTTTTTCGATTTTTCCATATATGTTGACGCTGCTGAAAAAGATATCCGTAAATGGTATATCGCGCGATTTGAATCCTTGCGTCAGACAGCATTTCAAAACCCGGATTCATTCTTTCACAGATATGCAGGACTGTCCGATGGCGCCACTGTGGAACTCGCCACCCAGATTTGGGACGATATCAACAAACCCAATCTGGAGCAGAATATTGCACCTACACGCTACCGTGCAGGCCTGATACTGGAGAAAGGTAGTAACCATTTTGTTCAATCCATCAAACTCAGGAAAACCTGATCGACATGCAATTACTGTATTTAAGAAATGCAACATTCCTACTGGAATGGAACAACAAGAAAATCCTCGTCGATCCCATGCTGGGATCCAAAGGAAGTATGGACCCTGTCCCCAACACAGCCAACACTATCCGTAATCCCACTGTAGATCTTACCCTCAGCGATATTGCTGTTCAAACTATGGTGCAAGATATCGATGCGGTTTTGCTGACCCATACGCATCGAGACCATTGGGACGTTGCGGCACAACAGATGCTTCCAAAAACGACCACGATTATTTGCCAGCCAGAAGACGTGCAGAAAATCAGTGAAGCGGGATTCATCAATGTTATTCCCGTTCAAGACAGTATTACCTGGAATCATTTTACCATTCATCGCACTGGTGGCCAACACGGTACCGGCGAAATCGGTAAACTAATGGCACCTGTTTCCGGCTTCGTCATCACCGATGGTGAACATCGATTATACATCGCTGGAGATACTATCTGGTGCAATGAGGTAAAAGAAACCCTGGACCGTTTCAAACCAGAATATACTGTGGTGAATGCGGGTGCTGCAAGATTCCTCCAGGGAGATCCCATTACTATGACAGCAGCAGATGTATTGGAGGTGATTAATCACCCTGCTCATACAAATGTTATTGCAGTCCATATGGAGTCCATCAATCACTGCACCCTCACCAGGGAAGACCTGGCAGTAGCCGTAGCAGTGGCTTCCAAAGAATGTAACATCCCCGATCCGGGAGACTGGATTATGCTAAATTAATCCGCATCTCCCTAATTCTTCCATTACCATCCCCTCTACCATTTACGCTGCGATGTAGGCGGCGTAAATGGTGTTTAACCCAAACAATATTACCTCCTTTCTTTAACGCTATCCCCCGTTCCACAGCATTCCTTTTTCGAAACAAAAATATCCTCGTTTAAATTGCATTCAATCTACGGCCTATCCTCATGATTAATTGCAATGTATTCAGTACAACATAAACAATGGATTGATAAAGCCACTTTTAACCTCCTCCTTGCTATACCCACTCATTGATATGACTAGCATTGCCCATACTCATTTCCCTAGCAGAAATCGTAAACGTAATGGTCATAGGATGTTTATCTGCATAATCGAATACCTCTTCGAACTTAACCAGATACCCTTCTTTAAATTCTAATGATTTTAGCTTGGCATCCGTATCCCTTTTGAAAAATGTAATGGTGCCATCTTTCCGCTCAAAGTTATTCACCATCCACTCAAAAAGATCGGTTTTACCAGTGGATTCGACGGTCATTTCAATACGCCCTCCTCTTGTAATGGCAGAAGGCCTTCCAGTAGCATCCGTTTCCTGATGTAATTCATAACTCACATGCTGTACATTGTACTGCTCACCATTTACCATAAGAATTGATTTAAATGACATACATTCTGATTTTAAAGGTTAACAAATAATAATCACGGGGTTGTTTGTGCATGGTTGGTCATCATTAATAAACGGCAATTCTCTAACTCCCTGGACTTGCCATCCAGTTGCTGTTGCAGTTGAACCACTTCCATTTTCAATGCCATGATAGTTTGCTGGGCATCTCTACATTCTCTCAATTGTTGTTTACTTTGTTGCAGAGAAAGACAACATTGCATGATATCGTCATAAAAAGTAAAACCAGATGCTTGTGGCGTAATACGATTACGCATTCCGGCCAGCATGGTGGCAATTATCTGATCAACATATCCACTGTTTTGCCCTGGATCATTGACAATTGCCAGTTGCTGCCTGACTTTCCCTAAAGCTTCACCGAACTGCTGTTGTTGCTCCATCCTGCTGCCATGATAAATTAATTCACGCCGCAGCATAATATTTTCCACAATTGGCACTTGGTAATGAAAGAACACACCAAGTATCAACAACCCTGTTGTGACCGTATACATCAATAGAAATAATGCAAACCCTTTCCGTCTTGCATGATTATTTATCGGTTCCATAATAACGCTAATTTATTCCGAAAAGGACCATTTAGATTTACGTATACCTGGCGATGACTGTGGCAGCCCTACACTTTCTTCTTTTACAAAAATATTCCCTTCAGGCTTTTTACCTATATACTCTAGTTTTGCGATGACGGATAAGACCCTTTGCACGATTCTTAGAAAGCTCAAAGCGCTATGGAATGCCAACTGAATATCCAGATGATTATAGACCGCTACGATCAACTCATAACATTTAGTTTCAATCTCTCCAGCATTCACCCCAGCCCATTCAGCGAAATATTGTAGTACCTCCTCTTTGTTACCAGATGCTCGTTGCTCTAGCGCTGACGCCCACATTCCACCTATAGCTTTTGCCAAAGCAAACAGGCGAAACGGTAGTTCCCTTCCAACTTTCTCTTGACAAAATGGAAGCGAAAAATTGATTACCTGCCCAACATGCTCCGCCAGGTATAAAACGATTATCGCTAGCTCTTGCTGCTGATTCCTGGAATAAATCTTTTCTATTATTTCCTGACAACTACAGTGTATTTGTCTTAACAATACAATAATTTCTTCCCCAGCAGCCAATAACAAAGGGTATGCCCCCACACAGGTACAAGGCGGAATATAACTTTGATCTACTTCCGGTACATGATTCTTTACTATAATTCGCCCCACAGGCAGTTGCCCAGGCAACAGACCATCAGCCGGCAATTCATGCACAGCTACCACGGAGAGCAGGAGGCGGTCTATCATATACTTCGTTCGAGATGGAAGCTCTTCCAAAACTGGCTCTCCAGCGGGAATCCGTTGATAACAGTCTATGTTAGCCATTACATACCAAACACCATCTTGCTTCGGTACTGCCCAGTTAGTAGATATATTACCAGAGATAATAATGCCCGCTGCAGTTACTACTGGTAGTTGTATCAGGATACCCTCCGCTGTAATCGCCTGACAGGCGTGCAAATGCAACACACAACAATGGCGCTCTGGGGTAATTTGTAGATGCAAGATTCTTTTAGGCAATGCACTAACATCCAACAACCCATAGTTATGCTCATTTAGAATAGACGCTGCCGTTCGATGGATTCGCGCTAGTATTGCATTTTCCATGGTGGTAAAATCCTCCTGGCGTACTTTCATCCCATCTACCCAGTTCACCATTGGATAATTGATTATTGGTCGCATGTTTCAATTTTTAACTGGTGAATTCTTTCACAAAGAATAATGCTGTTTTCTCGAATGCCGCTACTATATATTGGTAAATTCGGATCTATCACGCTCGGCCACCAACATTTACGCACGCGATAACATCTCCATCTATAGCCTTGCCTATCTTCGTCGAAAATATCAATCTGATGCTCCGGATGACGGGCATTATAATCATTGATAAAATGATAAAAGAAAACACCCCAAGTCACATGACGTGGCGCCCTAGCCCGAAATCCAGATAATCCACTACTGGCATTTTTTCTTAGCTTCAGCGCGATCACCAATAAATCTCTCATATCGTTTTCTGCAATTTCCTCATACCCTTCCTCAACCGGATAACACCAATCATCATATAAGACAGCGGGGATAAAGCTAAGTACCTCCCACAACTCCCAGAAACTAACAGGGATTAAAAAATCAAGTAGCCCGTAGCCAATAGGTATTGGAGGCCACCGAGTATCCACATACAAGTAGTGAGTGCATAAAATGATATTAACTCCAAACAACAGCATACAAACACAATGGAGGACTTTCATTTTCATATTCCACCTACCATAGTGCCCACAAACCACCGCTACAATACCGCTTAAAAAGGAAGCAGTTCCTCCAAGTGCAAATACTCCCTCCCAGGATGATGCCCCCATAAACGTTGGCATCATATATCCACCAACCAGCAAAGGCAGTATGATCAACAGGGCCACCAACAGCGATTGTTTATGCTCATATTTCCATGCGCTGCGTATCAACCAGGCGCCAATAAATATTAATATTGCAAGAGCAATAAGTAAATAAGTCATTTTAGATATGATTCTGGGTTAACAATACATATATCCTCCAAGCATACAGATATGATCCTCCTGTTCAACTAATAACTTCCAGTCAATTTCTACGGCCGCAGGTAGTAACAGATACGCCAGTAATCGTAGGAATCTTCCCTTACAACTCCATGGTAAGTAAGCAGGTGCATCCAGTGTTGTAACCGGTCCAACGTCAATTGAAAGTATAGATCCTGCGTCCTCCATAACATCCCCCAGCACTAGGTCCACCCCTAATTCAGCTATGATTCTACCTTTCGAAGAAATTACCTCAGTACACCTTCTATTACGCTTCCAATGAAACGATACTGGTTGTTTGATTATCTTGGATATCAGTGCGATGGCCATTGGTATACTTTTACAACTACACATTTCCGCCAAAAAAGGAATTAATTGCTGTAAAAAGGTCTCCTCCTTGCATCCACTGATTGCCCGCAACAACGCCATTAAAACAGGCTGCACAGCGTGATGGTAAATCCTGCATCGTTCCTCAAACATTACTTGTTCCATGGGTTGAAAAAAAAGACAAGCCATGGCTGCTTCCTGCTTCAGATGACGACTATTATTCGTCACAGCTTCCATTCCACCCTGATCCAACGGGCAGTCCGATGCATGAAACAATCCCTCCGGCAATTGATGATACAAACCATTGCGATTAAGTGTCAATTGTGCTACCGCCTTGTTTAAAACTATGTTACGAATGTCAGCGCTATATGCGCGGGCAAAATTTCCAGCGAAATTGACTGTAATATCCTTATGTAAGAATAACGGCAATAATAGCTCCGCATTGAGAAAATCATCAAATAAATAATCAGGCATGATCTATTGGGTTAACTAATCAAAATATAGCCTGAAGGAAATGCGATAAAGAAGTAAATCACATGTAAGCAAAAATATAAAATCGAAACAATACAAAACAAAAATTTGAGAATATTTTTTGAAAAAAAATTTCTCGTTCCTAAAATAATCTTTAAACTTGTAATTATAAAAATAATTTAACTGCTGACCACTCCCCCTTCAGCAGATGTTAACCCAAACCATTACCCATGCTACATTTTAACCTTCCATTCCTACGGGAACGGTTTATCTTTTTCACTATTATTGTAACTGGAATGCTGGGCATTCTATTTTACTGTTTACAATTACACCCTACTGCAACCTGCAGATATAAAGGGATTGAAATAAAAAGCAAATACGTTTATAACGTCAATGTATATACGATAAATGACACATTACATTTATTCTTAAACGGGAATCAAAAATCAGATCACCTTTTCTGGATATTACCAGATCATAGCTATGCTTCCGGATCAAGTATAATTAAATCCTTTCACCATATAGGCATACAGGATATACAGGTACTCACAGGCAACTGTCACTTTCATCAACGGATAACCATACAACCAGCAATAGTTACTACTAAAGATACCATCTCGATATACCCTAGTATCACAGGCCCTTCTACCGCTACAGTTGGAATAGAAGCCACCTTCAGTTCCAATCAGCCTACCATTACAGGTTTTGCATGGCAACTTACAGGCAGAGAAGACAGTATACACCACACCCCAACAGTAACATATACATTTCGTACTCCTGGAGAAAAAATACTTACGCTCATCATCAATAGAGATACGGCCCGTATGGCTGTTAAACATATCCATGTTTTTCCTCCGCCCATACCCATCAGTCCACCAATCCCCGCTATCCCACTACCGCCCACTCATCCACCTGTAAAAAAAGCTGAACCCAGCATGCCGGTCATAACCGAGGAGGAATTCAAATTTATGTTACAACAGGTTATTAGCGGGTACAAACAGTGCACAGATTTCTCCGAATATCTCTGCAATAATCTACTCATACCGGTGATCATCAATGAAAAAACAATGATCCCCTTTAATCAATTCTGTCTTCAAATTACGGGAAGAAAACGGCTATCCCTGGATCAGGTGAAGATGACACGGGATAAATCCGGTTGCATTACCACACTTAGCGTACACTACAACAAAAAAAGATTTATTGGACTCTTTTAAAAATAGAAATATGAAAAATACATTCCTTAAACTCCCACTGGATATTCAGGCGCTAATTACAGGCAATCATAAATACACTGTACAACTCAAAACGTCTGTAATGCAGCATATACAACTGTTAATCCAAACAGCCACTGGTGAATTCCCAGCCAATCCCTCCTATGGATGCGGTATGCAGGAACAACTATTAAAACTTTCTAACCCGCCGCACCTACTTAAAACCCAACTGGAATCAATACTACTCAACAGTCTTACACAACATGAAACACGTATTCAACAAACTGCTATACATGTTTCATTAAAACGTCTACTACATAACAATACGTCTGTTGCACTTTTTACCATACACGGACATACCATCATGCCCGTACAGCCTTTCGAATTTGCATTTAAATTAAATATCAACCCGGTTACATTCAAACTTTAATGATGACTAACAATTCTATAAAAGAGCGACTGATACAACTCGCCTGTCGTACATGGAAGATATCAGATCATGAGAAGGATGCCTTATTGGATCCGGTTGTTAAATTGCTACTGGAAGGTCTCGCGGATGAATTGGAAAGAATACATAGCGAAAGCCATGCACATCAAACAGCAATGGTTCATCAGTTAGCCAGTATACTGATACCTACCATAAATACTTGCGCACATCCAGCCGATGTACTATTGCATGCCTTACCCAAAGAAGAGATAATCATCACTCCAGAGCAGGAATTCATGACACATCTTTCAAATCATGCTTTGGTAAAGCCCTCTTTCATTCCTACCGGTCATTTCAAACTTACACCAGGGCATGTCACACATATTGTATGCCCACAAGTAGTACTGCAAATGAATGATATACAACCAACCATTTTAATAAAAGATATTATCTGGCACAACACCCCTTCTCAGGTGTATGTACGACTAGCATATCCATCAGGTGCCATGCCCGATCTGTATGGTCTTTCATTATGCTTCCTAGTTAACAATACCGCAATGGAAGATATATTATTCCATGTATTACCCCTTGCACGCATATACGCGAATGAGGAACCTATCAAAACAACCATTGGTTTTCATGAAGCATCGAATACTCCCAAACCAGATGCAATATGGAGTTTCTGGCAACAAAAATACAAGAAGCATTACCTGACAATTAACAGCCATTATACCTTCCAGGAGGCAGACATGAATATTCCAGCGCCTTTACGCTATTATCAGCAACAAAATGGACTAAAAACGTTCCTGCCAGGCATCTGGTTAAAAATCGAATTACCAGGATTACCAATGGAAGCTCTTCCGGATATCGTCTGCCAATGCAATTGCTTTCCTGTGGTAAATCTTCGGGCAATATCAACTTCCCTTGCCGTCACACATGATTTCCAGGTATTTCCACTAACAGGTAAACACTCTTTCTTCAAACTACATTCCTGTACAGACCAGCATCAACGTGCCTATCGCCAGGAAGCCACCAAAACAGTATCCGACTTACAACCAGGAGAATATACTTGCGATTATCCAGCACACAAAAGATGGCAGGATGAGGACTTACAGCAAAAGATCTCATTATTGTTATACCGACTCCGAGAAGAACATCGTTTATTACAACCGACTCGAAACAGCTTATTAATCCAACATCTACAAAACTTGCAACAACTCACTCATGAAATCGAACAATCCATTGACCAGGAAGAAAAATCCACCTGGCCTATCCTTTCCATAAAACCATTACCAGATGCAGATTTCCTGTATATAAAATACTTCAGCACGGATGGTGATTTAGCCAATAATATTCCACCAGGAGCCGCATTTCAAACAACAGAAAATGATCTCTTTATGAAGGGAAGTATCAAAAGCCTTCTCCCCTCAGCAGGCGGAAAACAACCATTATCATCCACTGACATCACTCATCATTTCAGGCAACAATTCTACTCCGGCGATAAAATAGTTACGCCGGCAGATATTAGATTATGCTGTTTGGCTATAATGGGAGAACACCTGCAAGATTGCCACATTAAAATAGGATCTATCCTCTCTGCCAATATCCAGGAAGGTTTCAGACGGGTACTGCAAATAACATTAGTCCTCAGCCATACAGGATCACCCTATCCCCAACCACTGCTTACACATTATAAAGAATGCATACTACGGCAATTAGAAGAGCGCTCCTTCCAATTACTGCCTGTATGCATTTCGTTTATTCATGACATGTAGTGGGTTAGAACCGGGTACCTAACCCGGCTCTAAAATATACTTAGGTAACGCCCCTGCTTTGATTCTCAAAACCAATGGGTCTGGAATATTCCTCAACTGTACTACAGCAAATAATTCATCTGCCTTATCTATAATTGGTGCAGATATCACCAATACCTGCCGGAGACCACTCTTCGCAGGAAGCGTTTGTGGTGGCAGCTTCAGACAAGTCCTTAAAGGCATCAATGCAGTAGTAGCTGCCGATTTCATACATACCGACATACGCACGATTTCCACTGGCAGCCCTGCACGATTGCTCCAATACCACCGCAGGTACAGGAGCTTATTGAGCTTCATCACGTCTTCCAGCTTAAAAGTAATCGCTGCTTTATGCATCCTGCCAATACTCCCTTTCTTATGCTGTAAGCGATAATCTGCCGCAATACGCGCCGCAATGACGGTATCTATAGTATTTAGGATGACCATCGTATCAACAGCTTCATTGCATGTGCTGAGCTGCTTCCGTAGGATTTCTTGTTCGTTTGTTAAAGCTACTGCCTTACTTTTCCCTTTGGAAAAATCAACATTCAGTAATGCCATATCCACCGGTTCACGGTAAACAACCAACAAATAATACACCTGCCGTTGTGTAATGACCACCATATTGGTAACGGATGGAAACGGACGCTGTGCCTTTAATAATACCAAATGCCCCGCCAACGTATATTGACATTCCTGCTCCTGAGTATTACCCAGTTGCACAGTAACCACCTTTGAAGGAAACGTTAACGCCGTAACAGCTCCCTTAGTGACAACAATAGTATCCGTTGCCGCCCATACAATCGTTAACCGCAATAGCCCCACCAGTACTAATACAACTGTTTTTTGTAGACGCATACTATACCTGTTTACCGTTATTACTTAGTTTGTTCATAACTAGTTTCCCAGGCATTAGCATCCTCTCCTTTATGGCCATCCATCCGAATCATGAAGTTCCTCGCCGGAAAATAGGGTTTCAAAAATATATCCAGATGGATCGTATCCTTTTGCCTATTATCCTGTTCAAACCGACGTATTTCAAAATCCTCAATCAACCTGTCTGGGCCAGTGATACTATCCAGAAACTGTATGATCTGTCTTTGTAAATCCTTCCTAGTATTAGCACTAAAATTCTCAAATGCTCTACGGTTGAGGAAGTCGATCAATACTTTCGTGACATAATCGAATACCCGTACTACAGAATACGTCTGTAGCCCAATATTATCACCCGTAAACAACGTCTTGGCACTAAAGGCCATTACGCGCCCATATTCTTGTACCATAGGCACCAATCCAAGCTTCTCCAACGTGGCTATCTCACTTTTCTTCAGCTCAAAACTAACACCGTCTACTTCTCGCAATGCGCCATACTTCTTCCCCGCAGTCACCTGCGACATCAGTGTACTATAAATCCTTCCAGCCAATGCCCCCGATGGCGACACGAGCACATGCTCTTTTTCACCCACCTGTATAGCCTTCCCTCTTCCTATCAGCCAGTTACAGGTCATGATTACATTTGACTTACAAGCTTCCGCACCCGTCAAACAAGCAGCGTCAAACATCTCCATTACATCATCCGGCGCATCCATATGACAGAAATCAGTTATCAGCAAACATTTATTATCATAAGCCATCCGAGCCCACTTCTCAAGGATCTTATTACTACCAGCATACCCCGGCATGAGCAACAAACTATAATTCCCCTTTAGATCCAGCCGATCATAATGCTGCGATAACTCCTGCCTAATCGCATCTAGAAATCGACTGTTGTCTAAATCCCGCAACTGCTCCGGCGCCGCATTCAGAAAACTTACATTCTTGACCTTCTCCTCCTCCGTATTCGCAAAGAAAAGAGACACATTACGGTAAGATTGCTCCAACGTACGAGTAGCTCCCAACGCGACTAACAGATTCTCCTTCAATAAGGCTTCCGATTGTAACACAGCATGACTGCAATCCTGCATCATATCTTTTACCTCCTGATGCCCACTCAAGATTTGCTCCCATATGCACAATAAGGCCTTTAGCCGCCCCCTGTCCAGCTCCTTTGAGGATTCCGTTAAAAAGAGCTGACGCCTCGATTTGCGCTCCGGATTCAAGTTCTGTACCCCTTCAATCGCCGATTCCAGCAACTCAAATCCACCAAATCGTGAAAGACACTGTAATTGAATAGCATACCCGGCCGCAGAAGACGACCGCTCATTGGTTTCTGTGGATAACATAACAATGGTTTTTAATTTTAATCTTTATAATTCCTCCAATAACTGTTGGATCAACACCAACAAGGACTTCCTGGCGGCATCATCCGCCAGCGCCATACGCAATACCTTGTTACTCCCTAAATGGCGAATAACCTGTAAATACAATTCACGACGTAAAGCTAAAGCTCTAAGAAAATCACTCTGTGCCGTAATCCCACTAACCCCAAAATCCGCCATCTGCTGAAACGTTAATACCTCTGTTATTCTTTCCCCTCCTGGCCCCGTAAAATCAATCGGAACACTAGGCTTGTAATGAGCAAATACAGCAGCAATGTGATGCAAGCCCTTTACAATCTCAGGCTTCAAGGAAGGCGCTAACGTGAGACTTTCAGCAAACAACGTTCTGTTAGGAGAGATTTCTGCAATGGCTTCATTGGTTTCCGGCTTCACTTCCGTACCACCAATACCTGGGTGTTTCATCATAACAATCCTGATTAACAAACAAACAATATTTAACACCCTAAATTACTAAGAGAAAGTATTGGAAAATCATCATTTTCCGATTTCAGATCCGCGAATGAAAATAATGAAAATTAGGAGCGAGAAAATGCGGCAGTCGTCCAAATACTAATGCTATCCCGCATCTCCTGCACCAGTTGCAACTGATGCATAAAGACCATACAATAATCAATTAATAATTGCCGATCCTCTAATGATCGGTTCATATTTAATTCGAAATTATCCATGCCTGTATTAACGGCAATATAAATCCTATGCTTATGAAACGCGATAAACAAACTGATATCTGGCATAAACTGCAAGGCACTGATACGCTTCAATAAACTCGGTTTCAATAACTGCTCTGCCTCCGCCACATCTGCTGAATACACAACAAACCGCTGATTGAATGCCTTATCTGATAGCATCAAAAAATTTCCCGGATTCACCATCTCCATAAATTTACAGCCACGACTATGCACATAAACAGGCGTCCCAAAATAACGAGGAGACTGTAACATATAACAACTGCCATAAAAAACTGTATCCGCCTTGGCCCGTTGAAACCTAGCGCCAGGAATCACAGACACCCGCAAATCACAAAACTGAAATAATAAATATCCCATCCGACCTGTGATCAGGTCATTGCCTTGAACCGTATAATCCTTATTCGCAAACAATCCTGTCTCCACAAAATCTTCTACCGGCAAATTTTCTGTCGGCTCATAAATATAATGTGGATGCACAAACTGTAATAATGGCGCAATGACCTTCTGCTTGTATTCCCGCTGCAGATGCTCTGATGGCCGATCTACAAATTGCCGCATCATTAAATTCCGAATGAGCATCACACCAGCAAGCGCCAACACAATGCCGATACCTATATACGCTAACTTAATATACAATTCATGACCCTTGGATTGCTCCAAGTGTATCGGTTCCACCACAAATAAATAAAATAGCGCTGCCAGCCCTAGGCATAATACCCAAAGCCACCACGTACTACGCATACGCCGTCTGGTCCTTTCCAGTTGTTTAAGCGTATCTTGCAGATGACTGCCTATAAATTCATTTAAACTATGCGGTGATTTCATAATTGGATTAGTTGGAAGACCAGCTTATTCCTGAAAAACCATTTACGCCAGTGATTTCCTTACTTATCTGTGATTGGAACTGCTCTACATAAACTTTCGAAATGGGGAATACAAATATCTGCCTGCCATTACTTACACTAATTCTAGCATAAATTACTGGATACAAATGCACTAATATCAGTTGAAATTTATATTGCTGAATAATATCCACCTGCTGAATAGTCGCACCCCGCTCCAGTAACTCGATAAAATAAATAATCAACGCAGGCCGCTGGGTCCCCTTGTACAACATCATCAAATATGGAATAGAAGGCCCAATCAGCAGCAAAGCTACCACCCCCCAAATGAAAACAGGCGGCTGTACTCCCCGTTCATAAATGATAAACAAAATCAGGAATGCCAGCAAAAAAGTGATGAACTCCGCCACTATCAAGGCTATAATGGTTTGTTTCACATCCTTATGATGCATGGACAGCAAAAACACTTTCAATTCCTGAAGGTTTCTCATGTTCGCCGTATTGTATGTCTATTGCTTGATTCTTAAATGAATAATATTGCTGATAATCAAATAAATACCCACCAATGCAATTATTCCATAGGCTGCTAATAATACCCACTCATTTCCTCCCGCTATTTTGTAAATCAATAATTCAATCCTGGTTAGACTGATGGGGTCGTTTGCTAGATCATGAAATTGTTGATATCTGTTGTATATGAGCCCTATCCCGGCTGTTGCCAACATCAGCCCCACTATCACACCTCCCCAGGAAGGATCGTCTTCAGGTGCATTGTCTGGTCTGTCCGGTTTGGAATTAACGCTATTGCTCATACTGTCCCATTATGGTTAAGGATAATGATACAGGGACGACAGGATGCCCAAAGGAACCCCAAATTCCATCAGACTACTAAAATAATGTTTTTCTTATTGATTTGTTCAGTGCCCCAAAAGAGTAACTTCCGGAGGATATGCGTAATCCTGCCAGGCCAACTCTGCCTCCGATACTGATAAATCACCACTATACACCATTATTCGGTATCTTAACGTATATACGTTGCCGTGGAACCACCGCCAAGATTTAATTTTTGTTGGGGAATAATTTAACATTAATTCTCCCCCTTCCATATTTTCCGGCCATACGCGTAAAGCCTCCGGGGAGTCATAATTATCTGGCGCATTCATTATCAGGAGTCCTACCCTTCCTTTAGGCGTATTACCAGTTACCATTACCCACCGCGCTCTCGTACTATCAGCATCCTTACGAGTCTTTCCTTCGGAGGTCAATACGGTGCTGGTCTTATCCGTAAAATAAGAGGTGGTGCGAAGCCCAAATCCGCCCCCATAACGATATTGCATTAATGTTATTCCACTATCACCCAGACATTCAAAACTAGATGTCATATCCCAATACCGGTGATTCCCCGATGGATCAGCCTTATATGCCCTGACGGACATCACCTCTTCTATAGCAATTCTTTCACGACCCGGCGCCGGAAAAGCAACATGCTCCTGCTTTACCTTAAATCCACACCAAACATTTCCCCCATCTGTCGCTACCAAACCGCCATATCTCACTTTACCTTCTTTCTTTTGCACATTCCAAAAATCTGTTTCTTTCCCTTCAAACATAGTATGGGTCCACGGATTCCAGATCCCCATGTGATGCCGATGCCCTGCATTAGGAAAAATATTTGTTAGTACCACCCCATTAGGCGCCCAAAGCGGATGTATAAAACCACTTCTTCTATAAACGGTATCACTGCCTGCTGGTGGCGATACGACAGCAGTATTATATTGTAAGACACGGTTCTTTCCGTCTTCCAATAGTATAGCGGTATCGGAAACAAGTGCCTGTAGCGCTGTTTTACCCACCTGCTTCCCCATGTACAAACGATAGCTCCTTTCTGCTCCTGCTACGGTCTGACCCACCATCATCCAGGTGAAATTCCCATCTGCATCCTGCTGTACTGCTACCGGAATTTTAGTCTTCCCCACCAATTCCTCCATCTGCCAGCCTTTTCCCATAGGAAGCGGCTGTACAGGATGATAGGTCACCAAAGTATTACTCCGGTTATATCTGCCTGCCTTCACGGAAAGATGAATATCCTGCGCGATAGCAGGTACCACAGCTACCTGCAGCAAAAAGAGGAAGAGTTTTTTCATTACGCTAATTATTATAACAAGATAATAGTTAGTTTGCCCCTACGCAAGTACCTTGTGGAGATAGAAATTATTTTAGGGAGACACGAGCTTCACTGGTTAATTTATTCTATATTTTTGACGAACTAATCCGTCTGTAAAATGGAAACCCCGGTATCACTTATGCAGTCAACAAAACTCATTATTACCAACAAAACAGCCCTGGCAGCCAAATACGGCGATCAGCATACGCAACTGCTCCAGGACCTTCAGCGTCTACAGGATTTCGATAAAACACGCCACCTGGATACCAGTATCATTTTCCTAGATGATGCCACGCAAATGACAACTTTCCAGGCAACTGCCGTCAGCAATCCTGCGGATGAAGCCCAAAATAAAAACGCCATCGACGCACTATATACCCATTTTACACCAGGCTATATGATGATCGCCGGTGCTCAGGATATCGTCCCATTCCAACGCCTCACCAACCTGGTAGGCGGCGATCACGATCCAGATTCCCTTATTCCCAGCGATCTCCCTTATGCCTGCGATGCGCCTTACGATAAAGACCCAGGTAAATTTATTGCACCTACCCGCGTTCTGGGCCGCCTACCGGATATTCCAGGCAATCCAGACCCATCGTATTTTCATTCACTAATCAATAATATCCTCCAGTATACGCCACAGCAAAGAAACGTGTACGAAAACTATTTCTCTTTGAGTACATTCGACTGGCAGGATTCTACTCAACGATCACTGATGGCTATTTTCGGCAACAATACCTCCCTACGCATCATTCCAGGAGAAAATGTTCCTGATAATGGCGACTGGTCCGCCGATCAACTGATGCCTAAAACCCATTTCATCAACTGCCACGGCGCACTCAATAATCCCCGCTACTATGGTCAGAAACAGTCAGATTTTCCACTGGCCATGAAATCCGATCTAATCAAAGGAAGAATTGATGCAGGTACGGTGGTGACTGCTGAATGCTGCTATGGGGCGCAACTGTTTGATCCAGCTAAAAATGTTTTTAAACAGATCAGCATGGCGAACAGTTATCTCGGTAACAATGCCATTGCATTCCTTGGCAGTTCTAATATCGCCTATGGCCCTGCTACCGGCCAAGGACTGGCAGATCTGCTGACGCAATTCTTTGTAATCAATATGCTGAACGGCGCTAGTACAGGCAGGGCACTACTGGAGGCAAGACAAAAGTTCCTCAATGAAATGGGCCCTACCTTGGACCCATATGAACTTAAAACGGCCGCCCAATTCTATCTGCTAGGAGATCCTTCCATCCAGCCCGTTATCAATGAAAAAGACGCTCCCGTCGATAACAGCCAGTCTTTTGTAAATTCCATTCAAAACCGTCGGGAGAATATGGAGGCAAGAGGTAAAATGCTGGACCTGTTTATCGCCAGCCCAGAGCCAGATAACGACGATGATGCAAATGATCATCTGAATAAATCCATGGATAGCCTCCTGATAGACAGGAATTTTCAAGCCACAAAAAATAAACGCACTTTCGTCAACCGACATAAAAGACAGGATATACATCCAACTACCAATGCATCTGTAAAATTTCATGTATTTTCGGAAGCAATACCTGCTTCAGCGCAGGCCCCTGGTGTGAAAGTGCTGGTAGTTAAAGCCAAAAACAATCAAATCCTGGGATATCGTGAATACGTCAGCAGATAACAAAATGGACAGCAACACTACAACCATTACGCTCCGCGGCAGATTGATACTCCGCATGTTCGCTCAGCACAGCAAAAGTGAACATATGGGCGTTTACATCGTCTCTGATCAGGGCGAATACCTTATCCGCCCTGCTGCAGGGAATCCGTTCGCAGAGAATCCACTGATGCCAATGGCCGGCAAAATCATTTCCGCCACAGGTGTCATTGTAGACTACGTTTTCCTGGTAACTTCCTGGCAGGAAGTCACAGATAACGACTAACTAGCTAAACCTTTTTTTGCTAATTTGTGGGAGAATGGCTGTGCCATTGTTACCTATGAATCTAGCTTTATTTGTAACTGCCCTGACTCAGGACAGGAAAGTGTCCGTTATACCCGGTATTACCCCATTTTCTCCTGTTGCATTACAGGATGCAAGTTTGGTGTTGTATAATTTTTATAGAGACGACATCCAAGAGATGCCTCCTTCTTCCCCTGCTTTCCAGGAAGATGCTGCCCTCTGGGCCGCTACCCTTGCCTACCGCATCGTGCAGTTGGCGGAGGAGCCGTCGCTATTACCGCTTACAACCCTACTGCCTTCCTATACACAACCTATTACACCCGCGGTCATTTATAGCGCCGATCTATGCCTGCGTTATCTGCCGGACCTTCTCCTCTATACCAAAACAGATCATCTACGGAATTATGTGCTCCAAACTGCTGCGCAATGGCCCTTTTCATCTACAGGCATGCAGGTATCCCCTACTGGCTCCCTCGAACCGGTATTACAAGATGCAGCATTATTGCAGGCGTATGCAGACAGGGTTATTGTAACCCGGGATACCAGCAGATGCCAGCATCCCGAGATAAAAAATGCAGTGATAAAAGCGATGGGAAACTACCAGGAAATTCTCTGGCCAGGATTTAACCCGAATATATAAGGCTACTTCAATAAAGCGCCAGTGCCGGGCCTATCAGCATAAAGGATACGACCATTATCCATTCGTATACCCGTTGCCGTGTCTTCAGCCAGTAACAGCGGGCCATCCATATCTACATAATCCAGGTAAGGTAACAACTGTGCTACGGCGGATGCGCCAACAGTACTTTCATTCATACTGCCAGTCATCACCTTCATGCCCAACTGACGCGCTTTTGCGATCATCCGACGAGCAGGCGTTATACCGCCACATTTAACGAGCTTGATATTAATTCCGTGAAAGCAGCCATGGCAAAGGTCTACATCAGATTCAAGAATACAGCTTTCATCTGCTATCAATGGCAGAACTGATTGCTTGTACACTTCCCGCATGCCTTCAATATCAGCCGCAGGCATAGGTTGTTCTATAAACTCCACTCCCAGTTCTTTCAGGGCAATCGCATTTTTCAGCGTTTCTTCTACTCCCCAGGCACAGTTGGCATCCACACGGAAAATGGCGTCTGTATGCTTTCTCAATTCCTGCATGATGGCGATGTCCTCTTTGGTACCCAGTTTAATTTTATAAATTGGCCAAGGAAAATCTTTCAGCTTGCGTACCATGTTTTCGATAGTATCTATCCCAATGGTATAGTCTGTCATAGGATTCTTGGAGATATCCAAATCCCACAACTGATAAAGCGGCAATCCTTTCTTCTTCCCATAGACATCCCACGCAGCAAGGTCCAGCGCACATAACGCGAACATGTTGTCGCTGAAGTGTGGGTACAAATCTGCCCAGAATTTTTCCGGCGTATCCAGTTGATAATTTTCAATAAAATCCCGATGACGGTTGATAGTATCCATCAGGATGGGAACAGTCATGTTGTAGTAGGAATTATCTACTGTTTCTCCAAGGCCACTGAATCCGTCTGTGCGTAATTCTACAATGAGAGTTGGTTGAGTGTCTTTCGATTTTCTTGAGATGGTAAAGGTATGTCTGAACTTCAGCTCAAATGGATATAGATGCAGTTCCATTAACTTCAGAATTGATTTTAAGTATGTCTTCCAGGTTTGTTTTGATGCGATAACGCCAATAATGTACAGGTACTGCGGGTATATTAATACGCTCTTCCTCCGGGTTGATAACGGTTTGCAGGCCTTCCATCGCCAGCAGTTCCTGGATTTGAAAGATACGCCACATTGCCGGAGATTGCAAATGCAAGTCCACGATTTCCTGGATAATATCTGGTGAACAGTCTTTTGGCGCCTTACCACTTTGCTTTAATACTTCCTCCCAATATTGCTGAGTGCGTGCAGGATCTTCCTGCCACCAGCCCTGTAAGGTAGACATATCATGCGTAGAGGGCGTTACTACTGATCGATAAGGGGATGATTGCAATGATTGAAAATTATCCTGTGGATGCTTGGGCATATGCTGTATTTCAAGGCTCAATATGCCCAACTGCTCCATGACAGCGGGTACACAGGCTGGTACCATTCCGAGGTCTTCCCCGCAGATCAGCATGTCTGTTGCTTTGCTGATATAAGGTAATTTTTGGAGGGCCTCTTTCCGCCAACGGTGCTCGTGTCTCCCGTAAAAATATTGTTGATGCAAATCTGCCAATCGCACCTTAATATCCGCAGGAAAATCGGCAAATGAGGAAGTAGACATAAAGTCAATCCGGGGATGATACATCACTTTACCATCCTTCTTTTCCCGGATGAAAATGACATCTGCCAATAGATGATATAAGGCCAATTTCATGCCAGCAGGCAACTCCTGTTGCTGCACTTTCCTTTGCGTGTTGAAGGCCGATTGCATCGCATATCGCCCATTGGTGAGGCGAATCATGTAAGTATCCTTGATGATACCCGCATAATTTCCAAAGGTGCTATCCAACAGCTCATCCGTGATGTATGGCTCGCAGAAGCGTTCTTCTTCAAAACCGATATCCATATAAATCAACTCTTCCCTACTAACGGGAACGGCTGGATGAAAAAACCCCAATACGCCCTGCACCGCATCCATGGGCATTTGCCAGATGCGGAAGAAGCCCAGGATATGATCAATTCGGAAAGCATCGAAGTATTGCGCCATATGTTGGAAACGCTGCCGCCACCATTCATAGCCATCTTCGGCCATCCGCGACCAGTTATAAGTAGGGAATCCCCAGTTCTGCCCTTCCGTCGTAAAGCTGTCTGGCGGAGCTCCCGCCTGCATATCCATGTGAAATAAATCGGGATGCGTCCAAGTTTCTACACTGCACCTGCCAACACCAATAGGAATATCGCCCTTCAAGGCTATCCCCAGGGCGCGCGACTTCGTTACAGCCGCCTCCAATTGTAAGTGCAGATGATACTGCACGAAAAAATGGAATCTCACCGATTCTGCTGCTACCACATCTTCCATAATCATCGCATTCACCGCTCTGAATTGGTAGTGGCGGAAATCACTCCAGTGGCTGAAATCGGGCGACTGATACTTATCCCGCAGGTAACAGAATGCCGCATAAGGCAACAACCAATGCTCATTAGCCGCAAACCATTGCCAATAACCGGTTGTCTCCAACTGATAATCCTGTTGCTCATACAATGCATGCAGATATTTCAGTTTGAAATCCATGACTGCCTCATAATCCACCTTGTCATTATCGTTGAGGCGTTGCCGTAATAATGGCAGTTCCTGCTGCAAGGGATGTGCATCTGGAAGATGACCTACGTCCTGTAAACGGATATAGAGAGGATGTAGGGCATAGGAAGACACGGCTGCATAAGGATAAGAGTCACGCCAGGTATGCGTTGCGGTAGTATCGTTAATAGGCAGTAATTGTATCAAATGCATCTTCTGCGTGGCAGCCCATTGGGCCAACAGCGGAATATCAGCAAACTCGCCCGTACCTAGTCCTGCTACAGAACGCAGGCTGAACACCGGTACTGCTACACCTGTTCCTTTCCACGGCTGATAATTGCGACGTACAAATCCATCCTGCATGGTAACCTGCCGACCAGGTTGCGCATCAAAATGAACGTACCTGTTGTCCCCGTTTTCAAATTCCAGGAAGCGCTGTGCTTTCATATCCCAAATGCCGTATTTATAAGGCAATGGGGTAGCCACTTTCCGGAGATCCACAACGGCAGTAAAGCATTCATCTGCGGTATACTGCAAGAGAATAGGATGTGTGGCATCCCAATTTCCCAATTGTGGGCTGCTGCCCAGTAGGCATACCGTCTGATGCTGCTCCAACAAGGGAGCCTTCACTTTAAATATATGCGTAGCCGTTAGTTGGCCTGGAACAACAGTTGCTTTGTGAGGAAAGAATACCCGCGTAAACGGTGCGGTTGACCAATTATTTTCGAGGTTGGCCGCATCATTCCAGGTGTCAATAAAAACCTGGTCATATGGAGCGCCGGCACGGATGGAAATTTTCCTGAAAGCACCTTCGGTGATTGTCTGTTCCAGTTCCCGAACAAGGTAATGATACTGGAATTCGATGGTTTCTTCTTGAGGGAGATTGATATCTGCATACCACCAGTTTCCTGGCAGCCAATGCAGTTGTATAGCCTGTTTCGGGTTATTGTTACCGGCTACGGGGATGTTACCGAGCAGGAAAATATTCTGCCCGAATTGGGTTTGATAATGAAGATAGAACCTAAGTCTGTAATACATGTTTTCCTGCTAAGCCGCTACAAAATAAGGAATTCAAGCAAAAGCAGGAACGGAATAAAAAAACAAAGGCGCCCGAATGAGCGCCCTTGTGCATTATGTTTGCTTAATTGTACTTACTTCACTTCTTCAAATTCAGCATCGGTCACACTGTCACCAGCGTTGCTCTGGCTCTGTTGTTGCTGACCGCCACCGTTGGCTTGACCTGCATCAGGCGGGCCTTGGGTTGCTTTGTACAGTTCTTCAGAAGCAGCAGTCCAGGCAGCATCCAGTTCAGCAGTAGCTGTATCCAGGGCTGCACTATCCTGAGATTTGTGCGCTTCTTTCAGTTTGTGCAATGCAGTTTCGATGGTTGCTTTTTTATCAGCAGACAGTTTATCACCGTACTCTTTCAACTGTTTTTCAGTCTGGAAGATCATGCTGTCAGCTTTATTCAGCTTTTCGATTTTATCGCGTGCTTCTTTATCGCTAGCCTCATTAGCTTTGGCTTCGGTTTTCATTTTTTCGATCTCATCTTTGCTAAGACCGCTACCAGCTTCAATTTTGATGTTCTGGGTTTTACCGGTGCCTTTATCTTTCGCAGTTACATGCAGGATACCGTTTGCATCGATATCGAAAATAACTTCGATCTGAGGAACGCCACGAGGAGCAGGAGGAATATCTCCGAGGATGAAGCGGCCCAGTGTTCTATTCTGGTTAGCCATTGGTCTTTCACCCTGCAGCACGTGAATTTCTACGCTAGGCTGGTTGTCAGCAGCAGTAGAGAATGTTTCTGATTTTTTAGTAGGGATGGTAGTGTTAGACTCGATCAGTTTAGTCATAACGCCGCCCATAGTTTCGATACCCAAAGAAAGTGGGGTAACGTCCAGCAGCAATACGTCTTTCACTTCACCGGTCAGTACGCCACCTTGGATAGCAGCACCAACGGCTACTACTTCGTCAGGGTTCACACCGCGGTTAGGTTTTTTACCGAAGAATTTCTCTACCACTTCCTGGATTTTAGGAATACGGGTAGAACCACCTACCAGGATTACCTCGTCGATTTCGGAAGTATTCATACCGGCATCTTTCAGTGCAGCGCGGCAAGGTTCCAGGGTTCTTTCCACCAGGGAATCGCTCAACTGTTCGAATTTAGCACGGGTCAGTTTTTTCACCAAGTGTTTAGGAACACCATCAACAGCGGTGATATATGGCAGATTGATTTCAGTTTCTGCAGAAGAAGACAGCTCAATTTTAGCTTTTTCAGCAGCTTCTTTCAGACGCTGCCAGCTCATTGGATCTTTGTGCAGATCAACCGCTTCGTCTTTTTTGAATTCATCAGCCAGCCAGTCCATGATCACTTTATCGAAGTCGTCACCACCTAAGTGCGTATCACCATTAGTGGATTTTACTTCAAATACGCCATCGCCCAGCTCCAGGATGGAGATATCGAAGGTACCGCCACCAAGGTCAAATACCGCGATTTTGCTGTCATGATGTTTTTTATCGAGACCATATGCCAGTGCTGCGGCAGTAGGTTCGTTGATAATACGGCGAACAGTCAGACCGGCAATTTCACCAGCTTCTTTAGTTGCCTGACGTTGAGCGTCATTAAAGTATGCAGGAACAGTGATTACCGCTTCAGTCACTTCCTGACCCAGGTAATCTTCTGCTGTTTTTTTCATTTTCTGCAGAATCATCGCAGAAATTTCCTGCGGTGTATATAATCTGCCATCGATATCGATACGGGTAGTATTATTATCCCCTCTAACTACTTTATAGCTAACGTGTGTCAGTTCGTTGGACACTTCGTCAAAATGACGGCCCATAAAACGTTTAACTGACATAATTGTGTTCACAGGATTGGTAATAGCCTGACGTTTTGCAGGATCACCCACTTTCCTTTCACCATTTTTCAAAAATGCCACAACAGATGGGGTGGTTCTTCTACCCTCATCATTGGCAATAACTACCGGTTCGTTACCTTCCATTACGGCAACGCATGAGTTGGTAGTTCCTAAGTCAATGCCTATTATTTTTCCCATAGTATTAAGATTCTCCTTTAGTTGTAAGTAAAATGCGTGTTTGCGGAAAATTGTCAATGATTATGCCAAGCGGCAAGAATCTGAAAATATGTCAGTCCGATTTTTTTAAGTAATTACTGCTGAATTAAATGAATAATCACTATTTTTACCCATAGCGTCCCCAGACGTCAGATTGCTGATGTCCTTATTAGACAATTACGGGGGCTCGATTGTTCATAACCTCTGCCCGCCCAAAAGATTCTATTATCCCCGAGCCTTATCAACCATTTTTTATTGTTCATCCGCTTTAATGTTCATTCTTATGAAAAGAACCATGATATGGCAATTCGCCATAGCCTTCCTGGCATTCATGCCATTTATTGCCAAGGCCCAACAAGAAGCCACTGTTACTGTAGAAGGGGAAACCAATGAACCCAAAGCCCCATTATTCAAAGGTGGTAAAGAGTACAAAAAGTGGTACCTCGGTATTAATGGCGGCGCAACCGCTCCTGTAGCTATTACTGGCGGCAGTAACGATTTTACCAAGTGGAAAGCCGATTTTGGTTACGGCGCCTATGTTCAGTACCAAATCCTCCATTTCTTCGGCCTACGGCTGGATTATATGGGCGGACAACTGAGAGGTACTAATGATAAGAATCTTGGTAATGGTATGCCTCCCAATAGTCCTTACCTGGAATTCAAAACCAAATTGAAATACACGGGTACATTTAGCGCCATCTTCAACATCACCACTGTTAACTGGCTCACCCGCCAGAATATAGCTACCCTCTATGCCACTGTGGGTGGAGGTTTGGCAGGTTACAGCCCTACCCTCACTTTAAGAAATGGTTCTACCGTGGATTACAAGCCAGGTGGCACCATCAGTGAATTGGTAATCCCCGTTGGCGCTGGGATTAAATTCAAACTCTCCGACCTCATTAACCTGGATTTGGGATACACCATGTACTACACAGATGGCGATAACCTTGATGGCTACTATTATGGTCCCAACAAGGATAAATTCTCCTATGGCCACGTGGGCCTGGAATTCGCCCTGGGTAAAAAAGGAAGACCTCAACTCCAGTTCCACAACCCGGCCAAACAAATGTACCAAGAACTGACAGCCGAAAATTTGGCCACACGTGCCAAACTGGACGCTGCCAATGCCGCTAATGCCAGGATGGCTGCCGATATGGCCATATTGACAAAAGATTCTGATGGTGATGGCGTATCCGACTTCTTCGATAAATGCCCGAATACACCTCCAGGCGTAAAAGTGGATGGAAGCGGTTGCCCACTCCCAGTGCCAGAAGCGCCAAAAGTGGAAGAAAAAGTAATCATCACAGAAGAAGACAGAGGTATTGTGAAAGAAGCTATCCGCAACCTCGAATTCGACTTTGCAAAAGCTTCGATCAAACCTGAATCCTATCCTTCTCTGGATAGAGTGGCCGAACTCCTCAAACGCAAAAATCTGAACCTTAAACTCTCAGGCCACACCGATAACGTAGGTAGCCTCAAACGGAATATGGAACTGTCTAAAGAAAGAGCAGAATCCGTTAAAAACTACCTCGTAGCTAAAGGGGTGCTGACAAATAAAATTGAAGCGGTGGGTTATGGTCCTACCCAACCTATCGCTTCCAATAAAACTGCCGCTGGCCGTCAGAAAAACCGCCGCGTAGAGTTTACGATCTTCTAATACAAGCTATATCAAAAATAAAAAGGGAAAGGACGTCTGCGACGTCCTTTCCCTTTTTATTTTTGGGGCTCTCCCAAAGCTCAGCGCAGCGTCACCGCCCGAAGGGCGAAACAAACCAAATCGACATCGAAGATGTCGATTTAAATATCGCAGATAACGATAATTATCATTATAAGTTGACATCTTCGATGTCAACTTGCGGAGTTCCGGGCTTCGCCCGGTTGCTACCGCAGGCATAGCGATTGTCCTGAAATGACTTTTTTGTCAGCTTCAGGCAGGAGTTTTTTTGTGCTGCTTGACCACCTTTTTATCTAGTATAAAAAATATTTATATGTTTTCGTGTATCCGGCACAGTTATTGTCTTTCCCGAATCCTCAAACAATAACATATCATGAAAAAACTTATTCTGTCCGGCGTTCTTGCAGTAGGAGCTTTACTGAGCGCACAAGCACAAAACATTAAGTTTGGTGTGAAAGGTGGTCTGAACATCACTAAACTCACCAATACAGACAATGCTAAAACCAAAGCTGGCTTTAATGTTGGTGGTTTCGTAAACATCGGCCTGAACAAAGAATGGGCTATTCAACCAGAGGTACTGTACTCAGGACAAGGTGTGAAAGTAAACAACCCAAGTCCTATTCCTGATGAAACTTTCAAAGCAGATTACATCAGCGTCCCTGTAATGGTGCAATACTCTATCGCTCCTAGCTTCTACCTGGAAGCGGGTCCACAGGTGAGTTTCCTGGCTAGCGCTAAAGACAAAATAGGCTCCAACACCTCCGACATGAAAAAATACATGGCTGGTGCTGATTTCGGCCTGGGTTTCGGTCTGGGTTACAAATTTGATTGTGGTGTAGGCGTATCCGGCAGATACATGTTCGGTATCACCGACGCTTTCAAAAGCGACTACTCTACCAACAGCAAAAACTCTGTTGCTCAAATCGGTCTGTTCTATGCTTTCTAATTGCTAAGCTCAACTTTAGACAAATTTATTCAAAGCCGCGGGGTACTATCCCGCGGCTTTATTATTCCATGGCCCACCAGAGCGGCACGTGTCTCCCTAACTTTACCCCCTATACGTATATAGCCCCTTTACGTACTTTGTGCACTTTGCTAGAAACAATTATCTTTGCTCTTCGCATTAATCATTTTCAGCATGAGTGTTGTTCAATCAATCAGAACGGCCGCAGTGGCCGCCATTAAATCACTTTACGACCAGCAGGTAACGGAAGCTGACATCTCTGTCAATATTACCAAACCTGAATTCGAAGGTGAATATACCATTGTCGTTTTCCCATTCACTAAATTCAGCCGACAAAAACCGGAAGAAACCGGCCAACGAATCGGTGAATACCTGCAAAACAATCACCAGGAGCTGATTTCCGGTTTCAATGTGGTAAAAGGTTTCTTGAACCTCGTTATTAACCACAGCTACTGGGCTGCTTTCCTGCAACAACAATACAGCAATACCAAATTTGGAATACAACCCGCCAATGGTAAAAAAGTCATGGTGGAATATTCCTCTCCCAATACGAACAAACCGCTGCACCTCGGTCACCTGCGCAATAACTTCCTAGGTTATTCTATCGCAGAAATCCTGAAGGCAAACGGTTTCGAAGTGATTAAAACCAACCTGGTCAACGACCGTGGTATCCATATTTGTAAATCCATGCTGGCTTGGCAGGAGTTCGCCCACGGCGATACCCCTCAATCCACTGGTATCAAAGGAGATCACCTCGTAGGCGACTACTATGTGAAGTTTGAATCTGTAGTGAAAGAACAGGCGGAACCTATCATCGACCGCGTGCTGGAACGCGATTTCCGCGACTTCAACCCCACTGAAATTGAAAAGTTGGAGAAACTGGTAACTGCACTCCACAAACCAGAAGTACAGGCCGATGAAGATAAAATAGGGAAAATTATGGGCGACATCAAAGAGATGTCCCGTAATAAAACGGAGATCATGTTGCAAGCCAAAATTATGCTGCAGCAATGGGAAGCCGGCAACCCTGAAGTACGCGAGCTGTGGAACAAAATGAACGGATGGGTATACGAAGGCTTCGATGTTACCTATAAAAAACTGGGCATTGACTTCGATAAAATGTACTACGAAAGCGAGACTTACCTCCTAGGTAAAGACCTGGTAGAAGACGGTTTGCGTAAAGGTGTACTCTTCAAAAAAGAAGATAACTCCGTATGGATCGACCTCACCGCTGATGGCCTGGATGAAAAACTCCTCCTCCGTGGTGACGGAACTTCTGTTTACATGACGCAGGACCTGGGTACTGCCCGCCTGAAATATGACGACTACCAAATGGATCAAAGCATCTATGTAGTAGCCGATGAACAGAATTATCACTTTAAAGTATTACAACTCATCCTCGAGAAATTGGGCGAGCCTTCTGCTCCTGGTATTTTCCACCTGAGCTATGGCATGGTGGAACTGCCACATGGTCGTATGAAGAGCCGTGAAGGTACCGTAGTGGATGCGGATGATATGATCGATGAAATGGTGAAAGCCGCGGAAGATAAGACCAAAGAACATATCACTAAAAAACTGTCCGACTTATCAGAAGGCGAACTGTATGAACTGTATGAGACCATCGGTCTTGGTGCGATGAAATTCTTCTTGCTGCGTGTAGATCCTAAGAAGAGAATGATCTTCAACCCGGAAGAATCTATTGACCTGAACGGCTTCACCGCCGCTTTCGTTCAATATGCACATGCACGTATCAAATCCATCCTGCGTGATCCGGGTAATGAAGATGCCGTAGCTGAGCTAAACAAGTATACCTACAACGGTACTTTGTTGCCAATGGAGAAAGAACTGATCTCCCTGAACGAGCAGTTCCCAGGTATTCTTGCAGATGCGCATAAGGAAATGAGCCCTTCTGTGATTGCTAATTATGCGTTCCAACTGGCACAAACCTTCAACTCTTTCTATGCAGAAAAAGCGGATGGCGTACCTACCTACTCCATCACGAAAGCGGAAAATGAAGAGAAGAAAAAACTGCGTCTGCAGATTATTCAGTTGACTGCCAATACCATTGCAAAAAGTATGCAACTGCTAGGTATTCGCGTACCTGAGCGTATGTAATAAAAATAAAACGCTGCGGACCGAAAGGTTCGCAGCGTTTAGCAGCTTGCAGCCACCGTGGCCAAACTGCCGAAGAAGATACCACAGTCATCAGCACAACGTAACAAGAGCTTGCCTTTCCTGTAAAACGTTGTTTGTAATCACTTCTCTACTGTGGCGAATAGCTTTATCTATATAACGTATATTCTTTGTCGTTAGTCTATTGATTAGGCATTTGCTGTGCCTGATCGCATAATTTCTCTCCCTTCTCTTTCTCACCTGCACCCATATACGATTTCCCCAACATAAACAGTGCAAAAGCATTGCCAGGTTCATGTTTCAACACTGCTGTCCAGGCATTTACTGCCGCTGGATAATTTGCTTTCCTGTAATTGGCATGCGCCAGGTTAAATAATACCTGTTCATTATCGGGCTGCAACTGGCTGGCTTTTGTCAGTAACTGAATACTTTTATCCAGTTGTCCGCATTGCATGGCAGCTACGCCTGCATGCAAACAGAATAGCGCCTGTTGATCGCATCCATACAGAGCAGCTTTATCAAAAGCCTTACTGGCAGCGGGAAAATCAGCATCATTAAAATACATCATTCCTAACTCGTACCAGCTTTCTGCGTGGGTACTATCTACTGCCAGCTCTTGCTGATAATAGTGTATGCTTTCGCGGTAGTTGCCCAACTGACCTTGTATTTGTGCCAGTTTTTGTAGCAGCAGTCCGTTGTCTGGATGCTCATTCACTGCATCCTGCAGCACTTCTAGGGCATTGTCGTACTGTTGAAGATGATAATAACTAAGTCCTATCACCTGCGTGGCAGCAGTGATTCCCAGTTGTTTTGCCCGAGAACTGTATTGCAAAGCCAGCTTATAGTCCTTACCTGCAAAGTAACTATCTCCCAGTTCACTATACGCAGCAGCGCAGGTAGTATCTGCCTGAATAGCCGCCAGAAAGCATTCGCGCGCAGCGAGTAGCTTTCCTGATTTCTTCAGGGCAAGACCTTCCCGTAATAGTTGTCGGGATTTATCATGTGATGTATTCCGATGGATCGCTGTGGCAGGCTGAATCCCCATCCATAGCAATAAGAATGGTATCAGCAGGTTTTTTCGACAGGATATCATGTCCGGCAGTTACGTATACCGACAAATATAAATAAATATTAATTTAATGATATTATTTTTTTGTTATATAGGAAGACACGGGTCAAATAGACAGCATGCTGCCGGAGAATGCAAGGGGGAGCAGGTCGTTTGCCTTTTCCACAATGTATACTTTACCACTAAGTCCACCCATAATCAGGCGGATAGGTTCTTGTTGGCGCATTTCTACTTCTGCCAGTGATTGCCTGCAGATGCCACAAGGAGATATAGGTTGTGAGCTATCTCCATTCAGGTTATGATAGCTAATAGCGATTGTTTCGATGGCTACATCCGGATAAACCGAAGCAGCTGCTGCCAGCGCAACTCTTTCTGCACAGAGGCCTACAGGAAAGGAGGCATTTTCCTGGTTGGAGCCAGCGATGATTTCGCCGTTAACGAGCCTTGCTACGGCTCCAACCTGGAAATGAGAATATGGTGCATACGCATGTTGCGTAACGTCACGAGCTTCATTGAGCAGCCATGCATCCGCATCTTCCAGTTCTTTGATATCATCATAAACTGAGAATTCGAATTGTTGCAGTTGTTTTGCCATGACTGTAATTTTTTTGGGTTATTTGATTGTTCTGAACAGTCGGCTCCAGCGGATACCACCTTCACCATAGCTCATCCAGATCATCCATGCCTTACCAACTACGTGATCTTCTGGAACAAAGCCCCAGTAGCGGGAATCGAGGGAGTTATTACGATTGTCTCCCATCATCCAATAGTAGTTCATTTTAAAGGTATAGCTGTCTGTCGCCTGACCGTTGATGATAAATTTACCATCTTTTCTTTCTAAGGTATTGCCTTCATACACGCGGATTACGCGGTCGTACAGGGCAATATTGCTATCGTCCAATTTAACGGTAGCGCCTTTTTTAGGAATGTATAAAGGACCAAAGTTTTCTTCTGTCCAATGGAAATGTGTTGTATCGTGTGGGAAGATATCGTTGTAATCGAAGTTGACATTGATATTTGCTTCTTCAAATACAACAAGACTTTTCACGACTGGGAACTGTTTCAATGCAGCCGCCTGCTCAGGAGTCAGGTTGTATACATAGTGACTGGCATCTATCGTAGCATCCGGACCAGTAATACCCATTTCTTCCATACGCGTTGGATTGAGGGCATCTCCGGTGGTTTCAATCATATAGCGATGTTGGCTACCAGCAGGTACAGGCGCAGCCTGACCATTGATGAATACTTGTCCGTGTACGATACGGATGGTATCACCAGCTTCTGCCATACAACGCTTAATATAGTTCTCCCTTTTATCTACTGGGCGATGAATAACTTTATAGTTGTTGTTTACTTCTGACCATCCAAACTGACGCACCATCCTGTAATAGCTTGGATCTGCGGCATCCAGCGCCACGGTATCTCCTTCTGGGAAGTTGAATACCACTACATCGTAGCGTTTTACGTCAGACAAACCAGGCAACCTGCGATATTTCCATTGCACCGCTTCTGAATAAGCAGGAGTGTTTTTGGTAAGAGGCATGGTATGGTGTACGAAAGGCACTGCCAGTGGGGTCATCGGAATACGGGGACCATAACTGATCTTGCTTACAAACAGGAAGTCGTTCACAAGAAGGGTTTTCTCCATGGAAGGAGTCGGAATAGTATAGGCCTCAAAAATAAAAGTGCGAATCAGTGTAGCGGCTATAATAGCGAATATACCAGCGTCCAGCCATTCCCGAGCCACAGACTTCTTTTTCTTGGGCTGCTTGTCCTTATTATTTTTCCAACATGCCAGGTTCATTCAGTTAGGCTTAAGTTAAATGCTTAAAAAGGCAAATATAATATTCTGTCTTATCCTTCCATCTTTTATACGGGAAAACTTTCTTAAAAATACCTTAATGTTTAGCCCGAAATACTCTCCAGATGGATAATTCCATTATTAAAGATATTGAAAATAGTGTAAGAAGGGGTTATGAAGATGGTCAACACGCGACTATAACATGGTTTCAGCCAATATACGACTGATCTCTCCGGCCCTATTCATTACCATAAAATGGCCGCCATTACGGATAATATGAGTAGGGTGCACATGCTTTATCGGGAAGGGATGATCTTTATCTCCGTTAATATGCACCAAGTTTTCTGGTACGTACTCGTTCTGCCAGTGTAATATAACGTTGATGGCCCAACGGGTATAAGCATAATCCTTTTTTGAAAGGTATTCGCGTAGCAACTGTTTCTCTTCGGGCGACTGCGCATCCATGTAGCGTTCCACTACAAAACGTCGGTTCTGGAAGATGATGAAATCTGGCAGTTGGAGTAGATGTAGTCTCAATACCCAATCAAAATAACTAGGTTTTTCACTCGTATGCTTGATACTTGATATCAGGATATTTTGTTCAACGGGCCGGATCTTCGCTATTTCCAGGCTCATGATGCCGCCAAAAGAGAGACCGAGGATACTGACAGGACCATCAGCAGTTATGCTTTCTGCCATACGGGCTGCATAACTGCTGATAGACTCATTTGGCAATGGAGGAATCCAGGGCAGATGATGCAACTCATATTCCGCTGGGAAACGCAGATGTTGAAAGGCTCTTTCATCCGCTCCCAGTCCACTTATGAGGTACAAATGCTTTCTGGTCATTGCGATATTATCTTAAGAATTGACTTTTTTCTTATCACGATTTGGCACTACAAAATCATCCACATCTTCTGCGGTAATGGTTTTCCCGGAGAGGATAACCAGTCGCTCTACAACGTTTCTGAGTTCACGGATATTACCGGACCAGTTATGTTGTTGCAATGCTTTCATCGCGTCTTTATCGATTTGTTTGCGGGAGATACCATACTCATTACAAACCGCATCCAGGAAGTTATCTACCAATAATGGCACATCATCCCGACGATCGTTCAGGGAAGGCACGTGGATCAGGATTACGCTCAGACGGTGGTATAAGTCGAGGCGGAAATTCTTTTCTTCCACTTCGCGGAGCAGATCTTTGTTGGTAGCAGCCACTACGCGAACGTCTACACTGATTTCTTTATCGCCGCCTACACGGGTAATCTTACCTTCTTGGAGGGCGCGCAATACTTTTGCTTGGGCGCTGAGACTCATATCTCCGATTTCATCGAGGAAGAGGGTACCGCCGCTAGCTTGTTCGAATTTACCGATACGTTGTTTTACCGCAGAAGTAAAGGAACCTTTTTCGTGGCCGAACAGTTCACTTTCAATCAGTTCACTAGGGATAGCAGCACAGTTTACTTCCACCATAGGGCCAGCAGCGCGGCTGCTCAGCTCATGGAGCCAGCGGGCCACCAGTTCTTTACCCACCCCGTTTTCACCCGTGATGAGTACGCGGGCATCAGTAGGAGCTACTTTCTCCAGTGTTTCTTTTATTTTGAGAATGGGAGCAGACTCCCCTATCATTTCAGGCACTTTGTTCACCTTGCGACGTAATGTTTTGGTTTCAGTTACCAGGGTGGTTTTATCCATGGCATTACGCAATGTGATCAACAGGCGGTTCAGGTCTGGTGGTTTGGAGATATAATCATACGCGCCTTTTTTCACGGCATCCACTGCGGTATCGATGTTACCGTGTCCTGACACCATAATGATCGGAATATCAGGATTGATTTCCCTGGCTTTCTCCAGGAATTCCAATCCATCCATTTTTGGCATTTTGATATCGCACAGTACAGCATCGTACTGTTTATCTTTAAACATTTTAAAACCTTCTTGTCCATCTGCCGCCTCATCAACTTTATACCCTTCGTAACTTAAGATTTCCGTAAGGGTCTTACGGATGCTTTTTTCATCATCAATTATTAAAATGTTTGCCATAGTATGATTAAGTGTTAATTCACAGACGCCAAAAATAAGATTCTTACCCAAGAAACCGGTACAAAGAGTTGCTAAAATTGTTGCTAAACGCAGTTAAATATCAGAATTAGTCCACTACCTTTGTAGATTTATATGTAATTTTATTGTTAGATCACAGGCCGGACCCTGTAATTCCAAACCGCATATGAATGATTTTCTGGATGAATTGAAGCGGCGGCACCAATCGGCGGCGGCGAGCGCATTTCCCGCCACGGGAGCTGTCAATGACTTTGCCAACAACTTATTAAATTGGTTATTTCCCGAACATACTGGCCAGGTAATGGCAGATCCTGTAATGCTGGAGCAATATGGCCAGCAACTGGAGATACAACTCGAATTACTCCTGCAATCGATGCAGCATCAGTTACCTGATACAGCTTCGCAACTGAGTCGTCAGTTCATGCAGCAGGTGCCGGGTATGTATGAAGATTTGAAGAAAGACGCGGATGCTATTTTACAGGGAGATCCCGCGGCCACCTGCCTCTACGAGGTAATCCGGGCATATCCGGGCTTTTATGCGGTGGCATTCTACCGGATGGCACATATTCTCTGTAAGCTGCGGGTACCGCTTTTTCCAAGGATGATTACGGAGTTGGCACATAGCAAAACAGGTATTGATATTCACCCTGGGGCCGTTATTGCCCCTTGGTTCTGTATAGATCACGGTACAGGAGTGGTTATTGGTGAAACCACCGTGATTGGCCCACATGTGAAGTTATACCAGGGCGTGACCCTTGGCGCATTGAGTGTGGACAAAGAAATGGCGCATAGCAAGCGTCATCCTACTATTGAAGAGCATACTGTCATTTACGCAGGCGCCACTATATTGGGAGGTGATACCATAGTTGGGCATCACAGTATCATAGGTGGTAATGTGTGGCTGATAAGAAGTGTCGAGCCTTTCTCTCGTATATACTACAAAGCAGAACACAGATTAACAGAACTGTAATCATAAACCATGGCTACAATATTAGACTTGGTGGGCAATACCCCACTGGTAGAACTGAAAAAGATTTCTGCTAACCCCGCAGTTACCATTTACGGTAAACTGGAAGGCAATAATCCCGGTGGTAGTGTGAAAGACCGTGCCGCATACGGGATGATTAAAGGAGCACTGGACAGAGGCGAACTGAAACCAGGCATTAAGCTCATCGAAGCTACCAGTGGCAATACTGGTATTGCGCTGGCCATGATTGCCAATCTCTTTGGTATTGAGATAGAGCTGGTAATGCCCGCAGATGCCACCCTGGAAAGAGTACAAACCATGCAGGCATATGGGGCTAAAGTGATACTGACGCCTAAAGAGCAATCCATGGAAGGTTCCATTGATTATGCCAATGAGCAGGTGGCGAAAGGCGGTTATTTCATGTTGAATCAATTCGCCAATCCGGATAATTACATGATGCACTATAAGACCACTGGTCCTGAGATCTGGAAAGATACCCAGAGCAGGATTACGCATTTTATCAGTGCCATGGGGACGACAGGTACTATTATGGGTGTTTCTCGCTTTTTAAAGGAGCAAAATCCAGATATACAGATAGTAGGCTGTCAACCTACCGAAGGTTCTAAAATTCCAGGAATCCGCAAATGGTCGGAGGCTTATTTGCCGAAGATCTTTGACAGATCTAGGGTTGATCAGATCATGGATATTTCGGAAGCCGAAGCCCGTGAAATGACTAGGCGATTAGCCAAGGAGGAAGCCGTATTCTGTGGCATGAGTAGTGGCGGAGCAGTGGCCGCGGCGGCAAGATTGTCTAAGGAGCTGCGTAGTGGCGTATTGGTTTGTATTATTTGTGATCGGGGCGATAGGTATTTGAGTAGTGATTTATTTGCGTAATGACATATAAAGCAGCATAAATAAAAAAAGTCCGGTGCAAATGCGCCGGACTTTTTTTGTATAACGAAGTTGGAAATTACTTCTTCATGTACATCACTTCTTTCACCAGTTTCACGGTACGTTCCACATCAGGGAGGTACAGTTTCACCAGGTTTGGAGCGTAGTGCATAGGAGCATCTTGCGCAGTGATACGACGGATTGGAGCATCCAGGTAGTCGAATCCTTCTTTCTGGATACGGTAGGTAATTTCAGAAGAAACAGAAGCGAAAGGCCATTGTTCTTCCACGATTACCAGGCGGTTTGTTTTCTTAACTGATTCCAGGATGGTGAACCAGTCCAGTGGGCGGATGGTACGGAGGTCGATTACTTCGGCTTCGATCCCTTCTTTAGCCAGTTCTTCAGCGGCGCCCAGGGCTACTTTCATCATTTTGTTGAAAGAAACGATGGTAACGTCTTTACCTGCGCGTTTGATATCTGCTTTACCGATTGGAATGATATATTCTTCTTCAGGAACTTCGCCCATATCGCCATACATCTGCTCAGATTCCATGAAAACAACTGGATCGTCGTCGCGGATAGCGGCTTTCAGCAGACCTTTAGCATCGTAAGGGTTAGATACGGAGATTACTTTCAGGCCTGGGATATTGGCATAGTAGCTTTCGAAAGCAGTGGAGTGCTGAGCACCCAATTGACCTGCAGAACCGTTTGGTCCGCGGAAAACGATAGGGCAACCTACCTGGCCACCGCTCATTGCCAGCATTTTAGAGGCAGTATTGAGGATCTGATCCAGTGCGAGCACTGCGAAGTTCCAGGTCATGAACTCAACTACTGGGCGAAGACCGTTTTGTGCGGCACCAACGCCAATGGCAGCGAAACCGAGTTCAGCGATCGGCGTGTCGATAACACGTTTAGGTCCAAACTCATCCAGCATTCCCTGGCTCACTTTGTAAGCACCATTATATTCGGCTACTTCCTCCCCCATAAGGAAAACCCGTTCATCACGGCGAAATTCCTCCTGCAGGGCTTCTCTTAAGGCTTGTCTGAAAGCTATCTGACGCATGCTAATCTTAATAAAGTTTGAAAGTTTAATTGCCTAGTTTTCTTTTAGGCAGGGCAAAAATATCGTTTGTTGGCGAAAAAGCAAAGGAAAAAAAACCAGACAACATAAAGTATAATATTTATATATTTATATTTTGATATTTAAATATATTTCACATCCTGATGAAATGATTACCATTACAATCCTTGGTATATCCTACTTGGCTGCGCTTTCCATCCGTATTAAGAATGTAAAAGCGCCTGTATTGCGGCTGTTGACTTGGAACCTCCATATCATTTTGCTAGCATTGGCTGTTATCAGCCTGATATTGTCTTTAAACGGTTATGGGTTCAAAGGGGCCCAGACGGAGCGGGTGATTTTCTCTTTGTATGCAGGCACCGGATTGGTCCTCTACGGCCTCTCCAAGCCTGAAATTAACGCTCGCTATTATTACCTGGCCGGTTTATTTGCTTTGCCCTTTGTGTTAGTATTTGGGCTTATAATACCCGTTGTGCGCACCTATGTGCTGATGCTAGCGCTCACGCTCTATTCCGATAGCGAGTTCCAACGCTACAAAATAGATGACGACTATGCCATTCAGACCAAAACCATGGGTATCATGTCTCGCTATCCTGTTTACAGCATGATAGAGGACAAATACGGGGTTTTCGAAAAAATAACTCCAGGGGTCATTGATCCGCAGGCATTTCCAGCAGCGATTCGCCTCACTAAAAAAGGCGCCGATAGTGTAAGGATTCAGTTTATTAAGAGTGGTACAATGAAGACTGGCGGTACAAACAGTATAGATACGGTGATGGCTTTGAAACAGGGATATTTGCAATAATAAAAGGGAAATGGGTAAAGATGTTTTTACTTATGACCTATCGTACGACCGGATGAATTCAAGACTGTTTGGAATAAATAACATATCAATACAGTCCCGGTTCCTGATACAAACCTGATTACGGGTCTGGTCTTTGAAACGTGAACCAGGATAGATCTCCTTTCCCGCGACAATCCATTTTCTTACGGAATCGTATGGCATCAATCCAAATGATTCATTGAGTTGATGTAAATATTCAATAGCTGCACCTTCTAAAATTTCTTGGATATTGTCATCCTGGGTAGGAAAAACATAACCCATTTTAGTCGCTATGTTTACAAGGTTATCGAAACATAATTTCGCCACTTCCTGACACTGTGGATCTTCTAAATCCAGGCAATGTCCAAGGTGCATCATGCCACCTATAACTGTCATTTTATTTTCCTGATCCTCGACGTCTGGTCTGGGCTGCCTGACTTCACAAAAGTAAATGCCCTTACCAAGGCGGTAATCATCATCTGTCAACGGAAGGTCTACTTTTCCGCTGGCTACATTGCGAGCTAATGCAGCATCGCATTCTTGAAATCCAATCATTGTTTTGCTTTGCATTCGTTTAAAAGATTAAAAGGTTTAGTAAAATCGGCGTTTTCATCCCAAATACCTGCTGCTACAAGATCCATCAATCCATGTGACGGATCTGCTTCCAACTCCTCTGCTTTTTTACGCAGGAATGCAAGGAGTTTTTCTTGATTCTTTTTTTTTGTTGCTGCCCAATTAGTAAAGCCTGATGGATTCACAACTACTTCAAGTGATTTAACCATATGCTAATTTTTTTAGTATGACTCGAAAATAGATCAAATATCAATCTCACCATAATTATTTTTGTTAATCATTTGTGATTATAATTCAATTATTTATATGACATTTCAAGCATCAAAATGAGAATATAATTATCATTTTAAGAAACAAAAAAACCTGCCGTAACAGGTTTTACTTTTGGCTGATTATGTTTCCATTTTACGACCGCTGCCCAATAACCTGTCCCTTGACCAAATCAGTCACGATCAACTTCAATCCAGAAATACTGGTGTCAATAACATCCAATCGTTTTTTAAAGTCGTGGTCCATCTCATTAATCCTGTTTCCTAATCCTTTAAAATCCTTCTTCATTCCATCAAATCCGCGATCCATTAGCTGATACTCCTGTTCAAACTTGTTGTCTATGGATATTAGTTCCTCTCTAAAATCTTTCAAATTTTTATTCAGCCCTTTAAGATTAGTCGCTATTTCCTCAAAGCGAGTATCCATTCCTTTTAAGGCAGCTAAAATTTCTTGCATCTGTTCATCCGACATGTAACGTAATTTTTTGGGTTAATAATCAATTTTATCATTCAAAATTAGCGCGCTTTCCCCTTGGAAAATCAGCACAAAAGTTAATCTAATGTTATTGTATATTAATTATTTATACATTATTTAATTGATTAAATAATTATCATTCTGATTATAGCTGACACAAAAAGGACGCCTCCATTATTTTTGAGACGCCCTGTTACTTTTGACTAAATCCATTCATTTTACTGCATCTACAGTATTTTATCCATAGCCTCCTGCTGCATTTTGCCAAACTCGGTCAAGATTGTTTTTACACCTGAAAAACTTTGGTCAATAACCTTAAATCGTGCTTCAATCTTCCTGTCCATCACAGTTAACTTATTCCTTAATCCTTTGAAATCTTCCTTCATGGTATCAAATCTACCTTCCAGAAGATAAAACCTCTGTTCGAATTTGATGTCCATGGAAATTAGCCTTTGTTCAAGATCTTTCCCTTGTTTGTTCAAGCCTCTGACTTGATTATCCAAGCCTTTAACTTGATTGCCCAAGCTTTCAAAATTAGTCTCCAAAACATGGAGTCGATCATCAACTTTGTGGAGCCGATTATCTACTCCTTCGAGTCGTTTATCTACTCCTTCGAGTCGATTTTCTACTCTTTCAAGTCGATTATCCATTCCTTCAAGCCGACCATCCATTCCTTTCAAAGCAGCTAAAATTACTTGCATCTGATCATCTGACATGTAATTGCATTTTTGGGTTAAAAAAATGAATCTTATCATCCAAAATTAGCGAGCTTTACCTCTCAAAAATCAGTAGAAAAGTTAATCAAATGTTATTGAAGATTAATAATTTATACATTATAAAATTGATACAATAATTATCATTTTGATCAGATTTGACACAAAAAAAAGCCTGTCTTTTCAGACAGGCTTACAAATAAAATATTATGGCAGTTGTTATACTCGTTCAATGATGATCGCACTAGCGCCACCACCACCATTACAAATACCTGCTACTCCGTAGCGCGCATTCTCCTGGTGTAAAATGGAATTCAAGGTAACTACGATCCTAGCACCACTGCATCCAATCGGATGCCCCATAGACACCGCACCACCCCATACATTCACTTTCTCCATAGGCAAGCCCAGATCTTTGGCATTCGCAATAGGTACACAACTGAATGCTTCATTTACCTCTGCAAAATCCATGTCTGTAATCTTCAGACCTGCTTTATGCAATGCATTATTGATCGCTTTTACCGGCGTAGTGGTAAACCACTCAGGCGCCTGAGACGCATCTGCAAAACTTACGATCTTAGCCAGTGGCTTCAATCCCAGCTCCTTCAGCTTCTCGCCGCTCACCAGTAATACCGCCGCTGCACCATCATTCAGATTGGAGGCATTGGCCGCAGTAATGGTACCATCTTTCTGGAAGGTAGGCTTCAGGGAAGGGATCTTATCGAAAATTACTTTCTTGTAGTCTTCATCTTCCGAAACAGTTACTACTTGTTTGCCTGGAATCTCTACTGGCAGGACTTCTGATTTGTAGTGACCTTTTTCCCAAGCTGCCGCAGCACGTTTGTAACTCTGAATAGCATAGGCGTCCTGGTCTTCACGGGTGATGTGATATTCGCTCGCGCAGATTTCTGCGGCATTACCCATATGGAAATCCTTGTAAGGGTCCCAGAGGCCATCGCGAATAATACCATCGGTAATAGCGCCATGTCCCAGTTTGTAACCGTTGCGGGCTTTATCCAGGTAATAAGGCACCTGACTCATGTTTTCCATACCGCCGGCTACCACCACGTCGTTATCGCCGAGCATAATGCTCTGCGCACCCAACATAATGGCTTTCATACCGGAAGCACATACCTTGTTGACAGTAGTAGTAGGAACTGTATTAGGAAGACCTGCACCCAGACTCGCCTGGGTAGCTGGCGCCTGCCCCAAGTTGGCACTGATCACATTCCCCATATACACTTCGTTTACCTGATCCGCCGCTACTCCAGCCCTTTCCAGAGCCGCCTTGATGACGATAGAACCCAGTTTGGTTGCAGCAATTCCAGACAGCCCACCGTTAAATGAACCTATTGGTGTACGAACAGCAGATACTATAAATACTTCTTTCATCTGATAAAAGATTGTTTGGCTTATGATAATCTCCAAATATAACGAAAAGGAAGGGAATGAATGCTCACTGGGATTTTTAGCGTATGTTTGTAGATGTATTTGGAAAGAACGTGATTTCTCAGAACACCATACAGCAGATTCTCAGCCGCATAGATATTGTGGAAATAGTAGGTTCGTTTGTGAAACTCAAAAAGCGCGGCGCCAATTATTTAGGCAACTGCCCTTTTCACAACGAAAAGACTCCCAGCTTCACCGTATCTCCCAGCAAGGAAATCTATAAATGCTTCGGTTGCGGCGCCTCTGGCAACGCGATCAGCTTTGTCATGGAGCATGAGAAATACTCCTATGTGGAAGCCCTCCGCTGGCTGGCGCAAAAATATCAAATCGATGTAGAGGAAACGGAAGTAAGTCCCGAACTCCGCCAATACCAGCAACTGGCCGATAGTCTTTACATTATCAACGGCTTCGCCAAAGAATACTTCACCGATACCCTCTTCCACTCAGAGGAAGGCCAGAATGTAGGCCTCTCCTACTTCGAAGAACGCGGATTCACGGAAGAGACTATACGTAAATTCCAACTCGGTTACTGCCTGAATACCCGTGATTCATTTGTCAAAACGGCAACGGCAAAAGGCTATAACCTGGAATACCTCCAGAAAACAGGCCTGGTAACCATCCGCAATGAACAACCTGCGGATAATTACCGCGGACGTGTCATCTTCCCTATCCATAACCAATCGGGAAAAGTACTCGGATTTGGCGCCCGTATCCTCGTTAAATCTGATAAGGCGCCTAAGTATATCAACTCCCCGGAGAATGAGATATACGTGAAGAGTCGCGTGCTATACGGTACTTACTTCGCCAGACATGCTATTGATAAACTCAATGAATGTCTGCTCGTAGAGGGCTATACGGACGTTATTTCCCTGCACCAAGCAGGCGTAGAAAACGTGGTAGCCTCCAGCGGTACCTCCCTGACGCAGGATCAGCTTCGCCTGATAAAGAAATACACCAACAACCTCACTATCATCTACGACGGTGATGCTGCCGGTGTGAAGGCTGCCCTCCGTGGTCTGGACATGGCCATTGAAGAAGGCCTTAACGTGAAGCTGGTATTGCTCCCTGAAAAAGAAGACCCGGATAGCTATGTGCAACGCATTGGCGCTACCGCATTCCGTGAGTTTATTGAGGAGAATAAAAAAGACTTCGTTCTCTTTAAACTGGAGATTAGTCTCCGTGATGCCGGCAATGATAGCGTAAAGAAATCACAGCTCGTAAATGAAATCGCGGAAACCATTTCCAAGATTGATAAAGCGGAAGATTTCACTCGTCAGCAGGACTATATCCGCCAATGTAGCCAGCTCCTGAAAATCGATGAACAGGGACTGATTACGCTGGTCAATAAATATATCCGCGAGCGACTCGTAAAAAGAGAACAACAGTATAATAAGAATAACCCGGCTCCGCCAGACGATGCGCTCTCCGATGAGGCTATTGCAGCCATGGAAGCGGCAGAAGCAGCCTATGGATCAGATAACCTCTTTAACCCTGATGAAAAGCAGGAAAGAGAACTGGTGAAAATATTGCTGCGATTTGGCGATCGGCCATTCAGCGAGGAAGCACAGAATACAGTAGCGGATTACGTCTTCCATCTTCCCTATGATTTTGAATCATTGGTCGATAGTGAACTGGTTAAACGTATCCTCCGGGAATACAAACGCATCTACGATGAGGGTACTATTCCGGATAAAAAACAGTTCCTGTATCATGAAGATCAAGACTTAGCCAAAAGTATTGCCCTTATTATCGAAGATAAAGAGGCTGACCTAAGCGTTAACTGGAAGGAGAGATTTGAAATTGATACGGTTTATGGAGACGTAGCCTATCTGAAAGACACTATTTCCACTAGTAACTATCTCATATTGCGGAAGATCAAGAAGATGATTATTGAGAATCAGCAGGAAGCTGCTACGCTGAGCGATATAGAGGAGTTGAAACGCTGTATGGAATTACACCAGCACCTGAAACAACTCGAAAAAGAGCTGACCCAGGGGCTGGGTACGGTTATCTTTAAATAATCCCTGATTACTTAATTTTTTCCCAAATCTGGAAGGAGAAAGGATATTGATTTCTTTCATCCGCTTCATGGCGCTCATCACTTACCAATTCCCATTTATTTCCATCTATTTCCGGGAAAAACGCATCGCCAGGAACTACGGCATAGACGCGGGTCATGTAGATTCTATCTGTGATATCCATTGCTTGTTCGAAGATCTCGCCACCACCGGTGATGAATACTTCCTGCACATCATAGGTTTTGGCGCGATCCAGGCCGGCTTGGAGGGAATCCACGACGATGGTCCCTACTGGCGCATAATCCATCTGACGTGTAATCACAATATTAGGACGGTTAGGCAAAGGCTTACCTAATGACTCAAAGGTTTTACGACCCATCACAATGGGTTTGCCAGTGGTCGTGTCTTTAAAATATTTCATGTCGTCCGCAATTCGCCAAGGTAATTGGCCATTGATACCAATGGCATTATTCTCGGAAGCGGCCACTATAATGGAAACTGTTTTCATAAGATTTGCTTAAACTGCTACTGGTGCTTTGATCGCTGGGTGAAACTGATAGTTCTGCAGTTCAAAATCCTCATAATTGAAGGCAAAAATATCTTTTACTGCCGGGTTGATTTTCATCACTGGCAATGGATATGGCTGACGGCTTAATTGCAGTTTGGCCTGTTCCATATGATTGCTGTACAGGTGAACATCTCCGAAGGTATGTACAAAATCGCCGGGCTCCAGGTCGCATACCTGTGCTACCATCATGGTCAGAAGCGCATAGGAAGCGATGTTGAAAGGAACGCCCAGGAATACATCCGCGCTGCGCTGATAGAGCTGACAGCTCAGTTTTCCACGGGTTTCGCCTTTGGAGGTATCTGGAGGTGTGACATAAAACTGGAAAAGGCAGTGGCAAGGACTGAGCTTCATATCTGGCAGATCCCCTACATTCCATGCATTCACGATAATACGACGGGAATCAGGGTTCTTCTTGATGGTGTTCACGGCATCCGTGATTTGATCTATCACACGGCCATCGCGGGTTTCCCAGCTACGCCATTGTTTACCATAAACAGGTCCGAGGTTACCGTTGGCATCCGCCCACTCGTCCCATATACTCACGCCATGTTCTTTCAGGTAAGCAATGTTCGTGTCTCCCTTTAAAAACCAAAGGAGCTCATATATAATGGATTTCAGATGCAACTTTTTGGTGGTCACCAGGGGAAAGCCATCTTGCAAATTGAAACGCATCTGGTAACCAAACACGCTGGTGGTACCGGTTCCGGTACGATCTGACTTTACAACTCCATCCTTAATAATATGCTGTAATAATGAAAGGTACTGCTCCATAATTCGGGCAAGATACGAAGTTTTAAAAAATACCGGGAACCTCAGATAGTTATATGAACGGAAGCTGACAATGCAAAAAGAATATAAAGAAAATACTTCAAATAAAAAAAGTCGATTTTCTCGGCAATTTTCGTAGACTGCCAAATATTTTTTTAGACAGGATTTTCCCCAACTTGACGACTATACGAAGATATTTTGCCAGGTGACCAGACAACGTAGTTAATGCCAGCAAAAGAGTAGCAAAATGATTGGCTTAACCTGCATCCCAACATCCATTATTGAATAGAGGCAGACCGGATTCTCAAAAAACCAAAATCGAATAAAACCTAAAAAACACAAGAAAAACTAAGCTGCTTTTGAACCCGATCACCATAGGTGGTCCCATTTTACATATTTATCAACTCCATTTATTATGCTTCTATCCAGATTCACCTTTCTGGTGTTGTTACTCGTATGCTGTATTGTGAGCTATGCCCAGCAGCCTATTACGGGTAAAACACAAGATGCCGCCAACGGACGCCCTATTCCGGGTGTTACCATTCGCATTCCTAACAGTACTCGTGGTACCGTGTCAGATGCAGAAGGAAAATTCAGCATTATGACCACCTCCTCCAACACCACGCTGGTATTCAGTTTCACCGGTTACAAAACCAAAACAGTAGCCGTCAATCAGAGTAGCGGTCCGCTTACCATTTCCATGGAAGAAGACTTCGCCAAGCTAGATGAAATAGTGGTAACAGGGATGGCCACTACCGTAAAAAGAAGAAACTTGGCCAATGCGGTAGCCACTATTTCTTCAAAAGAATTGACCGGCGTAGCTCCTGCGCAAACCTTCGATGCCGCCCTCAGTGGCAAGGTGCCTGGTGCATTGATTACGGCCAACTCCGGCGCTCCCGGTGGTGGTATTTCTGTAAAACTGCGTGGTATCACCTCCATTTTCGGAAACTCTCAGCCACTGTTCATTGTGGATGGTGTGTTCTTCAACAACAGCAGTATTCCTGCAGCCCTCAATGATGTAACTGGAGCCGCTACCGCGGGAAATCCACAAAACCAAGACAATCCTTCCAGTCGTATCGCGGACCTTAATCCCAACGACATTGAAAACGTTGAAATCCTCAAAGGCGCTTCTGCTGCTGCACTCTATGGTGCTAAAGCCGCTGCCGGCGTAGTGATCATTACTACCAAAAAAGGTAAAAGCGGTAGAACAAATATCAGTTTCAACCAGGAAACAGGCTTAGTGAAAGCCCGCCATCTAATGGGCGTACGCGCCTTCACTGCCGAAACAGCCGCAGACCTGGCCGGTTCCGCTAGCAGCACCGATCCGGATGTTATTAGTGCAAGGGCATGGTATAAATACAAGTTTCAACAAGCGCAGGCTGCTGGAAAAATATTTGATTATGAGAAAGAAATGTTTGGGGAGACAGGGTTAGTGCTGAATACCAATATTTCTGTTAGCGGCGGTTCTGATAAAACCACTTTCTTTGTATCTGGCAATCGTCGTAAAGAGGACGGTATCATCAAGAATACTGGCTATCTCAACAACTCCATACGCCTCAATGTAGATCATAAAATTTCTGACCGTGTATCCATCGGCGTTACTACGAATTACATCAATTCATCAGCGGACAGAGGTCTCACTAACAACGACAACAACGGCGTTACTTATGGTGTTGCCCTCTCCTCTACGCCCGGCTGGATTGACATACATCCAAATGCACAAGGAGAATATCCGGTAGATTCCTTTGCGGCCTCCAACCCACTACAAACAAGAGACAGGGCTATTAACAATGAAACTACCAATCGCTTTGTAGGCGGCGGTAACCTGGATGCCATTTTCCAACAGAGCAAAACCAGTACTACAAAAGTAATTCTACGTGGTGGCGTGGATTTCTTCAATTTCAAAACCATAGGGCTTTTCCCTCGCGACTTACAGTTTGAAAAGAATAGCCAATTAGGTCACTCCATACAGGGGATGAGTAATAACCTGAATACCAACTTCGCTGGATTCTTGGTGAATACTTTCAATCCCAATAATAATCTGACATTATCCAGTACCCTCGGTGCTACTTATGAAACTGGGTATTTTGAGAATATCACCACGGTAGCTACCAATATCATTACGGATCAAAGTAATGTGGATCAAAGCGCCAATGCTACTACCAGACAATTCCGTATGAAATACCGGGATAATGGTATTTTCCTCCAGGAAGATCTGACGCTTATAGACGCGATCACCCTCAGTGGTGGCGTGCGTTTCGACCGTTCCACCAATAATGGCGACTACAAAAAATACTATGTATTCCCTAAAGCTGCCGCCTCTTGGAATATTTCTAAAATGTCTTTCTGGCATTCAGACGTGATCGACAACCTCAAGCTGCGCGCAGCTTACGGCCAATCCGGTAACGTCCCTCCCTACGGCAGTAAATTCATCTCCCTGTTGCCCAGCAATATCAATTCCTACCCTGGTATTCTGCTAGACAACCTGAGAGGAAATCCTGATATCAAACCAGAAAGACAAACAGAGATGGAAATGGGGGTTGACTTCAGTATTTTGAAAGGTCGTATCAGTGTGGAAGCTTCCTATTACAACAAGAAAATCTATGACCTGCTGTTGCGTCATACACTCCCTGCCTCCAATGGTTATGTGAGTGAGTGGAAAAATAGTGGCGACCTTCGTAACCGCGGTATAGAGCTGGGTATTACTGCCATTCCAGTAAATTCACCAAAGGTGAAATGGACAACGAATATCAACTGGTGGAAGAACAAAGCAGTAGTTACCAAATTGACCATTCCTCCATTTGCTATTGGTTCATTCGGTAACTCACTGGGTACTTTCTACCTGGAAGAAGGACAACCTGCCACACAGATTAAGGGTTCAGTAGGCGGTTCTCTCAAACTGCTGGGCAACGCGGAACCCGACTTTCAGACCAGTTGGTTCAACGAAGTTACTTTCCTGAAAAACTTCTCTTTCCGCTTGCTGTTGCACTGGAAGAAAGGAGGCGATAATATCAACCTCACCCAGTTATTAACAGATCTTGGCGCCACCTCAGCGGATTATGATGATATCATCAATGGAAAAAAAGCCGGCGTGTACAGACCTAGTGCAGGAGACGCTTCCATCTGGGTACAGGATGCTTCGTATATACGTATACGTGAGATCGGTCTTTACTATAACATTCCGCTTACCAATGTGAAACATATCAGAGGAATCAGACTGGGTGTCTCTGCAAATAATTTCTTCACCTGGACCAAATATAAAGGTTATGATCCGGAAGTTTCCAACTTCGGAAGCAACACCATGTCTACTGCGCAAAGTCGCGGTAGTAACGGTCTTTCCACTGGTGTAGACGTTATGCCATATCCTGCATCTAAAAGAGCGAGTTTCCATTTGGGCATCGACTTCTGATTCTTCAACAGACAAAACTTATTCACATGAAAAAGTATCATCAATATATACAACTCGCTGTACTGGCCGGCATTATGCTAGTATGCCATGCTTGTCAGAAAGGAGAGATCCTTAATTTGAATACGCCTACGGATGCTATTGTGCTCAATCCGAGTAAAGCCGATTTGAATAACCTCGTATCCGGTGTGGAATCAGGTATGAGAAGAGACGCGGGTACCTACCTGGACGATGTAAGTATCATTGGCAGAGAGATATATAGGTTCTCCAATTCAGAGCCTCGTTGGGTAACAGATATGCTCACCAGTGGCTTGGATAACAATACTTTTTACCTGACCAATCCCTGGGCATCTAGATACCTGGTTATCCGTCAATGCTGGCTTATCCTGCAAGGAGCAGCCAACTGTAAATCCATCACAGATGCAGAACGCAAGGGATATACCGGATTTGCAAAAACAATCATCGGATATCAGTTGCTGTTAAATCTTAATCTGACCGATGTAAATGGGGTACGCATTCCTACCGCAGATCCTACCTATATTGGCCCAGTAATCAAAGATCCGGGACAGGTTCAGGATTCCATCCTGAAATACCTGGCAGATGGGGCGGCAGACTTAAGCGGATCATCCGTGATCTTCTCGCTGTCTACCGGTTTTACTGGCTTCAAAGATGCCGCAGGATTGACGAAATTCAATCGCGCACTGGCAGCCCGTGTAGATGCTTATCGTAAAAACTGGGCGAATGTGCTCACAGACCTGAACGGTTCCTTTATGGACTTCAGTGGTAAATTCAGTACAGGCGTATATCATTTCTTCTCCACTGGCGGTGGCGACCAGGTAAACCCTAACTTCATCGCCCTCAATCAGACAGGAGAAGTAAGAGCAGTACATCCTAGTTTTGCCACGGATATGATGGCCGGTGATGATCGTATCTCTAAAGCCCCATTACGTAACGCCACTGTGAGCCAATCAGGCCTCAGCAGCAACCGTGATCTCTATATTTGGACCGCCCTGGACGCTCCTATTTCTATCATTCGCAATGAGGAATTGATATTACTATATGCTGAAGCCAAGATCCAACTAGGCCTCTTTCCTGATGCGCAGGTGGCATTGAATACAATCAGAACAGGGCACAACCTGCCTCCTTATGGCGGTGCAAATACAACTGCCGCTTTGCTGAATGAATTGTTATACCAGCGCAGGTATTCCTTGCTGGGAGAAGGTCATCGCTGGATTGACTTGAGAAGGTACGGCCGACTGGGAGATTTGCCTATTGACAGGCCTAATGATAAGGTTTGGCCTAACTTCCCGCTGCCACAAACAGAAGTAAATATTTAAAGATTTTCACGCATAGCATTTTAATCTGGAGAAGCATAAAAAAGGGCTGGCCATTCATTTGGTCAGCCCTTTGCACTGTATTTACAAGATTATAATCCTCTACGTTTCATTTCTTTTCTGATCAGTCCCAGTTCACGGCCCATTTGACCGGCAATAGAAGTATTTTCCTGTGCACGGCGAATCAGGTAAGGCATTACATCCTTCACTGGACCATAAGGCAGGTATTTGGATACATTATAACCAGCATGTGCCAGGTTGAAAGTAATGTTATCGCTCATACCCAGCAATTGAGAGAAGCTAATGTGTTCATGGTTATGCGCGAAACCTTTCTCATGGAGAATACGGGCAGCCTGCATGCAGCTATTTTCATTGTGTGTACCGATAAACAGCCCCAGTTTATCCAGGTTTTCCAAGCAGAAGCTAACCGCTGCATCGTAGTCTTTATCAGTGGCCGCTTTGCTAGGCTGGATAGGTGTTGGATAACCCTTTTCAGCCGCACGTTTGTTTTCTTTTTCCATGTAAGCGCCGCGTACCAGTTTAGCGCCAAGCAAGTAGCCTTCTTTTTGCGCTTTGGTGAGGGACACTTTCAGGAACTCCAGTCTATCATGACGATACATCTGGAAAGTATTGAAGATGATCACATTCTTTTTATTGAACAGCGACATCATTTCATCTGTCAGGTCATCCACTGGCTGTTGAATCCAGGATTCTTCCGCATCTACGAGGATACCTACATTATTTTTGGCAGCAGCATCGGCGATGGCGAGCACACGTTTGCGTACTCTTTCAAACTCTTGTTGCTCTTCCGGAGTGAGTTTCTCACCGCTATGGATTTTTTCCAGGAGGCTGAAACGAGCAAAACCGGTGATTTTAATAGCGATGAATGGAATATCTGGGCGAGAAGCAGCATATTGGATAGCGCGTACAAACTCAGGTACTGCATGGTCGTAGTTTTCCTCTCCTTCCATGGCTTCAACACCGTAATCCAGGGCTACTCCCACATGGTAGTTACCAAGCTGCAACGCAGTGTGGGCTGCTTCTTCCAGTGTTTCCCCTCCACAGAATTGGGAGAAAATGGTATTTTTAATAATTCCTTTAATAGGTAATCGCAGTTTAAATGCGATGGGAGTAAACGTGGCGCCCAGTTTAACTAACCAAGGTTTCCCAATGTTACTAAAGAGAAAGTTGGCTTTTTTCAAGGCTTTGTCGGTCTTTGCCTCAAATGCAATAGCCGTATTATCGAATGATAAAGGTAGCTGCTTTTCCATGGGCCGCAAAGTTAGGGTGGACGGACAACTCCAACAAAAAACATTGAGCGATTGAAACATCTTTTTAACAGCATTAACGGATATTGTCGATTGCTTGTTAGAAATTGGAAAAGTCACGCTTCCGACTGCTATTAAATTTGATTACTTTTAGATCTTTTCTTTTGTATACAAAATTCCCGGTATATGCTATTTAATTATGATACCAAAAAAATACTGGTTTTTTCTCGTTTGCTATCGGTAGGATGCTGCATGGCCTTCCTGGCCTGCAACCAACCTGCCCCAAAGGTTAAAAAGCCCAGTCCAATCTTGTCTTTACAGCAGCCAGGTATCAAATACCAGTCCTATACCGGGACTATGGGCAATCGGACAAAAGTCGTACTACCGGATAGCTCCACCGTGATCCTTAATTCGGAAACGCTCTTGCTAGTGCCGGAAAACTATGGCCAGCAGGAACGCCGGATATTACTGGATGGCGATGCCTGGTTTGAAGTGAAGCCCGACAGCGCTGTGTTTAGCGTAGTGGCTGACAAGCTGACCTCGACCGTCCTGGGAACCAGCTTCCGAGTACACTGCTTTACCGGGCAACAGGGCGCCACCGTTTACCTGCTGACAGGGAAACTGAAGGTGGCCAAGAGCTATCATTCAGCCACCGATAATCAGCCTGAAATACTGGAAAGAGGGCAAATGATCCTGGCCAATCGGGAAATCGACCTGATGGAAAAGGAAACCTATAACCCGCTGGATGCAGAACGCTGGCTGGCCGATTCCCTGCTCTTGGATGAGTCAAAGGGACTGCACCTTTGGAGAGTCCTCGAAGATTGGTATGGTGTAGAAATAGATGTTAAAGGAAACGCATCCAAAGCGAAACCTGTTAGCCAAGTATTTATACATGCTTCCCTCCCACAAGTACTGGATAAATTAGGCAAGGAACAAGGCTTTACCTGGAAAGCCGAGGGCAACCAGATAGAAATTAAATTTTAGCAGATCTACTAACGTTTATGCCTGTACGTTAGCAAGCTTTATATACATTTTTTGTACCTTCTACCCAAATCAACTTTCCATGAAAAAGTTACTATTTGCAATTACTTTGCTGGGCCTGGTTTCCGTCGCCAAGGCACAGACGCCCAGTTGCTGCCATAAGGATGCTGTTACGGAGTTTGCAGACCTTGCCAATTCTTCCGACTTCAGAAATCAGCACGCCAATCCCCTGCCCTATAAGTATGAGGGCGCTGAAGGAGTAAGCATTACATTCCCCGCTCCTGATGGAAAAGAAGCACATGGTTTTTTATTCAAAGCAAAAACACCATCTGATAAATATCTCTTTGTATACCAGGAATGGTGGGGATTGAATGACTACATTAAAAAAGAATCTGAAAAATTATACAACGATCTCGGCGGAAAAGTGAATGTATTGGCTTTGGATATGTATGATGGAAAGATAGCCACCAATCGCGAGGAAGCCAGTAAATTGATGCAAGCGGCACCACGTGAACGCCTACAAGCGATTATGGAGGGGGCATTGCATTATGCAGGTAAGGCAGCCCAGATTGCTACCATTGGTTGGTGCTTTGGCGGAGGCTTATCATTGCAATCAGGTCTGATCAACGGTACACAGAATATAGGAGATGTGATGTATTACGGCATGCCGGAAAAAGATATTGAACGACTGAAAACACTGCATGCGCCTGTACTTGGACTGTTTGCCTCCAAAGACAAAGGTATCAGCCCGGAAGTGGTGAAAACGTTCAAAGAAAATATGCAGGCAGCAGGGAAAAAATTAACCGTTCACTCTTTTGATGCAGAACACGGTTTTGCCAATCCTAGCAACCCGATATACGATAGCAAAGCCACTAAAGAAGCATATGACTATGCTATCGCATTTCTTCGTCAACAGTTTGGTCTGAAATAACACCCGTTATTCACTTTTTAAACTCTTAACAGGATTCATCATAGCGGCACGAATACTTTGCATGCCTACAGTAAGTGCCGCTATGATCATCGTGATAATAATCGCAGCAGCGAATACCCCTGGTCCTAAGTCCACATGATAGCGAAAGTCTTGCAGCCAGTTATGCATCAGCCACCACCCCAACGGCGCAGCAAACAAGAAGGATAGTAAAATCAATCGGCTGAATTCTTTTCCAAACAACCACAATATTCCTGGTACTGTTCCTCCTAATATCTTGCGGATGCCAATCTCCTTTCGTTTCTGCACTACCATAAAGGACACGAGGCCGTAAAGTCCCAGGCAGGCGATAAAAATGGCCAATAATGAAAACACGCGAATGATTTTCAACATGGTTTCTTCTGTAGTATAATACGCAGCAATGGTATCATCCAGGAATTCGTAGGTATATAGTTTATCAGGATACATGGCGCTCCAGGCCTTCTCTATAGCGGGCAGTGTGGCGGCCATTCTGCGGGAATCCAGCTTAATAGCATAATATTCGTATTGTGACGGGAATATCGCCATGGCAATAGCTTCGATGTCCCTATGGAGGGAGCCGTCATGAAAATCCGCCACCACTCCTGTAATGGGCGCTGCCAGCACTCCACCACCGATGGTAATATTCTTTCCTATTGCTTCTTCAGGAGTGGCCAAACCCAGTTTTTTCACCATTGTTTCATTGATAAGAATTTCCCTGGCAGAATCCGCAGGAAAGATGTTTTTCCCTGCAACCAATTTCAATCCAAATGTTGCCAGATAATTTTCATCTATTCCCTTTACGCTTCCCTGGAAAGCCTCCGCCTCGGCACGATGGTCAAAATAAACAGAAGTAGACCAGGTGGCCTGCGACGACGGAGATGCATAACATAAAGAGATGTGCTCTATTCCTGGTATCGTTCCCAGTTGATGAAGCAGCGTCTTGGTGCTGATATCCGGATCATCAGTTCCCATAGGTACCATTACAATCGCCTCTTTATCGAAACCCATATTAAATTCCTTCGCATATTGCATTTGTCGGGTAATCACCATCATCACAATAATCAATACCAATGAAATACTGAATTGCACCACAATTAGACTTTTCCTCGTATTGAAGCCACCCATTTGCTGTAAGGAGAGTTTCCCTTTAAGTGCCGCTACTGGTTTAAATCCGGATAATATCAATCCTGGATAAGCACCTGCCAGGAAGGTTACCACTACAAACATCAACAACAGCATTGAAATCAACAAAGGATCTCTAAATAGTTGATATGGTATATCAGAATGGAACAGTGATCCGAAAAACGGTAAGGTGAGATAAGATAATATAACTGCCAACAGTGTAGCCGTCAACGTTATAATGGCGGTTTCAGCGATGAACTGCCAGAAAAGCTGGCTGCGCTGACTCCCCAAAGCTTTGCGAATGCCTACTTCTTTACTACGATTCAATGCCTGTGCAGTAGCCAAATTGATAAAATTCATACAGGCCGTTATCAATAAGAATACGCCGATCAATGAAAGTATCCAGAGGTTCTTTTTCTCCATCACACCACCGTACCGCGCATTGAAATGTACATCTGATAATGGCTGCAGCTTATAATGATGAACATTTTTGTTATGAGGGCGAAAACGCGGTACATATGCGTCTAAGTCTTTTTCAATAGCAGCAATATTTCCTCCCGGCCTCAAGCGCACATAGCAACTCAAACCGGAGGTTATTCCACCCCAACTATCCTCACTAAGAAACCAATTATTAAAGCCCTTTAATGAAATCCAGGAAATAATAATCTGGCCATTTTGATCCGTATTTCCGGGTAGATCCTGCATAATGCCTGTTACGCGTATGGCTTGTCTGCTTTCAAGGTAAAATATTTGGTTGATGGGGTTTGTATTACCGAAATACTTTCGGGCCATTTTCTCTGTCAGGATAGCTGTATTAGGCTCATTCAAGGGTTGCTTATCGCTTTCCAACAGTCGGAATGCAAACATATTTAGGTAAGAAGGCTCGGCAAAAATTACACTCGACTCCTTCACCTTTTTCACCTCATTACCGAATTTCGTTGTTAACAAAACAGTACCAGGATTTACAAAACGACACATATCTTCCGCGTAAGCATAATCATTCATGAAAGCTTTACCCAACGGAGGAGGCACACTGGCCGAATAAAATATACGATCCCGATGTTGCTCTGTCACAATACGATAAATACGATCACTATCCTTATGGAAGTTATCAAAGCTCAGGTGAAACCGCACCATCATCACTATCAATATGCCACAGGTCAAGCTCAACGCCAGCCCCAGTACATTCAGTAGTCCATAGGTTTTGTTCTTTACCAGGTTCCGTAGCGCAACTTTAAAATAGTTTCTGATCATAAGGTGTTAATTGACATGATGCTGTAAGTAACCAATGCAGTGCCTTTAAATCCGTGTCTACATAATCAAATTTATAAATATTATATAAATATGCATATGTTCGTTTTTGAAACAAATCATGTTCGCTTTCAATACAGGAAAAATAAAAATCCGAAGGTAACATCTGCGATGTCACCTTCGGATTTTATTTTTTCGTCGTCCCTGCCCTGCGGGCAGGGACGACAGGTTGGAGCGTTTTTGCCTCCATTCTCTTTGGGCAGGGACGACAGGCAGAAGTATTTGCCAGGTTCGCTGCTAGCTAAGGCTGGCGCCTACACGCAGCAGCAGTTCTTTTGTTTTGCGAACACCCTCTTCTTCAGACAAACGGTCGCCTTCATATTCAATACCAACATGTCCGGTATAGCCTGCCTCTTTCACAATCTTCATAATACGGGCGAAGTCCATCGTGGTTTCATCACCGTTATCATTGAAGTCGTATGATTTCGCGCTTACGCCTTTCGCGAAAGGCATCAGTTCTTGGATACCGGTGTAGCGGTCGTAATCTTCCAGGCACTTGGTTTTAGCCCAAGCTTCGGGCGTATTGTTTTCTGGTTTTGAACGTTGTAAGCAGAAGTTGCCGAAATCCGGTAAGGTGCCACAGTTAGGCATATTAACAGTTTTCATAACACTGCTCAGCCATTTGCCATTGGAGGAGTTGCCACCGTGATTTTCCACGATCACATTGATGTTATGATCTTTGCCGAAAGCAGCGAGTTTTGCCAATGACTCAGCAGCCGCTTTGGCCACATCTTCGGCTTTGCCTTCTCCAGCAGCATTTACACGGATAGCATGACAGCCGAGGAATTGCGCCGCTTCTACCCACTTATAATGGTTTTCAACAGCCTGCAGCCGTTTCTTCGGGTCCGCGTCTCCCATCTCTCCTTCTCCATCACACATAATCAATACACTTCTTACGCCATTATCATCACAGCGTTTTTTCATTTCTTCCAGGTATTTCTTATCCTTCGCTTTGTCTTTAAAAAACTGGTTCACATATTCCACTGCGTGGATATCGAATTCGTTTTTTGCACGAAGGGGGAAATCGAGGTGATTCATTTTCCCAGCAAACAATGCTTTGTGAAAAGACCATTCTGCTAAGGAAATTTTAAAGAAGAGATCATGTACATTTTCAGTCACCAGTTTATTTTTGGCGCTGTCTTTTTTGTCTTTGCTATCAGTAGATTGCCCGTTGTTACAGGCAGCCAGAATAGAAGGCAGGATACCTAGTCCCATGGTGTAAAGCCCTACCTGCCGCAGGAAATCACGGCGATTGTTCGTATTGCTCATAATAACGTGGTTTTATTTAAATATATCGTTTTTATGAGAATACAGGTAGCTTTTTTTGATGAATGACAGGGAAAGATGCAGCCTTATAAAGCTGCATCTTTCCTGATTCTATGAAAATAAACGTAAGAAACGGTGAGAATTACTAGGCCAGCTAATGGGGCTAATGCGAAGAGGGGTCCTTTTACTACCAGGTTAGCAATACCTGCGGAGATCAGTGATATTCCAAATCCAACATAGGCCCATTCCTTGAAGCGTGCAGGAATCATTGGCAAAATCAGCAGTAGTCCACCTACAATCTTTCCAATACCCAACTCTACGCCAAAATAAGCAGGGAAGCCCATATCTTTTATTCCATTACGGGCCAATTCACTATTAAACCAGATAGCAGGCACACTATCCATCAGTACAAACAAGATGGTAAAAATCCAATAAATAATGCGGTCTTTCTTTGCAATACGAGCAGTGGTGAAGGTTGTCATAATAAACAGTATAATAGTTAAACAATCAGTGTCTTTCGATGATGTAAAATTATACTGCTTATTCCTTATTCATGGGTAGGGATTAAGACATTTACTGGGGTAAATGCGACAACCTATCTCCGCAACAATAATTCTTCCACCGCTTCCGCAAATGCCGCCCCTACAGGCACCGGGAAATGCTGAATATACAAGGAGTTCCTGTCGGCCCGATCAATCTTATTATTGGCTACAATGTAAGATCGATGTACGCGCGTAAACATAGATTCTGGCAGCAGATCAATTGCCTCTTGCATGGATAATCGGGAAAGGATTTTTTTATCTTTCATGAAGAAATTGACATAATTCCCAGCACTTTCCAGGTACAGGATATCATCCAGGATTATTTTCAATTGCTCATATCCGCTCTTGATAAAGATATACTCCGGCACTTCTCGCACAGTATTATTCCGCTGCTTCAACAACCACAAACCATGTGCTTTATTACATGCTTTAATGAAACGTGCCAGGGAGAAGGGTTTGAGCAGATAGTCAATTGCATCCAGTTCAAAACTTTTCACCGCGTGTTCTGAGTAGGCCGTCGTAAAAACGGTCATGGGCGGCTCTGGCATACTGGTGAGGAAATCAAGGCCGGAGATATCCGGCATTTTAATATCCAGGAAAAGGAGATCTATTCTTTCTTTATTCAGAAATTCCATTGCCTCAAAGGCATTGGTAAAATAGCCTTTCATTTCCAGGAAAGGCACCATGGTAGCGTGGTTCTTAATGACCGTCAGTGCAACAGGTTCATCATCTATGGCAATTGCAGTAAGTTTCATAATCTACATCATTTTTCCGAAGAACAATCTTTTCGCCTCTTGCCAGAACAGTTTAATAGAAGCCGGTTCCCGCTGTTTCCATTCTCTTACTAGTTGTTCTGCCTGCTGACGGCGTATAGCGTTACTTTCTTGCATCAGGTAGTCCATCAGTTCCTTATCAGCAGCAACAGCGGCGTCTTGAAAATGTTCTTGTAGTTCTCGTCCTTTTTCCTGTTCTAGTTTTGCATTCAGCATACCTTGTGAACTAGCAGCAGCCAATCTTTCATCATATTCGCCTCTTGGCATCATTAGTTTGCTGAGCAAGGGCATGATTTCAATCAAGGTGATAATAAATACAATCAGGCGATAACGTTGCTTGAGTGGAGGATGGCTTTCTGTCAGGTCGTGCAGGGCTTCTATCTGCGATAGGAAGCCATCAGTAAGGGTACTGGTATATGCCAACACCTTGATACTATCCACCGCACGCATATGTGCTAGTTGTTCATCTAATGCCGCCTGTTGTGGCGCCAGTTGCTTGCGCAATGCTGCTAGTTCCTCTTCGGAGGCCAACCAGGCGGTTTTTTTCACACGGGCTACTGCTTGTTCTCCTATTCTTCCGGAACCGCCAGTACCGTCTGTTTCTTTGATATAACCGTCTTTATAGCCTTTTGTTTCCGCTTCTTTTTGCGCGATGTTTTTGTTCAGCTTATCCAGATCCGTTAGAAATGATTGTCGCTGTACCGCATTTTGTTTGACGAGGGAATCCTTGAATGCATCGATTTTAGTTTGTTTATTAATTTCCAGTTGTGCGGTGATATCTTTCTTAAAGAGCATCAACACAACTGGCTGGGAGATAAACAATCCAATGGTGATGGCCAGCAGCAGCCGGAAAACAACCGGCATCCATTTGTTATTGCCATTACTACGCGTCATAGCGGCAATAAGCGTACGATCAATACTGAGTATGGCGAAGCCAAAGAAAAGGGCTAGCGCCAGCACAATCATATCATCGCTTACGATGGTAGAGAAAAAATATCCCCAGGCAAGGGTGGCAAACATCCAGGTGACAAATACCGCGATACCAATAATCCGATATCGTTCTTTTTCTGTTTTGCATTCTTTTAGGATGTCGGTATCAGCAGCAGAAAGCCACCACAGGAATTTTGTGATGGCATCTGGTTCTGCTTGAGCAGGTTGCATTTTGTTTTCTGATGAAGTTGTCATGGTCTATTATCTGTTCACATCAATGGTAAGATGTACGAAAAATCCTGTCGCGGTTTGTCTGATACTAAGTTCGTGTTTGCCGGGATAAAGTAATGCCAGTCGTTCTTTCACGTTATTCAATCCTATTCCTAGGCTATCTCTTTCCGGATCGTTTTCCGGACGGGGATGTACGGTATTATACACATCGAAGAATATCTTATCCTCATTGCAGGACATGGATATAACGATGCTCGATTTGTTGCGTAGACTGATACCATGTTTGAATGCATTTTCCACAAATGGGATCAGCAACATAGGAGCGATATCATGGTGGCAGTTCGTTTCATCGATATTTACTTCAATTTTAATATCGGGAGACACGAGTACACGCAGTCGCTGTAGATCAATATAGTTCTGAAGATACGCAACTTCTTTATCTAACGGAATTTTTTCCAATGTATTATCGTGCAGCATAAATCGCATCATATCTCCTAGTTTCTGAATGCCTTCGCTGGTGCGGGTGGCTTCTTCTTGGAGAGCTGTGCCGTAGAGTGTGTTCAGTGCATTAAAGAGGAAATGCGGGTTGATTTGCGTACGGAGAAAATCTAGGTTGGCAGCGGAATGTCCGAGGGCAACTTGTAATCCGGTAACGGTGGCTTGTTGCTGTTGCCTGGACTTGAAAAGCAGCCAGCAAAGCGGTAATACCAATATCACGCAAAACAATAAGGATAACAAGCCCAATGGCACGCTGCTACCGGCATGACGGTGCGCCACCACCGCGATGACAATCACCATAAGCGTATTGACCATCAAGAGTAGCAAGGATAGGTCTCTCCACAATACGCGTTTATTACGATGCAATTCATATTCTGGGAAAATGCGGTACTGCGTGAAGTAATACACTGTCATGACAACAGGTCCTGCAAAGAAGATGATACGTCGGGTACTACTGTAGGTAATAGCCACTAAAGCCACCCAAGTGATACCTACAATCAGTAGCTCCTTCGCCCCTTTTGCGGGAAGAAATTTTTCTGTCACCCAACGATGTAAGTAGTCGGCATACAGGGTTTTGGAAACATAATAGAACACATACAGGATAGCATATACGGCAGTACTGAGAAAGGCCATCTTGGCGAATTGCACATGTGCGCCGCGAATAGTGGCATACTGCCCCAGCATATAGCCATAGGTATAGGAATTAGATACCATCAGGGCTACAAAAAGTATAAGCAACACTGGCAGGGTAAGTAATCCTCCCTCCACCCATTTCCCTTGTTCAAAGAAACGGGGGATAATGAGGAAATTCATGGCGATAAAGGAGAGATAGAGGAATAACATTTTTCCCATTGCTGGCAGTACATAATGCAGGTAGTAATCATATACCTGGTGATATTGCTCAAACTTGTATACATAGGGACCGTCCATGGAGATGCGGTCGTTGGACATGAAAGAAGGCCCCAGAAGATTTATCAGCGCCAGCAGGAAAATTCCTGTAGCGACACCGAATTCAATTTTCCGCAGTTGTTGCTGATTCATAGCAGGCTAAATATTTACAGCAATATTAAGCAATGGCGGTTGCTGCTGTAACAAAATGGGATGAAACAGCAATATTCTGTTACGAATGCGCGAAATCCCTTCTGCGCTTTGATTTCTGGGCAGTTATCCGTAATTTCAGGTCCTTAACCTCGTTCACTATGTCCAACGCTAACCGCCGAAAATTCCTCGGCACCGCCGCGGCGCTTGCCGTGGGCGCTGTTGCCGCCTCAGCAAAACCATTTGCTCCCTCAAAAAGTCTCCAGCCCCTCGTTCATCACGTCTTTTTCTGGCTAAAAAACCCTCATTCTGAAGAAGACAGAAACAAACTGATTGAAGGTGTTAGAACCTTGGGTAAAATTGAAAGCATCCGAACTTTACATGTAGGTATCGTAGCGGATACCGAGAAAAGAGAGGTAGTAGATGCTACCTGGGACGTATCAGAGATGATATTCTTTGACGATGTATCCGGACAAGCATCCTATCAAACCCATCCTGTACACCTGGAGTTTGTGAAGAACTACGGCCACTTATGGGAACGGGTGGTAGTATATGATGCTATGACTATTTAGGGCAAAACGTATGGGCATGTAAGCGCATGCCGGATAAGCCACCGAAACGCTTGCCAGAAAGGTGTTTAGATTTAATTACCTTCTCCACTGCAATAGGACCGCAGGACATCAGGGTTTCAAACAATTTAAATACAGGGTGCCGACGCCCTAGTAGGGGGAAGTGTTGGGAAGTCAGGCATCAGCACCACTGCAGTAATATATCAGTACAGAACATTAGTTCAGAGAATAACCTTCCGTAGAATCGGTGGCAGAGAGGTTATCTGCATCCCGGTGAAATTCGTGTCCAAAGTTTTCACTATAAGCTGCATATCCAATGAAGCTAATAATTTCAGCTTCCGCACAACAGGTAGCATATGCAGGATGACGGTCGATCAGATTAAAATACTCCTCTCCCATTCCTACGATAAAACCCCGACTATACAGAAATCCATCATCAGAGCCATCGGTATAAAAATGAATTTCTTCGCGGTCTATCTGTTGGAGTTTGGACTCTAGTATCCGGATAAACCTTACCAGATCAGGCTTTTCCAGCGCGAGTAACCGTGTCTTCATACAATCGGCAATTTCTGCCGACAACAATTCGCTCAATTCAAAAATAAGTTCCGGTTCATTCGATTTAATGCCTTCCTGTCGCTGTTTATCCGCAGAAGGAATATCCTTCCAAGATGCGTCTATTAATGCCCAAAATTGCTGTTCGTTCATGTATATCTAATTCTTACTTCAAAACTACATCGTCGGTACGCAATAGAATTGCGTAGTGCAATTACACTGTGAAGAATAAAGTTTTTCTGCTATCTTGAGGTGGCAGAGATACCCTTTCATCTATGCCGGAACCATCCGCAAAATGGTGGATTACATATTGCTAAACTTTCCACAATGAAGAGAAAACATTTGCTCACCGCGCTGCTGGTATGCGGCAGCTTTATGGCACAAGCACAAGAAAAAGCCAAACCTGAAGACACAGAAGTATGGGAACCCGTTCCAAAAGTGGTTACGCCCGGTAAAATCACCTTCGAAAATGCACCTTCAGATGCCATCATTTTATTCGACGGGAAAAACCTGAATGAATGGGTTTCTGTGGCAGACAGAACCAAACCTGCCGGTTGGGATGTGAAGGATAATGTCATGACGGTAAATAAATCCGCAGGCAACATAGAAACAAAAAGAAACTTCACCAACTATCAATTGCATATCGAATGGCGCATTCCTGCCAATATCACTGGTAGCGGACAAGCCCGCGGCAACAGCGGTCTGTTTCTGGCCTCTACGGGTAAAGGAGATAGTGGTTATGAACTGCAAATCCTGGACAGCTACAATAATAAAACCTATGTCAACGGAATGGCTGGCAGTATTTACAAACAATTCATTCCACTCGCCAATCCTGCCCGCAAACCAGGCGAATGGCAAACCTATGATGTAATTTGGACAGCCCCTGTCTTCAACGGCGATGGCTCCCTGCAATCACCTGCCCGCGTTACGGTATTCTTCAATGGCGTATTGGTACAAAACAATATGAGCCTGTTGGGGCCTACCCAATACATCGGGAAACCTTCGTATACACAGGCGCATGGCGCCTCTCCTATCAAACTGCAGGCCCATGGCGATAAAAGCGAGCCTATCAGCTTCCGCAATATCTGGATCAGAGAACTGTAATTACGGGAACGCCTGTACGATGATTTGATTCATCCCATAAAAAAATGCCGAGAAACAAACTGTTCCTCGGCATTTTTGTTGATACATTGGTACAATTGCTTTATCATGACAGATTCGCTAAAAGTGGCTATCATATATCAAGCTTCCTCCAGTCATACGGACAGTGGCGCCGATATTGCCTGCGCCTTGAAAAATCTTCCGAAAGCAGTTATTACCCCTGCCAAAAATCCCTATATCGACAAGGATACTGATTGGATTTTTCCAGATACCGCACACGGTATTGAACATGCGGTAAACGCTGGCGCTGATTGCATCTGGCTTGATACGGTGCTCTCTTCGGATCATCCCATTACGACCTGGCTGAACAGAAGTATAAAGGTCGTGGGCCAGCACCCGATGCTTTCTGGGATGTACAACGATAAATGGAATACTTTAATGCTGTTGAAAGACAATGATATTCCTGTTCCTGAAGCGGAACTCCTGCAATATGACGATTTTCGGCAGTACAAAAAAAGACCCCGTTATCCGCTGGTAGCCAAATCCATTCGCGGGCATCATCGGGATATGATAGCGATTATTCGTAACAGAGAGGATTTCCAGGAAGAATTAACTAAAATGTTTGATATAGACAGACACAACTCCGCCGTGCTGCTAGAATCCTTTCTGCCAGGAGAGGAAATAGCTGTTACCGTTATGCCTCCCGGTACCTACACGATTGCAGGTAAAAGCGTTGTAAAAGAAAACCCCTGGTGCTTGCCCGGTGTAAAACGATTGGACCACCAGAACGGCGTCTCCCCAGAAATTAATCCTGCTACCATTCTCCACGACACCAAAGTGTTGAATGACAAAGAAGAAAATTCAATGCAGGTACAGGCAGCGTATACGTATTGTATCGCCGCCGCCCGCCTCGTTGGCATCCGCGCTCCGATACAAATGGATTGTCGCGCTGATGCTACGGGTGTTTTTTCCATTATAGACCTAAATATGCAACCCGCCCTCACTGGCCCATCCAGGGTTCACCGACGCAATGTAGAAAGCTTGACCGGCATTGCTGCCCAGAAAATCGGCTGGACATACGCCGAGCTATTGGAAAATATTCTTGCCCAAAATTGGGGTATTTAGAAATTTGCCTACCTTTGCGCCACTATGTGATTCTAATCCTACCAAAAATATAGCACCAAGCTATTGCAGGCCGTCCGGCACTGCTATTTCTCATATACATATATTTCTTAACTAAAATTTACTGACATGAAACTTACTTCCTGCCAACGGACGCTTCATTTATTTGCTCACATCTCAACCCAATTTCCATGCTACTTAACGCACAAAATATATCCTTCCGTCAACCTGATTCCACCAGCATTTTCGAAAATGTCTCCTTTAGCATAGACAAAGGAGAAAAAGCCGCTATTGTAGGCAAAAATGGGGTTGGAAAAAGCACCTTATTAAAGCTCATCGCCGGGCAATTACCGGAATATCAAGGTAGTCTACTGATCAACGGAACACTGTATTATGTTCCTCAGCACTATGGCCATTTCGATCAACAGACAGTGGCCGGCGCCCTAGGTATTGCACACCTGACAACGGCCATGGCAGCGATAGAAAATGGTTCTGTAGCACAGGAAGATTACGATATCATGGAAAATAACTGGGATATCGTGGCTAGATGTGAAGAAGCCTTTGCTGAATGGGGACTGACAGGCATACGGCTGGATCAGTCGTTACAAGAACTGAGCGGCGGTATGAAAACAAAGCTATTCCTGGCGGGGATTTCCATTTTCTCACCGGAAATCGTATTGCTCGATGAGCCTACCAATCACCTGGATCGCAAAGCCAGGGCCCAGTTACATGAATGGATGGCCACTACTAGTAGCGCTGTACTGCTTACCAGCCATGATAGGGAACTGCTGCGTTTGTGCGAGCCCATCATGGAACTGACCGCCAATGGCATACAGGAATATGGGGGCAATTACGACCTGTACGAATCGCAAAAAGAGCAGGAATCAGCCGCAAAAGAACAACAGCTAGACTCACATAAGAAAGCCCTGAAAGAGGCTAAAAAAAAGCAACAAGAAGCCCTTGAACGCAAACAGCGCGCCGATGCACAGGCCAAGAAGAAAGTCCAAAACAGCTCCGATCCGAAGATCTTGCTGAATGGTCGGAAAAATGCAGCAGAAAACAGTTCCGGTAAGCTAAAACAGGTACATGCGGATAAGATCGACAATATCCGTGAATCCTTACAGGAAGCCGCCGGACTGGTACAAATGCAGCAGATGATGAAAGGCTTCTTTGAAAACGCTGCACTACACAATGGAAAGGTACTTTTCCAGGCGGATGAAATGAATTTCAGCTACCCGGATCAGCCGCTGTTATGGCAACAGCCGTTCACCTTCACTATTCGTAGCGGTGAGCGTATAGCCATTACCGGTAGTAATGGGGCTGGTAAGTCCACATTATTACAATTATTGTTGGGGAAACTACAACCCACCGTGGGAAGCTTGCAAACCAGCAGTTATAGCAGTGTATTACTGGATCAGGATTACACCCTGATAGACAGGAACAAAACCATCCTGGAACAAGCATTTTCTTTTAATGAAAGGAAACTAGAACCTGCGCAGATACATACGATGCTGGCGAACTTCATCTTTAAGCCAGACACCTGGCACAAACCCTGTGCTGTATTGAGTGGAGGAGAAATGCTGCGCCTATCGCTTTGCTGTATGATACTACAGAATAAAACGCCGGATATCATTTTCCTGGATGAACCGGTCAATAACCTGGACCTTATCAATATTACGATGTTGGGTAAGATTTTCGCGGAATACAAGGGTACTATTATCTTGATTTCGCATGATCAGTCTTTCACAGCAGATATTGGCATAACCCGGGAAATAGTATTGGAGTAGCCTTATGGCTACTCCAATGGTTTTCTGCGACCGGTATTATCAATCACATAATATTTTTTGCCTTCAATGAGGAGACCTTTGTGATGTCCTTCGTGCTGGTCAACATCCACGCCTATCACCTTTCCATTATACTTTGTAACAATGGTGGTATCGGTGATGGTATGCCCTACGATGATCTTTTTACAATGATATAGTTGGAGGGTACTGTCGACAACAACAATGCTGGCCGCAGGGTCCATAAAATAGCCACGGTACCAGAAGGGCGACCTGCTGTCGAACAGTATCTGTACGGACTCTGGCAATTGTTTTCTAGGAGTGCCTAATGCGGGCCTTACCATTTCGTTGATGCGTTCCAGTGACCATTGTTTATGCAGCAAATCTGGAGATAGTCCTGCGTGCATGACCAATAGATCGCCAATTTGTTCTATTACATTTTTGCTACGCAACCATCTGCCTAGTTCCGTATCCGTGGCGAAAACGGTATGCAGGTCACGTCCCATGAGCCAGGCATTTTTGAAATAGCTAGCATCTGTGTATCGGAAGTCTCCGCTCAACTGCATCACGTCATGATTTCCCAAGATCACATGCACCGCGCCTCCTGCCGCGGCGGCTTTATCTTCCAGGCTGTAGAGCAGCCATAGCCACGGCATTACGGCCAGCCCCCTATCGAATAAATCGCCGGCAATCACGAGGCTGCCTTTACCGAAAGTCCAATTATACTGTCGGTCAATGACGCCTGCTGCCAATAGTAGCTGCTTTCCGGCATCAAATTCCCCTTCAATATCCGACAGCACAAATACCTTGTCTGGTTGAGCGCTAACGGCAGCAGGGATACTGATTTCCCGCTTTAGTTGCACCTTAAAGGAACCTGCATGTAAGGTAGGAGTACTATCTTTCGGATAGATTTTCGTTTCAACAGTCTTTAGATCTTCCTGCTGAAAAATTGTTTTCACGATTGCGCTGTCTCCTTTGTAGTAAACATATGGCCCATCTACATATTGCTGGGCATATCCGGTCAGGGGCAACAGGGAAACAACCAAAATGGTTTTCAGTTTGAACATGATGTAAGTAAGAAAAAAATGACTGAGGGATACATGAAGATACGGATCAAACGCAATAAAAAAGCCACCTCGCGGTGGCTTTTTCAAGTATATATTTTCCTAGAGTGAAATTATTAGTAAGCGCCTTTAGGCCAGATGCTAGATTGCACTTCCGCGATATGACTTTTCTGGAGCAGCAGCATACAGAGACGCGACTGTCCGATACCACCACCCATCGACAGTGGATAGGCGCTGTTCAGTACATTGGAATGGAATTCCAGTGTAGCGCGTTCTTCACAGTTTTTGAGTGCCAGTTGTTTTTTCAATGCAGTAGCATCTACGCGGATACCCATGGAAGAGATTTCCAATGCGCTGTTCAGTGCAGGGTTCCAGATGAGGATATCCCCATTGAGGCCATGGTAGCCATCTTCGTTGGCAGTGGTCCAGTCGTCATAATCAGGAGCACGGTCATCATGCACGAGATTGTTGCTCAGTGGTCCGCCGATACCCATGATAAATACCGCCCCATATTGACGGGTAATTTCATTTTCCCTTTCTTTCGGTGTGAGTTGCGGGTATTTAGCGAGCAGGTCTTCACTATGGATAAAGTGAATATCTGCTGGCAGGTCCAGTGCTTGGCCAGTTTCAGCGGCCACCATATCATTGGTGGCTTTCACTGCTTGATAGATAGCGTTCACTGTTTGTTTGAGATATGCCAGAGAGCGGTCTTGCTGGCTGATGCGTTTTTCCCAGTCCCATTGGTCTACGAAGAAGCTATGGATAGGAGAAATTACCTCATCTGGGCGGATAGCGCGCATATCCGTTACGATACCGTGTCCGGAAGGTGTTTCCAACTCATGGAGGCGCATACGTTTCCATTTAGCGAGGGATTGCACGATTTCTACGGATTCGGACACCCCTTTCAATTGGAACTGAACGGGTTTTTCCACCCCATTAAGATCATCATTAAAACCGGTTCCGGATTTCACAAACAGAGGAGCGGTCACTTTAATCAGTGACAACTGACGGCACAGTTGACTAGCGAAGAAATCCTTCACCTGTGCAATTATTTGTTCTTTCGCGAGCATATCGCTTTGTGCTGATGTTTTGGCGGTCGGTTGCATAATACTTCCGTTGCGTTTTCTATGTTAATTTTATGATTTCGTTAGATGACTTTCTACAAAAGTCGCTATTTATGCGACAATATTCAAAAATATTATCCAAATTATAAAATATTTTTAACAAATACGGCCATTTTATTGTAAAATGAACAAAATCAGGTCAAATTTTAGCAAAATCTGTTAATTATGCATTGAACTAGCAGTGCATTCAGGTGTTGAATAAGTAGCATAAAAGAGTGAAATATGGAAAGTCATCATCATCGGGAGGAAACCCATATAGGCGCGTTGATAACCTTGCAGGATCAGGCTATCAGCAACCGGGATCTCAATGCAGCAGTGGAAAATTATCAATATGATGTAAAGATATTTGATGTAGTGGGGCCCTTGCAGCAGCATGGCGTTTCGGAGGTGAAAGCCCGACTTACTGCCTGGACGGGCAATTTCAGTGAAGAGCCTGTGCGTCTCACTACACATCAGTTAGTAGTAGTAGCCGAAGAGTCAATTGCATTCAGCAATTGTATAAAGCATATCTCTGCTAATTTAAAAAACGGCAATAAATTGGAGGGGTATTGGCGAGAAACCCTCTGCTGGGAGAAGTTACAGGGCGAATGGAAGATTGTGGCATCACATAGTTCTGTGCCTTTTAATGCCACGACAGGAGTGGCGGAAGTGGGATTGAAATTATAACAATAAGCTACCATTTTGCTATCCCAGACCATGTATACTGAGGTTTGATAACCGCTGTGTGGTAATATTTACCTCTATATTCCAATAGCAGCTACCACCATCCATCACTTCGAGTTCTCCCAATGCGGCCTTTTCTTCAAGATCTTCATTACACGACAGGTTAATCCAGATAATGGTATCACCATTCCAATTGGTATAGCCAAAATACTGACGGTAATATTGTGCTAAACTGGTAACTATATTGTGACCAAAGCGTTCAAGCGGCAATCCAACTGTAACTACTCCCAGGTTTCTTTTTAGCAATTTTTCTGCGTCTTCAATATCCTTGATTGATAAATCGATCCTGGATTTTTGTCCCTCTATTCTGTAACTGGTATGATAGGTAGTATCGAAAATATAACCCCGGAATTCTTTCCCTTTATAAAACTGCGCCTTATGATGCTGCGCAGCAAGTGATAGGGAAAAACAGAGCAGTATTACGAATGGCAGTGGTACTTTCTTCATCGCTGTAGTTCAAGATGTATAAAAATCAGCGGAGGCAAGATCGATAAACTTATTTGATAATCATCCACCAAAATTGAACTTGAAAATTTCTCGAAACTTTAAATACAAACGGCCACAGGTGCAGTTTGCACCCATGGCCGTTTACAACAATTTTCGCTTTCGTTCTAATTCACTCTTACCTTCAAAGAAGACGTACGGTCATTAAATGTACTGGTGTTTTTCAGACAGCTTGCATCGGAGGTTAATACCAGCGAATCTCCTGTGAAGTTATCGCCGTCAAATAGGGTAACGGTTACGCCAGCAGGAATTTTTAGGGAAGACGCGTCATTATCAAGACCGCCAGCAGCCACGATAGCAGCAGTATTGTATTGACCTGGTCCGAAACTAGCGCTCCAGCCACCATAGCTACAGTTTTGATATACCAGCACTTGCGGTGCTGGCGTATTGCCACCTGGGTCTACATCTGCCAGTGTGGTGCCGATTTTGATTCCCTGTACATAGTTGGTGATATCAGACGGATCGCCGCCATATACACCAAACTTAGGATCACAGTAATCAGCATCAAGGGTACGCGCATAATAACGCTGCGTACCATTCACCAGCGTTTGCTTTGTACCGTTGTACCAGAACTCAATAAAGCCGATGGAAGAATCTCGTGATACTTTGAGATGCAGTACCATCGTGTTCCAAACATTGGAAGACAATGGCGTCACCCATACTTCTGTTCCAATTTTTCCAGGAGCATAGTGCATCAGGTGGAAAGTGTTGCTGGAAGAAGTACTGAGTACAATCGGATAATTCTGCAGCATTGGCTGTGTAGTGCCGAAGGCCTTCCATTGGAATACCGCATTGGTATTCTGATTGGCAGGAATGTCTAGTTTGGACCGCCATCCGATGTAGATGTCATCTCCTTCTGCGGCCTGATAGTTCTTAGCGCCGTGGCCTTCTGTACGATGACTCAATGCTGGTTTGTAGAACTTCCAGACAGGTCCGTAAACAGCGTCTGTATCTACCGTAATGGTGCCAGTACCTTCGATGTTTAGGACCTTCCATACGTTGGAAGCGCCGAGGGCAGCATCGCCATTAAAAAGCAGAGATTCGACATGAGCGCCGGCATTGCCAGTCTTGGCATTTGCAGGGTTACTGTTGTCTTTTGCGCAATTGGTCAAACCTGTGATACAGGAAAGGCCCAGCAGGCAGGTAATGAGCGCCTGATTGATTTTCATAAGGGAATTTATTTGGGTGAACAATATATTCCGAATCTAAGCAATCGATTGCAATTTATCAGGCAGCGGATTCGCAATTTCTGATATTAATTTGCTTATTTCTGATTAGAGTAACTAATGTCTCTATAATATTATAACAACATATTTGTGAGGTATGCCGATTAATAGGGAGTTATAGAATTCGATAAACCCAATGAGAGGGATTAAAGGAACAGTAATTATCACCAGGAAAGAAGAGACATTAAATGCTTTTAGGGAGACACGCAGTAATCGTGTATGTTTGAGCTCATTCAATTACAGGCCTGGCTGTCTCCCGAAATAATCATTTCAACTCCTTACAAAAATGGAGCGGGGAACTATCTGAGCACCATTACCTATTTTCTTAAGTAAATTATCCGCTGTCAAGAAATTAGCATTACAACAAACATCTTCATAGTTAAAGTAGGATGTTATCAGCATTCAAGCTCTTTCTCCATTTTCATAATGGTAATGCTCCTGACCTGCTGAAGTGAATTTGCCTATAAATAGTGAAGACGTGTGCTCTTCTTTCTTCACATTAAACATTCCTTCTTTAACAGCCCAATCATACACCCCAGTATTAATAGGGTACTTCGTTAATACTCCTGTCAATTTATGCGTTCTGACCCAATCTTCAGCAAGTGAAAGTTCCGTAAAAACGGCGGATGCAAAACGTCCATTTTCTCCATTAAAAATCCAGGTAAAATCCATTATACCCCGAAATTTCCAATTTTCAACTCTACATTTTTTGGGGAGGAGATCACTTCTAATATCTTTTTGATGTCGGTGGCGGTAATGGAGACTAGCTATTTTCACATTTCTTCAAATCCTATAATAAGATTGTGTGAAATCCAGTAAAATGCCGCAGGCGGTACCTGCGGCATACTAGGTTTATTACAGATTCTTCGTATTCCAGTATTGGTAATTATTATGAAACCTTAGATTTTTTTTCTGGATTCAATTGAAGAACCAATCTGTCTCAAAATCTCTTTCGCCACTTTCATTCAACCATGCTCACGTTTAGACTTTAAAAAAGAGAATAATCATTCTACTTCTGCCAAATATTCTTAAAATAAATTATAGGAAATAATCCAACAAGAATCCAAAATAGCAATCTAGGTATTAATAGGTATAAAGGATAGCTAGACCAGTTACTCCATATAGTAAATACCCCAACCACCCCAACATAAAAACATATAACCTTTAAGATAACAATGAAAACAGGTCCTCCTTCCTTAGGATAAAAATATTCCTTATATCGTATTATACCCCCATAAAAGTAAAGACTGAAAATAATTAGAATGCAGTATATACATGACAGTACAATAGTATCTCTAGAGTAAATTTCAAGTAGTAAAGCAGCAGTTACCAACAAAATTGCAAGTATATCAAGTGTTTTTTTCATAATTATATTAACGTATTGCTCTAGTTTTTACTTCTTTGTTGTCCCCATCAAGGCGAATAACAGTCTTAAGCTCTTCAGGACTTACACTTGTCATTGATGTTAAAAAACCAACAATGGCTGAAACAGGGCCACTCTTCAGTTTTTTAGCATAGGCTAATATTACTCCTACACCTCCTTGAGCCTTTCCTGTGTTGGAAAATGCCGAATTTATTGCATCCGCCTTATTTTGAAGGGGGCTTCTTTTATCCTCAGTTTTAATATCGACCACACTTTGGACAGCAGATTGAAACTCTTTACTTGTGACTTTTAAATCCGCCTTCAAAGTAACTGCCCCTCTATCCACAATTTGACCATTACTTTCATCATTCTTATATAGAACCTTATCCGTATAGATGCTTTGTTGTACTTCACCCACTTCTCCATCTGGATTAATTGTAGTTGTTGTTTTTATGACCCTAGTATTAACAATACGATCTCCAGTATTCTTATCCGTCGTTTCTGTGATGGATTGGTTAGTTTCAGTAATATTATCGACGCCAACTGTCTGATTTTTATTGCTATATGTAAATGTATTTACTATAGTTCTCGATTTAAATGCACGTGTCTTGGATTTATTATCCTCTGATGTTTCATTCTCCGTAGCCTCCTGTCCATCAGGATCAATGAATCTAATTGGATTATCAAAAGCATAATTAAAAGGCGAATACCTCCTCATTTTTTCCGATAAAGGATCTAGTACATGCCATCTTCCTATCTGCTGATCATACATCCTCGCCCCATAGTCATACCACTCAATGCGGGGACGCCTACAGTATTATTGATGGCATAATATAAGGTAAGGCGCTTTACTCAACAGATGCTTATCAGTCAATCAGAATAAAGGGATATCAATTATTAATTTCGATTATGGTCAATCAAACTCCAACAAACTTAAACAATTAAACGAAATAGCCATCATTCGTCAGGAATTACTTCCAACAAGGCAAGTTGAAAAAACGAGTGGTATTACAATAAAAAAAGCCGTTGAAAAACTCAACGGCTTTTAAAAATTATCTGTGGAGCTGACGGGAATCGAACCCGTGTCCAAACATATTCGTCGAAAGGCTTCTACATGCTTATTTACACATTAGTATGTCGGAACTTGGCAGGGGTGCAACGAACCAACCTCGTTCTTATCCGTTTGAGCTTCGGTACTCACTCACAGAAACCATGAGTACCTATCCCTATGGGTTTGATGATTCAGCGGCGGGAGTCGCATAAGGCGACAACTCCAGGCGGCTATAATGGGTGTCTAATCTCTGATTAGGCAGCCATGGCGTAGTTAGATTCGCCATTTAAAGTTTGAATATTCAGATTAACGTGCTAATTATCCAACGCACGACATGCTTACACTTTCAAAGACCTATGCTGTCAAAACCAGGCAGCCCCTGATTATTCCACAAATATACAACTTTTCCGCAAAGTAAAAAAGCATACAGTTGTGACAACTGTATGCTTTTTTCAAAATTTTATCAAAAAGTGGCTATTTACCGAAAATTCCCCTCCAAATATCCATTCCGTTCGCAAACAGCAGGAGTCCGAGAATTAATACCATCCCTACAATCTGGGCGTATTCCAGGAACTTCTCACTTGGTTTGCGACCTGTTACGATTTCGTAGATCAGGAAGAGCACATGGCCGCCATCCAATGCAGGAATAGGCAGAATATTCATAAACGCCAGGATAATCGACAGGAAGGCAGTCAATTGCCAGAAATCCAGCCAGTTCCACTGATCCGGGAACAGTTTGGCAATACTACCAAAACCACCCACCGATTCCGTCACTTTCACTTCTTTGGATACAAACAAGAGTCGCAGTTGCATCACATAAGAATTCAGTTTATCCACGCCCATTCTTACACCCGCAGGGAAAGATTCCAGGAAGGAGTAATGAATGGTCACGGTTTTAAATGGCAGGAGCGCCATTTTACCCGTAGAATCCAATACCGGATGAACAGTCAAGGTATCTTTTCCACGAAGGATTTGCAGATCAATCGTTTGAGATTTATACTTCTTCATTTCCGTCATGAAGGCCTTCGTATCCGGAGTAGCAACGCCGTTTACTGCCAGCATGCGGTCATCTGCCTTCAAACCAGCTTTATCGCCAGGGTATCCTTCCAGTACTTTACCAATCACGTAAGGCACTGTATCTGGCATATTAGGATCGATGAAGCTTCCACCGCCTTTCATGATGCCCATTACGCGACGAATAAATCCTTGCGGAATGGCTACTTCCACCTGCTGACCATGTCTATCCACCTGGATAGTTTTGGCGCCATGGAGGATCATGTATACCGGTATCTTATCAAATTCCTTTACTTCTTTGTTATCCAGGGAGATGATTTTATCACCATCCTGCAGCCCGATGCTTTTACCGAGGGAATCCACTTTTATACCATAAGTCAGGTCTTTGGTAGGAATATAGGTATATCCTTTAGACCAGAGAATCATGGAATAGATGAAGAAAGCCAGCAGGATATTCACCGTAACACCACCGATCATAATGATCAGACGTTGCCAGGCTGGTTTGGCCCTGAACTCCCACTCTTGCGGGGGTTTAGCCATTTGTTCCTTGTCCATGCTTTCATCAATCATACCGGATATTTTCACATATCCGCCGAGTGGAAGCCAGCCGATACCGTATTCCGTTTCTCCTTTCTTGATTTTAAAGAGTGAAAACCAGGGGTCGAAGAACAGGTAGAACTTTTCTACACGGGTTTTAAACAACTTGGCAGGGATAAAGTGGCCCAGCTCATGCAGAACCACCAGTATAGAGAGCGACAGAATAAGCTGTCCGCCTTTCACTAATATTAACTCTAATGTCATTTAGTATATGCTGCTTTTATTCCGCCTGTAAAATATCAGATTTAACAGATATAAAGGCAAAATTTGTTGTTAATTTTTGACTGCTGTTAAATTACAATTGAATTGATTAAGGAAGACGCGTGCTCTCTGGCTACAGCGTCACATTCATAGTAATCGTTCAGTGTAGGCTTCTCTACAAATGGGACTTTTGCCATTGTTTCCTCGATTACTTCCGTCATCTGGAGGAATCCGATGCGGTTCTTCAGGAAGGCATTCACCACTTCTTCATTGGCAGCATTCATCACACAAGCAGCGTTTCCACCTTTGTACATCGCTTCCGTAGCGATGGCCAGGTTGCGGAATGTTTTGGTATCTGGCTGCTCAAATGTCAGCGAAGAATAGTTTCTGAAAGAGAAACGAGGGAAATCATTCTGTAATCTGTCTGGGAATCCCAAGGCATACTGAATAGGCAGTTTCATATCTGGTAATCCCATCTGGGCTTTCAGAGAACCGTCTACAAATTGCACCATGGAATGGATGATAGATTGCGGATGAATCACCACTTCAATATCTTCTGGTTTCAGACCAAACAACCATTTGGCTTCGATCATTTCCAGTCCTTTATTCATCAAGGTGGCGGAATCGATCGTGATTTTAGCCCCCATACTCCAGTTAGGATGTTGGAGTGCGTGGTCTTTTTTCACGTTGATCAGGAAATTCGGTTTTTTACCGAGGAAAGGACCACCAGAAGCAGTGAGGATCACCTTTTCCAATTTCGACAGCGGTTCTCCCAACAAGCACTGGAAGATGGCCGAGTGCTCGGAGTCTACCGGAATAATCGGCACATTTTTCCTGGCAGCAGCAGCCATGACGATATCGCCGGCGCAAACAAGGGTTTCCTTGTTGGCCAACGCAATGGCAGTACCTTGTTCAATTGCCGCCATGGTAGGCGCCAAACCGGCAAAGCCCATAATGGCAGCCAGCATCATATCAATAGAATTCCAGGCAGCTACTTCCACCATGGATTTAGCGCCAGCAAATACTTTAATGCCTTTATCAAATAATACGTCCTTAACCTGCTTATATTTCTCTTCATTCCCGATGACAACTGCATTGGGTTTGAATTTCAGCGCCTGTTCAATTAACAGGTCTGCATTATTCTGGGCGGTCAATACTTCCACACAGAATCTGTCGGGATGCGCCGCTATCACATCCAGTGCCTGAATACCAATCGATCCGGTAGAGCCGAAGATGGCAATTTTTCGTTTATTCATTACGGTGATTTACATTTTATCGGTTAACAATACATGAACGATCAGCTGTAAATTTGGTTTACAGCAGTTATATTTTCTCCTGGAATACTATCACTGTAAATACTGCGTCAGCTCGTCTGCCAGTTTCCTGTCGTTACTCAAACGAGGTACCTTATTTTGTCCGCCCAGTTTTCCAATCGCCTTCATATAGTCGATAAAGCCCTGTTTCCGTACAGGTCTTATTTTCAGGGGTTGCAGGATATTGCCAGTCAATAAGTCGTTGTAATATATATTTTTCCGGCGCAAGTTCTCATCCACCTTTTTGGCGAATGCCTCCAGGTTGGCCGGCATATTTTCAAACTCCACAAACCATTCATGGTAAGGAAGTTCGCCGTTTGTCTGGATCATCGGTGCTACAGTAAACTCCGTAATGTGTACATTTTCTTCCTGAGCGGCCTTCATCAAACTATACTCTACTTCTTCCCCGATTACGTGCTCTCCGAATGCAGAAATAAAATGTTTAATACGTCCTGTTACCAGGATTTTATACGGATTGGTGGAGATAAATTTAATAGTATCTCCGATATTATATCCCCAGAGGCCAGCATTATTATTAATAATCAGGGCGTAATTTACGCCAACCTGCACATCTTTGAGTGACAGTCGGGTAGGATTTTCGTTAAATATTTCCTGTGCAGGAATAAATTCATAGAAAATGCCTGAATTGGTATTGAGGAGCAATCCTTCTTGTTCCTGGGAATCCTGGAAGGCAAAGAACCCTTCTGAAGCCGGAAATGTTTCGATGGTATGGATCGGCGCCCCGATGGAAGCCATCAGCTTAGCGCGGTAAGGTTCAAAGTTCACCCCACCATATACCATCACATCAAAATTTTTAAATATTTCGCGGATACGTTTACCATTGGTACGTTCCATCAGGCGATCGAAGTACATCTGTACCCAAGGTGGAATACCACTGATCAGGGTCATATCCTGGTTGATGGTTTCCTCCACAATCCGGTCCAGCTTCGTTTCCCAATCGTCAATACAATTTGTTTCGTAAGATGGGAGCTGATTGGTACGCAGGTATTTTGGAATATGATGATTGACGATACCACTCAACCTGCCGGTAGGGATGCCTCCTACTCTTTCCAGTTCAGGAGAACCAGAAAGGAAGATCATTTTACCATCTGCAAAGGCGGTATTGCCCGTTTCTCCCATATAGTTCAACAGCGCATTTCGGGCAGTATCTATATGATTGGAGATAGAATCTTTGGTGATGGGAATATATTTTACACCACTGGTGGTGCCGGAAGTTTTAGCGAGGTAAATGGGCTGCCCTTTCCAAAGAACGTTCTGTTTACCCTGCTTAATACGTTCTATATAAGGTTTGTACTGCTCATAGTCGCGCACAGGAATGGCCTGTCTGAACTCCTCGTGGGTATTGACTGCATCCAATTTATGCTCCGCGCCGAATTCCGTTTTCCTTCCTGTTTTTATCAGCTCCTCCAGGATATGCTCCTGGTCTTCTACCGCCCTCAGCATTTCCTTCTTGATCTTGTTATGCACAATGGAAGCAAATGGTTTGGCCAGCAGTGATTTAAACTTCATGCCTCGTTATTTTATTATTGAGAGATTGGACATCTATTATAATATAGTGTAAACGACAAATGTATATAAAAATGCGATCCCTTTTACAGTAAAAATGATGATTTAAAATATGGTAATAAAATGTTAAAAAAATCTAAAATTCAGGAAAGTACGTATCTTTGAAAAGATTAAGTTTTATCTGGTTGAATACATTAATTTACACATGTGAATTAAAAAAAACCGGAAAACTTTGTCAATCCGAAAAACAAATGTTACTTTTGCGGAAATTATATTTTGGATAATTATGTTTGCAGTTGTAAAAATCGCAGGTCAGCAATTTAAAGTACAAAAAGACCAGGAAATATTTGTACAGCAGTTACAGGGAAATATCGGAGATAAAGTGGAGTTTTCTGAAGTACTGTTAACAGATAACGCTGGTAAGCTGACCGTAGGTACTGATGTAAAATCAGTAGTAAAAGCAGAGATCTTAGGACATGTTCAGGGTGATAAAGTTATCGCTTTCAAAATGAAGAGAAGAAAAGGCTTCAGAAAGAAAGTTGGTCACCGTACCCACTTCACTAAGATTAAAATCAATGAAATCGCTTAATTTGTACGTTAAGCGCAATTTATTTATTAGACAAAGTTTTTAAAGAAATTATACAATGGCACATAAAAAAGGTGAAGGTAGTGTAAAGAACGGCCGCGACTCCCAAAGCAAAAGGCTGGGCGTTAAAATTTTCGGTGGTCAACCTGCTATTTCTGGTAACATCATTGTACGCCAGAGAGGTACTGTTTACCATCCAGGTTCAAATGTAGGCATCGGTAAAGATTTTACCATTTTCGCAGTAGCTGACGGTGTAGTTGAATTCAGAAAAGGTCGCGAAAACAAAACCTACGTTTCTGTTAAAGCATTTGACACCACTGCTCAGGCGGAAGCCTAATCAGTGTTTGCCATAAAGTTTTTTTATACCCAATTATTTTTTACTAACCCAAATTCAAAAAACAATGGCAACAATTAAAAAAGCAGCTGCTAAAAAAGCTGCGCCTAAAAAAGCTGCTGCTAAGAAAGCTGCTCCTAAAAAGAAAGCTGCTGCTAAGAAAGCTGCTCCTAAAAAAGCTGCTGCTAAGAAAGCCGCTCCTAAAAAGAAAGCTGCTGCTAAGAAAGCTGCTCCTAAAAAGAAAGCTGCTGCTAAAAAAGCCGTTGCTCCTAAAAAGAAAGCTGCTGCTAAGAAAGCCGCTCCTAAAAAGAAAGCTGCTGCTAAAAAAGCCGTTGCTCCTAAAAAGAAAGCTGCTGCTAAGAAAGCCGCTCCTAAAAAGAAAGCTGCTGCTAAAAAAGCTGCGCCTAAGAAGAAAGCTGCTGCTAAAAAAGCCGCTCCTGCTACCGCTCCAGCTCCAGCAAATCCAGCTAACTAAGATCGGATTTACAAAATGTAGTTATAAGGGTCCTGAAATATCAGGACCTTTTTCTTTGCCCCAGATGTAAAGCAGCAAAGGATTGTGTTATGCTGTGTTTCTCGCAAAGGCGCAAAGAAACAAAGGACTATGTTTTGTTGTAGGATGATGCTGTTTCCAGTAGCTCCCAAAGCAGCAAACTACTGCTTCACTTTAAATGCCTCATTCACCCCAGAGAAAAAGTACTGAATAGGACCTTTGCGGTCTTTAAAACAACAATCACTAATCCTCACGTTATTCCTCTGCGCCCTTTGCGAGACAAAATTTCGCCTCTACCCTTCCCCACAAATTCCTTTGCTGCCTTGCTGCTTATACCGCTTTGCGCGCAAAAAACTTCTGCGTGAAAAAATCCCTTAATTTTATCGCATGGACAACTACGCAATTGCCGATAACTTCGCCCTGCTCTCCAAACTAATGGATATCCACGGCGAAAATAGCTTCAAAGCAAAATCATTTGCCTCCGCTGCTTTTACCATAGAAAAACTGCCGGGCCAATTAAAAGATACCGCCCATAACGATATATTTAAAATCAAAGGTATCGGAGAATCTACCGGAAAAGCCATCATCGAAATGCTGGAAAACCAGCGCTTCGGCCTACTCGATCATTACCTGGAAATCACTCCTCCTGGTATCCTCGAAATCATGAAAATAAAAGGTCTGGGACCTAAAAAAATAGCTACCATCTGGAAAGAACTGGAAGTAGAATCCATGGGAGAACTCCTCTATGCCTGCAACGAAAATAGACTGCTGCTCCTGAAAGGATTCGGTCAGAAAACACAGGACAACGTTCGCCAGAATATTGAATTCTACCTCTCTAATAAACACCGTTTCCTCTATGCAGAAGTCGCCGCCACCGGCGTTCAACTGGAAAAACAACTCCAGGAACTCTTCGCTCCTGCTCCTGTAAGCATTACCGGCGCCTTCAGAAGAAATGCGATCATCATCGATGAAATCGAACTACTGGTAGCTGCTCCAGTACAAACCATTCAGGAACAACTTTCTCTCCTGCCAGGCTTTCACCTGGAAGCCGTAAATGATACCAATATCATCTGGTCTACGGAAGAGAAAATCAAAATCATTACCCATTCCTGCAATACGGCCGATTTCCCAGCACAGCTCTTCCTGACTACCGGATCTACTGCTTTTATCGACAAATTCAATGCTGCTGGCGGTCACCCAGCCATCACTGGTGCTACCAGCGAAGCGGAAATCTTCAGTAGAGCAGCCATGGATTATATCCCGCCATGCTTACGGGAAGGCATAAACGAAGTGGACCAAGCCCGCGCGCATCAACTGCCACATCTTATTCAATCGACCGATATCAAAGGTATTATTCACTCCCATAGTCAATGGAGCGATGGCCTTTATACACTCGAAGAAATGGCGCTGGCAGCCCAAAAACAAGGCTTTGAATACCTGGTGATCAGCGATCACTCCCGCTCTGCTTTCTATGCAAATGGGCTGGATGCCGCCCGTGTACTGGCGCAACAATCGCAAGTAGATGAACTGAACAAACAACTGGCGCCATTCCGCATCTTCAAAAGCATCGAATCGGATATTCTCAATGATGGTAACCTCGATTACCCAGATGAAATCCTTGCTACGTTCGATCTGGTGATTGCTTCCGTCCACTCTACCTTGAAGATGACAGAAGAGAAAGCCATGGCACGCCTCCTCAAAGCCATCGAGAATCCTTATACTACCATATTGGGACATATGACAGGGCGACTCCTACTGAGTCGTAATGGCTACCCAGTAGATCATAAAAAAATCATTGATGCCTGTGCTGCAAATAATGTGGTGATAGAACTCAATGCGCACCCTCGCCGCTTAGATATGGACTGGTCGTGGATTCATTATGCATTGGAAAAAAATGTACTCATCTCCATCGATCCAGATGCCCATAGTATTGAAGGTTACCAAGATGTATTTTATGGTACCCTCGCTGCGCAAAAAGGCGGCCTGACAAAGGCAAACAATCTAAGTAGCTATACTGTTGATCAGTTGGATGCCTTCCTCAAGGAAAGGAAAAAACAAAAAAATCTGATCTCATGATACTTTTGGCCCTGGCAGTAGCTCCCGGACTGGCAATCTCTATGCTGATTTATGCGCTCGACAAATACGAACGCGAGCCATTGGGCCTCTTGCTGAAATGTTTCTTCCTGGGCATGGCCAGTATTATACTTCCATTGATAGTACAATCCAGCGCCCTTATGTTTGGCTTCAGCGAAAGCGGAGATACACTTTTTAATACCGCTTTCTTTGCCTATGCCGTTGTTGCATTATCAGAAGAACTGGCGAAATTCCTGGTACTCTACCTTTACGCCTATCCGAAAAAAGCGTTCAATGAACCTTTCGACGGCATCGTATATGCGGTGATGATAGGCATGGGATTCGCTACCCTGGAAAATATCGCTTATGTGGCCAAATACGGGATGGGAACCGGCGTGGCGCGCATGTTCCTCTCTGTGCCTGCACATGGCGCTTTTGCGGTGCTAATGGGCTATTACGTGGGTCTGGCGAAATTCCTGCCTCATAAAAAGGAGGAACTGCTGAGGAAGGGTTTATTGGTAGCGGTGTTTTTTCATGGTACGTACGATTTCTTCCTCTTTACGGGCAATAATTTGTTCTTCTTTGGAGCCGCTTTGGTGACACTAGTTTTTGCCATCAGGAATTCCATCAGGGCGATTAAAAAAGATCGTGCATTATCTGAAAAACTGCATGATAATAACTACTTTAATGAAGAAGATAATCGCGGCCAAAGCTGACGGTATCCTTTCAATTAATATCTCAACGATAATCAAATAGTAATGAAAATAATCTATGTATATGATGCGCTCTGTGGTTGGTGCTATGGTTTCACACCAGTAATGCAGGAACTCCAAAAGCAGCATCCCGACTGGGAATTTGAAGTGCTTTCAGGTGGTATGATTTTGGGCGATAATAAACGTCCATGGTCTACCATGCAGGCATATATCCTACAGGCACATAAGAATGTAGAGGAAATGACAGGTGTGAAATTTGGAGACACGTTTCTCTACGAGCTGCTGCCATCTTCCCAAAAAATGGATTCTGAAAAACCAGCGATCGCGCTCACGGTATTCAAAAAGTACTTACCAGCAAAAGCGCTGGACTTCGCGCATGATATGCAAGTAGCCCTCAATTTCGAAGGACAGAACCTCATCGACGATGATACTTATCGTCCGTTGATTGCCCGCTATAACTTGCCTGTGGATGAATTCCTGCAACAAATGCAGGAAGAGCAAAACCGTTATGAAACACAACAAGAGTTTCAATTGGTACAAAACTGGGGCATCACTGGGTTTCCAGCAGCTATCTTGGATACAGGAGAACAGCTATACCTATGCGCCCGAGGCTTTGCGCCACTGGCCACCGTTCAACAAACGATTGATAATATTCTCGCAGAAAGTCAAAAATAAACCGTCAGCATGTATCAAATCAAATTAGCTACCATCGCAGATATCCCCGTTATACAAGCGTTGGCTGTCAAAATATGGACCCCTACTTACCAGTCTATACTTAGTCCGGAACAGATGACATTTATGATGGACATGATGTATAGCACTCCATCGCTGGAACAACAAATGACAGAGAAAGAACATCAGTTTATTATTATGGCAGATGGAGAGGCCCCCATTGCCTATGCCGCCTATAGTAAAACGGATGATCCGAGCATTTATAAACTGCATAAAATATACTTGGATCCTACCTATCAGGGTAAGGGTGCGGGCAAATTCTTACTGAATACTGTTGCAGATCAAGTGGCTGCCAAAGGAGCTACCATACTGGAATTGGATGTGAATCGCTTCAATAAAGCGAAGCAGTTCTACGAAAAAATGGGCTTTTCAGTCATAAAAGAGAAAAATACAGATATTGGCAACGGTTATCTGATGGAAGATTATGTGATGCAAAAGCCTTTAAAATAAAGGCTTTCAACAGGATTGTAGTAAGAGTTGTAGAAAAAAATAAAGCCCGGTAAGGATATACCAGGCTTATTCCCAAGTTAACCATTAAAAGACACAACTCTTTATACAGATTTTAAAGAATTGAATAATTTTTCCAAAGTCCCGCAAACGGGCTCGCATTACAAGTGCAGTTTATTTTAAAATATCTTTGGGCTTCAGCTAGTGCAAATTGAACGTTGTGTAACTGATCAAATCCACAACGCTCAATTTGCGGCCCTTCTACACAGAAGTGGGTTGTAAAACAAACGCATTACATTACTGAATCTGTACTGTGGTGGCAGAGAATCCATGTCGTAAATTCCCTGCCATTGAACCAATACACTGAGGTGTTGATGCATGTTGTGTACAAGAAGTAAACATGCCCCCAGGAAAAAATGAGCAACGCTCATCCGAATTATCTGACAATCTTTTACAAAGAACTGGTTAATATATCTAGGATACGGTAAATAACTTCTTTAATGCCTTCTCAATCATATACGCCCCTATATTCCCTTTGGATTTTCAATTAACCAAAAAATACATATTTTTTTCTAAATCATTTCTATTTGATTGATTAATAATCATTTAAATAATATTTACTTATATTCAACAATTATTCAAATGTTAATCGTATCAAAATGATAGCAAAAAAAATTCCCGCATAGAAGAAACTATGCGGGAACGTAGGTGCTTGAGTGCGTATATCGGTTAAATAATCAAGCCGTTGTTATTTGGATGTCAATACAGCACCGTTTTCGTCTGTATCATCATCGTGGATAGTTGCTACAGCTTTATTCAGTTTCAGGTCTGGAGCCACTTTCAGCATACCTGCATTGTTAGCTGCTGTAACGTCTTTCAGTTTCAGTACTATCAGTGCATCTGGTTCTTTGATACGATCGTTTACCAAAGCCACTTGGATATCGGTTTCGCTGAAAGCACAGTCGCCAGTGATTTTCACCATATCACCATTCATGATGATATACTTCTTACCGTAAGCTGCTGTAGAAGAGCTGTCCACACCAAAGTAAATATTGATATCGCTACCTGTACAGTTAGTTTGTACAGATTGATCAGCCGCTTTTACGAGGATACATTTGAACATGCTCACAGGTGCAGTAGCAGATTCGTTGGCATCTGTCAATTTCACCAATGTGATATATGCTGCTTGATCCTGGATATATTGTGTAGCAGAGATGCTGGTTACATCGCCATTATAGCCTACTACCGCTTCGTTTTCTGCTTTGATTTCGCTCAATACCAGTACAACTGTTTCTGCCAGTTCAAAACGATTATCGTCTTTTACTTTTACATTCAGGTTAGCTGTGCTAGCGCCAGTCTCAATTACAAAAGGAGCTTTGATACTGTTTACGAAATCGGAGCCTGGAACGGCTGTTCCGTTACCAAACTTGTACGTGAGGCGTACTGGTTTAGAAGTGGCATTAATCAACGGAGTTCCGTCTCTCTTAAATAAACCAGCGGAGAATACAACATCAGTTGCAGGTTCAGCACCATTGCTACCACCTATAAATTTCACAATCGCTGGTTGATCCAGGATAGTTACTTCCCCTTTGTTTTTAGTCAGATGAAGATCCGATGCATCCATGATTTCTACGTGGAAAGTTTCTTTTCCTTCCAGCAGGTTATCACTTTTTACAGGAATCTGAATGGTTTTGGAGATCTGTGCGCCTGCTGCAAACTCAGAAGGCACGAAAGAAATAGTTCCTTCAGTGGCATCGAAGTCGCCCACACCAGCGCCATCTTTATGTGCTACGGTTTTGTAATGCACGTTAACGGGCATACGAACACCGTTGCTACGCAGGAAGCCGGACAGAGAAATAGTCAGGGATGCGTTGGAGAGGCCATTCAGAGGCTCTGTTACCACGATATCGTTGATAGATACACCGTGGCTCACTTTGATGATACGGTTACCATCTTCTTCACCACCACCAGCAGCAATGATTTCGCCAGAAGGGCTCATCAGGAGGGCAGCCAGAGAAGTTTTTGCATCGTACTTACCCAGTTGTTTATCGAACATCTGTTCGCCATCTGGATTGAATTTCATCAGGCGGTAGCCTTCTTTAGTAACCACCATGATTTCATCATCTTCTGTCAGTAACAGATGAGAGAAAGAAGTACCTGCATTTTTATTAACTACTACAGTACCATCAGGCAGCAGTTTAACGATTTTACCAGTGTTGGTAGTGGAGTTCCCACCAGCGGCTACCACTTTACCGTTTTTACCTACTTCCAGGGCATACAGGGCTGCATCGGTTTCTTTATTGAACAGCTCAGTACCATCTGGACGGAGCTTCACGATACGGCCTTTTTCTTTTTCTTCTGCGCAAGCAAAGATCTGTCCCAGATCGTTTACGCGGATAGCGTTGAATTTACCATCTACGGTGCTGTATTCTTTATCGAATACCACCTGGCCTTCCGTGTTCACTTTAGCAATACGGCTGGCGTTGCCGGTGCCATAAGCGCCGCCACCCATTGCGAGTACCGCGCCATCTTCCAACAACAGCATTTTTTCAAATACGGCTCCTGGTTTACCGAAAGAGAGTTCAAATATTTTCTCTCCCTTTCCGTCTACCTTCACCATAAACGCTTTACCTTGGCCATCTCCAACGTCGCCACCAACGGCAATGATGTTCTCATCTTCGTCGATCAGTACGTTGTTGAATACGTTGTGTGCACCGAAAGCTTTATCGAATTCGATTCTGCCGTCAGGCGCCATTTTGGTGATACGGGCTTGTGCGGGTTTGCTACCGTCAACACCCACGGTGATATAGTTACCATGACGGTCTGTAATCACTTTGGTGAAAAAACCACCTTGGCCATTGCCGATGCTTTTATCAAAGATAACTTCACCAGTGGAAGCTAACTTAGTGATACGAGCATTACCATAGGCAATCGTTCCTCCACCCACGGCTACCAGCTCATTTTTCGGCAGCATCAGCATGTCCTGGTATGCCACCAGGCCACCTTTATTCAGCTTGGCATTGTAAATAAGGTTTCCGGCAGATGATAATTTGGTAATACATCCATTATCAGTTCCTCCACCGATAGCAACAATAGAGTTATTGTCGGCAATAGCCAGTTTCTTATACTGGTTCTTTGCACCGCTGAAACTCTTGTTGAACACTACTGGCATCTCCTGAGCCATGGCTTGTGTACCTACGGCCAGGAAAAGCATTAATGAAGCAATCTTGTTCATTTCTGTAAGTTTGATATACGCTAAAAAATTATTACTACAATATTTTTATCTCACATCTCCGGTTCACACCCTGGTCCCGAATGAATTCTATCCGGTCACTATCCAGTGATTGCTGATCAGCCACCCATACCGGTTTGCTGGAACCAAAATAGCTGATACGGATCTTATCCGCCTCTACTCCTTTGCTTTTCAGGCATTCCTGGATATATACCGCCCTGTTTTTAGACAAGGCCAAGTTGTATTTTTCTGTGCCAATGATATCTGTATGCCCACTGATCAGAATTGTATGTTTAGGGTATTTTTTCCAACGACGGAAGATGGTATCCAGTTTCCCCCATTCCTGATCCAGTGGTATACTGGAGTTCAGATCGAAATAAATAACCCCAGGCATGCGCAACAGCATGTTGGCGGCACGGGTGATGCTGTCCATACGCGCATCCAGGGCGTGATTGTCCTGTTGCCATGTGGAGGCATTATCGTTTCCTGCTACCGTTTTTTTTTCCTGTACAGTATTGCCGCCTGCTTTCGTAGCGGCGTTGGCGTTAGGATTCCAGGCAATAGTTTCCCCTTGACTGTTCTTCGCTTGTTCAGGTTGTACAGTTGCGGAGGTACGGGCCTTTTGCTGCAACTGGGCTGCAGCAGCGGCTTGCGGACTTCCAGCCTGATATTCCCAGGAAATCATTTCAGGAGAACTGTTGGCGGCTGAATTGACATAGTCTGTTGTTACACGCTGGTCTTTTACTTCCTCGCGTGGCTGTTCCTTTTGAACAGGTGTACTAATTGTTGATTGAGCTGAATCTTTTGAGATGAGATTGTCGTAACGCGCGTCGCCGGTATAGGTGTGTTGACGGCGTTCATCCGTCTGGATCACGGTAAGGGACTGTTTTACATCTTCCGCAGGTGCATCGGGATTAGATATACCTACTTTTTTCAAAGGATTATTTTGCAGGCTCAATACATAGATATGGTCATTATCGTGTACTCCTGAACGATCAGAAGTAAAATACAGTAACCATTTATTTTCATCCAGCACAGGGTTCAGGTCATCGAATTGGGTATTTACCGGGAAAGGTAAATGTTCAGCGCCTTCTTCTGGCTTCTTGGTATTGATCACATAAATATCGAGGCCACCGTATCCTTCTAAACCATTGGAAGAGAAGAATAATTTCTCTCCAGCGATGTAAGGATAGAGTTCATTCCCATTGGTATTGACCTTGGGGCCCATATTCACCGGTGCTTTCCACCGTTTTTCTGTGGCATCCCAGTCGGTATAGTAGATATCTGTTCCACCAAAACCTCCTGGCATATCGGATGCAAAGTACAAACGTTTCCCGTCAGGAGCAACTGAAGGATGCAAAATTGAGTAAGAAGCGCTGTTTTTTCCGATTTCTACTCTTACTGGGCGAGTCCAGGTATTATGCTCTGGCTGGAAGGTAGACGCCAGCAATTGGGTATTGTTACTGTAATTGATGTAGGAGTTTTTTTCATTCCTTACATCGGAAAACTGGTTAGAAGTAAAAATCACTTTCTGACCACCGTCGTAAAATGAGGCGGGGCCCAGTTGCAGAATACCTTTCAGACTGTTGTTGAACGGCTGTACCCCAGTTTCAGAGATCAGGTACATTTTGGAGTTCGTGTACAGCGACTGTGCATCCTTTTTCTTAATATCATTGGATAGGAATACTACATTGTCCTTGTACAAGGCCAGTCCGTATTGGTATCCCGCCAGGTTGAGCTGCAAGCTGTCTATTTTCATAGTGGCAGCGGATTCCCTGTTGTAGAAAGAATAGTAATTATTGAGTGAACGCTGAATATTCTGAAAGCGGGTGTTGTCTGCATAGGTTTTAGAGAAGTTATCCGCAATCTGCTTGGCTTTCTCTACTCTTCCAGTTCGTTTGAGGAGGTCTGTATAATTGGTGACATCCGTTTCCTGGATATCTTTTTCAGGCTTATACAGCACTTCGTCATAGAGACTGATCGTCTTTTCGAACTGCCTGGTCTCGTAATACACCCTTGCCAGTTGTAATTTAGCCTTTCGGGTTGCCTCTGGGCTGCTGCCATTGTTAATAACGCTGTTGCATAGGGAGATAGCATGCTCATAATCCTGCCGCTTAAACAGCCGTTCGGCGCGGTTTACTTTGGACATATCGCCAAAGCTGCCGGAATTTTTCACGACGGAACATGATGCGAGAATCAATACAGCACCCTGTATTAATATAAGGGATGAAATGGGCTTCGTTGGCATACATTCATGTTTTTTCGATTAGAAATAGCGAGGCGCTACCACTTTCCACTTGCTCCACGCAAACCGGTAGTTCACCATTAACTCATGTGATACCGTCTGCGCACCCTTAAGATTGGATTGCATAGGGGTATCATAGGAATATCCGATCTGTAAATTTTTCGTGGCCTGTACTTGTACCAATCCAGTAAGCGTTTGCTCTGATCTCCAGGAAGCTCCCAGCCAGATCAGGTTTTTCAGCAGTACGTTGGCATTGATATCATACTGGATACCAGAACCCTTTACAGCACGTATCAAAAGGTTAGGTTTAAGTTTCACATCATTACTGATGGTAAAAAGATAAGCAGTCTGCAAATAATAATGCGGTTTGGACTCCACCTTATTCAACTTACTCCCCAAATCAAAACTCTGAAAAGTAGGGGATGATAAGCCAATAAAAAAGTTATCCGTAAACAACATTAATCCAAATCCAATATCCGATTTCCAATAGCTCTGGTTTTCCGCAAACACGGGATCATACGTGCCCAGAGAGGCATTATCTTCTCTGAACTGTGACATCCCTCCTTTCAAACCCAGCGCTATATACGTTTTTTCGTTGAGCTTCACACGTTGAGATATGTTGAAATTTACCTGGGTCTGGGAATTGACGGTAATTTTCTCATTCATCAACGATACGCCCAAACTAGTATTACTCGCTTTTATGGGCGTATAAAAGGAAGCCGATAAGGTTTTCGGAGCACCATCTACCCCTACCCACTGGTTACGTCCTACGGCGGTCAAACTGGACGACTCATCCATGGAAGGATAGGCCGGGTTTATCACCATACCGTTAAACATATACTGAGAGTAAATCGGTTGCTGCTGGGCGCTGGCGTAAGAACCAAAGCATAACACCATGCCCAGCAGATATAATGATTTTACCAAAAAGTTTCGCATAGATTTCAACTTTTCTGATTAGCGTTTGATTACGATAAAGCCTGTTACCTGTTGTGTCTTCCCTTCCGTGCGAATCGTCACAGTATAGAAGTAAGAACCATCTGGCACATCCGCTCCTGACCCCATTCCTACGTTCGATTTACCCTTAAAGTTCCTAGACGTATTATCGTAATGCTGTAATTTAAATACGGTACCACCCCAACGGTTGAAGATCACCACTTCATTATCCGGATACTTCTCGATGTTTTCAATGTACATCACATCGTTACCCTTACCATCACCATTTGGCGAGATAGCAGGATGTATCCTGATAAGACCATTGTTAGCGTCTATGTAGCGTTTATCTCTTGTCCATCTTTCCACGGAATCCGGTACACCGTCGCCATCAGAATCCAGGTCCAGGAAGTTAGGAATACCATCACCGTCGGTATCATCATCGAATGGATCACCGTTCTGGTTGATATCTTCTTCTTCGTTGGTCAGGCCATCACCATCGGCATCGCAAGGTCGGCACATCGGATCATCATTGAGGATGACGCCCAGCGCTTTGATTGGATCTACCAGTTTTGGCAGATTGGTATTGGATGGAACAGTGGCAGACAACATCTTCACAAAGAAGGACTCATTCTGTTCAAAAGTGGTATCACCAATAATTTTCACCGCAAGTTCACCTTCAGATGAGAATGGAGGGATAGTGATTTGTTTCACATCCATGATGAAGTCCTCACCTGGAGTGGCTCTGAAGTCGAAGAACGGATAGCTTACGCCTTCAGTAGCTTCTTCGTTATCGAAGGTAATTGTTACTGGACGGGAGCTCTTATTGCTCAGTTTGATGGCAAAGCGCAGCAGATTAGTGTCTCCAAGGTTTCCTTCTTTCACACTAAATTTCGTGTTGGCGAAGGAAATATTCAGTGGATCATTATCTGTCACAATTACATGATTGTTAATCTGGCTACCCAGGTAATACAGCGGTGTGCTGTTGGTACCGGCATAAGGCAGCAGGGTTGTATTCAGGAAGCCATCGTCGTCGTTGATGGCATCATCTGAAGTGGAGATGGTAAAGCTGTGTTCAGACTGCATCGCAGGCAAGGTAATGGTCAGTATTTTACCATTAATTTGTCCTTCGCTGGCGGTGTAAGTACGTACTGCATCCTGATCGACCTGGATGGTGATAGGTACTGGAATAGCTGCTTTGCTTGGTGATTTAATCGTGTATTGGATAGGCTGACCTTCTGCCACAGTGGTCACATTAGTATAGAGTTCTACTACCAGGGTGTCATTGTCGCTGATGATCAGGTCAGGTACTGCTTGCGCGGAGAACGGCCAGGTCACATTTACCAGGTTGCTGGTAACGTTCTTCAGTTGCAAGGATACGGTACCATCTCCATCTACAATATTATTATCGATCGGATCTACGTTAATCAGTACTTCGTTCTTACCAGCAGGAATAAGCGCCTGACCACTCAGTTTCTTGTACCTCACATCCGGAGTAGCAGTACCACCAACAGTATAGTTAACGGTTACATCTTTTGCGGCTGTCAGGGTAGGTTCTGTAAAGCGTACTTTCAGTTGGCCCTGGGTGGCTGGTTCTGCAGCATCTTTGATCTTCTCTACCAGTATTTCTCTGGCTGTCGCTTTAGGACCAGTGGTGGCACTTTCATCATCATGCACTGGCAGTTTAACTGTATCCAGTTTATTGACAGCAAATGGTATGGTGTTCGCGCCTCTTACCATAGATGCTATTTGCAATACGGCAGGTAGGAATTCATCTCCATCTATGATATTGTTATCAATCACTGGCACTTGAATATCCGCACTATTACTACCCACTGGGATGGTAACGGTATTGGCTACACTACCAATATTGGTAGCACCAGGAACGGTTCCTATAAACAAGGTTACCTGTACAGGTGCAATGGCAGTATAATCCAGCGGCAATTTCACTGTATACGAACCTGTGGTGGATGGCTCGGAGGCATCCGTACCTTTCAGCAGTTGTACTGCTGGTGCTATAATTTCCGTAATGGTCAGTGCATGTGGTTGTTGCAATGTATACGTAAAGTAACTGTTGACAAAGTTGCCTTGCAGTTGCAGGATTTCATCTCCTTCAATCAGTTTGTCGGCTACAGCGGTTAGTGTATACGTAATCTGATGTTCTCCAGCAGGCAGCACCAAGTTATCTGGTAAGCCACTGTAATCATTCACATCTGCTGTGGAAGTAGCATCTGGCGCTACGTGCAACACCGCGTCTTCTCCTGCCACAATATTATTTGTTTCAAAGCTGAGCAATACTTTGGTACTATGACCTTCTTGCAGTGAAGTAGAGTCTATGCTCAGTTTCATTTTCAAGTTATTCGGATCTGCACTGGTAGCATCAATGATAGTCACATCGATGGAATCACCTCTCATACCGGTGAAATTCGTTGGTGTAGCTACAATTCTGTACAGTTCAGGTCTTTCGATGATATTATCATTCAAAGCGGTAAAGGCAAAAGAGAAATCTGTTGCGCCAGCAGGAATGACAATGGTGGTTGGCAATCCATTTACATCGGATGCGTCGGCAGTGGAATTTGGAGACATATCCAATCTTACTTCCAATGGTTTGCTTGCGGTAACACCTGGTGCAAAAGACACTTTCACCTGATAGCTATTTCCTTCAACCACTGTATTACCAGGAGTAACCGGCGACAGATAGATTTTTCCGGTAGCCGGATCATCATGGGTTCTGTCCAGAATAGTAACGAGGGTTCTATCTACCGGTAATTGCGGATCATTGCAGATACCAGTAATACTTACTGTTTCATCATCTTCGAGGATCAGGTCTTTTAAGCCAAACAATTGCGTAGTGGCTACACCGGCATTATCCCCTGATTTAATGGTGATGGATGCTGGTAATAAAGAATGGTCTGAATCATCTGCGGTACTATTGGCAGCATCTTTGGACAAGGCAACCGTAAAGTCTTTACCAGCTCTCCAGTTGTTTTCAAAGGCCGCTTGCAGCACAGCTCCTGTTCCTCCTTCGTCAATCCTATCTGGTATAGCACTCAGATGAATCCGGGCAGGATACTGGGCATCCTTAATGGTAAAATTAATAGGTGTATTCGTATAGGTGGAAATGCCATCGTTGCCAGACAATCCTATTTGCAGGGTCTCATCTCCTTCTACCAGATCATCTGCAACAATATGCAGCGCAATGGTAGTGTCTTTGTTGAAGATGAAGGATGCTGGAATCGTATAGTCGGCAGCGGTAGACGTACCACTCAGTATATTCGTTACCGTGATAGGTACTTCGGTGGTAATACCTGTAGGTAGACTAATCTGTAAAGTCACATCATCACCTTCCTGCAGTATACCTGTTTTGCTTGGTGTGATATTCAGTACCGTATTGTTTGGATTTAACCTGGTTTGGTCCTGGATAGTAATCGGCAGATCACCAATTACATAAGGGCCGGATGTACCTGTGATAATAAAGGTTTCATCGTTTTCCAGGATATTATCTGTTACAGCGGTAATCTGATTCGTATAGGTTTTACTATGCTGACCAGCAGGCAGTGTGATAGTGGTAGTCGCAAAAGTCATATCACTAGCGGAAGCAGTGGAAGCCGTCCCACGATTCAGGGTTACCACAATCGGAGTTTTAGACATTAGGTTGGTACCCAAGGAAACGGTAATATCTGCGCTTTCTCCTTCTTTCAATACTGATTTACTGCTGGTAATATTCAGGATGTTAGTACCTGGACGTTTGATGGTACTATCTTCTACGGTAATCGTTACTGGCGTTACCAAGATATTCGCATCAGCGGTAGATCCTTCCACCACGATGGTACCGCCATCTCCCAACATATCATTGCTATATGCTGTTACATTCACCGCAGTGGCCGCATTGCTGAATTTAGGAATGATAAACTGGGTAGGCAGCGCGGTATGCTCTGCATTGTCCAGGGTAGACGATGCACCTTTGACAATATTCACAGGGATATCATAACCCGCTCTCCAATTATTTGGCAGTTTAACACTCACCGCAGAACTGAAACCTTCGAGGATATGATCTGGCGACGCAGTAATTTCCAGTGTTACAGGATATTGCGCATCGATAATATCAGCGGTGATAGCATCTGTCGTATATACTTCACCGGTAGCATCTGTTGTGGTGCCGGTGATGGTGAAGTTTTCGGTTCCTTCTACCAGATCATCTGTCAATACATTCACGGGAATGACTACACTATTTCCAGTACTGAAGCTAGCAGTAGACTGAACTGTATAGTCCTGTCCGGCGCCTTCAGTGGCAGTTCCGCTAGTAGTGAAGGAAATATTGATAGGAATTTCTGTTGTGATATTTGTAGGGAGACTCAAGGTATACTGTTGCACATCGCCCTCATGCAGTTGCAATCTAGTGGCAGGTGTTACTATCAACTTTCTGTTGTTTGCATCTCTGCGTGTAGCATCATTGATGGTCAGTGAGAAATCAGCACTGGTATAAGCTGCGCCTGCATCTGGCCTGATCGTCAACAGTTCGTCTTTCTCGATAATATTATCTGTGTTTGCCAGGATTACATCATCAACAGTGGTTTCACTATTATTGGTAGCGTGCAGGGTAACTACTGTATTTATCAGCGTGTAATCACTAGCACTAGCGTCCCCAGCAACACCAGAGAGATTGATATTAATGTCTTTGGCAGACGTAAAGCCCGCAGGCAGCGCGATACTTAATTTGGACTTAGCACCTTCCAGCAGTGGGTTCGTAACAGCAGCAACGGTGAGCGTGTTACTACCAGGATAAGTAGTTCTGGTGTCATCCTGGATAGTCAGTTGCACAGGAGCCGCAGTAGTGATCAGCGGATCTGTACAAGTAGCTGCGATGTAGAGCGCTGCATCGTCATCCAGTACTTTATTGGTAGTGGCGGTGATATAGATTTTATCGGAGGCTGATTTATTCGCAGGGATGGTAATGGTAGCGGGAAGATTGTATCTCCCTACAGCCGCAGTCGTACCTGTTCCAGCAGTCAGCGTAAAGTTCACAGGATTTCCTGCAATAAGATTATCTGGCAGTTCTACCCAGAAAGCAGCACCGGTGGCATCGCCTTCTTTTGCAAAGGTCTGATCCAGGTGCAAGATCACTGGATGTGCCGGTGGATAATCCGCATCAATGATAGTAATAGTAGTTGGCGTAACGTTAAAGCTCGTAGACAATGCATCTACAGCGGTAGCGTCGATCACCAGTGTTTCCGGACCTTCCATCAGGCCATCCAATTTAAGCACCAGGTCCGCATCGATAGAGTGACCAGTGAAAGATGGAGT